>Ga0208179_1000028_pt1 | contig 221307 bp, 205 predicted proteins | sample Malvired_Geostar_FD_184238 | JGI IMG/M metagenome (GOLD analysis project Ga0208179, IMG submission 184238) | Marine viral communities from the Global Malaspina Expedition - Malaspina viral metaG DeepMed_Geostar (SPAdes) (version 2) | ecosystem: Environmental > Aquatic > Marine > Oceanic...
GATTGCCGCTAAAGTGCGGCAATCAGGCGAAAGAATGGACACTCAAGAGTGAATTGTGGCCTGAATTCGATGGCAGATGCCTGTTGAGGATCGTAAAAGCGAAAAAAGCGAGTTATTCAGACCTTCCTTAGTAGCAAGCTAGTAGCGCATCCCCCAACAAATGTCACTTCCTCACATAGTTCTGGACCTAGAGCCTCAGCTACTTTTTCCAGCATATGCCTTATTGCAGCAAAATTTGTCATCAATTCAGGCTCAGTCGCTTGTTAAGAAAATCTGCCGCAAGATTGGCCTCTCTTGGCTTTCCTACCCGTATTGCATCTGTTAAAGCAAGCATCGCATACATTTCAGGGTCTCTCTTTACGGCATATGGGGTTGATTTGAACAAGGGCTCTAAGGTTTGCCCTTTGGTGTTTCCTCTAGCGTAAGGCCAAACCAGAATGAGCTCGCCTGCTGTAAATAGTTTTTCATTTAAGACCGGAGCAGCAAAAGCTGTGGCAATTCCCCGAGTAAGAGAGCCGGGCTTGGTTGGAAACACATATTTTATGCCGTAAACAATAAACTCAATTAGTGCCCGGGTGTTCGTGCGTGGTAGACCGGTTTTCCGATCAGTTCTTATCAGTCCGATGTCTAAACAACGATTTAGAGAAAGGTTGATCTGAGATTTGCTGATTCCCAGGCTTTCTTCAAGCGATCTAGCAGTGTATCGGGAAGCAAGATATTCGCTTGGTGCGGTTTGGCTCGACTTTGCACCTAGGTGCTCGTCATCCAGTTCTGAATCCCAGTCTTGCCAGTCCATGGGCCATGACTTGTTTATATTGTCTACAGCAGGACCCGCTTCCTGCTTATGAAGCGAGATTAACTTGAACAGCAAGCCAATATCTTGACTTTTCATGATTTCTCCCCTCTCGATGTCCTGTGTCCCGGGACGCGGGACATTGTTGTCATGGTTATTCCCCTTTTGCAAGCCATTTTGGGGGAGGTATTGTCTCAGGCTCTACTGCTGCTGTGTTTGCTTCGGCCTTGGGGCGGTGCTTTTAAGCTCAATGCGCCTCTTCCCAATTCTCCCCAACCCCCGCATCCACAATCAACGGCACCTTCAGCTCTGCCGCTGACTCCATGCGCGCCTTCACTTCCGTGACCAGATCCTCCACCTGATCTTCCGCCACTTCAAACACCAGTTCATCGTGCACCTGCATGATCATCTTGGCATCAAAGTGGGTGGTGTCCAGCCAGTCGTGGACCTGGATCATGGCCATCTTGATGATGTCCGCGGCGGTGCCCTGCATGGGGGCGTTGATGGCGGTGCGTTCGGCGGCCTGGCGGCGTTGGCCGTTGCTGCTGCGGATTTCCGGCAGGTAGAGGCGGCGGCCGAACAGGGTTTCCACGTAGCCTTGTTCCGAGGCCTGGGCGCGGGTTTCTTCCATGTAGCGTTTTACGCCCGGGTAGCGTTCGAAGTACAGGTCGATGTAGTCCTGGGCTTCCTTGCGCGGCAGGCCGAGCTGTTTGGCCAGGCCGAAGGCGCTCATGCCGTAGATCAGGCCGAAGTTGATGGCCTTGGCGTTGCGGCGGTCGTTGTCGCTGACCTCGTCCAGGCTTTTGCCCCACACTTCCGCGGCGGTGGCGCGGTGAATATCCAGGCCTTTTTCGAAGGCGTCGGTGAGGCCCTTGTCGCCGGACAGGTGCGCCATGATGCGCAGTTCGATCTGGGAGTAATCACAGGCGACGATCTTTCTGCCTTTGGGGGCGAGGAAGGCCTGGCGAATCTTGCGACCTTCTTCACTGCGCACCGGGATGTTCTGCAGGTTGGGATCACTGGAGGACAAACGCCCGGTGGCGGCCACGGCCTGGTGGTAGGAGGTGTGCACGCGGCCGGTGCGCTGGTTGATCAGCTCCGGCAGCTTGTCGGTGTAGGTGTTCTTCAGTTTGGCCACGCCGCGGTAATCCATGATTACCTGGGGCAGGGGGTATTCCAGGGCCAGTTCCTGCAGTACCGGTTCCGCTGTTGAGGGCGCGCCCTTGGGGGTCTTCTTGATGACCGGAATTTCCAGCTTTTCGTAGAGGATCTCGCCCAGCTGTTTGGGGCTGGCCAGGTTGAATTCCTGCCCGGCGATCTCGAAGGCTTTTTCCTGCAGTTCCGCCATGCGCTTGGCCAGGAACTGGCTCTGGTGCTTGAGCAGGGTGGCGTCCACGTAGGTGCCGTTGCGCTCGATGCGGCTGAGTACGGTAACCAGGGGCAGTTCGATGTCGCGGAACACTTCGGGCAGGCGGCCTTCCTTTTCCAGTTTGGGCCACAGGGTCTGGTGCAGGCGCAGGGTCACGTCGGCATCTTCGGCGGCGTAGCGGCTGGCTTCGTGCAGGCCCACCTGGTTGAAGGTGAGCTGCTTGGCGCCCTTGCCGGCGATTTCTTCGAAGCTGATGGTCTTGCGGCCCAGGTACTTGAGCGCCAGGGAATCCATGTCGTGGCGGGTGGCCACGGAATCGAGCACGTAGGATTCCAGCATGGTGTCGTAGGCCACGCCGCGCAGGGTGATGCCCACGTCCTCGGCCAGCACGCTCATGTCGTACTTCAGGTTCTGGCCAATTTTCTTGAGGTTGTCGTCTTCCAGCAGCGGTTTGAAGGCGTCCATGACGAGCTGCTTGTCGAGCTGGTCCGGGGCGCCGGGGTAGTTGTGACCGAAGGGGATGTAGGCGGCCTTGTCGTCCACCGCCACGCAGAAGCCCACCAGTTCCGCGTTCATGTAGTTGAGGCTGGTGGTTTCGGTGTCGAAGGAAAACTCGCCGGCGCTTTTCAGTTTGTCGATCCACTTGTCCAGCTGCGCCTGGGTGTAGACGATGTCGTAGGCGTCGCGGCCGAACGTGGGGGCCGCGGGCGCATCGTCATCCGCGTCCATTTCCACGTCTTTGCCCGCGTCTTCGGCCACCGGGTCCTTGCCGCCCAGCAGCTCCTTGAGCCAGCCCTTGAATTCCAGGGTGCGGTAATACTCGGCCAGTTTTTCCGCGTCCGGGGTTTGCAGTTTCAGGTCGTCCAGGTCTTCGCTGAGTTCGCAGTCCAGCTTGATGGTGGCGAGCTTGTAGGAGAGGAACGCCTGTTCCTTGTGTTCTTCCAGTTTCTTGCCCAGGGTCTTGGCGCCCCGGAAGCTGAGTTCGGCCACCTTGTCGAGATTCTGGTAGATGTTTTCCAGGGAGCCCAGGCCCTGGATCAGGCCCAGGGCGGTCTTCTCGCCCACGCCGGGGACGCCGGGGATGTTGTCCACCTTGTCGCCCATGAGGGCGAGGAAATCGATGATCAGCTCCGGGCCCACGCCGAACTTCTTCACCACGCCGTCGATGTCGTAGAGGGCGTCGTTCATGGTGTTGATCAGGGTGACCTTGTCGGTGACCAGCTGGGCCATGTCCTTGTCGCCGGTGGAGATCAGCACCGGTTTGCCCTGTTCGCCGAAGATGCGCGCGAAGGTGCCGATCACGTCGTCCGCTTCCACCCCTTCCTCGATGATCAGCGGCAGGCCCATGGCGCGGATCAGGTCGTGCAGGGGCTGCACCTGCTCGCGCAGGTCGTCGGGCATGGGCGGGCGGTTGGATTTGTATTCCTCGAACAGTTCGTCTCGGAAGGTCTTGCCCTTGGCGTCGAAAATCACCGCCATGTATTCCGGGTCGTAGTCCTTCATCAGTTTGCGCAGCATGGCGGCGACCCCGCGCACCGCCCCGGTGGGTTGGCCGCTGGAGGTGGTGAGCGGCGGCAGGGCGTGAAAGGCGCGGTACAGGTAGGAGGAGCCATCGACGAGGATGATGGGTTTTTCGGCTGCGGACATGGTGCTCGGCTTCTGCTGATGAGTGAGTGGGGAGAGTGTAGCGGAATTGGGCGGGTTCGGCAGGCGGGGCTGACTGTAGGAGCACCACTTGAGGTGCGAACCCGTTCAGGCTTGCCCTGCGGGCGATTCCGTCGCCAGGGCTCCGGTTCGCGGCTCAAGCGCCGCTCCTACGGAGAGGGGGAGGTGGGTGGTGCGTCAGGGGTTCTTGTCGTCGTCCGGGTTGTGGAGGATGTGGGTGTCCGGGTCGTAGCGGTCTTTCAGGTCGTCCTTGAGCATCTTGTCCCACAGGGGCACGCCCACGAAGTAGCCGGCGCGGCCGATGGCGTGGGCGGCCACCGGGGCGGTGAGCAGGATGAACAGGATGATGGCCAGGGTGCGGGCGGTGACGCCGGCATCCAGGAAGTGGGTGGCCACAGCCAGCATCACCAGCCCGGCGCCCAGGGTGCCGGCCTTGGTGGTGGCGTGCAGGCGCATCAGCAAGTCGGGCATGCGCAGCACGCCGATGCCGGCCAGAAACATGAAGAAGGTGCCGGCGACCATCATCACCGATACCAGCAGGTCATTGATCACCTCGGTGGCCTCCTTTTTCCAGGTAACGGGCAAAGCCCACGGCGGTGAGGAAGGCGGTGAGCGCCAGCACCATGGCCACATCCAGGAAGGCGGGCCGGTCGTTGTTGAGGGCATAGATGCCGATAAAGGCCACGGTGAGCGAGGCCATCAGCTCCAGGGCCACGACCCGGTCGGGCAGGGTGGGGCCGCGCACCAGCCGCACCAGGGCTCCCAGCAGCGCCAGGCTGAGCAGCAGATAGCTGAGAAATATTGCGCTTTGCAGCATGCCTGTCTCCGTTTCTCGTGCCTGTGGTATTGCCGTTGGAGCCTTGCTTGCATGGCGAATGTTCTGCCATCGGCAAGTCCGTTCGCCATGCAAGCATGGCTCCAACGGTGGGTGGTGGTTGCGGTGTTGTTTGCCGCCGTCCTATTCCAGTACCGCCAACACCCGGTCTTCCAGTTTGTGAATCTGTTTGCGCAGGTCGTCTTCATTGTCCAGGTACATGACGTGCAGGTAGAGCACGCTGCGGTCGCTGGACACGTCCAGGCTCAGGGTGCCCGGGGTCAGGGAAATCATGTTGGCCAGGATGGTGATGGCACCATCGGTCTTGGCTCGCAGGGGCACCGCCACCACCGCCGGGCGCATGTAGTGGGTGGGGGTGAGCACGTCGTAGGCCACCCGCAGGTTGGAGACCAGCAGGTCGCGCAGAAAGTGGGTCAGCAACATCAGGACCCGGGGCATTTTCTCGCGGTAGCGGGCGAAGTCGGGCACATCGCGCAGGGCGAAGCCGAGAATCAGGTAGCCCAGACCAAACCCTACCAGCAGGTTGGCGCCGCTGAAGTTGCCGGTGATGGCGGCCCAGACCAGGGCCAGAATCAGGTTCCAGCTCAACGGGCTCATGGTGCGCCTCCCAGCACGGCGGTGATGTAGCGGGTCGGGTCCAGTAGCTGTTCGGCGGTGGCCATGGCCAGTACCAGTACGGGCTGTGCTGCCACCCCGATGGCCACGGTGATCAGTGCCAGGCCGGCCACGGTGGCATAGAGCAGGGTGTTGCTGCCGCTGGCAGGGGCGGCGGCCGGTTCCGGGGCCGCCTTCCAGAATACCTCGGCCCAGATCTTGGTCATGGAGTAGAGCGTCAGCAGACCCACCACCAGGGCGGCGGCAACCAGGGCCCAGGCGCCGGCTTCGACGCCTCCGCGAATGACGATGAACTTGCCGAAGAAGCCGGACAGCGGCGGCATCCCTGCCAGGGACAGGGCCGGGATCAGGAACAGCAGCGCCAGCCAGGGCTTGTCCCGGTACTGGCCGCCCAGTTGCTTGAGTTCATAGCTGCCGCGCAGGCGGTAGACCAGGCCGCTGACAAAGAACAGGTTCGCCTTCACGATGATGTGGTGAATGATGTAGAAGATGCCGCCGGCCAGGGCCAGCACGCTCACCGACGCCAGCGCCAGGCCCATCATCATGTAGCCGATCTGGCTGACGATATGGAACGACAGGATACGGCGGAATTCGAACTGGGCGGCGGCGCCCAGTACCCCGGTGACCATGGTCAGCCCGGCGCCCCACAGCAGCACCTGATGGATCAGCGGGTCATCCATGCCGAAGATCAGGGTAAAGACCCGGAACAGGGCATACACGCCCACCTTGGTCAGCAAGCCGGCGAACAAGGCGGACACCGCCACCTGGGGGGTGTGGTAGGAGGCGGGCAGCCAGAAGAAGAAGGGGAACGCCGCGGCCTTGATGCCGAAGGCCACCATGAACAGCATGGCGATCACGGTGGTCATGCCGGTATCCACTTCGCCCAGCTTCACGGCAATGTCGGCCATGTTGAGCGTGCCCACCAAACCATAGAGCAGCCCTATGGCAGACAGGAACAGGGCGGAGGACACCAGATTGAGGGTCACGTACTTGACGGCCCCTTCCATCTGCGCGCGCTCGCCGCCCAGGATCAGCAGGGAGAAGGACGCCACCAGCATCACCTCGAACCACACGTACAGGTTGAAGATGTCGCCGGTGAGGAAGGCGCCGTTGACCCCGGCCAGCAGCAGGTGCATCAGCGGGAAATAACCGGCCTTGCGATGGGCGATGCTGATGGTGCCCAGGGAGTAAAACGCGGTGGCGGCACCGGTGACGGCACTGAGCAACACCATGATGGCGGCCAGCAGGTCACTGACCAGCACGATGCCGAAGGGGGCGGGCCAGCTGCCCAGCTCGGACACGATATGGCCCTGTTCCCAGGTGGCCAGTAACAGCGCCACGGCACTGATCACCAGGGCGATGCTACCGATGACCGCCAGGGCGCCCTGGACGCGCTGGGAGTGGCGCCCCAGCAGGGACAGGGCCCCGGCTGCCAGGGGAATCAGAATGGGCAGGATAACCAGCAGATTCATGTGTCGGTATCCCGCATCTGGTTCATGTCGTCCGCTTCCACCACCTCATAGGCCCGGCGGATCAGCACCACCGCGAAGGCCAGCACCCCGAAGCCGATGACGATGGCGGTGAGAATCAGTGCCTGGGCCAGCGGATCGGCGACCAGGCCGGCGGGCACCTGGGCGTCATCCGGCACCAGCGGCGGGGCATCCCGGTGCAGGCCGGCGGCGGTAAAGATCAGCAGGTTGGCGGCGTTGGACAGCAGCACCAGGCCGATCACCAGTTTGACGATGGAGCGGCGCAGCATCATGTAAATGGCGGCGGCGTAGAGCACGCCCACCACCAGGGCCATCAGGCTGGTCATGTGTCCTGCTCCGCCAGGTTGATGATGATGGTGCTGGCGGTGCCCAGCACCACCAGAAACACCCCCAGATCGAACAGCAAGGGCGAACCCAGCTTCAGTTCACCGAACACCGGCAGGCTGACGGTGAGCCAGTGGGCAGTGAGAAACGGCTGGCCGCTGAACAGGCCGATGACCCCGGCGGCCAGCGCCAGGATCAGCCCCCAGGCGATCAGGTCGCGGGGATCGACCCGCAGGACCCGGCGGGCGCCGGCTTCGCTCATGGCAAACAGGTGCACGGCGATGGCCGCGGATGCCACCAGCCCGGCGATAAAGCCCCCGCCCGGGGCGTTGTGGCCGCGCAGCAACAGGAACAGGGCAAACAGCAGCAGCAGCGGCAGCAAGAAGAACCCGGTGGTGCGCAGGATCAGCGACTGGGTGCGCAGGGCATTGCGGTCCGGGGGCGGCAGGCGGCGATCTCTAGTCATGGGTCTTCTCCGGTTCCGTGGTGTCACCCTTGCTGCGCAGTTTGAGCATGGCGTAGACCCCGGTGGCGGCCAGCGCCAGCACGAAGATTTCGCCCAGGGTATCCAGGGCGCGGAAGTCCACCAGAATCACATTGACGATATTGCGCCCGTAACCGGCGGGCACGCTCTCGTTGATAAAGTAATGGGCAATGCTGCCGTGGTAGCGGCTGCCCAGCACGCTGAGCAACAGCGCGGTGACCATGCCGCCCACGGTGAGACCCACCAGGGCATCGGCCAGCCGGGTGCGGGTACGGGTCAGGCGCAGGAAACCGGGCAACCGGAACAGCACCAGCACCAGCATGATCACCGTGAGGGTTTCCACCAGCACCTGGGTGATGCTCAGATCCGGGGCGCTGAACAAGACATAGAGCAGGGCGATGGAAAAGCCCACCGCGCCCAGGCTGGCCACCGCGCCCAGACGGGATTGCAGGGTGACCGCCGCCAGGGTGGCGCTGACAAGCACGGCGGCGATCACGCCCTCGTGGAGCTGGATGTCGGAGAAATCCAGGTGCAGCTTGAGGGCATCCGGGTTCAGCCACAGGGCGGCGGCCACCATGGCCACCAGCGTCAGCAAGGTGTTGATCAGGTAATAGCGCAGGTAACCGCTTTGCAGCAGCCGGGTCTGGCCACTGGACAAGGCCACCAGGCCATCCATCAGGCGGTGATAGGCCTGCTCCGGGCCGAAGCGGGACAGCGTGTCCGCCCAGCGGGTGTAGTGGCGGAAGCCCTGCCAGTAGCGGAACAGCACCAGGCCCACCAGCACTGCGCCGATGCTGATCAGCAGGGCGGTGTTGATGCCGTGCCACAGGGCCAGCGGCTGTGTCACGGCTTCTCCCAGGGTGGCGCTGGCGGCGGCACTGAGCAGGCTGCGATCAATCAACCCGGGAATCAGGCCCAGCAGCAGGCCCAGGCTGGCCAGCAGGGCCGGGCCCAGCAGCATGGCCGGGGGCGCTTCGCTGGGGGTATGGGTGAGGGGAGCGGGTTTGCCGAACCAGGGGCGGATGGCAATCACCGCGGCCACGGCCACGCCCAGGGCGGCGGCGATCACGATGGCGGCAATGAACAGCGGGGCCAGGGCATGGTCGAGACGCAAACCCGCTTCCAGCAGCTGTTCCTTGGCGATAAAGCCGAACAGGGGCATGACCCCGGCCAGGGACAGGGCGGCCAGGCCGGCGCTGGCACTGGTCACGGGCAGATAGCGGGCCCAGCCGCCGGTATCGAGGAAATCCTTGCGGCCGGTCTGGTGGTCAATGATGCCGGCCACCATGAACAGGGCGCCCTTGTACAGGGAGTGGGCCAGCAGGTAGCTCATGGCCGCCAGCAGGGCAGTGCGAGTCCCCAGGCCGATCAGCAGGGTCAGGGTGCCCAGGGCCATGACGGTGGAATAGGCCAGCATGCGTTTGATGCCGGTGGCGCGCAGGGCCAGGAAGATGCCCAGCACCATGGTGATGGCGCCGGCGCTGCCCAGCAGCAGGAGCCACAACTCGGTGCCGCCCATGGCCGGGTGCAGCCTTGCCAGCAGGTAGATGCCCGCCTTCACCATGGTGGCCGAGTGCAGGTAGGCGCTCACGGGGGTGGGCGCGGCCATGGCGTTGGGGAGCCAGAAATGGAACGGGAACTGGGCGCTCTTGGTGAAGGCGCCGAGCACGATCAGCACCAGTGTCAGTTCGTAAAGCGGATGGGCAACGATGGTGTCGCCCCGGGTGATCAGCTCCGACAGCTCATAGCTGCCGCCGATGTGGCCCAGCAGGATAAAGCCGGTCATCAACGCCAGCCCGCCGCCCACGGTGACGATCAGCCCCTGCAGGGCCTTGGCCCGGGCGTTGGCGTCTTCGTGGTTGAAGCCGATCAGCAGGTAGGAGGTGATGCTGGTGAGTTCCCAGAACACGAACAACACGATCAGGTTGTCGCTGAGTACCACGCCCAGCATGGCGGCCATGAAACACAGCAGCAGCACATAGAGCCGGGGCAGATCCCGGTGGCCTTCCAGGTAGCGGCCGGCGTAGATAAAGATCAGCGCGCCGATGGCGCAGATCATCAGGGCAAATAAAAGTGACAGGCCATCCAGCATGAAGCTCAATGGCATTGCCAGATCGGGAACCCAGGCAAACCGCGACATCACGGTGTCGCCCTGGGTGACGGTGTGCCAGTGGCTGAAAAAATACAGGGTCAGCCCGGCGGGAAGCAGGGCGAGAAGCCAGCCACTGTAACGGGGAAATAGCCGATGCAGGGCGGGGGCCAAGGGTGCGAGCAAGAATCCAGACAAGATGCCTGTCAGCATGGCGCTCCGTCGTAATCAGTGGCCCGCTTTCGCGGAATATGGGATCACCGTAAAACGATGATTAGCATAAAATTATCCTACGCAACATGTGAAATTCCGGGCAAGGTAAAGTTCCGTTTGACGGCGAAAAAAAGCGTTTATTGCTGCTTATTTAAGAGAGTTGATCGGGGTCAAAAAATGCATATTTGGACCATGTCGTCGATCTGCCTGTAACCAGAAGACAACAAAAGGGCGAGCTTGCCGGTGTCCTGTTGCCCGGTTCGCTTGCTGTCACCGCCGCCGCCGTCGGGGGGGATTCTTGCAAGGGCAAGGGGGCATGGCATACTTGCCGAGTTTTGCTGCCGGTTTGGTAGCACAAGGATTGTTATTCAAGAGAGCACATGATGTTGCCTGCAATTGTTCTGCTTCCCCTACTGGCGGCGTTTCTGCCCATGTTTACCCGCCACCTGGGGCGGCGCTGGTGCGCCCTGCTGGTGGCGTTGCCGGTGGTGGCTGCCCTGGGGCTGCTGGCCCAGGCGTCGCTGCCGATTTGGGAAGGGGGGATGCAACAGTGGTCCATGGCCTGGTTGCCCTCGCTGGGACTGAATCTGGCGCTGAGGCTCGATGGTCTGGCGCTGTTGTTCTGTATCCTGATTCTGGGTATCGGGCTGCTGGTGGTGGTGTATGCGCACTATTACCTGCCGGCCAAGGATGACGGCGGCCGTTTCTATACCCTGTTGCTGCTGTTCATGTTCAGCATGCTGGGGGTGGTGACCAGCGACAATCTGCTGTTTCTGGTGTTCTTCTGGGAATTGACCAGCCTTAGTTCCTTCCTGCTGATCAGCTACAAACAATACGACAGCGCTGCCCGCAAGGGGGCTCGCATGGCGCTGACGGTCACCGGCATGGGCGGTCTGGCGTTGCTGGCCGGGGTGTTGTTGATTGGCCATGTGGTGGGCAGTTTCTCACTGAGCACGGTGCTGGAGAACGGCGCCCTGGTGCAACAGCATGCCCTCTACCCGGTGATTCTCTGTCTGGTATTGCTGGGGGCCTTCACCAAGAGTGCCCAGTTCCCGTTCCATTTCTGGCTGCCCCACGCCATGGCGGCCCCTACCCCGGTGAGTGCGTATCTGCATTCGGCCACCATGGTGAAGGCGGGCATCTTTCTGCTGGCGCGGTTCTACCCGGTACTGGCAGGCACCGACCTGTGGTTCTACCTGGTCACCGCTGCCGGCATGGCCACGTTGTTGTGGGGGGCGATCTGGGCCCTGTTCCAGCACGATCTGAAAGGGCTGCTGGCGTTTTCCACCATCAGTCACCTGGGTCTGATTACCTTGCTGTTCGGGCTCAATTCGCCGCTGGCGGCGGTGGCCGGGGTGTTTCATATCATCAACCACGCCACCTTCAAGGCGGGCCTGTTCATGGCGGCGGGGATCATTGATCAGCAGACCGGAACTCGTGACATGCGCCGCATCAACGGGCTGTGGAAGTACATGCCCTATACCGCCGTGCTCGCCATGGTGGCGTCGGCGGCCATGGCCGGGGTGCCGTTACTGAACGGGTTCCTGTCCAAGGAAATGTTCTTTACCGAGACCCTGCAGTCCGATCAGTTGGGGGCCCTGAGCTGGTTGTTGCCGCTGGGCGCCACCCTGGGCGGGGTGTTCTCGGTGGCCTATTCGGCGCGCTTTATTCATGACGTGTTCTTCAATGGCGAGCCGGTGAATCTGCCCAAGTTCCCGCCCCGGGAGCCGCCCCGCTACATGAAGATTCCGGTGGAAATCCTGGTGGCCCTGTGTGTGGCGGTGGGGGTGTTCCCGGCAATCACCGTGGCCGGGCTGCTGGCGGTGGCGGCCACGGCTACCCTGGGTGGCACCCTGCCGGAGTATCACCTGGCGGTGTGGCACGGGCTCAATATTCCCTTGTTGATGAGTGTCATCGCCATGGTCGGCGGTATTGCCGTGTACGCCTGCCGGCGGCGGTTGTTTGCCTGGTATGCGGGCCTGCCGGAAATCGATGCCAAGCAGGTCTTTGAAGGGGCCATTCAGCGTCTGGTGAGAGCGGCCGCGGCGGTTACCCGGCACTTCCAGAACGGCTCGTTGCAGGGCTATGTGGCCTGGGTGCTGGCGATGGTGGCGGCGGTGCTGGTGTGGCAGCTGCCTGAGCTCGACCGCGTTACCGGCGAGCGCGCCATGCTGCCCGTGGATGGGGTGTCGGTGCTTTGTGCTCTGATGTTGATCGCCGCTGCCTTGCTGACCACGGTGCTGCATCGTCAGCGGATGATGGCGATTATCAGCCTGAGTGTGGTGGGCCTGATTGTGTCGCTGATCTTTGTGCGCTTCTCGGCGCCGGATCTGGCGCTTACCCAGCTGTCCGTGGAAGTGGTCAGCGTGTTGCTGATGATGCTGGCCATGTATTTCCTGCCGGCGCGGGCCAAGGCGGATTCCAACTCCCTGCGGGTGGGCCGTGATGTGGTGCTGGCGGGGCTGATCGGCACCGGGGTGGCGGTGGCCGCCTTGCTGGTGATGACCACGGACACCGCCACCATCAGCCCCTTCTTCCTGGAAAACAGTGTGCCCGGCGGCGGCGGTACCAATGTGGTCAATGTGATCCTGGTGGATTTCCGCGGCTTCGATACCTTCGGCGAAATTACCGTGCTGGGGATTGCCGCCCTGGGGATCTATGCCCTGCTCAGTGATCTGAAGCTGGCCTCCGCCAAGTACGATCCCTTCGGCCGGCCCTGGGCCCATGATGCCCATCCGCTGGTGCTGGTTACCCTGTCGCGGCCACTGTTGCCGCTGGCGTTGATGATCGCGGTGTATATCTTCCTGCGCGGGCACAATCTGCCCGGCGGCGGTTTTGTGGCGGGGCTGATCACCTCGGTGGCGCTGCTGTTGCAGTATGTGGCGTCCGGGGTGACCTGGGTGCACAAGCGCATCCCGGGGGATTATCACCCGCTGGTCGCCCTGGGCGTGTTGCTGGCGGGGCTCACCGGTGTGGCCAGCTGGGCCTTCGATTCGCCGTTCCTGACCAGCACCTTTACCCATGTGCATTGGCCCCTGGTCGGCGATTTCGAATTGGCCAGCGCCATGTTGTTCGATACCGGCGTGTTCCTCACCGTGGTGGGCGCCACCCTGCTGATACTGGCCAACCTGGGCAAGCTGTCGCTGCTTGATGACAAGAAGGAGACCACCTGATGGAGTTGTTAGTGGCGCTGATTATCGGCGTGCTGGTGGCCACCGGCGTATACCTGTGCCTGCGTGCGCGCACCTTTTCGGTGGTGCTGGGACTGACCCTGCTGGGTTACGGGGTGAATCTGTTCCTGTTTGCCATGGGCGGGCTGAAGATCAACCAGGTGGCGGTGGTCGGCGCCAGTGTCGACCCCACCGACCCGTTGACCCAGGCGCTGGTGCTGACCGCCATTGTGATCGGGTTTGCCATGACCGCCTTCCTGGTGGTGCTGGCCCTGCGCAGCCAGGGCGAGCAACACAGTGACCATGTGGATGGTCAGGACGGGGAGCAACGTTCATGACCCACTGGATTATTGCGCCTATCCTCATTCCGGCATTGGCAGGGCTGCTGCTGTTGCTGGAAGTTCGCGAACGGCAACGGCTGCGGCGGTTTACCGGCCTGTTGTCCTGTGTCGCCCTGGTGCCGGTGGCGCTGGTGCTGTGGCAACAGGCCGCCCAGGGTGACGTGGGGGTGTATCAGCTGGGCAACTGGCAGGCGCCGTTCGGTATCGTGCTGGTGCTGGACAAGCTCAGCGCCCTGATGCTGCTGCTGACGGCGCTGCTGGCCCTGCCGGCGTTGCTGTATGGCTGTGCCGGCGATGACCGCCGGGGGGCCAATTTCCATGCCCTGTTCCAGTTTCAGTTGATGGGCATCAACGGGGCCTTTCTGACCGGTGACCTGTTCAACCTGTTCGTGTTCTTCGAGGTATTGCTGATCGCCTCCTACGGTCTGGCGCTGCATGGCCGTGGCCCGGAGCGGGTCAAGGCGGGTCTGCATTACGTGGTACTGAACCTGGCGGGCTCGGCCCTGTTCCTGATTGCCCTGGGCCTGATCTACGGCACCACGGGGACGCTCAACATGGCAGACTTTGCGGTCAAGGCGCAGGCGCTTCAGGGCAGCGAGCAGATACTGGTCACGGTGGCGGTGCTGTTGCTGTGGGTGGTGTTTGGTCTGAAGGCGGCCCTGTTCCCGCTGTACTTCTGGCTGCCGGCCACCTACGCCAATGCCACCGCGCCGGTGGCGGCGTTGTTTGCGATCATGACCAAGGTGGGCATCTACGCCATCCTGCGGATGCAGGCGCTGGCCTTCAGTGACGGGCCACTGGCCGGGCTGGGTGCGGACCTGCTCTGGTGGCTGGCGCTGGTGACCCTGGCCCTGGCGGCTATCGGGGCTCTGTCGGCGTCACGGTTGGGTGGGCTGGTGGCCTATCTGGTGGTCATGTCGGTGGGGACCCTGGTGGCGGCGCTGAGCGTTGGCGAGCCACAGACGGTTGGCCCTGCGCTTTATTATCTGATCCATTCCACCCTGATCTGTGCGGCCCTGTTCCTGCTTTGTGATCTGCTGCGCCGCTCCCGTGGCGATGGTGAAGACCGGCTGGAGTCTGGCCCGCCGCTGGCGCACGGTAAGTGGCTGGGGGCGGCCTTCTTTGCCGCTGCTGTGGCGGTGGTGGGGTTGCCGCCCCTGTCCGGTTTTATCGGCAAACTGGCGCTGTTGCAGGCGGTACCCAGTGCGCCTTACTGGACGATCCTGCTGCTGGCGGGTCTGGCGGGTCTGGTGGGCATGAGCCGGGCCGGTTCCACCCTGTTCTGGCGGGTGCACGGTGAGGTTGTCGACAGGAAGCTGGGCAAGCGACGGGTCATTCCCATGCTGGCCCTGTTGCTGGCCAGCCCGGCCCTGGCGTTGGCGGCTGAGCCCCTGTTGCAGTTGTGTGCCGGCGTGGCGGGCCAGCTGGCAGATCCGACGATTTACATCCGGGCGGTGCTGGGAGGTGCTTCATGAAACGCTTGCTTCCCTATCCCAGTCTGACGCTGGTGCTGTGGCTTACCTGGCTGCTGCTCAATGGCTTCAGTGTGGGCCATGCCCTGTTGGGGCTGATTCTGGCGGTGGTGTTGCCCCTGGGCACCCGACCCTTCTGGCCACAAGTGCCGCTGGTGCGGGATCGTATGGGGCTGCTGCGTTTCGTGCTGCGGGTGGCCAAGGATATTCTGATAGCCAATATGGCGGTAGCGGTGAAAGTGCTGGGGCCGGTGAAGGACCTGCAGCCCGGTTTTGTGGAGGTGCCGCTGGATCTGCGTGACCGTTTTGCCATTACCGTGCTGACCAGTACCGTGTCGCTGACCCCGGGCACCGTGTCCGCCGATGTGAGCGAGGACCGTACCCGGCTGTTGGTGCACGCCCTGCACGTGGAAGATCCGGCGGCGCTGGTGGCGGAGATCAAGCAGCGCTATGAAGGGCCGATCAAGGAGATTTTCGAATGCTAGAGAGTGCTATCTCGTTGACCTTTGGCCTGCTCACGGTGGCGTGGGTGCTGAACCTGTATCGGCTGGTGATCGGTCCTTCCCTGCCGGATCGGGTGCTGGCGCTGGACACCATGTACATCAACAGCATTGCCCTGATTGTGGTCTACGGCATCCAGGTGGACAGCAAGCTGTATTTCGAGGCGGCCATGCTGATTGCCCTGATCGGCTTTGTCAGCACCGTGGCGGTGGCCAAGTACATTACCCGCGGTGACATCATTGAATAATGCCTGGCATCCGGTGTCAGGCAAGTTGGAGCTTTTATGGATGTCTTGATTGAATGGCTGGTGGCCATATTTGTGGTGGTGGGCGGCATCTTTGCGCTGATCGGGTCCATCGGCCTGGCGCGCTTGCCGGACTTCTATACCCGTTTGCATGGCCCCACCAAGGCCACCACCCTGGGAGTGGGCGGCACCATCATTGCGTCCCTGCTGTTCTTTTCCTGGCAGGAACGGGGGCTGCAGCTCCATGAGGTGCTGATCACCCTGTTTCTGTTCATCACCGCGCCGGTGTCTGCCCATATGCTGGCCAAGGCCGCCATGCACCGGGATCTGAAGCGGATGAAGGGCACCCAGGGAGAGCCCTGGAAGCAGTAAAAGCGGCAAGCTCCAAGCAACAAGCTGCAACGCGGAACTGGCAGGACGATGCGGCAAAGCCATGCCCGCGATTTAACGTCGGGTTTGTATGCGGGAATCGCGGAGGAGAGGGGGTCGGTTGGCTGCAGCCTTAATCGTGTTGCAGCTTGAAGCTTGCGGCTTGTAGCTTATTCGATCGTAAAAAATGTAAAAGGTGAAACCGGCAGGAACTTTCGAAAAAACGGTGTGGTCCTAAAGAATAGCTACGGATTGGCACCCCCCGATCCCCCAGTACCCTCGTCGATCCGTAGCGTATTTGGACTCCCCAATCTCCCCCCAGAGGTTGGGGCGGCAAGCCTCCCTGGCAGCGCAGTCGTTCCCTTCCCCCAAGATTGCTGCCAGGGATTTTTTTTGCCTGTCGTTTGTGCTGACAGGCAATGGCAAACTGCAACCTCTTCGTGTTTTCGCGCAGTTCGCGAACTTCTGTCCAAGAACTAAGCAATCCCTGTGCCAGAGATCTCTGCGTGACGAATACTGCTTTCTGATCAGTGGGATAGGGGAGAGTTGGGTCCGTTTTTCCATTGCGGCAGAAGCGGGACGGGGGCAGGCGTGTGCCATACAGTGCCAGTTTTGTGACGCAGATCGACAGTCGGGCAAAAAAACAGGGCAAGGGGCTGGAACTTTTCAGCGAACACGGCAGTCTCTATTAATGCGACGGGCCGGAACCCCCGATCCCCCAGTACCCTCACCGGCCCGTCGTGTTTTGTCCCGGCCTTTCCCCCCAAAGAGGCCGGGGCGGCAAGCCTCCCCGGCAGCAAGTCGTTCCCTTCCCCCAAGAATTGCTGCCGGGGATTTTTTTGTCTGGAACTTTTTCCCGGAAGAAAGTGGCGAGGTACGAGTACCGAGTTGCGAAAACCTTTCAGAATCCTCAATGCCTGGTGATCACCGCTTGCCGGCAAACCATTGGGCATTGTCCAGAGGCCCCGAACGTCAGTAAGTCCGGCTGCCACAGAGGCAGGTTTCGAAACTCGTCACTCGCTCTGGTCAGGCGCTGCGATCTCCAACCATTCCCCCAGTTTGTCCCAGGCCGCTTCGCAGCCGGTACCGTTGGTGGCAGAAAATAATTGCAGGGACAGCGGTGCAGGATGGTTCTTGAGCTGGCTCTGCACCTTCAGCAGGGTGGATTTGGCGGCGCCGAACTTGAGTTTGTCGGCCTTGGTCATGAGGATATGAATCGGCATGTTGGCCTGGGCGGACCATTCCAGCATCAGCAGATCGAAATCCTTGAGGGGATGGCGAATATCCATCATCAATACCAGCCCCACCAGCACCTGGCGCTCGGCCAGGTAGTGATCCAGGTGTTCCTGCCACTCGTTGCGCTTGCTCTTGGCCACCTTGGCGTAGCCGTAGCCGGGCAGGTCCACCAGGCGCCGTTCCTCGTCCAGGGCAAAAAAGTTGATCAGCTGGGTGCGGCCGGGGGTCTTGGAGGTCCGGGCCAGGGTTCTCTGCCCGGTCAGGCGGTTGATGGCGCTGGATTTACCGGCGTTGGAGCGGCCGGCGAAGGCCACTTCCCGGCCCTCGTCAGGCGGGCACTGGTCCAGGCGCTGGGCGCTTTGCAGGAAACTGGCCTGGTGGAGCAGGATCTCTGCTGGATGCTTTTGACTGTTACCCATAACCTAAGAACCTGTGTGGAGTCTATACGCAGCCGCGCCGGAGGCAATTTTTTCGCCAGGTCGTGATTGCGATTGTGATGTGTAGTGATTCTACATGAACGAGCGTAATCACGACCTGGCGGAAAAAGGGTCCCGGCCCTTCGGGTTGCCGCTGAAAATAAGGCCATGCTGTGTTGCGATCCTTGAACTTGACCCGTCAGGCTCTGCGGACCGCGCCTTGCCTGGCCTTATTTTCAGCGGCAACGCGGCTGTGTATAGACTCCACACAGGTTCTCACCCTTCACATGGAATATGACGGCGCGTGCCAGACTGGTATATAATCCCGGCCGCCTGACCCTCCTGGCGGTTGCCAGGGCGGTCGACGTTCTACAAGGGTTTGACGGGAAAGGCAAATCCACACTTCGCCAGCGGTTGACGCCAGCATAGCAGAGGTAGGATATGAAGGGTTTGGTAGCAGGCATTGCATTGATCATGATGGCAGGAGCGGCCACCGCCGCCACTGTGGAAGAGCGCTATAACAGTAGCTGCACCTTCTGCCATACTTCCGGCGCAGCCGGTGCCCCCAAGGCTCACGATGAAGCCGCCTGGAAGCCGTTGCGCGCTAAAGGCATGGATACCCTGGTGAAGCACGTGAAGGAAGGGTACAACGCCATGCCGCCGAAAGGCATGTGTAACGACTGTAGCGACGACGAATACCGTGCTCTGATTGAGTACATGTCCAAAAGCAAATAAGACGCTGTACGAAAGGATAGGCCATGAAGTTTTTCAAACTGTTCGTGCTGATGGCGGCTGCCGTAGTAGCCAACCCGACTCTGGCTGCAGGTGATGCTGAGGCCGGTGAAGCAAAAGCCGCTCCCTGTGCCGCTTGTCACGGCCCTGGCGGTAGCAAGCCGATTGCTGGTAACTACCCGAAACTGGCGGGTCAGGGTGAAGCCTACCTGGTCAAGCAGCTTCAGGATTACAAGTCCGGTAAACGTGAAAATGCCATCATGGCCGGTCAGGCTGCCAACCTGAGTGAGCAGGACATGGCGGATCTGGGGGCGTATTACGCTTCTCAGGAAGCGCAGTCCGGTCAGGCTGACCCGGAATGGGTAGAGCAGGGTGCCAAACTGTATCGCGGTGGTGATGCGGCTAATGGTCTGCCTGCATGCTCGGGCTGCCACGGCCCTGCAGGTCAGGGTATTGATGGCGCCAAGTATCCGCACCTGGCTGGTCAGAATGCCCAGTATGTGGAAGATCAGCTGAAGGCGTTCCGTGCCGCTGGCCGTAATGATCTGGGCGATAACGTGATCAAACGCACCAATGATACCGATGGTGATGCCCCAGGCATGATGCAGACCGTTGCTGCCAAGATGAGCGACTCCCAGATCAAGGCGGTGGCCAGCTACATTGCTGGTTTGTCCAAATAGATCTGATTGGTTACGGTTTGTAGAAAAGGCAGCCTGCGGGCTGCCTTTTTCGTTGTTATCATGAAAAGATAAATGATTCCCCCAGCACTGACGTGTTTTTTGCCCGGTGGCGGGAGAAAATAATGATTCCGGCGGTCCTACCGTGCGGAGACCAACAATAAGGAGATGAACCCATGCTTCGCTTTGTGACGGCTTTGCTGATGAGTCTGGGCCTGGCAACCGCTGCGGTTGCAGCCGATGAACATGCCCGTTTTGCTGTGGACACCCACTACAAGATCCTGGATGTGCCCGGCAATGTGAGTGACCCCAGCAAGGTGGAAGTGCGGGAGTTTTTCTCCTACGCCTGCCCCCACTGTTACTCTCTGGAACCGGCGGTAGATAAGTGGCTGGAATCCAAGCCGGACTATATTGATTACGTGCGCACCCCGGTGCTGTTCCTGCGTAATGCCGAGCCGCTGGCCCGTGCTTACTACGTAGAGGAAACCCTGGGTCTGGTGGATGAAGTCCACGCTCCCCTGTTTGATGCCATTCACAAGCACCGTGAGCCGCTGTTCAATGAACCGGCACTGGCCAACTTCTTCCGTAAATACGGCGTCGAGCCGGACAAGTTCAACCGTCTGTACAGCTCCTTCGGTGTGTCCACCAAGGTTCGTCAGGCGGAGGCGCTGACCAAGGAATACAAGATTCCGGGTGTGCCCAACTTTGTCGTTAACGGCAAGTACCTGGTATTGCGCGAGAACCTGAAGAACACCGGCGAGCTGTTCGAGGTCATCGAGTATCTGGCCAACAAGGAAAGGACTGGCGGTTGATTCATGCTGCTGGATCGTGCCCGCACTGCCTATCGTGACTGGAAAGCCCGCCCTGCGGGCTTTTCCTTCGCCCGGGAAGGGGTGAGGCGCACCCGTCAGACCCGTGAAATTATCCTCCCTGACACGAGCATCAAGCTGCTCAGCTTCAATATCCAGGCCGGCATCGGCAGCCAGAAATTCGGTGATTACATCACCGGCAGCTGGAAGCACCTGGTAGCACATCCGCGCAGCGTGGAAACCATTGAGCAGATTGCCGAGGTGTTGAGCCACTTTGATGTGGTTGGGCTGCAGGAAGTGGATGGCGGCAGCCTGCGCTCGCGTAATATGAATCAGTTGGTGCACCTGGCATCGCTGGGCGATTTTGCCTTCTGGCATCAGCAACTCAATCGTAATCTGGGCCGTCTCGGCCAGTTCAGCAATGGTTTCCTCAGCCGCCATCAGCCCTTTGAGGTGAAGGATCACCGGTTACCCGGTCTGCCTGGGCGTGGGGCCATCATCATCAAGTATGGCCATCCCATCCAGCCTCTGGTGGTGGTGGTTGCCCATCTTGCTCTGGGCGAAAAAGTGCGCAATACCCAGCTGGCTTACCTGACCCGGTTGCTTGAAGGCTACAAGTATGTGGTGATGATGGGTGACTTCAATTGCCGTCTGGAGCACCTGGAGGCGTCGCCACTGGCAAGCCTGGGGCTGCGGACCGTGGAGGCAGACAACCTCAATACCTACCCGAGCTGGGCCCCGGACCGGCATATCGATCATATTCTGCTGTCTCCGGCCCTGCAGAGTCGTCACACCCGGGTACTGGAAGATTGCCTGCTGTCGGACCACCTGCCCCTGGCTACGGAAATTCTGGTACCGGACGAGGTGATTGCGGCCACGCGGGAACATCGGCTGCCGCTGATTCGTTGATAACGGTGCGTCGGGTCGACCCTTGAAAGGGGCCCGATTTTATTCATCGACAACCATTGATGGCTCTTCCGATGCTGGTCTTCGTGTATGGCACACTCAAGCGCGGTGGCAGAAATCAGGGGTTCCTGCGCCGGGCCCGTTTCGTGGCGAGCTGGCAAACAGCGCCTGCCTACCAGTTATTTGATCTGGGCACTTACCCGGGAGCGTGGCGTCCCGGGACCACGGCACTGCAGGGTGAATTGTATGAGGTGGATGCGCTGACTCTGGCAGCGCTGGACCGGCTTGAAGAGGTGCCACGGGTGTACCGCCGTGAATCGATTCAGACCGACTTCGGCCCCGCCATTCTCTACCTGTTGCAACGGATGCCCCGATCCGCGCGACGTTGTGCTAGCGGTCGCTGGCCATAACCGGTCGGACATGTCATGAGAATACCCGCCATCGCCATGCTGCTGACCCTGGTGTCGCCGATCCTGGCTGACTGTCCGCGGGTGCCTGGCGAGGAAGATGACAGGCGGGCAAATGCAGGCTGCCTGATTCTGCAGGACGGCCAGGCATTGCTGGTGAGCCACCGCTGGGGTGGCAAGCTGGGGGTTCCGGGCGGCACCCGGGAGGAGAATGAGCTGGCCCAATGTACGGCATACCGTGAAACCCTGGAGGAGACCGGGCTTGCGGTCACGGTGGGGCGGCGGCTGGAAGTGATGAAAAACGGTTTTCATCTCTACCGCTGTTACCCGCAGCAACCGTTGTCGGCGTCGCCACTGGCTGTGCCCGCCCGGGCGCTTGCGGAAGTGAAGGGGTTGAGCTGGCACACACCGGATTCCCTGGACAGGGAGAACTGGCGTTTTTCCTATCAGTTCGACCTGTTCCTGGACGTGCTGAACCGCGCTCTCCAGCAAGAGAATGCAGAACCGGAATAACGGATCACCCGGCAGGCCGGGGTTCCGCGTCAGGCCCGTTGCGTGATGGTCTGGGGTATCGAGCCAGCCAGTGCTTCCACAAACTCCTGCCAGCATTCTATGACCGGGTAGCGGCCCTGGTTTTCCAGCACGTGAAACTGTGCGCCAGGAATGGCCTCGGCCATGGCGCGGGCGGATTCCACCTGGACGCTGCGATCCAGCGCGCCATGCCAGACCTGGGTGGGGATGGTGATGTCCGTCAGCTCAAACTTCCAGGGGCGTAACACCCGCAAATAATCATCAATGATTACCCTGGCGCCCTGGAACCAGCGTTGGCGTAACTGTGGCAGGGTGATTGCCTGTACGGCCGGGTCGTTAATCAGGCTGGCGTCTTTGGGGTCGAGGAAGCGGGAGAAGAAGGAAAAGAACTTTTCCGGGGAGCGGTTGACCCCGCGCAGCGCCATTTTCCCCAGAGAGATGAAGATTCTGGGATCGCGATCCACCATTTTCAGTAACCGGTCATGCATGGGGTCCAGTTGACCTGAATGCATGTATTGCCAGGGTACGAGGCTGCCAATCACGCCAACCTGCTGGAACAGGGACGGGTATCTGGCGGCGGCAGCCAGAGCGTAGGGGCCGCCGAAACAATACCCGGCGAGGATGGGCTGCTGCAGGTTCAGGCGCTCGCAGAAATAGCGCAGATCATCGGCAAAATCCACAAAGCTGCCGTTCGGGCAGGGACTGGAAATACCGAACCCGGGTCGCACCACAACCAGCACTCTCAGGCCCTGTGACACATACCAGTCGTGATGGGGCTCATGGCAGGGCATATTGCCGGCCTGGTTTTCCATGACCAGCAACGGCTTGCCTTCCGGGCAGCCATATTCAAACCAGCTCAGCACCCGGTGATCCGGTAGCACCATAAAGCGTTCTTCATGACCATCGTGGGTGGCAAGGGTGGGGGTTGCCAGCAGGGCATGGCTCATGGCGCGGCTGACCAGGGCGACCTGACTGCTGATGCCGGTTTTGCCCATGATCGATTTGAGCTGGGTGCGGGCCGTATGCACGCTGACCGAGAGCAGTTCGGCACTCTGACTGAGGTTGCCCACCTTGCAAAGCAGGTGCAACAGACGCGCCTCCGCCGGGGAAATGCCGAACAGATCCGCCAGAGATTTAACCGAGGGTGCGGCAACGCTTCGGTCGGCAAACACCCAGACCACGGTGGTAACCCGCGATACCTCATCCGGCGCATCGGAGCGAAACACGGGCATACACAGCAGGACCATTTTTTCCTGTTCGGAATGCAGTAACTGGCTGTCGCGACCATGTTGCAGGCGCACCACCTGCTGAAGCTGCTGTTTGAGTTTGGCATCGCTGAGCATCAGTGCGCCGCCATCGGCCATGCGTAACGGGCCCGATGCCAGGATGCGGTCAGCGGCGGAATTGTGCTTCACCACATGCAGTTGGTCGTCCACCATCAACATGGGCCAGGGCAGACGGTTGGTCATGTCGTTGAGCAGGTGGTTCTGGTCTTCCTGGGAATGCATGTGATTGCTGCTGCGCACAGCGCGATCCAGATGGGCAAGCAATGCCTCCATGGTGGCCAGGTCCTGCTTCTCCTGCTGGCACCAGTCCACCATGGGTTCCAGCAATTCGCCCCAGTCACCGGGTGACAAAGCGGTTTCGTAGATGCGCCCAATAAGCGCATCCCATTGTTTTTGTTGGATATCCATCTGGATTCCCCATTGATCCCTGCTTTTTACCTTAGCAAATTTTCCCCTGTGGGCTGTAGCGATGGCGTTAATGTGGGCAGGCAGAGGGTAAAAAGCGAATAGAAAAGCGTAACGGAAGGGGGCAGTGAGGGAATGCGGGGTGCCCCGGCAAGGGCTCTTGCCGGGGCGCTACCAAGGGGGATTACTGCGCGGAAGCCAGGGACTGCATCAAGCCGGGATAGATGGCATCCGCAGCCTTGATGGCGTCCTGGAAGTTGCTGTTGGTCCCGTGGACCGCCTTCAGATAACGGGCCATGTCCTCCAGGCTGCGGAAGGACTGGTCCGAGGTCTGGCGAATGTAGTCCATACCGCCGGACGCACTGATGGCCGCAGAGTGGCCCATTTTCTTGCCCACCTTGGAACCCAGAAAGCCGCCGACGAAAGGCACGTTATCCAGCGCTTTCGAGGCTGCATAGGCGCCAGCGGCGGAGCCCACCGCGCTGCCCATTTTGGCATTGATCGCCTTGTCGACCCATTCGGCCAGGACCCCGTCGCTGGTCCAGGGGTTCATGTACTCGCCGCTGTTGTCCGGAATCAGCAGGGCGGCCACGCCGTCCGGGCGGGAAACACGGGCAGTGTCCGCCACGCTGGGAGCGGGTGTGGACGGTTGGGCGCCGCTGCGGATCATGGCGGCGATCAGGTCGCTGGAGAGGCCGCTCTTGCGCAAGCGGCGAATTTCCTCGTCGCTGAAGGGCTTGTAGGGGCCCTGGGCTTCCACCTGGGCTGCCAGAATGGACTGGCTGGTGCCGCGTTTGGCGGCGTCCACCAGATCAATCACCCGTTGACCGTCCGGACCCACAAACCACAGGGCGTCCTCCTCGGAGAGGAATGCCACGTACCTAGGAAACCGGGACACATTTTCCCGGTGCCAGCCCAGGGTGTTACGGCGCGGGGTATGGCTGGCCAGGTTGGCAAGAATCTCACTGGCAAACAGGCTGTGTGGATTCTCGATCAACCACTGACGTTGCTCGAGAATATCCTTGCCGGCGATTTCCTGATCGTACTGCTGTTTCTGCACAGCGACCCATTCTTCCAGCGCCTGGCGATGTTGTCGCATCATGTCGTTGGCCATGTCCGCCGAGGCAATGGCGGGATCTTTTTTACCGACGAAAAGTGCCGAGGGTGAATAGACGGAAATATAACCCCGGATACTGCCGTTGGCCTGGGAGGTGAACAGCGTCTCTCCGCCGGTGTTAACCGTCATTTCGCTGTCGAACTGCATATCGGAACTGCTGGGCAGTGTGAAAATCGAGGCGATATACATGAGAAAATGTCCCCAGTTCATTTTGAACGTCTCATTTTCTACATGCATGGATAGGTAGGGCGATTGGCTTGTCGCTGATTCGCCGGACAAGGTTTCGACCTGAGGTGTCAGAGCGCTCTCAATGGTCGGGGGGATTTTTTTCCAATCCGGGTGGTTGCGAACACGGGAGTGGGCATCCACTCTCACGGGGGCAACCTGGAAAGCAACGGGCAGTGAGGTGTCGCCCATTGCCGGAGAGGTGCTGTCTTCTGCTGGAACATAACGGTAGGTCATGCAGCCACTGATCAGAAGCAGGCTGACCATGATCAGGGTGAAGCGGTAAACAGTTCGAATTGACATGGTGGGCTCCTGAATCAGCGTGCCGAATTGGCTACGGCGGTTTGCAGGCCGGGGTAGATCTTGTCGGCGGCCTTGATCACATCCACAAAGTTGCTCTTGTCGCTGTGGGTGGTGGCAAGCCAGCGGGCCATGTCATTCATGGAGTTGAAGGAAAGGTCAGAACTGCTGCGAATGAAGTCCCAGCCGCCGGAAGCTTCCAGCGCCGTGTTTCCGCCCACGGCCTTGCCGGCCTTGGAGCCCAGAAAGCCACCCAGCATGCCGCCGAAGGGAACGTTTTCCAGTACCTTGTTGGCCGCGTAGGCACCCGCAACGCCACCTACGGCTGAGCCGGTTGCCTTGCCCATGGACACGTTGATGGTCTTGTTGACCCACTCGGCTGTCACGCCATCGCTGGTGTAGGGCGACAGGAACTGGCCACTGTTGTTCTTGATGGCGAGCGCGTCGATCTGTTGCTGCTGGATGGCGGCCTGTTGCTCGGCAGTCTGCTCACGACGCTCAAGGACCACGTCGCGGGTTCCGGCAGTGCCCGGAGACATGATGCTCAGGCGGGCAAAGGTGCCAGGCTCACCACGCATTTGGGCAACCAGCTGTTGTAAGGTCTGGCCGCTGGTCGGGGTCATTTCCCCGTCCTTGCCTTCACCGATGGCCACGATCAGGTCGCCGCTCTGCAACTGGCCGCTTTCTTCAGCCGCGCTCAGCGGAACCAGACTATCGATGCGCAGGAAATGTTTATCTTCGGTCTGATTGATGCGGACGCCGAGCAAGCCCTTACCGAGGGGTTCTCCGGTGGGCGACTGGCCGCCAGCCGCCAGAGAGGAGGAATCCAGTTGAGCCCAAACCTGTTGAGCGTTGTTGCTGTAATCGACACAACGCCAAGCGCCTTCGGAGTGCTGCGCTTGCACCTGGAAGCTGCCCGGCGCAACAAGGGTTGAATGGTAGACCATCTTGCCGGATACCACTTCGGCCTGTACGCAGGCGGTTTGGCCGGTTTGGCTGGCCTGCAGTACCTGTGCCTGGTAGGCGCTGGTGTCAGTTGAGGTGGTTACACTGCCGTTGACGGTGGTCACGGCGGGGCTGCTTGTACTGCCTTGTTGATAACTGGAGGCGCAGGCGCCCAGTAGTGCAGAACCGAGCACGACCGCCCCCAAGCGGATGCTGGCAGAAATGCGTTCCATGATAATGATCTCCTGTTAACGCCTGTCCGGGCGGGCGGTCGTTCCCGTGGCGCCCGCGGACAGTAAAAGGGTTAGCGGTAAAGAATGTTGTCTTGAGTGGCCTTGCTCATTTCAAAGCCGTCGCCCCACACCAGGGTGCCCAGCTCCATATCCACCATTTCGAAGGAAATGTAGTGGTAGCGCTGACGCATCTGGCTTTGGCGATCAATGGCGTCCTGGGAGGTGATGGTGGCAAACATCTGGTAGTCGACCCCGGCGGTGGCCTGGGTCTTGCGGATGGTGCCGCCATCCACCAGCCCTTCGCGTTTGATTTCGCGCTCTTTCTGGATCGCTGCCAGGTTCTGGCGATTGACGAACACCATGCGCCCGTTGGCGGCACGGGTAAGCTCGATCTGCAGCCGCTTGGCGAGCATGTTGAGATTGATCACCGAGGTGCTCTCGTTCTTGAAGCCTTCCATGTCAATCAGTACCCGGGGTGGGGTGGGGCGGTTGGAAACCATGGGATTGGCCAGCAGGCTGCGCATCATTTTGTCGGTCATGGCGACTACGTCCTGGGATTCGATGCCGACCCCCTGAACCCGTCCGGCACTGCCTACGTCCTGGTATACGGAAGGCTGCCCGGCGGCGTTATCGACCCGCGACGGCGCACAGGCGCTGACCAGCACAGCGGCACCGAGGATGACGATAGGTTTGAAAGCTTTCATTGTGTTCCCCTCATGGAATTCGTGGATAAATAAGGTGCTTACTGGCTCATCTGGGCCATGGTATGCAGAGCAATTTCCTTGCCGGTGGCGCTCATGGGCTGCGGGCGATCGCGCTTTTCGAAGCCGCTTTCAGCCACCACCCAGGCATGTTGGTCTTCACTGCCCGGCGGTTTGCCATCGGTGTTGAAAACCGCGAGCACGCTCGCATCTTTCACGGACAGCACGCGCACCTGGTAGAGGCCATCGCGGTCAAAATCGCTGCCTACCACCAATTCCAGTACGTAGTCCGCTTGCTGGGAAAGAGCGCGCATCTGCAGGCGCAACTGATCCGGCGAGGCGCGTTCGAACGTGCCGTCTTCCAGGTCGTTATCGGTAATGCGCTGGGCCATGGCTTGATCAATGACAGTAGCCCCGCCTTGCTTGAAGGTGCTGATGAGTCCGCCCTGCAGGCCCAGGGCAATGGCGTTGCGGTCTGAGCTACGCAGACCGCCACGGCTTTCCTGTTCCATGGTCAGGGTGGCGCGCCCTTTTTCTTCGCGGGCATCCTTGCCGGTGACGCTGAGCTCGCCTTTGGCATTGAGACTGCCGCGGTGGTGGCTGTACCAGTCACTGACGCGGCTAGGGAATTCACGATTCCAGAATACGGCAATACGCGGTTTCCCCTGTTCAGGGAAAGCCTGACGAAAACGGCTGATGACGTCCTTCTCAGGTGGGCGTTGGTACTGATCACGGAGGCTTTCCGCGTAGGCCTCCTCGCTCATGGGGACCTGGGCGGGTGCCATCATTTCGGTGGCGGGGTGATCCTGCTGGGCAAAAGCCTGGCTGCTGGCGAGCCAGGCAAGGGGCAGGGCGAGAGCGACGAAACTTTTCATTTTGCCTGCCTCACTTCCACCCGATATTTCAGCTGCGCAGTGGTGGTGGATTTTTCCAGATAGACACTGGTGGAGTTGGCCGGGACCACGACCCGTTGCCAGCGCGGTTCCACGTCGGTGGGAATCTCGGACTGGTCAAAGAACTGGGTGCGGGCTTCCAGGATGCCGTTGTAGTCGGTGTGGTTACGCAGCACCACGAAGACTTCCGAGGTGTTGGCCGGGGTACGGCGAATGCCATGCTTTTCGGCGGTAAAGCGGAACACCTTGTGAGGACCGGGAATGCCGCCACTGAAGTTACGATTCAGGTCGTAATCGGTAAACGTCACACTGTTGTAGGTGGTCGGCGCGGTGCGCTGTTCATGCTCCAGCTTGCTGCTGTTCTGGCAGCCGACAAGCAAGGAGCCGGTCAGCAGACCGGCTACAAGGGCGAATTTCGCGTGCATGGAGTTCTCCTTAACGTGGGTTAACGGGCACTGGCGAAAATCACGCCGTTGCCATTCTTGTCGAAGAAAATACGGGCGGGTTTGCTGCCCGGTGGTTGGGTAATACCGGCCTTGTTGGTGAAGGTGACTTTGGCGTTTTGGGTATCCCCGGAAAGCCGGGCGCTGCCCAGGTGCAGGGTGTCGGGCAGGCTGGTCCAGTAGCGGGTATCGGCGCGGGTCTTGGTACGGGCGGACATGCCCTGGGCGGCGACACCAATGGCGGTGATGGTATTGAAGCCGGCGGCAAGGCCTCCCCCGGCCCCGGCCGCGATACCGGTGATCAGGCTGTTGTCGCTGAGGCTGGTCATGGTGTCGCCCACGTTGCCGGTGGTCTGCTTGAACTGCACCTTGCCTTCGATGATGCGATCCACCGCCCGCCCGCCTCGCGTCGAGGCCTGGAAGAACACGTCTTCCGCCGGGTAGAGGGTCTGATTGAGGCCATCACCGGAAATCCTGGCGCGGTTTTCGGTAAAGCCCTTGCCGCGACGGTAGACCAGTTCGAAGTGACCGACGCCGTCGGCCAGTTTGCGCGGGGAGGTGCCGGTTTCTGCCACGATCAGGGTATTGTCGCTGTCAGCCGGGACCGGGCCGTCGGGACGGAACTGGCGGTATTCCTCGAAATGCTCACTGGCGAGGCGTTCGTTGCCATCCAGGCGCGCCGCCCAGCCGGCCAGATAGACCAGGGAGGCGAAGTCGGTGCTGTGCTGTTCTTCCTCGGCGAACGCGTCCTGCAGCAGGCCGTTGAGGAAGGTGGCGCGGGCGTTACCGTAATCGCCATCGATCAGATAGATCAGGCCGCGATAGTAATAGACCATGGAGCGTTCATAGGGCTCGCCCTTGAATTCCTTTTCTCCCTCCTCGTACCAGAGGCTTCGCGCTTTGCGCGCGGCATCGTTGTCCGCATAGACGCTTTCGATGTTGGCGATGGCTTCATCCAGGGTACGGCGGGCGGTATCCAGATCCCCGGTCTTGAATGCGGTGGCACCGATTTCCATCAGGTTCAGCACTTCATTGCGGCGCCCTTCCTGAAACAGCTTGCGCCAGGCGGGCTGCAAGGCCGCTGGCTGACTGGCCACATACTCCTGTTTGGCAGGATCCAGCGGTGTTACGGCGTATTGCTTGGGGCCGGTGGCGCAGGCGCTCAACAGGCCGGCTCCGAGTAGTGGTAGTAGGAGTTTCTTGCAGGCATAAAGGGGGCGTTCCCCTGAAACAGCAGGCGTAAACGTGTTAGCCATCAACTTCCCCGTTGGATGGATTCTTTTTGGTGTCGTGCGGGGCGTCCCCTGACCCTCACCCGCGCGAAGTTGTTAGCTGCAAGTATTGAGCAGGCCAAGATCGGTGCGCATCCCCCAAATGGGGGATAAAGCCATATTTCCCGATAAATATTGCCTCTGTTTTCGGTTCTGCCGGCTTGATTCCGTTGATTGTTTTGATACCCAATTTGGGGGATGCGGGGATTCCGGTCGGTCGCTAGCCTGATATTTCCGTTCTCGGGGAATAAGGGAGAAAAGGCTATGAGGGCATTATTACGGGGCGCCAGCCTGGCGGTAGCGGTTGCTATTACCGGGTGTGGCGGTAGCGATAGCAGCAGTGGTGGGGGAGGAGGCTCATCGGGGCCGCCTGGTGGCGGTACTGCCATGAAGGGCAGCGCTGTCAAAGGGCCGCTGGCCAATGCCGCTGTCACGTTGTACCAGCTGGACGTCAATGCACAGGACGGGGCGGGGCCTCAACTTGATACCGGTGCTACCGATGCCAGAGCAGCCTTTACCGGTGTCAGTATTCCTGAGGGAGCCACCGGCGAGGTTCTGGTTGAGGTGCGGGCCGACGGCGACACCGTTGACCTGACCACTGACCAGGCACCGGTGATTACCCGTTTGTTGTCAGTGACCTCTGTCGAGGCGGTAGCCGCCGGGGAAACCAACTACCCGACGCCGTTGAGCACCCTGGTGGTGAACATGGCGCTGGCCAACGCAGACAGCTCTGCTAATGGTTTTGCCGGTGACGATGATGGCACGGTGACCGCAGATGAATGGGCGGCAGCATTGAAGCTGGCCAAAAGCAAGGTACGCAGCCAGTTCGGCTTTGGCCTGCTGGATGACAGCGTGGATCTGTTGTCTTCCCCGCCTCTGATCACCAGCGATCAGGATGATCAGGAACAGGTGGTCAAGTTACGGACTGCGGTGGAAGCGGTGGCGGCACTGATGGCAGATATGGCAGAAACCGCCAAGACTGCGGATCCCAACAGCACCGAAACCGCAGACTCCATGTTTGCGGCCCTGTCGGAGGATCTCAACGACGGCCAGGTAGATGGACAGAGTGGTGGTGAAGCCATCTCGACCTTCTCCAACATCGCCGATGTGGCTGCCGAAGTCACCCAGGATCCTTCCTCGCTGACCATTCCGGGTTCCACTACAACCGTCTCGCAGGTTGCAACGGTGGTTGCCAATGAGACCGAAGATACCGGTGTGGACACGGATACCACCACGGCACAAAACACCACCACAGTGGTGGAGCCGGCGGAAGTGGAAAGTGATATTGACCAGGACGGTACGCCGGACAGCAGCGATGCGGATATTGATGGCGACGGCTTGATCAACGAGCAGGATGCTGCGCCCTTTGATCCGGACCGCGACGAAGATGGCGTAGTCGATGGTGAAGATGCTTTCCCGGATGATCCTGCGGAAACCGCTGATACCGATGAAGACGGCGTCGGTGATAATGCCGATGTGTTCCCTGAAGACCCCACCGAGACTGTCGATACTGATGGTGATGGTGTGGGGGACAACGGTGACGCCTTCCCGCAAGATCCCGCCGAGACTGTCGATACTGATGAAGATGGCGTGGGTGATAACGCGGATGCCTTCCCCGAAGATCCCACCGAAACCGTGGACACGGATGAGGATGGCGTAGGGGATAATGCTGATGCCTTCCCGAACGATCCTTCTGAGACCACAGATACGGATGAAGATGGCGTCGGGGACAATGCAGATGATTTCCCTGAAGACCCGGCAGAAACCACGGACTCTGACAGTGACGGTGTCGGGGATAATGGCGACGCCTTCCCCAATGATGCTGGTGAAACCACTGACACAGATAACGATGGTGTGGGGGACAACGCAGATGCTTTCCCCAATGATCCGAATGAAACCACAGACACTGATAACGACGGTGTGGGTGACATTGCGGATGCCTTCCCCGATGACCCCAACGAAACCCAGGACAGCGATTCCGATGGTGTAGGGGACAACGCGGATGACTTTCCCAATGACTCCACCGAAACCACTGATTCGGACGGTGATGGTGTGGGCGATAACGCCGATGCTTTTCCGGAAGACTCTACCGAAAGCGTGGATGCGGATAGTGATGGCTTTGGTGCCAACGTGGCAGATCCGGACGATGCAGACCCCTGTGTTCCGGATACCAATGCCGCTGCCTGTAACGGTGGTTCACCAGCCGCTGTGTGGGATCAATTCAACTGGGATCAAGCCAACTGGCAGTGAGGCCGTTGGTTAAAGCACGAAATCTATAGAGGGTAATAGAGATGAAAAAATTTATTCTGACTGGCCTCACCGCTGCACTGATGAGCGCGAATGTAATGGCATCGGAAGTGGTTGAGGGTACGGATACAACGGTTTTTACTGCTGATTCACCGGCGGTTGCCAGCGAAGTGAATGGTAATTTCGCTGCTCTGATCGCCGCAATCAATGACAACTCCCAGCGACTTGATGCTTTGGAAGACATTGTTGGCGATGGTAGTGTTGCCGGCTCATACACCTTTATTGAGATGGCTGTAGAGTTGGCTGCTGACAGTGGAACAGAGTTGACTCAAGGGTACTCAGAAATTTCAACGTACAACTCTTCTGGTAGCTTTACGCTGGATGCGCAAGGTGACTTTTCGGGCACTATCAACGATAACCGTTCTACGCTGTTTGATACCCAGAATGGCAATTGTGAGGTAGAAGGCTGTCGGGACGTATTTGATCCAGACTTCAATAATCCCGGTTCAGAATCGTTGGGGGGAACCTGGACAGATAATGGTTCTACGGTCACCTTGTCATTTGGCGGGGATGGCATTGTCTTCCATAAGGCCGGGCCGAATTTGCTGGTTTATTCTGGAAAAGAGATTGAGACTGGTTCCCAGCCAATTTTTGATTTCACTAATATTGTGATGCTGGTAAAGCAGTAATAGATGAAACACTGGGGCCGCATGACGCGGCCCCAGCTTTTCTTAATACCGCGTTTCCGCCATTCCTGAAAACTGCTTGGCCAGATAGGTCGCGTAGTTGTCTGTCATGCCGGCAAGAAAATCCAGTGCCCGCATGATGCACTGATAAATTCTTTCCTGTTCAGGCATCTGTTCCAGGTTTTCCGGGAAACTGTGTCGGCCAATCAGGTCGATGATACGTTCATGGCGATAGTTCCTGGCGCTATCGCAGGCATGGGATACCGCGGCTTCAATCAGGCCGTCCAGTAGCGCACCCATCACTTCGAAGGCACCAATTTCCAGCTCGATTTTCCGTGGATGCTCGAAAACTTTCGAGCGGGCCAGCTGTTTGGCATTTTCCACCACATCGCGCACCGCCGGTTCGCAATGGCTGATCAGATCTCCTTCCATTCTGCCGCCCAGCAGGTTGTCATGATTGGCGACAAAAGCTTCCACGCCGGCTTCGATAAAGCGCTCGATGATCTTGCCTCGTAACAAGGCAGCCTTGCGGCCGTCGCGCAGGTCGGAATGGATCAGGTCACGCACCTCGGGGGTATCCGGCAAAGCGGGTTGCAGCAGGGCATAGACTTCGTCCCAGTGCAGCAGGTCCATCTCCAGGCCATCTTCCAGATCGATAATGGCGTAGCAGAAGTCGTCGGCGGCCTCCATCAGATAGGCCAGCGGGTGGCGGCAGAAGCGACCCGGAGAAATTTCCCTCAGGCCGGTGGCAACGGCCACTTCCCGAAAGGCATCGGCTTCCGACACAAAGGCGCTGTACTTGCCGGGCTTGCTGTTGGCTCCGCTGCTGTCGGTGGCATCGACGGACAGCCAGGGATATTTCAGGAAGGTGGCCAGGGTGGCGTAGGTCAGGCGCATGCCGCCGTCGTACTGGTGGTATTCACTCTTGGTAATGATGCGAAAGCCCTGGGCATTGCCTTCGAAAAAGGTCAGATCGCTTTGTTGCTCCGGCGCCAGCATGGCAAGGAAGCGTTGCCCCCGTTCCTGGAACCAGGCGCGGATGGCACGCTCACCGGTGTGCCCGAACGGCGGGTTGCCGATATCGTGGGCCAGACAGGCGGACTGAACGATGTCGCCAAAGTCGGTGGCGCTGACCGTATCCGGCAGCAGCTGGCGTTGCTGCAGCCTTTCGCCCACGCGAATACCCAGGGTGCGTCCCACGCAGGACACTTCCAGGGAATGGGTCAGGCGGTTGTGAACATGGTCGTTGGTGGCCAGCGGGTGCACCTGGGTCTTGCGTGCCAGCCGCCGGAAGGCGCCAGAGAAGATGATCTTGTCGTGGTCGCGCAGGAAGGCGGTGCGGCCGCTTTCATCCTTGGCGCTGCGTCCGCCCAGCCGGGCCTTGTTGAGTAACTGGTGCCAGTCCATACAAAAAAATCCGCCTGCGGGCTTGATGAAAAACGCCGTCGCACCCAACGTGAGAAGAACCAATCACAGCATGTTGCCATGGGCCGTGCTGGGATGAACAGAACAGGAACGCAGTGAAACACGAACGGGAGGCGTAATGAATCTGGATAAACCCCTGCTGATGCTGGTCACCAGTGCATCGCAAATGGGCCAGGGTCAGCAGACCGGCCTGTGGCTGGAAGAATTCGCGGTACCCTGGTTGTTGTTCCGGGAGAAAAATATCCCGATGGTGGTGGCCAGCCCCCGTGGTGGCAAGATTCCGGTGGACCCCAACTCGGTGCCGGATGACGAACAGAAAGCCCAGTGGTCGGAAGCCATCTCTGCCCTGCAGGATACCCGTCCCCTGGAAGAGATCTGGGAAGACGGTTTCGCCGGTGTCTTTGTCCCTGGCGGCCATGGCGCCATGTTCGATATGCCCGATCATCCGCTGGTGGCGGCAGTGATGGAGCGTACCTGGATCCAGGGTGGCCTGCTTGGTGCGGTCTGTCATGGCCCGGCGGCCCTGGTGGGGCTGCGCGATGAAAATGGCGCGCCGCTGGTGCAGAACCGCACCCTGACCTGCTTCACCAATGAAGAAGAGCAGGAAGTGGGCCTCGATGAGGTGATGCCGTTCCTGCTGGCGACTCGCCTGGCAGAACTGGGGGCGACGCTGGATCTGGGCGACAAGTTTGTCAGTCACGTGGTCGCGGACGGGCGACTGATCACCGGGCAGAACCCGCAATCCAGCCAGGCCGTGGCCGACGCCATGGTCGAGGCGCTGTACCGGGAATAGCCGAGACAGGTAAGGTTACGACATCGCGCCGCTGGGCGTTTGTTTTGTTATGGGAGACACAATGGGGATTTACGATTACACCGCCACTACCCTGAGTGGCGAAGACAAGGCGCTGGCCGACTTCAAAGGCAAGGTGCTGCTGGTTGTGAATACCGCCAGCAAGTGCGGTTTTACGCCGCAGTACAAGGGCCTGGAAGCGCTGTATGACGACCTGCAGGAAAAGGGCCTGGAGATTCTTGGCTTTCCCTGCAACCAGTTCGGCAAGCAGGAGCCCGGTGCCGCAGACGAGATCGGTGCCTTCTGCGAGAAGAACTACGGGGTCAGCTTCACCATGTTCGACAAGATCGACGTGAACGGTGACAACACCCACCCGCTGTACGCCTACCTGAAAAACGAAGCCACCGGTGTGCTGGGTAGCAAGGCGATCAAATGGAACTTCACCAAGTTCCTGATCAACCGGGATGGCAAGGTCATCAAGCGCTATGCGCCCACTGACAAGCCGGAAGCCATCCGCAAGGATATTGAAAAGCTGCTGTAGAAAGCCGAGCTGCAAGCTACAAGCTTCAAGCTGCAACGCGATCCAGGTCGGGATATGCGGCAAGTTCGCAGCCCGCGATTTTAGGATCGGGCGCGGGCATGGCCTTTAAGAACCTGACGGCCATTGGCGCGCCTTGTAGCTTGAGGCTTGTAGCTTGTCGCTGCCTTTACGCGCTCTTACGCCGTTCCAGCCATTCAAAGGCCGCCATCCCCGCCACCATGGCAGCAACGAAGACCACGGCCTTGAGGCTGCCGGTGCCCAGTGCCACCAGCGCCGGGCCCGGACAAAAGCCCGCCAGCCCCCAGCCCACCCCGAAACCCAGTGAGCCGAGTACCAGGCGCCGGTCCAGTTTGCGGTTGCCGGGTATCTGGATGGGGTCGCCACTCCAGGCCAGGTGACGACCCTTGGTCAGGGCAAAGCCCACCGACGCCACCGCGATGGCTCCCACCATTACCAGCGCCAGGGACGGGTCCCAGTCGCCGGCCAGATCCAGAAAGGCCAGCACCTTGGCGGGGTTGGCCATGCCGGCCAGCAACAAACCGATGCCGAAAATCAGGCCGACGATGAAGGCACTCAGTTGCGAACGGTTCATGCCGCACCTCCAAGCAAATGACGAACCACAAAGACGGTGACAAAGCCGCTGCCCATGAATGCCAGGGTGGCTACCAGGGAGCGCGGAGACAGCCGCGATATGCCGCAGACCCCATGACCACTGGTGCAACCGGCGCCATAGCGGGTGCTGATGCCGACGATCAGCCCGGCCACAATCAGCAGGGGCCAGTCTGCGGCGATAATCAGTGGCGGCAGGGTGGTCGCCAGGCTCCACAGCAGCGGGGCGGCGATCATGCCCAGCACAAAGGCCAGTCGCCAGGCCCGGTCACCGGGGGAAGGGCGCAGCAGGCCGCCGACAATGCCACTGATGCCGGCAATGCGGCCGTTGGCATGAATAAAGAGGGCGGCGGCCAGCCCGATCAGGGCGCCACCGGCCAGGGCCGACCAGGGTGTAAAGGCGGTCCAGTCGATGGTCATGAAGTCTCTCCACAAAAAAGGGCGTACAGGGTTTCCAGCACGGCCAGGGCCTTGGGGTCGGCAATGGAATAGTGCATCTGCTTGCCATCCCGACGACTGGCCACCAGCCCCTCCCGGCGCAGGACGCCGAGCTGCTGGGACAGGGAGGGTTGGTAAACGCCAACCAACTCTTCCAGCTCGCTGACGCTGCGCTCGCCCTCGGTGAGCTGGCAGAGCAGCAGCAGTCGATCCGGGTGTGATAACGCTTTGAGAAGCTGGCTGGCGTCGGTGGCGTTATCGCGCAGGGCATCCATATCCAGAGTTTGCATGATACTTCCATATAATATATTTAAATAAAATATATAATGAATGCCTGGAGTCATGCAAGTGATCCGGGGCTTTTTCACAAAGGCGTGGCCCTAGACCGGCAGCACGCCGTAGTAGACGGCGAAGAAGTGGCAGACACTGCCGCCCATAACGAACAGGTGCCAGATAGCGTGGTTGAAGGGAATAAAGCGGTCGGCCAGGTAGAAAATCACTCCAGCGGTGTAGGTAATACCGCCGGCCAGGATCAACCAGAAGCCCACCTCGTTCAATTTGGTTGTCAGTTCCCCGGAGGCGAACAGGATCAGCCAGCCCATGGCCAGGTAAATGCCCACCCGCATCAGCTTGAAACGGTGGCCGTACATGGCCTTCAGGCCGATGCCGATGAGCGCCAGTGTCCAGATCACCGCAAACAGGATCCAGCCGGTCTGGCCGCGCAGATTCACCAGCAGGAAGGGGGTATAGGTGCCGGCAATCAGCCCATAGATGGCGCAATGGTCCAGCATCTTGAACACCGCCCGCCACTTCGGGTTACGCAGGCTGTGATACAGGGCGCTGGCGCTGTAGAGCAGAATCAGGCTGGCACCGAAAATGCTGAAGCCGACAATTTTCCAGGGATCGCCCTGCAGGCTGGCGGCAACGATCAATATCACCGTGCCGGCGACGCTCAGGGCGGCGCCGATGCCGTGCGTCAAGCCGTTCAACCATTCTTCCAGAATAGAGTAATCCGTTTCCGGTTGCGGGGTTGCGGTCATTGACGAGGTCTTCTTGCAGCTAGAGGGGAGTCTGCATCATGCCGAGCGCCAAAGGCGCCTGTAAAGCGCCAATTCGGACAGTGCCGCATATCAGTGTTTTCTATCGATGTGATGAAAGCAATTTTCTGTTGGTAACGTGGGTGTGGCGTTACGGTAATTCTGACTCGTGGCAGAGCAGGGTTGAAGTTCCTGTTCAGAAAGCCATGTTGAGAAGAGTGGAAAACATTCTTCGTCACATTTGCACAGCAAGGAGCCACGCAATGATTGAACACAATAAGCAGGTTGCCGAGCAATTGAGCAAGTTGCTGGCCGAGAGCTACACCCTCTACCTGAAAACTCACAAGTATCACTGGAACGTGACCGGTCCCATGTTTCACAGCCTGCACCTGTTGTTCGAGCAACAGTACACCGAGCTGGCCCTGGCGGTGGACACCATCGCCGAACGTATTCGGGCGCTGGGCTGGAAGGCGCCGGGCAGCTACGCAGAGTTTGCCAAGTTATCCACGGTGAAGGATGCGGTGGGCGACCCCTCTGCCAGTGACATGATCCGTGAACTTGCCGAAGATCACCGCACTGTGGCCGAGCAGGCCAATCGGGTGTTGAAGCTGGCCGGCGAGCACGAGGATGAAGGTTCCTCCACGGTAGCCAGCGACCGTATCGAGATCCACGAAAAGGCAGCCTGGATGCTGTCCGCTCATCTTGATTGATAGGTAGGGGCAATTGCTCAGATAGAAGTAATTCGTTTTTCAGATAAATAGAGGGTGGCTATTATTGAATGCATATCAAACGAGTCACCCTCTAATTGGCACAAGGAGTGCAAGTATGCTGGAAAATCGCGAAGGGCAGCCCGTCCCCCAGGTCACCTTCCGGACCCGTGAGGGGAATGAATGGCGGGATGTGACCACCGATGACCTGTTCAAGGGAAAGACAGTGGTGGTATTCGCCCTGCCGGGTGCGTTCACTCCGACTTGTTCTTCCACTCACCTTCCCCGCTATAACGAGCTGGCTCCGGTGCTGAAAGCCAACGGCGTGGATGACATCGTCTGCCTGTCCGTTAACGACGGCTTTGTAATGAACGCCTGGGCTGGTGACCAGTCTGCCGGCAACATCCATTTCATTCCGGATGGTAACGGTGAGTTCACTGATAAAATGGGCATGCTGGTGGACAAGCAGGATCTCGGGTTTGGGCCGCGTAGCTGGCGTTATTCCATGCTGGTGAAAGACGGGGTGATCGACCGCATGTTCATTGAGCCGGAAAAGCCCGGCGACCCGTTCGAGGTCTCTGATGCGGATACCATGCTCAATTACATCAATGGCGAAGCGGCCCTGCCCAAGCGGGTTACCGTTTTCACCAAACCAGGTTGTCCGCACTGCACCCGAGCCAAGAAGGCGCTGGCCGACAACGGCTACGCGTTTGAAGAAATCGAACTGGGTAGCCGTGGCCTAAGCTACAGCTCCCTGGCCGCGGTAACCGGTGCCGGCACCACGCCGCAGGTATATATCGAAGGCGAACGCATTGGCGGCGCCGACGAGCTGGAGGCCTGGCTCAAGGCCTGATCAGGCTGCAGGCACCGTAACGAGCAACCCCGTGACGCGCTCACCGTCACCGCATGGCAGGTCGGGTGGACCCTCCAGCCGTGCACCTTCTTCCCCCCTTGGGTCGACGCCTGTCGGCCCTTTTTTTTACGGTAACCCGCAGCGGCTTTGCGAGCCGTAGGGTGCCTCTGAGCCTACGCAATCGGTGTGGGCGGTCAGGGTTAAGATCCCGGCATTGGCAAGAAGATGTCGCGGCAGGATGGCGGCGGCGTTCCTGTACAAAGACACCATAGTCATTTCAGGTCAGAATCCAGTAGGGTTTTGAATAGGCTTCACGACACTGTAGCAAGGTATGTGATAATTGGTACTGATAAGTACCATAATACTGGGAGAGCACGCATGGCACGTTTCTGGGCACTGGTTGGCCTGTCTCTGGCGATGGTGGGGTGCGGCGATGAACCGCCATCGCAGGCGCCGCTGCCGCAGCCGGTGAAGTTGTATACGGTGAATGGCGATGGTGCCGGGCAATTGCGTCATTACCCGGGGCGGGTGGTGGCCACGGAAGGCTCGCAGCTGGCGTTCCGGGTGTCCGGGCAACTGGTGAAGCTGCCGGTGCGTGCCGGTGAACAGGTGAAGAAGGGGCAGCTGCTGGCGGCCCTGGATCCGGCGGATTTCAACAATCAGCTGGCGGACCGCCAGGCACAGTATGATCTGGCCGAAAGTCAGTATCAGCGAGCCATCAGCCTGCGCGAGCGCGGGGTGATTTCCGAAGCCCAGTTTGACGAGTTGCAGGCCAAACGCCGCCAGGCCCGGGCTGCCCTGAGTCAGGCCCGTGACAATGTGGACTATACCCGTCTCAAGGCACCCTATGAGGGTACCGTGGCGCGCACCGAGGTGGAGAACTTCCAGTTTGTGCAGGCCAAGGAACCGATCCTCTATCTGCAGGGTGACGATAACATCGATATTGAGTTCGCCGTGTCCGAACGCTTTTTCACCAACCTGAGGGAAGGCGGCGAAGACTATCAGCCGACGGTGCGTTTTGAAGGGGCGCCCAACCGTACCTTCAAGGCCAGCTATAAAGAGCATGAAGCCAGCGCGGATGCGCGTACCCAGACCTACAACATCACCCTGACCATGGCTAACCCGGAAGGCTTGCTGGTGCTGCCGGGCATGAGCGTGGATGTGGCCATCGACCTGAGCCAGATCCGCAAGGCCTCCGCGGATCACTTGCAGGTGCCGGTGGAAGCGGTGTTCAAACAGGACGGCAAGGAAGGCGCCTTCGTCTGGCGCTATCAGGCGCAGGACCAGGAGGGAACCGTGACCGCGGTACCGGTGATGCTTGGTCAGGTTGTCGGTGACGGGGTGGAAATCCTGGACGGCCTGCAGGCCGGGGATCGGGTGGTCAGTGCCGGCGTTCACCATCTTGAAGAGGGTCAGACGGTCCGTGAGCTGGTGAAAGAGCGGGGACTGTAAATGAATATCGCCGCCTACAGCATCCGTCATCGCGTCGTTAGCTGGCTGTTCACTCTGGTGCTGCTGGTGGGCGGGATCGTCAGTTTTACCCGGCTGGGTCAGTTGGAAGATCCGGAGTTCACCATCAAGACGGCCATGGTGATTACCAGCTACCCGGGGGCGTCGCCCCGTCAGGTGGAAGAGGAAGTGACCCTGCCGGTGGAGATGGCCATCCAGAATCTTCCCTATGTGGATTACGTCACTTCCATCTCCAGCAATGGCTTGTCCCAGGTGCAGGTGGAGATGAAGCCCACCTACCGGTCCAGCCAGCTCAAACAGATCTGGGACGAGTTACGACACAAGCTCACGGACCTGCAACCTGAGTTACCGCCGGGAGCCGGCACCATTCAGGTCATGGATGACTTTGGTGATGTGTACGGTATTTTGCTGGCCATTACCGGGGACGGTTACCGCTATCAGGACATGCAGGATTACGCCGACTACCTGACCCGGGAGCTGGTGCTGGTGAAAGGCGTGGGCAAGGTGGTGGTAGGGGGCCAGCGCCAGGAGCAGGTGCTGGTGGAAATCTCCCGCACCCGGCTGGCGTCACTGGGCATCAGCCCGGAACGGATCTTTTCCCTGTTGCAGACCCAGAATACGGTCAACCCGGCGGGCAAGGTCAGAGTCGGTGACGAGTACATCCGCATCTACCCCACCGGGGAATTTCCCACCGTCCAGGATATGGGGGATCTGCTGATTTCCGAACCGGGCGCGGATGAGCTGGTTTACCTGCGCGATGTGGCCACCATTGAACGGGGCTACGCGGAGGTGCCGGATCATCTTTACCGCTTTAATGGTGAGGCGGCCCTGACCCTGGGGATTTCGTTCTCCAAGGGCGTCAATGTGGTGGAAGTGGGCGCGCGGGTAGAACAGCGTCTGGCTGAGCTGGAGTACCAGCGACCGGCGGGTATGGAGCTGGCCACGGTCTACAACCAGCCCGAAGAGGTCGACAGTTCAGTGGGGGCCTTCCTGCTCAACCTGGGCGAGGCCATTGCCATCGTTATCGTGGTGCTGCTGGTGTTCATGGGGGTGCGCTCCGGTCTGTTGATGGGGGGAGTCTTGCTGCTCACCATCCTTGGCACCTTTATCGTCATGAAAATGCTGGCCATTGATCTGCAGCGGATTTCCCTGGGCGCACTGATTATTGCCCTGGGGATGCTGGTGGATAACGCCATCGTGGTCACCGAAGGCATCCTGGTGGGCATGAAGCGGGGCATGTCGAAACTGGAAGCGGCGGTGGATATTGTCCGCCAGACTATCTGGCCACTGCTGGGGGCCACGGTGATTGCCATCATGGCGTTCGCGCCCATTGGTCTTTCCGAGGATGCCACGGGGGAATACACCAATACCCTGTTCTGGGTGTTGCTGATTTCGTTGCTGCTCAGCTGGATCACAGCGGTGACCCTGGTGCCGTTCTTTGCCGACCTGTTCTTCTCCGACAAGGATGTGGGCGGTGCCGAGGGGGAGGCCGAAGACCCCTACAAAGGGAAAATCTTTGTCATCTATCGGCGTTTGCTGGACCGGGCCATTCACCACCGGGTGCTCACCCTGAGCGGCATGGGCATCCTGCTGGTCGCAGCGGTGGTGGGCTTCGGCGCAGTCAAACAGGCCTTCTTCCCGCCCTCCAATACCCCCATGTTTCTGGTGGACTACTGGCTGCCCCAGGGCAGTGATATTCGTGCCACCCGCGAGGCGGTGGAGCGTCTGGAGTCATCGCTACTGGATATGGACGAAGTCACCGGGGTGACCAGTACCATCGGTCGCGGCGCCGAGCGATTCATGCTGCCCTATAACCCGGAAAAGAGTTACCCCAGCTATGCCCAGTTGATTGTTCAGGTGGGCGAACGGGAGCAGATTGATGCGGCCCTGTCTGCCACCCGGAAACTGATCGGCGAAGAGCACCTGCAGGCCTTTGCCAAGGTGAAACGCCTGATGATCGGTCCCAGCCCGCCGGCATCTATCGAGGCCCGTTTCAGCGGCCCGGACCCTCAGACGTTGCGCGAATTGGGGCTGAAGGCCCAGGCGATCATGCGCGCCGACGGTGGTCTGGAGAGCATTCGACATGACTGGCGTCAGCAGGAAAAAGTGATTCGTCCCCAGTTTCAGGAGGCCCAGGCCCGCCGTGCCGGCATCAGCCGGGAAGACCTGGACAATACCCTGGCCCTGAATTTCAGCGGCCGTACTGTCGGCCTGTACCGGGACGGCAGTCAGTTGTTGCCCATTGTGGCGCGGCCCCCGGAAGAGGAGCGGCTCAGTGCCGATAACCTGAACGATGTGCAGGTGTGGTCGCCGGTCTATGCCACCTATATACCCATTACCCAGGTGGTGTCCGATTTCCGCACGGAGTGGGAGAACGCGCTGATTCTGCGTCGTGACCGCAAGCGGACTCTCACCGTGCAGGCGGAGCCGGATGTGCTCGGTGATGAAACCGCCGACCAGGTGCTGCGCCGGATCCGCCCGGCCATTGCCGAGCTGGAATTGCCACCGGGGTATTCCCTGGCCTGGGGTGGGGAATATGAAGCCTCGAAAGATGCCCAGGCAGCCGTATTCGGCAGCCTGCCCATGGGCTACCTGTTCATGTTCATCATTACCATGCTGCTGTTTGATTCCCTGCGCCAGCCGCTGGTGATCTGGGCCACGGTGCCGCTGGCCATTATCGGCGTCACCCTGGGCCTGTTGCTGCTTAATGCCCCCTTCGGCTTCATGGCCTTGCTGGGCTTTCTCAGCTTGTCCGGCATGCTGGTGAAGAACGGCATCGTGCTGGTGGAGCAGATCAAGCTGGAGATGGAATCCCTGCCGCCGTTTGAGGCGGTGGTGACAGCGTCCATTTCCCGGGTGCGACCGGTGTGCATGGCAGCGGTGACCACCATCCTCGGCATGATCCCGCTGTTGTTCGATGCCTTCTTCGAGTCCATGGCAGTGGTGATCATGTTCGGTCTGGGCTTTGCCACGATTCTGACCCTGATTGTGGTGCCGGTGCTTTATACCCTGGCCTATGGCATCAAGCCGGGGAGGGGGGAGCGTGCCTGATGCGTCTTAGATGCATTCAGAGCCCTCCAATCGATCTGGCCCCGGCATTTTCTGCCGGGGCTTTTTATACATAGTTAGAATAATATTTTTTATTGTGGTGGGGTTCCGGGAATATAACGGTTCGTTAAACAAGGAAATAACAGGGGTTTGTCTATTTCTCTAAAAGTTCCATTTTGATTAAAAAATATACTTCCTGCCTGTTAAGTAATCGTTAAGTTTTCCCGCCGTATTGTGTTCCTGAGAAAGGAGCACAAACGATGAAACTGAAAACTCTCTCGCCACAATCTTTACACAATGCCATGGCCTCCCCTTTGTCATTGCATGGCCAGTCCATGACCTGTCGAGTATTGACTTCGACAGATGACGGGTATCAGAGGGCCGCGCATTTTATTCGCCGCTATTACCGTATGGCCTTTGCCGCCCGGCCGCACATCAATGCCACTTTTTTGGTGTCCCTAGAGGATAGCGAGCATCGGTTGCGGGCAGTCGTCGGTTTGAATCCTGCGGCGGGTCGCTCCTTGTTTCTTGAACAATACCTGGATGCTCCCCTGGAAGCGCATATGGCGGACCACTATGGTGTTCCAGTCGGTCGGGATGACATTGTCGAGGTGGCCAGCCTGGCGGCGGATGGCAGCGGCGCCGGTCGCCTGCTGTTCGTGGCGCTGACGGAAGGGCTGTATCACCTGGGTCGCGACTGGATCGCCTTCACTGCCACTGCCCAGGTGCGCACCATGTTTTCCCGCCTGGGGCTGAGGCCGCATGCCATCGCCGAGGCCGATCCGGCTCGCCTGGGTGACGATGCCAGCCGCTGGGGACGGTATTACCAGTTTCGTCCCCAGGTGATGGTCGGCCATGTGCCGCCCGGCTATGCAACCTTGACCCGCAATGGTTGGTTGGGCACAGGAGGGCTGGGCTATGGCGTGGTTGCTTGAACGCCTGCAGCAGCATGCTGCTTGTCATCCTGATCGTATCGCTCTGGACGGTGCAGACCAATCCCTGAGTTATGCCGGATTAGTGGAGGCGGTGGAGGCGCTGGCAGCGCGCTTTGTCCGTCAGCACGTCACCTGTCTGGCATTGCAGGGCGATAACAGTCATGCCTGGGTGGTCGCCGATCTGGCCGCCCAGCGGGCTGGCTGCGTGGTGGTACCCGTGCCGGGATTTTTCAGTACCGGGCAGGTGGGCCACCTTTATCGTCAGGCTGCGGTGGATACGGTCTACGATGCCGACCGCGATGTCTTGTTGCCGTGCGTGCAAACGGTGGACGGGGGCGGTGCTGTGATGCCGCCAGCTACCAGCAAGGTGACATTCACTTCCGGCAGTACCGGTCAGCCAAAAGGCGTCTGCCTGACCCTGGATCACCAGCGAAGAACTGTCATGGCGCTGGCAGAACGATTGGCCCCCCATGCCGGTAAACGCCACCTCTGTGTGTTGCCCTTTGCCACGCTGCTGGAAAACCTGGCCGGGATCTATTTGCCTCTGTGGCTCGGTGCCGCGGTGGTGGTGCGTCCCCTCGCGGAATTGGGCTTTTCCGGCAGTTCCAGCGTCAATCCTTTCCTGCTGTTTCAGACGCTGAATACGGTGCAGCCAGAGAGCATGATCCTGGTGCCGGAACTGCTGCGGTTGCTGGTGCTGATGGCCGACAAGGGGCTGCCGGTGCCGGATAGCTTGCGCTATATCGCGGTGGGCGGCGGCAAAGTGGATCCGCTGTTGTTGGGCCGTGCCCATCGGCTTGGCTTGCCGGTTTACGAAGGCTACGGGCTGTCCGAGTGTGGCTCGGTGGTGGCGCTGAATGTGCCCGGCGATAACCGCCCCGGGTGTGCCGGCCGACCGCTTTCCCATGTGCAGCTGAGCGTCGGTGGCCACGGGGAGATCATGATTAACGGTGGGGTGATGGCCGGCTATCTGGGCGAGGCGCCGGTGAATGGCGCCTGGGCGACCGGGGATCTGGGTGTGCTCGATCGGGAGGGTTTTCTTCGCGTCAGTGGTCGGGCCAAGAACCTGTTGATTACTGCCTATGGACGAAATGTGAATCCGGAATGGCTGGAAAGCGTGTTCCAGACCAGTGATGTACTGCGATCGGTAGTGGTTTTTGGAGACGGCGAGCCGGCTTTGTCGGCTGTGCTGGTGGCCATGCCCGGGGCGTGTCGCAGCCAGGTCGCGGCGGCGGTGGCAACCCTCAATGAGGGGTTGCCGGATTATGCCCGCATTGCCAATTGGGTACTCGCCGGGCAGCCCTTTTCTGCTGATAACGGTTTGGCAACAGCCAATGGCCGTCCTCGCCGTGAGGCGATTTTTCAAACCTATCAAGCGGCCCTGTCTCGCACAGGCCACAATCAATTAGCGTATTTCTGAGGTGCGTATGTTTTTTGAAACCCTGCAAAATGAAACCGCCGAGGCGCGTAACCATGTGCTCGGCTCCCCGGTGATGAAAGCGGTGCCTGAAGGGCGCTTCAACTTGGACAGCTACCGGTATTTTCTCACCCAGGCCTACCATCATGTGAAACACACGGTGCCCTTGATGATGGCCTGTGGCGCCCGCCTGCCCAATCGCCTGGAATGGGTTCGTGAGGCGCTGGTGGAATATATCGAGGAAGAGTACGGCCACCAGGAATGGATTCTCAATGATCTGCAGGCACTGGGGGCGGATACCGCAGCAGTTCGCTATGGACGCCCGGATTTGCCTATCGAGCTGATGGTGTCCTGGCTTTATAACGCCATTGAACGGGGTAACCCCATGGCCTTTTTCGGCATGGTCAATGTGCTTGAGGGCACCAGCATTGCACTGGCGACTCCGCTTGCGGAGCAGGTTCAGTCGCAATTGCAGTTGCCCAAAAGCGCGTTCAGCTACCTTTTCTCCCATGGAGCGCTGGATCAGGATCACTATCAATTCTTTCAGTCCCTGATGAATCGTATCGAAAGCGTTGCCGATCAGCATGCGGTGATCCATGCCAGCCAAGTAGTTTACCGACTGTATGGCGACATGTTGCACAGCATTCCGCTGTTGAATGAGGAGGGCTGCCATGAGCAGGTTGCATAATCAGACGTGGCTATTGCTGGGAGCCAGTGGCGGCATTGGCCGTGCAGTGCTTGATGGGTTGCTGGAAGACGGAGCCAGAGTGTTGGTGGCAGGTCGTCATCCGCAGACGCTAACCAGCCAGTATCAGGATGACGCAGTGGTGCCGGTAACGCTGGATTTGAGTGATGGCCAGCTGGGTACGCAGCTGCGCGCCCTGATCCATGACAGTGGCCTGCCCGATGGGGTAATCCACTGCGCCGGGGTGAATCATTTCCAGGGGCTGGCGGAGAACGATGACGCCAGCCTGGATGCCATGCTGAACGTGAACTTGCGCAGTGCCGTAGTGCTGGCCCGCGAACTGGCACCCAGGATGCGCCAGCGTGGTCGCGGAAGCTTGCTGTTTGTGGGCTCCACGTTTGGCAGCATCGGATTCCCGGGCTATAGCGCCTACTGTGCCAGCAAGTTTGGCCTGCGAGGTTTTGTGGAAGCGCTGCGCCGGGAGCTGGCAGACAGCCCGCTGATAATTCGTTACGTGGCCCCCCGGGCGACCCGCACCGCCATGAATGATGCCCAGGTCAATGCCATGAATGACGATCTGGGTAATGCCATGGACAGCCCGCAAACCGTAGCCGCGGCGATTCTTTGCAGCCTTGAAGGGAGACGCGCCAGCGTCTACCTGGGTTGGCCGGAGCGGTTGTTTGTTAGCCTCAATGCGATGTTGCCGTGGCTGGTGGACAAGGCGCTGCGCAAACAGCTTCCGGTGATCCATCGCTATCTTCAAAAAAAACACCCACAACATCGTCACCAGGCAAGAAGTCACCTGCAAGAAGGAGCCTCACCATGAAAACATTCTCTGTGTCCCTGTTGGTTTGTGTCTTATGGATGCCGCTGCTGGGCAATGCCGATGCGGTGGACGATACGGTGCTGGATATTCAGCATCAGTGGGCGCATATCCAGTATCAGCTGCCTGAAGCGCAGCGTGAGGATGCCTTTGAAGCGCTGGAAGGCGTTGCCGCAACACTGGTGAAGCAGCATCCCCAGCGGGCAGAACCGAAAATATGGGATGGCATTGTGCTCAGCACCTGGGCCGGCGCCAAAGGCGGTCTTGGCGCCCTGTCGCTGGTGAAGCGGGCTCGTCAGCAATTCGAGAGTGCCATAGAGATCGATCCGGTCAGCCTGGATGGGTCGGCGCTGACCTCGTTGGGCAGCCTCTATTATCAGGTTCCCGGGTGGCCGATCGGCTTTGGGGATGATGACAAGGCTCGGGAGTTGCTTGGCCAGGCCTTGAAGATCAACCCGGAGGGCATCGACAGTAACTACTTCTATGCCGATTTCCTGCTGGATCAGGGAGATGACGCCAAGGCGCGCCTGTACTTTGAAAAAGCATTGAAGGCGGCTCCTCGCCCGTCGCGGCCGGTGGCTGATGCGGGGCGCCATGAGGATATCCGCAAAAAACTGGCAACTCTGTCGTAACCCTTCTGACAAGTCAGGCGTTACGTATCTTCACAGGCCGGCATTGCCGGTCTTTTTTATGGCCGCTGGTTACCCCGCTTGCGCTTTTACGCCACAATGTGTCCGCCTGTTATTCCTGATTGAGACCGCAAGGAGTCCCCATGTTGCTGGCTATTGCCGCTGTGATCGGTGGTTTGATTGTGCTGGTATGGAGTGCCGATAAATTCGTGGAAGGGGCAGCGGGAACCGCCTCCCATGCCGGCATGCCGCCGTTGTTGATCGGCATGCTGATCGTCGGCTTCGGCACCTCCGCACCGGAGATGGTGGTGTCTGCCATGGCGGCGCTCGATGGCAATCCCTCGCTGGCCCTGGGCAATGCCTATGGCTCCAATATTTCCAATATTGCCCTGATTCTCGGGGTGGTGGCGGTGATCAGCCCCATTGCACTGAATTCGGCGGTTCTCAAGAAAGAGCTGCCGGTGCTGACGCTGGTGACCTTGCTGGCCGGCTATCAGCTGCTGGATGGCAATATTTCCCGTCTGGATGCTTGGGTCTTGATCGCTGTGCTGGCGCTACTGATGGGCTGGTCCATCTATGCCGCCATGACCGGTAAAGGGGATGTGCTGGCCGGGGAAGTGGAAACCGATCTGGCGGAACACCCGCTGCCCCTGAAGACGTCGTTGTTCTGGCTGGTGGTGGGCCTGGCCCTGCTGGTGAGCAGCTCCCGGCTGCTGGTGTGGGGGGCGGTGGATATCGCCCAGTCACTGGGGGTCAGCGATCTGATCATCGGCCTGACCATCGTGGCGATTGGCACCTCCCTGCCGGAGCTGGCCTCCAGTATCGCTGCGGTCCGCAAGGGGGAGCACGATATTGCCTTTGGTAACGTGCTAGGCTCGAACCTGTTCAATACCCTGGCGGTGGTGGGTATTGCTGGTGCCATCCAGCCCATGAGCGTGGAAACGCTGGTATTGCAGCGCGACTGGAGCCTGATGATGGTGCTGACCCTGGCCCTGTTCGTCATGGGCTTTGGTTTATGGGGCCGCAAGGGCCAGATCACCCGGGGCAATGGTGTCGTATTGCTGTTGGTGTTCGTGTCCTATATGAGTTTCCTGGGCGGCAGCGTGATCATGGCGGCCCGCTAACGTGTCAAAAGGGACGGAGTGGCGATGCAGGGTACGGATATATCGGTAAAGCTGGAGCGTGGCACGTTTTTGCTCACGCTGGTGGCGGTCAGCGTGGCTTTTGCGCTGTTGTTGAAACCCTTCTTCGCCCCGATATTCTGGGCCTGCGCCATCGGCGTGATTTTCTATCCGTTCCAGAAACGGCTGCTGGGCAAATGGCCCCATCGCCGTAACCTGGTCTCCCTGTGCACCCTCATCCTCTGTGTGGTGCTGGTGGTGATTCCGGTTCTGGTGGTGGCCTCCTCCTTTGTCACCGAAGGGGTGTCCCTGTTCCAGAAAGTGCAGAGTGGCGAGCTCAACCTGGCTGACTACGTGGACCGCATCAAGCAGGCTTTCCCCTGGTTGCAGACCCTGGCCGAACGTTTCGATATTGACCTGGATCGCATCAAGTCGCAGACCGTGGAAGCCTTCACCGGCGCCGGCCAGTTTCTGGCCAAGCGGGCCCTGGCCGTGGGCCAGAACACCTTCCAGTTTTTCCTCAATCTGGGCCTGATGCTGTACCTGGCGTTCTTCCTGATCCGCGACGGCGATGCCATGGTCAGCATGCTGATTCGCGCGCTGCCGCTGGGTGACGAACGAGAAAAACTGCTGTTTGCCAAGTTTGCTGAAGTGACCCGGGCTACCATCAAGGGCAATCTGCTGGTGGCAGCGACCCAGGGGGCGCTGGGCGGATTGATCTTCTGGTGGCTGGGTATCCCCGGTGCCTTGTTGTGGGGGGTGGTGATGGCCGTGCTGTCGCTGATTCCGGCGGTGGGGGCAGGCCTCATCTGGGTGCCGGTTTCACTCTACCTCTATGCGGTTGGTGATATAGTGAATGCCACCATACTGGCCCTGTTTGGTATTTTTGTGATCGGGCTGGTGGACAATATCCTGCGGCCGATCCTGGTGGGCCGGGACACCAAGTTGCCGGATTATGTGGTGCTGTTTTCCACCCTTGGCGGCCTGGCCATGTTCGGCATTACCGGTTTTGCGCTGGGGCCGCTGCTGGCAGCCCTGTTTGTTGCCTTCTGGGGCATTTTCATACGTGAGTTCAATGAGGGTGAAAGTCCCGCCGTTCTGCTGGAGCAGCAGGGCAGTAGTGAGGAAGCGCCCGGGAGTGAGGCATCATGATTTTTCTGCGTCTGGTATTGGCCGCGTCTGTGGCAGGGCTGTCGACTTTCGGTTGCGACGAGGATGATGACAACGGTCTGTTTTCTGACAATGCCAGAATCTACTTCCATAACCAGCTCACCCAGGTGGGTGGCGGCAGCGAAGATGATGTCACCGTGGACCTGTTTGTGGACAACCAGAACAGTCCGCTGCAGGACGATGTGGGCTACACCATTACGGGCAATGTCAGCGCCGAATCCATCGAGCTGGATGACGACAGTGAGTCCTTGTCTTTCGATGCCCGTGGCAGCAGTTCCGGCAGCACCCTGGTCAACGGCCCACTGAATCGCACTCTGACAGCCGGTGATCGTTATACCGTGGTGCTGATGGGGGACACGACGCTGGACAACCGTCAGCTGCGCACCTATCGCCACCAGGATATGGACGTAACCAGCGGTCAGATCCGGGTGCGTTTCATCAATACCCTGTCGCGCCTCTCCGGCGATGAACTCAGCGTTGTCACGCCGGGCGCAGCCGGCCAGTCGCTGGTGTCCGGTCTGGAATATGCGGAGGGCAGCAGCTATGTTTCGGTGAATGCCAGTGGCAGCCTGGACGTGACGGTGAACAACGAAACCCAGGGCCTGGAAATCGACCAGGTAAGCTGCAGCGTCAGCAGCGGCCGCAGCTACGATGCCATCATTGCCTATCGCCGTTTCGACAGTGACGATGACCAGATCGCCCTGTACTGCCAGCCGTTCAACTGAACGGCTGGCAGTACCCGCCTTTCGACCCCCTCCAAACTGCCAACTATTACCAAAAAAATGCCGCTGGCCGTGGTAATTCTTACGCCGGTAATCGATTCGGGAGAAAACAATGAAAAAGCTGGGTCTGCTGGCCATGGCCGGTGTTGTGATGTTGTCCGGTTGCGGGGGAGATGACGATGAGGTGGAGGATCTGCTGCGGCCCCCTGCCAGCCTCTATTTCCATAACCAATTAACCGACTTCACGGATCCGGATGCCTCCAGCATTCGTGTGGATGTGGTGACCAACAAATCTTCGGATCCCCTGTTTGAGGATGTGGGTTACTCAACCGATGAACAGGACGGCAAGAATCTGAAACTGGATGCCGGTGAAGACACTATCGAATTTTCCGTGCGCAGAAATGGCAGCGACTTCCACGCAGACAGCGCCAGCCTGAAAGCGGGGGATAATTACACGCTGGTATTCATGGGCGATGTTGTTGGCGGTGCTCTGCAATTGGCTGCGTTTCGCCAACAGACGCCAGAGGTGGCTGCCACCCAGGTAGGAGTGCGTTTTATCCATGCCATGTATGAGCAAGCCAGCACCCGTTTCTCAATCGGCATTGCAGCAGATCTGGATTACGGTAAAGCGACCGGCTATTTCGCAGATACACCGAACGGCAGTGGCCGCCTGGAAATTGAAGTGAGAGATGCGGCGGATGACAGCTTGCTGGATACGGTATCCTGTGCGGTTCAGGCCGGTAAGAGCTACGACGCCATCATTACCCACAAAGGGTTTGCTGATCCTGACATGGCGATGTTTTGCCAGCAGGTAGAAGGCTCCTGATCCGGGCTGTGTTGGTGTAGGAGCCATGCTCGCATGGCGAACATGTTGAGCGGTTCGCCATGCGAGCCTGGCTCCTACGGGCCGATCCGAATCATTTAAGCCGTACTGATGGATCCAGGCTGGGGGCTTTCAGGGGATCGCCCTGATAGGCCGCCACATCCGGGAAGCGTTCGTTGGGCCAGGCCTCCCAGTCTGCAATCGCTGCCTCCAGCTGCTGCTGGTCCCGACCGACAAAATTCCACCACAACAGCACGGGTTGCCCCAGAGGCTGGCCCCCCAGCAGCATCACCCGGCTGTTGGCGCTGAGCGTGAGTGTCAGGCTGTCACGGCCACAACCCAGGTAGTACAGCTCACCCGCCTGCAGGGTTTCACCGTCCACCTCGGCGCGGCCTTCGCTGATGCATAGCCCCAGTTCAAAATCCGCCGGCACAGGCAGGGTCAGGGTGCAGGTGTCCTGCGCCACGATATCGGCGCCGACCAGGGGGGAGTACACCCGGGCGGGGGAATGGTGGCCATCCAGTTCGCCCACCACCAGGGTGATGTCCGCACCCTCCTGATGCCATTGCGGCAGGTCGGTGTGATGGCTGAAGGCCGGGTCGGTGTCTTCGTGTTCGGCGGGCAGTGCGATCCAGAATTGCAGACCATGCATGGGGCCGCTGAAATCCTCGGGGCTTTCCTCGGAGTGACAGATGCCATGCCCGGCAGTCATCAGGTTGAGTTGTCCCGGGCGAATCACCTGTTCATAGCCCAGGCTGTCCTTGTGCAGCAGGGCTCCCTCGAACAGCCAGGTCACGGTCTGCAGGCCGATGTGAGGGTGGGTGCCCACATCCACGCCGTTGTCGGCGGCCAGCGAGGTGGGCCCGATATGGTCAAGAAAACACCAGGGGCCGATCAGTCGCTGATCGCGGCTGGGCAGATGACGAATGATCGGCAGGCCACTGCCGAGAATGCTTTTGCGTGAGGCCACCGCCTTGAGTGTGGGTTTGCTGGCCAGGTTGGGGCATTCCACCATCTCGCCGCTGGCATTGGTATTGCTCATGGCCGTCTCCGTGGCATAGTCATTGATTCGGCTTCTGGAGGTCTGCATGCAGTCTACAGAGGCGGTTTGGTATTTCAGTATGCAAGCGGCGACGCTTCAAGAAAAGGAGAGCATGATGGCCAAGGTGCAGGTTCAAAGCGTGGAGAAGTACGTGCAGCAGATTGATGCCCGGCAGCATCGGCTCGCTGCCGATGAAGGCGAAAAGCTGGGTGGCAGTGACAGCGGCCCGAATCCCTACGAATTGTTGCTGTCCGGACTGGGAGCGTGCACGTCCATTACCCTGCGAATGTATGCCGAGCGCAAAGGGTGGGACCTGGGTGAGATTCAGGTGGGTCTGCATTTTTACCGGGACGACGCGGGCAAGGAATATATCGATCGTACCCTGACCTGTAGCGGTCAGTTGAGCGACGAACAGCGGCAGCGTCTGTTGGAGATTGCCGCCAAGACCCCGGTCACCAATACCGTGCGGCAGGGCACTCCGATTGCCACGGATTGGAAATAAGCGGCACAGCGCCGGCGCTTTTGGCATACTCGCGCCTCCATTGACTCAACGGAGGCCCTTGCATGTTCAAGGTCAACGAATACTTCGATGCCAAGGTGGCATCCATTGCCTTTCAAGCCGAAACCAAACCGGCCACCGTCGGCGTTATGGCGCCGGGCGATTACGAGTTCGGCACCAGCGAGCACGAGACCATGACCGTGGTAAGCGGCGCACTGACCGTGAAGTTGCCCGGCGCTGCCGATTGGCAGACGTTTGCTGCCGGTGACACCTTTGAGGTCGTGGCAGACAGTCGTTTTCAGGTAAAGGTGGCTATGGATACCGCCTATCTGTGTCTGTACGGCGAATAACAGGGGAGCCTCTGAATAACTCCTTGCGTACTCAGTCTTTCAGGCTGGTTCACAATCTAGGCGCAATTTTGAAGGTGTATGTCGATCCATCAAAAAATTGCAACAACGAGTGTGGGCCAGCCTGAAAGACCCGGAGGGCGAGGCCTGAAGCGCACATCTGCTGCGCCTTGTCTCTAGGAAAGGGAGCCACCCTGTCCGTCGAGACAAGACACAACAGCTGCACGCTTCAGGCCACGCTGAGCACGCAAGGAGTTATTCAGAGGCTCCCAAACGGGGGATAGGAATGCCGTTATTTCCTGCCAGGGACGGCCAGTCTCTGCATGTGAGAATTCTGGGGCGTGGCCAGCCGGTGCTGATGTTGCACGGGCTTGGTATGCAGGGACGCGACTGGTTGCCTTTTGTGTTGCCATACCTGCGTCGTTACCAGTTCTTCATGCCGGATCTGCGCGGGGCGGGACAGTCCGCCGCCGCCCGATTCAATCAGCCGGATGTGTTCCATAACCACATGCAGGACATGGAAGACCTGGTGGCCCATTTCGGGTTGCAGGACTTCCATTTGGTGGGCTATTCCCTGGGTGCCACCACCAGCCTCCACTGGCAAGCCCACGGGGATTTCTCCCCGGTGGCACGGTATCTCCATATTGATCAGACGCCCTGCATTGCCAACCAGCCGGACTGGGCCCACGGCCTGTTCGGTGAGCGCCAGGAGCACTTCTTCTCCCAGCTGCGGGAGTTGCTGGCATTGCTGGAGGCAGCGCCGGATCAGGGGCGGGTCGCCAACCTGGCTCCCGGTCTGCGCGAAGCGGTACTTCGCCAGTTGACCCATATTCTCGCGCAAGTGGCTGGGCGCCCCGGGCTGCATTCTGCCTTTCGGGCCACTGCCCGCTGGTCCGGATTATGGGCTCGCCTGCTGCCGGTGGCGGAGCTGGCGGATATTCGTGCCTACCTGCAGGCCTACCTGTCCGCAACCCATGATTATCGGCCCACTGCGGCGGATTTCCCGGTGCCGGCCACGGTCATCACCGGCGCCCACTCCCCCCTCTATCCTGCGGAAGGGCAGGCTGCGTTTGCCGAACTGATCGGGGCTCGCCATGTGGTGTTATCCCGCTCCGGCCATGTGCCGCTGATGAGTCAGCCGTGGGCGTTCACCCGCGCGCTGGGGGAGTTCTTGACCGCCCAGCATTGAACGGCGGAAGCAGCCGCGGAATGCAATTTCGGAAATCTGCCAATAGCGGGTAGGATGCATAACCTTCCTGAGCAGGTTGCGGAGAGAACAGGTGGTCGCCATTCACAACAATGCCCCGGCCTTGACGTTGCGCGCGGGCACCGACGCTATTGCCCATTTGCGCGAATATGGTCTGCGTGCCGGGGATGTGGACATTGTTCCCGGTGCGGCCGGTGGTCCCAAGGCCCTGGGAATCAACGGGCTGGACCAGGCCGTTTTTGGTGACTTCCTGCCCCGGGCTCCTCGCCGTCGGACCCTGATCGGTGCCTCCATTGGAAGCTGGCGTTTTGCCGCCATTGCCATGGGGCAGGACCCGGCCAAGGGGCTGGCAAGGCTGGCGGAGCTCTACACCTGCCAGCGTTTTCCCAAAGGCATTACCTCCAGAGAAGTCAGCCACCGCTGTGCGGCCATGCTCTCCGACCTGCTGCAGGATCGCGACCAGCATATCCTGCATAACCAGAACTACCGGCTGGTGATTGTCGTAATTCGCAGCCGCGGCCTGATGGCTCGGAGCGGCGGTCTGGGCCTGGGTCTGGGCCTGGCCGGGCTGATCGGTACCAACTTTTTCAGTCGTCAGGCCACTGGCCTGTTCATGGAGCGAGGCCTGGTTTACCCGGACGGCAGCCCGCTGCCGGTGGGCCCGCTCAATGATTTCACCACCCACCATATTTCCCTGGGGGCGGAGAACCTGCGTGCGGCGCTGCTGGCCAGTGCCGCTATTCCCATGGTTCTCGATGGGGTCACTGGCCTGCCTGGGGCGCCGGATGGCGTCTACCGGGATGGCGGTATGCTCGATTATCACCTGGATTTGCCTTACCAGAGCAGGGGTATTGTGCTGTATCCGCACTTCACGGACCGGGTGATCCCCGGCTGGTTCGACAAGCCGTTGCGCTGGCGCAACGGCGATCCCAAGCGGCTGCGTCGGTTGTTGCTGGTGTCACCCTCCCGGGAGTACCTGGCCAGCCTGCCCCATGGCAAGTTGCCTGATCGCACCGACTTCAAGCATTACCTGGGGGATGACGCCGGCCGCGAGGCCTATTGGCGCAAGGCGGTAGGGGAGAGTCAGCGGCTGGGTGATGAATTCCTGGAGCTGGTGGAAAGCGGCAAGCTGATGGATCGTATCCAGCCGCTGTAAGTCTTTCCGTAGGAGCGTCGCTGGCGGCGCGATAACCCAGCCTACGCGTTGCTCGATACGGTGATTATCGCGCCGCCAGCGACGCTCCTACGAGAAGACATGTTACCCTCGCCTCGTTTCTCTCCATGACCCGGACCCGGATTGCCCGTGACTGAATCCAGCCCCACAACCCTGTCCCTCGTCCGCCAGCTCTGGCAGCAAACCTGGCCCATGGCGCTGGGGGTGATGTCGTTACTGGGGTTCTACTTGGTCGACAGTATCTTTGTGGCACGGCTGGGCACGGCGCCGCTGGCGGCCCAGTCGTTCACCTTTCCGCTAGCGTTTCTGGTGATCGGGGTCCAGGTGGGGATCGGCATTGCCATTGCTGCACTGATTTCCCGGGCCATCGGTGCCGGGCAGCAGGATCAGGCCAACCGGCTTGGCGCCCTGGTGCTGACCGGTGGTGGCCTGTTGCTGGGGGGGCTGTTGCTGCTGCTCTGGCTGCTGCAAGCCCCGGCGTTTTCCCTGATCGGTGCCAGTGACGCCATTCGCGAACTGATCCGCCCCTACTGGGCGATTCAGGTGCTGGCCATGTGGGTGGGCGGGGTGTTGTACTTCGGCTACAGCCTGTTCCGGGCCCATGGCAACACACGCTTTCCGGGGCTGATGATGGTGCTCACCAGCCTGCTCAACCTGATGCTGGACCCAATACTGATCTTCGGGGTGGGGGACTGGGACGGCTTCGGCCTTCCCGGTGCGGCGCTGGCCTCGCTGCTGGCCTTTGCCATTGGCCTGGGCATTCTGGTGCTGGCCCTGCGCGGTAAGGGCTGGGTGCAGCGTCATGGCATGCTGGTACAGATGCGAGTCTCTGCCTGGCCCTTTGCGCAGATTGCCGGGCCCGCCATGATCAGCCAGCTGATGCCGCCGCTGGCGGCCATGCTGGCCACCGCCCTGGTGGCCCGGGCCGGTGATCAGGCCGTGGCTGCCTGGGGTATGGCAAGCCGGCTGGAAAGTTTTTCCATCGTGCTGGTGCTGGGCATGACCATGGCGCTGCCGCCCTGGCTGGGCCGTTGCTATGGCGGTAATGACTGGGACACCGTACGCCGTCTGATGCGGGTGGCGGCGGCGATGGTGATCGGCTGGCAGCTGGTGCTGGGGTTGTTGATGGCCTTGCTGGCGGCACCGCTGGCTGGGCTCCTGGTGGATACCGCCCCGGTGCAGGCCTACCTGACCCTGCTGATCCGCTGGTTGCCACCGAGCTATGGGCTGCTCGGTGTCTGCATGCTGGTGGTCTCCGCCAGTAATGCCCTGGGCTGGCCCATGCGCGCCATGCTGATTTCCTTCCTGCGCCTGTTCCTGTGCTACCTGCCGTTGCTCTGGCTGGGTTATCAGCTGGGGGATTTCGGCGGCCTGGCCCTGGGGGCGGCGTTTGGCAATCTGCTGGCGGGGGTGATGGCGTGGATGTTTTATCAGCAGGCGCTTGGTTCAGTTGACAGTTGATAGTGGACAGTTGACAGCGGCACGAAACAGCCACTGCCAATTTTCAAACCTAAGAGGCCGCGCCCAAACTCCGGGTGCGGCCTCTTAGGTTTCAGGATAAAGAGTAAACCGCCCGCGTAGCTGTCAACTGTCCACTATCAACTGTCAACTATTTATCTCTTTCCCACTCCGGTGGCTTCCAGAGATGTTTCAGCCGTTGGCCGATGGGGCCGCGTTGTTTGATGTCGCGGAACATATCCACGTATTCATGGCACCAGTTCACCAGCAGGTTGTTGCTGTACACCGGGCGGGTGATGCCGTATTCCACCGGTTCCTCGTCCCGTTCCGGGGTAAAGGTGCCGAACAGACGATCGAAGACGATGAAGACGCCGCCGTAATTGGTGTCGATATAGTCCGGGTTTCGACCATGATGGACCCGGTGGTGGCTGGGCGTGTTGAACACATATTCGATGGCCGGATGCAGTCGCTTCACCAGGGTGGTGTGGATAAAGAACTGGTAGACCAGTGACAGCGCATAGCAGACCCCGATCCACACCGGGTTGAAGCCGACAAAGGCCAGCGGCACGTAGAACAACCAGCCACCATTGAAGATATTGGTGGCGTTCTGGCGCATGGCCGTGGAGAAGTTCATCCGCTCGGAGGAGTGATGGGTCACATGGGCGGCCCAGAACCAGCGCACCCGGTGTGAGGTGCGGTGCATCCAGTAGAAGCAGAAATCGGTGAGCACCCACAGCAAGGCGCCGGTCAGCCAGGTCAGTTCGATATCCAGCAACCGGTGGTGATAGGCAAAGGCGTATACCGGGAAGGCGATCAGGCCGGCGAACAACAACTCAGTGGTCTGATAGCCCGCCCCCAGCATGAAATTGCGAATGGATTCACGGCTATCCACCAGCGTGGCATCGTGGCGGATTTTCAGGAACTCCCACAGGAACACACCAATAAAGAACGGCGTGGCCACCATGAAGATCAGTTGCCGTTCGTCCAGGGCCAGCCAGGGCGCCACGGTGTCCCAGAGCGGGGCCAGGCCGCTGTTCTGCCAAACGCTGTTGAACCAGTCCATCAGAGCCATGGGCAACGCTCCCGGTGTGATTGATGATGGATCCATTGTGCGATGGGTCGTCCGGTTTGTATTGACGTTCCATGCCGTATTTTTGACAATCTATGCCATCGGATAAACGGCGGGAGAGGATCATGGCCACAGCCATGCGCGTGACCGGCGCCTGGGTGCAGCTGCTCACGGACTGGCTGGACCGGGAAAATCTGCCGGCACCGGCCCTGCGAACCGTGCTCGACAGCCGCAGCCCGGCGGACCTGGTGCCTTTGACGCTCTGGCGTGATCTGCTGCAGCAGGCAGTGGCCCTGCGGCCTGAGCGTGTCGCGCCGGGCCTGTCCATCGGCGCCATGGTGCAGCCCCGCCACGTGGGTATGCTCGGCTATCTGATTCTCACCTGCCGCACCCTGGGCGAAGCCATGCTGGCCTACCAGCGCTACGAAACCCTGTTCTATGGCCAGGATATGGTGGAAGTGCTGGGCCAGGGGGATCAGATGCAGGTGCGCTGGTCCGGGGACGATTCCGTGGGGGAGCTGGCGGACACCGTGGCCATCGCTGCGCTGATCACCTTTCTGCGGCGGCTGGTGGATGATCCGCCGTCACCGACGTCCGTGTCCTTCGTGTTCCCGGCACCGCCGGCCGAGACCCGCCAGGCCTACGAGGCATTCTTCGGTTGCCCGGTATGGTTTGCCCAGTCTCACACCTGCGTCAGTTTCCCGATTCACTTTCTGGCCATGGCCCTGCCACACAGCGACCCCAGCATGCGCAATCTGCTGGATCGCCAGGCCCGGGCCATGTTGCTGGCGCTGCCGGATTCCGACAGTTTCGATCGGGCCCTGCAGCAGGCCATGGTCAGGTTGATGCCCGAGGCGACGGTGACCCTGCCGCGCCTGGCGGCGGAGCTGCATATGTCCGTGCGCACCTTGCAGCGACGGCTTGCGGAGCGACGGCTCACCTGGCGGGAGTTGCTGGACCGCACCCGTGAACAACTGGCTCGACATTATCTGGCGGACCCTTCGCTGACCCTGGGTGATATCGCGCTGTTGCTGGGGTTTTCCGAGCACAGCGCCTTCAGTCGGGCCTATCGGCGCTGGACCGGTACCTCGCCGGGCAAGGCCAGGAAAGCCCTGGGCAGCGCATACAAAAGTGACGTTCCTGTCTAGCCGCTGGGCGGAAAAAGGGTTTCCGGGCGCCTCAAAAAAGCGTTGTACAACAGCGGCTTGCTAGCGGATCCCGGATCAGTGCTATCCAAAATTTCCGGGGGGTGAACATTCCTGTCATTGCTGCAAAATAGTGGCCTTCAGTACGTTGGCGCCATCCTGACACCTCGCACCGAGTTCTGCGGGCGGGTCTGAATTGAGTAAAAGGATCCCATTCATGAAAACACGTATTACCGAATTGCTGGGCATCCAGTATCCGATTGTGCAAGGCGGCATGCAGAATGTGGGCTATGCGGAACTGGCGGCGGCGGTATCCAACGCCGGTGGCCTGGGCATCATCACTGCCCTGACCCAGCCCACGCCGGAAGACCTGGACAAGGAAATCAAGCGCTGCAAGGAGATGACCGACAAGCCCTTCGGTGTGAACCTGACCATCCTGCCCACCATCAAACCGGTGCCCTATGAGGAATACGCCCGGGTGATCTGTGAAAACAATATCACCGTGGTGGAAACCGCCGGTCGCAACCCGGAACCCTTCATGCCTCTTTTCGAAGGTGCCGGCGTAAAAGTGGTGCACAAGTGCACCTCCGTCCGTCATGCGCTGAAGGCAGAAAAAGTGGGTGTGGCGGCGGTCTCAGTGGATGGCTTCGAATGTGCCGGTCATCCGGGTGAAGATGATATCCCCAATCTGGTATTGCTGCCGGCGGCGGCAAAAGTGATCAAGATTCCCATGCTGGCATCCGGCGGTATTGGTACCGGCGCGCAAATGGCCGCTTGTCTGGCTCTGGGTGCGGACGGTATCAACATGGGGACCCGTTTCCTGGCCTCGAAAGAGTCGCCGGTGCACGACAATATGAAGCGTGCCATTGCCGAGGCGTCCGAGCTGGATACGGCCCTGATCTTCCGGCCGCTGAAAAATACCGCCCGTGTTTTCAAGAATGCGGTAGCCACCCGGGTCAACGATATCGAACGGGAAAAGGGCCCGGACATGAAGTTCGATTACATCCAGGATCTGGTTGCTGGTGTAAAGGGCAAGGCGGCGCTGACCTCCGGAGAAATCGACGGAGGCATCTGGACCTCGGGCATGGTTCAGGGCCTGATCGACAGTTACCCCAGCTGTGCCGAAATCATCGATGACATCATCAGTGAGTGTGTGGGCACCATCAACCAGCGTCTCGCCGGTTTTCTCAACGATTGATTCCTTCCGATTTAGTCTCGCTCTCCCGAGCCATGCCAGGGGTAATGCCCTGGCTTTTTTTGCCTGGACAAAGATGAAAGGATGCATGGCGCAATACTTTTTTGTTCCCTGGCTCTGGCCTGGGGTAGCCAGCGCCGAAGAGTTTGAACGAATATAGCGTTAATTTTCACTGATGATTACAAGGAGCAGTGATGTTGACGCTTTATGAATTTTCTTCGTCCGGCAATTGCTACAAGCTACGGCTGGCCATGGCCCAGCTGGGGATCGCCTTTCGCCGTATCGAGAAAGACATTACCCGTGGTGAAACCCGCACCGCGGACTTTCTTGCCATCAATCCCAATGGGCGGATTCCGGTACTGGTCACCCCAGAGGGGCAGGTTCTCCCGGAATCCAATGCGGCACTCTGGTATCTGGCCAGAGAGAGCCAATTCATGCCAAAAGATGCGTTTCAGCAGGCTCAGGTTCTGCAATGGATGTTCTTCGAGCAGTATAACCACGAGCCCAATATCGCGACATCCCGCTACTGGATTCATGTTCTGGGAGAAAGGGAAAAGTACGCCGAGGCGCTGGCGGAAAAACAGCAAAAAGGCCATGAAGCGCTGAGGGTGATGGATGCCCACCTTGCTGATCATGATTTCTTTGTCGGGGAGAGTTACAGCATTGCCGATATCGCTCTGTACGCCTATACCCATGTGGCGGAGCAGGGCGGGTTTTCCCTGAAAGCCTACCCGGCGATTGGCAACTGGCTGAATCGGGTAGCAGAGCAGCCGGGCTATGTGCCAATGAAGGGGTGATGCAGGCGCATGCAAGGGGGCGTTGTCCAGAGAGCGCAATCGGTGGTTCAGAATGGCCCCCTGTGCAGCTGCTAGAGCGCCGGTTTCACCACAGCAAGATAAATAATAAGGGGAATAAAAATCGCTACCAGAGGTGTGCTGATGCGAAAGAACACCCAGTGCCATTGCATCAGTTTTTCATAGCGCGCATGGTCGCCTTTTTCCCGCCATTGGCGCTTGCTTCCGCCAAAATGTGAAAGCCAGTAATCAACAATTTCCATCGGCACAAACACTCCCGTCACCAGTAGCAGCTTCACTGCCAGCCAGTGAGATTCCAGTGTCCATCCCGTGGTCCAAAACAAGAGCCCGCCGCTGAGTAAAAGAACCGGGAAGGCGATATGCTCCAGTGAAGCGCCTTTGTCGAACTGCTCCATGAGCCAGTCCCGGCGTTTTTTCAGTGCCGCCACATCCGGGTGTTTTTTCCAGCTTATCCAGGCGCTTCGGATAAACCAGGTGTAGGCGACGGCAGTGCTGAAACTCCATATCATCACTGCGAGTAAATGAATGAATTTTATTTGTAGATACCAGGGTTGCAGAACTTGCCGTAACTCTTCCAGCATGGTGGGCTCCTTGTTTTTCTGAAGTGCTTTTATTGAAGCCTGCCGGAGCCACTATATGGATGAAAATTCATGAAGTCTTGTGCATCTGATAACAAATATTCTGGATAAGTTGTCACTCAAAGTTAATGCACGATCTCCTGTTTCCTTTCAGTCTGTAAGACTGCCGATGTCGGTGATGATTCGGTAAACAAAAAAACAATTTTTATCAGGGAGGATGATATGGATCTGGGGAAAAGTGCCCTGCGACTGGATGCCAGTGATGAATACATGCATCCCATTGAGGCGGCAAAAAACTTTAATGAAAGCATGTACGTGAATCTCTTTGATCACCGCAAGGGAATCGGTGGCTGGTTTCGCGTGGGTAACCGGCCCAATGAGGGCCATGCGGAAATGTCTTTCTGTTTTTATCTTCCGGATGGGAAGGTGGCATTCATGTTTCGCCGGGTCGAGATTCACGGAAACCATGCTCTGGATGCGGGAGGAATGCGCTTTGAGGTGATTGAGCCGTTAAAGAAAATTGCCTTGCACTACCAGGGTCCGGCCTGCGTGCTGGACAATCCCCAGGAGATGGAAAACCCGGCCCGGGCCTTTGCCGATAACCCTACGGTTATGGTGAAAGCACAGTTCAACTTTGAGGGGCTGACCCCGGTTTACGGTGGCGAAATGGTCGATGAGCAGGGCCGACCCATCGAGGAAGACCCGGAGGAATCCTTTGCCCGCGGGCACTACGAGCAGCACCTGCGTGGCAAGGGCGAAATCAGTATTGGCCAGCAGAACTTTTCATTGCAGGGCTTCGGACTGCGCGATCATTCCTGGGGGCCACGTTACTGGCAGAACCTCTATTGGTATCGCTGGCTGCCACTGGTTTTCAACGACCAGTTCGCGGTCAATGTGTCAATCGTGCAGATGGCCAGTGGCCGTCAGCATGTCTGGGGCATGGTCTACGATACCCGTGATGGTAGCGAGCCACGTTATGATCCGGTGGAACAGGCCACGCTGTGCTCAGCCCTGGATGAGCGCGATCAGGCATACACGCAGCGTGTCAGCCTGACCACCGAGTCCGGCCGTTGCTATGCCATCAGTGGTGAATCCCTGGCAATGATCCCTCTGCGCAATCGACGCCAGACCGATGACGGCGAGTGGAGACATACCCGTATCACGGAAGCGATGTCCCGGTTTACCTGCGATGGTCTCACCGGTTATGGCATGGCCGAGTATCTTGACCAGATGGTAGACGGTAAACCGGTGGGCAGGCATTGCTGATGACTGTGACTGTGGAACAGATTGAACAGGTGATCCCCGGGTTGGTGGAGCCGGTGATGGGGAACAGGTGTCTGCTGCAACAATGCCGGCGGCTCACCGCCGGGGCGTCAGCGGATACCTGGTGGCTGCAGGCAACAGTGGGCCAGCAGCAACACCAGTGGATATTGCGCCTGGATGCCGGCGGTGAAGATCTGGGCATGGCCCCGGGAAAGCAATGGGAAGCCCGGGCCCAGCAGGCAGCGGCGGATGCCGGTTGTGCCACGGCGACCGTCATCGCAGAACTGGGCGAGGACAGCGGGCTGGGTTGTGGCTATCTGATGGCGGCGTTGCCCGGGGAGTCCCTGCCGCCGGTATTGCTCAAGTCCCCGGCCTACGACACTGCCCGTCGGCGTTTCCCGGACCAGGTGGCTGGCGCGCTGGCGGCTATACATCGCACGCCGTTAACCGGTCTGGGTGGCCTGCCTGTGCTGGATGCCAGGCGGCAGCTGGAGCAACTGTATGCCATGCACCGGGATTATGGTGAGCCTCTGCCGGTATTCGCCCTGGCGTACGGTTGGTTAAAGGAGCATGTACCGGACAACGCCAGCCTCACTCTGGTACATGGGGATTTTCGGCTGGGTAATTTCCTGTTCACGGAGTCGGGCCTTAGCGGCATTCTGGACTGGGAACTGACTCACCTGGGCGACCCTATGGAGGATCTGGGCTGGCTGTGTGTCAACGCCTGGCGTTTCGGTCGACGGGCAAAACCGGTGGCCGGATTGACGCAGCGGGAGGTTTTCCACGCGGCCTATGAGGCCGCCTCGGGGCGCCCTGTGGACCCTGTCCATGCCCGTTACTGGGAGTTGCTGGGCACCTTCAAGTGGGGGGTTATCTGCCAGTATCAGGCCTACAGTTACCTGCGGGGGCGGGTGTCATCCGTGGAGCGAGCAGCGATTGGTCGACGGGTAGCGGAAACCGAATACGACATGCTGATCTGCCTGAAGGAGCTACAGGATGCCGCTTAATCGACCCCATGCCCGGGAATTGCAGCAGGCCATTGAGCACTATCGGCAGCGCCCGGATCCGGATCCCGGGGTCCATGAGTATTACGGCAAGGTGATTGCACACCTGGAGGCCCTGCTGGAACGGGAAAAGGCGTTGGCTGCCGCATTTGCCCACCAGGAAAAGGAGGGCATGGAGCAGCTGGCAGCGGTGCTGAAATCCTCAGACCAGACGCTGTCGGGCCTGTGCCGGAGGCTGGCATCCGGTAACGTCAATGAGCACCTGCCAGCGGTGCTGGAGACCCTGCTGGCAGTGGCGGAAGCCAAGCTGGATATCGACAGCCCACGCTATCCGCGCGCAAATTGATATGCCGCGCATCACGCAGTCAGATGGTGAAAGTGATACTTCAGATGATCGTCAATAAAACTGGCGATGAAGAAGTAGGAATGGTCATAGCCGGGTTGCATGCGCAGGGTGATCGGCACACCCGCCTCCTGGCAGGCGGCACTGAGGGATTCCGGACGCAGTTGGCCATCCTGATAGAAATTATCTGCGTCGCCCTGGTCCACCATTAGCGCCAGGTCGCTGCCGTTGGCCTTGATCAGCTCGCAGGCATCCCAGGCCTCCCAGGTTGCACGGTCCTCCCCCAGATAGCCGCCCAGTGCCTTCTCGCCCCAGGGGCACTGACTCGGGTTGCTGATTGGTGCGAACGCCGATACCGAGGTATAGCGGCCGGGGTTTTTCAGTGCGCAGATCAATGCGCCATGGCCTCCCATGGAATGGCCGCTGATCGCTTCGCGGCCGTTGAGGGGGAAATGATCGCGGAGTAGTGCCGGCAATTCACGGGTCACGTAATCATACATGCGATAGTGCTGGCTCCAGGGCGCGCGGGTCGCGTTCACATAGAAACCGGCACCGGAACCGAAATCATAGCTGTCGTGTTCGCCGGGAAGGTCGGTGCCCCGCGGGCTGGTATCCGGGCAGACCATGGCCAGACCCAGTTCCGCTGCCGTGCGTTGGGCACCGGCTTTCTGCATGAAATTTTCATCGTTGCAGGTCAGGCCGGACAGCCACCACAACAAGGGAACGGAAGCCTGCTCCGCTGCCGGCGGCAGATAGATGGCAAAGATCATCTCGCAATTGAGTACCTGGCTGCGGTGCCGGTAGCGCTTCAGCCAGCCGCCAAAGGATTTGGTGGCAGAAACCAGTTCGATATCAGACATGATTCAACCTTTCTACGAAGCCGCTGTAGGAGCACCTCTTGAGGTGCGAACCTTGCCTGGCAAGGTCTTTCGCAAGTAGATTCGCACCTCAAGAGGTGCTCCTACAGTCGGAATTAGTACGCCTTAAAAAAGAATCACCGAACGAATGCTCTTGCCTTCGTGCAGCAAATCAAAAGCGGTGTTGATCTCATCCAGCCCCATGGTGTGGGTGACGAATTCGTCGATCTTGATTTCGCCGTTCATGTAACGATCCACATAGCCGGGCAGCTCGGTGCGGCCTTTTACACCGCCGAAGGCCGAGCCTTTCCAGACCCTGCCGGTGACCAGTTGAAACGGACGCGTGGAAATTTCCTCGCCGGCACCGGCCACGCCGATGATGATGGATTCGCCCCAGCCCTTGTGGCAGCACTCCAGCGCCGAGCGCATCACGTTCACATTGCCGATGCACTCGAAGGAATAATCCACACCGCCGTCGGTGAGTTCGACAATCACTTCCTGAATGGAATTGTTGTAATCCTTCGGGTTGATGAAATCGGTGGCGCCGAACTGCCGGGCCAGGGTTTCCTTGGCCGGGTTGGTGTCGATGGCAATGATGCGTTCTGCCTTGGCCATCACGGCGCCCTGGATCACCGACAGGCCGATGCCGCCGAGCCCGAACACGGCCACCGTGGAGCCGGGCTCCACCTTGGCGGTATTGAGCACCGCACCGATGCCGGTGGTGACACCACAGCCAAGCAGGCAGATCTTGTCCAGCGGGGCGTCCTTGCTGACCTTGGCCAGGGAAATTTCCGGCACCACGGTATATTCGGAAAAGGTGCTGGTGCCCATGTAATGGTGCAGCAGTTTGCCGTTCAGGGAAAAGCGGCTGGTGCTGTCCGGCATCAGGCCCTGGCCCTGGGTGGCGCGCACCGCCTGGCACAGATTGGTCTTGCCGCTGAGGCAGAATTTGCACTGGCGGCACTCGGCGGTATAGAGCGGAATCACGTGGTCGCCGGGTTTCAGGCTGGTCACGCCTTCGCCCACTTCCTGCACGATGCCGGCGCCTTCGTGGCCAAGAATGGAAGGAAAGATACCCTCCGGATCCTTGCCGGACAGGGTGTAGGCATCGGTGTGGCAAACGCCGGTGGCGACGATCTGCACCAGCACTTCCCCGGCCTTGGGGCCGGCCACATCCACGTCTTCGATCTGTAGGGGTTTGCCTGCTTCCCAGGCGACGGCGGCACGGGATTTCATGGTGATTCCTTTTTGACGGTTCGGAAGGCGGTAACCTTTTCGCCGGGCTTGCTCGGCGATTCATGGATTATTCACTATACGCAGACACGAATAGCGCTATAAGGCACAATTCGACAAGAGATTATTGTCAGGTAGCAACAATGCAGCACTGGGATCGTATTGAAGCCTTTGTGGAAGTGGTGAGGCGGGGCTCCTTTGCGGATGCCGCCCGGCATCTGGGGGTATCCAGCTCCCATGTGAGCCGGCTGGTGTCCCGGCTGGAAACCCAGCTCGGCACCCAGTTGCTCTACCGCACCACCCGGCGCCTGAAGCTCACCGATGCGGGGGCGGTCTACTTCGATCATTGTGGCCAGTTGTTTGATGGCTTCCAGGAAGCGTTGTCGGCCATTAGCGACTACCAGCAACGGCCCACCGGGGTGCTCAAGCTGACCTGCGCCACCACCTTTGGCGAACGTTACATCGCGCCGTTAGTGAACGACTTTCTGGCCCGCCATCCGCAATTGTCCATCCAACTGGACTTTACCAACCGGCGGGTGGATATCATCGACGAGGGCTTCGATGTGGCCATCCGTACCGGGGCGCTGCCGGACTCGTCATTGATCGCCCGCAAACTCTGCCCGCGTCGCGAATATATTGTCGGTTCCGCCGACTATTTCCAGCGCCATGCCCGGCCCCACACGTTGGGGGAGTTGAGTCAACACAACTGCCTGCTGGGTTCAGCGGATCAGTGGGCGGTGGATGTGGATGGCCAGCACCGGCAATGGAAAGTGCAGGGCAACTGGAAGGGCAATTCCGGCGTGGCCCTGCTGGATGCGGCTCGCAAGGGCCTGGGGCTGGTGCAGCTGCCGGACTATTACGTGGAGGATGATCTGCATCGGGGACGGCTGATTTCCGTGCTGGATCAGTATGCCTGCAGTCACACTGCGGTGTGGGTGGTGTATCCCCGCCACCGGCACTTGTCGCCCAAGGTGCGTCAGTTTGTGGATTTTCTGGTGGAGGGTATGGTGCGTTGAAAGGCGCGGATACCTTTTGGCAGGAGCGTCGCTGGAGGTACGATTGGAAGTCCTGATCCAGGCTTGGGATTCATGTCCGGCAAATTTTTCTGCTGTAGGAGCTCCTCTTGAGGGGCGAAGTGCGATGCAATGGATGAGTCGAGCAGGTAGCAATCTATTCTGGATGGCTCTGTCGAGCTCAGGAAGGTCTGATCGCCCTGCGGGCAATTTCCGCGCAAGCGCGGTTCGCCCCTCAAGAGGAGCTCCTACAGCAATAAAACGGAGCGGATATGTACACAGGAAATTGTCTCTGTGGTGGTGTGACGTTTGAAATCGCCGGTGAGCTGGCGCCGATTCAGGTCTGCCATTGTCAGCAATGTCGAAAGGCCCAGGGCACTGCGTTGGTTACCAATATTCCGGTGGAAACCGGCAAGCTGCATTGGGTACGGGGTGAGGCATTACTGAAAAGCTATGCGTCCTCGCCGGGCAAGCAGCGGGTGTTCTGCCGCGAGTGTGGTTCGCCGGTTTACAGTTGCCATGAACGCAAGCCCGGTGTGTTGCGCATTCGGGCGGGGCTGCTGAATGAGCCGCTGGCGACACGGCCCGCGTTTCATATCTATACGGATTCGGCCTGTAACTGGTGGGCCATTGACGATGGGTTGCCGCAGTATCCTGAAGGTGCGGAATAAAAAAATGCCGGGTCAGCGCCCGGCATTTTTTGTTACGCCATTTGTGCCTTCAGCGCCTCGATCTCGTGGGCATCGCCGTTGCGTGCGGCGAAAGCCTGCCAGTTCTCGGCGGCATGGCTTTTAAGTACCTTGGCCACTCGGGGCAGCTCCGCGTCGGGCAAATGACCGAACAGGCCGAGCAGCTTGCTGTCATGGGCCTGGCTCAAGGCCTGTCCCAGCGCCTCAGGCTGGCTTTGGGTGAGCACATCCACCGCCGGTGTCAGATGTTCCTGATCCAGCAACGGCAGCAGGGCGAGCAATTCATCCCAGCTGTTTTCACTGGCCACGGTGCTGATCAGACTTTCCATCACTGGGGCTTCGCGCAACTTGGGCACATTCACCACCATTTGCTGATGCTGATTGTCCATGGCGTTCACCGCCTGCAACAGGTTGGTCCACAGGCGCTGTTCGCTGGCCACTTCGATAATGTGACTGATGACGGCTTCGCCCTGCTCGGCTACCAGGTTGCCCATCTGGCCACGCAGTTCGGTGTTCAGGTGTCCGTTCAGGGACAGCACCGCCGGCCACAGTTCATGGTCGGTGGCGGCTTTCAGAGTGGCCCGTTGCTGTGCTTCGCTGAGCAAGGCCAGCACGGTGTCCAGTTTGCTCTTGTCTTCCAGGTAAAGCGCGATCTTCACCATGGCTTCGCCATCGTCGATGCTGCGGGTGACGGCTTCCAGGGCAGACGGCTGAATCACGGCAACAAAACGGGCCAGGGTGATGTGCTCGCCCATGGACAGCAGGGTTTTGGCCACGGAGGCGACAATCTTGTCGGGCATGGCAGCCAGCAGATCCCGGGAGTATTTGGGCTCAAGGTGGATGCACAGCTTGGCGAGAAAGTCTTCCGGCAGTTTGTCGGCCAGCTTGATGGCGCGTTCAGGGGGCAGCTCGGAGGCAATGCCGGCGGCGAGCACGGAGCCCAGTACGGTGGTGGCCAGCTTGGCGCTGGCACCGGTGGGAACCAGTTTGCTGATGCCGGCCAGGCGCTGGTAGCTGTCCTGGTGCTGTTCGTAGAAGAAGCCGGAGACGGCACTGCGGAAGTTGGCAATGGCGGTCAGGTCCTGACCATCCAGAAAGGCCAGGTTGGTCTCGTCGGTTTCCAGCAGGCGGCTGAGTTTGAGCAGTTCGGCCTGGGTTTCAATGTGCATGTCTGTCTCCTTAACCGAACAGCATTTTTTTCACCGGGCGGCGGAAGGGCCCGGGCACCACATTCAGTGCGTTATTCATGGCTTTTTCGACTCTGGCGTCTTTGGTTTCCAGAGCGGCAAGGACGGTATCGGCCAGTTTGCTGGCCTGATCCGCAGGCAGGGACTCGATAAAGGCCAGCGCATCGGCTGGCAGCCCCTTGGTCTTCAGGGTGCTGATGGAATCAGACATGGTTTCTCCTTTACTACAGCGCCCGGGAGCACATTCCCGGGCACCCTGGATGCAGGCTGTCGCGCGCAGCCTGCCTATGGCTGGCGTTACTATGCCAGCAATAAGGAAGGATGGGTGTTGCCGAAAAGCCGCTACCGGGCGGCGCTCAAGAAAGCGCAGCTATTGCCTTGTGGCGGTTTGGCGGGTTCGATTCGCTGCGGGTAACGCTCACTCCGGGGAGCCTGATCCGCTATCCACCCCGGTGGACGGGGTCAGGCGAAATCCATCTGGTCGGTGATGAAACCCACGCTGATGGCCCCGGGGCCGATATTGACACCCCCGGTCAGCCCCATATGGCTGATCAGCAGGTCCACGCCGTGTTTCTCGGTGGTGGCCTTCAGTTCGCTGAAGCCGGGCATCTGGTAAACCGCATCCGGGTCGCCGGCGTAGCTGACACAGACAATGGGGGTGAGCAGGCCTTGCTCCACGCAGGCACAGGCGTGGGTGAACATTTTCTCGACAGCGGTTTCGAACCCCCGCACCTTGGCCACCGGGAAGGTCTGATCCTGGCGGGCACAGAGGATGGGCTTGATGTCCAGCGCCGAGCCCATCAGGGCGCCGATGAAGCCCACGCTCTTGTCGCCTTTCTTGCGGGCGCGCTTGTGCACGTAATACAGGTCCGGCACCACCGCATAGCCCACGGTTTTCGGGGTCAGGTCACTGATGCGCTGGCGGATGTCGCCCACTTTCATTTCCGTATTGATCAGTCGCATGGTTTCCGCCGCCAGCACGCCCTGGCCGGCAAACAGGGTCTGGCTGTCACTGACGCGGATACGGAACGGGCCTTCACGTCCGGCGGCTTCCCGGTATTTCTTGTAGTCGCCAAGAATGGCGTGGGCCGCTTCGGTGGCGTTCTCGAAAATCGGGCTGCGGCTTTTCGGCACGGTCTGCACCAGGGCGTAGTCGAACTCGCCCACCGCCTGTTCCAGGAACAGGGTGCGGATCTGGTCCACCGTGGGAGGGGCGGTTTCCGCGTCGTGGTTCTTGTCCACTTCATGGCGGGCGTAAAACTCCCGGGCCCGTTGCGGGTCACGGTCGTCCACGAAAATTTCCTTGCCGATGCGGATGGGCACCGGCATGACCAGGATGTTGTTTGCGTCAATAAAGTCCTTGGGCAGATCACAGCCCGAGTCCACAACCAGACCGATTCTCATTGTTATGCTTCCTGTTTGGGAAGGGTGAGAATCAGTCTAGAACTATGGTTCAGTTACTGGCGTCTTTTTGCGTATGGGAATGGTTAGGGGCTGTTACAAGACGCCAGTCTTTGCATCGCTGGTGAGGCGTTACTGAATATCCCCGCCCACCTGGATCACCTTCAGGGTGTTGGTGCCGCCATGGGCATCGTTGTAGTTGCCCTTGGTGATCAGCACCCGGTCGCCGTCCTCTATGGCGCCCATCTCTTCCAGGATGGCGACCGCGCGGCGGTTCACTTCGTCGCTGGCGATGGCATGGCTGTCAAAGGGGATGGCGCGCACGCCGCGCAGGATGGCCACCCGACGCTGGCTGCTGGGGTAGGGGGTAAAGGCATAGATGGGGATGCCGGAGCGCAGCCGTGACATCAGTCGCGGGGTGTTGCCGCTTTCGGTCATGGCGATGATGGCGGTGACCTTGCTGAGTCGGTTGGCAGCCTGCATGGCCGCCATGGCAATCACTTCATCAATATTGTCGGTGTTGTCGTTGATGGGACGGTCGGTGCGTCTTTCCTGCCAGGTACGCTCGGCGCCGAGAATAATGCGGTCCATGGCCTGGACGGTTTCCACCGGGTATTCGCCCACGGCGGTCTCTGCGGACAACATCACTGCGTCGGTGCCGTCCAGCACCGCATTGGCCACATCGGAGACTTCCGCCCGGGTGGGCTGGGGGCTGTGGATCATGGATTCCATCATCTGGGTGGCGGTGATCACAAAGCGGTTGAGGGCCCGCGCGCGGCGGATGATATGTTTCTGCACCCCCACCAGCTCCGCATCGCCGATCTCCACGGCCAGATCGCCCCGCGCCACCATGACGCCGTCGGAGGCCAGGATGATGGCATCCAGGGTGTCATCGTCCGCCACCGCTTCCGCCCGTTCAATCTTGGCAACGATGCCCCCCTGGCCGCCGGCCTGGCTGTAGCGGCGACGGGCTTCTTCCACGTCTTCGGCGTCGCGGGGAAAGGACAGGGCAAGAAAGTCCACTTCCATGTCGGCGGCGGTGACGATATCGGCCAGATCCTTGTCGGTGAGTGCCCGGGCGCTGAGACCACCGCCCTTGCGATTGACCCCCTTGTGATCGGACAGCTCACCGCCCACCAGTACGGTGCATGCCACGCGGGTGCCGTTGATGGCATCCACTTTCAGTTCCAGCAAGCCGTCATTGAGCAGCAGGATATCGCCGGGCTGGCAGTCCTCCGGCAGTGGCGGGTAACTCACCCCGACCTCCTCCGCATTGCCGGCGTCATCCGCCAGGGCGGTGTCCAGCGTAAAAGCCTGACCGGCTTTCAGCAGAATGGGGCCATCGGGAAAGCTGCCAATACGGATTTTGGGCCCCTGCAGGTCTGCCAGAATCGCCACGTGTTCGCCGCATTGTTCCGCACAGCGGCGAATGATCTCTGCCGTTTTCCGGTGCGTATCCGCACTACCATGGGAAAAGTTCAGGCGGAACACATTTACGCCAGCCTGTATCAGAGCCTCCAGTCGGGATTCTGAAGAAGAGGCGGGGCCAACGGTGGCGACAATCTTGGTGCGACGCAGGGGGGAGCGGGACATTCGGAACATTTCCATCAGCTGATTTTTGGCCAGCATACCATGTGGACTTGGCGGGGGGATGACAGCAATGGGCGAGGGATCAGACAAAAAATACCCCCGCACGGGCGGGGGCAAGGGGATCGTTGTGCAGAGAGAAATCAATGCAGCATGGCAAAAGAGCAGGACTGGGCTCCACTGAGGCGCAGGAAATCGCCCATACCCATCTTGATGACTTCGGTGTGAGAGCCGGCATTAAAGGCCAGCCAGTCTTCACTGAGCAAGGTGTCGTCCACATACACCTTCATGTCGTAGAGGTTGCCGAAAGGCGGTTCACCACCGGGCTCGCACAGCGGGAAGCGATCCTTGAAATCCTCCTCCGGGGCCAGCCGGACGCTATTGGCATTCAGTGCCTGGCGTAGCTTGTCCGGGTCCAGGTATTGGTCGGAAGGCAGTACCGCCATGGCCAGCTCGCCATCCACATCCACGATCACCGTTTTGGCCATGTGACGTCCGGGGATATGGCTGGACTGGGCCACCTCGGAAGCGGTAACGGCGGGCGGGTGGTTATAGCAATGGTAGTTCACATTGTTGTTGTCGAGAAAATCAGCCAGTGCGCGGGCAGGCATGATAGACCTCCTCCCGGAACAGGTAAGCCGGGATTGGGGAGCGGTCCGCGGAGCAGTGGGTAACTGGCCGGGCCCGTTCCATGAATGTTCATATCCAAGCTTAGGGAGGTAAAAGCAGGCGGGGAAATACGGTTATGCGCTAAGAGAAATAGCGGAATGATCTAGCTCTAGCTACGAGCTTTCTTCGAAGCCGCTGTAGGAACGGAGCGCAACGGAGTAACGCACGTAGTTCCGTGCGGCCCGAAGGGGGAGCGAAGCGAATAATACCTCTCGAGGCGCGAACCGCGCTTGCGCGGAAATCGACCGAAGGGCGATCAGGAATGCCTGCACTCGACAGGTTTCTCTGAGAAGGTAAATGCTATCTATTTTCCGATAGCCTCGCTGCGCTCGGTTCGTCCCCTGGAAGGGAACTCCTACAACTTTCCCGAAAGATATGGGGTTCAATAAAAAACGCGGGCAGCGACTCTGCCGTTTGGCGCATCCGTGCCCGCGTTGCAGCCAGCAGCTCGTCGCTGCTTTTCACATCCCCAGGTTATCCAGAATCCGCAGATTCGGACCGGCCTGGTTCATGGTGTAGAAATGCAGTCCCGGCGCGCCCATGGCGAGCAGGCGTTCGCACAACCGGGTGACCACTTCCTCGCCGAAAGCTTTGACCGCAGCGTCATCATCCTTGATGTCGTTGAGCTTGCTGTGCAGCCAGCGGGGGATATCGGCGCCACAGGTGTTGGAGAAGCGTACCAGGTTGGCCACGTTGAGGATCGGCATGATGCCCGGGTAGACCGGGGCGTCGCAGCCGATTTTCTGCAGCGCGTCCAGGTAATAACCGTAGGCATCCGCGTTGTAGAAATACTGGGTCAGGCCGCTGTTGGCGCCGGCGTCGACCTTGCGCTTGAAGTGGGCAATATCATCTTCAAAGCTGCGCGCCTGGGGGTGCATTTCCGGGTAGGCGGCCACTTCCAGGGTGAAGTGATCGCCGGTTTCCTCACGGATCAGCTGCACCAGTTCGTCCGCATACTTGATCTCACTCTGGGCGTAGCCCATGCCGGAGGGCAGGTCGCCGCGCAGGGCCACGATGCGGGTCACTCCCGCGGCCTTGTAGCCGTTCACCAGCTCCAGGATTTCCTCGCGGCTCTGGCCGATGCAGCTCAGGTGCGGGGCGGTATCGCCGTGCTGATTGCGCAGCTGGTTGACCATGTCGCGGGTGTTGTCACGGGTGGAGCCACCGGCGCCAAAGGTGCAGGAAAAAAACGCCGGTTTCTTGGCCAGAAGTTTCTGCTGGGTCGCCAGCAGTTTTTCTTTTCCCGCATCGGTTTTCGGCGGGAAAAATTCAAAACTGATTCGTTTCATAAAATGCTCGCGTCGCGAGGCTGGCACAGAGGCACGCCCCACGCTGGCGCGATTGGAAGCGAGCAGCGGGGGGCGTGTTGTGTGCAAGCGGTTAGTACTTGTAGTGCTCGGGTTTGTACGGGCCGTTCACGTCGACGCCGATGTAGTCGGCTTGCTCTTTGGTCAGTTTGGTGATCACGCCACCAAAGCCCTGCACCATGTAACGAGCCACTTCTTCGTCCAGGTGCTTGGGTAGCACCTCTACTTTAAGCATCTTCTCTTTCACGGTATCGGAGTGCTTGGCGTAGCCCTGGTCGAACAGATACATCTGCGCCAGCACCTGGTTGGCAAAGGAACCATCCATGATGCGGCTGGGGTGCCCGGTGGCGTTGCCCAGATTCACCAGACGGCCTTCGGACAGCAGCAACAGGAAGTCACCCTCGGCCTTGTTGCGCCATACCTTGTGTACCTGCGGTTTGACCTCTTCCCATTCCCAGGTCTTGCGCATGAAGGCGGTGTCCACTTCATTGTCGAAGTGACCGATGTTGCAGACCACGGCGCCTTTTTTCAGGGCCTTGAGCATGTTGGCGTCACAGACATTGAAGTTGCCGGTGGTGGTCACCAGCAGGTCGGTGTTGCCCAGCAGTTCCGTGTTGATGGAAGCCTCGGTACCGTCATTGACGCCATCCTTGTACTGGCTGACGACCTCGTAGCCGTCCATGCAGGCCTGCATGGCGCAGATCGGGTCCGCTTCGGTGACCCTCACGATCATGCCTTCCTGGCGCAGGGACTGGGCAGACCCCTTGCCCACATCACCGTAACCAATGACCAGTGCTTTCTTGCCGGACAGCAGATGGTCGGTGCCGCGCTTGATGGCGTCATTGAGAGAGTGACGGCAGCCGTATTTGTTGTCGTTCTTGCTCTTGGTGACCGAGTCATTCACGTTCACCGCCGGCACTTTCAGGGTGCCCTTGTTGAGCATCTCGTAAAGACGGTGCACACCGGTGGTGGTTTCCTCGGTGATGCCGTGGATGTTGTCCAGCATCTGCGGGTAAGTGTCGTGGATGTAGCCGGTCAGGTCGCCGCCGTCATCCAGGATCATGTTGGCATCCCACAGCTCGCCATTGCCGTCGCGACAGGTCTGTTCAATGCACCACATGTACTCTTCTTCGGTTTCCCCTTTCCAGGCGAATACCGGTATGCCAGCGGCTGCGATGGCGGCAGCGGCGTGGTCCTGGGTGGAGAAGATATTGCAGCTGGACCAGCGCACTTCTGCGCCCAGTGCGACCAGGGTTTCGATCAGCACGGCGGTCTGAATGGTCATGTGGATACAGCCGATGATTTTTGCGCCTTTCAGCGGCTGTTCGGCACGGTATTTTTCGCGGATAGCGATCAGTGCCGGCATTTCGGTTTCGGCGATATGGATCTCGGAGCGGCCATAGGCGGCCAGGGAAATATCGGCGACTTTATAGTCGGTAAAAGTGTCCACTCTTGCGTTCATGATGTTCTCCATTCGTTTTTGACGAATGGGCGCCGTTGTTCCTTGCGTGTCTGCCCAGCGAGCCTCGCGGTCAAGCCGCTGCAGCGCCCCTCACAGGGCAGACATAGTCGGGATAATGCCGACGCCACCCGGGAGGCGGCGCCGGCGGTGATGCCGGAGTTACAGGGCCTTGGCCAGGTCTGCCGCCTTGTCGGTTTTCTCCCAGCTGAAACCTTCGCGACCGAAGTGGCCGTAGCTGGCAGTGGGGCGGTAGATCGGCTTGCGCAGGTCGAGCATCTCGATGATGCCCCGCGGGCGCAGGTCAAAATGCTCGCGCACCAGGGCCACGATGGCATCGTCGCTCAGTTTGCCGGTGCCGAAGGTGTTGACCGAGATAGAGGTAGGTTCGGCCACGCCGATGGCATAGCTCACCTGGATCTCGCACTTGCTGGCCAGGCCGGCAGCCACGATGTTCTTGGCCACATAGCGGCCGGCGTAGGCGGCGGAACGGTCTACCTTGGACGGGTCCTTGCCGGAGAAGGCGCCGCCACCGTGACGGGCCATGCCACCGTAGGTATCCACGATGATCTTGCGGCCGGTCAGACCACAGTCACCCATGGGGCCGCCGATCACGAAAATCCCGGTGGGGTTCACGTGGTACAGGGTGTCCTTGTGCAGCCACTCTTCCGGCAGGACCGGCTTGATGATTTCTTCCATCACCGCTTCACGCAGATCGGCCAGCTTGATGTCCGGGGAATGCTGGGTGGACAGCACCACCGCATCCACGGCCACCGGCATGCCGTTCTCGTAGCGCAGGGTGACCTGGCTTTTCGCATCCGGGCGCAACCAGGGCAGGGTGCCGTTCTTGCGCAGCTGTGCCTGGCGCTCCACCAGTCGGTGAGAGTAGTACACCGGCGCGGGCATCAGGGTGTCGGTTTCGTTGGTGGCAAAGCCGAACATCAGGCCCTGGTCGCCGGCGCCCATTTCCTTGTTTTCGGCTTCGTCTACGCCGATAGCGATATCCGCAGACTGTTTGCCGATGCCGTTGAGTACCGCACAGCTGGCACCGTCAAAGCCCTTGTCGGAGCTGTCATAGCCGATGTCCAGAATCACCTGGCGAACGATGTCCTCCAGCTCCACATAGGTGCTGGTACGGACTTCACCGGCAACGATGGCCATGCCGGTTTTGACCAGCGTTTCCACCGCCACGCGGGCATGGGGGTCATCCTTGATGATGGCATCCAGAACGGCGTCCGAGATCTGGTCGGCCATTTTATCCGGGTGGCCTTCGGACACAGACTCAGAGGTAAAAATGGAATATTCACTCATTACTGGAGTGCTCCCGTTATTCAAGTGTGCGTTACGTTGCCTTCTCAGGCGCCAAAAACATTAGTTGAAAGTTTAAAGTTCAAAGTTGAAAAGCGCGGGTGAGGTGTTTTGTATTCGTAAAGGCCGTGCCCGCGTTTTCATCTGAAGGTTGCAGCGCGTGGCCAAAAGCTTTCGGGCCAGCACGGTGACATCTTCGTGTTTCAACTTTGAACTTTAAACTTTCAACTCTTCCTGAAGGTGCGTACCTGCACCTGAAAACCATTGCGCAGGGCCAGAAACTGGCTTTCCTGCAATGCCAGACCGGCGCGGCCGGCCCAATCCACCAGATCGGCTTCTTCGAAGCCAAGCCAGAAATCACCACAGGCCTCGTGGGCCCAGTGCTGGTCATGCCGACACAGGTCGGTGATCAGCAGGGTGCCGCCTTCATTCAGCTGCCGGGCCGCGGCGCCGATGGCGCTGGCGGGGGCTGGCAGGTGATGCAGCACCATGTTCAGAACCACGGCATCCACCGTGGGCAGGATGGTGGCGCTGGCGGGCCACTCACCCAGTATCAGTTGCACATTTTGCCGTTTGGCGACAGTCAGGTTCTGGCGGGCCCGCTCCAGCATGGCTTCGGCATTATCCAGGCCGAACACAGTGTCAAAGCGTGTCGCCAGTTCCAGAAGAAACTGGCCATCACCGGGGCCGATCTCCAGGACGCTCTTGCCATCCGGAGCGTCCGGGCTGGCCCGGGTGAGTAATTCCAGGGCCTGATCCGCATACTGGCCATAGTCGGCAATCAGTTCCTGCTGTTCGTCCACCTGCTCCGCATGGCGGGCAAAAAAGGCCCGGCTCTGTTCCGCACGCTGCCCTTGCACCTGCTCAAGCCGTTCCGCCACCTGGCCGTCCAGGGGGCTATCATCCAGTTCTTCCAGCAGGGCGGCGTGAAGCGCGCCTTCTGAGTTGTCACCCTGGGGCAGGCGCCGGCGATAGAAGATGGAATTGCCTTCCCGCCGCTTCTCCACCAGCCCACCCTGGGCCAGTACCTTCAGGTGGTGACTCATGCCGGATTGTTTCATGGCCATGATGTCGCACAGCTCCAGCACCCCGAAGCTGTTCTGGCCCAGCACCTGCAGCACCTGAAGACGCAACGGGTCGCCAGCGGCCTTGAGGAAGCCCGCCAGATGATCAGTGATCTCCGGAGCGTCGGGTGCTTGTGCATTCATAGGGGAGAGTCTAGCGCAATGAAAAGCTAAATCAAAATAAATTGATATAGATTTTCTGGCGGCCTGGCCGGTCACCCGCCAGAGCTGCTCTGGGGCATGTAAACCGGCGGGCGGGGCGCCCGCGCTTGTAGCGATTATCCCCTTGAGGGACAATAGCGCCCCTTTTCAGCCACCAGCCAGTTTGGAGCCCTGCATGTCCAGTGCCCCCGCCCGCCGTGAACTCGCCAACGCTATCCGTGCCCTGAGCATGGATGCGGTACAGAAAGCCAATTCCGGGCACCCCGGTGCGCCCATGGGAATGGCCGATATCGCCGAGGTGTTGTGGCGCGGCTTCCTCAAGCACAACCCGCAGGATCCCACCTGGCCCGACCGGGATCGCTTCGTGCTGTCCAATGGTCACGGCTCCATGCTGCTTTACAGTCTGCTGCACCTGAGCGGCTACGGCGTCAGTCTGGACGACATCAAGAACTTCCGTCAGCTGGGCAGCCCCACCGCCGGGCACCCGGAATACGGCGACGCCCCGGGCATCGAAACCACCACCGGCCCGCTGGGCCAGGGCATTGCCAATGCCGTGGGCATGGCATTGGCGGAGAAGATGCTGGCAGGTCAGTTCAACCGGGAAGGGCACGATATCGTCGACCACTACACCTACTGCTTCCTGGGCGATGGCTGCATGATGGAAGGCATCTCCCATGAGGCGTGTTCCCTGGCTGGCACCCTGGGCCTGGGCAAGCTGGTGGCCTTCTATGACGACAATGGCATTTCCATTGATGGTGAGGTGGAAGGCTGGTTCACCGATGACACCGTGGAGCGTTTCCGTGCCTATGGCTGGCAGGTGATCCCCAATGTGGATGGTCACAACGCGGAAGAGGTTCAGGTGGCCATCGAAAATGCCCGTGCCAATACCGATCAGCCCACCCTGATCTGCTGCAAGACCGTTATCGGTTTCGGCAGCCCCAACAAGCAGGGCAAGGAAGAGTCCCACGGTGCCGCCCTGGGGGAAGACGAAATTGCCCTGACCCGGGACGCGCTGGGCTGGAAGCACGGTCCCTTCGAGATTCCTGCCGACATCAAACAGGCCTGGGATGGCAGCGAGAAAGGGGCGGCTGCCCAGAGCGACTGGCAGCAGCGTTTCGACGCTTACCAGGCCGCCTACCCGGAACTGGCGGCAGAGTTCCTGCGTCGTCAGGCCGGTGAATTGCCCGCCAACTTCCAGGAGCAGGCGGATGCCTACATCCGTGAGTGCCAGGAAAAAGGTGACAAGGTCGCCACCCGCAAGGCCAGCCAGAACACTCTCGATGCCTTCGGCCCGCTGCTGCCGGAACTGGCCGGTGGCTCCGCCGACCTGGCCGGCTCCAACAACACCATCTGGAAAGGCTGCAAGTCGGTCACCGCGGATGATGCCAGCGGCAACTATATCCATTACGGGGTGCGTGAATTCGCCATGACCGCGATCCAGAACGGTCTCTGCCTGCACGGCGGCCTGCGCCCTTACGGCGGCACCTTCCTGGTGTTCATGGAATATGCCCGCAACGCGGTGCGCATGGCGGCGCTGATGCATCAGCCCAACATTCTGGTCTATACCCACGATTCCATCGGCCTGGGTGAAGACGGCCCGACTCACCAGCCCATTGAGCAAATGGCCAACCTGCGCCTGACCCCGAACATGCGCACCTGGCGCCCCTGCGACACGGTGGAATCCGCGGTGTCCTGGAAGAAAGCCATTGTCCGGCAAGACGGTCCTTCCGCGCTGATCTTCTCCCGCCAGGGGCTGCCCTGCATGGAGCGAGGTGATGCGCAGCTGGCCGAGATCGAAAAAGGCGGCTACACCCTGCTGCAAACCGGTGAGGGCACCCCGGACGCCATCATCATTGCCACCGGCTCTGAAGTGGAGCTGGCGGTGAATGCGGCCAAGGCTCTGACCGGTAAGACTATCCGTGTGGTCTCCATGCCCTGCGTGGAAGAGTTCCTGGCCCAGGACCGTGAGTACCAGGAAAGCGTGCTGCCCTCCAGTGTGCGCGCCCGGGTTGCCGTGGAAGCGGCCATCGCCGATTACTGGTATCGCTTTGTAGGCCTGGACGGCAAGGTGGTGGGCATGAACAGCTTCGGCGCCTCTGCCCCCGCCGGCGACTTGTTCAAGCACTTCAATATCACTGCCGAGGCAGTGCAGCAGGCCGTGGAGAGCCTGCTCTAAGTGAAAGTCGCGATTAACGGCTACGGCCGTATCGGGCGTTCCTTTGTCCGTGCCCTGGCCGAGCGCGAAGGCGCCGGCTGGCAGGCACCGTTCACCCTGGCGGCGATCAATGACAAGGGTCGCCCGGAAGACCTGCTGTACCTGACCCGCTACGACACCACCCATGGTCGTCTGGCGGAGCCGGCGGAATTGATCGAAGGCATGCTGCGTATCGGCAAGCAGGCCCCGCGGCTGCTGCAGCAACCCAAGCCGGAACAATTGCCCTGGCGCGAGATGGGGGTGGATCTGGTGCTGGAATGCTCCGGTCATTTCCGCAGTCATGCGGGTGCCTCACGGCATCTGGAGGCAGGGGCCGGGCGGGTCATCATCGGTGCGGTGCCGTTCGATCAGGCGGACCAGATCGTGGTGTACGGCGTGAACCACAGGGATGTGCGCGATGACAGCAAGGTGCTGTCGGCGGCATCCTGTACCACCCACTGTATTGCGCCACTGCTGTCCCGGCTGGACCAGGCCTATGGCATCCGCCAGGTACTGATGAAGGAGATCCACTCCTATACGTCGGATCAGACCCTGCTGGATCATGTTCATCGGGACCCTCGCCGGGGCCGGGCCGGGGCACAGAACATCGTGCCCACCACCAGCAGTGCGATCGGCGCGGTACAGCAGGTGCTGCCGGCCCTGGCCGGCAAGATCAGCGGCCATTCCATCCGTGTGCCCACCCTGAACGTGGCCATGGTGGAGCTGACACTGCTGCTGGAGCGTACCCCGGATAGCGACAGTCTGAACCAGTGGCTGCAGCAGCAATCGAAAGAAGCCAGTGCGTTGATTGGGTACAATGATGCGCCGCTGGTGAGCGTGGATTTCAACCACCGGCCGGAATCTGCCATCGTCGATGCCACCCAGACCCGGGTGCAGGGCGAGATGGGGCAGGCCATGGTGCAGATAGTGGCCTGGTATGACAACGAATGGGGCTATGCGAACCGACTGCTCGACTGGGTGGCGGCGCTGGCTGAATCACATCAAGCTTGAATGAATGGATGCACCCATGCGGGTGGCCGTGAATGAGGTAAGTACGACATGAACTTCAAACGCATGACCGACCTGGATCTGGCAGGCAAGCGCGTTCTCATCCGGGAAGACCTGAACGTGCCGGTGAAGGACGGCAAGGTCACCAGCGATGCGCGTATCCGCGCGTCCCTGCCCACCATCGAGCACGCCCTGAAGGCGGGAGCCAAAGTGATGCTGATGTCGCATCTGGGCCGTCCCACGGAAGGGGAGTACGCGGAGGAGTTTTCCCTGCAGCCGGTGGCCGACCATCTTGGCAAGCTGCTGGGGCGAGAGGTGCCGCTGGTGAAAGACTGGCTGGACGGCGTGGACGTGGCAGAAGGCCAGGTCGTGTTGTGCGAGAACGTCCGTTTCAACAAGGGCGAGAAAAAGGATGACGAGGCGCTGTCACAAAAGATGGCGGCCCTCTGTGATATCTATGTGATGGATGCCTTCGGCACCGCACACAGGGCCCAGGCGTCCACCCATGGTGTGGGCAAGTTTGCCCCGGTCGCCTGTGCCGGTCCGTTGCTGGCCAATGAGCTGGATGCTCTCGGCAAGGCCCTGAACGCGCCCGAGAAGCCGCTGGTGGCGATTGTCGGGGGTTCCAAGGTATCCACCAAGCTGGAGGTGCTGGAATCCCTGTCGGATGTGGTGGACCAGCTGGTGGTGGGTGGCGGTATCGCCAACACTTTCCTGGCCGCGGCCGGTCATCCGGTGGGCAAGTCTCTGTACGAGGAAGACTTGATCCCGGCGGCGAAGAAGATCGCCGAGAAGGTGCATATCCCGATCCCGGTGGATGTGGTCACCGCCAAGGAATTTGCCGAATCCGCTGAAGCCACCGCCAAGAAGGTGGATGATGTGGCCGAGGACGACCTGATTCTGGATATTGGCCCGCAGACTGCCCACATCGTGGCGGCGCTGATGAAGGAAGCCAAGACCATTATCTGGAACGGCCCGCTGGGTGTGTTCGAATTTGACCAGTTCGGTGAGGGCACCCGGGAAATGGCGGAAGCCATTGCCGACTCCGATGCCTTCTCCATTGCCGGTGGCGGTGACACCTTGGCCGCCGTCGACAAGTACGGTATCACCGACAAGGTCAGCTACATCTCCACCGGTGGTGGGGCCTTCCTGGAATTTGTGGAAGGCAAGGTGCTGCCGGCAGTCGCCATGCTGGAAGCGCGGGCGAAAGATTGATCACAGACCGCATGGCCGGTCTGGGTAACCACTGAACAGGAAACGGGCAGCATCGCTGCCCACGGAACCGAAGGGGAAACACAATGGCACTCGTAAGCATGCGACAGTTGCTGGACCACGCCGCCGAACACGGTTATGGCGTACCGGCCTTTAACGTCAATAACGTGGAACAGATGCGCGCCATCATGGAAGCCGCGGACCAGACCAATTCCCCGGTGATCGTGCAGGCCTCCGCTGGCGCCCGCAAATACGCCGGTGCTCCTTTCCTGCGGCACCTGATTCTGGCAGCCACCGAAGAATTTCCGCACATTCCTGTGGTGATGCACCAGGATCACGGCACCAGCCCTTCCGTGTGTCAGCGCTCCATCCAGCTGGGGTTCTCCTCGGTGATGATGGATGGCTCGCTGGGCGAGGACGGCAAGACCCCCACGGATTACGAGTACAACGTGCGCGTCACCCAGCAAGCGGTGGCCATGGCCCACGCCTGTGGTGTGTCTGTGGAAGGTGAGCTGGGCTGCCTGGGTTCCCTGGAAACCGGCCAGGCCGGTGAAGAAGATGGTATCGGCGCGGAAGGCACCCTGAGCCACGATCAGATGCTCACCGACCCGGAAGAGGCGGCGGACTTCGTCAAGCAAACCAAGGTGGATGCCCTGGCCATCGCCATCGGTACCAGCCACGGTGCCTACAAGTTCACCCGTCCGCCCACCGGTGACATTCTGGCCATCGAGCAGATCAAGGCGATCCACAAGCGCATCCCGGATACTCACCTGGTCATGCACGGTTCCTCCTCCGTGCCGCAGGACTGGCTGGCCATCATCAATGAGTACGGTGGCGAGATTGCGGAAACCTACGGGGTGCCGGTGGAAGAGATTCAGGAAGGCATCAAGCACGGCGTGCGCAAGGTGAACATCGATACCGACCTGCGTCTGGCGTCCACCGGTGCGATTCGTCGTTTCCTGGCCCATAACCCGGCCGAGTTCGACCCGCGCAAGTACCTGAAGGAATCCATCACCGCCATGCGCGATATCTGTATTGCCCGCTACGAAGCGTTCGGCACGGCCGGCAATGCGGACAAGATCAAGCCGATCAGCCTGGAGCGCATGTTCCAGCGCTACGAAGCCGGCGAGCTGGATCCGCGCGTCAAGTAATCCCGCGCTATCTAACGGCATTATGTAGCAAATGCACATGACATGATTCTCAAAATCGGTCTAGCGTTATCGCGCCTTGATGGCGTGGTGCCGCTGGGCCTTTTTTGTGGCGGCCATGCCACTGCTTCCGGCTCTTGATGAAATAGTGATCACGGCACACCCTGCAGTCTGGGCAAGCCTGTTCCTTCCTGGTGCCCAGCCCAAGTCAACGAACGTCCCCAACACCTCCTCTTCTCCGCGCAATCTCCTCAACGAGGGCTGGGGAGATTGCGCGGAGAAGAGGAGGTGTTGGTCATAATGAAAGGCTGTCTATATGGACAGTGTTGGGGTGATTGCTCGACAAACCAGACCCGTCCCAAACGTTCAAGTGCCGAGTGAATACTCTATGATGACCGGTATGAAGAACCGTGATGATCTCCAGCAGGTCAAGCTGCATGAATACTACGCCAAAACCGACTTATTACCCCCTAACCAATACAACATTCTGCACGTTGCCGCTGACGAGCTTGTCGCCCTGGCCCATGAGGTGCTCTCAATATCAAGCGAAGGTCGCTGGCGCACCCGAAGTCAGTGCGCGGTTCGTAACTGCTCCTAGCCCTCAGCGTCGGGCGAGAGCATAGTTCGCCGGTCGGTGTAGAAGTTCCCCCATAGGCGTCATTCCCGCTCGAATCCTAATCCTCTTTCCCCTTGCGTCTCCTAAAGGCTGCCCATGTGGCGCACTTACTCATTGTTGCGCCAATATGACTCAGAGCTAGGTAGATACTATTTAGAGTAGTAAGGAGCTAGCTCAGATAAACGTTGAAGTGGCTCAAAGCAGCACTTAAAATGCCGTTATGATTTCGTCATCAATCACCATCGCCGATATCTGTGAGATAACCGGATTTACCCGGCACAGGCTTCGGGGTATTTTGCGCGAGCTGCCGGAGTTCGGAGGTAGTGTTGAGAAAGCACGCGTCGCGCGGGAGTACTCTGCGGCGGAGTTGTTGGTGATAGTGATTTGCTGTGAACTTGAGGAGTCGTTCGGGTTGCGCCGCAAGGTGATCGGCGCTTTGTCAAATGATATCCTGCGTTGTCTATCCCGCCCCAGAAACCTGCACAAAGCGGCGTGCTTGCACATTCAGGTGCAACCGCAGTCTGTGACCTACTTCAATGATCTGGTGGCCGTTAAAGCGGTGGTCGGATTGGTCGTGCCTTTGGGCAACATCTTTGAGCGGATTGATGCCTATATAAAGCAGCACTCGTTCTCTTCACCGGATCAACAACGACTGCTTAACTTCGGGCCGATTGAGACATCCGCAGTTACACCGACGCGCACATCGGGAGGTGGCCGATGAACACGGACGATTTGGTCGGTCAACTGACTTCAGCGGGCGTTGATGAGGCCAGTATTGTGCGGTTCGACCAGAAGGCAACGCCGCGCCACCTGCGCTATCTCGATTTGCTAAGGGTGTGGCCGATGGGGCCTGATGCCGTTGTCGAGTCGGACGGGCAGCCACAGGTCTATGTGGTGAGGCAGGATCGACTCGGAGACGCCAAGGGTGTAAACAGGCAGGCACTGTCCGAATTAATTCAGGTGCTGGGGTGCCGCTCAGATGCGCGGTTTCTGGTTGTAGTGCAGCCGGGTAATCTCAATGTCTATCCGGTCGGTGTGTTTACAAGCGTGCCTCAGCCATTGGTCACTGATCGCGAAGAGCCGGCTTCGCTTTGGCGGGCCCTGCTGGGTGGGGTTGAGTTCTCCCGGCAGACGAGTCCTGAATTAAAAGCGAACTATCGCTGGATCGAGAATCTGCTCTTCAAATTATTGGTCGCGGCGGCGACAGATATCCAGACCGCCTGTCCCGACCTCTCTGCCCGACAAGTCCTGTCCCTTGTCGGGCGTTCATTGTTTTTTCGGTTTCTGGTCGATCGCGACATTGTAAAAGAGACTGATCTGTCGTCTATTTCTCGAAACGCCGGGTGTCTGTCCGCATTGTTTAGCACGCCACAGGCTATGGAGGATACCTGCCTGTGGCTCGACAAGACCTTCAATGGCGATCTGCTATCGCTCGAGGACAAGGATTACCGGAGCTTATTTCGCCGTATCGGCGATAGCATGGAGAAAGTCTGCTGGAGTCTTTCCAATATTCAGTACCACGCATCGGGCGGCCAGTTGCAGCTCGATTGGGGATGGATCAAGTTTCAGCATGTTCCGGTGGATGTGCTGAGCCAGGTGTATGAAGACTTCGCCCACAAATTTGTCCCGGACCTTGCCCGAAAAACCAGTGTGCATTTTACACCCCGACAGATTGCTGAAGTGGCCATCGAAGGCGCCTTTAGTGCTGTCAAGTCGGTGCCGCCACACGAGGCGAGGGTGCTGGACCCTTCGGTCGGTGCCGGCGTATTTTTGGTGCTGGCCCTGCGCCGCCTCGTGGCGGAGCATTGGCTACAAAAAGGAGTGCGACCGACGCGGCAGGTAATCCGGCGGTTATTGGCAAATCAGCTATCAGGCTTTGACATCAACCTCGATGCGCTAAATATCGCAGCACTGAGCCTTTACCTGGCAGCTCTCGAGCTCGATCCCAAGCCAAGCCCCTTGACGGACCTGAAATTCAAAAAGCTCATCGGTTCTGTGTTACGGCTGGTGGACAAGGATGAGCTCGGCAATCAAACCGACCTTGGCAGCTTATCGCAGCCAATCATTCAGGGCTTTCGAGGCCACTTCGATATCGTTGTCGGTAATCCGCCTTGGACAGGCTTCAAGGGGCGTGCGGCGAAATCACTCAACGGGGCTTTAGCGCAACTCATACCCCATGAGGACGATAATACGGCCGAAGTTGGTAGCGTCGTGGCGCGTTACGGGTCGCCGGATATCGCATTTCTCCTGGCCGCCAAGCAGTGGGCGAAATCTACAGGAGCTATTGCGCTCGCGCTCCATGGGCGCTTCTTATTCCAACAAGACGCCTACGCTCTGCGTCGCCATGTCTTCAGTACCCTCAAGGTAACCGGCATCATGAATTTTGCCGCGTTGAGGCAGGACAAGCGCCTATGGCCTACCAATGATGCACCGTTCATTCTGCTGGTGGCTGAAAATTTGCGGCCCGATCCATTGGACCGGTTTTACTTCATTAGCCCAAGGCAGGAGCCCCAGCTTGCAGCGGTAGGACAGTTCCGCGTTGACCCGTCTGCGGCCATTCCGGTGTCCTGTCAAGTGCCGCGTAAGCATGTTGCGGCTTTCAAGGCGTTGTATAAAGGCGGCCCGTTGGGTTTCGAGCTTATCTCGCGTATCCAGCATGAAAACTGCAATAGCGTCAAAGCGCAGCTTGACCAGCTTCATCTGACATTCAGAAGCGGTTATCAGCTCGGTAAAGAAGTGAGCAGAACTCGAGACGCGCAGCATCTTACGGGCTGTCCGACTGCCGATTTAGACATGTGTTTTCAGGTCGACGAAGAATTCGCTAAACCCTTTCAACACAGACTGTTGCAATGGCCGCGAACGCCCGAGATCTACGAGGGACCTCTGTTGCTCTTTCGAGAGTCTCCGAAGCTTGAACGCGCGGTGCGCGGTGCGTTGGTGAGCGAAACCCGGACGGCCTTTAGCGAGAGCTTTTTTGGGTTGTCATTTCACAGCAAGCCGCGTCACCGCCGCCTCATGGACCTGCTGTATCTCCTTTCCTACAGCGACCTTCTCCTTTACTACCAGTTGCTCACCAGTGCGAAATTTGGGGTTGAACGCGATTCGTCGCTTCAGTCCGATCTTGAAAACTTTCCACTGCCGGATTGGGAAAGCCTAGATGCCGAAATCGCTCGGCGCATGCGCAAAGCCGCCGCGAAACTGAGCTCGGGCAACCCTTGCTGGGAGGAGATCGACACGGTCATAGCGGACATTTATGAGCTGTCTTTTGCCGATCAACAACTGATAAAAGACACGTTGCGGGTCGAGCTCCCGTTCGGGAAAGCAAAGCAACTGGCCAACCAGAGTACCTCCAATGAAGATTTGATGGATTTCGTGGAGGTGTTCAATCGCATCGCAGGCCCGTTCTCAGACTGTGGAGGTGGTAGTGAGCTTGCTAAACCGCTCGGCAAGCAGCGAGGTTGGGCCTTTATCCAGATCGGAGGCGGTGGTAGTCACAAAAGTTTTGCTGGCATGGCCAACGAGCTAGAGAGGTTGTGCCTTACGGGGGATAGCTACTGGGCGTCTCAACTGCGTTATCACGTTGCCGATGGCGTCGAGATTCTGGGCCGTCTTGATCAGAAGCGATACTGGACCAAAACCGAAGCGCGTGTCCAGGCCCTGGAGTGGTTACGGCAATGTGCCGAAGCGGCTGAGCAGGAGGCTTAGGGGTGGCATTCACAAGCTTAGGAAAAGCGCCTGCCGCTCCGCAGAGTAATCCTAGGTGGCATGGGAGGCTATTGGAGGCGGCGGAAGCGGCCATATGCCTTGCATGGACTCGATTGAAGGACAGGTCCGACGCCGCCATTTGCGCCAAGGACGAAGATAAAATCACCAACGCGCTTCTCAAAGAGCTTCGGGTTATTCGCAAGAACCGCGATATCGCCCGCTTCATACCCGAAATCTTTGGCATGCCGACGCGTGACTCGAAAGTTGAATCCCGCGGCGGTGACTCAATTGATCAGATGCCTGATATCACCATTTATCCCTCCAATCCCCGTGAAGTGGTGGCGGATGAAACGCAGGATGCATTGTTCTACGAGTGCAAAGTGCTTGATCAGCAACGTCACCTCGACCGGTACAGAAAAGAAGGCATCGACAGGTTTCTCGACGGCCGGTACGCCTGGGCCATGCCACACGCGGGGATGGTAGCGTATGTCTTTGAAAGGAGTAACACCTGCCCCGTATCGTCTTTGCGCCGTTACTTCAAGCGCAGCTCAAATGGTGTTCCCATTGCAGAGCGAGTCGGGTGCGCGGAGCTACCGGCTAAAGTGAGTGAGGCTCCTGGCGCTAATGCCGCAGATGTAGCGCTGACGCGGCATTCCCGTGCACTCATGCCCGCTATCGATCTACGCCATTTGTGGTTGTCATGATGCTGGCGGTGTCTGGAGGGCCTGCAATATTCTCGTTCACTGCCGTAATGAGCGGAGAGTCACAAATGACCTGTGCTACATAATGACGCTGCATACAGCCGCTATGGTTGGTGTGATGCCTCAATGCGCATGTCGCCGCCACGTAATATGAGCTGCCCTGCGTCATTGATGTCGGCCTGGTCGATGGTTTCCAGGGCATCCAGGAATTGCTGCTCCAGCTTCATCAGCGGCTGGGGGCACGCCATCATGGTGACGCCGCCGGTTTTCACCGAGAACGTGTCCTCGTCCAGGGTGTAGCTGGCCATGTAGTTGTTGCAGGCGGCCTTGCCGGCCAGTCGTCCCGGTTCATGAAAGTTCAGGGTAATGAGGGCATCCCCCACATGGTCACCGTTGAGGCGCTGTACCTGCCAGGCGCTGCCCTGCAGTTGCTCGGAAGTGAACATGGTATCGGTTCCTGTGGGGTGGCTGCTGCAGGCGGCAAGCGTCAGGGCGGCACCTGCCAGCAGGGAAAGCTTGAGTGTTTGCATGTCGGGTCCTTATTGATCGCACGGTATCAGGGCGTCCTGTCCCGGTTAGTCCCCAATGGCAGCGGATAGTTTCCCTCAGCCATGATCGTGGTCCGGATCCAGACGGCGCAGGGGCTGATCCGGCTTGGCATAGCTCCAGCGCGCCTGGCGGTGGGTCAGGTGGTAGCTGTCCAGGCCAGACAGGGCCACGGTGCCCGCCTTTTCGATATCCACATAGCCGTCACTGCCCAGCGCATAGCCAGGCAGCTGAATATGTTCGATGGCACCGATTACCATCACGGTATCGTTGACCTGCAGGGTGTGTGTCTCCAGCAATACCATGCCCAGGCGGATGCGGGCCTGTTCCACAAAAGGCGCCGGGAAATCCGGCAAGTAGGCCGGGGTCAGACCGGTGGCGGTAAACTCGGACACGTCGCGGGGGTAGCGGGCCGCGGTCTGATGCGCCGCAGGGACCATGTCCCCATGCACCTGGTTAAGCGTGTAGAAACCGGTTTCCATCAGGTATTCCAGGCTGTGGCGGTCCACAGAGTGGGGACGAATGATCATGCCCAGCAAGGCAGGATCCGCGCCAAGATGGAAGCAGGAACTGACAATGGAAAGGTTCTCCTGGCCATTGGCGGCACGTGTGCCCAGCAGGTTGGCGCTCTTGAAGCCGGACAGGCTGTTGATCAGATTGACCCGCTGTTGGCGGGGCAGGTCCTTGAGAGTATCGGCGGTCAGGTGCATGGTGTGCTTCCTCCTGGCGCCGTATTATCAGAAGTCGCCGTGAGTAAACCGTGGAGGTCTGTATGAACTCCGGTGCGACTACGACTAGACTCGAAACAGGCTCTTACCGGCTATGGCAAATCCTTTCGACCGTGATCACATTGTTCAGGAATGGCAGCCGCTTAACTGGGAGGCGTTTGATCCGCTCAGTGAGTCTACCCGGCGATATGTGGCCTACTATGGTCTGAATTTCGCAGAGCAGTTACCGGATCTGGAACATGGCTTTGGCTATTTCGAAGCGGCCGGCCACCAGTTGTCCGTGCATGCCTGGCGCCCCCGGGCGCCGCGGGGCACGGTGCTGGTCTGCCATGGTTACTTTGATCATGTGGGCCTGTACCGGCATATCATCGGCCATTTACTGGAGCTGGGTTACGCGGTGCTGGCCTACGATCTGCCCGGCCATGGATTGAGTTCCGGCCCCCAGGCCGTGATCGATGACTTTCGGACCTATCGGGATGTGCTTGAACAATGTCTGGCGCTGGCGGATAACCATTTTCCCCGTCCCTGGAATGTGATTGCCCAGAGTACCGGCGGGGCGATCGTGATGGATTATCTGATCAGTCGTGGCGACGGCGATGCCAATCCCTTTGAACATGTCATCCTGCTGGCGCCACTGGTACGACCGTTCAAATGGTCTTCAGCCCGTTGGCTGCATACGTTTATCCGCCCTTTTGCCCGCAGCATCAAACGCGTCTTTACCATCAATTCCAATGATCCGGATTTTCTGGATTTTCTGGAAAACCAGGACCCGTTACAGGCCAAGAGAGTGTCTGCAGTGTGGGTGTCTGCGCTGAAAAAATGGTTGCCGGGTTTTGAAAAAGCATCACGAATCAAGGTGTCGCCGGTGGTGATACAGGGGGACATGGACGAAACCGTGGACTGGCGTCATAACCTGAAAGTGATTCAGGAAAAATTTCAGGATCCACAGATTCATATGTTGCCCGGTGCCCGCCATCAACTGGCCAATGAACATGAAGACTTTCGCGGTAAAATTTTCGCGATTATTGATCAATATCTCGACTGATTATCGATTTTACGCTTTGTTACTTGAGCTGCGGCGCGAATTTCCTGATGGTAGCGTCACATATTGGCAATATGCCTTTTGAATGTTGTTTCAAGGAGACTTAAGCATGGATAAGAAATGGATGCTGGCCATGACCGCCGGTGCTGCAATGATGAGCCAGGCAGCAATCGCTGATCTGAACGCAGGTATCAATGCTGCCGTTAATGCCGAAGCGGATGCCAAAGCCACTGAGCAGTCTGTCCGTGATCAGCGTGATGCGGCCAAAGCCAACGCCGAGCAAATGAAGGAAGACGCCAAGGCACGCAAGGAAGCCATGAAAGAGCAGGCTGAAGCGAAGAAAGAAGAAGCCAAGGCCAAGAAAGAAGCCATGAAGGAAGAGGCTGAAGCGAAAAAGGAAGCGGCCAAAGAGCGTGCAGAAGCGGAGCGCGAAGCGGCGAAAGAGCGCATGGAAGCCGAGCGTGAAGCTGCGGAAGACATGAAAGACGCTGCCAAGGCAGACGTGAATGCCAGCGCCAATGTGAGCGCTGACGGTGCGTCCGTCAATGCCGAAGCCAATGCGGAAGGAAACGGCAAGGCAGAAGAAAAATCTTGGTTCAACTTCTGGGACTAATCTCCCAGCCAGGAACGAAAAAGGGCCGCTCCATGCGGCCCTTTTTTATTGTGCAAAATAACAGCGTTTCAGTATTGATTGACGCTGCCATTTTCTCCTACCAGGACCACATCCGCCGGCCGTTTGGCAAACAGGCCATTGGTGACAACACCCACGATATTATTGATTTTTTCTTCCATCTCGATGGGGTTGAGAATATCCAGGTTGTGAACGTCCAGAATGATATTGCCATTATCGGTGACAAAGCCCTCCCGGTACTCCGGCTGCCCTCCCAGGGCCACCAGTTTGCGGGCCACGTGGGAGCGCGCCATGGGGATGACCTCCACCGGCAGCGGAAAGCGCCCCAGCCGTTTCACCTGCTTTGAGCCGTCAACAATACAGACGAACTGTCTGGCCACGGCGGCAACAATTTTTTCCCGGGTGAGCGCGCCGCCGCCGCCCTTGATCATTTCCCGGTGACCGTTGACTTCATCCGCGCCGTCCACATATACCGGCAGGGAATCCACGTCGTTCAGAGACAATACCGGAATGCCGTGTCCCTTCAGTCGTTCTGCGGTGGCATCGGAGCTGGCCACGGCGCCCTTGATGCGGTCTTTGATACTGGCCAGACCGTCAATGAAGAAGTTGGCGGTGGAACCGGTGCCCACACCAATGACTTCCCCTTCGGGCACAAAGCGGAGCGCCGCCTCGGCGACCTGTTTTTTCAGCGCATCCTGGTCCATGAAATTGTCCTGTCATGCCGATCAATGAATTTTGCGGGGATTATAGGGCAGGTGTGGCGTTGACTCGACCCTGGAGAGCCGCTGACCTATCGCATTTATCCCGGTCACCCCCTAGACTAGTCCTTCCTGCGCACCAAACACCAACCCGGAACTGTCAATGCTGGACAAATACGTCAAACGGATACTGCAATCCCGCGTCTACGACGTGGCGGTGGAAACCCCTATCCATGCAGCGCCGTTGATTTCCAAACGTATTGGCAACCGGGTATTGCTCAAACGGGAAGATTTGCAGCCGGTGTTTTCCTTCAAGCTGCGCGGGGCTTACAACAAGCTTTGCCAGCTCACCGAGGAGCAGCTTCAGCATGGAGTGATCTGTGCCTCCGCCGGCAATCATGCCCAGGGCTTGGCGCTGGCAGCCAGTTCCATGGGGATCAAGGCCACTATCGTGATGCCGCGGACCACACCGGATATCAAGGTGAACTCGGTGCGTAACCATGGTGGCAAGGCCGTGTTGCATGGTGACAGCTTCGATGAAGCCCTGGCCCATGCCCGCAAACTGGAAGCGCGCGATAACCTGACGTTTGTGCACCCCTATGATGATCCGGATGTCATCGCCGGCCAGGGCACCGTGGGTATGGAAATCCTGCGGCAGCAGAGCCGGGATCTGGATGCCATTTTTATTCCGGTCGGCGGTGGCGGCCTGGCTGCCGGCGTCGCGGCCTACGTGAAATACGTCCGTCCGGATGTGAAGGTGATTGCCGTGGAGCCGGAAGATGCGGCCTGTTTGAAGGCTGCACTGGATAAAAACCGTCGTGTCACGCTGGCGGAGGTCGGTTTGTTTGCCGATGGTGTGGCGGTGAAACAGATCGGCAAGGAAACCTTCAAGATCCTGCGCCATCACGTGGATGAGGTGATTACCGCCACCACGGATGAAATCTGCGCGGCCATCAAGGATGCCTTCGAGGATACCCGGGCCATCTGCGAGCCAGCCGGTGCCCTGGCACTGGCTGGCCTGAAAAACTGGGTGGCCAAGCACCAGGTGGAAAATCAGACCCTGGTAGCGATCCAGAGTGGTGCCAATGTGAATTTTGATCGCCTGCGCCATGTGTCTGAGCGTGCGGAATTGGGTGAACAGCGTGAGGCGATTCTGGCGGTGACCATCCCTGAGCGCCCTGGCGCCTTCCGCGCCTTTTGCCAGGCTCTGGGTCGTCGGGGTATCACCGAGTTCAACTACCGATACAGCGATGACCGGGATGCCAACATTTTTGTGGGCATCCAGTTGCGCCCGGGTGGTGAAGCGCTACAGGCCCTGATGGCGGAGCTGCAAGAGCGTGGTTACCCGGTGGTGGATATGAGTGGCAACGAAATGGCCAAGTTGCATATCCGCCATATGGTAGGGGGGCACGCCCCTCGCCAGGACATGCAGGAAAGATTGTTCCGGGTGGAATTCCCCGAGCGCCCGGGGGCCCTGATGAAGTTTCTCCAGTCCCTGGGGGAAAAGTGGAACATCAGCCTGTTCCACTACCGTAACCACGGCGCGGCCTATGGGCGAGTGCTGGTGGGGTTTCAGGTGGAGTCCGGCAAGCACTCCCGGCTGCTGGCGGATCTGAAGAAAGTCCCCTATCCCATGGTGGAAGAAAGCGACAACCCGGCCTACCGGCTGTTTCTTGATTAGTCCTGAACTAAATGGCGACAGACCTGTCAGTCCCTGTTGATGTCCCGTGAGTCACGACTTCCTGGTTGCATAACTAATAATTGCATTTAAAGCGGCTTGCAGACGTCACTTAACGAGGGTTTTTGTTAAGAAACGTCAGCAAGACCGGCTAACTGCTTGACTTTGCACCTTAAAGTGATCAAATTTTGACCCGGTTGGCATTTTACATTTCGTAATAGGTTTAAAGTGACACTCTTGTTACGACTTTTGGGTCACTTTTTATTTTGCTGTACCGCTTTTTGGGGATAGAAACAATGAAAAAGAAGCCGGACGCCCTGGTGCTACTGGCTGTGATATTCGGGTTGGGGGTGCTGATCAGCAGCCTTACCCACGGCGGCAATGAAAACGATTACCAACGTTACGCAGATAGCGCCGGTGTTGTTGTCAGTCACATCCAGCAGTAACCGTCAGATCTACCGGTTGGTCCCACGGGGCCACCGGTAGGGTCCCTTCGCCCACCTTCTGAAAATCATAGCCCACAGCCACCAGCCTGGGCCGCCTCGGTCTGCGTTGCAGATCCGCCAGGGTGCGATCGTAATACCCTCCCCCCATACCCAGCCGATAGCCGCAAGCGTCAAACGCCACCGCCGGCAACAGAATCACATCCAGTGCCCACAGGGCTCGCCCGCGATAATAGTGTGCCGGTTCAGCGATACCGTAATGGTTGGGGCGCATGGGATGGTGGCGCTGCCAGAGGCGAAACTGCAGATGGCCGCGGCGGATCGGGTCCAGGCGGGGCAGATAGGTGGTGGCCAGTTGGAAGCGGCTGTGGCCGAGAGCAGGTCGCAGATCCAGCTCGCCGTCGTTGGCCAGATACAGCGCCAGATGGCGGGCAGGGCGATGGCTCAGGGCCTGATCCAGCCTGGCGCCGAAACGGTGGCTGGCCCGACGGCGTTGCCCCGCAGTCAGGGAGCGGCGTTGTTGTCGAAACTGGCGGCGCAGTTGCCGCCGCAAGGCTGCGGTCATGGGCTGGCCGGAATCTGTCCGGAGCGTTGATATCATCGCTCCGGGAGGAAAAAGAAAGGGTGCTTCCCGGTCCGCCGCTGCGGGCTTGACCCTTGAACCGTAGGTTCAAGGTGGAGGCAGCAACCCCACCTTCAGGCTTTCCGCTCAATGGGCGGACATGCACACAGGCAAGGTAATGTTTGCCCCCGGGTATTACATTATCGGCTCGGGGACATGACCCTCTGGCGAACGGGCCAGGAAACACTCGCGTGCAGTATAACAGGGGTGTCGGGGACAGGTCAGGACTTGACAGGAAAGGGATTTCGTTGGCCTTTACTCGGAGTCGCTGTAGGAGTTCCCTTCCAGGGGACGAACCACGCGTCAGCGTGGAAATCGCCCGCAGGGCGATCAGGGATGCCGGGGATCGACAGGTCTTTCCAGAAAGGAGAGCGGGTTGGTCGGGCCCCTTCCCTCGCTTGGGCTCGGGTTCGCACCTCGAGAGGTGTTATTCGCTTCGCTCACCCTTCGGGCCAGCCTGCGGCTGTTACCTTCGCTACGCTCGGTTCCTACAGGAGCCTTGTAGAAAGTGAAGTGTGTATTAAAGCTTCCGGCGGGCGTCTTCGAAGGCCTGGATTTCGTCTTCCAGGCGGCTGAGCAGGGCCTGGACCCGGGCTTCGCTGTCGGAGTCCTCGGACACCGCCTTGCGGGCGTTGAGCAGTTCGTGGCTCATGTTCAGAGCTGTCATGATGGCAATGCGTTCCAGGCCGATCACATTGGCGTCACGGACTTCCCGCAATTGCTTGTCCAGATAGCGGGCGGCGGCCAGCAAATTGTCCTGTTCACCGGACGGGCAGGCGACGCGATACTCCTTGTCCAGTAGATGAATCACCAGGGAGTTTTCGTTAGACATGGCCGAGGGCACCGCATTGGCTGTGGATCAGTGTCAGGCAGGATGCCACGCTCAGGACTCCTGCTCCAGGGATTTCAGACGAGAAATAATGGCTTCGACCTTGTTGCGAGCCACATCGTTTTTTTTCAGCAGCTGTGCCCGTTCCTCCACCAGCTTGGCCTCGCGCTCATGCAAGGACTGGTTTTCCTGACGCAGGCGCGCACTGATGCGCAGCAGGTCATCGACGCGGGCTTCCAGTTGCCGTAGTTGTTGTTCCGTCGTCATGGCAAAATGTACGCTGTTCGCCTAAGGTGTGGGCCTTTCGCGGCCCGGCGTTCCCATGGAGCCAGTGATTGGCCCTCACCCTGCCGGTATTTTCCGGCAATGGCATTCCCACCCGGATTAGAGGTTGTTTCAACTATAGGTGTGGGGTTTGCAAGGGTCAACGAAATTCAATAGTGGTAGCCACTTAGCGCACATTATTCACAGGCTGCCTGAGCATAACCCCCAATTCCCCGAAAAACGGATAGATGCATGTCCAACCTGATCGATTTTGAAGTCCTGGCCCAGGGGCTGGCGGCAGCCGGCGTGGCCCACTCTCCCAGTGAATTGCAAGGCGTGCTGGCGGGGCTGTTGGCCACCGGCCATGGTGGCCAGGACCAGGAAGTGCTTGGTGTGCTGGCGGCCCATGCGGATATTGATGGCGGCTTTGACGGTGCCCTCTCGGCGGCACTGCTTACATTGCGAGATCAGCTTCACGACGGGTTTCAGGGCACCGGCCTGGACCTGGCCCTGATGCTGCCCGGGGATGAAGAGGAGCTGGGCCTGCGGGTAGCGGCGGTGGCCCAGTGGTGCGAGGGCTTTCTGGTGGGGTTCGGCACCGGGTCTGCCAATACCCACGACAAGGATCTGTCACCGGGCATCCAGGAAGCTCTCTCCGATCTGGCAGCGATCAGCCAGGTGGCGACCCCGGAAAACGACGGCGATGAAGAGGAAGACATGTTCGAGCAGGTGGCCGAGCACTGCCGGATGGCGGCGCTGATGATTTACACTGAGCTGGTCATGCGCCATCAGGGCAAGCCGGCACCGTCACCGCAGACGCCACCGACCCGACACTGATTACGCTGTTAGCGCCGCCATATTAAGGAGAGCTCTTGAGTATCAACCGCCAGGAATTCGCCCGTCGCCGCCAGGAACTGATGGGCATCATGGGGCCCAACAGCATTGCCATCCTGCCGGCGGCCCCGGAACGCACCCGTAACCGGGATGTGGAATACCCCTATCGGCAGAACAGTGACTTCTGGTACCTGACCGGGTTTGGCGAACCGGAGGCGATCATGGTGCTGTTGCCGGGCCGGGAGCACGGCGAGTATGTGCTGTTCTGCCGCGAGCGCGACCGCGCCATGGAAATCTGGAACGGCTATCGGGCCGGCCCCGATGGGGCCGTGACGGATTTTGATGCGGATGATGCTTTTCCCATCGGTGATATCGACGAGATCCTGCCGGGCTTGATCGAGGGCCGTGAGCGGGTCTATTACGACCTGGGTCACGATGCGGAATTCGATCGTCGTCTGATGGGCTGGGTTAACAGTATCCGTGAGCGGGTCCGCTCCGGTGCCCAGCCCCCCGGGGAATTCGTTGCCCTGGCACACCATCTTCACGACATGCGTCTGTTCAAGAGCGCTGCCGAAATCAAGTTGATGCGCCGCGCTGCCAGTATTTCTGCCGGCGCCCATGTGCGCGCCATGCAGACGGTGAAGCCGGGCATGATGGAGTATCAGCTGGAAGCGGAATATATCCACGAATTCATGCGCCACGGCTCGCGTAGCCCGGCTTACCCGAGCATTGTCGGTGGCGGCGCCAACGGTTGCATCCTGCACTACATCGAAAACAGCCAGAAACTGAAAGACGGCGATCTGGTGCTGGTGGATGCCGGTTGCGAGCTGGAACACTATGCCTCGGACATTACCCGTACCTTCCCGGTGAATGGCACATTCAGCAAGCCCCAGCAGGCCCTTTACGAACTGGTTCTGGCCAGTCAGCACGCCGCCATCGCGGCCACCCATCCGGATAATCACTGGAATGTGCCCCACGAAAAAGTGGTGCATATCCTCACCCAGGGGTTGCTGGATCTGGGCCTGCTCAAGGGGGAGTTCAACGAGCTGGTGGAAACCGAAGGCTACCGGCGTTTCTTCATGCATCGCACCGGTCACTGGCTGGGTCTGGATGTGCATGATGTGGGCGACTATCGGGTGCAGGACCAGTGGCGGCAACTGGAGCCGGGAATGGCACTGACCGTGGAACCGGGACTCTATGTGGCGCCGGACGACGACAGCGTGGACGAGCAGTGGCGAGGCATCGGGATCCGCATTGAGGACGATGTGGTGGTAACCCGGGACGGCTGTGATGTGCTGACCCACGAGGTGCCCAAGGAAGTGGCGGACATTGAAAAGATCATGAAAGGCAGTTGAAAGTTTAAAGTTGAAAGTTAAAACGCGAGGACATCTTTGTGTTGTGTCTGGCGATTGGCACTCCGCGCTGGTGCGCGGGTACTGACTTCGGGCCCATAAAACCCTGGTTCGCGCTTTTCAACTTTGAACTTTTAACTTTCAACTAAAAGGGTTGGGGCATTGATGGCGGAGATTCCTTGCAGGAATTTCCGCCCTACGGATAGGGCGTATGGAGAGCAGCGAAAATCAACCCATCGTTATCGTCGGCGGTGGCATGGCCGGGGCGTTGCTGGCGTTGTTGTTGCGTCATCATGGCGCTGCTGCCGTGACGCTGGTGGAAAGTCATCCGTTGACCTTGCCCGATGAACCGCCGCTGACGCCCAGTTTCGATGCCCGCAGCACCGCCCTGTCTGCAGGCACCCTGGAGGTGCTGGATGCGTTGGGATTGGGCGAGGCCATTCGCGAACACGCCGCCCATATCGATACCGTGCATGTCTCGCGCCGCTCCCGGCTCGGCATCACCCGTCTGCGCGCCAGCGAAGAAGGCGTGCCGGCGCTGGGGGCGGTGGTGGAAAACCGTTGGCTGGGGTTTGTGTTGTTGCGGGCCCTGTACGCGGATGCCGCCATTGAGGTGTTGGCCCCGGAACGACTCAGCGCCATTCGCCGTCTGGACAATGGCTACCAGGCCACCCTGGAAAGCGGCCGCACCCTGACCACGCCGTTATTGATCGCCGCTGATGGTGCCGGGTCACGGACCCGCGAATGGCTGGGGGTCAGTGCCCGGAGCAGCGACACCGGCCACGATGCCCTGATTGCCAATCTGTCCCTGGCCAGCGATCACCAGGGCATTGCCTACGAGCGTTTCCTCAACGATGGGCCGTTGGCCCTGTTGCCGTTGCCGGATCGCCGTTTTGCCCTGGTCTGGACCGGCCCCCGTGATCAGGTGGATACCTGTATGGCCATGGAGCCCGAGGCATTGCTTGCCCGGTTGCAGGAGCAATGCCCGGCGGATGCGCCGCGGCTGACCGGTATCGGCGAACGCCAGCGTTACCCGCTGGTGCTGACCCATGCCTGTGCCCAGGCGGTTCCCTATGGGGTGGTGGTGGGCAATGCCGCCCATACCTTGCACCCGGTAGCGGGGCAGGGTTTCAACCTGACCGTGCGCGATCTGGTGCAGTTGGCCAGCACCGTTGGCGCTGCCCCGGCACCGGGTGAATTGTCCCTGTTGCAGCAATACGTGCAACGCCGGGAACAGGACCAGGCCCTGATCAGCCAGGCCTCCCGCTGGGTACCGGAGTTGTTCCGGGTGCAGCAGCCGTTGTTCGCCCACAGCCGACAGCTGGGGCTGGTGGCCATGGATATTCTGCCCGGCCTGCGGCAGGGGTTTGCGCGGCGGGCCATGGGGCTGTGAAAAGGCAATTGATAGTTAACAGTTAATAGCGAAACCCATGCTACGAAGCTGCTGTAGGAACGGAGCGTAGCGGAGTAACGCACGTAGTTCCGTGCGGCCCAAGGCGTGAGCGAAGCGAATACGCCGCTTGAGGCGCGAAGAGCTTGCAGCTGCTTCGGCGTTTGATATCGGCGGGCTGACGATGCTAACGCAACAACTCGCGATAAAGATCGTAGACATTCGCGCCTCAAGCGGCGCTCCTACATATCAACAGCGAGCATCGACCTTTGATGAGTGCGCCCATGACAGAACAACCTGAATCCCAACACATCGTCATCGTCGGCGGTGGCATGACCGGGGGCTTGCTGGCGGTGTTGCTGGCGGAGCAGGGGCTGACCGTGACGGTGCTGGATGGGGCGCCGGCGCCAGTGATGCCGACCGGCCCGGCCCAGTTGCGGGTGTCCACGCTCACCGAGGCCAGTCACTGGCTGTTGCAGAACAGTGGTGTCTGGGAGTACCTGGACATGAGCCGGGTGCAGCCCTACGACGCCATGCAGGTCTGGGATCAGGATGGCACCGGTGAAGTGTTGTTCCGCGCCCGGGAAGTGGGAGCGCAATCCCTGGGCTGGTTGCTGGAGAATGGCCACCTGGCGGCCGCCCTGTACCGCCGTGCGGCGGACTACCCGAACCTGCATTGGCGCTGTGGGGTGGCCGTTGAAGAGGCGCGCCGTGAAGAGGGTCGCTGGCAGGTCCGTGCGGGCGATGAGCAATGGCAGGCAGATCTGCTGGTGGGTGCCGATGGCGCCCGCTCCCGGGTCCGTGACTGGGCCGGTATCAGTGGTGGCGCCCGTGACAGCGGCCACCATGCGCTGGTGGCGACCATCGCCACTGCCTTGCCCCATAACGCCTGTGCCCGTCAGGTATTCATGGAATCCGGCCCCTTGGCGTTGCTGCCGCTTTACAGTGACCCGCAACAGGGTGAACAGCGGCAGTGTTCCATCGTCTGGTCTGGCTGGCCGGAGCGGATTGCCCGGCTGCGGGAAGCGGCGCCGGCGGATTTTGCGGCCGAACTGCAGGCGGCCACGGGCGAGGCGCTGGGTGAAGTGACCCTGCTCAGCGAGCGGGCGGTGTTTCCCATTCAGGAGCGGCATGCCAGCAGCTATGTGGCAGCCGGGTTGGCACTGGTGGGCGATGCCGCCCATGTAATACATCCGCTGGCCGGACAGGGCGTGAACCTGGGCCTGCTGGATGCGGCGGTGCTGGCAGAAGAGGTGGAGCGTGCCACACAAAGCGGGCGGTCCTGTGCCGACAGTGCGGCCCTGGCCCGTTACCAGCGTCGTCGCCGTGGCGAGAATCTGCTCATGCAGAACGCCATGCGCGGGTTTCAGCAGTTGTTCGGGCAGCGGGCCCTGCCGGTGCGCTGGTTGCGCAATACCGGCATGCGCTGGGTCAATCAGGCCGGGCCACTCAAGCGTCTGTTTGCCAGCCAGGCCATGGGGCGGGGCGCCGACTTACCGGTTCGGGCGCGGCCCCGGGCTTGAGGGTATTGAACGGTCCGCAGGGGCGCGGCAAATAGTGCCGACAGGCTCTAGAGCTTGGCATAAATTCCTGCCATACTTGCCGCCCAATTAAGAATCATTCTTGTTTCCTTGTGCATTTATGGAGTCCGCTATGATGCGAGCCATTGCCACTGTGGCTGCCGCCGCTGTCATGCTTACCGGCCTGTGGGCCTGTTCCGAACCCGCCGCTGAAGAAGAGCTGGTGGTCTATACCTCGCGCAATGACCATTTGATCAAGCCGGTATTCGATGCCTACACCGAGGCTACCGGGGTGAAAATCCGCTATATCACTGACAACGCCGCCGCCCTGACCGCCCGTTTGCAGGCGGAGGGTGAGCGTTCCCCCGCGGATATGCTGATCACGGTGGATGCCGGTAACCTGTGGAATGCGGCGGACAAGGGCCTGCTGCAACCCCTGGACTCCCAGGTGCTGGCCGCCAATGTGCCGGCGGAACTGACCGACCCGGAGAACCGCTGGTTCGGTCTAACCGTGCGGGCCCGCACCCTGGTTTATTCCCCCGAGCGCGTTGATCCGGCCGCCCTGTCCAGCTATGAAGCCCTGGCCGACCCGGAGTGGAAGGGGCGTCTTTGTCTGCGCACCTCCAAGAAGGTCTACAACCAGTCCCTGGTAGCAACCATGATCCAGCGCCTGGGCGAGGAAAAAACCGAGGAAATCGTGCGTGGCTGGGTGGCGAATCTGGCCACCGACGTGTTCTCCAACGACACGGCTCTGATGGAAGCCATCGTGGCCGGTCAGTGCGATGTGGGCATAGTAAACACTTACTACTTTGGCCGCATGAAGCAGGATAACCCGCAGCTGCCCCTGTCCCTGTTCTGGGCCAACCAGGATTCCAGCGGCGTGCATGTGAACATCTCCGGCGCGGGCATCACCCGCCATGCGCCGCGACCGGAAAAGGCCCGCGACCTGCTGGAGTGGATGAGCCAGCCGGAAGCCCAGAAACTGCTGGCCGACCGCAATATGGAGTACCCGGTGAATGCCGCCGTGGAGCCCGCCGAAGAGGTGGCTTCCTGGGGGGAATTCCAGTCGGATGATCTCAACGTCAGTGTGGCCGGTGCCTTGCAGGTGGATGCGGTCAAACTGATGGACCGCGCCGGGTACCGCTAACCGGTGCGAACCCGGGGAGCCCTGTCCGCCAGCGGAGCCAGCGTTCTGCTGCTGGCCTTGCTGGTGCTGGTGCCCATTGTGGTCCTGCTGGCCGCCTGGCAGCAGGAGCAGTGGGCCACCTGGCAGCACCTGCTCGACACGGTGCTGTGGCGGCTGGTGGGCAACACCCTGTTCCTGATGGTGGGGGTGTCCGCCGGGGTGCTGCTGCTCGGCGTGTCCCTGGCCTGGTGTGTGGCCACCCTGGAATTCCCCGGACGCCGCTGGCTGCAATGGGCGCTTCTGCTGCCCATGGCCATGCCCGCCTATGTTCTCGCTTTCGTGATGGTGGACTTGCTGGATTACGCCGGCCCCATCCAGACCTTTCTGCGCCAGTGGCTGCCGATGCTGCCCGACTTCAGTGCCCGCCATCCCCTCTGGGTGGTGATCACCCTGTCCCTGGTGCTCTATCCCTATGTCTACATGCTTGCCCGGCTGGCCTTCGAGGCCCAGGGCCGGGCGGTGCTGGAGCAGGCCCGGATCCTGGGGGATACGGCCTCCTCCGCGTTCTTCCGGGTGGCACTGCCCATGGCGCGGCCCGGTATTGCTGCCGGGCTGGCCCTGGCGTTGATGGAAACCCTGGCGGACTTCGGTGCGGTCAGCATCTTCAACTTCGATACTTTCACCACGGCCATCTACAAGAGCTGGTACGGCCTGTTCAACCTGCAGGCAGCCGCCCAGCTCGCCTCCCTGCTATTGCTGTTCGTGGTGGTGGCCCTGTGGCTGGAACGGCGCGGCCGCAGCCGTGCCCGCTACAGTGAAATTGGTGGGCGGCAGACCTTGCGCAGTCGTCCGCGGCTGGCCTGGGGGGTGACGCTGTTTGCCTTTTCCGTGTTGTTCATGGCCTTCCTGCTGCCGGTCAGCCGCCTGCTCTACTGGGTGATCGACAACGGCCTGATGCAGGTGGATGCCCGTTTCCTCAATCTGATCTGGCGGACCTTCCTGCTCGGGACCATGGCCGCCCTGCTGGTGCTGAGTCTGGCCGGCTGGCTGGCCTGGGTGAAGCGGCATCAGCCGTCACGGTCCGTGTCGGTGGCCGTGCGCTTGGCGACGCTGGGCTACGCCTTGCCAGGGTCGGTGCTGGCGGTGGGCATCATGATCAGCTTCAGTGCGGTAGAGGGCTGGCTGGCGGACCTGGGGCTGGGCATCGTGCTGGTCAGCACCCTGGCGGCATTGTTGCTGGCCTATGTGGTGCGCTTCATGGCGGTGGGTTTCGGTCCGGTGGAAAATGCCCTCCAGCAGGTGCGTCCCAGCCTGGTGGAGGCGGCCCGTACCCTGGGGGCATCCTCCGCGGAAGTGGGCCGTCGGGTCTATGTGCCGATGATGTTGCCGGGCCTGCTCACCGCGTTGCTGTTGGTGGGCATTGATGTGATGAAGGAAATGCCGGCCACCCTGCTGCTGCGCCCCTTCGGCTGGGACACCCTGGCAGTCCGGATTTACGAGTTGACCGCCGAGGGGGAGTGGCAACGGGCTGCCGCCCCGGCGCTGACCCTGGTGCTGTTGGGGTTGATCCCGGTGATGGTGCTGACCCGTCGACGCGCCGAGCGACTGGATTCCCCCCAGGGCTGATGGTCCTGTCGGCTATTGCATCCCGCAAATGGCCTAACTTCCTCGAAAAAGCTACGAACATCTCCCTAGCTGTTCCGATATCGTAACGTTTCTTTTTGTGTATATATGTAAATTTGGTGACGGTTTAGCCATTTCCCGTGATGTATTCGTGAAGGAAAGTTGGTACGTTAATACCAACTTTTTGCGCACATAACTGTGTATGCAAATCGAAAATAACAATAGCCCCGGTACGGGCGCGTCTTTTTGGAGAGCTTCATGACAATGCGAAAACTGCTGCCTGCGGTTGTGGCGGGCGTTGGGGTGGTGTGTATCTCGCCGGCCATGGCCAGCATGGGCAACATCGGTACTACCTACGGGGTGTTGCCGTCGGATCTGGCGTCTGCCCAGGCCCTGTCCTTGTTCAACAGCCAGGTCTCCGCCACTTACTACAATCCGGCCTACCTGGCCCAGGATGATCGGGGCGAGCTGACCACCGGGTTATTGCATGCGGACCATGAACTGCGCGCAAGCAGCCTGGGTGGCGCCGCGCCGCTGCCGCGCAGCAGCGATACGCTGCAGGATTCGCCTTCCCAGCACACTCTGCTGGGCATGAAAACCGACCTGTCCTCGCTGACCCGCTTCAACCACCCCCTGTACCTGGGGTTCATGCTGGGAGTAGAGAAGTACGGCGAGGAAATGATGGCGTTCAATTCCCAGACCTCCGTTGAGGGCCAGTACTTCGAATTCGGTCGTCAGCCCCTGTTCCTGAATCTGGGCGGCGGCACGCAGATCTGGCGTGGCCTGGATATGGGCCTGTCCGCCCGCATCACGCTTCACTCGGAAGCGGAGCTGGTGGCCACCTCCACCCTGGGCGGGGTGACCAGCTATGAGACGCTTAACGTGTCAGCCAAGCCCTCCATTCGTCCGATCTTCGGCATGAACATGGACTGGGGGGAGAGCTTCTGTGGTGACGGCAACGATTGCTGGTACAGCGGTCTGGAGACTGCCTTCAGTTTCCGGGGTTACTCCAACACCAACACCACGGTGGATTCCACCATCACCATTCCCGGCACTGTGCTGGATCCGGGTATCAATCTGGCCATCAGCACCGTGGATTCCTATCAGCCGAACATCTATGCCGCCGGTCTGGCCTACGGGCGTGATCGTTGGCGGGTGGGCCTGACCGTGGAAATGCAGGAATGGTCACGGCTGGAAGAAGAGCTGGAAGGCGACACCATCAAGGATCAGGCGGTGCAGTACAAAGGCACCCCCTATGAGTTGAAGTTCAAGGACATCGTGGTGCCCCGGCTGGGTGGCGAATTCCACCTGGATGACACCTACATGGTCACCGGTGGGGTGGCCTTCAGCGAATCGCCGCTGGATTCCGACGGCTCCCTGGAAGTGAACTACCTGGATACCGACAAGTGGATCCTGGGGCTGGGGCTCACTGCCCAGTACAAGTCAGTGCCGGTGCTGGCGTTTCCGGTGCGTCTGGATCTGGCTTACCAGTACCAGAAGCTGGAAACCCGCACCTTTGACCTCTACGACCGCCGCTCACCGTCCTTCCCGCAACCCTACGAAAGTGTGGACGCAGAAGGGGACGTACACGTGTTTTCCGGCTCCATCACCCTGAAATTCTAGGAGATCGGCGATGACAACAAGAAATTTATGGCTGGCCGCCGCGGCCGCGACCCTGGCCGCCTGTGGGGGAGATGCCGGAGACACCCCGTCCATTGCCGGTTGGCAGCAGGCGGAAGTGTATTACAGCTATCCCTATGACGGGCAGCAGAACCTGTCACCAAAAACGCCGCTGGTGTTGCGGTTTTCCCACGCCATGGCGGTGGATGCCAGTCACTTTACCCTGCTCGATTGTGGCCAGCTGGGCGACGCCTGTGAGGACACGGGAGATAACCAGGTGGCCCTGGGTGACCCGCAATCGCTGGATGGCGGCATGGGCGTGATGCTGCAGCCGCAGAGCCCGCTTCAGAGCCACAGCCATTACCGCTTGGTGATCGACGGCATCGAAACGGACCAGGGCAGTCCGGTGTTCCCGGATGGTGGCCTGGATTTCGTCACACGCCTCAGTCATGACGGACCCCTGTCCACCCGGATGGCCACGCCGGATCTGGCCGTGAGCCAGGTGATCCCGGACGGCAATGCGCTGCCCTTCATGGATTTTTCCACCCTGCGGGTGCGCTTCAACCAGATGCTTGACCCGGGAACCATGCAATATGGCGACACCGACGGTGGAGCTTCCGTGGAACTGGAACACGAGGGAGATACCGTGCCCGCTGCGCTGCTGGTCAAAGGCAATGCGGTGACCATCGATCCTCTCCAGGATCTGACCCCGGGACAGCGGTACACCCTGAAATTCACCCCGTCGGTACGGGGGGTGGATCAGGCCCAGCTCACCGGCGGGTTCGAGCAGAGCTGGACCGCCCGGGATTCCATGCCCCGCGCGACCCTGGTGCAGGAAGCCCTGAGCGCCAGTGAGGACCAGAACGACCCGTGCAATGCTCCGGATGCCCTGGTGGCCAAGCTTACCGGCGCCACCATGAACTGTGTGCCAATCCAGTCCACCCTGCTGGGCGACAAGGATGCGACCATGCAGACCGGCGATGTATTCGCGGAGCTGGCCTACCTGCCGAATTATCCGCAGGTATCGCCACTGCGGATTCCCCGCAACAGCCTGCTCACCGGCACCAATGTGACCGTCAAGGTGGCGGGGGAAGTGGCGGCGGGCATCGACACCGGCGCCATCGCGGTGACCTTCCTGTCGGATGCGTCCGGTTACCTGTTGCCCAACCCCTACAGTGACGCCCATGAAGCGCCCAAGCAGGTGAAGCTGTACATGGATGTGTCCATGACGGCGGAAAACCCGGAGGCCAACGGCGCCCTCAGCCAGACCCTGCTGCATGTGGAACTCAATGGCATGGCGCTGGTAAAAGAGGGCCGCATGGAAATTGATGCGGTGGGTATCGTGGAGCCGAAAGTCCTGGGCCAGGAAACCGCCTTTGGGCTGCTCAGCTTCCATATGAAGTCCTACGAGGATCAGGAGAACGCGCCGCAACCGGTGCCGGATATGACCGCACCACAATTGCAGTCCATGGTCCCCGCCGTGGACGAGTCGGGCACAGCGCTGAGCGCCCGCCCCGGCGATGCGGTGATCCTCAATTTCGATGAGCCCCTGGATCCGTCCAGCCTCAGCGCCGGCGACACCTTCGGCCTGCAACAGGATGGCAGCCATGTGGCGGTGGACTGGTATCTGGATGGCGCCTCCCTGGTGATGCGTCCGGTTGCTCCGTTGGCATTCGGCGAGAGCTATACCGCCATGGTCAGCTCCCGGGTCACCGACCTGGCCGGCAACCCCGCGGTTCCGGTCAATGCTTCCTTTGATCTGCCTCAGCAGGTGGGGGACCTGGCGCCCCCCATCGTGCTGACCAGCTATCCGGGCTTCCCCTGTGCCGCCGACAAGGCGCACTGGGAAATCGAAGCGGGGAACCATGGTTTCTGCCAGGGCGGCAAGGTGGAAGACGACCGGAATCCGGTGCCCTCGCTGCCGGCAGATCGTGCTATCCGGGTGAATTTCTCCCGGGATATCGACGCGGGATCGGTGGTCTTTGAAAATACCAATGCCTGTGACGTGGGCAGCTTCCGGGTGGAAAAGGTGGAGCTGGACCCAGCCACGGGGCGCCCGCTGCGCTATGACGAAGACGGCAAACGCAAATACCGCTGTGAGGCGGGTGTGACCGGCAAGCTGGAGGTGGGCAATCGTCGCCTGGTCTTTACCCCGTCCCAACCCTGGGAAGAGGGTGCCTATTACCGTTACATCCTGATGAGCGTCAATCAGACATCCGCCCAGCAACCGGATGATTGCCGCAGTGGCGAGGCCATTTGCGCCACCGATGGCAAGCGTCTGCAGACCGCTCTGTTACGGGCCCCGGACAGCGACATGGGTGGACCCGACATGCATCTTCACTTCGTTGCCGGCGCGCCGGTTGCCAGTGTCTTCCAGCCACTCAAGAACCTGCCCACGGCGGACCTGAACGGCAATGGCCATTTTGATGCGGGAGAGCCTGGCTACAACGGCGGTGAGCCCGGTGCCAATACCACGGCACTGATCATTGATGAAAGCAAGGGCGATAACGGCAGCGAAGGAGGCGTCTCCGATCCGGCGCTGGTCTGTGATCTGCCGGAGCAGTGTGGCATTCATGTGGTCGGTGGCCTCAACTCCGAGGTGATCGGCGCCACACAACCCTACGATGATCCGTCGACACCGGACGTTGAAGCCTGGCCGGCTGTCAGGATCGGGCTGTATCCCACCCTGATTCAGGCATCATCGGTGACACTGAAAGTGAAAATCATCGGCCTGTTTGACAGCGACACCCCCACAGAAACCCAGTTCATGCGTATGCGTTACCAGTGTGTGGCCTGGCCGGAAGACGCGGATAATTTCTGTGGTAAAAAGCATCCGGATGGCAGTTTTGTCTATGACGAATGGGAGCGCCAGGGGCTGATCCCCGGCTGGATTGTGCAAACCCCGGAGGGGCCGGAGTTTCGCGCTGATGTGGACCTGTATCTGGACGCGCCCTACATGCACATCCTGCTGGATGGCACCCATAACCAGCACAGCTATCCGCTGACCATGAATCTGGCCGGGCCGGTCACTTTCCTGCCGGACGGGCGCATGGTAATCGAGCAGCTGAACAGCAACGATATCGCTGTAGACGTGAATCTGTCGGTGTTGATCCTTAACCTGAAAATTTATCTGAAAATTCCGGCGGGCGGCGTAAAGCTTCAGTACCTGGGTGAGCCGATCAAGCAGTAACGTCTTCCTTGCCAAGCCATTGCCGGCCTTCGGGCCGGCTTTTTTATGCTCCTCTACCTGTCTGTGACATAGCCGCCCTGGCGACGGCAAACCGAAACCCCCCGGTTACATCGTTTAACAATACCGGTGCTCCCATCAACTTTTCTCAACCATTCCCAACTTTTTGCCAACGGCGCTGGCACTCGCGTTTTGTTTGACTTGTTGCATACACACAGGGGGGAATAGGTGAGAGGCTGCATAGCTTCACGCATTGTTCTCCTGTCGCCTGGGACCTTAACCTGAGGCGAAAACCCTAATAACAAAAGCCGGAGAAGCGCTATGACTACGAAAACCCTCGCCCGTTGGGGAGCTGCTGTCATTGTCAGCACTGCCCTGTCGACCCCTACTTTCGCTGCAATGGGTAACACGGCCAGCACCTATGGTCTGCTACCTGCCGATGTGGGGACCGCCATGGGTCTGTCCATGTTCAATCCCCAGGCATCAGCGCTTTATTACAACCCGGCCTACCTGACCCGCGATCCCCGTGGGGAACTGACGGTGGGTCTGTTGCACGGTGACCAGGAACTGCGTGCCGTCAGCCAGGGCAATCCCAGCGGGGGCGCCCCATCGGTGATTCGTGACGGTGACATACTGAATGACACCCTGTCCCAGCAGCAGGTCATTGCGCTGAAGACCGACCTCACCGATATGACCAAGTTCGAACATCCGATCTACTTCGCGATTATTGCCGGGGTGGAAAAATTCGGTGAGGAAATGCTGGCATTTGACTCCAGCACCAGCATGGAAGGCCAGTTCTTCAATTACGGCCGACAGCCATTATTCCTGAACCTTGGTGGAGGCCTCGAACTGGCCAACGGTATTACCACCGGGGCCTCCGCACACATCTCCCTGCGTTCTGAGGCTACCCTGATCGCCAGCGCCAACCTGGCCGGTGAAACCCAGCGCGAAGAGCTGACCGTGTCTGCCAAGCCGGTGATTCGTCCGGTGCTGTCCATGAATCTGGAATGGGACAAGGTGTTCTGCGGCAAGGAAGACTGCGGCATCTGGACCGGTCTTGAGACCGCTTTTGCTTTCCGCGGGCACACCGAGGCCCGCACCGCGGTGGAATCCAATCTGACCATTCCCGGTACCGTTATTGATCCGGGTATTACTGTGTTGATCGATACCATCGATTCCTATCAGCCGGATATCTTCAGTGCCGGTCTGCTGTATCACTTCACCGACAACTTCCGCGCTGCCGTTACCGTAGAACAGCAGAACTGGAGTGACCTGGAAGATGAGCTGGCCCGCGACACGGTCAAGGACCAGGCCTTCGCCGAGTTCAAGGACATTGTGGTTCCCCGTATCGGTGCCGAGTGGACGGTGAACGATCACCTGATTCTGTCCGGCGGTGTGGCGTATCAGGAAAGCCCGCTGGAAAGCATCCAGACCCCGGACGTGAACTACCTGGACAGTGACAAATTGATTGTCGGCGTGGGCTCATCCCTGATTATCCAGAACCCGCCCGTCCTCGCTTATCCGCTGCGCCTTGATTTCGGTTACCAGTTCCAGAAACTGGAAGAGCGGGATTTCGAGCTGACCACCAACCGTCCCGGTGTGGCGAACCCCTATGAAGTGGTAACCGCTGATGGCGATGTCCATGTGTTTTCCGGCGCTATCACGGTGAAGTTCTAACGGAGGTGTTCCATGAAAAAGAATAATATCGCCCTGACAGCACTGACCGCCCTTGCGGTGGCAGGCTGTGGCGGGGACAAGGACAGGGTGAGTTTCGATACACCCACCTTCAACGCACGCAACCTGCACTACACCTACCCGCTGGATGACCAGAACCAGGTGGCACCGCGTGCCATTGTGGCCTTACAGTTCAGCCATACCGTATCGGCCACGGCAGATAATTTCGTGTTCCAGGATGCGGATGGCGCGGATGTGGCCTTCACCCTGGAATCCGTGGCAGATGGCCGGGGTGTGGTGCTGACGCCTGTGGATGCACTGTCTCCGGCAACGGATTACACGGTGGTCATGAATGGCGTCACCGTGCTCGGTGAAACCACCACTTTCAAGGACGGCGAGCTCAATTTCACTACCCGCGCCGCTCTGGAAGGACCGCTGGATACCCAGCAGACCGCCGCCAGCTTTGAAGTGGAGTCCATCTTCCCGGATGACGACCAGTTCGAAAGCATGGATTTCTCCAGTTTCCGGCTGCGCACCACCAAGCCCATTGATGCGTCCACCGCAGTTTATGGTGACACCGTCAGCCTGATGAGCAACGGCGAACTGGTGCCGGCACAACTGCTGGTTGGCCGTACCGCGATTACCGTGGACCCGCTGGAAGACATGACCCCCGGCCAGACCTATGAGCTGGGTGTCAACGGCGTGCTCAGCCAGTCCGGCGAAACCATTGCCGGCTTTACGCATTCCACCGTGCCCCAGGACACAACCTCTCCCACCACCGGTGAGCGGGCGGTACTGGTGACCAATGCACCGCCGGCGGATGATTCCCTTGGCTGTCTGGATGAAGGGGTGATCACCTCCGAACTGACCGGTCAGCCGATCAACTGCGTGCCGGTGATTGGTACCCTGCTGCAGGACAAGACCGTATCCAAGCAGTCCGGTGACGTGTATGCGGAGCTGGCGTTTACCCCCAACTTCCCGGATGTCACCCCGCTGCGGGTCAGGAAGGGCGGCATTCTTACCGGTGATGCGCTGGAAGTCTTTATTGGCGGTGAAGTGCCGGTGGGCTTTGATTCCGGGGAAGTGACGGTACAGATCATTTCCGATGCTACCGGTTATCTGTTCCCCAACCCCAATGCGGAAAGCGACGATGCACCCAAGCAGCTGCGGTTGATGATGGATGTGGCGACCTCCACCTCCGACGCCCGCGCCAATGGGGCCTTTACGCAGAACCTGATGCATCTGGAACTGGTGGGCACCGGCCTGATTGAAGACGGCCAGCTCAACACCGATGCCATCACTGTGGTGGAGCCGCGGGTGCTAGGCGTGGAAAACAGCTACGGCGTTCTCAGCTTCCGCATGGAGTCCTATCTGGATCAGGAAAATGCACCGGTCCAGCCGATTGATTCCGTGAATCCCATCGTTCCCGTTCTGAATGGGGATAACGGTCCGGAATTGTCCTGGCAGCCGGGCAATGTGGCAGATCGCATGGAACCGGGGGAGCCCATTGTCATTCACTTCAGCGAAGCGCTGGAGCCGCAAAGCATTGATGCGGGCACCACATTGATGCTCACCAAAGGTGGTGTTGCCGAGCCGTTCAGCTGGGAACTCAGCGGGAATGCGCTGGTGATTACCCCTGACAGCCCGGTGGAGTACGGGGTCGAATATGTGGTGACCACCACCCCGGAAATCACCGACTTGGCCGGCAACCCGCTGCAGATGCTGGATTCCCTGGAAGGGGATAATTCCCTGGATTTCACCCTGCCGGAATACGTGGTGGATGACGGTGGCGAGGATGTGCGTCGTGGGCCGTTTGCGTCCACCGTTTACCCGGGCTTCCCCTGTGCCAGCAGCACGGCCAGTCAGGCGGAAATTGACGCCGGTACCCAGGGCGTGTGTGTGTCTTCCAGCCCGGAAGCGGATCAGGTGGTGATTGACCAGCTGCCCATCGTGGGGTTGCCTGCGAATCGTCCGATCAAGGTGCGTTTCTCCCAGAACATGGACCCGAGCACCCTGGTGCTGGGCGATACCGTGATGGTGCAAGCGGACGACAACGGTTCCTGGGTTGATGTGGACGGTGAGCTCACCGTGGAAACCCGTGGCTTCACCTTTACCCCGAACCAGCCCTGGGACGAGACCGGTGCGACCCTCTACCGCTACGTGATGGCGGGTAACGGTGGCGGCACCGGCTGTGCCGGTATTTGCTCCGCTGATGGCCTGCCGCTGCAAACGGCTCCCCTGCTCGGTGGCGGACTGAAAGAGGGTGGCCCGGATATGGAAATTCTGTTCCGGGGTGAAGCCGCTGCGGACACCATCTTCCAGGAACTGGCCAACCTGCCCAGCGCGGATGTGAACAACAACTTCCAGATCGACAGCAACGAACCGGTTCTCACCGGCGACACCCTGGATCCGGCAGATACGCCTGCCAATGCCACCTTCATCGTGCCCCGTGGCACTGGTGGTGAAGGGCTGGTGGCCTATGCCAACACAGGCTGTGGTTTTGATAATCCGGCTGACGGCACGCCCACCCAGTGTGACAGCGACAAGATCATGTACGTGACCGGGTTGCTGAATACCGAGATCCTGGATTTCGATGCCGAGAATCAGGGTGTGCCGGTGGTGATCTACCCCACCACGGTGGCGCTCACCAATCTGGATGCCACGGCGGTAATCGGCCTGCGGTTGACCTCGGACGATGAAACAGGCGGCCTGCTTGGCGCGATTCCGGTGCTCGGTGATATTGCCCAGGACATCGTGGATGGTTTGCTGGGTGCCACTGGACTCGGGGATCTGATCGAAGCCGTGGGTCTGGATAACATCGGCCTGGCACCGATTCCCACCTCCACCGGCCCCAACATCATGCGCGTGCGTTACGAGCCGGAGGATCCCAATGATCCCAACAGCCCGCGCACGGTACCGCCGGTAGGCTTTATCGTGGATACACCGGATGGCCCGGTCTTCCGTATCCCGTTCGATCTGCTGTTCGATGCGCCGGCCCTGAGCCTGCCGCTGGGTCTTGAGCACAACGTGAAGAGCCTGCCCATCGACAATGTGCAGCTGGAAGGTCCGCTGGACTTCCTGCCCGATGGCCGCCTGTTCATCGCTCTGCAGAATCAGGAACCGCTGGATGTGGATCTGGAAATCACCCTGGCTGGCTTCGATGGCGGCAAGGTGCTGCTGCAGATTCCGCCGGGTGGCATCAACCTGAGCTACCAGAGTGCGTCCATTCAGTGATCGCTCTGCAAGCGTTCCTGGCAACGTGAAAAACGCCCCGGCTTGTCCGGGGCGTTTTTTTTGTAGTCCCTGAAGCCGATCCCTCGAGCCGTTGGTACCTTGCTGGCAAGGCGAAGTCGGACCCGGAGCGGCGCGGTACCGAACTTTCTGGGACATTCGTGCCTGACGCAACGCTACTTTTCACTGCCAATTGCATCACTTTTTCCAACAATTTTACGAATATGTGTCGCGAATGACGCGGATTACCGCTTTCTTCCTATGTGAATGCCTGTGGACTCCTGATTAGGGTGTGATCCCCCTGTCGCTACCCCCCCGCGACACAGAAAAAGAAATCAGGAGTGCACAATGTCTGTTTCATTCAAGGGACGCGCTGCCGTCGTTGCCGGTGGTCTGCTGATGCAGTCTGTTGCCCTGGGCAGCATGGGTAACATCGGTACCACCTACGGCGTGTTGCCTTTCGATCTGGCCACCGCCCAGGCCCTGAGCCTGTTCAACAGCCAGACCTCAGCCACCTATTACAACCCGGCCTATCTGGCCAAGGATTCGCGCGGCGAACTCACCGCCGGTTTCATGCACGCGGACCATGAGCTGCGCGCCAACAGCCTGGGCGGCGCGGATGCGCCGGTACGGAACGGTGATGTGATTCAGGACTCTCCCTCCCAGCATGTGCTGATCGGCATGAAGACCGATCTCACCTCGCTGACCCAATACGATCATCCGCTCTATCTGGGCCTGATGCTGGGCGTGGAAAAATACGGTGAGGAAATGCTCGCCTTCGAATCCCAGACCTCCCAGCAAGGGCAGTACTTCGAGTATGGCCGTCAGCCCCTGTTTCTGAATCTGGGCGGCGCCACCCAGCTGTGGCGGGGGATCGACGTGGGTGCCACCGCCCGGATTACCCTGCATGCCGAAGCCGACCTGGCCGCCACCACGGACCTGGCCGGTAACACCCGCTACGAAAAACTGGAAGTGTCCGCCAAGCCCGCCATCCGGCCGATCTTCGGCATCAACATGGATTGGGGCGAGACCTTCTGCGCCGAAGGCGACGACTGTTGGTTCAATGGTCTGGAAACCGCGCTGGCCTATCGTGGCTATTCCAATACCAAGACGGAAGTGAACGCCAATGCGGTGATCCCCGGGGTAATTTCCAGCCCGGGCCTGATGCTGGCTATCAACACCCTGGATTCCTACCAGCCCAATATCCTCAGCGGCGGCATGCACTACCAGGCCGGTCGCTGGCGCACCGGCGTCAGTGTGGAATGGCAGGAGTGGTCCGCCCTGGAAGAGGAGTTCGAGCGCGACACCATCAAGGACCAGACCGTTAACGGTGACGTGGGCCAGCTTCGCTTCAAGGATGTGGTGATCCCGCGAGTAGGCACGGAATACCGCCTCAACGATACCTTTACCCTGCGGGGCGGGCTGGCGTTCAGCGAGTCGCCGCTGGATTCCGATGCCTCCGTGGACGTGAACTATCTGGATACCGACAAGTGGATTGTGGGCCTGGGCGCCTCCGCTGAATTCAAGGAGCCCTGGTTGCTGGCCTACCCGGTACGCCTGGATGTGGGCTACCAATACCAGAAGCTGGAAGCCCGGGAGTTCGATATCTATGACACCCAGTCCGCCGCCTTTCCGCAGCCCAGCGAACGGGTGGAAGCGGACGGTGACGTCCATGTCTTCAGTGGTTCCCTGACCCTGAAATTCTGAGTGCGGAGGCAAGCATGATGTTGCGCATATTTTCCCTGATTGCCGCCGCGTCCCTGTTGGCCGCCTGCGGCGGCGGTGGCAGTGAGCAAACGGTGGATTACAGTGCCCGCAAAAAAGGGCAGGTGTACTACAGCTATCCCGCAGACGCACAGACCGGCGTATCGGTCCATGCGCCGGTGGTGGTGCAGTTTTCCGAGCCGCCCGCCCTGGACGATCAGGATGTGAGCCTGATCGGGCCGGACGGTCCGGTGGATGTGGTGCTGTCCCGGGCTGACCAGGAGCGGTCCCTGGTGATTACCCCCCAGGCGCCGTTGGCGTTCAACAGTGACTACCGGCTGGAACTGGCAGGCATGACTCTGGCCGGCTTCAGTGACGGCGAGCTGGCTTTCACCACCGCCAGTGCCGGCAAGGGGCCGGCCAGCGAGCAGCAGCAGGCCCAGGCGTTTACGGTCACGCGGGTTGCGCCATCCGGTGATCAGGCGCAACCGCTGATGGATTTTTCCACCCTGCACCTGCAGTTTAGTCAGCCGCTGGATGCGGCCACCGTGGATTACGGCACCACCGTGAGACTGGAAGCGAGTGGTGGCGCCCTGGTTGAGGCCACGGCCCTGGCCGGCGGTAACCGTCTCAGCGTGGACCCGGCCGCCGACCTGCAACCGGGCCAGCCCTATACACTGGTGCTGGATGCGGCCCTGAGTAGCCGTTTTGGCACTGCCCTGAGCGGCGACACCGAGTTTGCGGTGAACCCGCAGGACTCCGAGCCCCGCGAAACCCTGGCCCTGGAAGCCATGGCGGCCGATCCGGTCAAAGGCTGCAACGAGGATGGTGTGACGCTGTCGCCGCTGTCCGGTGCGCCGATCAACTGTGTCCCGCTGATTGCCCGCCTGCTGGGTAACACCACGGTATCGAAACTGTCCGGTGATGTGTTTGCCGACCTGGCGTTTATCCCCAACTTTCCGGATGCCTCGCCGCTGCGAATTCGCAAGGGATCGCTGCTGTCCGGTGAGCCGCTGGAGGTATTGATCGGCGGCCAGCTGCCCGCCGGGTTTGATTCCGGCGAGGTGACCGTCAGCTTCCTGTCCGATGCCACCGGCTATCTGTTGCCGGCCCCTTACAGCGAACAGCCGGAAGCGCCACGCCGCATCATGCTGACTCTGGACCTGGCTTTTTCCACTGCCGACTCCCGCGCCAATGGCGCCTTTACCCAGAGTCTGGTGCAGGTGGAACTGGTGGGCCGCGCCATCGTGGAAGAAGGGCGCATGATCATCGACGCCCTGGGTGTGGTGGAGCCGGAAGTGCTCGGTATCGAAACCGCCTTTGGCGTGCTCAGCTTTCACATGGAGTCCTACCAGGATCAGGAAAACGCCCCCGAGCCCCCGGTGGATATCACCGGCCCCAGTCTGCAAAGCTGGCAACCCGGTGATTATGCCGACCGTTTCCGTCCCGGCGATCCGATCGTGCTCAACCTGAGCGAGACCCCGGACCAGGACAGCATTGAAGCCGGCGTCAGTGTGATGCTCACCGACCAGGGTGCGCCGGTGCCGTTCCAGTGGGCCCTGGATGGGGCCTCGCTGATTCTCACCCCGGAACAGCCATTGGCATTCGGCACCGAGTATCAGGTCACGCTCACCGACGGCGTGGAAGACCTGTACGGTAACCCGGCCACACCGGAAACCCTGCTGTTCAGCATGCCCGACTACAGCCCGGATGCGCCGCGAACCCCTTATGCCGCCACCGTGTACCCGGGTTTTGCCTGCGCGGTGAACCCGCCGAGCCGGGACCTGGGCAACGGTATCCAGGGTCAGTGCGCCAGCGCTTTCCAGAATCAGGCCGGCGATCTGTTGCCAGTGGTCGAGATGCCCGCCAACCGCCCCATTGAGGTCCAGTTTTCCCAGGATATGGATACCACCAGCATGGTGCTCGGTGAGGCCTGCGGGGAGGGCAGTGTCCGGGTGGAGAAGATTGATGCCGGCGGCAACTGTCTGGAAACGGTGCCGGCCTATCTGTCGCGCAATAGCCGCAGCCTGACGGTGATGCCCGCGCAGCCCTGGGAAGAGGGCGTCTTGTACCAGTACGTCCTCGGCTCCCACGCCAGCACCGGCTGCGGCCAGGGGGTGATCTGCTCATTGGCCGGTATGCCTTTGCAGACCGCCCAGTTGCTGGCCCCGGCCGCCAATGAGGGCGGTCCGGACATGGCCATCGCCTTCACCGGCGCCCCGGCCACGGGCAATGTGTTCCTGCCGCTGCGCAACCTGCCCAAGGCGGATGTGAATGCCAACTTCGAGTTGGACGCGGATGAACAGAAAGCGGTGGAAGACCCGCCGGGCAGCGGCGAGTACCCCACGCCCACCAATGCGGCCTCCCTGTTTGTCACCGACACTGGCGGCCTGGCCACCGGCGCCAACGTGGGCTGCCCACTGAACCAGAGCTGTCCCGAAGAAAAGTTCACCTACCTGAACGGTGGCATCAACGTGGATATCCTCGGCTGGAACGAGGACGAGCAGGCAGTGGAAGTGCTGCTCTACCCGCCGGTGCTGATGACCACCAACAGCAGTGTCTATGCGCAGATTCTCGGCCTGGTGGAGCCGGAAGTGCCCACTGAGCCGCTGGTGATGCGGGCCCGTTATGCGGATGACGGCAATGGTAATCGTACCGAACCGGTGCGCGGCTATATCCGTCACGACGGCAATTCACTGACCTTTGAGACCACCCTGGATCTATTCCTGGATGCCCCGGAAATGGAAGCGCCGCTGGGGCTGCCGCACAACCTGCACAGCCTGGAGCTCAACGATCTGCAGCTGAGAGGTCCGTTGACGTTCCTGCCCGACGGGCGCCTGGTGATTGGCCTGCTCAGCCTCAATGCCCAGAACATTGATGTCAGCATTGGCGGCGGCGCGGCCACCATCGACCTGCAGATTCCTGCTGGCGGTGTCAACCTGACCTACCAGAGCGGGTCCATCAAGTAACCGCCGTCCCCGCAGTCGAATGGCTGCTCCCACATTTCAGCCCGGTGCTGGACTGTGGGAGCGGTCGTCTGCTTGCCCTGCGGGTGCGGCCGCTTTTTCTCTCCGAATCAGATCAGACATCCGGCCAATCCGCCCCTGTCCATGCCGCCAGCCTATGCCCCCCGGCCTCGGGCCGATATAATTGCCCCTCATTTGAATAGTGGTGTTTATATGGGTCATCGCACAGCTCTGTACGACGCGCACCTGGCGGCCGGCGGCAAGATGGTCGACTTTGGCGGCTGGGACATGCCGATCAACTATGGCTCCCAGATCGAGGAGCACCACGCGGTGCGCCAGCACGCCGGCGTATTCGACGTCTCCCATATGACCGTGGTGGATATTGCCGGGGCCGGTGCGCGGGACTTTCTGCGCCACCTGCTGGCCAACGACGTGGACCGCGTCACCCCGGGCCGTGCCCTGTACAGTGCCATGCTCAATGACAGCGGCGGCGTCATCGATGACCTGATCGCCTACAAGCGGGACAATGACTACCGTCTGGTGGTAAATTGCGCCACCCGCGAGACCGACCTGGCGTGGATGGAAAAACACGCGGGCGGATTTGCCGTGGATATCCGCGAGCGGGCCGACCTGGCCATGCTTGCCATCCAGGGCCCCCAGGCCCGCAGCCTGGTGGCCGGTCTGCTCAGCGGTGCCCGTGCCGAGGCCGTGAATACCCTGAAAGTGTTCGGGTTTGCCGAAGACGGCGAGTGGATGATCGCCCGCACCGGCTATACCGGGGAAGACGGCGTGGAAATCATGCTGCCCGGCAATGACGCGGTCACACTGTGGGGGCAGTTGCTGGACGCGGGTGTTGCGCCCATCGGCCTGGGCGCCCGGGATACCCTGCGTCTGGAAGCCGGCATGAACCTGTACGGCAACGACATGGACGAGAGCATCACCCCGTGGGAAGCCAACATGGGGTGGACGCTGGTCCTCAACGACCGGGATTTCGTCGGTCGCCAGCCGCTGCTCAACCAGCAACAAAATGGCCACGGAGAGCTCGTTGGCCTGGTGCTGGAAGGCAAGGGCGTACTGCGTGCCCACCAGCAGGTGTTGTTGCCCAATGGCGAGCAAGGCGAAATTACCAGCGGTACGTTTTCACCCACCCTGGGCAAATCCATCGCCCTGGCCCGGCTGCCCGCTGGCGCCACCGGCAAGGTGGACGTGGAAATCCGCAACAAGCGCCAACCTGCCCAGGTGGTCAAACCGCCTTTCGTGCGCAACGGCCAGGCGGTTTACAAAGCGCTTTAACGTGCACGCTATTCGCTGCCATGCATCACGCGTGCTGCGAAACCGTGTTGCAGCAGCGCGGAAATGCCGAAGGCAACAAGCGGCGGTGCCGCTCAAGATGAAAAGGTGACAAGACAGGCTGTAGGAGCGTCGCTGGCGGTGCGATTCAATGCGTTGACTATCGCGCCGCCAGCGACGCTCCTACGGAACAACTTTCAGCGTGCAGGCGTAAAGCGTGCCGCAAGCAAGCGACTCTCAACAGGAGACAACAATGAGCGAGATTCCAGCCGAGCTGCGTTATGCCGCCAGCCACGAATGGGCCAAGAACGACGACGGCGTGGTCACTGTCGGCATCACCGAGCACGCCCAGGACGCCATGGGCGACCTGGTGTATGTAGAGCTGCCGGAAGTGGGCCAGGTCGTGGCCGCCGGTGACGAAGCCGGTGTGGTGGAGTCCGTGAAGGCCGCCTCCGACATTTACGCGCCCGTGGCCGGTGAGGTCATCGAGATCAACGAGGCACTGGAAGACGAGCCGGAACTGGTCAACAACGCCCCCTATGAAGGTGGCTGGCTGTTCAAGATCCAGATGAGCGAAGAAACCGATCTGGACAACCTGCTCACCGCCGACCAGTACCAGGCGCAGATCGAGAGCGAATAATCGCGTAGCGATTATTCGCAGCGGCAAGCTACAAGCCACAAGCTGCAAGCTAAACCCCAAAACAGGTTTTCCTTGCAGCTTGAAGCTTGCAGCTTGTAGCTAGTCTTCACCGCCAGTTAAGCGCTGTGGACTCAAAGCCAACACCCAACCTATCCAGGTACCCCAATGCCGTATATCCCCCATACCCCCGATGACGTGCGCGCCATGCTCGACGCCATCGGCGCCGACAGCATCGAAGACCTGTTCGATGAAATCCCCGCGCACCTGAAAGCCGCCGGCAAGCTCGACGCTCTGCCCGATGGCCTCAGTGAAATGGAAGTGACCCGGCTGATGAACGAGCGCGCGGCCATGGACGCCGGTGCGGTGAGTTTTATCGGTGCCGGTGCCTACCAGCACCACATCCCGGCGGCGGTATGGGAGATTGCCACTCGCGGTGAGTTCTACACCGCCTACACGCCTTACCAGGCGGAAGCGAGCCAGGGCACCCTGCAGGTGATCTATGAATTCCAGACCCTGATGACCCGGCTCACCGCCATGGACGTGAGTAATGCCTCCGTCTACGACGGCGCCTCCGGTCTGGCTGAAGCGGTGTTGATGAGCTTGCGCGCCAACCGCAAGAGCAAGTCCCGCAAGGTGCTGGTGCCGGCGGCCCTGAATCCGCGCTACACCAGCGCCACCAAGGCCATCGTGGAAAACCAGGATGTGGCCCTGGAAACCGTGCCCTTCTGCCAGGAAAAAGGGCAGACCCTGATCGATGCCCTCAAGCCCCACGAAGGCGAAGACTTTGCCGCACTGGTGATCAGTCAGCCCAACTATTTCGGCAGCCTGGAAGAGGTGGATGCACTCACCGACTGGGCCCATGCCAACGGTATGCTGGTGATCGCGGTGGTGAATCCCACTGCCATGGCGTTGATAACTCCGCCCGGCGAATGGGGCGAGCAGGGTGCCGATATCGTGGTTGGCGAAGGCCAGCCCCTGGGCGTGCCGCTGTCCTCCGGTGGTCCCTACTTCGGCTTCATGTGCTGCAAACAGAAACACGTGCGCCAGATGCCGGGCCGCATCATCGGCCGCACCGTGGACATGGAAGGCAAGCAGGGCTTTACCCTGACCCTGCAGGCCCGCGAACAGCACATCCGCCGTTCCAAGGCCACCAGTAACATCTGTACCAACCAGGGCCTGGCCATGACCGCCGCCACCATCTACACCTCTCTGCTGGGACCGGACGGCCTTACTAACGTGGCCGCCCACTGCCACGCCAATACCCAGGCGCTGGCCGACAAGCTCACCGCCATCGACGGTGTGGAACGCGCGTTTACCGCGCCCACCTTCCACGAAGTGGTGCTCACCCTGCCGAAACCGGCCGGTGAGGTGCTGGCGGCCCTGGCCGAGAAGGACGTGCTGGGTGGCGTCAGCCTGGCGAAAGACTATGGCATGAGTAACGCCATCATGGTGAACGCCACCGAAGTCCATAGTGAAGGCGATCTTGATTTGTTTGCCGTTGCTCTTAAGGAGGTGCTGGCATGAGCGAGACACAGCTGATTTTCCAACTGTCTCACCCGGGTCGTAGTGCCACCTCCCAGGCGCCCAAAGCCCTCAGCGACGATAAGCTGTCGGCGATTCCCGCGCACCTGCGTCGCAAGCAGAAGCCGGGCCTGCCGGAAGTGTCGGAAATGCAGGTGGTGCGTCACTACACCAACCTGTCCAGCAAGAACTTCGCCATCGACAAGCAGTTCTATCCGCTGGGCTCCTGCACCATGAAGTACAACCCCCGTGGTGCCAACCGTGCCGCCATGCTGCCGGGCTTCCTCAACCGTCACCCGCTGGCGCCGGAAAGCCACAGCCAGGGTTTCCTCAGCTGCATGTTCGAGCTGCAAAACTTCCTCAAGGAAGTGACCGGCATGAAGGGCGTATCTCTCGCCCCCATGGCCGGCGCCCAGGGCGAATTCGCCGGCGTGGCCATGATCCGCGCCTACCACGATGCCCGCGGTGATGAAGGCCGTACCGAGATCCTGATCCCGGAAGCCGCCCACGGCACCAATCCCGCCACCGCGGTCATGTGTGGCTACAAGGTGCGCGAAGTGCCCGTCGGCAAAGATGGCGACGTGGACCTGGAAGCGTTGAAAGCCGCCTGCGGTCCGCAGACTGCCGGTCTGATGATGACCAACCCCAGCACCTGCGGCGTATTCGAGCGGCAGATCGAAGCCATCTCCAAAGCCGTCCACGAAGCCGGCGGTCTGCTCTACTACGATGGCGCCAACCTGAACGCCATCCTGGGCAAGGTACGTCCCGGTGACATGGGTTTCGACGTGATCCACATGAACCTGCACAAGACCTTCGCCACTCCCCACGGTGGGGGCGGTCCCGGTGCCGGCCCGGTGGGCGTATCCGAACGCTTGCTGCCCTACCTGCCCACCCCCATGGCGGGCCAGCGCGATGACGGCAGCTACCACTGGATCGACACCGATACCCTGGATACCAGCATCGGCCACCTGAGTGCCTTCATGGGCAACGCCGGTGTGCTGCTGCGCGCCTACTTCTACGCCCGTTCCCTGGGCCGCGAAGGCATGATCCGCGTGGGTGAGTTTTCCACCCTGGCGGCCAACTACCTGCTCAAGCGACTGGAGGCTGTGGGCTGCACCGCCGCCTACCCGGATCGCCGCGCCAGCCACGAGTTCATTCTCACTTTTGCCAAAGAAGCGAAAGAGCTGGGTGTCACCGCCATGGATATCGCCAAGCGTCTGCTGGACTACAACCAGCACGCGCCGACCACCTACTTCCCGCTGCTGGTGCCGGAGTGCTTCCTGATCGAGCCCACCGAAACCGAAAGCAAGGAAGCCCTGGACGCGTTCGTGGACGCCATGGCCGCCATCCTCGAAGAAGCGCGCACCGAACCGGATAGGGTCAAGGAAGCGCCCTTTACCCAGCCGGTGCGTCGCCTGGATGACGTAAAGGCAGCCAGAGAACTGGACCTGACCTGGACAGACTGATATCGGGTCACAACAACGTTAGGAGCCATGCTCGCATGGCGAACAAGAACCCGGCGAATGCCGGGTTCTTTTTTATTCCCCTCTCACCCCCGATCCAACGGACTGATCACTCCCAGCCCACCCCGATTCATCACATGCAGATAGCGCTCGGTGGTCGACACATCGCTGTGCCCCAGCAGCTCCTGCACTGTGCGGATGTCATAGCCGTTCTCCAGTAGCCTTGTTGCAAACGAATGTCTTAAAGTGTGTGGGCCGCAGAGTTTAACAATCCCGGCTTCCTGGGCGGCATTCTTTATCTGTCTGCGAATAGTGTCGGGGTGATGGTGGTGGCGGCGAATAATCCCAGTCTGTGGGTCTCGGGCAGGTTCGCGGGACGGGAAGATGAATTGCCAGCCCAATTGCGAGCCTTCACCGGAATACTTTCTCGCCAGCGCATAGGGCATCCAGGCAGGGCCAACCCCATTCTCCCTGTCCTGTTTGTAATAACTGGTGGCCAAGTCGATCTGGATCTTCAGGCGTTCATATAACTGGCTGGAAAGTACGGTGACGCGATCCTTGTTTCCCTTTCCTTCGCGCACAATGAGCTGGCCCTGGCCGAAATCAATATCCTTGATTCTCAGTCTCAAGGCTTCAGAAACCCGTAATCCGGAACCATACATAAGCTCTGCCATCAGCTTGAATGGATCGGTTAACTGCTCAATGATGGACCGTGCCTCCTCATCAGTAAAAACAACGGGAGGCCTGCGATACTTGCGTGATTGGCGAAAGTTCAAGGCCGGGAAATCAATTTTGAGGAATTTGCGATAGAAGCAGTTCAATGCATTCAGGGCAATCTTCTGCGTGGCCGGGCTGCAATGCCGCTGTGCAGCGAGATAAGTCAGGAAGGCTTGTATTTCCGGCGTGCTCATTTCGCGGGGGTGCCTGCGGCCATGGTAACGGATATAGGTAATGACCCAATGAACATAAGTCCGTTCAGTCTGATAACGATAATGGTTGGTGCGTAGCCAAGCGCGAAACTGGTCAAGCAGCCTTACCGGATTGTCTGGAATGGAAACTGGAATATCTCTGGTTCTGTTATTCATGACGCTCTCCTGTCTCGTAGCAGGCTGCGGTCAGACGAGGCCGTGCTCAACAGAAAGGGGCGTAAATGCCTGTAGGAGATGTCTTAAAGTTTGCTAAATCGTTGATATTTGGTTCGGCTTGCGACTTAAATATGCTTGGAATCTCCGGAAATAGGCCGCTTGTTCGAGTTTTGTCAAACAGGAAGGGTTCTCATTTTTTCATTAAGGCCCTGAGAGTTATGGATTTTTCGGCATTTTATCGCGTAGTCTGTCAAGAATTATGTCGAAAAAAGATATGTCGAACCGTTCGACTGAATACGCTGTTACATTAGAAAATGGGGGAACATATGAGATTTCTGTTAATCGCCGTAATCGCCATCACTTTTTCTGGTTGTGCTGCAACATATACAAGGGAAGAAGATTTTCCTAAATTCGAAATATCGTCGCCGGAGCATTCCTATGATATCGAAACCGCTGTAACTGATTTCAAGGCGCATCTTGATGGTGGGAAGATGGCGACATCTCACTTTTTCGGAAGAGTCGAGCAATCCTCTGTAGTAAATCAGTGGAAGTCTGCGGGGGTTGTTGATCGAGAAACATTCCAGAAAGGGGAAACATGGAGCGGGAATGCAGATTATGAAATTGTTTTGACTGGAAGTCAGCAGGGGAAGTCAAGTGTAGGGATGCAAGTCCTGTCGGGCTTGACCCTTATGATAATTCCTTACTCGGTAGATCAAACATATGACATAACCATTAAACGTAGAGACGTTAAAACAGGAGAAGTCAAAACCGCATCTGCCAAGTACAGGTACTACCAGTTGGTGTCCATACTACATCTTCCCTTTTTCCCCTTCATTTTAGGATCTGAGATGAAGGCGGATAAAAGGCTTGCGGCTAGTCTCTGGTGTCAAATGTCTCCTGATGATTGCGAGTCAAAAGCACCTCCATCTGCAAGCTGGTAAATGTAACAAGTAGCGGCAGCGGACTCGTTCCTCGCCGCTGCGCTTTGCGTTATGTGTCACAAGGAGTAACGAGTGGAAATTGAACCGTCGGCAACATGGCTACAAGTAGTCGCTGTATGTGGCGCAGTTGCAGTAATGCTATACGGCTTAAACATAATCTATAAGCGCATCAAAGCTAAAAACCAAGGCTTCGGCCCAGCTACGTTAAAAGCTGTTGGTGTTGTATTGTTTATTCCAACCATTTTAATTCTTGCTGTCGTGACAGATTTTCAGTCTGAAACCTTGGCTGCTTTACTAGGAACAGTCGCTGGCTATGTCCTCTCTAATGGTAAGTCTGATGACTAAACACATAACAAGAAAAGGCAGCATCGCCCCTGCGGGGCTGGACCTCGTTTCACTCGGCCGCTGCTTTTGGCGTTATACGTGAAAGTGAGAAACGTCATTCTTGAAGAGATGGAATACAAGGCGTTGGCCAGAAAAGCTTCAAAATTAGCGCGTTTCCTATTGGAAAGTGATCAAGATTACTTGGATAACGTGTTGGAGATGACCAAAGTAGGCCAAAGATTAGTTGGGGAGTTATGGAATACGGATTTCCATGTCTTCGGTGAAATTGCCTCCGATACGGATCACCTTCCGATGAAGGATGTTAGAGCCCATTGCTCCGTCAGGATGTTGGAACGGTCCGACAGAGAATTGATAAGGGTTATAGTGGCATATAAAGGTGAGGTAGAAATTGCTTGTCATAGTATCCTGACCAAGTATCAGGGCGTATAACAAGAAACTGCAGCGGATCATGTAGTTACCCCCTGCCTTGGCCCTGATAAACAACAGCGTCGATGCTACTGAAAAACTTACTTCATACCGCGGTCATTTCCTGCGCTCACCTTTCCGGATCAGACTTCGTCTGTCCTGCGCTTCGCTTTTGACGCGGAAGTTTCTGTCTGGATGCCGCATGGCTTCGCCGGTGAAGATGCCGGATTGAGCTCGACTTGCTGTTGTCCTCCCTGCCTTTTCTGGTACGTTGTTATCAGTGCAACCGTCGGCAATGTGAAATTTTCATGAATGCCATTCCTGGTCCGGGGCAGTGCTAACAGGATTTAAAAATTACTGGCGTTCATTTTTGTTAGCATTGGGCGGTTACTTTTTTTGGAGGGGCCTTGCCGGTCTTTCTGTGGCTAACCCTGTCATCAAGGATGAGTATTATGACGGACAAAAGCACGCTACGTTCCTCTACCATTCTGTTTCCGGTTTTCATTCCCGCCGTTGTGGTGTCCTTTCTTCTCATTGTGGGAACCATCAGTGACCCGGAACGGGCAGGTGAGGCCTTTAGCGCGGCGCAAGCGTGGATTACGGCCAATTTCGGCTGGTTCTATATGTTGGCGGTGGCGCTGTTTCTGATTTTTATTGTCGGCGTGGCCATGACCCGCTGGGGTAATATCAAACTGGGACCAGATCACGGTGAGGCGGAATATTCGTTCCCGGAATGGTTTGCCATGTTGTTCTCGGCAGGCTACGGCATTGCGCTGCTGTTCTTCGGGGTGGCAGAGCCGGTGCTGCATTATGCGGAACCGCCGGCGGGCGCTGCGCAGACCGTGGATGCGGCCAAGCAGGCCATGCAGATTGCCTTCTTCCACTGGGGGTTTCATATCTGGGCGATTTACGGCTTGGTGGGCCTGGTGATGGCGTACTTCGCGTTTCGTCATGGTTTGCCCCTGTCTATGCGCTCGGCGTTCTACCCGCTCATTGGGGAACGTATTTACGGACCTATCGGCCATGCCATCGATGTGTTCGCGATTCTCGGCACCATGTTCGGTATTGCGACTACCCTGGGTTTGTCCGCGGCGCAGATCAATGCGGGGCTGAATTATCTGTGGGGTGTGCCGGTGGCCACCTGGGTGCAGATCACGGCGATTGCCATTGTCACCGCCCTGGCCACTGTCTCTGTGGTAGCGGGCATGGACAAGGGCGTGAAGCGCCTGTCCATTCTGAATATGGTGTTGGCCGTGGCGTTGATGGCTTTTGTCTTCGTGGTGGGCCCGACGATTCATATTCTGGAAAGTTTCCTGCAGAACACCGGCAGCTACCTGAGTGGCATTGTCGAGCGGACCTTCAACCTGCAGGCCTACACCCACAGCGACTGGATCGGTAACTGGACCCTGTTTATCTTCGGCTGGACCATCGCCTGGGCGCCCTTTGTGGGGCTGTTTATTGCCAAGATCAGCCGTGGCCGCACCATCCGCGAGTTTGTGGTGGGGGTGATGCTGGTGCCGTCCCTGTTTACCTTCCTGTGGTTCTCCGTGTTCGGGGATACGGCGTTGAACATGATCATGAATGAAGGGGTGACTACCCTGGTCGGCGATGTGCAGACCGACAAGGCGGTGGCGCTGTTCAAGCTGTTTGATGAGTTGCCGCTGTCCACCTTGATTTCCTTCCTGGCGGTCCTGTTGATTGTCACCTTCTTCGTGACGTCATCCGACTCCGGTTCGCTGGTGGTGGATTCCCTGGCCTCCGGTGGCGTGCTCAATACGCCGGCCTGGCAGCGGGTCTTCTGGGCGGTGCTGGAAGGGACCATTGCGTCGGTGTTGTTGCTGGCTGGTGGTTTGCAGGCGTTGCAGACCATGACCATTGCCAGCGCCTTGCCCTTTGCCATCATCATTATCCTGGCTGCCGTGGGTATGTGGCGGGCGCTGGTGATTGAAGGGCATCGCGAAACCAGCTTGCAAATGCACATGGCCACGCGCCGTCACCTGACCGGTTCCCAGTGGCGCCATCGTCTGAAAGGCATGATGGACTTCCCCGGCCGCGACAATGTGGAAGGTTTCATTCGCGGTAAAGCCATGCAAAGCATGGAAAAGGTGGTCAAGGAAATGAAAGAAGCGGGTTGGGATGCCCGGGTGCTGTTTGATGACAACCTGATTCGCGCGGAACTGCAGGTAAACCGTGAAGGCCATGTGGGCTTTGTCTATGACATCCGCCTGGTCAGCCAGCCGGTGCCCGGCTTCGTGACCGCCGGTGGCGCGTCCACGGTGATGAAAGAGGAAAACTACTATCGGGCAGAGGTGTTCCTGCGTCGAGGTGGTCGCTCCTATGATGTGTTCGGCTATGACGAGGATGACATCATTCGCGACATCCTGGACCAGTTCGAAAACTACCTGCACTTCCTGGATCTCACCCCCGGCAAGTTGCCCTGGGAAATGGGGGAGCACGATGACCTGCTCCATCCGCCGGAGGATGATGAGGGAAAAACGGAAAAGTAGGGCGGCTGGCCGGCTGTCTCACTTAACACGGTGCCCCTGTTGGGGCACCGTTCTTGCCTGACAAGGCAGGCATCATGAGGCTGCGGCATTCTCCAGCATTGTGATGTCGATGCTGCAATGGATGGCAAGCCGTGCGCCCTTGGCTTCGGATTCTTCGATCAGGGCGGCCAGCGCTTCCTTGGTCTGCATCAGCTCCTCAATGCGCCTGGAAACCACGGGATTATCAGCGCCCAGGCGTTCGTTTCCGCTCCACCTCTCCAGTTGATGAAACTGGATTTTGTTGTTTATCAACGCCATCAGGATGGTCTTGGCATCATCGGCGGAGAACTCGCCGCTGATGAGTTTATGACTGGACTGTGGGGTGTGGCTCGACATGATTCTCTCTCCCGTTGGTCAAGGCATTGAATGATCGCGTTACGCTGGATAGCCGGGATTACCAGGCTATCCAGCGGTTCTGTTGGTACTGCTCTACCTGTTCACCCTGGACGCGGAACAGATAAAGCCACTGGTGGTTGACCAGCTGGCGCACGACTTCGTGTTTCTCGATCACCTGGGCAATCATTTCCCGGGGGGCCTCGATGAACACGCTCAGCCGCACCGGGGTGTGCTGCCAGTGTTCGCCGTCATGCACGGACTGGATCGGCAGGCCGATGCGCAGGTCGCCGCCGTTGCCTTCAAAGACGCCCAGTTTTCCGCCCACCACGTTGTGCAGGGTCTTGTTGCCGCTGCCGAAGCGCAGGTTGTCGACGGTGGAGGCGAAGTACTGCATGTTGATCCAGTTCGCCACCACCATGGGGGCGGTCATGATCTGCTCAAGCCGTTCTCCGTCCGGGTCGCTGCGGTAATCGTAGTCATGCAGAAAACTGCGACCCTGCAGGTCCAGGCCCCGTGTCCGTGACCGTGGCGCGATCATCATGGCGGCGTTGTTGGCCAGGGCCCACTCCGGCCGGGTCTGCGACCAGTCATTGGCCCGGTGACGCAGTGCCCGGGACAGGGCATCGGGCTTGTCCTGCAGGTGGGCCAGGCCCAGTCTCGTGGCCTTTTCGGCACTGGCGCCGCTTTGTGCCCGGCGCAGGTGCTGCTGGATGGACGCCAGGGCGTCGCGGTGGCTTTCCGGTAGCCGGGCCAGATCAAACAGGGTGACTTCCTCGGTGAGGGTGTTGTGCAGGCCGGCCAGGAAATGGGTGCTGTCGGGAATCGCAATGCCCGCATCCTGCATCCGTTCCCGCACGGCCGGATCGTTGAGCAGGTTGGCCAATGTCCGCGCATTCACATCGCCGCTTTGCCCGCAGCAGGCGCCGCAATCCAGTGCCGCCTGATGCGGGTTGTTGCGGGTCTGGCTGCCATGGCCGAGCAGCAGCACCAGGGGGGCAAAGCCGGAGGTGAGCCCCATGCCGGTGAGGATCCGGCAGGCGAGTTCGGCCTGCTGTTGCGTATCCCCCGCAGTGGCGCTGTCCAGTCGGGGGCTGAGTGCAGCAGCGTCCTTGCTGGACAGACCGTTCCGGGTCTCCGCCACCAAGGGGGCCTGGCTGGGGAGGGTCCGCTTGATCAGCTTGAACAGGTAGCCCAGCCCCAGCGATTCCACCAGCACAAAGCCGGACAGGGGCATGGCCTTGAAGCGGCTCCAGCTGTGGTGGTGGCGCAGGTGGGATTGCCGCTTGCGGGTGATGGCCTGGTCCCGGCTGTCGCTGCCGCTGGTGTCGGTGACGGTCATGGCCGGGCTCAGCAAGCCGGGTAACTGGGGCCGCTGCAGATCAGTACCCAGTGGCTCATAGCGGATGGGCAGGCCGAAAAAGCCGGCAAAACCCAGGGTGTGAATATGCGGGGACTGGGCCTCCAGGTGACGCCGGAACACTTCCGAGCGCACATCAATGCAGAAGGCCGCCTGCACCTGGGGCAGAGCAGGATCCGTGTTGCCATGGTGCGCGGTCAGATTGCGAATCAGGGAGCGCTGGTAATGGATTTCCTGGGCCCGTTGCCAGATCAGTGTGGCGGGGACCGTGTCTACCTGGCGCAGATGGGCAGACCAGGCGCCTTGCCACTGTGTCCACGGGGCGTCCGGGGCGCGGCTGCCCCCATCGATCAGGCACTCCCAGCTGAGCCGGATGGCGAGGAGATGGACCAGGGTGTCGTCTTCCTCGCCGGCCAGTTGCGCCTCCCAATTCCGGTACGCGCACCAGGCGGCCCAACCGCTGATCCGCGCCAGCACGGCCTGCAGGTAGTGGCAGATATCCTCGCGGGGAATCCCCAGCTGCCGGATGGCCTGACGAATTTGCTCCCGGGGTTGTGTGGCCAGCTGGCTGGCCCTTGCCGACAGTTGCGGCGCCTTCATCAGCATGGCGATGCCGTGATCCGTGCCCACGGAGTTGCGCCATTGCGGGTAGAGCGGCGCCGACTGGCTGGGGCGCCACTGTGACTGATGGTGATCGAAGTAGGCGGCACAGAACTGGGAGATCTGGTGGGTGATGGTGTCACACCAGGCCGGTTCGGACTGCAGATCCCGGTGTTTGTCCAGGGTATCCGACAGCAAGGGGGCCGGCGTCAGCGGCGCGGCCGGGGTCTCCAGGGCGTCCAGCAGCGCCTCAACAGATTCGCCCGGCGCCAGTTCATCCCGGGCCTGCGCCAGGGCGTCAGCATCAATGTCACCGCCCTGCCAGGCGTCCCGGTAGTCGCTGGCATCCAGGGCCATGGGGCTGCCGGCCAGCCGGGCCAGTTGCGTGGCGGTTTGCATAAAGGACAGATCCCGGTGCCCCCAGTACGGATTCACGGCGATCATCCGGTCCAGCGGCCAGGTAGGAGCGATCCGCGATACGGTGGTCTGGATGGCGGCCTCGATTTCTGCCTCAAGGCCATCATCGTGAACCTGATCTGCCAGGGCCTGTGTGCTCATGCCGGTTCTCCGTTGTCTGAGGCAAAACGATGGACCCGGGTCTGGGCCTGGGCCGGTTTCAGCTTGACGGGCCAGACCTGAAAGGTGACCCGGGTGAAGAGTTCATCCAGATAAAAGCCGTGGTACGCCCAGGGATAGAGGGTAGTGGCGAGCTTGCCGTCGGGGTATTTCTGCAGCCAGAACTGCAGCCCGTAAAGGCCGGAGAAGCACAGGATAATGGCCACGGTTTGCAGCAGACCGACCGGACTGCTGTGAGGCGCAATGGCCGCAAACAGCACATGCCAGCCCAGGTAAAGCTGGGTGAGAAACAGCACCATGAAGGCGCCGCGGGCCATCAGGCCGGCACGCCACCCCTGCTCGCCGCTGAGCAGCGGGCCCAGCCCCAGGGCGACGATGACCAGTGCGGCAACCGGCACCGACAGCTCCGGGAAAACGCTCTGCCAGCCCCACAGCGATGCACCAACCAGGGCACCACTGAGCAAGCCGGAAGTCAGATAATGACCGGACCAGCCACGGTCGGCCCCACCGGTGAAGTACGCCTGTTGCCGAACCATGGCCACGGTTTCCCCGGCGCTGAGGAAGGCATGGGCCTTGTACAGGGAGTGGGCCAGCAGATGCAGCAGGGCCAGCTCATACAGGCCCAGGCCGATTTCCAGCAGCATGAAACCCATCTGGGCACAGGTCGACCAGGCCAGCCGTACCTTGATGCTGACACGGGTCATCATCACCAGGCTGGCAAGCACCGCGGTGGTAGTACCGGCCAGGACCAGAATCCCTTGTGCAATGACCGCCTGATTAAGCAGGTCGGCCAGGCGGATGAGGATGAAGCCGCCGATATTGACGATACCGGCATGCAGCAGGGCGGAGACCGGTGTGGGCGCCTCCATGACCTGGATGAGCCAGCCGTGCAGCGGCAGCTGTGCGGTTTTCAGGATTACCGCCAGCACGATCATCACGGCAGCCAACTGCAGTGAAAGGGGCAGGGCAGCCTGTGTCGCCAGAAACTGACGCAGTTCATCGAGCTGTAGTGTGCCGCTGGCGTGATAAATCAGCGCCAGAGCCGCGAACAGGCAGAGTTCGGCAAGGCGGCTGACCAGGAATTTCTTGTGGGCCACGATCTGGGCCGTTTTGCGTTCGCGGTAATGGGTCAGCAGGAAATGCATCCCGATACTGGTGCCGGACCAGGCCAGGGTGATCACCAGCAGGTGCTGGCTAGCCAGCAGCACACCGACACAGGCGATGGTGAACAACATGGCACGGATGAAACGCTGCTGCTGGCGCTCCCCTGTCAGGTAGCGGCACGAGAAATGGATGATGACCCAGCCCAGCAATGCCACCAGCGTGGCCGTGACCAGCCCGAGCGTATCGATGCCAGGGTTTCCCTCGAAGCTCCCGAATACGGCAATGATGGCGCCGCCAACACAGGCCAGCAGGCCCAGGCGTCCGGTGCTACGGGCGATGGCCCAATGGTGTCGGGATTGTGCCAATACCAGCAGCCAGCCGAGCGTATAAACGGCAGGAAGTAGCCATGCATTCATGTAAGCCAGCACGCTGGAACTCCTTTGCTAGATGGGCGACGGGCGAATCTTGTGCAAAGGCAGATGTTTTGTAAAATAGATAATTCATCTTGAATTGTTCACATTTAGAGAATGGTTAATGAGAGACCTGAACTTCCACCACCTCTACTACTTCTGGATGGTGGCCAAAGAGGGGCACCTGACGCGGGTGGCGAAGCAACTGCATGTCTCCCAGTCCGCCCTGTCCTCGCAGATTCGACAGTTGCAGGACCAGCTGGGCCATGAGCTGTTCACCCGGGAAGGCCGGGTACTCAAGCTCACCGAGATCGGCCATGTGGTGCTGGAATATGCGGAAAGTATCTTCAACCTGGGCAGTGAGCTGCTATCGCTCACGGAAAGTGGCGATTTTCTGCAACTGCGCAGGTTACGTGTGGGCTCCGTGGCGACCCTGTCGCGGAATTTCCAGGAAAACTTCCTGCGCCCCATCATCAGTGAGCCGGAAATCCGGCTGGAGATACGCTCTGCGACCCTGGAAGAACTGCTTGAGCTGCTTCGCATGCACAAGCTTGATGTGATTCTCTCTAACCGCGCTGTAGTGTCGGATTCGTCGGCAACCCTGCAGTGTCAGAAAATTGCGGAACAACGGGTCTGTATTGTCGGCCCGCCCGGTGCGGCGGCAAGGAAGTTCCAGTTCCCGCAGGATCTGGCCTCAGCCAGATTGTTATTGCCGGGCCCGAGTAGCGAAATCAGAAGCCAGTTCGATCTGCTGATGGGGCAGCTGGGGGTCAAGGTGGATGTGGGGGCCGAGGTGGATGATATGGCGATGTTGCGGCTGCTGGCGCGGGATTCCGGGGCGCTTGCCCTGGTGCCGGAAGTGGTTGTGCAGGATGAGCTGCATAACGGCACCCTGGAAACCTACTGGGTGCTGGAGGATATCGTGGAGCATTTCTATGCGATCACGGCCGAGCGCCATTTTGAGTTGCTGCCCTTGAAAGCCTTGCTGGAAAAATCCCGTGGCGATGTCGCCTGACCGTGTTCGCTGCAAGTGTCCCGTGACCGGGGAAAACTCAAGTCGAACGCCGCTGCTTGGCCAGTTTCTCCAGCCACATCAGCGTGTCCACCTGGGTGACCAGATGATCCAGGTAGGCCGGGGAAAGATCGCGCAGGGTTTCCAGGGCGCGGCTGACCAGGCGATGGGAATTGAGCGGGCCGGCGTCGCTGGGGGTCTGGTGAATGGCCTGCTCGATGCGCTGACGCTTCCGCTGGCTGTGCTGTTTGGCGCGCACCTGGCGCAGGGCTTTCAGTTCCCGGGGGCGGCCGTCCGTCACCGGTGCGCTGGGCGTTTCCACCCCGTGGCTGGCCAGCACGCGCTGTTCCTGCTGTCGTAACAGGGCAATGACCGGGTCGCTGTCCGGCTCTTCCTCTTGGGCGTCCTGGCTGCTTGTATAGCTTTCCTGCAGGGCCGTGAAAGCCGATGGGGCCTGTGAGGTTTGACGGCTGCGAAGATGCCGCAGCAGGGCTTTCAGATCGCCTTGTTCCCGCAGAGCCGCAAAGCTGTCGGTCAGCCCATGCTCTGCCAGCTGCGCATCCAGCTGGGCCCCTTCGCGCTGAAAGTCCTCCTGAAAACCTGTCAGTGACGCGCGCAACCGCGCAAGCGGCGAGGGGCTCACCCGTGCCAGTTTCGCCAGGCGTTCGCTCTGGGCTTCCAGATAGCGGAAGCGGGCCGGGGCATAGCGGTGGGCGCCCTGTTCGCGCAGGGCCGCCAGCTGCTGGTGAATGGCACTGAGTGCGGTATCAGCCATTGCTGTCGGTTCCCTGTGCCTGTTGCTGGGCGGTCCGGGCCGCGGCGCCCTGGCGGGGCACGGTGGTTAACTCCACGCGACGGTTCTGGGCCCGGGTGGTATCGCTGTCGTTGGGCACCACCGGCTGGTGGGGGCCGAAGGCGGCGGCGAACACCTGGTCGGCGGGCATACCCTGGTTGATCAGGGTGCGCGTGACCGTGAGTGCCCGCTGGGCGGACAGGCCCCAGTTATCCTGGTAACGGCGGTTGCCACGCTGGATCGGCAGGTCATCGGTGAAGCCGCTGACCATCAGCAATTCATCGTGCTGATCCAGAAAGACCTGCAACGGTTTGGCCAGATCGCGCAGCAACTCCTCCCCCTCGGGTTGGAGCTGGTCCGAGTTGAGCTGGAACAGCACGCTGCCACTGATACCGATACGGCCGTCGCGGAAGGTGACCCGGCCACTGGCCAGGGGATCGGCCATGGCCTCTTCCAGGGCCTGGCGGCGCTGCTCCTCGGCCACCCGCCGGGCCTTTTCCTCTTCCAGGGACTGGCTCAGTTCCAGCTGGATACCGATGACCCACACCAGCACCAGCACCAGAATGCCCACCAGGGCGGCCATCAGATCGGAAAAGATGGCCCAGACTGGCGAGCTGTCGCTGTCGTGAAGATCGTCCATCAGTTGACCTCGCTGGCCGGGCGTTCTTCGCTCTGGGCCACATTCTTGCCGGCGCCGTTGAGTGTGCCCAGGGCATCAATCACTTCCTTCTGGGACGCCATGCTCAGCTCAATCACCTCACGGGCCTGCTCCACGTAGTAGTTGAGCTGTTCATCGGCCCGGGCAGAGGATTGCTCCAGGCGGCTTTCCACCTGTTGCAGGTTATCCAGCAGCTTGTCGTTGGCCTCGCTGAATACCTGCACGGCGGTGGCAAAGGCATCACTGAGGCTGGCCACCTCGGCGGCGCTGCCGGCCACATCACCGGCCACCTGGTCGAGCTGTTCGCTCTGGGCGCTGACCTGCTGGGCGAAGGTGTCGCTGACCTGGGTGAGGGTGTCGCTGGCGGCGGTGATCAGGGTTTCGATGGCCTCGCGCTGGGCGCCGGCGGCATCGCGCTGGCTGCTGAGCAGGGTGTCCAGCTCGGCCATGATGCGGCGGCGCTCTTCCAGCAGCTCGTTGTCCCGTTCGCTGCTGCGGGTCATCTCTTCGCGCAGGCGGCTGATCACTTCTGCGGCGGCCTTCGGGGTCTCCGAGGCGGTCTCGATCAGTCGGGTCATGGGCGCTTCCAGGGCGGTGCCCAGGCGACCCAGGTGTTCGCTGACGGTGCCTTCCAGTTGTGCCAGGCGCTCGCTGGCGGCCTCACTGCGGCCCGCTTCCGCATCACGCAGGGCAACAAGCTCCTCGCGCACGGTGGCCACCAGGGTATCGATACCGGATTTCTGGCCGTCCAGCAGGCCGGCGGCGCTGGTCTGGAACTGCTGGTTGTGCTCGCTCAGGGCGCTGCGCAGTTCGCTGATCAGGGTGGCGCCGGATGCCTGCTGGGCGTCGATGCCGTCGCGCCAATGGGCGGCGGCTTGCTCGCTGACCGCCCGGAACTGGCCGGTGATGGCGGTGAGCTGTTCTTCACTGGTACGGGCCAGCTGCTGCTGGGTGTCGCGCACTTCCTGCAGCAGGCTGTGGCCGGTGTCTTTCTGTTCGGCGAGGCCTTGCTGCCATTGTTGCAGGGCTTGCTCACTGGCACTGCGGAACTGCTCGGCAATGGCCGCCAGTTGCTGCTCGCTGGCGTTGCCCAGTTCCGCCTGGGTGCTGCGAACCTGCTCCAGCAGCTGGCTGCTGTTGTCACGGAACTGGTCGTGGTGGGCGGCCAGGGAGGTGCTGATATCGCTGACCAGGCGGGCGCTGGTCTGCTGATGCTGATCAAGCCCCTGCTGCCAGTGTTGGGCGGCGGCTTCGGTGGTCTCGCGGAAGCGCTCGGTGAGGGTGGCGAGCTGCTTCTCGGTAATCGCGTTGAGCCGTTCGTGGGTGCCCTGTACCTGCTGGCTGAGGCCGGCCAGGGACTGCTCCATGATCGGCTGGATGTTTTCCACCGCCAGGCGGCTGCTGTCGGCCAGGGTTTCCTTGAGGGACTGGCTGACCGACTCCGCCAGGGTGCGGTACTGGTCGGTGAGAGTGTGATGAAAATCCTGCTGGTTACGGGTCAGGGAGTCGCTGAGCTGTTCGCCCATCTGTTCCATGCGTCCGGTGAGCCCCTGCAGGGCGCTGACCAGTTCCGGGAAGATGCGTGACTGGTCCTGCAGGGCGCTATAGGCGGACTGGCGCTGGTGATCCAGGGAGAAGGCATGCAGCAGGTCCACCCGGTCGTCCAGCTTGCGGGACACGGCCATGCGGTCGCGGCGGCACAGGGCGGCGCTGAGACCGAGCATGGCGGAGGCGGCCACACCGGCAATAGAGGTGCCGAAGGCCAGACTGAGCCCGGCGATGGGGGCGGCCAGGGCGCTGCGGATGGCGGTCAGTTCGCTGCTGCCGTCCAGTGCGGTGGCGGCCCCTTGCAGGGTGACGATCATGCCCACGAAGGTACCCAGCAGCCCGAGCATGACCAGCAGGCCGGTCAGGTAGGGAGTGAGCTGGGGGCCGGGCAGCGGCGCCGGGTGGCCGTCGATGCGACGCTGCACCGCGTGGCGCAGGCTGCCGGGCAGGGCCTTGAGCCAGTGATTCAGGCCGTCGCGGCTGTCGGGCAGATCCTCCAGTTGCCGGTCCAGGGTGGCGGTGGTGCGGCGAAAGCGCAGCAGCTCGGCAAAGCCCAGGGTGTAGGCGGCGGCGATGATCAGGGTCACGGTCAGGGCCACCGGGTTACTCAGAAAGGTGGCGGCGATCCAGACCACGGCGATGGCGCCGAGCAGAAAGGGGACAGCAAAAAGAAAGCGTCTCATACGGTCTTGCTTACCTCGTTATTGATGGACTGGGTGTCCGTCGCGTCAGCGGCGAGGGCATCCAGCAGGCCGAGTACCGGTTCCTGGCGGGCATCCAGCTCGGCGAGTAACAACAGTTGCAGTTCGCGCCGGAACTGGCCCAGCCAGCCTTGTGGGCTGAGCCAGTCCTGGGCGGTGTGAAAGGGATCACGGGTATCCCACAGGGTGCGATAACGTTTTTCCAGGAAGCCGGGCAGGGCGCCAAAACAGTGACGGACATAGCCGGCCATACTTTGTTCAAACACCGCGTCCAGTTCCGCCAGCCGGGCCATGGCGTCACTGTGACTGCCAAGCAGCCGGCGGGCCCGCTGGCGCAGGTTGCTGAGCCCGGCGATCATCTGCCGTTGGTGGGCCTGGTAGAAGCGTTCGTAGGCGCCGAAGGTGGGGCGCTTGTCGGCCGGGGCATCGTCCCTGAGCGGTGGCAGCGGAATCACCGAGGCGGCCTTTTCCCCGGCGAAACTGCGGCTCAGATGGGCCAGCAGGGTGTCGCGGGTTTTCAGCAGGTCCGCCTGCAGTCGCTCGGTGGCGTCCGGTCTGGCGTCGAACGGGCCCTTGGGGCGGTACTGGTTGGCCCCGTCCAGGGCGATGGCATCGGACAGATCGAACAGTCGCCCCAGACGCTCGGCAAAATCCCCGTGGCTGGCCCGGGCGGCCTTGCGGTCCAGCTGGGTCAGCAGCGCCACCAGGCGGCTGCCGGCGGGACCGGATTGGGAGGATGTGTGCGTCCTATGCATACTCTTGGTTATCCATGCTGCAGGGTATACGCGAGCGAGCCGGCCATTCTAATCGGGAAAGGGCGGGGATGATAATGCGTCTGTCGGTTGCGCGCTGCTGGCGGCAGCGGGGACAGGGTGGTGAAATGGGTTCAGAAGGCGTTGACGGTGTTTCTGGAAACCGGGTCCGGGATTGAGCGGACTCGGGCTGGTAGTGGGTGGCGTACTGGGCGTACTGGAGGAAGCGAGATTGTGAGCGAGATGGGGAATCTGACCTTGATGGCGGACTATAACCGCTGGATGAACGCGCAGCTCTACGCCCTGGCAGCGCCCTTGGGTGAAGTAGCATTACGTGAGGATCGCGGTGCTTTTTTCGGCTCCCTGTTCGGGACGTTCAGCCACATTCTGGTGGCGGATATCATCTGGCTGAAGCGGTTTGCCCGGCATCCGGGGTGTGGTGCTGGCCTGGCATCGCTGGATACGGTTGCCTGGCCGGAGGCCCTGGACGCTCAGCCCTTCGCGGATTTTGCGGCGCTCCGGGAGCGACGCGACGAACTGGATGCGCTGATTGCCGGCTGGGTGCCGGGGCTGACCCCGGCGGACCTGGATCAGGCGCTGGCCTACACGAATATGAAGGGGGAGCCGGGGCATCGCCGTTTTGGCAGCCTGCTGCTGCATTTTTTCAATCACCAGACGCATCACCGGGGGCAGATCACCACGCTGCTGAGCCAGGCCGGGGTAGCGGTCGGGGTGACGGATCTGCTGGTGCGGATCCCGGATCAGGATTAGCCATGCTGCATTGCGATGATCACGATTACCTGGAAATTGCCTGTACGTTTCGTCTGCCGGTCCGGCTGGTGTTGAAGGAGGGAGGCAGCCTGGAGGGTGTTGCCCGGGATACCGGTTATACCCCTGACAGGCAGGAGTGTTTGTTGCTGGAGGTGGACGGTGAGCGTCAGCCTGTGATCATGGCGCAGATCAAAACGCTGATTGCCCTGCAGGATAATCCGCATTTTTCTGTGGTGGAGCTGGGATGACCCTGTCGCTTTGCCGGTTTGCCCTGGCATTCATCTGGATCTATCAGGGCATTGTTCCAAAATGGCTGGGGCCTCACGACGATGAGCTGGCCATGAACCAGGTGTTGGGTGCCAGCCACGAACAGGCGGTGTGGATTGCCTATGGCGGCGGGGCACTGGAGGTAGGGTTGGGTCTGGCAATACTGGTGTGGTGGCGCCGCCGCTGGCCGTATCAGTTGTCGGCACTGGGTATCGGCCTGTTGTCCTTGTTCGTATTGTGGCTGGCGCCGCAGTTTCTGTTGGCAGCGTTCAATGCGGCGACGGTGAATGCGGCGATTCTGGCGTTGTCGATGATCGCGCTGGTGGAACTAAGACGCTCTTGAAAAGGCGTGTCTGGTTGTGGAAAGGAGGCAGAAGGCCGTCGCTGATTCTGCGGCCTTTCGCCCACCTAAATCTGCGACTCGATGGTTAGCAGTGACAGCAACCAGACGCGAAAGCGTTGCCAGCCGGAGGTTTCCGGATCGCGGTCCAGGGTGATGGGGGTGCCGTCATCGGTGGCCTGCCATTGCAGCTGCTGTTCTTCATCCAGCGACAGTTGCCAGGCGGAATCGCTGGCCACCCAGCGATCAAACAGGTCGCTGAGTTGCTGATTGAGAGACGGGCTCTCAATCAGCAGACCCACCTCGGTATTCTGTATCAGCGAGCGGCCATCCAGATTCACCGAGCCAATGAAGCTGCGGTCATCATCAATCACCAGTGTCTTGGCATGAAGGCTGGCGCGGGACTCACCATGAAACCAGCGCATGCGCTGGGGCTGGCCGGCTTCCGCGCGCAATTCCCACAGTTCCACACCATGTTCCAGTAACGGCCGCCGATAGCGGGAATAGCCGCTGTGCACGATGGCCACATCCGTGGTGCTGAGGGAGTTGGTCAGGATGCGCACGTCCACCCCGTCCGCTTCCTTGTCGGCAAACAGGGCCACCCCCCGTTTGCCCGGCACAAAATAGGCCGAGCTGATCAGCAGGCGGTCACTGGCGCTGTTGAGGATCCGCTTGAGGTCGTTCAGCAGGTACTGGTCGCGGGGGATGTCGGCTTGCGGAAGTACCTTTTCCGGAGGATCGGCATACAAGGTCGCCAGCCCCCAATCCAGCGGGATCTGACCGGCAATCAGTTGCCGGCCCAGGCTGGAGCCGCGCAGGGCATCGACAAACTCGCTGTCCTGCTGCTCCGCCAGAAAACCGCGCAGAAATTCCCGCAGCGCTTCCAGTGACATGTCCGCGTCGTCCGCATCCAGCACCCGGTCCACGGTCAGGGTGGCCCGGCTGTTCCAGTAGTCATCGAAACTTTGGGTGCCATCGCGCACGATGGGGCCGGCGGCGAGGACATCCACGTCCTGAAAATCCACCAGGGTGTTGGAAAAATATTCATCGGCCAGGTTGCGCCCGCCGGCAATCATCACCAGCGAGTCGGCCAGCATCAGCTTGTTGTGCATGCGGTGATTGGAGCGGCTGAAGGTGGCGGCCATCTCCATCAACCGCAGTGGGCCCTGTCGTGTCTTGACCGGGTTGAACAGGCGGATCTCGATGTTGGGGTGGCTATGCAGTATCGCAACCAGGGGGTTGTCCACCCGTGTGCCCAGATCATCGACCAGTAATCGCACCCTCACTCCCCGGTCCGCCGCTTCCAGTAACCGGCTGATGATGATTTTCCCGGTGGTGTCGTTACTGAAAATGTAATACTGCAAATCCAGTGAGGTCTGGGCCTGCTCGATCATGGCGACGCGGGCCACAAAGGCAGAGAGGCCATCATCGAGCAGATAGAAACCGGATTGCGCGTCGTTCTCGCGGTCTTTCAACGCTGCCTGTCCGGCATCTGTCAGCGGGGTGTGGGCCGGTGGGGCCAGGGAATAGCTGGCCGTGCGCTCGCCGGGATCAAAACTGGCGCAGCCCTGGGCGAAGAGGACACTGAGAATCAGGGCTGCCCAAAAGGGAACGGGGTTACCATGGAACATGCGCGTGGCCCTGTTGCTTGCTAGTCGTCTTGATCGTTCTTGTCATCCATGTTCCGGGATGCCGTGCGGGCATCTTCCAGGGCAGCAAACTGTTCCGAAATCAGTGAGCCTACTTCCTGATTGACCTTGCGGATGGTGTCGTACACCAGGCCGATGGTCTTGCGTTGTTTTTCTTTCAGGTTGCCGGCCTGTTCTTCAAACAGGCCCAGTTTTTCCAGCGCGTCAAAGGGGAGCCCGGCGATATGCTGGTGCACATCTTCCACGGTGGTGGCGCCGTCCTCGATGGCTTCCTGAATCATGTCCTTGAGCAGTTCTGCTCGTTCAACGGTTTTCTTCATTTCCTGAGTGACCTGTTGATGAAATCATTCGTTGCAATGTAACGGAAACCCCCGGCTACAGCCACAATTGCGGGGTGTGACTGACCGATTGTCAGACGTAATAAACGGTTACAGGGCATTGCCTTGACCACCGTCGAGAAATGGGGCCAATCTGGACACGGATTCATCGCAATCATGCAGAGACTTCCAAGGAGCCACACCATGGAAAATGCCAAGCAGATGCTTGCCGACATCAAGGGCAAGCTGGATGAACTGGAAACGGAGCTGGAGCAATTGGAGGCTCGGGGCGTGGGCGCCAACGGCGATGCGGGTATCGAAGCGGAACGTCACCAGTTGGCGTTGCAGGATGTGCTCACGGATTTGCAGCAGCGCATTGATGAGTACCATGAGCTGGCTGACATGGATGCTGATGGCCAGGGCAACTGGCAGCAGCTGGACCGTGATCTGAAGGATCTGAATAACGATCTGTATGGCGCCAACTGACTGTCGACCAGGCGCATCCGCCATGTTGGCTCTGTCATGACCAGGGTGGCGCCACTTTTCTTACTTGCCCGGTGTTTGCCATGACCGGGGTAAGTTTCCGTGCGGAAACCCCGGCGGACATTCCTGCCATTACCGCGTTGATCAACGCGGCATTTGCCAATGTGACGCACAGCGATCAGCGCGAAGCCCAGATCGTTGATCTGCTACGCCAAGAGGATGCCCTGGTGGTGTCGTTGGTCGCCGAGCGCGATGGCGACCTCCTGGGTCATGTGGCGGCATCCCCGGTGACACTGTCCGACGGTAGCCGCCGCTGGTTCGGCATTGGCCCGGTGTCGGTTCTGCCGGACTGTCAGGGAGAAGGAATCGGCTCGGCACTGATGCAGGCGGCCATCGCGGCGTTGCGAGAGCAGGGGGCCGCCGGCTGTGTGTTACTGGGGGACCCGTCCTGGTATCTGCGCTTCGGCTTTGTGGCCACGCCGTTGCTGCGCCTGCCCGGGGTACCGGCGGAATATTTCCAGGCGTTGCTGCTGGACGGGGACTGGCCGGATGCCCGGGTGCATTACCATCCGGCGTTTGCCGGCTGATTTCCCGGGGTTACCTGACCAGCAGTTGTCCCAGCCCTAGCACGGCAATGAAACCGATGCTGTAGGCCACCAGCAGATACAGGAAATAGCGCAGATAGCTGACAAAGGTCAGTGCTTTCACCTTGCTCATGGCGATCACCCCGGCGGCGGAGCCGATGATCAGCAGAGAGCCGCCCACGCCCACCGAGTAGGTCAGCGACAACCATTCCGGCAAGGTCATCTCGATACCGGAATTAAGCAGTGCTGCGGTGAGCGGCACGTTATCGAACAGGGCCGAGGCGATTCCCACCAGGAAGTTGGCGGCCACCGGCGGCATAAGATCATACAGGGCCGGGAAGTAGGCCAGCATGCCCAGTTCCTTGAGCATGCCCACCAGCAGCAAGACCCCGAGAAAGAACAGCAGGGTGTCGAATTCGATCTTGCGGATATATTCCAGTACCGGTTCATCCTTGTTCAGGAACTGCACCACCAGGAACATCAGCGACAGACCAAACAGGAAGCACAGTACCGGCGGAATGCCGAACGCCACATTGGCGCCAATGGTGCCGAGGATGGTGGCAAAGAACAGCACGGCAATGACCTTGTCACCCCGGTCGATCGTGCTTTCCTGTTTCTGAATCACGACCTCACCGTTGAGCCCCAGTGACAGCATGCCGGCCAGCACGGCCACAGCGCCGGCCGCGGGCAGGCTGAGCATTAGCAGATCGGGGATTTCCACCTTGTCGGCCAGGAAGATCATCAGCGTAGTGACATCGCCGGTGATCAGGGCGGTGCCCCCGGCATTCACGGAGAACACCACCAGCACCACATAGCGCAGCAGCTTTTCCGCCGGCAGCTTCAGGTTCATCAATACCGCAATACACACCAGGGTGGCGGTGATGTTGTCGGCCAGGGACGAAAACAGGAAAGCGAACAGGCCGGTGAGCAGCATCAACTTGCGTTCACTGATATGGGTAGGCAGCAGACGGTTGACGATACTGTCGATGATGCCCTTGCCGGACAGATAGGCCACAAAGGTCATGGCGGCCATCAGGAACAGCCACAGGGTGGCAATATCCAGCAGATTCTCGTCCAGCCTTTCCATCAGGGCTTCGTGGCTCAGGTGTGCTGGCGGAGCGATGAAAAACAGTAACCAGGCCAGGGAGCCAAAGAATAATGTGGTCTTGGCCTTGTCGATGTGGACCATGTCTTCGACGACAATGGACAGAAAACCCAGTGCAACCAAAATCAGTAAAACGGTGCTCATGACGGCTATCTCGCAGGACAGGAGGTGGCGGGCGGCGGTATTCTAGGCCTTTTGTGAACCGGGTTCATCATCCAATTCCGTGTTTATCCACTGTGAACGCATCCAGGATGCAAAAAAATCCCCATGAAATGACAAAATTGCCGCCTTGCCCCTTTAAATTAATGAGAATAATTCGCATTATTGTGAGCGGATATTTCCGGCATCCCCGTGATGGGTGCCTTTTCACTTGCCGTTTCACGATTTTAGAGGAATTCCATGCTGTCCCGTGTCTCTACCGGGGGCCTGTTGCTGGCCTCTCTGCTGCTCGCTGCCTGCAGTGATGAACCTGCTGCCACTTCGACACCGGCTTACGACGAGGCCCGTGCCCGGCTGGTGATCGACCACTACGCCGACATGGCGCTGGCGGCCTACAGCGATGCACTGAGTGAGGCCCGCGAACTGCGCGAGCACATCGATACCCTGCTGGCGCAGCCCAGTGAAGAGACCCTGGCCGCTGCCCGTCAGGCCTGGCGTGATGCCCGGGTGCCCTATATGCAGACCGAGGTATTCCGGTTTGGCAATTCGGTGGTGGACGAATGGGAGGGCCAGGTCAATGCCTGGCCGCTGGATGAAGGCCTGATCGATTACGTGGCCGACGATTACCAGGCGGTGATGGGTAACCCGGGTGCCCGCGCCAATATCATTGCCAGCCAGTCGTTGAAAATCGGCGAACAGCAAATGGACCTGAGTGAACTGACCCCGGAGCTGCTCGCCAGTCTGAATGAGCTGGGTGGTTCGGAAGCCAACGTGGCCACCGGCTATCATGCCATCGAGTTTTTGCTCTGGGGGCAGGACTTGAATGGCACCGGCCCGGGTGCGGGTGAGCGTCCTGCCACGGATTTTGCCACCGGCGACAGTGCCACCGGCGGACACAACGCCCGTCGTCGTCAGTATCTTGAGGTGGTTACCGATCTGTTGATTGTGGATCTGGAAGCCATGGTGGCTGAGTGGCAACCGGAACAGGATAACTACCGGGCCGAATTGGCGGCGGGCAGTGTGGAAGACGGTCTGCGCAAGATGCTGTTCGGCATGGGCAGCCTGTCCCTGGGCGAGTTGGCCGGCGAACGCATGAAGGTGGCTTTGGCCGCCCATTCGCCGGAAGACGAACATGATTGTTTCAGCGACAACACCCACTTTTCCCATTTTTACAACGGCAAGGGAATCGAGAATGTCTACCTGGGTGAGTACCAGGGGGTGAACGGCGAGACCCTCAGTGGCCCGTCGCTGAGTGAGCTGGTTGCCGCCAGCGAGCCCCAGTTGGACCAGGCATTGAAGACGGACCTGGATGCCAGTGAAGCGGCCTTGCAGACGCTGGTGGACAGTGCCGCCAAGGGTGTCCACTTTGATCAGTTGATCGCCCCGGGCAATGCCGAAGGTGCCGCCACCGTTAACCATGCCATCGATGCCCTGGTGGTACAGACCGCCAGTATCGAGAAAGCGGCTCTGGTACTGGGTATCCAGGCCCTGAACCCGGACACCGCAAACCACAGTTTCTGAAAACCATGCTTTTCGGATCTGCTAACATAGCGCCGCCTCCGGGCGGCGCCGTGGAACCCAATGGGCCGTTGCGTCGTTACCGACGTCCTGCCCTATCCAGAGAGAAGGATGCCTGTCACTTGCGATATCTCTTGCTGACCCTGGCCCTGGCCACCCTGCTGGCTGGCTGCGATCAGGGCCCGACGTTCACGGAAGCGGAGCCCGGTGAGCACCTGTCTGCCGGTGAAGGCACGGTGACCAAGACGGACCAGAATGCGTTTTCCCTGCCATTGGCCAACCTGCCGCCGTCCCGTCGGCTGGATTTCAGTGTCGGCAACAGTTTTTTCCGTAATCCCTGGGTGATCGCGCCGGCTTCCACGGATGCCCGGGATGGGCTGGGCCCCCTGTTCAATACCAATGCCTGCCAGAATTGCCACATCAAGGATGGCCGTGGTCACCCGCCGGCAGCCGACGCCAAACAGGCGGTATCCATGCTGGTCAGGCTGTCGGTGCCCGCCGCTGCCGATGACGATCTGACCCGCAGTGGTCTGGTACCTGAGCCCAACTATGGTGGCCAGTTCCAGGATGCGGCGATCCCCGGTGTGGAGCCGGAAGGACGGGTGCGGGTCACCTACGAATTCGAGACGGTCACCTTTGCCGATGGCCACCAGGTGGAACTGCGCAAGCCGCGTCTGGACTTTTCCAACCTGGCTTATGGCGACATGCATCCTGCTACTCTCTTTTCGGCACGGATTGCACCACCCGTGATCGGGCTCGGATTTCTGGAGGCGATACCGGAAGCGGATCTGTTGGCCTATGCCGATCCCGATGACGAGGATGGCGATGGCATCAGTGGTCGTGCCAATCGGGTGTGGGATCGCGCTGCGGGTACCACGGCCATGGGCCGCTTCGGCTGGAAAGCCGGTCAGCCCAGCCTGCGTCAGCAGAATGCGGAAGCCTTTGCCAACGATATGGGGCTGAACAGTCATCTGGTGCCCACGGATTCCTGCGCTCCCAGCCAGGCCGACTGTCTGGCCATGCCTAACGGCGGAGAGGTAGAGGTCAGCGACAGCATCATGGACAGCGTGCTGTTCTATACCCGCAATCTGGCCGTACCGGCCCGCCGCAATGTGGATGACCCCCAGGTCCTCAAAGGCAAGTCGTTATTCCACCAGGCCAATTGCCAGGGCTGCCATGTGCCCAGCTTCACCACCGGCGCCGATGCCGCGGAACCGGAGTTGGCCAACCAGACTGTCCGTCCCTATACCGATCTGTTGCTCCACGACATGGGGCCGGGTCTGGCGGATGGCCGTCCTGAGTTCCTGGCTAACGGTCAGGAGTGGCGCACACCGCCGCTGTGGGGCATTGGTCTCACTGAAGCGGTGAATGGCCATACCCAGTTCCTTCACGATGGTCGTGCCCGCAATCTGATGGAAGCGATTCTCTGGCACGATGGCGAGGCCGCCGCTTCCCGGGACAAGGTGCTTGCCTTCGATGCCGAGCAGCGTGCGGCCCTGCTGGCCTTCCTGAATTCCCTGTAGCCCATTCGCTGTGATGCCGAGGTTTCCCATGCAACGCCTTATTCTGCTGATCACCACCCTGGCACTGGCCGCCTGCAGCGATCCCCGTCAGGAGGTCACGGCGCAGCTGGCGGACCAGGTATTGCTGCCGGCGCACCAGCAATGGCTCCGCAGCAATGAGGCGTTGCTGGAAACGACCCGGGCTGGCTGTGCCGGCGAACTGGCGTTGGCAGAGATCGAGCAAGCTTTCCACCAGACCCAGTCCGCCTGGTCCCGTCTGCAACCGTTGATGGTGGGCCCGTTGTCCGAAGGCAATCGCAGCTGGCAAGTCCAGTTCTGGCCGGACAAGCGCAATATGGTGGCCCGCCAGACCGAGTCCCTGCTGGATGAAGCGCCAGAGCTGGATCAGCAACAGCTGGATGACGCCAGTGTGGTGGTGCAGGGGCTTACCGCTTTCGAATATGTGCTCTTCGATGAGCAGGTTGCTATCCGCGAGCGTCGGGATCGCTACTGCCCGTTGCTTGTGGGCATTGCTCGCCATCAGCAGGCCCTGTCTGCGGAAGTGGTTACCCTGTGGCAGCAGCCGGAGGGAATGCTTGAGCAGCTTACGACGTTCCCCAATGGACGCTATGCCAATGCGGATGAGGCGCTGGGTGGCATCCTCCGTGTGCAGATTACGGCGGTGGATACCCTGAAGAAGAAGCTGGGGACACCGATGGGGCGGCTCAACCGCGGGGTGCCGCAGCCCTACCAGGCGGAAGCCTGGCGCAGCCGTCGTTCCACAGAGAACCTGATTGCCTCTCTGCAAGGGGCACAAGCGGTGTGGGAACGGGTCCGCTCCCTGGTCGGGGATGCGCAGCTGGTGGCTGACATTGATGAGGCCTACCAGCGGGTTCACGATCAACTGGATGCCCTGCCGGCGCCCCTGATGGAGATCGTGCAGGATCCGGACAGCCAGGCACAGCTGCAGTCGCTGTATCAGGACCTGGATACGCTGGAAACGCTGCAGCAAAGCGACCTGGCCCGGGACCTGGGTATTCAGCTCGGTTTCAATGCCAACGACGGCGATTAGATTTCTACGAAGCCGCGTAGGAGCACCGCTTGCGGTGCGAACCGCGTCAGCGAAAATCGTCCGCAGGGCGATCAGGTGTTTCAGAGCCAGATGAGGCCAGCCGGAAATCATTGCAGTAAACAGGCATTCCTACCGCTGCGCTGGCGCGCGGTTCGCACCTCAAGCGGCTGTATTCGCTACGCTCACCCTGCGGGCCGACTTACAGTCGTTACTACGCTACGCTTCGTTCCTACAGCGGGATTTAGCTAGGCTTGTGGAGAGACGTTATGCGGCTGACGCGACGACAATTACTGGGTATCGGCACCGCTCTGGCCGGCACCGCTGCCCTGGGAGGTTGGGCTCTGTGGCGTGGCCAAGGCCAGTCCCCACTACTATTGTCTGCCCGTAATGATGCGGCCGGAAAACATTACGCGGTGGGTTACTTTCTCGATGGCCAGCGGGCCTTCGCCACGCCTGTCGCAGAGCGCTGCCACGACATCTGTCGCCACCCCTTGCTGCCCCTTGCCCTGTTTGTTGGCCGCCGCCCGTCCCGGGAAAGTTATCTGGTGGACCTGCGTGACGGTACTCTGCTACAGACCCTGCGCAGTCAGCCGGACCGCCACTTCTACGGCCATGGAGTGTTCCACCACAGTGGTCAGTGGCTCTACACCACGGAGAACGATACGGCCGAGCCGGGGCGGGGAGTGCTGGGGCGTTATCGACTGGAAAACGGCAAGCAGCTGATCCATGACGGCGAGGTCTCCACCCATGGCGTTGGCCCGCATCAGCTGGCCTGGCTGCCGGACGGTGAATCCCTGGTCATCGGCAATGGCGGTATACGGACGGAAGGGGGCAGCCGTGAGGAAATGAACCTGGATGCCATGGCGCCGAGTCTGGTGATCATGGATCGCCACGGTGAAAGGCTCAGCAAGGAAACCCTGCCGCAACAGCAGAACAGTATTCGCCATCTGGCCGTAGCCAGTGACGGCACCGTGATTACCGGTCAGCAATACCATGGTCCGGCCTGGGACAGCATACCGTTGCTGGCCATCAAGCGCCCCGGTCAGCCCTACCAGCCGTTTCCGGTCAGCAACCGCCAATTGGCAATGATGAAACAGTATACCGCCAGCATTGCCATCCATAGCGAGAAGCGACTGGTGGCCATGACGGCGCCGCGGGGCAATCGTTTCTTTATCTGGGATCTGGATTCCGCCGCCACCGTGGTGGATGTTCCCATGGCTGACTGCGCAGGCGTGGGTGCGGTGCCTGAGGGGTTTGCGGTCACATCAGGACAAGGAAAATGCCGTTTCTTCGACTGCTCGGGCAGTGCCGTGAAAAGGCATTGGTTGGATCTGCCTGACGGCTGGTGGGATAACCATCTCTGGTTGGGGTGAGCCGTTTCTTCAGCAAACCAGAGATCGCCAGGGCGGGTGGGGAGTCGAGTGCTTCGCTTTGCGAGCAAAGCTCCAACAGCGGGTTTCCGGCCAGCTTCCGGGGCCTGTTGGAGCCTGGCTCGCAAGGCGAGCTTCTATCATCTGTATCAGTCGTGCCAGTTGGATACCTTGCCGGAGCAGACCCAGTCCTTGGAGCCTTTTTCCACCCCGATCCAGTTATAGCTGTAGCGGCCATTGGCGTTACTGGTGGACCAGCTCTTGGTGTTACCCGCTGAAATACCGGACGCGCCGCAGTCTTCCGAGCCGTTATTGCGCTCATTGCAGAAGCGGGCATAAATCCGGTTGTTGCAGGTATTGCGGAAGGTAACGGTGAAGCGGCCTTCAGTGTACTGGCTCCATTTGGTGTCGTGCACCACCATGCAGGGGCCGCCCCGGCTGTTCCGGCCATCCCAGCAGGTGTCTTCATCCAGGCTGGAGTAGTAGTCCGCAATGGCAAACTGTGAGGCGAGCAGTGTGGCAATGCCAAGAGTCCATTTCATGATCTTCCCCTTTTCTGTTCATCATTTGATCCCGGCGTGTCGTTACCGGGCATCATCGTTCCCCCTTCATTGTAGAAACTGGCCAGAAATGGGCTTCCCCCATATGGGGTAAAAGTGAAAAAACGTCAGTGGTCGCCCCGGCATTCCTGGTGATCGCTGAGGACCTCGATGACCCGGCATTCCCCTGCATGCCCCTGCTCGCACTCGTCAATCATTCGATCCAGTTCGTTACGTAATGCGGTGAGAGAGAGGATGCGGGCCTGCACGGCGGCCCGGTGACGGCGGGCGATGCTGTCCGCGTGGCCATGCTGCTCGCTCATGGCCAGCAGTTCGCGAATATCATCCAGGGTAAAACCCAGTTCCCGGCTGTGGCGGATGAATTGCAGTCGTTCCCGGTGTTTGCGGTGATAACGGCGCTGTCCACCTTCGCTGCGGGCAGGTTCAGGCATCAGGCCGATCTTTTCGTAATAGCGGATGGTTTCCACCTTGCAGCCAGTGGCCTGGCTCAGGGTGCCGATGGAAAAAAGCGTACTCATTCTGCCTCCGGGGCTTGAACCTGTAGTCACTACAGCTTTTTTAATGATGGCATGACCGACGGGATTCAAGGAAATCCCGGTGAGGAAAAGGCAATACAGGCGCTTGCGGGTCTGCGATGGGGTTTCTGGAGGCCTGGTCCAGGCCATGCCGATTGTGAATTTGCGTGAACTGATGGAGACATGAGTCATGGGCTGTTGTGATACCGATATCCGTTCCACCCCGGCACCGGCCTATCGCCGGGTGTTATGGGTGGTGCTGCTGATCAATGCCGTGATGTTTGTGGTGGAGGCGACCTCCGGGGTGCTGGCGGATTCCCGTGCCCTGCAGGCGGATGCCCTGGATTTTCTGGGAGATACGGCCACCTACGGGCTGACCCTGTGGGCACTGGGCCAGTCCCTGGCCTGGCGGGTGCGGGCAGCCCGTATCAAGGGCGTTTCCCTGCTGATCATGGGGCTGGTGGTTCTGGCGAACAGTGTCTGGGTCTTGCTCCAGGGGAATGCGCCCCAGGGCCAGATGATGATGGGGGTCGCCGGGTTGGCACTGACCGCCAACGTGGTCAGCGCTTTGCTGCTGATGCGTTACCGGCAGGGGGATGCCAATATTCGCTCGGTTTGGCTGTGCTCTCGTAACGATGCCATCGCCAACCTGGCGGTACTGCTCTCCGGGGCGTGGGTAGTCTGGCAGGGCAGTCGCTGGCCGGACCTGCTGGTGGCATTGGCCATTGCCGGACTGTTTACCCACAGTGCCGTCTCCATTTTGCGTCAGGCGAACCAGGAGCGGGAACCGGATCACTGCGGGAGTTGATGCCATGATTCAACTGACATTTACCAGTGATCTACCCGTGGACCGCAGCCGCCTGTGGCAGGCAGTCACCGCCATGGACGGTATCAACGATGAAATGCGTCACTGGTTGAGCATGGGCGCGCCGCCGGGGGTTCGGGATCTTCAAGCGGTGGCGCTGACACCGGGCAAGCCCCTGTTCCGCAGCCCATTGAAGCTCTTCGGTCTGTTGCCGGTGGGCCACTCCGAGTTGACCCTGTTGTCGCTGACTCCGCAGGAAGGCTTCGTGGAAGCGTCCCCCATGACCGGTATGCGCAGCTGGCGCCACCATCGCCGCTTGGCGGACAGTGACACGGGCTGTACGCTGCAGGACATTCTGGAATTTGAACCGCGGGTGTTCCCGCGTACCACGGGCGCGCTGGTGGCATTTTTCTTTCGCCACCGTCACCGCCGCCTGCGTCGTCGTTATCGCTGAGTCGCTATGGATTTCAAACAGGAAGACCTGAAAGCCCTGATCGAACGTACCATGCCGTTCGGAAAATACCAGGGCCGGGTGCTGATCGATCTGCCTGAACCCTATCTGCTGTGGTTCGCCGACAAGGGATTTCCCAATGGCGAGCTGGGCCGGCTGATGGCACTGGCGCTGATGCTGAAGATGGATGGCACCGAGAAGTTGCTGGAGCCGTTACGACAAAGCCATGGATAGCGCCGCCTTTCGTCATTAGTCTTGGTGCTTCAGTGAGACGCAAGGAACCTATCATGAGCCAGCTGCAACCGCTTTCCGATGCCCTCTGGCACGTCGCCATCCCCCATGCCTTCATGGGCCTCCATGTGGGGACTCGCATGACCGTCGTGAAGCTGTCCAGCGGCGGGTTGTTGTTGCACTCGCCGGTGCCGGTGGACGAGGATCTGGCGGCAGAACTGGCGGCGTTGGGGGAGGTGACACATATCGTTTGCCCCAATCTGTTCCATCATGTTTTTGCCGCTGAGGTAAAGCAGCGTTATCCGAAAGCGCTTTTGCATGGCCCGGCCAAACTGGCCGGCAAGCGCAAGGATCTGAAGCTGGATGCGGTGCTCTCGGAAACCCCGCACCCGGATTGGGGAGAGGATTTCGAGCTGGTCTTTATTGAAGGCTCCATGCTGCAGGAGACGGTGTTTTACCATTCCGCCAGCCGCACCCTGATCGCCGCCGACCTGATCGAAAACTTCCGCCAGTGTGACCATGGCTTCACCCGCTGGTATCTGAAACTGGGCGGCCTGTGGCAAAAGCCGGGTTGGCATCCGATCCTGCGGTTGGTCTACCTGAACCGTCGCAAGGCCCGCGCCAGTATCACCCGTATCCTGGAATGGCCCTTTGAAAAGCTCAGCCTGGCCCATGGCGAGGTGATTACCGAAAATGCCCGCAACCAGGCCCGCCATGGGCTGGAGTGGTTGTTCTAGGGGTCGGAGTCAGTCCGGCCCGCCACCATTCCTGTCCTCCTTTTTAACCTGGGATTGTCTGTGCTGCCCCTCGTTTATCACCCCAACTACAGCTTTCCCTTTCCCGGCGAACACCGTTTCCCCATGGAAAAATTCGGTCTGCTGCACGGGCATTTGCGGGCGGCGGGAATTGCCTGTGGCGACAATGAATTTCGCCCGGGAAGAGCCAAGGCGGCCCTGCTTGGCCAGGCCCATTGTCCCCGATATGTGTCGGATGTTGTTGCCGGCAGCCTGGACCCGAAAGCCCAGCGTCGCCTGGGGCTGCCGTGGAGTGAGGGGCTGGTAAAACGCACCTGTATCGCGCCCATGGGCACCCTGCTTACCGCCCAGCTGGCCCTGAAGCAGGGATTGGCCTGTCATCTGGCGGGGGGTACCCATCATGCCCATTACGATTTCGGTTCCGGTTTCTGCATCTTCAATGACTTGGCCTTTGCGGCGAAGCAACTCCTGGCCAGTGGGGCGGTTGAGCGGCTGCTGATTTTCGATTGCGATGTCCATCAGGGTGATGGCACCGCCGCCATGCTTGCCGATGAGCCACGAGCGTTTACCTGTTCCATCCATTGCGAAAAAAACTTTCCGGTGCGCAAGCAGAAAAGCGATCTGGATGTGGGATTGCCGTTGGGAATGAGTGACCGGGATTACCTGGACACGGTGTTCGAAACGCTGGAATCCCTGCTGGACACGGTGCGTCCGCAACTGGTGCTGTATGATGCCGGGGTGGATATTTTCGAGCATGACCCGCTGGGACGACTGTGTATTTCCGAGCAGGGTATCGCCGACCGTGATCGCGGTGTGATCGAGCGCTGCCGCCGCCGGGAAATCCCGGTGGCCACGGTGATCGGTGGCGGCTACTATGATGACCGGGTCGCGCTGGCACGGCGGCATGCCATCGTCGTCGAAGCCAGCTACGAGTTCGCGACAAGGTCGTTGTAGAAGCGTCGCTGGCGGTACGATAAAACACGTAAATCAAAGGCGATTTCACCACCGAGCGCACAGAGATCACTGAGGAAAAGAGTCGGTATTCTCGGTGTGCTCTGTGCCCCCTGTGGTGACAACGTTTTTATCCAGGTCAGGAATCGCGCCGCCAGCGACGCTCCTACGCAAGCGTTCGGAGAGTATCAATGCCCAAAGCCCTATTGATCATGGCCCATGGCAGCCGCAGCGACACGGCCAACGACGAATTCCGTGCCCTGGTGGAAGCCGTGGCGGAATCCGCCCCTGGGGCGGGCGAGGAATATGTGGCGGTGCTGCCCTGTTTTCTCGAGCTGGCCCAGCCCTCGCTGGTAGAGGCGATTCAGCAGCTGGAGCATCAACCAGTGACCCATGTGCAGCTGTATCCCTTGTTCTTCAACAAGGGCAAACACGTGGGCAAGGATATTCCGGCCCAGGTGGAAGATGCCCGCGAGCGTTTTCCGGATCTTTCCATTGAACTGTTGGATTATTTTGGAAATGCCAAGGGCCTGGCGGGTCTGGTGCTAAAGCATATCGGGGAACAGAGCTAGGTGCATGGACTGATGGCACTCCCCCCGCAGAATGGATGCTTTTTTGCCTGGGGAATCCCGGATCTCGTCTTCTGCATGTCAGCGTCACATATTGGGACAACGGTTGGCGCTTTGGCCTTAAAGCGCCAACCTTTCATGAACATGCGCTGACGAGCTCTAGAACGTTTTGGCAAACACCAGCCCGCCCCACAGCACATTCCGGTCGCCCACGCCCTCCTTCAATTCGGAGGTGTGGCCCCGCAGTACATAGCTGAGCCGGTAGCCATCATTGAAGGCCCAGGTGTAGCCCAGCCAGGCTTCGGCCACGCCATGATTGACCTCGTCACTGTCGTAGCTCACTTCGCTGTCGCGGAACTGGCCCTGCAGAAAGGCGTTATAGGCCCGGCCCACCAGGGCGATGCCGCCCCACAGATAATGTTCATGATTCTGGCTCATGGCGGTGGCGTTGTTGCGCTCCCCGTAATGGGCCAGTTCCGGACTGGTCTGCCACCAGGGAGAATGCAGGCGCCCGGCGCGGAAGCTCAGGCTCCAGCGTGCTTCGGTGAGGTAGCCCACCGAGCCTTCTACGGTGCTCTTCACTTCCAGTCGGTCGGATGACACGGGCAGGATCTTCTGTCGGGCCACCGCATAGCGGAAGGTGGGTTCGCCGCCATCACTGACCTGATGCTCCCAGCCTTCCGCCCGGTCGCTGCCAATCACCTTGTGTACCCCATTCTGGATGTCACCGGCCAGATCCAGCCCCATGGCACCCACTGTCAGGGTGCTGTGCCAGGCCACTTGCCTGGCCGGGTTCACCTGTACCCGGCTGCTGGAAAGATACATCAGGCTGGCGTAGGGGCGGTCGTCATACAACGGGCGCTTGGCCTCCTTGTCTTCCGGGGTGAAACCAAAGATGCCGGCTTCAAAGCTGTGTCCCCGGATCTGGCCCCCGGCGATACCGTCCACGCCGGTGAGTCTGTCGATCCAGGTCAGCGGCGTATTCAGGGACAGGGCGAAATCCCGGGCCTGTCGACCGGTAGCGGCCACACTGATCCCGTAGGTGTAGTCCTGATCGCGACTGCCGGGGACAAGCAAGTCGTTGTCCAGGGTCAGGGACCAGCTGCCGATGGTCCGCTCCTGTTGCGGATCGGGACGAGGCCGACGTGGGCGCTGTTCCTCGAACGCAGGGTCACCGGCCCGGGCCAGTTGCACTCTGTCAGTGCTGGCAGCCATGCCGCTGCCCGGTGTCGCCACGCCGCCCAGCAGGGCAACCAGCAGCGCTGTGATCGCTGATTTGCCCTGTTGGCGCAGCCGCGGTTTGGCAAAACCTGTCAGTCTCTCTGCATCGTTCATGGCGTCATGTCCACCTGGGGGCGTGCCGTGCACACCCGGGTTAGATTTGCTGCGCGTACAGTAGGCCCGGCACGCGCAATAGCGGTATTGCGTTGCTGGGCAGTTGTTGCCTGTTTCTACAGAGAGTTGTTGTTATGCCAGCGATGACGGCGCAGCGAATGTGGCCGTCTGAATCATGGTGACAAGGATGGGCTGGAACAGTTTGATGAAACAGTGGGACTGGCTGGGCGATTTAATCGATTTTTTCGAACTTTACAGTGGTTATGGCAGCCCCGCCTTGAGGCGGCGGTGACCGAATGCCTGACCGGCACGTTGTTTTTCGTCATTGAGCCTGTCGTATTCCCGCGAGTAGCCTCGGTAATATAAGGCTTGATCCGTTAACGACATGCGAGGAGTGGCAAGGTGGCAGAGGCATATATCGTAGCGGCGGTGCGTACCGCCGGTGGCAAGAAAAATGGTCGGCTGAGCAAGGTGCACCCGGCGGATATGGGTGGCCGGGTCATTGATGCGGTGGTGAATCGTATCGGTGTGGCACCTGAGAAGGTGGACGACGTGATCTTCGGTTGCGTGAGCCAGATCGGTCCGCAGACCTTCAATGTGGCGCGGACTTCCATCCTCAGTTCCTGCCTGCCGGAATCCGTCCCCGGTGTCACCATCGACCGCCAGTGCGGTTCCTCACAACAGGCGATTCACTTCGCCGCCCAGGCGGTCATGAGTGGCACCCAGGATCTGGTGATTGCCGGTGGTGTGGAATCCATGAGTCAGGTGCCCATCGGTGCGCCGGTCACTGCGGTCAAGGAAATGGGCAACCCGTTCACCGGTGAAATCAGCAAGCGTTATCCCGGTGAGACGTTCAGCCAGTTCATCGGCGCCGAGCGGATGGCGGAGAAATACGGTGTGAGCAAGGCCGAGCTGGACCAGTTCGCCTACGATTCCCACAAGCGCGGTGCCGCTGCCACCGAGGCCGGCCGGTTCAATGACGAAATCATTCCGGTGCCGATTACCCTGGAAGATGGCAGTAGTGATGAGCACATCGTGGACGAAGGGATCCGCTGGGAAGCGGAACTGGATGCCATCAAGGCGCTGCAGCCGCTGCAGGAAGGGGGCCATATCAGCGCCGCCAATGCCAGCCAGATTACCGATGGCGCGTCGGCGGTGATGATTGCCAGCGAAAAGGCGGTGAAGGAATACGGCCTGACGCCTCTCGCGCGTATCCATGCCATGGCGGTGGTGGGCTCCGATCCGACCATGGTGCTGGAAGGCCCGATTCCGGCCACCGAGAAAGTGCTCAAGCAGGCCGGCATGACCATTGGCGACATCGATCTGTATGAAGTGAACGAGGCCTTCGGTTCCGTGCCCCTGGCCTGGATGAAGGCGGTAGGCGCCGACTACGACAAGCTCAACGTCAACGGTGGCGCCCAGGCCCTGGGCCATCCGCTGGGTGCCACCGGCACCAAGTTGATGGGAACCCTGGTCTACGAACTCAAGCGTCGCGGTGGCAAGTACGGTCTGTTGGCTATCTGCGAAGGCCTGGGTACAGCTAATGCCACCATCATCGAAGTGCTGTAAGAGCAGTTTCAAGTTGAAAGTGGAAACGCGAGGTTAGTGCTCGCCAGCGATGAAAGGTTGGGTGCCGCGCGGCGGCGTTGTTCGACCTGAAAAAAGCCGCCCCGGGAAACCGGGGCGGCTTTTTTATGGCCGCAAACAACCACTGTTTGCAAGGAAGTAGGGTGCACTGAGCCTAAGGCGAACTGCACCATCAAACGCCGGGCCGGTGCAGTTCGCCTTAGGCTCAGTGCACCCTACGCAATCTGTGGCAACGGTCAGAGGGCGCCCGGCATGTCTGTCATGTCAGGCGCCACTCAGTCTCTCTGCCAGCCACACCCCGGCCAGTACCATGATGGCCACCGACCCCACCGGTACAAAGACACGCCGATAGGCCACTGTTTCCCGGACCAGATAGGCCGCTGGCACAAACAGCAGCACGATGGCTACCTGGCCCAGTTCCACGCCGAGATTGAAGCCCAATAACGGCAGGAAAATCCCGCTGTCAGTGAGGCCCAGATCAGCCAGTACCGAGGCAAAGCCCAGACCATGAATCAGCCCGAACACGAAAGCCATAACCCAGCGTTTGGGAAACAACCGGGGTACCAGATTCGCCGCTGCACCCAGCGCTACGGTGATGGCGATGGCGGACTCCACCAGCCAGGTGGGCAGCGTGATGATGCCCAGTGTTGCCAGAGCCAGGGTTAGCGAATGGGTGACCGTAAAGGCGGTAACAATCGCCAGCGTCTGTGTGAGCGCGCCGGTGATAGTGGGTGCCGGCTGCCAGCCGCCCCGCTGCCATAGCAGCACCGCCGGGAACAACAGCGTCAGCAGGAACAGGATATGGTCATAGCCGATCAGGATATGGTGCACACCCTGGCGGATGAACCCCTGGAACGCCTGCCATTGTGCCCCGGCATCCGTGGACATCAGCTGGTTGCGGTGCTGGTTGCTGAACACGGCGGTGAGCGTGGTATCTCCCTGTTCCAGCCGTAACAGGCCATGGTGGCTGGGGTCTCGATCAAACAGGAACTGATAGCCCACGGCCAATTGCTCCGGCGGCCGCTGGCAATCGCCGCGCCAGTGCAGGGCGGCGTAGGTGCCATCCACGTGGTCGATGGCCTGCAGCCGGGTCAGGTTGAGGGCACAGGCGTGTCGCTGCTCGCCATGCAGTGCCTCGATGGTAAGGGTGGGGAGCACGGTAGCGTCCAGGTTGCGCTGCTGGCGGCGCAGTTCCCCCCAGGTGATGGTGCCATCACCGTTTTGATCCAGGGGCAGCACCAGCTGCAGGTCGCGCAGGGCGATATCCCAGCGCCCCTCTATCAGGGCGTTGCCGGCATTGCTGTTGATCACCAGATAGCTGTCGCTGGGTTTGTGGGCGAATGCCTGCCCGGCCAGCAAGAGCAGGAAAAGCAAAGACAGGGATTTCATTCACTGGCTCCCTTGGCAGGTTGAGTGAGTTGGGCATCGTCAACCTGGTATCGGTCTACAAAGGCCTGTAACTGGCTCAAGGTTGCCTGATCGTCGGCGTCCATGGCGCTGGCGTGCAGCAGTCGCAGGTCAGCCAGTTCCCGTTGCTGCTGCCAGTTTTCCCGGGCCAGGGTGAGGGCGCCTTGCGGATCGGACTCTACTTCAAGCAGGAAGCGGGCGTGCTCGCGCAGGTGGCGCTGGCGACCGGTGTCCTGGTCAGCGGCCATACGGGCCCGGTAGTCCTGCCGCCAGGCCTGGGCCTGAGGGTGCTCAAGGCGTTGCCCGGCAATGGCCAGCCTCAGCAAGGCGCCTTCCCTGTCCTGCCAGTTGGTGAGATCGCGGATGACCGCCTGTGCCTGGTTGCTGGCCAGCCACAGGTCACTTTGCAGGTAGCGTAGATAGGGATCATCCGGGGCCTGTTGCAAGGCGTCACGCAGGTGCTCGGTGGCCAGTTCGAGACGGCCCTGTTGCAGCGCTATTTCCGCGCTCAGGGTGTTCAGCCATTGGGCGGATTTTCCCTGTGGCGCGGCCGGGCTGGATGCCAGGGCCTGCAGGGTGCGATAGGCTTGCTCCCGCTGGCCCGTGATGGCCTGGACGCTGGCCTGACAGAGCAAAACGGTGGTGGGCGGCAGCGTACGGGATGCTGCCTGGCAAGCCTGCCGGGCCTCATCGAGCCGGCCTTGTACCCGGTCAATATTGGCCAGCATCAGCCACGCTTGTCCCTGGTTGGGTGACTGCTCCAGCAGTCGTGTCAGGCGATGACGGGCGCGGGCAAATTGATGACGTTGCTGTTCGATACGGGCCATCAGCAGGTTGGCTGCCGGTGACGACATGTCCTGACTGAATGGAGCCAGCGTGGCCTCGGCGTAACCGAGAAAGCGGGGATCGCCTTGGGCACTGGCATAGTCAATCTGTGAGCGGGCCAGTGCCAGCGCTGCTGACAGGTCGCTGGGTGGAGAAGGCGCCTGCAGCGTTGCCGGAACCTGGGGAAGGCGGGCGAGAACCACATGGTCCCCGCCCGGTGTGTAGGGGGCGGCGCTTGCGAGGGCCGCCATGCAAAACAAAAAGAGAGTCACCGCAACCGACAAAAGACGCCATATTTTGGCGCCTTTGTCAGTCCCGGAGAAGCTCTCTGAAACGTGCGGGTGAAAAGCCTCCACTACCGCATCGCGGTAGTGGAGGCTGGTCTCATTTCTCCGCTGCCAATACATCGTCATAGGCGTTCGGGTTATTCAGATCACGAAAAATGAAGCGGGTATCATTGATGGGAACCGGATCCCGGGTATCCCCGCTAGTGGCTAGCTGAGCTTTCACAAAGGCGGTGTAGTTGATCGCCACCGGCGCCTGCTGGCGGGGACGATCATTGTCACTGCCAAAGCACCCGCTCAGTACCAGTGCACTCACGCTGACGGTAGTAGCCAGTAAATATCGCATGATGTCCTCCTTCACCGGACTGCCAGTGGAGCGTTATCGGCGCCGGGCAGTGGGGTGTTCAGGTAGGGGAAACGGGTCAGATAATCCGCTGCGTTCGGCAGGGCGCCGTCGTTGACGATAGCGCCACCGTTGACCTGCATGTCCTGAGTACCGCAGGAGCCAATTTCGCCACCAGCGGCTTCACCGTTCACATCAGCGCCACACAGAAAGCCTTCGGCTGCGGTGAGGGCGATGTCTACCACATCATCAATCGGGCGTCGGCCATTGGGGAAGCCGGCAAAGTCGCCACCTGCAACACCCAGATCATTCTGGCCACCTGCTGCCGTGGCCGGGATGCCGGTGTTCAGGCGCAGCATTTCGCTGGCGGTAACGGTGGGCAATTGAGTGACGCCGGGCACACCGGTTAGAAAGACAGTGACCAGGTCATTACGGGGCGTTTCCGGGGCTGCTACTCCGTGCACGATTTCTACCAACGCAGGCAGGCTGGGGTTGGTCACATAGGTGGCGAACTGGCCATCATCTTTCGGTTCGCTGCTGTTGAAACGGTCCTTGTCGGGCAGGCCGATGACCACTTCGTTTACCAGCGGAGAGCCGAGTCGGGATACTTGGGTAAAGGCACCACCTTTCACTGCAGGACCTTTGGCGTTACTGCTGCCAGTAGTCTCTGAGCCCTGGGGTGCCGGGTTGATGACCGTAGCCTGGCGGATGCTGGCGGTGGTCCAGCCGCCGATCACGGTGTTCTCTCCGGTAAGGCAATCAGCCGGGACTTCCAGTGCCAGGCTGGTGATGTTCTTGTCGGCAATGATATTTCTGCGGGAGTCCCGGGCGCCCAATGGGTCAAGTGCAATCAGGTCGAAGATTTCCCCCAGGTTAACGACAAAGCCTTCCTGACGCTGTCCGGCAAATACGCGGCCGGGCATGGGGCAGTCAGGGATGGTCACGTCGTAGATGAAGTTGTCCGCATAGGTCTCATAGTCACCAATGGACTTGGTGCCGATGTTATCCAGCGGTTTGGCAAAGCTGCTGTCACCACTGCCGGCATCGGTCAGGTTCTGCACGTTGCCAGTACGACGGTCGCCGGTCACCATTTCTACGGTGAAACTTTCCAATACATTCTGGGCATCGTTGTTCTGGCCGGTGACGGCATTGATATTAATCAATGGTACGGGAACAGAGGTGCCGCCTACATCGACCGCCAGGTCGCGGCGCTCAGTATTGAACTGGAAACGGAAGGTAATGTTTTCTTGCGCGTTGCCATCGTTATCAATGTGGATTTCATAGATGGCGTCATCATCGAGGGAGAAATAATTAGGGCCGCCGTATGCGTCCTGTAGCGGCAGATAGTTGGCAATCAGGGTGACATAACCGTCGCGACCGGATTCATAGCTGTTGAACATGTAGAAATCCGTACCGTCGACTTTGGGCATGCCTGTAATAAAGGGGGCTTCCCGGTGGCTGGATGCCATCGTGCCGGCACTGGCCAGCAGGGTGGCCGCAGCGCAGGCCGCGGGAATCAGGGTAAGGCGGGATAACATGACGAATCTCCTTTCTTGTCGGTGTGTAAGTAGTACGCGACAGGAATGAAACTGGATGCAGAATTTATTTTTCTTTTTTTTTTGCATCCGAATCCGGTTTTTTCACGTATTAACGACAACGCATCTGTCATTGGTGAGGAACGACTCATGGTAATACAGGGGGTGCCTCGTCATGGCAGAAGCAGACGACGGACTGGTACACGCGCTGGCTCGAATCGCTCAGGGCGACCGTCAGGCTTTTGCCGGTTTTTATCAGAAAACCCATCGCGCGGTATTTGGTATGTGTGTGCATTTGCTGCGGGACCGTGATGAGGCCTGTGATGTACTCCAGGAAACCTATATTCAGGTTTGGCACCACGCCGGCGAATACCATTGTGATCGTGGCAGCGTGCAGACCTGGATGATGTCCATCGGCCGTTATCGCTGTCTGGATGCCTTGCGTCGCCGCCGCTACGAGGCGGATTACGATAGCGTCAGTGACCGCCAGGAAAGTAGCGCCCCGGGCCCAATGGACAACGCCGGCAACCAGCTGGATCGTCAAAGACTCAATCATTGTTTGAAAGATCTGGATGAGCGCTACCGTTCCAGTATCGAGATGGCCTACTTTCGTGGTTTCACTCACCAGGAGCTGGCGGTCGCCATGGGCGAGCCACTGGGCACTACCAAAAGCTGGATTCGTCGTGGGCTGGATGTATTGCGCCGGTGCCTGGACACATGAAGCCGGATAACTACGAACGTAATCATGCGCTGGCCGCGGAATATGTCGTGGGTACGCTGCAGGGCGCCGCCAGACAGCGTTTCGAGCGCTGGATGATGGTCTCTGCCCGGGTACGCCGTCAGGTATGGTACTGGGAGCGACGGCTGCAACCTTTCAATGAATCCTTGCCGGAAGAGGCCGCCCCGAAGGCCGTGTGGAACAGCATCGAGCAACGGCTCTTCCCGGGCACGGCACCGGTGGCGTCGCGGTGGTGGCAGACCCTGACGGCCTGGCGCTGGAGTACGGGTATCGCTGTGCTGGCGGTTTTTGCCTTGCTGCTCTGGACGCCGTCACCGCCGGTTGTCACACATTATGTAGGTGTGGTGCAGAGTCAGCAGGCGGAGCCGCTGTGGCTGGTGAATGCTTCCGTGGATCATCGCCTGAGCGTGAAGGCCATGCCCCCGGTTCAACCGGCGGACGGTGGCAGGGATTACCAGTTGTGGTTGTTGCCGGAGTCGGGCGCGCCGATATCACTGGCGTTGCTGCCTACGGGCGGTGCCCGGTTGCAGATTGATCTCAGCGATCAGCAGGTGCGCCAGTTGTTACAGTCCCGCTCTCTGGCGATCAGCCTGGAACCTGCGGGTGGTTCACCTACTGGCCAGCCCACCGGTCCGGTGGTGTATCAGACACGCCTGGTGCAAATGTAGCGAGCAAAGCCTGAAAGTGAACGCATCAGAATCAGTCGGTGAGTTCACTTTCGGCTTGCTCCAGCGACTCCATGGCTTCCAGTAACTGCTCTTCCAGTTCGTCGTGCTGTTTTTTCAGGCGTGCCTGATCGCCAAGCAATGCATTCATTTCGTTTTTACGGCTGTCGTCAGTGTACAGGCTGTCGTCGCCCAGGGCGGTTTCGATCTTGGCCAGCTCCTGGTCACATTGGCTGAGCTGTTTCTCCAGTTTTTCCACTTGCCGCTTGAGGGGGCGTAACTGTTCCCGTTGCTGGGCGGCCTGCTGGCGGCGGGCTTTTGCATCCAGGCCATCGCCGGCTTTTTCTTCCTTGACGGGTTTGCCGTCACGGCGGTTCTGCTGCAGCCAGCGGCCGTAGTCATCCAGGTCACCCTCGAATCGGGTCACCGAGCCATTGGCCACCAGCCAGAACTCATCCACGGTGGTTTCCAGCAGGTGCCGGTCGTGGGATACCATCACCACTGCCCCTTCAAAGGCCTGCAGGGCCATATTCAGGGCCTCTCGCATGTCCAGGTCCAGGTGGTTGGCGGGTTCATCCAGAATCAGCAGCGCCGGTTTTTCCTGCACGATCATGGCCAGTGCCAGGCGCGATTTCTCCCCCCCGGAAAAACGTCCCACCGGGGCAAACACATCATCACCGTGAAAGCCGAACCGGCCCAGCTCGCTGCGCAAGGCGGATTCACTCCATTTGGGATGGAAACGTGACAGCATCTGGTAGGGCGTATCGCTGTGATCCAGCCGGTCCACCTGTTGCTGGTGGAAGTAGCCAACCGCCAGGTCGTTGTCCTTGTCGAACCGGCCCGCCAGGGGCGCAAGCTCGCCCACCAGGGTGCGGATCAGGGTGGATTTACCGGCGCCGTTGGGCCCCAGCAAACCCAGTCGCGATTCCGGTCGCAAGCTCAGGCAGACATTGTCGAGAATGGCCACCTCTCCCTGCTCGCTACGGTAACCGCAGCGCACCGCATCCAGATTTTCCATGGGGTTGGGCAGTTTGTCGGGCTTGAGAAAATCGAAACTGAACCCGGAATCCACATGGGCCGGGCCGATCAGTTCCAGTCGTTCCAGTGCCTTGACACGGCTTTGCGCCTGCTTGGCCTTGGACGCCTTGGCCTTGAAGCGGGCGATGAACTTCTGCATGTGGGCCACCTGGGCCTGCTGCTTTTCATGCATCTTCTGTTGCAGGGACAGCTGTTCGGCGCGCTGACGTTCAAAATCCGAATAGCCGCCGCTGTAGTGCTTCAGCTGTTTGTGTTCGATATGCAGGATCTGGTTGACGGTGGCATCCAGGAAGGCGCGGTCGTGGGAGATCACCAGCAGCGCCCCCGGTTGCTGCACCAGGTAGCTTTGCAACCAGAGGATGGCATCCAGATCCAGGTGGTTGGTGGGCTCATCGAGCAGCAGCAGGTCCGCATCGCTCATCAATACCTGGGCCAGGTTCAGGCGCATGCGCCAGCCCCCGGAAAAACTGGCCACTGGCTGCTGTTGCTGCGCTTCGCTGAAACCGAGCCCGGCCAGCAGGGTGGCGGCCCGGGCCGGCTGTTGCCAGGCGTGCAATGCTTCCAGTTCGCCATGGGCATGGGCGATGGCGTGGTTGTCACCGGCGGCTTCCGCGTCTGCCAGTGCTTTCTCTGCCCGGCGCAGGGCGCGATGGCCGTCAAGCACATAGTCGATGGCCGGCTGTTCCAGTGCGGGTACTTCCTGGGCCATCATGGCCAGGCGCCAGTCCGCGGGCAGGTTCAGGTTGCCGCCGTCGCTCTCCAGTTCGCCCATGATAAGCTTGAACAGCGAACTCTTGCCGGTGCCGTTGCGGCCCACCAGCCCCACGCGCCAGCCCTTGTGCAGGACCACGCTGGCGTCTTCCAGCAAAAGGTCGGGGCCGCGGCGAAGGTTGATGTGTTCCAGAGAGAGCATGGATAGATCCGGGATTGATGAGAACCGGCGCAGTGTAAGCCAGCAAAGGTAACGGGGGAACCGTGGACGACTCCATAAAGCAGGATCTGTGGCGCTATGCCCTGGGGCGATGGCAGGACAAGGATTTTGAGCGTGCCTGCCTGCACCTGCAGGACGAATATCAGGTGCCGGTGGCCCTGTTGCTGTCCGGCCTGTGGCTGGCAGAATCAGGCAAGCAGCCGGATGCAGGAGTAGGGCGCCGAATGGCGGAGCTGGCCGGGCAATTCGAAGCCGATTATCTGCGCCCACTGCGGGCCGTTCGCCGCAAGGCTGGCGACGATGCGCGGCTGCCGGAATTCAAGCGGCAACTCCAACAGGTGGAGCTGGAAGGTGAGCGCTGGCTGCTGACAACCCTGCCGACCCTCTGCGACAACCTGTTGCCTGCCGGCAAGCCGGTGGATGCCATGGCCTGGTTGTTGGTGCTGGTGCCGGAAACGGCCCAGTGTGAGGGGGTGCAGGGCGCTCTCAACGATCTGGTAGCGCTCTAGGCATTGCGACGAAGCCGCTGTAGGAACGGAGCGTAGCGGAGTAACGCACGTTGTGCAGTGCGGCCCGAAGGGTGAGCGTAGCGAATACACCTCTTGAGGTGCGAATCCGAGCCTTGGCGAGGAAACGGTATCGCAGCTACTCCCATCCCTTTCTCAGAAAAAACTGTCGGGCCCTGACATTCCTGATCGGCCTCCGGCCGATTCCGCGTTGACACGCGGTTCGCCCCTCAAGAGGAGCTCCTACGGTGCCACCACCTCGCGCTCTCGCGCTTTGAACTTTTAACGTCCTCCTGCCATCCTTCATTTCCCTTGTGTTTCACCGGACTGTCTCATGACCACCGACCTGGCCTTCGACCGCGATCATCTCTGGCATCCCTATACGTCCACCTCGAAACCCTTGCCCACCTTTGCGGTGGCCAGAGCCGAAGGGGTGCGCTTGACGCTGGAAGACGGGCGCGAGCTGGTGGATGGCATGTCGTCCTGGTGGGCGGCGGTACATGGCTATAACCATCCGGTGCTCAACCAGGCTGCCAAGGACCAGATCGACCGCATGGCCCATGTGATGTTCGGTGGGCTGACCCATGAACCGGCGGTGGAGTTGGGCAAGAAACTGGTGGCATTGACGCCGGACCCGTTGGAGAAGGTGTTTCTGGCTGACAGCGGCTCAGTCTCCGTGGAGGTGGCCATCAAGATGGCCCTGCAGTACTGGCTCAGCCAGGGACACAGCGGCAAGGATAAATTGCTGGCCCTGCGCAATGGCTATCACGGCGATACCTTCGGGGCCATGGCCGCCTGCGACCCGGTCAACGGGATGCACTCCCTGTTCAGCGGGGTGCTGCCCAAGCACTTCTTTGCCGAGGCGCCGCAGTGCCCCTACGACAGTGATTTTGATACCGATGATCTCAATTCCATCCAGCAGATGCTGGCGGATCATCATCAGGAGATCGCCGCCGTGATTCTGGAGCCGGTGGTACAGGGGGCCGGTGGCATGCGCATGTATCACCCCACCTACCTGAAGGCGGTGCGCGCCCTCTGTGATCAGTATGGGGTGCTGCTGATCTTTGATGAAATTGCCACCGGCTTTGGTCGCACCGGCAAGCTGTTTGCGCTGGAGCATGCGGATGTGTGCCCGGACATTCTCTGCCTGGGCAAGGCTATCACTGGTGGCTACATGACCCTGGCGGCGACCCTGTGTACCGATCAGGTGGCGGCCGGTATTTGCGATGGCGAGGCCGGTGTCTTGATGCACGGGCCCACCTTCATGGGCAACCCGCTGGCCTGTGCGGTGGCCAATGCCAGCATTCAGCTGCTGCTGGATTCCGGCTGGCAGGAAAAAGTGGCGGCCATCGAGGCGCAGCTAAAGGCGGAGTTGCTGCCACTCAAGGACCTGCCTGCGGTGGCGGATACCCGGGTGTTGGGCGCCATCGGCGTGATGGAAATGAAGGAACCGGTGGCCATGGAACAGGTGCAGGCGCGCTTTGTGGAGCAGGGCGTATGGATCCGTCCGTTCGGCAAACTGGTCTACATCATGCCGCCGTTCGTGATCGAGCCGGCGGACCTGAGCAAGCTCACCGGGGCGATGCGGGACCTGGCCGAAGCTACGTAGCCACTGTAGGAGCTATGCTTGCATGGCGAACCTCGCGCAGCGAGGCGACAGAGCGTAACGTTTTTCGACATTCTTGCTGGAGGCTGCCGATCTGCGCCGTCCTGACCGCCCCGGATCAAGCACAGTGAGCGATTTCCGCGCTACCGCGCGGTTCGCCATGCAAGCATAGCTCCTACAGTCTGCATTGTTGCGTTCGTGGCTGGCAGGGGGCTTTGCTTTGCAGCTCGAAGCGGATCGCTCGCCGCTGCTTTCACCGAAACCCCGGCATGGTCTGTATCAGGTGGCGTTGTACTTCCAGCCATTCGCCAATGCGGCGCCAATGCTGCTGGTCGTCCAGGTGGCGGGAAACAGCAGCGTCTAGGACGCCCTCGCCATTGCTCATGGCCTGAACATAAAGCTGGGTATCGCGCAGGGTCACCAGATAAGGAATCTTCAGGCTGGCGAGAAACTGGCGCAGGGATTCGTACATGCGGGTACGGGTGCGTGAGCGATTGGCAATCACGGCCAGTCGACGCGGCCGCCGCCGGTAGCTGGGAGCAAGCATCACGGTTTGCAGAAAACGGGTGGTGGCGCGAATATCGATGGGGCTGGGCAGCACGGGAACCAATACCACCTGGGACAGGCGCAGCAGGTGATCAAGATGATGAGGGTCCAGGCCAGCGGGTGAGTCAATGATGGTCACCGGCGCTGCCTGGTCCAGCTTCTGCTGCAGTCGTCCCAGGGAAACCGGCTCGCCGGCGGGCCAGGATAAACCGTGAATCGTGGTGTTCTGGCGTAATTTCAGCCATTGCAGCGATGATTGCTGTGGGTCCATATCCAGCAGGGAGACACGTCTCCCGAGTGCCTCATAATAGCAGGCCAGGTTGGTGGCGATGGTGGTCTTGCCGCACCCGCCTTTGCTGTTCGCAATCAGAATGACCATGCGGGACGGGGCGGACGAACGCGGTTGGGAGCCGATCCCCTTGGCAGGGCTGTTCTGTGCGCTATTCATGCCGTGTCTTATTCGTTTTTTTGCGGGGAAGTATGCCCGGCGTTTGGGGTGGCGCGATCACTGAGTGAATGAAAAGTGATACAGCTCACAAAACCAACAGTACCGCAAAATAAGGCGTATGGATGTAATTTGTGGTGTTATTTTGCTCTTGCAGGGAACTGAATCCTGTGAAGAAGGCTCACTAAAGGGGGAGAACGGATCATGCGTTATCTGTTGATTATCATCGTATTGCTGGTGGTTGTGCTGGCCGCCCTGTTTACTGTGCCACTGGGCAGCGGCAAACCGTTGCTGGATTGGCAGTATGTGGAACAGAACTGGCAGCAGCCGGAACGGTTGCTGGACCGGAAGATTTCTCCCTGGATGGAGGAAAGCGGGGAAAGCGCGGAGATGTATCGCTGGCGTGACCCCCAGGGAAACTGGCAGTATGGCCAGATTCCGCCGCCCGGTGTGCAGGCGGAACCCTTTACCGTAAAAAATCCGACCACCATCACCGCTGAGAAAATGCGCGGTGGAGGCGGTCTGGAACAGCAACAACAACAGTAGGCCAATTGGAGGCAGAATGAAGAAATTGGGAATCGTGCTGGCGGGAACCGTCCTGCTGGCAGCATGTGGTCAGGAAAGTGCAGAGCTGAAAAGCGACGACCAGAAAGCGTCCTATGCGCTGGGCTTCCGCAGTGCGGAGCAAATGCGCAGCCTGGAGAATCTGGATCTGGAGGCCATGGTAGCGGGTCTGCGTGATGGTTTTGCCGAAGACGGCAAATCACAGCTGGGTGATGAAGATCTGGATCAGCTGATTCGTGATTTCCAGGGCCGCATGATTGAAGCCCAGCAGAAGAAGATGGAAGAGCAGGCGGGTAACAACCTGGAAGCCAGCGAGAAATTCCTGGCCGAGAACGCCGAGCGCGATGGCGTTACCGTGACCGACAGCGGCCTGCAGTACGAAGTGCTGGCATCCGGTGAGGAAGGCGCTGCCTCCCCCACTCTGGAAGACACCGTGGAAGTGCATTACCACGGCACCCTGCCGGATGGCACCGTGTTCGACAGCTCCGTAGAGCGTGGCCAGCCGGCCAGCTTCGGCCTGCAGCACATCATTCCGGCCTGGCAGGAAGCGCTGCCGATGATGAAGGAAGGCGACAAGTGGAAAGTCTTTGTCCCGCCGTCTCTGGGCTATGGTGAGCAGGGCGCCGGTGGCGATATCGGCCCCAACCAGGCGCTGATCTTCGAGATCGAACTGCTGGACGTCAAAGGCAGCGGTAACGAAGCGAGTGCTGACGAGGAATAAATCCCGTCGTGACATGCTTCAAAAAAAGGGCGCCCTCGGGCGCCCTTTTTTGTTGCTACAAACCCTGAGGTGCGGACTGTGACATCGCTACGAAGCCGCTGTAGGAGCACCTCTTGAGGTGCGAACCGCGCTAGCGCGGAAATCGCCCGCAGTGCGATCAGGAATACCCGAACTCGACAGGTTTCATTTAACCGGTTAGGTGGTCGTCACCTTCATTCGCGCCTCCAGGGGCGCTCCTGCATTTAACCTTCAAGCGCGGAGCACGGCGGGTGCTGTTGCACGCTATGCATTTCTTCGAGTTGCTGCTTGAAGCTCGTGGCTTGCCGCTGCTTTCAATGCATCGCCTGCTGCTGCGGCGGTTCCTGCTGGTGAATGCTCAGAATCAGCTGGTCTTCCAGTGCAAAGCGTTCTTCCAGGGTCTGCATCAGCAGGGCAATCCGTTCCGGGAGCTGATTCCGCTGAACCAGCCATTGTTCCGGGTGCTGGAAATCCTCGTTGAAAGCCAGCGCTTCGTCGGTGGAGCTGTCCAGCTGCTTGAGAATCTGGCGGGTCAGTGTGGGATTGTCGCGGTGGAAGTGGCGAGCCTCGTTGACCAGTTCCCGGTACACCTCGAAGTAACCGGCACTGATGTAGTCCATCAGCAACTGACAAAATTGCTGGACCTGCTTCTGCAGTGGCTGACGGTGATCGGACAGACCTTTCAGGCCCTGCAGGGTGCAAAGCAGCACGATCAGTTGCTGGCGTTCATCCAGCCAGGCCTGGACCAGTGCTTCAATGCGCCGCCACTGTGCCAGTGCGGCGGAATGGGAGCTCGCCATGGTTCCTCCTCGGCGTCGCCATTGACGATTGTCGGGTTGGGCTATCGAGCCTAGAACCGGCGGTACCGTGCTGGCAATGGGGCAAAACCGGCGCGAATCCGGGTCAGGAAGAAAACCCACGATATCTCAGCCACTTGTGGCTAAAGACAAATTTCTTCTAAACAGCGGCTTTTTAGAGCGCCGGGAAGAGAGGGCGGCGCTTACCCGTGGTGGCAGGAGTGTCGGTGCTGAGCGTGGAGCGTTGAGTAGCGAGTGACGAGGCGCGAAAGGCCAAACCGGTTTTGCTTTTCGTTACTCGCTCCTCGTTACTCGCCACTGAGATCGGTCGACGCGCCATAGGGCGCCGTCGGGTCTAGAGGTACTGCGCCACCCAGGGCCATAGCCAGGGCAGGGCCATTGCCGTGACCAGCCCGCAGAGACCCAATGCCAGACCGGCAAAAGCGCCGGCCTTTTCACCGTATTCGAAGGCACGGGCGGTGCCGATGGCATGGGCCACCAGACCCAGGGCAAAGCCCTTGATGCGATGGTCGGTGACCTTGAGCAGCCGGAAGATGGGGCCGGCGGCCAGGGCGCCGACAATACCGGTGATGGCCACCGCGCCGGCGGCGAGGGAGACAAAGCCGCCGGTGGATTGCACCACCTCCACGGCAATCGGGGTGGTGATGGATTTGGGGGCCAGCGAGCCCACCACCTCCGCCGGGGCGCCCAGCCACCAGGCCAGCCCCACGGCGATGGCGGCGGAGATAAAGGCGCCCAGCACGGTGGCGATCAGGATTGGCGTGAGTACGCTGCGTACGGTGTGTAGCTGCCGGTACAGGGGCCAGGCCAGGGCCACGGTGGCGGGGCCCAGCAGGAAAGAGATCAGCGTGGTCTGGTCCCGGTATTCTTCATAATCCACCCCCACCAGGGGTAATACGATAATCACCGGGATCGAGGCCACCAGGAAGGGGTGGAACAGGGGCAGGCTGTTGCTGCGCCCGTATACCCACAGGGCAAAACGGTAGCTGGCCAGGGTCAGCAGGATACCGAACAGGGGGGTGTGTACCAGGCCGGCCAGGCTATCCAGTTTATCCATCATGGCGGCCTCCCGCTGATTCGCCATGCTTGCCGCCCAGCAGTTTCTTCAGCATCAGCGTCACCAGCACCAGGCTGAGCAGGGTGCCCAGTACTACAGCGACTCCCAGCGCCAGCGCATAGTCTTCATAGCGGTGCCATTGCAGCACGATGCCCACCCCCAGCGGGAAAATCAGCAGGCTGATGTGTTTGATCAGGGCGCCGGCGGCGGGAGCCACCCGCTGGCTGAAGGGCACATTGAGCAACAGTGCCAGTAACAACAGCACCATGCCGACCACCGAGGCGGGCAGGGGGATGCCGGTGAGACGGATGACCACCTCACCGAGGAACTGGAAAAAAAGCAGGATCAGCAGGCCGTCGATCATGGCGGATCAGGATCTGGACAGGGGGCGGAACAGTTGCACCAGGGCGACCAGTAGCAGACCGGAAAATACCACCAGAGACCAGGCCGGCAGACTCAGCCCCAGGAAGGACCAGTCCATCTCCGCGCACTCCCCGGAACCGGCCAGCACTTCCTGAATGACGCTTTGCAGGGGAAAGACGTCCAGCATGTAGTTGAGGCCGGGACCACAGGCAGGAACCTGGTCCGCCGGCAGACTCTGCAGCCAGATATGACGGAGGGAGACGGCGCCGCCAGCGATGGCTGCCAGCCCGGTAAGCGCGCCGTAAATGCGCACCCCGATCCCCTTGGGCCCATGCAGGGCAGCAATCAGCAGAACCACAGCGGCGGCGATCACGCCAATGCGCTGGAAGATACACAGCGGGCAGGGCTCAAGGCCGTCCACGTGTTGCAGATAAAGGGCACCGGCCATGGCGGCAATACAGGCCAGCAGGGCAAGCAGGTTGAGCTGACGGGGTGCGGGGATCAGGGACAGCATGGGCCACTCTTTTCGTCGGGGACCGGCGAAGGGTAGGCAAAAGCGGGGTTGGCGGCAAGGGTGGGATGAAGCCGTGGGGGCGGTCGTTCCATCGCGATCTTCATGGGGCAGGGCATTCGCGAGCGAACGACCGCTGCCACAGGATGGAGGTAGAGGGTGGGGCTGCTGTCCGAAAGGTGTCAGGCCTGACGCGCTTCCTGCTCGCGCAGGTTGCGGTCATGCCAGGCATCCATACCGGCTTCCCATCCCTGAAACCACCATTCTGCCAAGGCATCGTCGGCGGGGTAGGGACAACGATTACTGTCACCCCCGCCCATGCCCCACATGCATCCCTGGTTGTAGGCTTTTTCGCACTGATCACGATCCGGCATCGCGACACTCCCTTGCTGGTTAGTCCGAGACTACCACCGCAAGCCCGGTTGAATAGGGAAGAAGCACGTATTTTTGTTGTGAAATTGCACAAAAACCGGATCGGGGCATGGTGTTGGGACATGGCGCACAGCGGGTGTGTGACAACTGCACCAGGCATAACGGCAACCCGTTTCATTCCAGAGCACACCGGGAACCCTGAGATAGGATTTTCTCGGTGTGCGCTGTGGCTTCATCAGCACGCGGGGCGGTTGCGCAAGAGTTACGAGAAACGAGTTACGAGGAGCGAGTTGCGAGAAGCGAAAGGCAAAACAGTCCGTATCCTGAAACGCGCTCTTCGCTTCTCGCTTCAGTCGCGGAAGTAATCCGCCAGATAATCCTCGAAACTCTGGGTTTCCGCATCTTCCCAGTGCCGCTGCTCGGTCAGGCTGTGAGCGGCCAGTTGTTCCAGGCGCTGGTTGGTGTCGTCGCAGCGCTGCCGGGAGAGGAAGTGGTCCCGATGGGCCAGGGCCTGGTTCATGGCGAACTGGAAGAAACTTTGCTGGCGGCTTTCCAGTTTGTCGAGAATCCGGGCCGATGGGGTGGTGTCCGGGTTGTCCACCTTTTCCTGCTGGCGGGCCAGGGCGTCGCTGTAGTTGTTGCCGCCATGGGTGCGGTCGAACAGTTCGGCGATGGGCTGCATCTGCTGCAGTTTTTCTGTCGCCCAGTCTTTCAGTGATACGGCCCTGCCCCAGTTGCACAGTTCGATGGCGGTGTTGCGGCCGTCGTAGACCACCTTGCGCAGGTTTTCCTTGCTGGCATGCAGGTCGCACTTTTCCAGTTGCGGGGATTCGCGCAGCAGGCAGTAGGTGGCAAACAGGTCCAGGAAACGGATTTCCTGCTGGTTGATGCCCACCGGTTCGAACGGGTTCAGGTCCAGGGCGCGGATCTCGATATATTCCACGCCGCGCTTCTGCAGGGCGGTGGTGGGGCGCTCGCCCTTGTTGATGGTGCGCTTGGGGCGGATCGAGGAGTAGTACTCGTTTTCGATCTGCAGGATGTTGGCATTCAGCTGGCGATAGTCGTTGCCCACCTTTACGCCGATTTTTTCGTAGGCCGGTTCCGGCGTTTTGATGGCGTGGGTCAGGGTGGCCACATACTCGTCCAGATTGTTGTAGCTGATTGCCAGGGACGACTGGGCATTGTTCTGGTAGCCCAGATCGCTCATGCGCAGGCTGGTGGCGTTGGGTTTGAACAGGGTGTGGTCAAAGGTATCCAGCTGGTGCTCACGACCGGCCAGGAAGGATTTGCACAGGGCCGGTGAGGCGCCGAACAGGTACACCAGCAACCAGGAATAACGCTGGAAGTTGCGGGTCAGATCGAAATAGCGCTTGGAGATATAGTCCTGCAGCGGGCCACTTTCCCCTTCCAGTACCTGGTTCAGTTTCCAGAATTCTTCCGGGTAGGAAAAGTTGTAATGGATGCCGGCAATGGTCTGCATCTTGCGGCCATAGCGGTGACCCAGCCCCTCCCGGTAGACGCTCTTCATGCGACCCACATTGGAGCTGCCGTACTGTGCCACCGGCACGTCAGCATCGTTGCTGATCATGCACGGCATGGAGTTGACCCACAGCACCTCGTCACCGATATGGCTGTACACGTAGCGGTGCAGCTGCTCGAGAAATTCCAGCGGCTTGTGCAGCTCGGTGCTGGGCGGGGTGATGAATTCCAGCAGGGCTTCGGAATAGTCCGTGGTGATATAGGGGTGGGTCAGGGCGGAGCCCAGTGCTGCCGGGTGCGGCGTCTGCGCCAGGGTGCCATCGGTGGTAATGCGCAGGCTTTCTTTTTCGATGCCGCGGCGGATACCCGCCAGGGTGGCGGCGGCGTCTGAGTCCAGCAGGGCGTGAATACGCTGTTCAAGTTTCATGGTTTGGCCCTGTCGTCCCGCCGGGCGAGCCCGGCGGCGGGTGTGACGGAAATCCGACAATCATGGGGCAGTAGAATGACAGAGAGAAGTCACCGGGTCACAGGCGCTTCTTGCCTTTCTTCTGCTCGTCCTTGGCCTTGGCGAACAGGTCCGCAAAGGTGCCGCCACCGGTGTTCTGGGGCTGGCCTCCGCCTCGCTTGTTGCCGCCCTGGCGCTGGCCGCCACCATTGCCCTTGCGGGCGCTGGCAGGGCGCTGCCCGGCCGCTTTCTCGGCGGGCTGATCGTCCATGCGCATGGTCAGGCTGATGCGTTTGCGGTCCAGGTCCACTTCCAGCACTTTCACCTTGACGATATCCCCGGGCTTGACCACATCGTGGGGGTCTTCCACGAATTTGTCGGCCAGGGCGGAGACGTGAACCAGACCATCCTGATGCACGCCGATATCCACGAAGGCGCCGAAGTTGGTCACGTTGGTCACCGTACCTTCCAGAATCATGGAGGGCTTCAGGTCCTTGAGGGTTTCCACCCCTTCCTTGAAGACGGCAGCCTTGAATTCCGGACGCGGATCGCGACCGGGTTTTTCCAGTTCGCTGAGGATGTCGGTGACCGTGGGCAGGCCGAACGTGTCGTCGGTAAAGTCGGCGGCGTTGACCTTCTTCAGGAAGGGCACATCACCGATCAGCTCCTTGAGCGGCCGGCCATGTTTCTCGGCGATCTTTTCCACCAGCGGGTAGGCTTCCGGGTGGACCGAGGAACTGTCCAGCGGATTGGCGGCGTCCATGATGCGCAGGAAGCCGGCGGCCTGTTCGAAGGTCTTGTCGCCCAGGCGCGGTACCAGCTTCAGGTCAGCGCGGCTGGCAAAGGCGCCGTGGCTTTCCCGGTAGGTAACGATGTTGCCGGCGATGGTGCTGTTGAGGCCGGCAATGCGAGCCAGCAGCGGGGCGCTGGCGGTATTCACGTCCACGCCCACGGAGTTCACACAGTCTTCCACCACCGCATCCAGGGAGCGGGACAGCTTAAGCTGGCTCACGTCGTGCTGGTACTGGCCCACGCCGATGGCTTTCGGATCGATCTTCACCAGCTCGGCCAGCGGGTCCTGCAGACGGCGGGCAATGGACACGGCGCCACGGAAGGATACGTCCAGATCCGGGAATTCCCGGGCGGCAGTTTCCGACGCGGAATACACCGAGGCGCCGGCTTCGGACACCATGATCTTCTGGATGTTGCCCTTGCTGGCCTTGACCACTTCGCCGGCCAGCTTGTCGGTTTCCCGGCTGGCGGTGCCGTTACCAATGGCGATTAGTTCCACCTTGTGCTTCAGGCACAGGGCGGCCAGTGCGGACAATGACTGATCCCACTGGTTCTTGGGCTGGTGCGGGAAGATGGTGGTGTGTTCCAGCAGCTTGCCGGTGGCATCCACCACCACCACTTTCACCCCGGTGCGCAGGCCCGGGTCCAGGCCCATGGTGCACTTGGGGCCGGCCGGGGAGGCCATCAGCAGACTCTTCAGATTGCGGGCAAATACCTGAATGGCTTCTTCCTCGCCCAGTTCGCGCACCCGGCCCAGCAGTTCGGTTTCCAGGTGGGTGTTGAGCTTGATCTTCCAGGTCCAGCGCATCACTTCCTTGAGCCAGTCATCGGCGGCCCGGCCCTGATGTTGCCAGCCGGTTTCCGCGGTGACCATGGCTTCGCAGGGATGCGGCTGGGCGCTTTCCAGCTCTTCCGGCAGCACCATGGAGACATGCAGGATGCCTTCGTTGCGACCCCGGAACAGGGCCAGGGCCCGGTGACTGGGGATGCCCTTGATGGCTTCGCTGTGATCGAAATAGTCGCTGAACTTGGCGCCTTCCTTTTCCTTGCCGTCCGCCACTTTTGACTGGATATGGGCCTTGTCCCAGAGGAAGGTGCGCAGGCGGGTAAGCAGATCGGCGTTCTCGGCGAAGCGCTCCATCAGGATCTGTTTGGCGCCGTCCAGGGCATCCTTGGCGCTGGCAATCTTGTGTTCTGCGTTCAGGTAGCCGGCGGCCAGTTCTTCCGGGTTCTGGGTCGGATCGTCCAGCAGGCCGTCGGCCAGCGGTTCCAGGCCGGCTTCCCGGGCAATCTGGGCGCGGGTGCGGCGCTTGGGTTTGTAGGGCAGATAGAGATCTTCCAGCCGGGTCTTGGTGTCGGCGGCCTTGATGGCCTTTTCCAGTTCCGGGGTGAGCTTGTCCTGCTCGGCGATGCTTTTCAGGATGGCCTCGCGACGCTCTTCCATCTCGCGCAGGTAACGCAGCCGATCTTCCAGGTTACGCAGCTGGGTGTCGTCCAGGCCGTCGGTGACTTCTTTACGGTAACGGGCGATAAAGGGGACGGTGGCACCGTCGTCGAGCAGGGCGACGGCAGCGTGCACCTGACGTTCCTGACAGCCGATTTCCTCGGCGATAATCTGTTCAATACTGCGCATGACTTTTCCTGGCTGCGTGCGGCCTGCAGGCATGTCGCGTGCAGGCGTAAAACAAAACGACCGAAATCATAGGCAATGATCCCGGTCGTTAACAGATTGACTTGCGGAAGCGGCTATGTTGCAGATGCCAGCCTAGCGGGGCACTAGCCCAGCACTTCGTTGATCTTGGCGATCAGCTCGGCTTCCTTGGGCGGTTTGATGATGTAGCCTGCCGCCCCCTGGCGCTGCCCCCAGACCTTGTCGGTCTCCTGATCCTTGGTGGTGACCAGGATCACCGGAATCTGTTCGGTGGCCGGGTCACGGGTGATTTTGCGGGTGGCCTGGAAACCGTTCAGTTCCGGCATCACCACGTCCATGAGAATCAGGTCGGGTTTTTCCTCACGGGCTTTCTCGATGCCTTCCATGCCATTGGTGGCGGTAATGACCTCATGGCCTTCGCCCTGGACGATCTTGACCAGGTTGGTCAATTGGGTCGGCGAGTCATCCACCACAAGAATTTTGGCCATGTTGCTCTCCTCGCGCCGATACTGCTTGTGTCGGCGGTACTTTGTTTTTGTCTGTTGGGAGCCTCTGTATAACTCCTTGCGTACTCAGCGTGGCCTGAAGGGTGCAGCTGTTGTGTTTTGTTGCGACGGACAGGGTGGTCCCCTTTCCTAGCGACAAAGCGCAGCAGATGTTCCCTTCAGGCCGCGCCCTCCGGGTCTTCCAGGCTGGCCCGCACTCGTTGTTGCGCTTTTTCGACAGGCAACCAGCATGCCATCAAAAGCGCGCCTAGATTGCGAACCAGCCTGAAAGACTGAGCATGCAAGGAGTTATTCAGAGGCTCCCTATCTTCAGACGCGAATAATACCAGTCACTGGTCAAAAGGTAAGCTGTCGAATTATGGCACTATGATGCCGTTTTCGGTCAGCGTGTCAGGGTCTGTGCACTGCGCCGACTCCACAACAGCAAGGGCAATACTATTAGCGCAGTGACAAGCGCCCAGCGCGCCTGGGACCAGAACGCAGTGGCCAGTTCACTGCCCTGCGGACCGGCCAGTGGTGCCAGTGCCGCGATCAGTAGACTGCCCAAACCTGTCACCAATAACCAGTATACGGCCAGCCTGGCGGCTCGCTGGCGACGGCGGAACAGGTGCCACAGGAAGGTGCCCCCCAGCCCGGCCATGACCAGCCACAGCAGCCCGGTGGGTGCGATCAGCAAGGGCCCGGCATCGGCCTCCAGGGCCTGCTGCAGCAGCGGTAGTTTGCCCACTATGGTCAGTAACAGCCAGGGGCCGAGAATCATCACCCACCACAGATGGCCGCCCAGCCCTTGCGGGCCCGGCTGCTGGCGGTAGTGGACAGGATCAAAACGCCAGGCACGGCGGGCCAGTTCGCCCCAGTTGGCCGGTGCCAGATGGGGGCCCAGGCCCTGGAAGCGGTCACGCTGTTCCTCGATCAGCATCAGCATGGCCGGCACCACCAGCAAGATCAGTACGGTACCGAACAGCAGCCCGAAGACGATACTCACGGCCATGGGCTTGAGGAACTGGGCCTGCAGGGAGCTTTCGAACAGGATCGGAGTGAGCCCGGCGATGGTGGTGATGGAGGTCAGCAGGACGGCCCGCAGACGTCGCACACAGGCTTCCACGATGGCCTGGAACCGTTCCATGCCTTCGGCCACCAGTTGCTGGTAGAAGCTCACCAGCACGATGGAATCGTTGACGATGATGCCGGACAGACCGAACAGCCCCATGGCGGAAAACATGGAAAACTTGATGCCGAAGGGGGCGGTGAAGATATGCCCGATCACCGCGCCGGTGAGGCCGAAGAAAATCGCGGTCATGATCGCCAGGGGCCAGGAGTAGGAGCTGAACACCCAGGCCAGTACCACATAGATGATCGCCAGCCCCAGCAGGGCGCCGGTGGCCATGTCCTTCATGTTGTCAGCCTGTTCCTGCAGCTTGCCCTCATAGCCGACGCCGATACCGTATTTGGCTTTCAGGTCGGGCAGGGTGCTGTCGTTGAGGCTGGCAATAATCTCGTTGGCGTTGCCCTGCTCCGGGTCCAGGTCCGCGTAGACGGTGACGGCCAGTTCGCCGTTGACGCGGCGCAGTAAGTCCACGCCCTTGCGGGCATCAAAGTTCACCACGTCCCGCAGGGCGATGGCCTCACCCTGGGCGGTGATGATGGGCAGACGCTCCAGGGCGGTGAACTGACGACGTTCACTGTCCGGCAGCATCACCCGCACTTCGATTTCCTCGTCTTCCTCGTTATAGAGCTGGGCCAGGTTGCCGTCGAAGGCGGCGCGTAACTGGCTGGCCACCTCGTTGAGGGTCAGCCCCAGAGCGCGGCCCCGGGCGGTCAATTCAAAGGTCAGCTGTTCCTTGCCGTAGGGCAGGTCGTCGTCCACGTTGCTGACCCCGGCAAAATCGTTGAGCCGTTCCTGCAGGGCCAGGGATGCCTGTTTCAGGGTCGGCGCATCACTGCCGGTGAGCTTCACCTCGATGGGTTTGCCCGGTGGGCCGGCTTCCGGCTGGGAAATGGTGAGCTGGTCCAGGCCGGCAGGCAGGGTAAGTTTCTCGCGCCAACTCTGGATCAGCTGGTCATTGCTGATTTTCCTGTCCGAGCCCACATAGACTTCCACCACCAGGGTGCCGTATTCATCGCCGTATTTTTCCATGCGCCCGCCGGGGTTGGGGAAGCCGGCGGCGGCGCCATGGTGACTGATGACAGTCTTGACCAGATGTCCCCCCAGTTCCTCATTGGTCTCGTTCAGGGCGTCTTCCAGATGGGACAGGAAGCGATCCACCTGGCGCCGGTCGGTGCCGGAGGAAAACTCCACCACGGCCCGCAGCTGATCACCATCCACCGGTGGGAAGAAGGTGAACTTGAGCCAGCCGGTGGCGATCAGGCTCAGTGCCAGGATGAACGCCGCCACGGCGGAGACGCTGACCAGATGCCGATGACGAATGGCCCAGGCTACCAGCGGCCGGAAGCGCTCCTCACGGAACCGGTGGAAGCCGGCGTCGATACGTTCCCGCACCCCGGAGGCTTTGACCTGGATACCCCGGAAGCTGTGATGCAAATGGCCGGGCAATACCAGAAAGCATTCCAGCAGGGAGGCCAGGATCACACAGATCATCACGAAGGGAATGTCGAAGGCGATCTTGCCCATGGCGCCGCTCATCATGCCCAGGGGCAGGAAGGCGGCAATGGTGGTGGTACTGGAGGCCACCACCGGCCAGAACATCCGGCGTGCACCCCCCAGGGCGGCGCGCTGGGCGGATTCCCCCTGCTGCAAGTGGGTCAGCGTGTCCTCGCCCACCACAATTGCATCGTCGACGATGATCCCCAGGGCCAGAATCAGGCCGAACAGACTGATCATGTTGATGGTGCCGCCGAACAGCCAGACCAGGCCCAGGGTGGCCATGAAGGACACCGGGATGCCCACGGTGACCCACCAGGCCACCCGGGCATTGAGGAAGAAATAGAGGGTGGCGATCACCAGCAGCAGACCGCTGATGCCGTTCCACAGCAGGGTGGAAATGCGCTCCTGAACCAGCTTCCAGGCCTCGAAATAGAAGGTCATCTGTACGCCTTCCGGGAGGGTGGTGCGGTACTCCGCGCCCCAGCTGCGAACCTTGTCGGCCAGCTCCAGCATGTCCCCGTCTTCGCCGCGCATCACCTGCAGTTCGATGGCCGGGTTGCCTTGATAGGTGAGGGTAGGCTGGTCATCCCGGGGGCGTCGCTCGATGGTGGCCACGTCGCCCAGACTCAGCTGCTGGCCGTCGGCGGTGGTAATCAGGGGCAGGTCGGCGAAGGCCCGTTCGTCACGTCGCTGGCCCAGGGCGCGCAGCTGTTTGGCGGCGTCATCCCGGCCCGCGGTGCCGGCGGGTATGTCCTGGCTGAAACTGCGCACCCGGTTGCTGATCTCGCCCAGACTCATGCGTAGATCATGGAGCGCTGCAGCAGGGACCTGGATGGCCATTTCCTCTTCCGGCAGGCCCAGGAAGTCCACCTTGCCGGCCCCCAGAGCGAGGATCTGGTCTTCCATGTTGCGCACCAGCGGGCGCAGTTCTTCCAGGGAGCCGTTTTCCGTGGACACCATGATGGAGGTGACCAGGGAGTAGTTGGTGATCTTCTGGATCACCGGTCGCTCCGCGTCCTGGGGCAGATTGCGGATGGAGTCGATGCGCTGGCGGACCTCGTCCAGGGCCAGGCCCAGATCGGTGCCGTCTTCCAGCTCGATAAAGATGGCTGAGGCGCCCTGCTGGGAACGGGCAATCAGCTTTTTGGTGTTGGGCAGGGTCTTGATGGCCTGCTCCACGGGGATGGTAATGGAGCGCTGTACATCCTCCGGGCTGGCACCCCGCCAGGGGATGGTGACGGTGATGTAGTCGAAATCAAAATCCGGAAACAGCTGGGTATTGAGCCGGTTGAGGCCGAGAAACCCGAGCATCACCATCAACAGCATCAACAGATTCGATGCGACCTTGTGCTCGGTAAAGCTGGCGATCAGGCCCCGCGATTCACTCACCCTGACGGCCCTCGTTGTGGTTGTCGTCGCCACTGTCGATGGCAGGGGTTGCGGGCGACTCTGTCACATCAGCTTCCCCGCCATCGGCGTTGCTGCCCGGCACCGGTTGCGGGTCCACCGGCAGGCCGACAATGGCCTGGGGCAGCTGGGTGGTCATGATGCGTTCGCCCCCTTCAAGGGTGGGCGCATGGAGAAGCAGCTGCGCGTTTTCCCGATCCATGGCTTCGCCGACGATATCGGCCTGGACGCGCCGCAGGCGGTTGTCGTCATCAATGACATAGAGGCGATTGAGGCCGTGCAGGGCGGTGGCCGGCAGGGCAATCAGGTTATCCCGGGCCGGCAGGGTCAGGGTAATGGTCAGTGGCCGGCCCAGGGCAGCCGCGGGCACGCCATCGACAAACTCGAACAGACCGTCGATGCCACCACGGGCATCGCTGGCATCCCCGGCCAGACGTTTGAGATTCAGCGCCAGGGTGCGGCCTTCCAGTTCGGTGCTGGCGGCCAGTTCGCCCTGGCCCAGACCGTCGCGCACGGCGGCCAGATACCGTTCGGGAATCTGTGCACGCACTTCCAGCTCGGCGTCCGCAAAGAGACTGAGCAAGGGTTCGCCGGGGCGCACCCGTTCCCCCGGTGCCACCGGGATATCCGTCACGGTGCCATCGAACGGCGCTTCTACCCGGGTGCGGGTCAGATCCAGTTCGGCCTGCTGGAGCTGGGCTTCGGCACTGGCCAGGCGAGCCTCCATGCGGGCCAGTTCGTTCTCGAAATCGCTGACGCTGAGCTGACGCTGGCTCAATGACAGTTCAGCGCGGGCCTTGGCTTCTTCCGCCTGGTCCAGCTGGGTCTGGGAGACCAGATTCTTCCCGCGCAGGGACTGCAGCCGTTGCAGGTTGTCCTCGGACAGTTTTGCCAGCTTCTTTTCCAGCGCCAGACTCTTCCTGTCGCTCTGATAGCGCAGGCGTGTGGTCTGCAATTGGGCGGCGGCCTCGTCGCGGCTGGCTTTGGCCCGATCCCGGGCCAGTGACGCCTCGGTGTCGTCCAGCTGGATCAGCAACTGGCCGGCGCTGACCTTGCTGCCGGCCCGCACCGGAATGCTTGTCACATTGGCGGTCACCACCGCCGTCAGGTCGGCGGCGCGGGGCGACTGTACCCGCCCGAACAACTGGATGCTGGGGGAGTGTGCGCCCGGCTCAGCCAGCACATAACGCACCCGGTCATGGCGCTCGCTCACATCACGGGTGGGCGCCGAGGGTTTGAAAATGGCCAGCAACACGATGGCGAGCATCGTGCCCAGGATCACCAGGGCCACGGGGGGAATCTGTTTCAGGCGGTCTCGCAAGGGAGGAATCCTTTGTTGATAGCCATTCTCATTTGTCGCGTACTGTAGCGATTTCTTTTTCTCATGCCTACTTTGGCGGTGGTGCTGCAGGGATCACAATCCCTTGAGGAGCGGTTAGATTCGCAGACTGCAATGTTTTTATACAATCTCTCCGGGCCATTATCTTGCACGTTCAGTCCACAACGCGTAAATCAGAGTCTGCGATACGTGGAGGCACCGTGACAGAACAGCAACTGGATAAAATTCTCGTCGTCGATGATGACGCCCGTCTGCGCAGTCTGCTGCAGCGTTTTCTGGAAGAAGCAGGCTATGCGGTGAAGGCGGTGGGTGATGCGGAGCAGATGGATCGGGCCCTGTCCCGGGAGATCTATTCGCTGATGGTGCTGGACCTGATGCTGCCGGGTGAAGACGGCCTGTCCATCTGCCGGCGTTTGCGTGAGGCGGAAAACCGGATGCCGATTATCATGCTGACCGCCAAGGGCGATGATGCGGAGCGTATCGAAGGGCTGGATGCCGGTGCCGATGATTATCTCCCCAAACCGTTCAATCCCCGGGAACTGGATGCGCGCATACGGGCAGTGCTGCGCCGCCATGTGCGTGAATTGCCCGGCGCGCCCAGCAAGGAAGAAGGTGAGGTGCGTTTTGGCCCCTGGGAGCTGGATCTGGGCAATCGTACGCTGCTGCGGGATGGTGATCCCCAGAACCTGACCACCGGGGAATTCGCCGTGCTCAAGGCCCTGGTGCAAAACCCCCGCGAGCCGCTCACCCGTGACAAGCTGATGAGCCTGGCCCGGGGGCGCGAATGGTCCGCCATGGAGCGCTCCATCGATGTGCAGGTGTCGCGCCTGCGCCGCCTGCTGGAAGACGATCCCTCCAAGCCCCGCTATATCCAGACCGTGTGGGGTGTGGGTTATGTGTTTGTGCCGGATTGAGTGGTGGTCTGACGTCGGATGTCTGACGCTGTACCTACGGGCTGAATCCCGGCTGAATTCTTCTTGCGCTTGCGGATATTCATGGTTGGGGCTTTGACGTCCGACCTCCGACGCCTGACCTGTTATTCTCTGCTCAAACAGTCATGGAATCTCGCCAGTGAAGTTTTATCCCCGCACGGCCTTTGTCCGTTCTGCCATCGTGGTCGGGCTGGTCATCGGTATCAGCCAGGCGCTGACCCTGTGGTTCTTTGCCCGTAACGCCTATCTGCCCGGTATCCGCGAGTATGCCCGTCTGACGGTTCTGCAGGCGGAGCTGGCGTTTTCCTCGTCCGGTGAGGAGGATGCAAGGCTCGCCCAGCGGCTGGCCGGGGCCACCAGTATCGAGGTGGCCACCCCGGACAATCTGCATCAGGGGACGGTGCTGTTGTCCCAGCCCGTGGTCAGTCGCTTTCGGGAAGAAGTGCAGGAGCGTCTGCGCGAACCGGTTACGGTGAAGCTGGAGGATAGTCGTCAACCGGTGCTGTGGGTCAATGCCCCCTCTTTCCAGGGACAGTGGCTGCGGGTGCCCATGGAATTCTTCCGCGATTATGACCGTTACCTGCTGCTGGGCTGGGGTGTCACGGTACCGTTGCTGGCCATCATCGGTGGCCTGCTGATTGCCCGGGGGTTGAACCTGCCGTTACGACGTTTGGCCCGGGTGGCATTGAAAGTGGGCCGGGGAGAAGCGGTGCCGGTACTGGACACCAGCATCGGGCCTGAGGAAATACAGGCGGTGAACGCCGCCTTCAACCGCATGACCAGCGACCTGCAGCAGGCCCAGCGGGACCGGGCCCTGTTGCTGGCGGGGGTCTCCCATGACCTGCGTACGCCGCTGACCCGCTTGCGCTTGTCGGCGGAGTTCATGCAGGACGAAGAACTGGCACGGGGCATTATCGAAGATATCGAGGACATGGACGCCATCCTCGACCAGTTCATTTCCTTTATTCGCGATGGCGCTGATGAGCAGCCGGATCTGGAAAATCTCAACGAACTGATACAGGAAGTGGCCGGCAAGTATCCCGCCGAACAGATCCGTTTTGAACTGCAGGATCTGCCCCGCCTGATGCTCAAGCGACTCACCGTGAAACGGATGCTGGCCAACCTGATCGGCAATGCACTCAAGTACGGTGCCCCACCGGTGGAGGTACGTACTGCCGTTACCGACAACGTGGTACGCCTGACCGTAAGGGATCACGGCAAGGGTGTTCGCGAAGAGGATATTCCCCTGTTACTGCAACCGTTTTCCCGCGGCGAAAAAGCGCGCACCCTCAGTGGTAGCGGTCTGGGGCTGGCCATCGTCAAGCGCATCGCCGACATGCACCACGGCGAGATCCGCCTGGCCAACCATGAGCACGGGGGGCTGCTGGTGGAGGTGCGCTTCCCGGTTACCGGCAAGTTTGTTCAACCGGAATCCCTGTCCGCCGGGGTACGTTAAGGAACCGACGGATAACAAAAAGCCACATTTCCGGGCCGGGAATGTGCGCTGGCGCAAAGTCTGTTTCTGTCGGGCAGCGCATGCTACTGAACACATCACCGGAATTGCCGAACGGACTTGGGAGAGCCCGCCATGATGTGTTCCTGCTGTCAGCCCTATGGGAATTCGCTGGCACGATTTTCTTTCATCTGATTGCTGATTCCTGACCGGGAAACCCGTGTTTTGAATGCCGATAACCTGTCGCTGCAGTTGCAGAAACAGGTCGTTAGGCCGCACCCGTGTGCGGCCTTTTTTTTGGGTCTCGGCTTTGAGAGCGAGTGACTTTCAAGGGTCAGGTTAAAACGGCATTTATGATCGGGGCATTGCCCGAGGGAGCCTCTGGCAGTTGGCGTTACCGAACGGGATGTCGGTCCCGGGAGCCACGTTGATCCGGATGCCGTTGGCGCCTTGCAGGCAAAGCGCCAACGGTTTTGGTGATGTATTCTGCAGGCACGATTCGGATCAGAGAGCGTCGACCGGCACCAGCGGAATATTCACCCGCGACGGCATGGCCGGGGTGCTGTAGAGGGTCAGGGCGCCCAGCAGGCTGGTGAGCAGATCACGGACCGGGCTCAAGCCATGGGGCAGATCGCTGGCGCCCACACTGATGCGCAGCCTTTCACCGGCTTTGATCACGGCACTGGTGGGGAACACCTCCACGTCCGCCCGGAAGGGTTCCAGCGGTGTGATGGTGCGCTTGGACTCCGCACTGAACGGGTGCCAGGGTTGAACCAGTTTGCCGTTCATAAAGCGGGATTGACTGGCATTAAACGCACTCATGGACGCCATCTGGATGCCGTGGGTCAATGGCCGGGCAATGCCGTTGCTGTCGACCACACTGACGCGCACGGTGACGTTGGTATCCAGGGCGGTGGTGGAGGCCCAGATCTGTCCGGTGATGGGCCCATTGATAGCCATGTCCGCTTCCAGGGGCTCGCTGGTGTAGACCGCTTCCAGCAGATTGACCACATTGTCCTGGGCGGCACAGGGCGGCAGGATCATGCCCAGAATGCCGGCGGTCCACTGGCTGGCACTGGCAGAGCAGAGACCGTTGACTGGCGTTTGCAGCAGGCTGGTCTGCTTGTTGCTGGTGGGAGCGTCCCCGCTGATCTTGCCAAACAACGGCAGACCGAACTGGCCGTGCAGGTAGAAGGTTTCCGCTTTGGCCTGGGGGTGTGGCCAGTCGGCGGCGGTGACATAGCGTTCGGCACCGGTGTAGTACTGGGTGACCGGCGGGTAGGACGGGGCGCCGGTGTCGATATCTTTCAGGTAATGGTCAAACCAGGCCAGGCGCAGGCTGTCCAGGTCCGGCACACCATCCGCGGGCAGGCCGGCACCGGATGAGCCGTCCAGGTGCTGCCAGGGACCGATCAGCAGTTTGGCGGTGGTGTGGTCCTTGAGCCCTTCATAAATCAGCGGCTCGCCGCGCTGGAAAATATCGTTTAGCCCGCCGACCACGAAGGTGGGCGCACTGATCTTGTCGATTTGCTCCAGGGGGGAGCGGATACGCCAGAACTCGGTGTCGAAGCGGTTCTCATCACCAATCAGGGCTCCGGCAATCACCGGCACCTGGAAATCCACCAGAGCACCTTCCAGGTGCTGAAGCAGGGTGGTGAGGCTGTAGGCAGGATCGCCATTCTCGAAGCCCACGGAGGTGGGGATAACGCCCAGCCCGGTGACCAGCGCCATCCACAGGGGAATAAAGCCGGCGTTGACCTGGCCCCCGGAGAACACGATGTCCCGGTAGGCATCCCCCATGGGCACCACGGCAAAAATCGCCTGCACGGCCGGGTCTTCCTGGGCGCCGGTGAGCAGCCCGGTGATGCCCATGTAGGAGGGGCCATTCATGCCGATCCGGCCGTTACTCCAGGGCTGAGACTTGATGTAGGTCACCAGCTCGGCCATATCGTCCTGATCCACCTGGCTGAAGGCCTGCCAGCTGCCCTCCGAGGCACCGGTGCCGCGCATATCCACATTGATATAGGCATAGCCGTGTTTCACCAGGTCCAGGTCGGCAATCAGGCTGCTGGACAGGAACTGGTTGTAGCCGGTGAAGGTGGCGATCACCGGGAAGGGGCCGTCGATGGCGTTGCCGCTGGCATCTGCCGGCAGGGTCACCGTGGCCGCCAGGCGAATGCCGTCACGCATGGTGATCAGCTGCTGGGGAAGGTTGACGGTGTTCGGGTATTCCTCATCGCGCTGGTAGGCTTCGCCCCAACTCAGATTGACGGGTGTGCCGGCATCATCGTCATTACTGTCCCCGTCACTGCCGGTGTTGCCAGTGGGGGTGTCGTCATTGGCAGGGGTGGAGGGGGTGCCGGGTGAGGCGCTGTTACCCCCGCCGCCGCCACAGCCGGTGAGTTGCAGAGAGGCGCACAACAATATTGCCAGCAGGCCCAAGGCCGGGCGTGAAGTGAAAGCGAGCATGGTTTTATCCTGATTTGTTATACATCTTTTCGCTTATCAGGATAGGAGGGGGCGGATAGCGGGTCTGTTGGCACAGCGGTGCAACTTGGTGAGACAAATCACGGGTTTTGTATCTGAGTGTAAGGCGCGACTGTCGCGCCCCGGCGATGCCGGGGCGCAACCGGTCAGGGTTCCAGGCGCAGCAGGGCACCATTGTTGCTGTCGGTGAGGAGATACAGGTAGCCGTCGGGCCCCTGCCGTACATCGCGGATCCGGTTGCCGGCGTCTTCCAGCAGGCGAACTTCCGAGACCGGCTTGCGGCCGTCGAAGGCCACCTTGTTCAGGTGGGTCAGCTTCAGGGCGCCATGCACGGTGTCACCCTGCCAGTCCGGGTAGCGATCGCCGGTCACGAAGGCCATGCCGGAGGGGGCGATGGACGGGGTCCAGTGCAGCAGGGGCTGAGCCAGGCCATCCTGTCGGGTGTCACCGATGCTGGGTCCGTAATACTCCCGGCCATAGGTGATTTCCGGCCAGCCGTAGTTGACGCCCGCTGCCACCGCGTTGATCTCGTCCCCGCCCCGGGGGCCGTGCTCGTTGAGCCAGGGCTTGCCACTCTGCGGATGCAGGGCCAGCCCCTGGGGATTACGGTGGCCCCAGCTCCAGATGGCGGCAGCCTTGCCAGGCTGGTCGGCCAACGGATTGTCATCGGGGATGCGGCCATCGTCGTGCAGACGCAGTACGCTGCCGGCCGGGTCCGTGGTGTCCTGGGCCCGGTCCCGTTCTCCCCGGTCGCCCACGGTGACAAACAGGTAGCCGTCGTTATCAAACAGGATGCGCCCGCCAAAATGTTTGGCGGTATTGGTGCAGGCTTTTTCGGCCACGTAGATATCGCGGAAGTCTTTGAGGGTACCCTCCCGGTAAGTGCCATAGCCCACCGCTGTGGTGCCGCCATCGTCACCGCAGGGTTTGGCATAACTCAGGTACAGGCGCTGGTTGTCGGCAAAATCCGGATGCGGCATCACATCGAACAGCCCGCCCTGGCCTTTGGCGACCACCTGCGGTACTCCGTCGACCGGATCGTCCTGCAGGGTGCCATCCACCAGCCGGCGCAGGGTGCCGCGCCGTTCCGTGATCAGCCATTCTTTGTCTGAAACAAACGCCAATGACCAGGGGTGGTGCAGGCCATCGGTGAGTGTTGTGGTGGTAACGCTGTCATTGTTTTGCGGGGACAGGGTGGCGGCGTTGTCGGCACAGGCACTCAGGCTCAGAGCGGTGAGGGTAACGGTGATCAGTGATCGCATGACGGACTCCCTTGTTCGGACTGGCTTGAGCATGCCACGCCCGGCGTGAAGGGTGAAACATCGTCACTGGCGCTGGCGTTTATGGCTCACCATCCAGGCCAGCGCAACAGGCAGCAGAAAGACCACAAAGAAAATTGGTAACTCAGCCATAAAGGAATACCCGGCGTGGACAATGCCGACGGTCATATTGATGGCCGAAGCGATAAACCAGAGCAGGGCGAAGACGGCGAGCAGGTGGTGTTGCAACCAGGGGATCAGGCGGGCGGTCAGCGCCAGTACGGCGAACAACAACAGCCCTCCGAGAATGACAGTCAGCGTATGCATGGGCGGCTCCCAGTCAAAAGAGCGGCAGGCACGTTATGTGCCCGCCTTGAGTGTGTCGCTGGCACTAGCGGGTAGTGTAGCCGCCATTGGGGAAAATTGTCTGGCCGGTGATCCACCAACCTTCCGTGGCCAGGAATTTGATGATGGGGGCGATGTCCTCGATTTTGGTCAGGTCCCCGTTCATGGCCTGTGACTTGTGGTAGGCCACCCGTTCCGGGGTTTCCTGGCCGTAAAAGAAGGGGGTGTCCATGGGGCCGGGGGCCACCGCGGAGACCGAGATACCACGCCCACCGAATTCCTTGGCGGCGGCACGGGTGAAGTGCTCTACCGGTGACTTGCCGCCGGCATAGGTGGAGTAGCCATCGGTAAAGGCGGCCAGCAGAGAGGTGAGTACAGTGACGATCTTGCCATTATCGTTCAGGTGTTTGCCCGCTTCCTTGATGAAGAAATAGGCGGACTTGGCATTGATGTCGAACATGGAGTCGTATTCTTCTTCACTGGTTTCCACGATCGGTTTGCGCAACACCTTGCCCACGGTATTGATGGCCACATCGATTCCGCCGAACTTGTCCTTGGCTTCCAGAAACAGTGCTTCCACGTTGGCCGGCCGGGTCAGATCGCCCTGGGTCATGTAGGCCTCGCCACCCAGGTCTTTCACCGCCTTGACCGTGTCTTCTGCATCGGCGCGGCTGGCATCGCTGTTGTAATGCACCACGACCTTGGCGCCTTCGCGACCGATTTGCCGGCTCAACAGGCCGCCCAGGTTCTTGGCGCCGCCAGCAATCAACACTACCTTGTCCTTGAATCCGTAATCCGTCATCAGTCTTGCTCCTGCTCGTTAAGGTGTCGACATTGTCGGCAGGCTTGGCGTGGGCATAAACCGGTGTAAGCTGACAGCATATGTCGAAAATAACGAACAATGGAAAAGCATGGACCGTCTCGAAAGAATGCATATCTTTGTCCGGGTGGTGGATTGCCTGAGTTTTACCCGGGCGGCGGAGAGCCTGGAAATCCCCCGTTCCACCGTGTCCACGGCCATCAAGGAACTGGAGGCCGAGATGGGCGCGCGTCTGCTGAACCGCACCACCCGGGCCATCAAGGTTACCGAGGAGGGCCATTTTCTCTATCAGAAGGGCGTGACACTGTTGCAGGATTATGAACAGTTGCAGGGGGCATTTGTGGCCAATGATCGCCGCCCCCAAGGCAAGCTGCGCATCAATGTGCCCGGGCGTCTGGGGCGACGGATTCTGGCGCCGGCGTTGCCGGATTTCCTGAATCGTTACCCGGATATTGATATCCAGATGGGGGTCACCGACCGCGCGGTGGATCTGGTGAGCGAGGGCGTGGATTGCGTGATTCGGGTGGGCGAGCTGACAGACAGCAACCTGATTGCCCGGCCGCTGGGAAGCTTGCCGCTGTGCAATTGCGCCAGCCCGGCCTATCTGGCCCGGTATGGCCGACCGGCCACCCCAAAGGATCTGTCATCCCACCCCATTGTGGCGTTTGTGTCGTCGATGACCGGCAGGGTGGAGAGCTGGGAATATCGTCAGGGCGACCGGCTGGAGAGTGTGCCGCTGCCGTCCCGTGTCACGGTGAATACCGCAGAAGCGCTGATCGCCTGTGCCCTGGCAGGGCTGGGGATGATACAGGTACCGCACTATGATGTGCGCCACCATCTGGACTCTGGCCGCCTGGTCAGCGTGCTGCCGGACACCGTGCCGCCCCCCATGCCCATCACCCTGTTGTATCCGCACCGGGAACATATGACCCGACGCCTTGAAGCCTTTATTGACTGGGTCGTGCCGGTGCTCAAAGACAAGGTGCTGGGGATGGCGTAGTCAGGCTTGGGGAACTCCGGCTTATTCCCCTGAGGGTCCAGGGTAGACGCCGATGCGAGTCAACACCTCTTCCCCCGGGAAACCATCGGCCACCAGATCGTTGGCCTGTTGGTAGCGGGCGATGGCCTTGCGGGTGCCGGGGCCCATCAGGCCATCTTCTTCGCCGGCGTCAAAGCCCTGTTCGTTGAGGATGCGCTGCAGGCGGGTGACCTGCTCCCGGTCAAGCCGGGGGGCCTGCGGGGGGGCCTGTGACAGGGGGCTGGCGCCGGCGATGCGGTCGGCCAGGCGGCCCACCGCGATGGCGTAGGACTCGGAGCGGTTCCAGCCCATGATCACCCGGAAGTTGTGGTAGGCCAGAAAGGCCGGCCCCTGGTGGCCCGCGGGTACGATCACCGCCGCTTCCATTTCTGCAGACGGCAGGGGCTGGCCATTGGGCAGGGTCAGGCCCAGCTCTGCCCAGTCGGCGAGGGGGCGTTTGTTGCCGAAGCCGGTGAGCTGGTAGTCGAAGTCTTTGGGCAGCCGGACTTCCCGGCCCCAGCGTGCTTCCCGTTCCCAGCCCAGTGCCTGCAGGAAATGGGCGCCGGAGGCGAGGGCGTCCTCGGTGCTGCCCCACAGATCCCGGCGACCATCGCCATCGTGATCCTGGGCGTGTTTGAGAAACACGGCCGGCATGAATTGTGTCTGGCCCATGGCGCCGGCCCAAGAGCCTTTCATCTGCGAAGCATCCACATCACCGGCCTGCAGAATGCGCAGGGCATTGAGCAGCTCGCCCTGAAAATAGTCTCCGCGACGGCCTTCGCAGGTCAGTGTCGCCAGGGCATCAAGGGTGGGGATATTGCCCAGGTAGCCGCCATAGTTGGTTTCCAGCCCCCAGAAGGCCACCAGGTAATGGCCGGGGATGCCATATTCCCGGGTCAGGGTGTCGAGCAATGGACGATGGCGGCGGTATTTCTCGCGACCTTTTTCGATCCGTTGCTCGCTGACACGACGGGTAAAGTAGTCGGCAAAACTGCTGGTGAATTCCGGCTGGCTGCGATCCAGTTCCACCACTTTTTCATTCAGCTTCACATCATCCAGATGCTGGCTGATCACCTGGGCCGGTAGCCCGGCTTCCAGTCCGGCCTGGCGCAGTTTGCTGATACACATGGCGAAACTTTCCTGATCCAGTGCCAGGGCGGGATGGCTGAAAAACAGGAACAGGGAAATCAGGAAAAAACGGGTGGCCATGGAAACTCCGAAACCGAGGCAGGGACATCAATATCAGGCAGTTTACGACGGCCCTGCCGGGGTTTCATCGGGAGAATTGCAAAATTGCCGCCGGGTTCAGGGGGTTTCCTCCGGGGCCTCCCAGTGAATGGTCACGGTCTGTTTGCCCCACTCCCGGGCGTCGGCCCGATCGGCCATGAGAATGTCGATTTTGTCGGTCCAGCGTTTGTTCATCTTGTCGAGCACCACATAGGTGCCCAGGCCTTCCACTTCCACCTCGGTGCGATGGGTAAGGCCCTTGGGAATAAGGTCACGGGATACGGCGATGGCCTTCATGCCGGGTTCCAGTTGATCGCCCCAGGCCGCAAGCCCCACATTGCCCTTCTTGGTTTCCGCTTCCGACAGGGTGTACGCAGTGGCCGTGACTTCCTGGCTTATGGTGTTGTCGCTGCAGCCGCCCGCCAGGAAACCGAGCAGACTGATGCCGAGTACGGGAAAAAAGCGTGTTTTTATCATGGGATCCCCTTTCCAGATTGACACCTTACCGTGTCAATCCGGCTGTGAAGGGGGCATGAAAATGATGTTAGGCGGGCGTTTCGTGTATTTCCCGGCGGACCCGTACGGCGGTGGAGCGGGCACGGATAATCCGCCCCCGGGCTTCACTGTGGGCGCGACTGAAGGCGGCGCCGAGCAGCAGGATCATGGAGGAGTAGTACACCCACATGAGCAGGATCACCAGCGAACCGGCGGCCCCATAGGTGGAGGCGGTGGCGGTGTGGGAAAGATAAAAGCCGATCAGGGCACGGCCAATGGCAAACAGCACGGCGGTCATCAGCGCGGCAGGGGCCACGTCTTTCCAGCTCAGTACCACATCCGGTAGCAGGCGAAAGATCATCCCGAACAACAGGGCAATCACGGTAATGGAGACCATGACCTCCAGTCCCAGGGCCACGCTGGCATGGAAGGGAATCCAGTTTTCCGCGTAGACCATCAGGGTCTGTACGGCCACGTTGAGAAGCAGGGATACCAGCAACACAAAGCCCAGTGATACCACCACGGTCAGTGATAGCAAGCGGCTCTTTATCAGGGCCACCACGGTATTGCGCGAGGGCCGTGGCACCACTTCCCAGATGGCATTCATGGAGCGTTGCATCTGGGCGAACACGGTGGTGGCACCGATAATCATCACTGTCAGGCTGAGCAGCCCGGCCAGAATTCCCTGGCTGGGGGCCCGGGTATTCATGATGGCATTGCGGATTTCTTCGGTGGCGGCGGGGCCGACGGTGGCTTCCAGCTGGCCGAGAATTTCCGCCATGGCGGCTTCGCTGCTCATTACCAGGGAAATCACTTTCACCGCCAGGATGATGACAGGGGCAATGGAGAACAGGGTAAAGAACGCCAACGACCCGGCATAGCTGGCGGCGTTGGCTTCCAGCCACAGGCGCAGGGTGTTTTTGAGAATGCCGAACCAGTAGAGAAAGGTGTCTTTCATCGTTGCCACCGTCGTCCATGGGGTAGCAGGGAGTGTATCGGTTGCGGTGGTCGCTAACTACCGGTGTCTCTAGATGGTAGCGGTAGGAGCGCCTCTTGAGGCGCGAATCCGAGCCTAAGCGAAGGAGCACTTCCAGAAAGCAACAATCCCTTCTGGAGCGATTGGCCGCTATGCTGACTCTTCCGCGTTGACACGCGGGTTCGCGCCTCAAGAGGCGCTCCTACAGGTGCTACGTAGTGTTGCCTTAATGCAGTTTAAGTCTCGGCCGTACCAGCTTGTTGAAGCGCCCGGCGATCAGCAGCATGATCGTTCGTGGCCAGCCGTACAGGGCGGCCTGGTGCATGCGATACAGGCTGATGTACATCATCCGCGCCAGCCAGCCTTCCACAAAGAAGTTGCCGCCTTTCAGGTTGCCCATCAGCATGCCCACGGAGCTGTAATTGGACAGCGATACCAGCGAGCCATGGTCCTTGTACTGGAACGGTCGGGGTTCGCGCTTCATGATCAGCTGCTGCAGACTGCGGGCGGTGTGCTGGGCCATCTGCTGGGCGGACTGGGCCCGTGGCGGGATGGGCCGCTCTTCCCCTTCCGGGATCAGGAACGCCGCATCGCCGATGATGAAGATATTCTTGTGGCCCTTGGCCTGCAGGGTTGGCTCCACTTCCACCTGATTGATGCGATTGGTGGTCAGGCCTTCAATCTGGCCCAGCCAGTCCGGGCATTTCACCCCGGCTGCCCATACCAGCAGGTCCGCCTTGATGGGGTCGCCTTCCTTGGGCACCAGGGCGTCGGGGGTGGCTTCGGCCACCATGACGCCGGTGCGTACCTTGACACCCAGGGACTCCAGACGCTGGGTGGCGGTGGCGGACACCCGTTCGCTGAGCACCGGCAGAATCCGCGGTGCCGCTTCGATCACGTCCACCTGCAGGTGTTTGCGATCCAGTTTTTCGTGGCCGTAGAAGTTGAGCATGGACACCGCATGGTGCAGTTCTGCGGCCAGCTCCACGCCGGTGGCACCGCCACCCACAATGGCCACGGAGACCGGCTTGCCTTCGTAGTTGGCGTGCAGGCAGGCGTTCAGGAAGCGCTCGCGGAAACGCTCCGCCTGGGCCCGGCTGTCCATGAACAGGCAGTTTTCGCGCACCCCGGGGGTGCCGAAATCGTTGCTCTGACTGCCAGTGGCCAGCACCAGATAATCGTAGGGCAGTTGCCGTTCCGGCAGGACTTCCGAGCCGTGGTTGTCATGGAGCGGCGCCAGCGTCAGGGTCTGGGCCTGCACGTCCACCCGGGTCATGGTGCCCGGCTCGAAGCGATAATGGTTCAGCTGGGCGTGGGCGCGGTAGTCCACCGCATCCAGGTCCGCATCGATGGCGCCGGTGGCGACTTCGTGAAAACGCGGTTTCCAGACATGGATGCTGGAGGAATCCACCAGGGTCACGTCCGCGTGGCCGTATTTGCCGAGCTTGCGGCCCAGGCGGGTCACCAGGGGCAGGCCGCCGGCGCCACCGCCGACGACAACAATTCTGGGTTTGCTCATTGGGGCTCCTGTTGGGCTAACCCATTGGGGTTGCCAGTCAATCATATCCACCTTGGCGGTGAACAGGTCCGGGTTAAAGGAGTCACGGAGTGCCGCTTGCGGACTCAGTGGCTCATCAATGAGGCAGAGCCCTTGTGGGGCAGGGAACGATGACGGCTGTCATGGTTCCGGAGGTGCAGTCTAGCCTTTGTGGTAAACAAGTCCAGACCAGGTGTTTCCTTTTTGCCTTCCCGGGTGGGCGGGTCTGCCCACCGGGCGGCAATGAAAAAGCCCGCCGGTGGCGGGCTTTTTCAGTGATCCTTGCGGATCAGGCCTTGGGGCCAGCGGCGCGGATCTCGTCGGACACGTCCGCGTACTTCTCGGCAAAGTTCTTCTCGAACTGTTCCGCCAGATCGCGGGCGCGGGCCTCGTAGTTTTCCGGGTTGGCCCAGGTGTTCTTGGGCTGCAGCAGCTTGTTGTCCACCCCGGGAACGTTCTTGGGCACGTCCAGGTTGATGATATCCAGGTGCTCGGTTTCCGCATTGTCCAGCTCACCGGACAGGATCGCGTTCACGACGCCACGGGTGGTGGGGATGCTGAAACGCTCACCTTCGCCGTAGGGGCCACCGGTCCAGCCGGTGTTCACCAGGTAGACGGTAGAGCCGAATTCTTCCATGCGCTTGATCAGCAGCTCGGCGTACTCGCCGGCACGACGGGGGAAGAAGGGGGCGCCGAAGCAGGTGGAGAAGGTGCTCTTGATGCCACCACCGGAACCCATTTCGGTGGAGCCCACCAGGGCGGTGTAGCCGCTCAGGAAATGGTAGGCCGCCGCTTCCTTGGACAGCTTGGACACAGGCGGCAGGACGCCGGTCAGGTCGCAGGTCAGGAAGATGATGTGCTTGGGTTCGCCGGCACGGTTGGCTTCGACTTTCTTGTCGATGTTTTCCAGCGGGTAGGCGGCACGGGTGTTCTGGGTCAGGGACACGTCGGTGTAGTCGGCGGTGCGGGTCTCGTCATTGATGATGACGTTTTCCAGTACCGCGCCGAACTTGATGGCGTCCCAGATCACCGGCTCGTTCTTCTGACTCAGGTCGATGCACTTGGCGTAGCAGCCGCCTTCGATGTTGAAGACCACGTCCTTGCCCCAGCCGTGCTCGTCGTCACCGATCAGGTAACGGGCCGGGTCGGCGGACAGGGTGGTTTTGCCGGTGCCGGACAGACCGAAGAACAGGGCCACGTCGCCGTCTTCGCCCACGTTGGCGGAGCAGTGCATGGGCAGCACGTCTTTTTCCGGCAGCAGGAAGTTCTGCACGGAGAACATGGCTTTCTTCATTTCGCCGGCGTAACGCATGCCGGCGATAAGGATCTTGCGCTGGGCGAAGTTGAGGATCACGCAGCCATCGGAGTTGGTGCCGTCACGCTCCGGCTCGCACTGGAAGTGCGGGGCGTGCAGGATCTGCCACTCTTCCTTGCTGCGCGGGTTGTACTTCTCCGGGCGGATGAACATGGTGTTGGCGAACAGGTTGTGCCACGCGGTCTGCGCGGTCACTTTTACGGCCAGGTAATGATCGGTATCTGCGCCCACATGCAGGTGGGAAACAAAGGCATCGGCGTCGGCCACGGCAACGCTGACACGATCCCACAGGGCATCGAACTTGTCGGCGGGGAAGGCGCGGTTGATGGCACCCCAGTGGATGTGCTCGCTGGTGCTGGGCTCGTCAACGATGTAGCGGTCCATGGGGGAGCGGCCGGTGCGATGACCGGTTTCTACTACCAGGGCGCCGGTGTCGGACAGGCGGCCTTCGTTGCGCTGAACTGCCAGCTCTACCAGCTGGGCCGGGCTGAGGTCGTTATAAACAATCGGGTCGGTCATGGTCATTCCTGGGCTTGTGGCCGTGCCGTTTCAGCGTGTATGGGCGCCGAAACTCTGGTTCGCATTGCGGATAACAGTGCCGGTCTCGTGCCCGTTACTGCCACCGGGCAAGACCAAAAGGGACCGGGGGATGGAACCTCCAGTCAGCACAGGCGCGCGATTATGCCAGAAAAGGAAATCAGTGGCGATTCCCCCTTGGACCGGGTGGTCACGGCAACACGGCCAAGTTGGCAGTTGATAGTGGACAGTTGACAGCGTCGCTGTCCGGCGCATCAGGTTTTGAAGTGCAAGAGGCCGCGCCCAAACCTTGAGCGCGGCCTCTTGCGGTGAAATGTGTGCCACGGCTAGCCCGCGTAGCTGTCAACTGTCCACTTTCAACTGACAACTTCTTTAATCATCTCCGCCAGATCCACCGCATCGAAGCGCTCCTGGTTGCGGCAGAAATCGCAGGTCAGGGTCACTTCCCCGTCCTCGTCGAGCAGCATCTGCAACTCGTTGCTGCCCAGGGAGATCAGGGCATTCCGGTTGCGGTCCCGGGAGCAGGTGCAGCCGAATTGCAGGGCCTGGGCCTCGGGGAGTTGCGGCGGGGTGTCGTGGAACAGCCGGTGAAGGATGGTCTGGTCGTCCAGGTTGAGCAGCTCTTCCATTTTCAGGGTGCCAGCGAGGGCTTCCAGGTGCTCCCACATCTGCGCGTTGGCGTCGCTGCTGGCCAGCTGGTTGGGCAGTCGCTGCAGCAGCAGGCCGGCGGCCCGGTTGTTGCCGCTGGCCAGCCAAAGACGGGTGGGGAGCTGCTCGGACTGGCGGAAGTAGGCTTCCAGGCACTGGGCCAGGGAGTCACCGGACAGGGGGACAATGCCCTGGTACTGTTTGCCCTGGTCCGGGGTGATGGTGATCACCATGTTGCCGTCACCGATCAGGGTCTGGATGTCACCCTGGCTCCAGTCCTGGCCGTCACTGTGACGGGCCAGGGCGCGCAGCTCACCCTCATTGGTGCATTCGGCCAGCAGCAGGGATACCGGGCCCTTGCCCTGGGCCTGCAGCGCCAGACGTCCCTTGAATTTCAGGGTGCTGGCCAGCAAGGCCACGGCGGCCACGGCTTCGCCGATCAGCCCCTGTACCGCCAGGGGGTAGTTATGCCCTTCAATAATTCGGGTGATACTGCTTTCTACCTGCACCAGTTCGCCGCGGATATCGGAGTCGGGAAAGAGAAAGCGTTGTTTGTGGTCTTGCATGGTTAAGTCCTGACAGCTGTCGGTGCCTTTAATAGTCGCTCTATTAATGGGGGCGCCCTGGCGGTTATTCCAGGTTGTCTCTCTTGAAACGCTGGATATCCCGGCGCTCCTTCTTGCTGGGCTTGTGGTCCGGTGCGGCGGTGGCGGCCCGAGCCAGTTTGCGCTGTTCACTGCTCTGTTCCCGCCGCTGGCGGCTTTGTTCGGTCTCCTGATAAAGGGTCTGGGCCACGCTGGCGGGGCCGCGTTTGCTGCTCAAGCCTTCGACGACGACCTCGAAATGTTCCGTGCCCTTGGTAATGGCGATGGTCTGTCCGGGCTGCACATTCTTGCTGGGTTTGGCCTTGCTGCCATCGATCTGGATCTTGCCGCCTTCGATAGCGGCCTTGGCCAGGCTGCGGGTCTTGAAAAAACGGGCCGCCCACAGCCAGGAGTCGATGCGAACGCTCTCGCTCATGGCATTCCTCTCAAGGTAAAACCTGCAGAAAATCATCGATGGCCGGGAAGGGGTCGGTGTGATCCCGCTTTGGCAGGCTGGAATCCGGGTGCAGGATACTCACCGGCTGACCGATGCCATAGAGCTGGGCGCTATGCAGTACCGGCAGTGAGTCATCCACCAGCAGGGCACGGGCCGGGTCGAAGGGCAGGTGGCGCTGCAAATGTTGCCAGAACGCCTGGGCTTCCTTGGCATGGCCATAGTCGTGGCTGGAGACGATCTCATCGAAATAGCGGTCGATGCCGGTACGCTCCACCTTTAAATCCAGGGCATCGCGATGGGCATTGGTGACCATGATGACCTGTTTGTCGGACTCCTTCAGGGCCTGCAGAAAGGTGTCTGCGCCGGGGCGGATGGCGATACGATCGCCGGCTTGCCGTTTCAACCGGGCGATTTCCAGACCCAGTTCCGCGGTCCAGAAGTCCAGGCAGTACCAGTTCAGGGTGCCCAGATGGCTGGTGATCCAGTCGTGGATAATGCGGTCGGCCTCGGCCCGGTCCAGCCCCTGTTGCCGGGCGTAGCACTCGGGCACATGTTTTTGCCAGAACCAGTTGTCGAACTCCAGGTCCAGCAGGGTGCCGTCCATATCCAGTAACACGGTGTCGACAGAATGCCAGTCAATCATGAATTTCCTGCGTATTCGGGTTAGTCTTCGGCCTCTACATGAACCTGCATGCCGCGAGAGCTGTTACCAATTATGGATGAGAAACCGGAGATTCTCGACACCCGACTGGTGGCGAAAAGCCGGCTGTTCGGAATTGAAGAGCTGCACCTGCGTTTTCGCAACGGGGTAGAGCGCACCTATGAACGCCTGCGTACCCCGCCCATTGCCGCCGTGATGATGGTGCCGTTACTGGACGACGATACGGTAGTGATGATCCGTGAATATGGCGCCGGCACGGAAAGTTACGAGCTGACCCTGCCCAAGGGCGCCTACGAACATGGCGAAGACTGGCGGGATGCCGCCAACCGGGAATTAAAGGAAGAAGCCGGTTATGGTGCTCGTCGACTCACCCTGATGAAGGACATGACATTGTCGCCCGGCTATATGGGGCACCGTATCAAGGTGGTGCTGGCGGAAGATCTGTACGAAGAGTCCCTGCCGGGGGATGAACCGGAAGAGCTGGAAGTGCTCACCTGGAAACTGTCGGATCTGGACCGCTTGATCGAGCGGGACGATGTGACAGAAGCCCGGGTGATTGCAGCGCTGCTGATGGCCAAGCGTTTGCTGGAGCAACGGGGCTGACTCCGGAGCGCCACCAAACATCTGCTGTGGGGCTTGCCTGAAAGCGAAAGAGTGGCGAGGTACGAGTAACGAGTTTCGAAAACCGGTTTTGCCTTTCGCAACTCGTTACTCGTACCTCGCATGAGTGTCAGCAGGCTGGCGCCTACAAGTACTAATTTTGAACGATAGGAAATCCGAAATGACCGACCTTAATACCCTGCTGGACCCGCTCGCCGAGATTGCCCGTGAAGCGGGTGATGCCATTCTGACGGTGTACGAGCGTGACGACCTGGGGGTGGAAACCAAGGATGACAAGTCGCCGATTACGGAAGCGGATATGGCGGCGCACAAGATCATTGAAGCGCGCCTGCAGGCGCTGACGCCGGAGATTCCGGTGTTCTCTGAAGAATCCGGCGGTATTGCCTATGCCGAGCGCAAGGACTGGCCCCGTTTCTGGCTGGTGGACCCGCTGGATGGCACCAAGGAGTTCATCAAGCGCAACGGCGAGTTCACGGTGAACATTGCCCTGGTGGAAGGGGATACCCCGGTACTGGGTGTGGTGCATGTGCCGGTAACGGCGGTGACCTATCTGGGCGGCCGCGGTGTCGGTGCCTTTAAAGAGGAAAAGGGCGAGCGCAAGCCGATCCAGTGCCGGGCCCGCACCACGCCGGTGGTGATGGTGGCCAGCCGGAGTCACGGCGGGGAAGCGGTGGAAAAGCTGGAAGCCTTTATCCGCCAGGAAGTGGGCGAGGTGGAGCGGGCCTCCATGGGATCGTCACTGAAGCTGTGTCTGGTGGCGGAAGGCAGTGCGGACATTTATCCGCGCCTGGCGCCCACCAGCGAATGGGATACGGCCGCCGCCCACGCAGTGGTGACCGCTGCCGGTGGCGTTGTGGTCAATACCGTCTTTGAGCCATTGCAGTACAACAAGGAAGACATTCTCAATCCGCACTTTCTGGTGTTGGGACAGAGCATCGAAGAGTGGCGCTTTATCGCCCCGGCGATCGCCGGGTAAGGGCTGGGATCATTATCGAAATTGCCGGAAACGTCGGGCTTTGTGCCGTGCGGGTGGGTGGTGTGATAACCGGAGTATCGAGTGGCGAGAAACGAGTTTCGAAGATCAAATTGCTTAAACCCGGAATGTCAGGGTTTCGCTTCTCGCAACGGCTTTTCGCGCCGCGAGCGACGCTCCCACAGTGGGTGTGGACAGGTTGGCGATACGGCAAACCAATAAGGAGTTTCCATGAGCACAATGCGTGAACTGCGATTTGTCAGCGATGGCCAGTCCTGCCGCGGGGATCTTTATCTGCCTGAAGGCGACGGTCCCTTCCTGACTGTGGTCATGGGCCACGGTTTTGGTCTTACCAAGGACTGTGGACTGGCGCCATTCCGGGATGCTTTTTTGAGCGCCGGCCATGCGGTGTTTCTGTTCGACTACCGGCACTTCGGTGAGAGTGAGGGCATGCCCCGCCAAGTGTTGTTGCCCAACCGGGAAGTGGCGGACTGGCAGGCAGCGCTGGCCTGTGTGCGTAAGCAAGAGGACGTGGACAACCAGCGTATCGTGTTGTGGGGAACGTCTTTTGCCGGTGGTTTGGTTACGGCCGTGGCGGCCCGGGAGCCGGATGTGGCCGGTATCATTGCCCAGTGTCCGATGATGGATGGTCTGGCCTCGGTGATGGAGGTAATGCGTTATGCGGGGGCAGGGCAGGCCATGAAAATGACGGGCCTGGGCCTCTGGGATGTGGCCAGCAGCATGCTGGGTCTCGGACCGCGCATGTTGCCGTCTGCCGGCAAGCCCGGTGAGTTGGCCGCCATGTCCAGTCATGATGCCTACGACGGCTATACCGCGCTGATGCCGGCGGGGGTTCCCAATGAAGTGGCTGCCCGCATTGGACTGGTTCTGCCCATGTTCCGGCCAGTGACCCAGGCGGCAAAGGTGACTTGCCCGGCGTTGGTGCTGATTTGTGAGACGGACACCGTGGCGCCGGCGTCCGCCGCCGAAAAGGCTGCTGCCGCCATGGCGAACGCGACAGTGAAGCGTTACCCGGTGGGCCATTTCGATATCTATCAGGGTGAGGCCCGGGATATCAGCCTGGCGGATCAGTTGGAATTTCTTCAGGGCCTGTAGGGCAGGCAAGTTGCAAGTTTCAAGTTGCAACGCGAATTAGTGCCGCGGCTCACCGTAACGCATGAGGCCGCGCCCATTGATTGGAGCGCGGCCTCGTGTTTTTAAAATCAAGGATAAGTTTATGGTGCGTTGCGGCTTGAAGCTTGCAACTTGCCACTCTTAAAACGGCAGCAAGGCCATCAGATCCAGCGTCAGTTGATCGGCGGCCACCATGGCGCCGGTGGCAATCATGCTCAGGTTGATACAGGGCAGGATCAGACCAATGGCGAAAAGGTTGACCATGCCGGGCTGGCGGATGCGGCCGCTCCATAGCAGCAGGCTGATAATCACGGCGCAGGAAATCGGTATCCACAGCCAGGAGTGAGAGGCGAACATGTCCCCGAAGGCAGTCAGATCAATCATGCCGGTACCCTTATAATTATAGTGTTTCATCCATCCCCATGTGCGCCGTTCCCCTATGGCGCGCAGGCAGTATGCAGAAGTGAGCAGCGCAGCAATGTGTATGACATCACAAATTGGTGATGGCACGATGATATTGGGTCTTCCGTACCACTTTATTATAAAAATCGGAGAGTAGAGGCGGTCCCGTCATCGGCATTGCGGTTCTGCCAGCAAACCGGTGTCATGGAAAGTAAACCCGCTGTTTATGCTGCCTGAGCCAGCCCGCCCGTCTCTAGCGGCACTTTTCCCCGTCTCCAGGGCCAATTAACGGCCTGTTTTGGCCTTTTCTCATACCCGCCAGTACGGCTATTCTGTCCGCCAGTTAACCGTGCCATTGATGGATGTCAATGTTTTGCACTGCCGAGACCAGGCAGCCGAAGGGCTGGAGGTAAAAGAAAATGTCTAATAACCACGTTGATGTACTGATTATCGGTGCCGGCCTTTCCGGTATCGGGGCAGCTTGCCATCTGACTCGCAAGAGCCCGAATCGCAGCTATGCCATTCTGGAACGTCGCGAACGCATTGGTGGCACCTGGGACCTGTTCAAGTACCCGGGCATCCGTTCTGATTCCGACATGTTCACTCTGGGCTACAGCTTCCGTCCCTGGACCGATCCCAAGGTGCTGGCGGATGGCCCTTCCATTCGTCAGTACGTGGAAGACACGGCGGACGAATATGACGTCAAGAAGCACATCCGCTTCGGTCGCAAGGTGGTCAAGGCGAACTGGTCCAGTGATGACAATCAATGGGTCGTGGAAACCACCAATGAGAAAACCGGTGAGCAGGAAACCTTTACCGCGAACTTCCTGTTCTCCTGCAGTGGTTATTACAACTACGACGAAGGCTACAAACCGGATTTCCCCGGCGAAAAAGACTTCAAGGGCCAGATTGTTCATCCGCAGCACTGGCCGGAAAATCTGCAGTACAAGGGCAAGAAGGTGGTGGTTATTGGTTCCGGTGCCACCGCTGTAACGCTGGTGCCTGCCATGGCCAAAGAAGGGGCAGAAGTGACCATGCTGCAGCGGTCGCCCACCTATATTGCCACCGTGCCGGAAGTGGACCCGATTTCCGTGGGTATGCGCCGTTTCTTGCCGGATATGCTGGTCTACAAACTGTCCCGTGCCCGGAATATCGGTCTGCAGCGCCTGGTGTACAAGCTGTCCAAGCAGCGTCCCAAACTGGTACGTCGCGCCTTGCTGGCGGCGGCCAAACGCCAGCTTGGCGATGATGTGGATATGACACATTTCCGCCCCAACTATAACCCCTGGGATCAGCGTCTGTGTGCGGTGCCCAATGGCGACTTGTTCAAGACCGTGCGTCGGGGTGAGGCCGATATCGTTACCGATCATATCGAGCGTTTCACCGAGAACGGTATTCTGCTCAAGTCCGGTCAGGAGCTGGAGGCGGACATCATCATCACTGCCACCGGGCTGAATGTTCAGATGCTGGGTGGCGTGGAAGGTACCATCGATGGCAAGGCCGTAGAGCCTCGCGAATCACTGGTCTACAAGGGCATGATGCTGCGTGATGTGCCGAACATGGCGCTGGTATTCGGCTATACCAATTCCTCCTGGACCCTGAAAGCGGATCTGGTTTGCGAGTATGTGTGTCGCCTGCTGAACCACATGGAAAAAACCGGCGCCACAACGGTGATCCCGCGAGACAAGGATAATTGCATTACTGAAGAGAACTTCCTGGGTCTGGAGTCCGGCTATGTCATGCGTGCCGATGATCGTCTGCCACGGCAGGGTTCCAAGCAGCCCTGGATGGTAGTGCAAAACTATCTGGTGGACCTGCCCAAGCTGCGCTATGGCGCCATTGACGACGGTGTACTGGAGTTCAGCAACTACCAGCCGGTGAAGAAGAAGGGCCTGGTGGCATCCCTGCTGGGGGCGTGATTGACCTTTGCCATTTTCATGCTGAAAGTGGCAAAAGGGTTCCGCCCTTCATAACCTAAAACGCAAGAGGCCGCGCCCGGAACACGGGCGCGGCCTCTTGCGTTTTATCCAACAGCAATATTCATTGCTCAGTGCAACGAACCGGTTATTTCCAGGGCAGCTGATCCATCCGCTGGCGAGCGCTGCTGTACTCCTTTTTGAGTCGTTCAATCAGGTCGCTGGCCGGACCGATCTTCTTGATGGCGCCGATGCCCTGACCACTGCCCCAGATGTCTTTCCAGGCCTTGGAGCTGCCATCACCGAAATCCATCTTGGACGGGTCGCTTTCCGGCAGGTCATCCGGGTCCAGGCCTGCCGCTTCGATGGAGCTGCGCAGGTAGTTGCCGTGCACCCCGGTGAAGAGGTTGGAATAGATGATGTCACTGGCACTGCTGTCGACGATGGACTGCTTGTAACGCTCATCTGCGTTGGCTTCATCGGTGGCGATAAAGGCGGAACCGATATAGGCCAGGTCGGCCCCCATGGCCTGGGCCGCCAGAATGGCATCGCCCTTGGCGATGGAACCGGAGAGCAGCAGTGGGCCGTCAAACCATTCGCGGATTTCCTGTACCAGGGCAAAGGGGGATTGCGTTCCCGCATGACCACCGGCCCCGGCGGCCACGGCGATCAGGCCATCCGCCCCTTTCTCGATGGCTTTTTTGGCGAAGAAATTATTGATGATGTCGTGGAATACCAGGCCGCCATAGCTGTGGATGGCCTCGTTCACGTCCACCCGCGCGCCCAGGGAGGTGATCACGATAGGCACCTTGTACTTCACGCACATTTCCAGATCGTGTTCCAGGCGGTTGTTGGACTTGTGCACGATTTGGTTCACCGCAAACGGTGCCGCCGGTTGATCCGGGTTGGCCTGGTTCCAGGCGTCCAGCTCTTCGGTGATGCGCTTTAGCCAGACTTCCAGCTCTTCCGCCGGCCGGGCGTTCAGTGCCGGAAACGAGCCGACGATACCGGCCTTGCACTGGGCAATGACCAGGTCCGGGTTGGAGACAATAAACATGGGTGAGGCAACGGCCGGCAGGCGTAGCCGCTCTTGCAGGGACGCGGGTAGCGACATGGTAACTCCTTGTTCAGGGTGAGGGCGCCATGGCGGGCGCCTGCAGGGAAGAAATTACACATGAAAAGACCGGCAATTGCGATGGTTGGTTGCGACGTTGATGGTGATCTGGAAGTCGTCTAGCGATCGCCCGGTGTTTTCAGAAAAGCCAGCAGCCGGGCGGGAAGGCCTGCGGAACGGAGCAGGGGGCGCACATGCATCAGGTCCTGGTGAATGTCCTGGACATTATCCGTCAGGCGATCCACTTGCCGGGTGATACCGTCCACCCGGTATGACAGGTCCCGCACCTGCTCGGGCAGGGCGTCCATGCGCTCAATAATTCGCATAATGCGATGCGCCATGATCAGGTATTCCAGTGCGGCACGCACCACCGCAACAATCACCAGCAGTAGCAGCGGTGAAACCGCCAGGGCGATCAGGCCGATGGGGGTGGATATCCAGAAACAGGCGGCAGCGATTCCGAACACGGCTACGGCCGCCCCTGCCACCAGAAGCAGGTAGAAAAGTGGCAGCAAGCGCATGGTCAGGTAGTGTTCGAAACGCCAATCCGCCAGATTGGGAACGAGTGAGGGGGGGGCGTTGTAAGCGCTGGTCAGGTTCCATGATGAATTCCTTTTTTTGTCATGGAATTCAGTCTAGAACCGATAACGGTTGACGCAATTACCGCAGCGCCGTTGCGCCAGGCTGTACAGAGAGTGCCGTGTTTACTTGTCCCCGTCCTTGCTTTCCCCCTTGCGCAGGGAATCCAGCAGTCGGGCGGGCAAGCCCGCGGATCGCAGCAGGGGGCGAAGCTGGATCACGGTGCCATGGATGTCTTCCACCTGGCTGGTAAGCGCCTCTACCCGGCCCTCGACTTTGGCGACCTGGTCGGGAAGCGCTCTCATACTTTCCACGATACTCATGGTGCGATGGGCCATGACCAGATATTCCAGTGCGGCACGGACGATGGCGACAAACACCACAAACAGCAGAGGGGATAGCACGGTGGCGGCAAGCCCAAACCACAAGGAGCTGGAGTAGCTGGCGGCCACCAGAAAACCCACCAGAAGCAGTGCGCCGATAATCATCAGCAGATACAACAGAGGCAGCAGCTGCATGGACAGATAACGATTGAACTGCCAGTCCACCATTTGCAGGATTTTGGATTGGTTCAGTTTTTCCTGGTTGAGCATGGACACCCCCGACGGCCATCAATTTACTTTATTGTTGCCGGCCTCCCAGGCTATTCCTACCCATAGATTGTAATGCTCTGTTATAGATTCCGGCATGGCAGACCAGAGATCCGGGGGAGATGCCAGGCTAATCGTGTCCTATCTGCTGGCCTAAATCCGAACACGTTTCCCGGTTTTGGCGAGGGAAGACAAATTGTCTCTTCGCAGGGGTGATCAGAGGCTGGCGCCGGCATCGGTGAATGGCAGGTTTGAATGGCGCCGTTTCGATGCCTTTTCTCATTAAAATCAAATTGTTGCTGATTATTTCTTGGCGCCATTCCGTCCAGTCTTTTATGCGTTAGATGTCTGGATTCAGCAAGCAGAAGAGGCCGTAGGAGGCAGGGCGAACCGAATTGAACCCGAACAAGCATTCGCTTTATTGTGTCACCCGTCAATGTAACAGTAGTGCGCGCCGATCTGTTTCCCCGGTGCGCAAGATTATCGGCTTTGCCCCATTGGACAGGTGACCAAATGACCACTGCAACGATTCATTCATATGTGCCGAAAAACGCCAAGCAACGGCCCGAGATGCCGATCCGCCATATGGATTTTCAGTTCGATGGCAAGCAGCTTGACGATACCTTCTTCAGAAACACGGAGCTGGCGTCGGCATACTTCGAAGCCTTGTCCATCTTTCTGACCTTTGGCGAAGATCTGGTGATTGATACCGCCCGCCATCACCGTCAGTTTGTGAAAGATCCGGAGCTCAAGCGTCTGGTAACCGCCCTGATCGGCCAGGAAGCGATTCATTCCAAGATGCACAATGAGTTCAATGATGTGCTGGCCCAACATCGTTTCCCCGTGGGGCTGTATCGTTTTCTTGCCGACAAGGTGTTTGAGCACGGCTTCAAGAAACTGCCCAACCGCATGCAGCTGTCCTTGATGGCGGGCATTGAGCATTTCACCGCGGTGCTGTCGGAATACATGATGAAGCACGAAGAAATCTTCTATGAGTCTTTCGACGAGAAGCAGCGGGCCCTGTGGATGTGGCACATGCTGGAAGAGTCAGAGCATAAAGATGTGGCCTACGACGTGTTCCAGGAATTGTCCGGTGACTATGCCCTGCGTATGCAGGGTTTTGCCCTGGCGGCCTTCACCATCGTTTTCCTGATTCCGGTTGCGGCATCCTTGATTCCAATCATGCGCAAGCCGCGCAATCTGTTGAGCCCGCGTTACTGGAAGGATGTGCAGCGCAGTCTGGCAGTCATGGTCGGGCCCAAAGATGGGGTGTATGGCAGCACCATCAAGCATATCCTCGATTACACCCGCCGCGATTTTCATCCCAGTGACCACGACACCAGTGCGTACCTGGAGTACTACAAGGAAAAGCTGCTTAACCCGAAAACCGGGCTGTTGGCGCCTTACCTGACAAAGGAATTCGTGCCGGGCAAGCGTGCCTGAACGAACACTGAATACTCGACCTGTGAAAGGGATAACAAAATGATGAATATTCTCAAGTTTCGTTCCAGCAAGCCCAGCTATAACGGTTATGCCGTTGTCACCGGCGCCGGTAGTGGTATCGGGCGAAGTTTTGCCCTGGAACTGGCCAAACGAAACACGGCGGTGGTTTGCGCAGATCTGAAGCTGGAAAGTGCCGAAGAAACGGTAGCACTGATTGAAAAAGCCGGTGGCAAGGCCTATGCAGTGGCCTGCGATGTGGGCAAGGCGGCCCAGGTGAAGAAGCTCTCCGAGCAGGCGGAGAAGCTGCTCGGCAACCCGGTCACCATGGTCATCAACAATGCCGGCGTAGGTATCGGTGGCAAGTTCGAAGAGCTCAGCCTGCAGGACTGGAAATGGGTGATGGATGTGAACCTCTGGGGGGTAGTGCACGGCTGTCACTACTTCGTGCCCGGGTTCAAGAAGCAGGGCCGCGGTGCCATTATCAATGTGGCCTCTGCTGCGTCCTATACCGCTGCGCCGGAAATGAGTGCCTACAACGTGACCAAGGCCGGTGTACGGGCCCTGTCCGAAACCCTCTACGCGGAACTCAAGCGCGACAATATCAAGGTCAATGTCCTGTGCCCGACCCTGGTGCCGACCAACATCATCAAGGATGGCCGCATTCCGGATCGTTACTCCAAACTGGCCGATCATGCGCTGATGAACTATGCCATGACCACCAGTGACTCCGTGGCCAAGCTGACCCTGAATCGTCTCGACAAGGGTGAGCTTTACACCACCCCGCAGGTGGACGCCAAGCTGTTCTGGATGATGAAGCGCGCCACCCCCAACCTGTATGCGAACCTGCTGGGCTTCTCCTACCGGTTTGTTAAGAATTAAACGAGGTATTTCCCATGCCAGCGACTCAGAAAAAAACCGCCCCTGAGGCCAGGATTTACGACACCTTTATTGTTGGTGCCGGCATCTCCGGTCTGTGCGCCGCCATCAAGATGAAGAAAGAGGGCTATCACGATTTCAAGATCATCGAGAAAGCCAACCGTGTCGGCGGGACCTGGCGGGAAAATACCTATCCGGGCTGTGGTTGTGATGTCCCTTCCTCCCTGTATTCGTTTTCCTTTGCCCTGAGCAGCAAGTGGAGCCATCTGTTTGCTCGCCAGCCGGAAATCCTCAGTTACCTGGAAGAGGTCAGTGAGGACTTCGGCATCAACGATCTGATCGAATTCGGCACGGAGCTGGAACACGCCGAGTGGGATGAAAGCCGCCATCTGTGGGTCTTGGATACCAATAAAGGCCAGACTCTGGCGCGCACCGTGGTCTTTGCCACCGGGCCGATTACCGAAGCGCAGATTCCCTCCCTGCCGGGACTGGATAGCTTCAAGGGCGAAATGTTCCACTCCGCCAAATGGAACCATGATTATGATCTGACCGGTAAACGTGTGGCGGTGATTGGTACCGGTGCTTCGGCCATCCAGTTCGTACCGCAGATCCAGCCCAAGGTGAAAGAGCTGCATGTGTTCCAGCGCACGGCTCCCTGGGTGCTGCCCAAGCCGGATATGGATCTGGGCGACACCAGCAAGCAGCTGATCGACAAGCTGCCGATTATCCAGAAGAGCTGGCGCAAGGCGGTAGCGACATCGTTGAATGTGATCAACTTCGGCCTGCGTAATCCGGCGGCCCTGAAGCCGGTGAGCACGGCAGCCAAACAGTTGTTGCGCGTGCAGGTGAAAGACAAGACCCTGCGCAAGGCGGTGACCCCGGACTTTACGCTGGGCTGCAAGCGTATCCTGTTTGCCAACAACTATTACCCGGCCCTGCAGGCAGACAATGCCAACCTGATTCCCCATGGCCTGGTGGAAGTGGAAGGCAATACCGTGATTGCCGCCAATGGTGAGCGTCACGAAGTGGACGTGATCATCTGGGGGACTGGTTTCGAGGTGTCTCACCCGCCCATTGGTCGCAAGGTGATTGATGCCAACGGTGATCGCCTCTCCGACCTGTGGAAGGACAGCTCTCCGGAAGCCTATCTGGGCGCCACCATGAAAGACGTGCCCAATGCTTTCCTGGTACTGGGGCCGAACGTGCTGGTGTACGACTCTTTCATCGGACTGGCGGAAGCCCAGCTGGACTACATCATTGATGGTTTGAAAAAGGTGAAGCAGAAAGGTATCACCCGTTTTGCGATCAAGCCTCAGGTATTGAAAGCCCACAACGATAAAGTCCAGAAGCATCTGAAGACCACGGTGTTCAACAGTGGTGGCTGCAAGAGTTATTACCTGGATCAGAATGGCCGCAACTTTGCTGCCTGGCCCTGGTCGCTGAAAGAGCTGAAGAAGCGCCTGAGCCGTTTCAAGGTCAGTGACTACGAAGTGGCCTATCAAAGCGCGGAGAAAAAGAAAGCCGCCTGACGACGATTAGATGGCGGTCTATTGAATGAGGGGAAGCGAAATGCTTCCCCTCATGCTTTCTACGCCACAGCGGGCGTGAAGGCTGTCAGCCGGCCAATTCCACCTTCTTATCCACATAGCTGGCCAGGATATCCCCGAACACGGTTGTCAGCTCCTCGAAGCTTTGTATCGGGTTGTCCTCGGACAGATGCCTGACCACGGTGAAAATGCCACCATTGATATAGAAATAGGCCACGGTGGGAATGTTGGGCAGTTTCAGCAGCTGCGGGTGGTGCATCAGGTACTGGGTGAACAGTTCCATGAGGGCGCTGTTGATCGGTGATTGGTAGATCACCATGTCCATGCTGAAAGCGTGGCGGGCACAGCGAAGATAGAGCTGGTTGTTCTCTTCCAGGAAGTCCCGAAAGCTGAACAACAATTTCTCGATGGCCTCACGGATGTCCAGGCGCACCAGTTCCGGGATCAAGGGTTTGATCAGATCCACGGTGTCACTGACAAAGCGTTTGCTTGCCGCATCAATGATGGCGTCCTTGTCCTCAAAATATTCATACAGCGAACCCACGCCAATACCGGCCTTTTCCGCGATCTGCCTGGCAGTGATAGCACTGGGGCCGTGGCTGGCAATGGAGATCAGGGCCGCCTGGACAATGGCATCCACGGTGGCCTTGGAGCGTTGTTGTTTGGGTTTGCGAGCCATCTGATTATCCGAGTTGAATCCGAACGAGCATTCGCTTTATTGTTACATCAACTACTGTGACAGTAAATATCTTTGTCACCATCAACGGTGCGCCGGGCCCTGCGGCCTTTCGTCACCACAGGCAGAATAATCCGTAAGGAGTGCATCATGGCTTCCATCGATCTGGACAAAATGCTGACCAAAATCAAAAGCACCCAGTGGGCCCTGTCGGACATCGATTGGGACGCTCCCGGTGCCGAACTGATCACGGATGAACAGTGGCCCAAGCTGAAAGAGTTCATGGCCGATCTGATGTGGATCGAGCACGTGGGAGCCCGCGCCTTTGCGGCACTGGCAAAAAAGGCACCGGACGATACCCTGCGTCAGATTTACACCTACTTCCATGCGGAAGAGCAGCGTCACGCCAATGCGGAAATGGCGCTGATGAAGCGCTGGGGCATGCTGGAAGGGGATGAGATCCCCGAGCCCAACATCAACCTGCGTATCGTCATCGAGTGGCTGGATCGCTTTGCCGATGAGATGCCGCTGTATGTGCTGGGTACCGTGGTGCCCATGCTGGAAATTGCCCTGGACGGCGCCCTCTGTACCTTCCTGCTGGATACCGTCAAAGATCCGGTTTGCCATCAGGCATTCGAACGAATCAACGACGATGAATCCCGCCACCTGGGCGTGGGCTTTACCGTGATGGAAATGCAGGGTCGCGGAAAAACCTTCATCGGCGCCACCAAAATGCTTGCCCCGTTGATGGACCCGCGGTTGATTCTGGGTATCGCCTCCTATGCGCCTCTGCTGAACAAAATGCGCGACAACGTAATTGCCATGGGCTTGCCGGAAGAAAAACTCTACAAGGCCATGAAGAAGTTTGAGCGTATCGGTGGCCGTACCGAGGACGGCCGTCGCAACCCCTGGTTCCAGATCATCAAATACCATGGCCGCTTTGTGACCAACCGCAGCCAGAAGGTGTATCACGTCCCCGTCGACGGGCTGGTGAAACTCACCAATATGGTGCCCCGTCGGGCCCTGCCGGCAGTGCCCTCCTGGGTGAAGGAACTGACCTGGCAGCCCACAGCGACCCACTGATTCCCCGTAGATATGTCATCACCATGGGCCGTTTTGGCCCATGGTGGTGTCCTCCGATTTCGTAAGAGCTAGACCGTTATGACTGAACCCACTGCCAAGAAAAAACCGGCACCGCGCAAGGCAGCGACGCGCAAGCGTGCCCCCGCGGCAAAGAAAGCCACGGCGGCCCGCAAACCCGCCCGTAAGACTCCATCGGTAAAGCCCGTGTCAGTGTTGATTGTCGGTGCCGGCTTCGCGGGTCTGGGCATGGCCATTCGTCTCAAGCAGGCCGGCATCAATGATTTCGTGATTCTGGAACGAGGCAACGCCGTGGGTGGCACCTGGCGGGATAACCAGTATCCCGGGGCCGCCTGTGACATTCCCTCCAACCTGTATTCCTATTCCTTCGCGCCGAACCCGGACTGGTCGCGGAGTTTCTCCGGCAGTCAGGAAATTCTTGGCTATATCCATCATCTGGTGGCCGAGTTCGACCTGGAAAAGCATATTCGCTTCGAGCAAAACGTGGCGGAGCTGAGCTTCGATGACAAAACCGGCGTGTGGACTGCCACCACGGACAAGAAGGCTGTCTTCGCCGGACGTGCCGCGGTCATGGCCCAGGGGCCGTTATCCAACTGCAGTTTCCCTGCCATCACCGGCATTGATGGTTTCCAGGGTCACAAGATTCACAGCGCCCGCTGGGACCATGATTATGACTTCAGCGGCAAGCGTGTGGCTGTAATTGGCACCGGTGCCAGCGGCATTCAGATCATTCCTGAACTGGTGAAAACCGCGGCCCACGTCAAGGTCTTCCAGCGCACCCCGGGCTGGGTGCTGCCGCGACCGGATTTTGCCACTCCGGCCTGGAACAAGGCCCTGTTTCGCAAGCTGCCGGCCAGCCAGCAGGCCATGCGCAATCTGCTCTACTGGACCCATGAAAGCATGGCGCTGGCGGTGATCTGGAATTCGCCGCTGACGCGGATTGCTGAGCGAGTGGCGCGCCTGCACCTTCGCCGCCAGGTGAAAGACCGCTGGCTGCGCCGCCAGCTGACGCCGGATTTCACCATCGGCTGCAAGCGGGTGCTGGTCTCCAACGACTACTACCCGGCTTTGCAGAAAGACAATGCCAAACTGATTACCTGGCCCATTGCCCGTATCAGCGAAAAGGGTGTGCGGACGGTGGAAGGCATTGAGCATCAGGTGGATTGCATTGTCTTTGCCACCGGTTTCGATGTGAGCCACTCCGGCACGCCGTTCCCGGTGAAGGGCCGAGGCGGCCGGGTGCTCGGTGACGAGTGGCAGGGCGGAGCCCAGGCGTACAAGAGCATCAATGTGTCGGGGTATCCGAACTTGTTCATGACGTTTGGTCCCAACTCGGGACCTGGCCATAATTCGGCGCTGGTCTACATGGAATCCCAGCTCGACTATGCGGTGAAAGGCATCAAAAAAATTCTTCAAGACAATCTGAAAATGCTGGACGTGAAAGAAGACGTCCAGCGTCGCCACAACAAGGAAATGCAAAAGCGCCTGGCCCGGACGAACTGGAATTCCGGCTGCAAAAGCTGGTATCTGACCGAAGATGGTTTCAATGCCACCATGTACCCGGGTTTCGCCACCCAGTACGCGGCTCAGATGGCAGAATTTGAAGAGCGTGATTACGAAACCGTCTGACCCCTTGGTCTGGTTTCTTCCGGTGAACGCGGCCTCTGGCCGCGTTTTTTTTGCGGTGCGTTTCATATTCTTGGGCCGAGTCCCGCGTTTGCCATAAAAGCATCACGCTTTTGTCGCAGTGGCTTCATCCCGCCCATTTATAAACCCAGGTTCACTGATCATTAAATAACACGAACCGTTGGGGAGTTCACCATGACATCCTGGTATAGCCTGGGGGCCGGCGTACTGCTGGCTGCTGCCTTGACTGCCTGTGGCGGTGACAGCAGCGATGACAATCCTGCTGCTGGTGGCGAGCAAGTGAAAACGCCGGATGGCCTGCGTTTGTCCTTTTTGAGCCGCTACGAATCTGGCAGCTTTGACGCCTCTGCGGCGGAAATTCCTGCGTTTGACAGCGCAAGCCAGCGCCTGTTTGTGGTCAATGCAGAACAGGGCGTACTGGATGTGCTGGATTTCAGTGACCCACAACACCCGGAAAAAATAGGGTCCCTGAGTGTCGGGGAAGTGGCGCCGGGTGCGGAAGTGAACAGCGTCGCCGTAAAAAATGGACTGGTGGCTATCGCCATTGAAGCGGATCCGAAAACCGACAACGGTTTCGCTGCCCTGTACCGGGCTGAAGACCTGAGTCTGCTCGGTAGTGTGGAAGTCGGAGCCCAGCCGGACATGATTATCTTTACCCCGGATGGCAGCAAGGTGCTCACCGCCAATGAGGGTGAGCCCAGCGATGATTACCAGATTGATCCTCCGGGCTCCATCAGCATTATCGATATCAGTAATCCGCAGGATCCACAGGTCGATACTGCGGATTTCACAGCCTTCGATGCGAATACATTACGCAGTATGGGGGTGCGCATCTATGGTCCCGGCGCGGATGTGGCCATGGATCTGGAGCCGGAATACATTGCCGTGTCCGCCGATGGCAAAACCGCCTGGGTGACTCTGCAGGAGAATAACGCCCTGGCCAAGGTCAGCATTGATACCGCCACTGTTACCGACATCCTGCCGTTGGGAGAAATTGATCGTAGCGCGGAAGGTTTCGGGCTGGATGTCAGTGATGATGACCAGGAAATCCATATCAAAACCTGGGACGGTGTGGTGGGGCTGTACCTGCCTGACGCCATCCAGGCCTACAGCGCCGGTGGCAGCACCTATCTGGTGACGGCCAACGAGGGCGATGCCCGTGCCTGGGGGGAAGATAACGATGCTTACTGGGGCACCGAAGGCGAGGAATGCATGGGGGATGTCAGCCAGGGTTTCGTGGAAGAATTCCGCGTCAAGCATCTGGTACATGCCAGTGGCTTTGATCGCCGCTGTGGCGACGATCTGCCTCCCCAGTTGCGTGAGCTGGGTGCCGGGGCGCTGCTGGATCCCGCCGTGTTCGGTTATTGCGGTGCCAGCGCCGGTGATCCCGGTGACTGCCGCGAAGATGATGTGTTGGGCCGTCTCAACATTACCTGGGTCATGGGCTACAAAACCGATGAGGCGGGCAGTCCGCTGATGTACAACGACGCGGGTGAGCTGGATGAGGCTGGCACCCGCATCATGTATGACACCCTGTACAGCTATGGCGGGCGCTCTTTCTCCATCCGGGATGAAAACGGCAACCTGGTATTCGACAGCGGTGATCAAATCGAACAGTTCCTGGCCAGCGAGGAATGTCGGTTGGGTACCAACCGCAGCATCGCGTGCCAGGATTACTTCAACAGTGGCCATGATGAAATCAACGCCATGGACAGCCGCAGCGATGCCAAAGGTCCGGAGCCGGAGGGGCTGACCATCGGTGCCATCGGTGACAAGACGTTCCTGTTCATGGCTCTGGAGCGGATGGGCGGCATTCTGGTCTATGACATTACCGACCCCCAGCAGCCCCAGCGACTGGACTACCTGAACAGCCGCAATTTCTGGGGTGGCGGTGGTGACGGCGCGGACATCGAAGACCTGATCGATGACGGCCTGCTGGCAGAAAGTGATGTGGGGGCCGTGGTCGGTGACCTGGGTCCGGAAGGGCTGGTATTCATCCCCGCTTCCGACTCTCCCAGTGGGATGCCGTTACTGGTCGTCGGTAATGAAGTCAGCGGCACCACCTCGGTCTATGAAGTGGAAACCCTTTTTGACGAAGAGTAAATGTCGCTTAACCGATCAAGGCGGCCTTCGGGCCGCCTTTTTTATGGCGTATCGCGAGCGCGGAGGTTGAGCCAGGCCAGTCCCGGCAAGGCGTCAGGGGCAAGATAGCGCTTGCGCCCGTTGCTACTCGCTTCCCGGGGCGCAGCACCGACGATGCCAGAGTCACCTACGTCTTCTTCGCATCAAGCGCTGCCAGCTGCTCCGGCGTGGCCGGTTGCTGGTGTTTTTCCTTCCATTCGGCATAGGGCATGCCGTAGACCCATTCCCGGGCCGCCTCGTAGTCCAGCGTCAGCTCCCGGTCTTCGGCGGCGGCCACCAGCCATTTGGACAGACAGTTACGGCAAAAGTCCGCCAGGATCATCAGGTCGATATTCTGCACGTCCTTGTTTTCGTCCAGGTGCCGCAGCAAGCGGCGAAAGGCGGCGGCTTCCAGTTCGGTGCGTGTTGCCGTATCCAGCGAGCTCATGGGGCTTCTCCAGCAAAAGGGGGGGAGGGCCATGATACGGGCGGAAAATGGCAGCCGTCGACGCCGGGCGCGTAGCATGCATACTATGGGGCACAGTAACCCGTATGGAGGAAGGGCGATGACATTGAAACGAGGTGTAGTAATTGTCGGTCTGTTTTTGGCGGCAGGGTGGCTGCTGGTCAGCTGCGGCATGAACAGCGAGGAAAAACGACTGGCGGCGGCCATCGACCAGGCCTTGCAGACCCGGGATCTGGGCTACTGGCAGGTGGAAGATCTGGATATCGAAGACCAGCGCATGGACCAGACCGGGCCCGAGGAAATCATCACCTACAAGGTGGAAGCGGTGCTGGCCCTGGACAAGTCGTTGCGTGAGGTGCGCTATGTGGATGACATCGGCAAGCGGGTGGTCACCCGTACCGCGCTGGCGGAAGGTGAAGAGCGGGATCTCACCGCGTCAGTCCAGATCATTCGCGGCAACGATGAAGAAAACGTGGTGACCACCCTGGATGAACAGGCCCTGCCCCGCGGCATGGTGGCGGAAGATTTCGAGCGCCGTTTTGACGGTTGGCAGGTGATTGCCGAAGACAGCGACGAATTTGCCGATCTGGAAAAGGAACTGCAGGGCAAGCTGGATGATAGCCTGTCCGCCCTGGCCGAGGCAGATCACACCCTGCGTCAGGTACAGGTGCAGTTGATGGCGTCCCGGGCGGAACTGGCGGTGCTGGAAGAGAACGCGGAAGCGGTGGGTGGTCTCGGCGAGCCCATGGAAAAAGCCAGCCAGGATGTGGAAGCCCTGATCGAACGGCTGGAAGAGCAGGAAGCGACCCGCGACAGCCTCAGCGAAGACGTGGATCGTAACAAAAAGGCCCTGGCCAGCCTGCGCGGGGAATGATGCTGGCCTGAGAGTCAATATTCAGGCCCGGGGGCGTCTCGGGTATCATGACGCCCCCGCAATCCCCATGAGAGCGCATCCATGTTTGAACTTACCGTCACGCCCCGCTTTTACGAAACCGATGCTTTCGGCCATGTGAACAACACCGTGGTCACCGGCTGGTTCGAAACCGGGCGTGCGCCCCTGTTCCAATTATTTGGTGGCGGCAGCAATCCGGCCTCCCTGCCACTGATTCTGGCCCGGGTGGAAGTGGATTTTGTCGGCCAGATTTACTATGGCAGCGATGTGCTGTTGCGTACTGGCATCGAGAAGATCGGCAACAGTTCCTTCGTGGTGGCCCAGCAAGCCTGGCAGAACGGAAAATTGGTGGCCCGTGGCAAGGCCGTGCAGGTCTACTTCGAGCATGACAAGCAGGCCTCGGCGCCGATCCCCGATAGATTCCGTCAGGTGCTGGCCGAGCATCAGGGCACCCTGCCGGAAGACCAGTAATCTCACGATTTGATCAGACCGATAGGCAAGGCAGGCATGTCACCTTGACGCCGCGACGTTACACTATCGGCCATACTGATTGCTCAACGTAACGGCAGCGAGGAACGGATGGCTTATCAGGGACAACAGAACTTTGATCACCGCCAGGCGCAGAAGCTGGGAGTGCTGATCACCAACCTGGGCACCCCGGATGCACCGGAGACCGGTGCACTGCGCCGTTATCTGCGCGAATTCCTCTCCGACCCGCGGGTGGTGGAAGTGCCCCGGCTGATCTGGTTTTTCATCCTGCACATGGTGATTCTGGTAATCCGTCCGCCGCGTTCCGCCCATGCCTATAAAAGCGTCTGGACCGATGCCGGATCACCGCTGATGGTGCACACCGAAGCCCAGTGCGCCGGCGTGCGCGAGCGTTTGCAGAACAAGTTCGGCGGCGACATCGAGGTGCGCTTTGCCATGCGCTACGGCAATCCCTCCATTGCCAGCCAGTTGCAGGCCATGGAAGAAGCGGGTGTTCGCAAGCTGGTAGTGCTGCCCCTGTATCCGCAGTACTCCGCGTCCACCAATGCCTCCACCTTCGACGCCATTGCCAAGGACTTTATGCAACGGCGCTGGTTGCCGGACCTGCGCTTTATCAGCCATTACCCGGATTACCCGCCCTACATTGAGGCCATGGCCAAACACATCGAGGCATTCCGCGCCGAACACGGCACGGCGGACAAGCTGATCTTCAGCTACCACGGGGTACCGAAAAAATACCTGCTCAATGGCGACCCCTACTTCTGCGAATGCCACAAGACCTCGCGCCTGCTGGCGGAGCGGCTGGGCCTGGGCGACGATGACTGGCTCACCACTTTCCAGTCCCGCTTCGGCCGTGAGGAATGGCTCAAACCTTACACCGACCACACCCTGATGGCGCTGCCGGAACAGGGCGTGAAATCCGTGCAGGTGTTCTGTCCGGGCTTCTCCTCCGACTGCCTGGAAACCCTGGAAGAAATCGGCGTGGAAAACCGCGGCTACTTCGAAGAAGCTGGTGGCGAAGCCTTCGGCTACATCCCGGCACTGAATGCAGAGCCCGGCCACCTGGATGCTCTCACCCAGCTGATCGAAGAGAACCTGCAGGGTTGGAGTGCCCCGGATAATAGCGATAGCACACGTGAAACCCGCTCGACACGTGCAGAGCATCTGAGCAAGTAACCCAGAGCGACGAATTTTCAGCACACCTCGCAGATAACCAATGTCATCCCGGGCTCGCCCCGGGACCTCCCTCCTCTTGCAGAGCACATGAACAGACCGACATGGTGATGCAGCGACCAAAGTTAGTGGTCGCACATCCCCAATATTGGGGATGTGCGCCTGCCTGACAGTGGTTAGTGTTACCGCATCAAGGAACAAGCCTGCCAATGCGGGCTTGTTGGGGATGGTTGAGTTGGTGAGAAGCGAGGGTGTCATGCTGATTCAGTGGAAGCGTTTGTATGGTGGGCTAATTCTTTTTCTTGCTGCAATGCTTGTAGCTTGTGGTGGGGGAGGTGGTGGAAGTTCTTCTGGAGGGGTATCTGGGGGAGCTGGATCGAACAATGACAACGATCAAAATGGTTCCGGAACTAAACAAATCAAAACGAAAATTAGTGAGCGTCTTTATCCCTACGGTGAGGATTGGGATCAACCAGTAAGCACCTATCCTGATTATATCCGCACGACCGCATATTGCGACGCATTGGCGACGGGTGAGTACCTTGGTGTCACCTTAATGGGTAGTAAAAGTTTCTATCCTGGGCACCCGGATTATCACGAAAGGATAGAACCTTACGGTGAGGTGGTGGGGTGCCCTGGTGCTACTCGCCTTGAAAACCCACTGACTTCAGTCGATGAAGTGTGCAATGTCAGTGGTTATGAGGCTGTGCACGGTCATGCTCCCGAAGAGTATCTTTTGTTCAGCATTGGAGATGGGTCTTCTGGTACATGTGTTATGCACCAGTATAAATACAGGTCCGGTATTGGATTGTATGCTAAAGATATTAATTTCTTCTTTTATGATAATGATAAAGAAAAATATATTGTAAGTAATGTAGGAGGATCTTTAACGGGCTCATTGAGCTGGAGTGGGCAGTCCTGCAGCTCAGGGGGAAGAGATTGCAATATTGAGTGGGGGGAAATGGAGCTTGAACATTCTTTTTTTGACGAGACTAACCGTGAATTGATTGCCACCGCTTTTAATATTGATACGCTCTATATTTATAGATTCAATGTTGATTCTGCTTTGATGACAGTGACAGAAACACCTGCCCCTCAAGCCCGTTATGATGTGATTGCTTTGGTAATCACCCCGAAATTTAGCCCTGCTCAAAAGTAGAATTTTCTCGTAACCTAGCACGAAGGAGATTCTGCATGAAGAAGTCACGATTTTCGGACAGCCAGATCCTGGCGATCCTCAAGCAAGCGG
>Ga0208179_1000029_pt1 | contig 220574 bp, 160 predicted proteins | sample Malvired_Geostar_FD_184238 | JGI IMG/M metagenome (GOLD analysis project Ga0208179, IMG submission 184238) | Marine viral communities from the Global Malaspina Expedition - Malaspina viral metaG DeepMed_Geostar (SPAdes) (version 2) | ecosystem: Environmental > Aquatic > Marine > Oceanic...
CTGAGTAGTTGTCAAAGATGTTTTCGAGCCCGTCGCCATCGGTGTCCAGTCCGTATCCTGTTTCGTCAGAGAGGTCACCATCCTGATCGGTATCCAGGTCACTGAAGCCGTTTTTGTTGGCGTCAAATCCTTCTACCACATCCGGGACATTGTCATCATCAGAGTCCGTATCCAGGTAATCAGGGTCGCCATCACTATCAGAATTGATGGGGTTGATGTAGGTGCCGCCATTGTCAGCATCGTAGACATCTTTGAGTCCGTCGCCATCGGTATCCAGAGAAGTGATCACGATAAACCCTGCTGAAGGCTGTGCTTCCCTGTTGTCAGTAAGACCGTCATTGTCAGAGTCCAGGTCCAGGTAGTTAGCCAGCGCATCTCCATCTGTGTTGGTGAGTGTAGCTGCTGTACCGGTTCCAGCGCATTGATTGCTACTGGCATGTGTTAGCGCATCCAATGAAGCATTGGCTGTGGGTGAGGTCACTCTAATGTATCTGGCACCCCCTGAAGTAGTGTACGTCGTAGCAAGATTGGTGAAGGTTATGGTATTGCTAAAGTTTGCACCATCAGTGGATTGTTCCAACCTGATCTGGTTACCTAGTCCAACCGTGGCAGCAACTGTAATAGTAGTTCCCCCGGGAAGAGTAACGCCCATGTCTAAAATGATGAAATCAGCTGCATCGTTAAAGGTTGCGTTTGTTCCGTTGATAGAGCCTAAAGCATTAAAAGGATTCCCCACTGAGGACTCATTAAAAATCCAGGAAGCTGAGCCGGAAGTGGCACAATTGGGGTCCACACTGTCATCCAGACCGTTGTTATTGGCGTCTGTTATGCCAAAACCCTCGTCCATTGTGCCGTCTCCATCGGCATCCGTAAGGCCTACTTCCAGTAGATCGGAAATTCCGTCATTATCGCTGTCCAAATCAAAAAAGTCAGGAACGCCATCTTTGTCATGGTCCACCCGGTCATCAATTCCATCACTATTTGAATCTATGAAACCAGTATAATCACTGTCCAGATAGTTGTAGATGTTATCTCCATCTTCATCTCCAAATGGGAGCGTGCCGTTGCTTTCCTGAATGATAGATATACCATCATTATTAGGATCAAGATCCATTGCATCAATAATACCATCTCCATCATTATCAGGATTGAAAAGGTAGTCTGGTACTGTTAGCCCCCCTTGGGTGAAGTCGTTGGTCCAGTTGCCATCAGATGCACCTCCAGCGCCATCTCCAAAATCTTCTGCCGCAGTGCTTATTCCATCATTATCATCATCCGTATCCCTGAAGTCTCTAATATCGTCTGCATCAGTATCTTGCATTGTTGCATTCGACCCTGTGATATTGGCTACGGTGCCTCTGCCGGAGTTGGAGTCGAAGAGGTAAGAAATACCGTCGGCATCCACATCTGATCCATAGCCACTTTCGTCTGCAGGGTCATTGTTGTCATTGGTGTCCCAATCACCGAACCCATCCATGTCGCTGTCCCAGGCTTCCACTACATCGGGGATTCCGTCATCATCCGAGTCTGTATCCAGGTAATCCGGATTACCGTTGAGATCTGAATTGACGGGAGCCAGCGCTCCTCCGGCATCCTGATCATAGATGTCCATAATACCGTCACCATCACTGTCTACCAACACAGGTGCTTTGTAAGCAAGGTTGGTTTGCGCTTCTATGTTGTCAGGAATGCCATCACCGTCAGCATCCAGATCCAGATAGTTATCAATACCATCACTGTCAAAGTCAGTGGGAGCAAGAGCTGACCCCCCAGAGCAATTGGTGATGGTGTATGTGTAAGATACATGGTATAACCTACCGGTATTGGCACCAGTGTTTTCTATCCGAATGTAATACGCGTCAGATGTAACTACAGTGTAGGTAGTATTGGTTGTGGTATTGTTGGAGGTGATATTTCCTGAGGAAGCCACAAGATTCTGTCCACTGTCATACTGACGAATGACTATGGTGGTGTTGGTTCCACCACCTCCATTTCGTCTGTGTCTCACTACGATGGTATTACCCACTATTACCGGCCCCTCTAATTGAATATCAATGTATGCGCCACTGTTGAATGTGCCATACGTGGTATTATTAGCATCCAGGATGTTAGCAATGTTATTGAGGGTTCCGCTTGTTCCCACATTGGTTCCACCCGTCGTTGCAGTGTTGGTAGACGCTCCATCGCAAGCAGGATCGTAGGTGTCATGTAGTCCATTGGCGTTAGCATCCGTAATACCGGCTCCCTCATCGAGTGTACCATCCTGATTGGCATCAGTGAGTCCGAATTCGAGGATGTCAGGAATCCCATCATTGTCACTGTCCAGGTCTTTGAAGTCAGGAATACCATCCAGATCCTTATCAAACTGGTCGATGACTCCATCACCATTGATGTCGGTAAAGCCTGTGGTGTTGATTCCACTGGTATTGGTATCAGCGGTGTTGGCAATGGCATCACCATCTAGGTCAAAATCCTGATAGTTGTAGAGACCGTCGGCATCTGTATCGGCCCCCGGGTCGATACCCGTGCCTCCATCTTCACTGGCATTGGCCACCCCGTCATTGTCCGCATCCAGGTCCGCATCATTATCCACCCCGTCATTGTCTGCATCCTGATCACCATATAGGTAGTCAGGGATGATGCCATTGGGATCGGCCAGGGCAGAAGTGCTTTCAGAAACAGTAGGGGTTCCATCATTGTCATCGTCCACATCCTGAAAATCCCAGATTCCGTCCAGGTCAGTGTCCTGCACCGCAGCATTGGATCCTGTGATGTTATTGTTACCGGTACTGGATACATTGTCGTAGATGTCCAGCAACCCGTCTTCATCCACGTCTGTGTTGTAACCGGCATCATCAAAGTTTCCATCATTGTCTGCATCCCAGTCGGCGTAGAGGTTTTTGTCCGCATTACTGCCTTCCATCCTGTCGAGTACCCCGTCGGCATCAGAGTCCGTGTCGAGGTAGTCTGCATTTCCACCATCTGTGGCCACAGGAGTGAGCATTGTGGCCCCCATATTAGGATCAAAAGCATCATCCAGTCCGTTGTTGTTGGCATCTACCCCAGAGAGTGCTATGAAAGTAGCTTTTGATTGTGCTTCTATCAGGTCCACAATTCCGTCATTGTCACTGTCAATGTCTAGATAATCGGGTTTGACAGCCGAGGCAGGTTCAGACCCTGAGTCGGTGTTGAGTGGGGTGATGGGTGTTACAGAGCCATTGGCTACCGTACCGATGTATCCATCCTGGGCATCATTGAAGCCATCACCATCCGTGTCTGTGAATCCACTGATGGTGCCCGTGGCAGGATCGGCAGTCCCTCCAAATTCAATGATGTCTACAATGCCATCATTGTCAGAGTCAATGTCTCTGAAGTTTTTATTGCCATCCCCATCGGTATCCAGGAAGTCCAGGGGATTCGCTTCAATGGCATCACTGTACCCGTTTCCATCCTTGTCCATGTCAAACCGGTCGTCGATACCATCATTGTCATTGTCATTGCCTCCGGTAATGGAAGCATCGAACGCATCATCAATGCCATCACCATCCGCGTCAGTACCGCCTGTCTGGTCCACATCCACATCATAGGGGATGCCATCAAGGTCAACATCCAGCAGATCATCTACCCGTCCATCAAAGTCAGTGTCTACCCCTCCGGCTTCTACCAGGTCAGGGATTCCGTCATTGTCAGAGTCCAGGTCCCTGTAGTCGTCTATTCCATCGCCATCAGTGTCCACATTAGCAATGGGTGAGCCACCATTGTCAGGGTCTACTGCATCGGCCAGTCCATCCCCATCCGTGTCGTTGGCATATCCGTCTATGAGTCCGTCACTGTTGGTGTCGGCACCTCCATTTTCGATGGCATCTGTGATACCATCATTGTCACTGTCCAGGTCTTTAAAGTCAGGGATTCCGTCGTAATCAGTATCCGGAATCGGGAGTGCTGTGCCTCCGTTGTCCGAGTCAATGATGTCAGCCAGCCCGTCATTGTCTGAGTCTGTAGCGTCATCCACTTTTCCATCCCCATCGGCATCAGTGCCACCGGCTTCCACCAGATCAGGGATGCCGTCATTGTCAGTATCCAGGTCAAAGAGGTCATTGATTCCGTCTCCGTCGGTATCGCCGGGAATAAGTGCAGTGCCCCCATTGTCGGCATCATAGGCATTTGGCAGCCCGTCACCATCTATGTCCGTGTCAGCACTGTCAATGATATCATCTCCATCGGTGTCTGTACCACCGGATACACTGAAGTCAAAGGCATCATCAATGCCATCATCATCCACGTCAGCCCCCCCGGTGAAGTCAGCGTCCACACTGTTGGGGATGCCATCCCCATCATCATCGTCCAGTCCATCGATTCTTCCATCTCCATCGGCATCAGTGCCCCCGGCCTCTACCAGGTCAGGGATTCCATCATTGTCAGAGTCTGCATCCCTGAAGTCGGGAACACCGTCCAGGTCATGGTCATAGACATCATAGACCCCATCTCCGTTTACATCGGCAGTACTGGTGAGTCCGGCGATGACGGTGGCATCATCGGTATCCCTGAAGTTGGGGATGCCATCACCATCCTCGTCTCCGCTGGGGTCAATGGATTGTCCACCATCCTCTTCAGAGTCGGGTACCCCGTCATTGTCAGAGTCGGTATCGAGGGCATCAGCGATTCCATCCTTATCATAATCTCCATTGAAAAGGTAGTTAGGGATGTTAGTGGCGCCCTGGCCCTGAGTTTTATCATCCTGGTAGTTTCCATTGCTGTTGGTGTCTTCATCTTCGGTGAGAATACCGTCAGCATCATCATCTGTGTCGCGGAAGTCCAGCTGATCCAATCCGTCGGTATTCTGAAGAGCCGCATTCGAACCGGTTTCGTTTCCGGCAGCACCGAGGGTTACATTGTCAAAAGCATCAGGCAGGCCGTCCCCATCAGAGTCGATGAAGTCAGCTTCGTCTGCGATTCCGTTGGTGTTATCATCCCAGTCTCCAAACCCATCATTGTTGGCATCATTTCCTTCCACGATATCCAGAACATTGTCATTGTCAGAGTCCAGATCGAGGTAGTCTTGCAGGTCCAGTCCATCAGTATTGACCGGTATGATGAGGGTACCCCCATTGTCCGGATCAAAAGCATCATCAATGCCATCCCCATCTGTATCCATATTGGTAGGAGCGATGTAGGCAGCGGTAGTTTGACTTTCGATGATGTCAGGTATACCATCACCATCACTGTCTATGTCTACATAGTCTTTGACACCATCGCCATCAGAGTCAGGATTGGCGAGGGTTGAGTTTCCACCAGCGGAGGCAGGGGAGGAGTCTACATAGTTCATGAGCCCGTCATTGTCCGGGTCATTGAGTTCAAACTGGCCGGATGTTTCATTGAGTCCATTGGGGATAGAGCCCTCGTAAGCTTCCACGGCATCCCAGATTCCATCATTGTCAGAGTCCAGGTCGAGGAAGTCGGGGCTTCCGTCCAGGTCAGAGTCGAAGACATCAAAGACCCCATCACCATTGGCGTCTGTGGCTGAAGAGAGTGATGCGGCTATTCCGGCATCCCTGTAGTTGGGGATACCATCATTGTCATCATCCCCGCTGGGGTCAATGGCTTCACCATTGGACTCCAGGGCATCGGTGATTCCATCATTGTCAGAGTCTGCATCATTTTTATCGGCGATGGCATCCCCATCGAAATCACCTCTGAAGAGGTAATCGGGGATAGTTACACCACCTTCAGTGAAGTCATCAGACCAGTCTCCATTGCCATTGATATCTTCTCCGGCAGTAGGTGATCCGTCATTGTCGTCATCATCATCCTGCCAGTCGCTTTCGTCTGCTCCATCGGTATTCTGCAGGGGTGTATTGTAGTTTTCGAAGAGATCGAGCAATCCATCCCCATCAGAGTCGTCGGAGAGGGTGCCGGAGCAGGCGGATGTAAGAATGAGGGAGAAGTTATCAAAGGTTAGCGTGCCCGATGCCCCGGATTTATAGGTCCATACCTCTATGAAAGCAGTTCCAGCCGGAGCGGTAGCATTAACGGTATAAAGGGTGTAGGTGGTTGCTAATACCTGAGCTTGAGGTTCGCTGAGTCGGGTGGAGAGGTCTTCGTCCCAGAAGGTAATACCTATGCCGGTATAGCCAGGGCTGCCGGTTATTTTGGCGTAACCGGTTAGCTGAAAAGCCTGGCCTTGTTCTGCGGGAATGTACTCAGAGATGTATGTGCCTCCCTCGGATGGCCCAACAAGAATGGCAGAGTTGCCCGATTGTGCATCAGAGGTCACAAAGACTTCCCCTGAGAATCCTGAGAGTCCATTCAGCCCATTTTCAAAATCTGCATTTTCGGACCTGAGCAGACCAGGTGTAGAATAACCAGCACATGCATCAGTGTCATCAATAGATCCATCGGCATTGGTATCCAAATCAGAGATTCCGTTTTTATCGGAGTCCCATCCTTCAATCAGGTCCACTACGCCATCGTCATCAGCATCTGTGTCTATATAGTCAGGGAGCCCATCTGCATCAGTATCTACCGGGGTGAGTATTGTGCCGCCTATATTGGGATCATAGACATCTACCAGTCCGTTGGAGTTGGTGTCATTGTTTTCAAAACCGATATAAATTGAACTCTGCTGTGCTTCGATGTAATCTCTGATGCCATCATTGTCACTGTCAATGTCCAGATAGTCTTTGTACCCATCACCGTCAGAATCCGGAAGTGGGAGCGCCACGATCTGCTGTTGATCATTGAGTCCATTGCCATCGCTATCTGTAAAGTCAGCAATCTGGCCTGTGGCTGTATTGGCTGTACCTCCAGCTTCGTAGGTATCTACGATGCCATCGTTGTCCGAATCAAGGTCCCGAAAATCAGCCAGACCATCTCCATCCGTGTCGGGATTTGGTAGTGGGGTGGAGTCAAGGGTGTCGTCTACTCCATTTGGTGCAGCTACATAGTTAGGAGTGAATGATTGACATTCGGGAGATACAATGGTATAGTTCTGATCATTTCTACCTGTGACAGTGATCGCGGTGGTACCGTCCTGGTTCAATCCCTGAGTCATACCTCCGCCACCATCGGGGTTGAGGTTGGTAGTGACTACCCTGATTTCGTTGGTGCCTTCATGGAGCTGAAGTTGACCCGTAAAGGTTCCGTTCTGACCATAAAAGGGCACATTTTGCAGATAAATGATAAATATCCTATTGGGAGCGGTTCCGTTGGTTCCGTATGTAATGGTGCCCCCCGAGTTTGGGGTCATGTCGACATGATGAAAGGCAATGGTGTTTGGGTATGTACCAGATGGATATGGATCGGGCCTCCAATCGGTACCCGGATCAATGTTATTAAAGCTTACCCAGCCATTACTATTGAGGTATAAGCTACTGTTGGCGGCAAATGAGGTGCCATAAAACTCAAAGGCAAAGGGCAATGTGATTTGTCTGGTTTGATCATCTGCCCATCCGGTGAGGGTGGTAGGGGTGGTGATGGTAGTCACTGTGGAGCTACAACCTGTGGATATGGAGTATCCATTGAAAGTGAGGCCTCCACTCACATCGGTGAATCCATCCAGTTTCCCATCATTATCACTATCGGTGCCTCCAGCCTCTACCAGATCAGTAATGCCGTCGTTGTCTGAGTCTAAATCAAGTGAATTGGGAACACCATCTAAATCGTAATCAAAGTTGTCATTGATGCCATCACCATTGATGTCTGCCCAGTTGTCAGATGCATCTACATCTCCGTCTCCATCCACATCCGGATCGAGGTAGTCAGGTACTCCGTCTCCATCTGTGTCAGCATCATGGTCTCCCTCATCTGTATCAGGTACTCCATCATTGTCACTGTCTTCATCCTGGGCATCGGCCACTCCGTCTCCATCAGCGTCGCAGCTGTAGGTGAAAGAGATGTTTTGAGTATTGATCTGATAATACCCAAAAGACCAGGTATTGATCAGGTCATCATCACCACTTGTCCAGGTATGTAATGAGGTATTCGTTCCGTCCAGTTCCACTTCTGGGTTTACTCCAGTGAAAATGTCGCTATCGTCCCAATAAATAAGGTTAAAACTGGTGTTTGGTCTGATATCCAGCATGTTCATTCCCTGGTCATTCTCTTCCACGTCCCAAAGGGGAACATGAATAGGACCTGAGGTAAATCTTCCTGAAATGGTCAGATTTGTTCCTGAGGGTACTGCAGCACCAAAGCCATTGAGTCCGTCCCAACGAATCACGTGCTCTCCTTCGGTGGTTATCTCAGCTTCAATGATCACATCTTCTGTGCCATCCTGATAGCCGTTAGTACCATCCAGATCTACGAGAACCGCTATTTGCCCAACCTGATTGCTTTCAAAGAAGATCGCAGCAGCACCTCCACCGGTGCTCGCATTACAGTAGACATTGGCATCCGTAATGGAGATCGTCGGTAATACGGTCGTAGGGTAAAGGTCAACGTCCGGGTTGTTAATGAAGAGGTCATATTCTATTTCTGCAATTTCATTGGTTACACTCATGCGGTAATCCTGAAAGTCGGTGATTCCATCTCCATTGGTATCTCCATCGGTACCGTCTGTTCCCTGAGAGTTGGCATAAACCACCAATGAAAATGGATTAAGGCCGCCAAGCTGTACTTCTTTGATGTAATTGCCGGCATCACCACCATCGATGGTGGAGGGTACCCTTACATAGAAATTAACCTCATCGGCTAATAGGTTATCAAAATCCTGAGCGGTAAGGCTCCATCTCGTACAATGCATACGTCCGGGTTTCTCTTCGTTGCCGTCATACACAGAGAAATCCCAAAGGTCATACCAGCTTCTTTCATCTATATCGGTAGTTCCCCCATCGTCCTGAATAAAGGCAATGTAGAAATCCTGATCCCCTTCAGGATCGTTGTTGGTGTATTCTATTGGGGTGTACCCACCTGCATTGTAAGTATTGGAATTGTAGGTAAACTGTGGGCCTAACAATGAGGAAGCTACTGTGGTAATGACCCCAGGCTGACCAGCATCTAACCAGGCACCATGGTTAGGACTGTTGTCGTTGGTCAGTGTATTGCTGTTAACAACATTGCCATCGCTATCATACACCACGATGGTCAAATATTCATGATTATTGTGCTCAGTGGCCGAGTTGGAGTAAGAATTACCCCCCGAGTACCTTACAGGGATTCGTCTGATTCCATATCGCAGTGTTTCGCCGGCTTTCAGGCGAATGTAGAGTCGCTCATTGGCAGGAGCGGAAGGGTCGAGAAAATTGTCGGTAGCTCCTCCAAATCCATCATGCTCCAGCCATGCAAATTGATTGTTGGCTGATCCAGGTGCCACCAATGAGGTGGTATCTCCATAATTTGGGGCGAGGGTTCTTGAGCCTTCACCAAAAGCGATATTTGCACTTCCAACAAGCAGAAGTACAAGCCAGATATTCGAGCGGTAAAGTGAATGTTTTTTTCTGGTCATATTAAACGAAAGCATGAAATGTGAATTTGAGCTGTATGGTATGAATTCCCTATTTTTTTTAGATCAAACAGCGAATAGTATCGTTGAGTCTAACTTATTGATTATGAGTTTTTTTAAGCACATCATGTGTGTATTATCTAAATCAGTAGCTGTTCTTGATAAATTCCCTACAACGATATGATGAGATTTGACAGATGCTGTATTTATGTACTCCGATGACCACCAAAGTGTATCGAAAGAGGTACTTCTTATATTAAGTGGTTTTGATTGGACGGGAAGTGCAAATCTTCTGATTTTAAAGGTCTCTTCGAGGAAAGATTTATCTCTCACATGAGGCACATATTCATTGCCAGATGTTGGGTTGACAATGGAGTAATGACGAATACCTGTGATCGATTGGAATATCTGTTCATCTGTAGAGCTAAAATTGACCTTTACAGAGGTCAAAAGCTTAGGCTTGAATAAGTTTATCACTTCAATTGTATTATAGGCGGTACAATACTGAATTTGCCAACAGGAACGTACAAGAAAACCTGTACTAGTACTTGTTTTTAAATTCCTTCTAGAGTGAGTAACTAAATTTTCCAGTAAACCTGTAGCTGAACCGCTAATTTAAGCTTATTTATTAGAGGTACGAAACAGATAAACGATTAGATTTTTCTAAGATAATTGTCTCTAATTATATTACACACAATGGCAAGTCCCGAAGTAGCTGGTTGGGGGAAATAATGGAGGTTAGGAATATGATCCAGTATTGGTAGGTTGGGGTCGATGATGTACTTGGGGACATGGTTGTCTACAAAGCTGAGTAAACCGGCAGCAGGATATACCACCAGGGAGGTTCCGACCACTACGAAAAAGTCTGCTTCCTGTGTGTGCTTGATGGCCAGATCCATCATAGGTACGGCCTCACCGAACCAAACGATATGAGGTCGTAGCTGAGAGCCTTTTTCACAGAGATCGCCGAGGTTAAGTTCCCAACCATCCAGCTCATAAATAAGGGATTCGTCTATCGTACTCCTTACTTTTGAGAGTTCTCCATGTAGGTAGATGACATGGGTGCTACCTGCTTTTTCGTGCAGACTATCTACATTTTGGGTAATAATGGTGACCTGAAAATCCTGCTCCAGTTGTGCGAGTACGGTATGTCCTATGTTAGGCTTTGCGAATAACGCTTGTTTGCGCCTTTGATTGTAGAAGTCAAGAACGAGTTCAGGGTTTCTCCTCCAACCCTCAGGGGTGGCTACATCCTCAATGTTGTGACCTTCCCATAATCCTCCTGAATCACGAAAAGTGCTGATGCCGCTTTCTGCACTGATGCCTGCACCGGATAGGACAACGATTTTTTTCATGATGACTTCCGTGTTTGTTATGAGCCTCAAATTAGATCATTGTTTCAAAAAATAAATCCTTGATCTTTGGTAATTTGGCACCTTCTGAAATTTAGCACCTATGAATATTATCCTTTCATTTTTGATTTCATTTACGACTTGCGTCCAATTAGATTTTGATTGGGTTAGTTTTAGCATGGTAAAGCGGTCTACTACACATGGGATGGTTTCCAGAATAGATGCCCGGGTGTTCTATAAGCCCTCTGGCAAGATGGTGACCCATTTCATTAGCCCCATTGATATGTATGTTTTGAATAATTCATTGGGTAATGTTGAGATATTCAACACGAAAGAGAATACGGTTGTCAAGTCTTTGGATAATCGAATGGGGAGCCGAAACACTACTTTTTACTATTTCTTGTTTGGTAGCAGTGAGGATTTAGGTTTGAGCGAAGCGGGTTTTTCCCTCCAAGAGTCGAGAATAGAGGACATGATGCTGGTAACAGAATATACCCCACCTGCGGCTATGGGAGGTTTGGAGAAAGTAGAGCTTGTGAGTAATGGTGATCATCCAGTTTTTATGGGGTACCTGGACAAGGATGGGAAATACCTAAAGAAGACCTACTATTATGATTATCAGATGGTTCGTGGTGTTGACTTTCCTATGTCTATTACAGAGATAGACTTTCAGAAAAACGACTCTACCATTACAAAGACTACTTTTTCTGATTTCAGATTTAATGTGCCGGAAGATCAGGAGTTTGCTGATTTCAAAACACCTAATACTGCAACTTTACTGGAATGAAGGCTTTAGTAATCGCAGGGGCTTTAATGATGATGTGTCACTTGCTTCACGGGCAAGATGAGCAACGAGATTTTGAGCTTGTATTGGAGAAATTGAGTATAAGAGAGGCTCCGGCTCATCAACGCAGTTTTTTCTTATTTCATTTCTATCAGAAACATTTATCTAATCAGATCCTCAATGATTGTATTTATGATCAATCTTGTTCGGAGTTTAGCAAATTGTCTTTTACGGGTTACGGTTTGTTCAAGGGGCTGTTTCTGACGGCCGACAGACTGACCAGGTGCAACAGAGCGACCTTTGCTGAAACTTCTCCAGCCTTAATCAATTTACAGGGTAAGGTAATAGATCATTGGGATGACTATCAGTAAGAGAAGTTTTCTAATTCACATAAGCTTATTAGGTTCTCTTTGGTCATTTGGTCAGGGGTTTTCAGACAATGATTATCAATTCTTATTGCATCTTGAATCCATTTCCGCCTACAATGAGGGTGTCTTTTGGCTGGAGCAAAAGGAGCTGGTTTTAGGAAGAACAGACACGACTGCTTTTCACCTGGGAATGTTCGAATACTTCCGGAAAAACAGGGCGAGCTCGATACGTTTTTTTGAGGATGTGACTCGTTCAAATCTCAATTTTTGGAATACATCCAGGTTTTATTCAGGATTACAGTATGCCTACCTTGGTGATTACCCCAAAGCGAATCAGGTTTTGATGCAGACCGATAGTCTGTCTGCCCTTCATGCTGAGCTTCGGAAGCTGAGTTTGGCGGGATTGTCTTTGCTTGATCATAATTTTGAGCGCTTTGAGTCCTTTCAAACTTCCTTTGATCCTAATTATTATCAGCTTGTTGACCATCAGCAGGCCCTATTGGACACTTATCATGTGATGCGGGATCGAAAAGCTAAATCTCCTGTGATTGCCGGCGTGCTATCGGCCATCATACCAGGTGGAGGGAAGTTTTATTTGGGCAAAATAGGGCAGGGTACCATGAGCCTCATGACGAGTACTATTTTTGCCTTGCAAGCTTATGAAGGGTATCGCAAAGACGGCCCTAAAAGTGCCTCCTTTATTGTTTTTGGAAGCATCTTCTCAGTTTTTTATGTAGCCAATATTTGGGGCAGTGTGGTTGCTGTTAAGGTGGAGAATGTGAATTTTAACAAAACGAATCATGATGCGATATTGCTTCATATGCATATTCCTATACGGTTACTTTGTAAGTAGTGGACAGGATGTTTTGTGGGGGACGAACGCCGTTGAGACACGGGAAGATGTACTTAAAAGCGCACTAAGCTTTGAGCGACAAGCTTTTGAAGAAAGTGACTTGTCCAGGAAGGGTTTTTTGCTGTTACAGAAATCTTATTGTTATAAGAGGATAGGCGATTATCAATCGGCACTGGATATACTCAACCGGATTAAAATTCCATCAAGAGATACTTTGAACAGAGCAATGAAGTATGAGAAGATTCTGCTCAATTATTTACTTGGTAACTATCAAAGGAGTTTTGACGAATTATTGAAATACAGATTGTCACAAGGTGCATCTCAGGGGGTGGATGGAGATATACTGATTTTGGAGATTTTGAATCTTATTGGCTTAAACAAATGGGAAGAAGCGAAGGAATTGACCCTGATGAATGCTGATCATTTGGGTACAGATAGCGAGCAAGTGGAGGCTTTTTTTTCTGGCAGGCTCAAGCCTAAAAGCCCTGACAAGGCATATACCTTGTCTTTGTTTCTGCCGGGAGTGGGGCAGATGTATTCAGGTTACTTTTTAAAAGGAGTACTTTCAGGGGGTATTCAGACACTGTTAGTAGGTTTTAGTGCTTATAGCTTACACCAAGGTTATTTCTTCACCGGAGGGATGACTGGGGTAGCTTTGTTTTACACATTTTATCTCGGCGGAGCCAGACATGCGAGAGAATTGGCTGTAGCAAAAAACAAAGAGCGAGCCAGAGAAATAAGCCTGAAGTTTATGAAGGGGGTGAAATAAAAAAACCCTCGTGAAGAGGGTTTTTGATATCATTTGAGACCTTACTAGTTAAACATGATAAGGCCTTTCTTATTCACATAAGCGCTGATGTCTTCATTGTTGATGACCAATACGATCAAATCAACAAGAGGTAATATTCCGAAGATTCCACCGCAGGTGAAGAAATAACCCGCAATAATTCCCGGAGGTGTACCGAGGTATACCCTGTGAACACCAAGACCACCCAAGAAGAAATCTAAAGCTACGGCAATCCACACATTTTTTTCCTCCTGAATCCCAGCTACAGAAAAAGGATTGTCTAAAGCAACTTTTGAATCAATTGAAATGGCCTGCTCCATGATGGATTCAACTTTGGAGTCATCGATAGCGTATTTTCCGTTCGAAAGGCCCACAAAGGAATAGCCCAATGCGAAAACAATAAGTAAGAATTTTTTCATTTTAAAAAGTGATTATAGTTTAGTCAAACATAAGAAGCAATTATGTGAAAAAGAAGAGGATGATGAGTTAAAGTTCCGTTGTTCAAAAGTGCCTCATTGTCAATGTTTTCGTAAACTGACCTGAAATGGAAGATGGATCCAACCTTTACTTGGAGAGCGCATCACTCGTTTTAACCAACCATCCCCATAAATTTTCCACGTGCTTTTTTTCCAACCTGGTCTGACCGAGTACCACTCTTATGCCGTACAGGCCATTTACCTTAGTGTGAGTGACGTAAGCCTTGCCGGATTGGTTGATTTGGGTGAGGATGGTTTCATTGAGTGCATTTAATTCCTCCACGCTTTTACCGGGAGGGTTGTACCGAAAGACCACCATGTTTAGTTTCTGGGGTGTGAGCAGCTCAAAGTGTGGCGTTTGCTCAATCTGACTGGCCAGCCAGCCGCCATAGCCAATGTGTGTTCGGATGGTGGACTGCAGGAGGTCTACTCCGTAGGTTCGCATCACAAACCACAACTTGAGGGCCCGGAAGCGCCTGCCCAGCTGTATCCCCCAGTCTCTGTAATCATTTACCTGTCCCCGGGTTTTGGTTTTGAGGTATTCCGGGAGTATTTCAAAGGTTTTGATCAGGGCTTCTTTGTCTTTCACATAGTAGGCACTGCAGTCAAAATTGGTGAAGAGCCACTTGTGCGGATTGAAAACAAAACTATCAGCCAACTGTAGTCCGTCTCTGAGCCAGTCCAGTTCGGGCAGCACAAGCGCACTTCCGGCATAGGCGGCATCTACGTGAAGCCAGACCTGGTGTTTATGACAGATTTCTCCAATCTGTCTGGTGGGATCGAAGGCCAACGTGCCGGTGGTGCCCATAGCTGAAATCACCATGCACGGCACATACCCATGAGCCAGATCATTTTGGATGGCTTTTTCGAGTTCGGATGGAATCATGGCCAGCTCGTCATCCACCGAGATTTTCACGAGGTTCTCGCTTCCCAGCCCGGCTATTTTCACCGCCTTATCAGCAGAGGAGTGGGTTTCCGTAGAGCAGTAAATCCTTAATTTGCCTACTGAAGTGCCTTTCCTGTTGGTTTGAAAATCAGTTCTCCATTCGCGGGCGGTCAGCAGGGCGGTCAGGGTGGCTGTGGAGGCTGTGTCCTGGATCACTCCATGCCAATCAGAAGGCAGCCCCATCATCCCTTTGAACCATTCCATCATGCGCTCCTCCAACTCAGCGGCGGCTGGTGAGGTTTCCCAAACCATACACTGCGCGCCTATGCCTGCCGTGAGTATCTCGGCAATGACTGACGGATAGCTGGAGTTGCCAGGAAAATAGGCATGAAAGTGTGGATGTTGCCAATGGGTAATCCCAGGCATAATGATGGTGTCCAGATCACTCATCAGGGCCTCAAAAGGCTCCCCGCTAGCTGGGGGTGATGCAGGAATCTGGTTGTAAATGTCTTTTGGAGCTACCTGTGATTTTACGGGGTATTTTTCGATCTGCTCCAAATAATCGGCCACCCAGTCCACAGCGGCATGGGCGTTTTTTCTAAATTCCTCGTGGTTCATGGGAGGGTGGTTTTACGATCCGGCTTATACCGGAATATAAACGATCTTTTTAGTCTCGAAAAAGGGATCTTCGAAATAATCGCTGATAGCAACGACACTATGGGAGCGGCCAAGCTCCTTCATCTCCTCGTCCAGTTCTCCTCCTTTGAGCAGTAAGTACCCATTGGCCAATGTGGGATGGTCAGTTGAGTGGATCATCTGATGGGTCCAGTTGTAGAGCTGTCTGGTTCTGGCCACAGCTCTGGATACGATGAAATCAAACTTCTCTTTGATTTGTTCGGCGCGGATATGTTCAGCATGCACGTTGGTCAGCCCAATAGCCTGGGCCACTTCCTGCACTACTTTGATCTTCTTGCCTATGCTGTCTGCCAGGAAAAAAGAAGACTCTGGGAAAAGAATGGCCAACGGAATACCTGGAAACCCTCCGCCAGTGCCAATGTCCAGTAAACGGCTTCCCGATGGAAACGAGATGAATCGGGCAATGGCCAGACTGTGCAGGATGTGTCGGGTGTAGAGTTGGTCAATGTCTTTTCTGGAGATGACATTGATCTTTTCATTCCATTCGGTGTATAGCCCCGAAAGGGCTTCAAACTGCTTTCTTTGTGTTGCAGAGAGATCGGGAAAGTGGTCAAAGACGACCTGAACACCACTTGACATCAAATGTGCTTCTTTTTATCTTTCACCAATTCATACATGAGCTCGCGTGCCCGGTGGAGTTGAGCTTTCACGGTACCTAATGGAGCTTCCAGCTCAGTAGCGATTTCCTCATAGGAGAGTTCGTCGAAGTACCTCAACTTGACCAGTCGCTGATACTTAGGAGGTAGCTTGGTCACAAACATGCGTACCAGCTCGATCTTCTGTGTGTTGATCGCCTCTTCGTCCGGCGTGCGCTCGGCATCCTCCACATCGATGTTTACAGACTCACCGCTATCATCTGTAAATGACGTATTGAGGCTGTAGGTTTCCAGTTTTTTCTTTCTGATAAAATCTATGGCGTTGTTGGTCGCTATCCGAAAAAGCCAGGTACTGAAGGTGTAATCCTTTTTGAAACGGGCCAGGTTTTTGAATGCCTTTGCGAAGGCTTCAATGGTAAGATCCTCGGCATCATCTACGTTCCGCACCATTTTGAGGATCATATGGTATACCGGCTTTTTGTACCGGCTCATCAAGTCAGCAAAAGCCGACTCATCATTGTGCAGCGTTGCTCGATCGATGAGTTTGAAATCCTGAAGGGCCTTTTCTGAAAACTGCCTTTTTACTTCTTCCATCTAATATTCTTTACAAACATGGCCCTGACACCTAGCAGGGGTAAAAAAATCGCATAGATCAAATCCATCAGGGGAAACCAAATCCTATTAAAAGGCATCCCCAAGTCAAAGGCGATTTTTTTGAAAAATACTCCTTTTACCAGTATCAACAAGCCGAACAGTACAATAATTCGTGAAGAACCCTGAAAAGAGAAGAGCAAATATAGGAAACAAAGCCATAGAACACCGTGCGTAGAGGCCCTTATAAAATGGGCGGTTTTCACTGCTGGTTGGTAATGCTTTCCCACTGACAAATGCCTTGTTTTCTGCTTGAGATACCCTTTCCATTTACGTTCTGGGGAGGAATAGGTTAAACTATCTGATTTAAAATTAATTGCCGTGTTGTGTGGAGTGGTTATTTTCTGCACCAGTAGGTCATCGTCACCTCCCACCACCGCTTCAAAGGGATGGAACCCCCCTGTCTTGTGGAAGGTGCTTTTCCTGTAGGCGATGTTTCTGCCCACTCCCATATAGGCCCTGCCTTGGCAGGCGGCCGATATATAGTGGATCGCTGTTTGCAGCGTTTCATATGCCGTGATCTGACTGATCAGGCCTGGCTGGTCTTCATATGGACTTATCCCAAGAATGAGTTCTGTCTTCTCTGAAGTATACGGAGCAAAGGATGCTATCCATTGGTCAGCAACTGGCCGACAATCAGCATCAGTGAGTAGAAGCCATTCATTGCGAGCTGTATTTATTCCTTGCGTCAGGGCGTACTTTTTCGGGTTGAAACCATCCGGTACAGCAGGGATTTCTACGGTCAATACCTGAGCACTATTCACCGATTGCATAAAGGCAGCACTTCCATCAGTGCACCTGTCCAGGACGATGATGATCTCAAAATCCACGTATTGCTGGGCCAGTAGCAGCGGCATCAGTTTCTTCAGGTTTTCCACTTCATTGTGAGCACAGACAATGACCGAAAAGGGAGGAGATAGGGTGTTGAGTTGTGTTGTGGAGCTTTTTCGGAGCAGGGGCGCAATGGTCTGAGCGATCAGTAAGAAATGAAGGAAGGCAAATGTGTAAAAAAGGTACTCCACAACGCGATAGGGCTTAGTGGGTAAAGATAGGAGCCACAAAATGGTGATATTCATACCAAGCCAACTATTTTTGCGGCATTTATGAAATTTACGCTACAACATACAGACCAAAAAACCAAGGCACGCACGGGCCTGCTGGAAACTGATCACGGGCCAATAGAAACACCTATTTTTATGCCGGTAGGTACAGCGGGTACGGTGAAGGCGGTTCATCAGCGGGAGCTTAAGGAGGATATCAATGCCCAAATCATTTTGGGCAATACCTATCATCTTTACCTGAGGCCAGGTCTGGAGGTGATTCAAAAAGCCGGAGGACTTCATGGATTCAATGGCTGGGATCGACCCATCCTGACTGACAGTGGGGGGTATCAGGTCTACTCTTTGGGAGATAATAGAAAAATCACTGAGTCTGGCGTGCGATTCAAATCTCATATTGACGGTTCGATGCATGATTTCACACCTGAGCGGGTGATGGACATACAGCGGGTGATCGGAGCGGATATCATCATGGCTTTTGACGAATGTACACCCTATCCATGTGATAAAAAGTATGCCGAAGATTCCATGCATATGACCCATCGGTGGCTGAAGCGCTGCATACAGCAGTTTGATACCACTGATCCACTCTATGGCTACAGTCAGACCCTTTTTCCTATTGTGCAGGGCAGCACTTATCCTGATTTGCGTAAGCAGTCTGCGGAGTTTATCGCCGAGCAGGGGCGTGAGGGGAATGCCATCGGCGGATTGTCTGTGGGTGAGCCCCATGAAGACATGTACGCCATGACGGAGTTGGTTTGTGACATACTGCCTGCTGACAAGCCTCGCTATTTGATGGGGGTAGGTACTCCCGAAAATATTCTGGAGTGCATCGCACTGGGGGTGGATATGTTTGACTGTGTGATGCCCACCAGAAATGCCCGGAACGGAATGCTTTTCACAAGTGAAGGGATCATCAACATCAAGAATGAAAAGTGGAAAGAAGCGTATATTCCTATTGATCCTGCATTGGGAGGGTATGTGAGTACGTTCTATACCCGTGCGTATCTGCGGCATTTGATCATGAGCAAAGAAATACTGGGAGCTCAGATTTGCAGCATTCACAATTTATCGTTTTATCTATGGTTAGTAAAGGAGGCGAGGGTACAGATAAAAGCAGGTAACTTTGATGCCTGGAAAACAGCCATGGTGAAAAAAGTAACAACCCGACTTTGAAGAAATTAGATTGGTACATATTGCAAAAAGTGTTGAGCACCTTTGTTTTTGTGGTGTTTATGCTGGTATTGATCATCTGTGTCATTGACTTCACGGAGAAGAATGATGATTTCATGCAGAATGACGTGAGCCGTGAGCAGATTTTCAAGTATTACCTGACGCTCTTTCCTTATTTCGCCATTCTGCTTACACCCATTACTGCTTTCATTGCCACTGTGTTTGTCACCGCCAAGCTCGCTGCGCAGACGGAGATTATTGCCATACTGGCCTCAGGTGTGAGTTTCAGGAGAATGCTGGTGCCTTATTTCATGGCGGCTGTCCTCATTGCTGCTATGAGTTATGTGTTCATGGGTTATGTCATTCCAAATGCTAATAAGTTCAGGATAGGGTTTGAGTTGAATTACCTGAAAAAACCGTATTTCTACTCTGACCGGAATATCCACCTGAAAATTGCTGAGAATGATTACATCTACATAGATCGGTATAACAATCAGCGGGACATTGGCTACAACGTGACCCTCGAGCGGATTGTAGATGAGCGGTTGGAAGATAAGCTCACTGCCAAGCGAATTCACTGGGATACTGCCACTGCCAAGTGGAGTCTCAAAAACTGGCAGCGAAGGCAAATTTTTGAAAATACGGAGATCATCACCTCAGGGGGGGCGGCAGGAGATCTGGACACCTTGCTGAATATGTCGCCATCTGATTTTCAAAACAAAGAACGGCTGCAGGAGACGCTGACCATCCCTGAGCTGAATGACTACATAGCTTTGCAGAAAAGTCGTGGCGCCGATGATGTACAGCTCTATCAGATCGAAAAATACATCCGCTATATGCAGCCTTTCGGGGTGATTATACTTTGCTTCATTGGGGTGATTGTTTCGGCTAAAAAGTCGCGGCGAGGTACCGGTTTTCAGATTGCATTGGGATTCTTGATCGCCTTTATTTTTATCATATTTTTCATACTGGCACGAGCGATTGCCGAGGCGGGATCACTCAATCCCATCCTTGCGGTGTGGATACCTAACATTATTTTCTCGGTAGTGGGTGTGCTGATGTATAATACCGTACCTCGATGACGCAGGAGACGAAGGACTTTGCTTTTCTCCATTTTATTGTGCTCATATGGGGATTTACGGCCATTTTGGGTGTGCTGATAGATATGCCGTCTGTAGAAATGGTATTTTTCAGAACCCTGCTGGCTTCTGTGGGACTCCTGGCGATTGTCTATTTCAGGAAGAAGTCATTTTCCTTTCAGCAGCGAAAAGATCATTGGGTCACATTGGGCACCGGGGCTTTGATCGCCGCTCATTGGATTTTGTTTTTCTTGTCGGCCAGGGTATCCAATGTGTCGGTATGCCTGGCGGGTATGGCTACCTGTTCACTTTGGACGAGCTTTTTAGAGCCACTCTTTAACAAACGCCGGATCAAACCCTACGAAGTGGTACTCAGCGTGATTGCATTCGTGGGGATAGTCATTATTTTCAACGTGGAGTTTGACTACTTTTTGGGACTGATTTTGGCGATGGTATCCGCGGCCATCGCGGCACTGTTCACCGTCATCAATGGTAAGCTTACCAAAAGGGAGGATCCTTTTGTAATCACCTTTTATGAAATGATCGGAGCTACTCTCGCGATAGCGCTGTTTTTTCCAATTTATTTGAGTTTTGATGGAATTGACAGCCTGGCATTAAGCCCCACTTTGAGCGACTGGGGTTATCTGATCATATTAGCACTGGTCTGCACCGTATATGCCTATTCCTACTCCGTTAAGTTGATGAAGCGTCTGTCGGCTTTTTCGGTCAACCTTACTGTGAACCTGGAGCCTGTCTATGGGATAGCTATGGCCCTGGTCTTTTTTCCTGAAAAGGAACAGATGACCTCTGGTTTCTACTTGGGTACTGCGCTCATTCTTGCTTCCGTGCTGATTTATCCTTTGATCAATCGCCGTTTGAAAAGGAAAGCCCTGAATACCGATTTATTGAGGTAATTGGCTAAATTCCGACTCTCAAAATAACAAAACCATGTTTACACCCCAATCTAGCGTGCTCCTGTTGAGTGCCATTTTTTATTTAGGATGCGCGGGCGAGCCCAAAAACACAACTGATAAAGAGGAACTTATGCAGCCACCAATTGCCGAAAAACAACCTTATGAACTCACAGGTCATGGAGATGTACGAGTAGACAATTATTACTGGATGCGACTGGCAGATGAGCAGAAACTTGCTTCTGAGCCTGATGAACAAACCAAAAAAGTACTGGATTATCTGGGTGCTGAAAATAACTACACCAGAGAGGCACTAAAATCCACAGAGACTCTGCAGGAGACGCTCTATCAGGAAATGGTTGGGCGGATCAGTCAAAACGATGAGTCTGTTCCTTATCTGAGTCATGGCTACTATTATTACTCACGTTACGAGGTGGGAAAAGAGTATCCAATCTATTGCCGAAAAAAGGGTGATTTGAGTAGTAAAGAGCAAGTGATTCTGGACGTGAACCAGCTGGCTGAAGGACAGGAATTTTACAATGTATCCGGACTGAAGGTAAGTCCGGACAACAAGCTTTTGGCTTTCGGTGAGGATACCCTGAGTAGAAGAATTTATACCATTAGGATATTGAATCTTGAGACTGGAGAATTCCTGAAGGATGAGATTCCCTTTGCTGAGGCTGGTGTGGCATGGGCCGCAGATAACCAGACGCTTTTTTATACAGCTAAAAATAAGGTCAGTCTGCTTTCAGAGGAAATCAAAAAACACACATTGGGCACCTCTACCGACACTGATAAAACAGTGTATAAGGAGGAGGATCCATCTTATTACATTGGATGTTATCAGTCCAAATCCGGTGAGTACATCATCATCTGGAACAGCAGTACCTTGTCCACTGACCACCATATCCTGAAGTCGGACAACCCGAACGGAGCCTTTAAACAGTTTACTCCCAGAGAAGCTGTACATGAGTATTCCATTGAGCATTTCGAAGACAAGTTCTATGTGGTGACCAACTGGGAAGCCACCAACTTCAGGTTGATGGAAGTGGGTGAGAATGATACAGATAAATCCAATTGGAAAGAGGTCCTCCCACACAGGGAGGATGTTTTGCTGTCATCCATCGAAGTGTTCAAAAACTTTTTGGTGGTGGAAGAGCGGAAAAATGGACTGAATCAACTCCGTGTGATCAACCAGAAGAGCAAGGAGGACTATTACATTCCAATGGATGAAGTGGCCTACAAAGCTGGTATAGACACTAATAAGGATTTTGAAACCAACACCCTGAGGTATTATTACTCTTCATTGGCTACTCCGGAGACCGTTTATGACTTTGATATGGTCACTAAGGAGCGCCAGTTGAGGAAGCAGGACGAGGTGGTAGGTGGACATGATCCATCTCAGTATATAGTAGAGCGCATCATGGTGGAAGCCAGAGATGGCAGGAGCATTCCAATGTCCATTATTTACAAAAAAGGATTCAAGAAGGATGGATCTGGTCCGTTTTTGCTCTACGGATATGGCTCATATGGTCACACTGTTGATCCGGGCTTTAGCTCTAGTAGGTTGTCCTTGCTGGATCGTGGTTTTGCGTTTGGTATTGCCCACATCAGAGGCAGTCAGGCGCTGGGTCGTTCCTGGTATGACGATGGCAAGATGTTTAAGAAGAAGAATACATTCAACGATTTTGTTGATTGTGCGCAGTACGTGATCAATGCAGATTTTACCAGCTCCAACAGACTGTTTGCCATGGGGGGCAGTGCCGGAGGGCTGCTGATGGGTGCTGTGGTCAATCAGGCACCAGAACTTTTCAGAGGTGTGATAGCAGCCGTACCTTTTGTGGATGTGCTCACCACCATGTCTGACCCTACCATTCCGCTGACCACCAATGAATATGACGAGTGGGGAAATCCTGATGAACTGGAATCTTATGAATACATGAAGAGCTACTCTCCGTATGACAATGTGAAGGCTCAGGATTACCCAAACATGCTGGTGATGACCGGATACTTTGATTCTCAGGTGCAATATTGGGAGCCGGCCAAGTGGGTAGCCAAATTGCGTGAGTTCAAGACTGACGATAATCTGCTACTTCTCAATACCAATATGGAAGCAGGTCATGGGGGCGCTTCTGGTCGGTTCAGGGTTTACCGGGAGATAGCCATGGAATATGCCTTTATGCTTGATTTAGCCAACATTAAACAATAATTGATATGCTTACAGTTACTACTCCCAACATCGAAGGAAAGCAGATCACCGAATATTACGGACTGGTGACTGGCGAAGCGATCATTGGGGCCAATATTTTCAAGGATTTTTTTGCGGCGATCACCGATGTGGTGGGAGGCAGGTCAGGATCTTATGAGAAAGCTTTGCGTGAAGCTAAGGACATTGCTGTGGCTGAGATGCAGGAGCGTGCACAGTCTATGGGTGCCAATGCGGTGATCGGCGTGGATCTGGATTATGAGACCGTAGGTCGCGACTCGGGCATGCTTATGGTGAGTGCCAGTGGCACTGCGGTGAAGGTTCAATAGGTATTTGGGTGCCGTCCTTTGGGAAATGAGGGTGCAGCGGGGACTCGATGAGGTGTTTTGAGCTAGAGCTTAAAGGTGTAAAACCCATCCAGCGAGATTTCCTGCTCAAACAGCCCGAAAACGGCAGAGCCCGAACCGCTCATGGCCGCATAGGTTGCTCCGGCGGAATATAGCTGATTCTTCACGTCTCGGATTTCAGGGAACTGGGCAAAAACCGATGCTTCAAAATCATTTTGAAGTACGTCCTTCCATTGGTCGATCGGTTTTCTCAATATACTCTCAATCGAATGGGTTGGGGTAGCAGGCTTAACCTGGCTATAAGCCATTTGTGTACTCACGTGAATTTGAGGATGTTTGATGGCTATGTATTTTCCTGAAAGGTTGAGTGTGGTACCCTTAAAATTGGTTCCAGTACCCGTAGCAATGACTGGTTTATTCTCAATAAAAAAGGGGCAGTCGCTGCCCAACTGGCCAGCCAGGTTTTGTAGTGAAGGCACGTCTATTCCCAATTCAAACAGATCATTGAGCATTTTCAAGGTAAATGCTCCATCCGATGAGCCGCCACCCAGTCCCGCACCCATAGGGATCACTTTATGCAGGTGTATGTGTACACCCGGGAGATCGTAAGTCTTCTTCAGGAGATGGTAGGCTTTGATGCACAGATTAGACTCTTGAGTGCCAGGTATATCCAGGCCGGAAGAGGTGAACGTTAATTTTTCAGATGGAAGTACTTCCAGTGCGTCACACCAGGGGATGGGGTAGAAACAACTTTCTATGTTATGGTAGCCATCGGGTCTTTTGGCGACGATATGCAGACCCAGGTTGATTTTGGCGTTGGGGAAGGAGAGCATTAAAGGGAAGGTGTGATGTGAAGAAAGTTGAAAGTGCAAGTGGCTGCACTTTCAACTGATCTCATAGGTTTTTTTATTTTCCCATCTGCTCGATGATCTCCTCAGAGATACCAGTGTTGGAGTAACCTCCATCGTGGTAAAGGTTCTGCATGGTGATCATTTTGCTGAGATCTGAGAACAAGAAAATACAATAGTTGGCACAGTCGCCAGCCAATGCGTTGCCTAGTGGTGACATCTTATCAGCAAAATCAAAGAAGCTATCAAATCCACCAATGCCCGATCCTGCGGTGGTTTTGGTAGGAGACTGAGAGATGGTGTTTACACGTACTTTTTTGGCTTTCCCCAGTCTATATCCGTAGCCTCTGGCTATAGATTCCAATACTGCTTTGGCGTCAGCCATATCAGTGTAGAATGGATAAGTCCGCTGTGCGGCAATATAGGACAGACCTACTACAGAGCCCCACTCACTGAGAGCATCCTGCTTTTCGGCTACAGCCATCATCTTGTGAAATGAAAGGGCAGATACGTCCAGTGATTTTTGGAACCAGTCGTAGTTGAGGTCTCCGTAAGATCTTCCTTTTCGAATGTTTGGAGACATCCCTATGGAGTGCAATACGAAATCTATTTTTCCACCAAGGATTTCCTGGGATTTTGTGAAGAGATTTTCCAGCTCTTCCACTGAGGTAGCATCAGCAGGAATAATTTCGCTTCCTGTTTTTTCAGCCAGCTGATTGATGGCGCCCATTCGCATAGCGATAGGAGCATTGGTCAGTGTAAAAGTGGCACCCTCTTCGTGCGCCCGCTCAGCCACATGCCAGGCGATAGAGTTTTCGTCTAGCGCTCCTGATATGATTCCTCTTTTTCCTTGTAATAAATTATTGGCCATTGTTTATTGGTTTTATTTCAGTGTTCAAAAATAGGGTAAATAACCTGTACTGCCAATGTAAATACCATGGCATCAGGCAAGGGATTGCTGCAAATGGTTTATGAGACTGGGTTCAGTAATTCTTTTGCACTTTGCATAGCGCTGGCTCCGGGTTTTTCACCGCCGATCATCTGGGCAATCGCCAAGACCCGTTCCTCTTCCTGAAGCTTTTTGATCTTACTCACAGATTTGTCTGAGGAGTGGTCTTTGTAGACAAAATAGTGTGCATCTCCACCTGCGGCAAACTGTGGTAGGTGACTGATAGAGACTACCTGATGATTTTTGGCCATTTGCTTCATCATGCTCACCATTTGCAGGGCGATCTCTCCAGAAACCCCGGTATCTATTTCATCAAAAATGATGGTAGGCATGGCGGTCTTGTCAGCCAGCAGGTACTTCACCGCAAAGATCAGCCTCGAAAATTCACCACCAGAGGCCACGTTTTTCAATTCCCGGGGTTGTACACCCTTATTGGCAGAGAATAGAAGCTCTACAAGGTCCAGTCCGTTGATATTGGGTTCTGTCGGGGTGATTTTGATGGAGATATTACCATTTTCTATTCCCAGTTTAGTGATGAGTGCTTTGATAGCCTCTGCGAACGGCTGAGCATGTTTTTGTCTGCTGGCAGTAAGTGCCTTACCAGTCGATAGCATGGCTTTCTGAGCCTCTTCGAGCGCGGCTTTGGCTTTTTTAATTTCCGAATCTATGTTGAGCACGTCTTCGAGCGCGGCGCTGAGTTCATCTCTGAGGGCGATTAGTTCGGCCACCTCGTTGGTGTGGTGCTTTTGCTGAAGTCTGAAGAGCATGTCAATTCGCTCTTTGACCACCTGAAGCCTTTCAGGATCCAACTCCACACGGTCTTGCTCATTGGCGATTTCGCGGGCTATGTCCTGAAGCTCTATGCTCGCGCTGTTGAGGCGTTCGAAGAGCTCTTCCAGCCTTTTGGAGAACCCTTTGATGGAAGAAAGCAGGGGGAGTCCTTCCTGAAGCTGATTGATCAGAGAGATTTCAGATTCGTCCAGGAGCTGATTGAGCTGACCCAGGTTGACTTTGATCTCTTCGGCATTTTCAAGTATCTCCAATTCTTCCTCCAATAGCTCCAGCTCTCCTGCTGAAAGTTGAGCCTCAGCCAGCTCGTTATACAAGTACTGCTTGTAATCGGTGTCTTTGGCACTCTCCTGAGCTTTTTTTACCAGCCTGGAGTAGGTCTTTTCCGCACTTGTAAACTCGGCGTAAGATTTTTGGTATTGAGCAATGAGCTCCTGATGGCCAGCGTAAATGTCCAGGATTTCCAGCTGGTATTCATTGCTGCCCAACTGCAGTGATTCATGCTGAGAGTGGACGTCCATCAGGTGTACTCCCAGCGTTTTGAGCACGTCCAGAGTCACGGGAGTGTCATTGATGAATGCTCTTGATTTACCAGATGGGCTAATCTCCCTTCTGATGATGCATTCACTTTCAAAGTCCAGGTCGGCAGCTTCGAAAAGTTCTTTGAGTTTGTAATTTTTAATATCAAACACACCTTCCACTACACATTTTTCTTCTTCACTGAAGAGTGCTTTGGTGTCGGCTCTATTGCCCAATAGCAAGCCTACAGCTCCTAGCATGATGGATTTTCCGGCACCGGTTTCACCAGTAATGATGTTGAGATTTGGAGAAGGAGACATCTCCAGGCTTTGAATAAGTGCGTAGTTTTTGATGGAAAGAGATCGGATCATTGATTATTCTGCCTTTACTTCGGCCCAGATTTCGTCCAGCTGAGCCAAAGGCAAATGTAATATATGACCTTTAGTATTTTTCACTTTTAAGGTATCCGATTTTAGGCTGAGCGGAGTGGCCAAAGTGACGGTGGCGTCATGCGAAACGAAACTGAGGTATTGGTCTCCCTGGAAGTGATCAGCGATCTTTTCGGGTAAAATTCTGACCAGTCGCTTCGCCATTACTCAATGATTTTTTTGAAGGTATCTGATTTACTTGGATCCAACTTTGACAGAATCTCATATGATTCCCTTTTTTGGGTAGGGTTTCCTTCCTTGAATATCTGAGAAAGCTCTTCGGCTTTGGCATCCAGGAAGCTAATTGTCAGAATGGATCTTGGCCTTGATTTATTGGCTGTTTGTATGAGCTTGAGCCCATTGAGAATGCTGTTTCTCGCTGCTTCCGGGTCGTCCATAAATACGTCAAGTCCCTTGAGGTGATACTCGTAAACCGCCTTTCTGAGCGGTTCAAAATTACTTCCCATTAGATTTTCACTTAACCAGTAGCGGTTTCTCACACTGTTGAACTGTGACCATCCGGAGTAATTTGAATTTTGGGCATTGGAGACAATCTGATTAGCGATTTGGAAATATCGGGTACCTCCAAGTTCAGAAAATGAATCGTAGTCCATGCCGATAATGGTGTAGGCGTAGTAGGCAAGGAGGGAGGTGATGTTGCTGGTAAATGAGTTTTCGTTGAATTGTAGCGGCTGGGATTGTACATATTCAAATTGCCAGTCGCGATCTGCAAAATTGAAGACCACTGTCTCATAGCTGGCATTATACACTGGTCTGGAGGAGAGTATCTGCACGGAGGCACCCCACCGGCCTGAGCTGGGGGTGGATTCATTCGGATCCAGGGTAAGAATAATGTTACAGTTGATTCGCTCTTCGGAGCTGAACTCGTCATCGGTCCATTTTCGGTTGTTCAAAAACTGGGTGAAAGAGGTCTCCATATCACTGAAAATATTTCGCTCAGTGGTCTGGATTTGTTGTGCATTCACTACCACCCGGCAGTTGAGTTCCTGTGCGGTGGTGCTGAGTGCACCAATGAAAAGAATAAAAACGAGGAGTCTAGCCATTGAGTGATTGTTCAATAAAGTCTACCAGGTCTTTGGCAACTTCAACCTTACTTTTCAACTCAAAATGTTGTTCTTTATTATGTCTATCGAAGATAGATACTTTATTGGTGTCGTGGGCAAAACCAGCGCCTTCATGATTCAATGAATTCAAAACAATCACATCCAGGTTTTTGCTTTCAAGCTTTTTCCTGGCATTTACTTGCTCTTCATCTGTCTCCAGCGCAAACCCGACCGTGAACTGATGTTTTTTCTTCATAGCGCCCAGCTGGCTGGCAATGTCAGGGTTAGGCACGAGTGTGATTTGGAGGGCCTGTTCTTTTTTCTTAAGCTTGGAAGTGGCCATTGTCTCAGGCTTGTAATCAGCTACTGCCGCTGTGAAAATGCCGATATCACTCGTTTCGAAGTAGGCTTTGGCAGCTTCAAACATCTCTTCTGCCGAGGTGACTTTAGTGACTCTGATGAGGGGGTGATGCGGAGCATGTGCTGCAGGACCAGAGATGAATTCCACTTCCGCTCCCCTGTTGGCTAACTCCAGTGCTATAGCCTTGCCCATCTTGCCAGTGGAGTGGTTGCCAATAAATCTCACCGGATCGATGGACTCGTGTGTGGGGCCAGAGGTCATCATCACCTTCTTGCCCACAAAGGATTGGGTTTGCTGAAAGAAGGATTTTACTTTTTCCAGGATGTGCTCCGGCTCGGCCATGCGCCCTTCTCCTGTGAGACCACTTGCCAGTTCGCCAGATTCTGCATCTACGATAATGTTACCATAGTCCGCGAGGGTTTTCAGGTTTCTCCTGGTAGCAGGATGCTGATACATGTCGAGATCCATCGCCGGGCATACCATCACCGGACATCTGGCAGAGAGGTATACGGCAGTGAGGAGGTTGTCAGCGGCACCATTCGCCAATTTTGACAAGGTATTGGCACTAACAGGCGCCACGATCATGAGGTCGGCCCACAGGCCCAGCTCCACGTGGTTGTGCCACTCGCCGTTTTCGTTTTGATAAAAACTGGAGAGTACCGGGTTTTTCGAAAGGGTGGCCAGCGTAAGTGGCGTTATGAAATCTTTGGCGCTTTCGGTCATGATCACCTTCACTTCGGCTCCTGACTTGACCAGTAAGCGCACAAAAAAAGCGGCTTTATAGGCTGCTATGGAGCCACAAACCGCTAAGAGTACTTTTTTTCCTTCCAGCATTGCTGGTAAATTAAGCTTCTTCTGGATCAATACTTCTGTAAGAGATCTTTCCTTCCATAAATTCTTCTACAGCCACTGAAGTAGGCTTAGGCATACGCTCGTAGAATTTGGAGATTTCTATCTGCTCTCGGTTCTCAAAGATTTCTTCCAGATTGTCCACTGAAGAGGCAAACTCAGCCAATTTTGAGTTGAGTTCTTCTTTCTGCTGGGCAGAGATTTGCCTTGCCCGCTTACCTATCACGGCAATAGATTCGTAAATATTGCCCGTAGGCTCAGCTATTTTCTCGTTATCTCTTGTGATTATAGATGCGTTTGTAGCCATTTTCTTAAGGATTCTGATTATTTTGATCGGCAAAGATAGTCAATTGTTCAATGCTATCCCCATAATATTCCTCTGCTTCTTTGAGGAATTTACTGTTGGGAAATTTGTCGATAAATTTCTGATATAACTCCACCACTTTTTTGTATCGCTCTTCCTGCTTGGACTTGATACTCACACCTGCTAGTTCGTGTGCGGTTTCAATCCCCAAAAAGGCCAGCTCTTCATTGTATTTTGAATCTGGATAGTCATACTGAAAGTTATCAAAAGCAATCAATGCTGCTTTGTAACGCCTTAGCTGATGATAAAGTTTCGCGTTTTCGTAGGCCTTTTTCTCCAGCTTCACCTGTAGGGTATTGATGTGCTGATCTGCCTCGTCTGCATATTCAGAGTAGGGGTATTTATTCAAAAAATTCTGAAGTGATGTGAGCGCCTCATATGTACTGGTCTGGTCCAGGCTTGCCTGTGGAGACTGCATGTATAGCGAATTGGCGGCCATGTAGGCGGCTTCCTCTACATATTCACTCCGGGCATAGATCTCAGTAAATAGCTTGAAGTAATGAGCACTCAGAATAAACTGTTTCTGATAGTAGAAGGTGTATCCGTAGATGAAGTTGGCGTATTCTGCTTCCTCGGTACCACGAATGATGGGAAGAATCTCCTCCAGCAACGTGTTGGACCTGAAGTAGTCTTTGTTTTCATAATAATCTAGCGCCGCGGCATACTTCACCTTCCAGTCACCACTCTTCTGTATTTTCCTGAATTTGGTGCAAGAGACACTTGCCACCAATAGTAAAATCAATAATATGTTCCCTGATAGTCTCCTCATTTTCTCAAATTGGACGCAAACTTAATGGATTTAGATGGTCTATTGAAAAGAGCCATCGTCATCTACTGCTTTTAGATTTTTATTTGTTTTGTTAATGCTTTTTTTAACGGTATTGGGTTCGGCGGATGTAGGTGTATTCACACTAGAGCTACTGGTTGGATTCAAAGACCTAACGGGGGTATTCTTCGGTTTAGTATTTTGAGTGGGGGTGTACGTCTTATGTTGAGATTCTGATTGGGTACCCCCAACGTTATCAGGGTTCACTTCTACTGGAATAAACTCATAGTCCGGATTGAGGTATGGTGCAATCTCAAAAAGGGTAGGACGTTCGGTTTCGCGCCAGGCAAAATTGGCGAGGTACTGCATCTCTTCGGTAAGTTCGTGTGGAGGGATAAACTGCGCTTCAGGGTTAGTGTAAACCGAAAAGCTGGAGAGCTTCTGTTCTTTGAAACGGATTTGCATCGAGGCGCAAAAGATTTTATTCATACCCATGAGCACTGAGTCACCCTCTTCGAGTGCGAAATAGAGGATTTCCCCATTGCCATTCACGTTGATCCGGTCTATCTGATTGTCCACGAAATGGGCAATCATGTTCCGACCTTTGATTTGGTTATAGTTTTCTATCGAGTCTTCGGATACCAAAAATGCATCGGAGCGGAGATTCATCCGTTTCATTTCATCTTCGGATATTTCCAGGTTGATGGTGTCAGCGGTGATTTGATTCTGATTGTTCCACATGACCGGGTCTCCGTAGAAAAAGATCACTGAATCTTCATTGAAGTAGGCCATGGAATCGGCGATGCCCTGCAGGCCTTCTTTGTAGATTTTTACATTGTTATAGGCCAATATTCTCTTGGCAGAATCGTACTTGCTTTCTATAGCTACCAGGGTGTCTGCAGCCAGATAGAGGGTGTCTGCCTCGAGTATTCTTTTCATGAGCGGTCGACCATATACTTTGCTGATCCCATTGCGGCGGTCATAGTAGCCTTCATCTCCGGTGATGATCACGTCTTCATCCTTAGCAGTCATCTTCACATTGAATACTGCCTTGTAGTACTTCTCTCCATCGTCAAAATAGAGTTCATCTCCTTCCAGGTAATAATCCCGGGTTTCGATGCTTCCTTTTACAAAATCTGATTCATCCACTACTGTTCTGAATTCTCCTCCCTTGGCATGCAGTACTGTTCCGTCATCGGAGGTGATCTGAGTTGGCCCATAGGTATAGGCCACTTTGGTGAGGGTGTTGTAGCGTAGTGTATCAGTTTTAAGTATAAAGTCAGGGGAAGTGAGCACCACGTTTTTGTAAAATTGTGCGAATTCATCTTTAGCAAAATAGTACCCAATTTCACTCGTGAGCACATTGGTAGTGTCTATGAGCTTGCCTTTGTTGAAGTAATGAGCGATTTCCCCTTCCAGATCATAGTCGAGAAAATCAGTGTAGAGTTCACGTTCTCCACGTAGATAGACTACATTTTGGCGGAGCTTTGCCATACGCTCATCTCCCTCATAGACCAGCTGCCTGGAGGTGATAGTGGTGGAATCATCCACTATTCTCACATGCCCTGTAGCCTCCATCACGTTTCGCTTCTTGTAGAAATAAGAAGTATCGCAGTAGACCGTGGTACTCTTTTGGGTGAATACTACATCTCCGGTAAGTTTCCGATAGCTTTCATCTTTCTTTTTTCCATACTCCAACTCCTCAGCTTTGTACTTGATGCGCTCACCTTTTTGGGCCTGGGCCACAGTAGAGAGGCATAAAATGATGACAAGGAATATATAATATTGCAGTATCTTAAACATGAGCGTGCAAAGCTAATAACTCTAAACGATAGCTGGGGTTGCGAAATTATGTATCAGTCCTTTTTAACATTAATTAAAGAAAATGCCCTGATCGCTCAGGGAGATAAAGTGCTGATCGCCGTGAGTGGAGGGGTGGATTCTATGGTGCTGGCTCATTTAATGCTAAAGTCAGGCTTTATCATGGGGGTGGCTCACGTCAATTATCGCTTGCGGGGAGACGACTCTGAGGAGGATGAGGCATTGGTACGAGACTGGTGTCATGCGCATGAAGTCCCTTTTTTTCTTCATCGGGTTGATCCGGCTATTTATGATGCCAGGGAATCCATCCAGATGGTGGCACGAAAGGAGCGCTATGCCTTCTTTGATCAACTGCGTAATAAGCAGGGGTTTACCAAAGTAGCTACTGCCCATAATGCCAATGATAACCTGGAGACTGTGTTGCTCAACCTGACAAAGGGCACGGGAATCCACGGGCTTACCGGTATTGCTATGGAGGGTCCCGGGTTAATCAGGCCTTTGCTTTTCGCGACCAAAGAGGAGATTTACGCTTTTGCCAGAGGTGAGGCCATCTCATGGCGTGAGGATGTGTCCAATCAGAAAAATGACTATCAGCGGAACCTCATCAGGAATGAAGTGGTGCCGCTATTGAAAAAGATCAACCCGGCTCTGGAGGCTACTTTGCAGGATACGCTGCTACGCCTGCAAGGCACTGCGCAGCTGCTGGAGCAAGCAGTGGAGGTCAAAAAGGCAGTGGAAACCGAGGGTCGCTGGCTGCTCAATGTGGAGTGGTATCAGGGCCATCCAGATCAACTCGTCATCCTTACAGAATTGATTAAACCCTATGGTTTTGGCTTTGCGGATGCACGCGACTTGTCAGGAGCGATATTGAGTGGGCAGCCGGGAAAACTCTTTTACTCCGGTGGCTACGAGATGAACCTGGACAGAGGACAGTTGTACATCACACGGAAAGTGGATACTTCTGTAGAGGGAGAAGTGGTGGTGCCGAAAGATGAAGGTACCGTCAGTGTTGGGGCTTTCAATATTCACCTGACCTACTTCAGCGGAAATGAACTTCCTTCACATGATCCGACCACTACAGCTTTTTTTGATCCTGATGAGCTTACTTTTCCCTTGAAACTACGTCCTTGGAAGCAAGGAGATGCTTTTTATCCTTTGGGCATGGCGGGCAAAAAAAAGGTAAGTGATTTTATGATTGATTCTAAAATTCCAGTAACATTGAAAAAAGAGGTTCTTGTTCTGGAATCAGACGGTCAAATCGCCTGGATAGTAGGTCACAGAATGGACAACCGATTTAAAATCACCTCCAAAACCGCCCGAATGTTGAAACTAGAAGTGTTGCGTCATGCTTAGGTTTTTCAAAAGGAAGTATTCGGATACTGACATTGTCATGTTCAATTTCTTGAGGAAAAACCGGCTTTTCGAGTCCCTCACAGATGATGAACTTGCCTACTTTTTGCCTTACCTGTACATGAGGAAATACCACGAAAATGAAGTGGTTTTTTTCACAGGAGATCCCAGTCAGGCGGTCTACATCGTTAAGCGAGGGATTGTGTCACTCAATCTGGATATCAAAGAAGGTTTTGAACGGCTGCTGACTCTTCGCAGCGGGAAGCTCTTTGGTGACAATGCAGTACTGAAAGGTACTAAGCGAATCTACACCGCCATCGTGCTGACCAATGAATGTGAGATCTATGTGATCCCCAAAGCCAACCTGATGGAAGTGATGAACAACCACACGGAAGTCAGGGCGAAGATTATGTCTGCATTTGCTGAAATGTACAATGAGTATATGAATAACCTTTTCAAAACCTACAAAGCTTCTCTGGGATTTTTCGATCTGGGCACCGTTTATTCAGACATGAAGCTTTAATCCTCAAAGCTTTGCGATTCGCCCTTTGGATAGTAGTTTTGAGCACAGAAAAGTTTCAAAGATAAAATCCCATAAATCATGAAAGTAACCGTTGTAGGTGCAGGCGCAGTAGGTGCAAGTTGCGCAGAGTATATTGCCATTAAAGATTTTGCTTCTGAGGTAGTCCTCATCGATATCAAAGAAGGCTTTGCGGAAGGCAAGGCCATGGATTTGATGCAAACCGCTTCTCTGAATAGTTTTGATACCAAAATTACCGGTACCACCAACGATTACACTAAAACTGCAAATAGTGATGTGGCCGTGATTACCTCTGGTATCCCGAGAAAGCCGGGAATGACCCGTGAAGAGCTCATCTCTACCAATGCCGGAATCGTGAAATTTGTGGCAGAAAGCCTTATCAAGCATTCTCCTAATGTGATCATCATTGTGGTTTCAAACCCAATGGACACGATGACTTATCTGGCGCACAAGGCCACCGGCCTTCCTAAAAACAGAATTATCGGAATGGGTGGCGCACTTGATTCTGCCAGGTTCAAATACAGACTGGCTGAGGCTTTGGATTGCCCGGCTTCTGATGTAGATGGTATGGTGATCGGTGGACACAGCGATACAGGCATGATTCCTTTGACTCGTCTGGCTACCCGAAACAGTGTGCCTGTTTCAGCATTTCTAAGTGCTGATAAGCTGGAGACTGTAAGCGAAGAGACCAAAGTGGGTGGAGCTACCCTAACTAAATTATTAGGTACCTCAGCCTGGTATGCACCGGGTGCGGCAGTGTCGGCCATGGTGCAGGCGATTGCTTGCGACACCAAAAAAATGTTCCCTTGCTCTTGCTTGCTGGAAGGCGAATATGGCCTGAGTGACATCTGTATAGGTGCCCCGGCCATCATTGGCAAAAACGGTATCGAGCAGATTGTGGAAATAGAGCTGGATGCTACTGAAAAGGCCAAACTGGCGGAAAGTGCTGATGCGGTGAGAAAAACTAACGGCTTGCTCTAAGCCTTTTTACAAAAGCACGTTGATCATTGATATGAAATCCCCGGAATGAAATCCGGGGATTTTTTTGTTGTTAGGAGACCAATCGTTTTTAGGACGATTCAAGATCGCTAGGTGTGGAATCTGGCAAAAAAGTGCGTAACAGAGGGTTGGGATTTTACGTTTCCTGTTGTTGACCTGGGCATTACTTCAGGTCTTTTTCCCAAAACTATTCTTGTGCTCACGAGTCAATTAATTTGTGATTTCCTTACAGACTATTGTATTTTGGGGATCTAAAGGCCTGAGGCCTTTCACTATGGAGAAGGACATATCTAAATGATAGAAAAATACGATCATCTTATACAGCAAAGTGATCTCATCAGTAGGGACCTGAGCTGGTTACATTTCAATTACCGCGTTTTGGCTCAGTCCATGAAAGAGGGGAGAAACCTCTTTGATAAGCTCAAATTCGTGGCCATCACGGCATCCAATGCCGATGAGTTTTTCATGATCCGGGTGGGTAGTTTGTACAATTACCTGGACTATGGCAAAGATCGTGTGGACTACTCGGGGTTGCGGGCGGTTCCTTTCAAGCGCAAGCTGCTCCATGATTTTCAGGAATTTAGCCGGGTTCAAAATGATCATTTCATTAACAACCTAAGGCCTGAGTTTAACAATCATCGTTTTCAGATCCTCGGTTATGGCAGTTTGCAAAAGCGGGAAAAGGAGCGTGTGACCAACTATTTTGAGAAAATCGTATTCCCCATGCTCACACCCATGGTGTACGATTCGTACCATTCCTTTCCTATTTTGATGAACAACATCCTGGTGTTTGGAGTGGTCACCAAGACTCAGGATACCAAGGAAAAGCGTAAAATGTCCTTCATCCAGATTCCTCAAAACCTGCCCAGGTTCTATGAGATGGAGCGGAAGGACAAGATGATCTTTGTGCCCATAGAAGAAGTGGTGCGCCAGCACATCAGCGAGGTGTTTAAGAATGTGGAGATCACTTCTTCTACCTTGTTCAGAGTCACCAGAAATGGGGATTTCACCTTGGAAGAGTCAGAGGATGTGGAGGCCAATTTCATCGAGGAGATGAAAAAGAAACTCAAAACCCGTAAGACAGGTCGGGTGGTGAAGCTGGAGGTAGAAGGAGAGTATGACAAGTGGTTGATCAAGCAGCTTCGTACCAAATATGAAATTGATGAGGATAACATCATAGAAGTGCCCAAGGGCGCTTTGATGGACTATACGGGTTTGTGGCAGATTGTGAAGCACGAGGATTTCAGGGATTTCAGACCTGAAATGCCCAAGCCTGTGCCGCCACTGAGCATGTCTGAGTATGAGCATCCGGATATGTTCAAGATTCTGAAGGATCGGGATATTTTGCTTCATCACCCCTACAACAGTATAGATCCATTGATGGACCTGTTGGATCAGGCAGCAGAGGATCCCAACGTGCTGTCCATTAAGCTGACCATCTACCGCTTGGCGAAAAATTCCAGGGTGGTATCCGCTTTGCTGAATGCCGCTGAGAATGGCAAACACGTGTCGGTACTTTTTGAAGTAAAGGCCCGGTTTGATGAAGAAAATAATATGAAGGAGGCCCAGCGCCTTCAAAAAGCGGGTTGCTTCGTGATTTATGGCGTGGGTATGCTCAAGACCCATACCAAATTGCTGCTCATCGTTCGTAGGGAAGGGGAGAAGGTGAAGCGCTTTGTACACATGTCCAGTGGTAACTACAATGAGGATACTGCCAGGCTGTATACAGATATTGGGCTGATGACCTCCGATGAAGGCTATGCCAATGACGTGCAGGAGTTCTTCAATGTAATTACAGGCCACTCTGTGCCCGATCGATACGATAACCTCATTACTGCACCCCGGGAGATGCGTTCACGACTGATCGAACTCATTCAGCAGGAGGAAAACAATGCCAAAAATGGACTTTCATCTGGTATTGTCATCAAGATCAACTCTCTGCAGGATATTGATACCATTATGGCGCTGTATGCGGCTTCCCGTGCCGGGGTGCCTATCCATTTAATCGTAAGGGGCATTTGTTGCCTCCGTCCCGGACGCCCGGGTCTGAGCGAGAACATCACGGTCCGGTCCATCGTGGGTGAGTACCTGGAGCACAGCAGAATTTTCTATTTCCACAATCAGGGTGATCCGTTGGTGTATTCCGGTAGTGCAGATATGATGGTGCGTTCTTTTGAGCGTAGGTTGGAGTCATTGTTTTTGATCAAAGACGAACTCTTAAAGCAGCAGGCCATCAACTTGCTGTGTTATAACCTCAAAGACAATATCAATGGCTATGAGATGAAAGAGGATGGTTCTTTTGTGCCCATTACTCCTGAAAACGGAAAAGTGTTCAATATCCACAAGGAGTTTTACAAAGTGAAGCGTGAAGTGGTGATGTCTGCCAAACTCTTTTGAATCGAATGAACGCACAATATTGGATTGACAAACTCGGCCTGGAGCCGCACCCGGAAGGGGGCTATTACAAGGAGGTCTATCGAAACCCGAATACCATTCAGATTATGGGCGGTGGCGGTACGAGAAACCTCAGCACCAGTATTTATTTTCTATTGGAGGGCTCTCAAAAGTCTCATTTTCACCAACTTAGCTCCGATGAGCTGTGGTATTTTCATGCAGGAAGCTGTGCCAGGGTGCACGTACTAAACCATGGAGAATATTCTGAGCACCTTCTTGGCCTCAACCTTGAAGCGGGTGACCTGCCACAGTTGCTCCTTCCAGCCCGGTCCATTTTTGCCAGTGAAGTGTCTGCTCCCGATAGTTATGTGCTGATGGGGTGCATGGTCAACCCGGGGTTTGACTTCAAGGACTTCAGAATGCTCACTGCTTCAGAACTAGAAGAATCTTATCCTGGTCAGAAAGCGTTGATTCGAGAATTCACGTTAGGAGGATAGGACTGAAATAAGATTAAAAATCAACCTCCGGTAGGTTTGTTGTCAGCGCTATTTCCAGTATTTTGTTGACTTAATTATTTCTCTTTAAGTCAACCAAACCCATGAATCAAATAAAAATTCGATTAAGTGCCATGATGTTTCTTCAGTTCTTTGTCTGGGGAAGCTGGTTTGTTACACTAGGAACTTTTTTGGGCAATAATCTTGGTGCCACCGGTAGCCAGATTGGTATGGCCTTTTCCACCCAGTCTTGGGGAGCCATTATCGCTCCTTTTGTCATAGGACTCATTGCCGACAGGTATTTCAATGCAGAACGTATTTTGGGTATTCTGCACGTACTCGGAGCGCTTCTCATGTACCAGATGTACGTGTCTGCTGATTTTACGGCATTTTATCCTTATGTATTGGCCTATATGATCACTTATATGCCCACGTTGGCCCTGGTCAATTCGATTGCGTTCAGGCAGATGGAAAATCCTTCGGAGGAGTTCTCCAAAATCCGGGTATGGGGCACCATTGGCTGGATCGCCGCTGGGTTGGTGATCAGCTATTTGTTTTCGTGGGATGCCCCTGGGGCCATCTCCTCAGGGTTGTTGAAAAACACCTTCATCATGAGTGCCGCATCTTCGCTGATATTAGGGTTGTTTAGTTTTACACTTCCAGCTACTCCTCCAGGTATTGCCAAGGGGGAGAAGTTGCTCCTCAAAGACATTTTAGGATTGGATGCCCTCAGGCTTTTGAAGGATAGAAATTTCGCGGTGTTCTTTTTCTCTTCCGTGCTGATCTGCATCCCATTAGCTTTTTATTATCAAAATGCCAATCCGTTTCTTTCTGAAATGGGAGTGGCCAACCCCACGGGCAAGATGACCATCGGTCAGGTTTCTGAAGTGGGCTTTATGCTCTTGCTTCCAATATTCCTGAGCCGATATGGCATTAAGAAAACCCTGCTTTTTGGCATGTTGGCCTGGGTGCTGCGCTACCTGATGTTTGCTTTTGGTAATAATGAGGAACTGGTGGTGATGCTGCTCTTGGGGATTGCTCTGCACGGCATTTGCTATGATTTTTTCTTTGTGTCTGGTCAGATCTATACGGATTCCAAGGCGGGTGATAAGTTCAAGAGTTCAGCTCAGGGTATGATCACCCTGGCGACTTACGGAGTGGGTATGCTTGTGGGCTTTTGGGTAGCTGGTCAGATCACCGATTTTTATGCCCTGGAAGCTGGCCATGATTGGCGGGGTGTCTGGGTGGTACCGGCTGGCTTTGCTTTGATGGTCTTCTTTGCTTTCATGTTGACTTTTAGGAGCGAAGACATCAAATACGAGAAATAGCCTCTTGTGTACTAGGCTAAATAAAAAGGGGCTCCGAAATGCAATTTCGGAGCCCCTTTTTATTGAATGAATATGATGTTCTAGGCGTGTGTTTTGTTCTTTCTCACATAGAGAAAAAGGAATAAGAACACACCGATCAGCAGGGTGGGAATGATCGCAATGTTCGCCAGGGTGGCCTGTCCGGCTGCCAATTCCAGCGCTTCTCCTGTTAATCCCTCAGCCGATTTTACGGCTCTGTGTCCTTCTATCCATCCCCCAATGATGGGCTGGAAAATAGAAAGACCGAGCATTCCTACACCTCCAATAAGTGACATGCCAAGTGCTCCGGTTTTAGGCAGGTAATCCGCCACGAAGGAGATCATATTTGGCCAGAAGTAGCATACACCAATAGCAAAAAGTACGGCAGCCACATACACCATGGGTCCTGTAGCCATGCTCATCATAAAGATGGCCAGAGCGGAAATGATGGCTGAGCCAAGTAGCACACCAGTAATATTGAGTCTGTGAATCAGCGGCCCGGCAAACATTCTACCTACGGCCATTAATACCGTTACGAGCGCCAATACCAGTAACGGCTGTGCGCCGGAGTTGGCCAGGATTCTTTCTACCCACGACTGGGTACCCAGCTCAGTAGTAGCAGTCAGTGCCATACAGACAAGCATCAGCCAGTAAATGGGCGAGGACATGATCGCTTTCAGGTTATCGGCAGTGGACATGGTAGTTTCCTTTGGTGCCTCAGGAAAAGCCTGACCTCTAAACAAAAGAAAGTAAGTAAATGCGGGCACGTACATCACGGCAATTTTGATCTGCCAGCTACCACCTAAGAGCCCAAGGCTTAAAGCAATCAGTGAGCCAATGGCTATACCACCTGGAAACCAAACATGAAACCTGTTGAGCATGGTGGCCCTGTTGGATGTGTACATAGATGCAATCAGCGGATTATAAGCTGCTTCTACCATTCCGTTAGCAAAACTGATGAAGAAGGTAGAAAAGAAGAGCGTATAGAAGCTATTAGAAAGAATGGAAAACGTGATGCCAATGAAGTGACACAGAAAGGCAATATTTCCTATTTTTTTGGGTCCCAGGGAGTTGTATAGAGGCCCGCCTACTAATGTGGCTATAGGGAAGCCAAAAATGCCCATGAAGTTGATCCAGCCCAGTTGCTGGTCTGAAAGACTCATGTCTGTGACCAGATCATTCATGATCCCAGCCCGGATGCCAAACGCAAATGCGGTGGTGAGTAGAGCAAAACAACTGGCAATAAACAGTCGGTTGCGATTCAATTGATTTTCCATCTGTTAGTTTAGGTTAAAATAATCAAGTAAGTAAATCGAAGCATCAAATTCAAAGCAAATTAGAAAAGTTGTAAGATTAACACTTATTGCAATCGTTTGCAGGTAATAAAAAATTGAATTTGGTGGTCAAACTTGATAGATTTCCATCCAAATTCGATGTTTCAGAGAATTTTATTTCTAATCAGATCAATTCAGACTAATAAATCAGCATGAACAAAGGAAAAATCAAACTCGGTTTAATTGGCGGAGGCCCCAATTCATTTATCGGAATCGTCCACAGAATTGCCGCTTATATGGGCGAGCAATACCAGCTCGTTGGAGGTGTTTTTGATATTGATCATGTGAGTGGGATTGCTTTTGCTGAAAAGCTGGAATTGGATACTTCAAGGGCCTACGAAAGTCTGGAGGTTTTTATAGAAAAAGAATTGGCTTTGCCTGCGGACGAACGCATTGAGGTAGTATCTATCCTTACCCCCAACTTTCTGCATCATTCCATGGCGATGAAGTTGGTAGATGCAGGATTTAATGTGATTTGCGAAAAGCCCATCACCATCACAGCCGCAGAGGCAGTGGAGTTGGAGCAGTTGGTGGAGAGAAAGAAGGTAGTTTTCTGCCTCACACACACTTATACTGGGTATCCTATGGTGCGGCAGATGAAGGCTATGATTGCCGCCGGGGCCATTGGTAAAATTCAGAAAGTAGATGCACAATACTATCAGGGCTGGATCAACCCGTTCATTCATGACAAGGATAAGCGGGCTCAGGTTTGGCGCCTGGATCCTAAGAAATCAGGTCAAAGTTGCTGCTTCGGTGACATTGGTGTTCATGCCTTTAATCTGATAGAGTATACCACCGGTTTGGAGGTAGAAAAGGTGCTTGCCGATATTGATACCTTATATCCAGACAACCCATTGGACGTAGACGGAACCGCCCTCATCCGCACAAAGGATGGAGTCAAAGGGGTAATTTGTGCAAGTCAGATTGCCACAGGGGAAGAAAATAACATCTCCATCATGGTGTATGGGGATAAGGGAGGCTTGAAGTGGGAGCAGGAAAACCCTACCTACCTGACCTATATGCAGGAGGGAAAACCAGCTCAGATTTTCAAACCAGGAAATCCCTACAACTCTGAATTTGCACAGGAAAGCACCAAGATAGCTCCAGGTCACCCTGAGGGGCTTTTTGATGCCATGGGCAATATTTACAAAGGCACCGCACTCGTCATCAGAGGAGAAAAAGTCCGGGAAGGCGCTTTTCCTGGTGTGAAGGATGGTGTGAGAGGAATGAAGTTTATCGAGGCGGTGCTGGAGTCCAATAAGCAGGGACAGGCATGGATAGAGATCAAATAAAATAAACCAATGAGACAAAGAAAACTCCGAATGGGAATGGTGGGCGGGGGCATTGGTGCTTTCATAGGGGCTGTACACCGCATGGCCGCTAACCTCGACGGGCAAATCGAATTAGTCTGTGGGGCTTTTAGCTCAGATGCAAAGCGCTCCGCAGCGTCAGGTCAGGCACTTTTCCTACCCGAAAACCGGGTCTACGCATCTTTTGAAGAAATGATCACAAGAGAGAAAGCACTTCCCGAGGGAGACCGAATGGATTTTGTTTCCATTGTGACTCCCAATGTGATGCACTTTGCTCCGGCTATGATGGCCCTGGAAAATGGCTTTCCGGTGATTATCGACAAGCCTCTGGCTTTTACTTTAGAAGAAGCCAAAGCCCTGCAAGCCAAGGTACTGGAGACAAAACTCCCTTTTGCTGTGACCTACACCTATACGGGTTATCCGATGGTGAAGCAAGCCATGGCGATGGTTCGTAAAGGAGATATAGGAAAGGTACGTAAAGTGATGGTGGAGTATCCACAGGGCTGGCTCAGCACCAAAGTGGAGGATACTGACCAAAAGCAGGCCTCCTGGAGGGCTGACCCTGCACGTGCAGGTATTAGCAATTGCTTTGGAGACATTGGCACGCATGCGGCCAACCTTGCGGAGTACATTTCCGGATTGGAAATTACTGAAGTGCTCTCAGAAATACGCGCCACTGTTCCGGGGCGTATCCTGGATGATGATGCCAATGTATTGCTGCACTTTGAAAATGGAGCGAATGGCGTCCTCTCAGCTTCACAGGTAGCCTCTGGAGAGGAGAATGATCTGAAAATCAGAATCTATGGTGACAAGGGTGGCCTTGAATGGAGCCAGAAGGACCTTAATACCCTCATTGTCAAGGACCATGGAAACCCGGATAAAATCTACCGTACGGGTGGAGACCGGGGCGGTTATTTGTATGAAGAAGCCATGCAGCACACGCGGACACCGTCCGGTCACCCGGAAGGATACATCGAGGCATTCGCCAATATCTATCGCAACTTTGCGGAGGCGTTGAGGAATTATGCCGAAGGCAAACCCGCGGATACAGTATTGGATTTTCCCGGAATAAAGGAAGGGGTGCAGGGAATGGCTTTGGTAAAAGCTGTAGTGGCCTCCACTAAAAACGGAAACGTTTGGACGAAAGTCTGAGAGCAGCCCCGCAATCAATTTTAGAATCGTAGTTTTAAAAAAGACAAAGACATGAAAACCATCAAAGGACCAGCCATATTTTTAGCACAATTTGCTGATGATAAAGAACCATTCAATAACCTCAAAAGTATTTGCAAATGGGCCAAGGGGTTAGGTTATCAAGGGGTTCAGATCCCGGCGTGGGATGGCCGGCTGATCGATATAAAAAAGGCAGCGGAGAGCAAGACCTACGCCGATGAAATCAAAGGGATTGTGAATGAAGCTGGTTTGGAAATCACCGAACTGGCTACACACCTTCAGGGCCAGCTGGTGGCGGTACACCCGTCTTACGATACCATGTTTGATACATTCGCTCCTGATTCGGTCAAGGGAAACCCCAAAGCACGTACCGAATGGGCCATCGATCAGGTGAAGAGTGCAGCCACCGCCAGCAAAAACCTGGGCATAGATGTGATGGCGAGCTTCTCGGGCGCTTTGCTATGGCACACGGTGTATCCATGGCCGCAGCGTCCTGCTGGCTTGGTGGAGATGGGTTTTGAGGAGCTGGCCAAGCGCTGGCTACCCATACTTGATCATGCCAAGGACAATGGAGTAGAAATTTGCTATGAACTGCATCCCGGTGAGGACCTGCATGATGGCATCACCTACGAGCGTTTTTGGGAGGCCACAGGCAAGCATAGCTCCGCCAAAATTTTGTATGATCCATCACACTTCGTCCTACAGCAGCTCGACTACCTGCAGTTCATAGATTTCTATCATGAAAACATTCGCATGTTCCATGTGAAGGATGCAGAGTTCAACCCTACCGGTAAGTCGGGAGTATATGGTGGCTTTCGGGGATGGGTAGACCGTCCGGGCAGATTCAGATCGTTAGGAGATGGACAGGTAGATTTTAGCGGTATTTTTTCCAAACTCAGTCAGTATGGCTATGATGGTTGGGCAGTGCTGGAGTGGGAGTGCTGTATCAAGTCTCCACAGCAGGGCGCTGAGGAAGGCGCGCCATTCATTCAGAATCACATCATTGAGGTGACAGAAAAGGCTTTTGATGATTTTGCAGGAGCCAAGCCAGACGATGTGGCCAACAGAAAGATATTAGGTATTTAAGTAAGGTAAGAGAAGTATAAAGCATGAAGAAGTTAATTTATTTCAGCTTGCTGATAGGCGCCATGAGTGCTTGTCAGGAGCGCAAAGAAATAGAGCGACCTAGGGAAGCCTGGGTTTTTCGTTCTGTATTGGATTTAAAGCCAAGAATGGTAACCGCCGCGCTTAGTGAGGACGTATGGGTGGCCTATGATGCCCGTACCGCCAGTCTTTATAAAGCCTGGAAGGGTGGTGTGAATTTTGACGGAGCGGTTTACACTACTGTTCATGGCCCTCAGCCTACCTCCAAGGGGTATGCCTATTATACAGACGAAAAGGAGGATGTAGAGTGGGTGTTGAAGAAAGGTGATGAAATTCTGACTCCAAAAGTTCAATATAAAGGCCATCGCTTGGTGGATGGTCAGGTGGTATTCACCTACGAGCTCAGTACTGATGACAATAAAATCACCGTTGAGGAAACACCAGAGGCCATTAGACGTGGTTCCCAAAGTGGATTGTCCAGAAAGTTTAAGGTTTCGAATGCCGGAGACTATCAGGTGGTACTTAATACCACCATTTCTTCTCTGGTGAGCGAGCGGGATTTTAATACCAATGGTAGCTTTGAGGTAATTTCCAAAAGCAATCAGGAGTACCCTGAGGGAAATGTTGTTTCAGTGGTTGGGGTATTGACCTTGTCGCAGGATGAGCCCACAGAATTGAGGGCTTTTTATCACGAAGGTTTTGATAAAGGGCTGCCAGTAGCCACAGAAGAGTCTGAAGAGGCATCTGGTGTGACTGCAGGTGCTCAGCTGATCGAGCGAAGTGACTGTAAGTCGTGCCACAACGAGCAAGTAAAGACAGTAGGTCCCGCTTACATCTCCGTAGCCAGAAAATACAGCGATGGAGAGGAGTCTGTGAAAATGCTTTCCGGCAAGGTGATCAAAGGCGGCAGCGGTGTATGGGGTGAAGCGATGATGACCCCTCATGCGGGATTGTCTGAGGAGGATGCCGCAGAGATGATTCGGTACATTTTATCACTGGACGACAATGACGAAGATTCGGACGGAGGGGCCTGGCATTTAGGTGAGAAAACCGTCCCAGTGAAGTTTCAGGATGAGGTCAACATCTCCAGTGAGTCACCGGGGGTTGCAGCATACCTTTACCTCTACAGCGGAGATCAGCCCAATTTCAATACACTGAAAAAGGAGGCTTTGCCGATAGGGGGTGCTATTGTTCCTCAGGTTCATGTTCGGGACGAGAGTGATTTTGGTGAGCGTACCCAGCGCATCGCTGTTTTGTTTAAAGGAAATTTGAGAATAGAAAAGACGGCAAGTTATAGCCTGAGATTGGTGTCAGATGATGGGTCTCGACTCTTTGTAGATAATAAGATTGCCATTGACCATGGCGGATTCCATGGCCCCACACCCAAAGATGGTGAGGTGTACCTTACGGCAGGGGATCATCCTTTCGAAATACAGTACTTTCAGGCCGGTGGCGGTGGAGCTGTCTCCTTTCAGTGGTTTAATAAGGATGCCGGCAAATTTGAGGTAATTCCTCAGTCCATGCTTTTTGTGTCACCTTCGGATTATCTGGAGACCAAAGAATACATCAGCGATGAGGTTTTGGTGAAGTCCATTCCTGGCGATGGTCGCTGGCTCGCTGGTGTACATCCGGCATTCGATATTTTCCAGGCACGACCGGATGATTTCCGACCAAGAGTAGGGGGCATAGACTTCCTTTCGGAGGATGAAATGCTCGTGTGCACATGGGACTCTCTGGGACCTGTTTACCTGGTGAAAAATTTCAGATCAACCAATCCTGAGGAGATTACGGTCCAGCGCATTGCTACCGGACTGGCAGAGCCTTTGGGTATCAAAGTGGTGGATGGAGAGATTTATGTGCTTCAAAAGCAGGAGCTGACCAAGCTGATTGACAATGATAAGGATGGTTTGATTGATGAATATCAGACAATCGCCGATGACTGGACAGTTTCGGCCAATTTTCATGAGTTCTCCTTTGGCCTGGTTTATAAAGATGGTTACTTCTACGGTGCGCTGGCTACCGATATTCTTCCAGGTGGTGCATCTGCGCAGCCACAGCCCAAAGACCGTGGTAGGGTCATTAAAATAGCTAAGGAGACGGGCGCGGTAGAGTTCATAGCCTCAGGACTGAGAACCCCCAATGGCATTGGGATAGGTGTGGATGGCGAAATTTTCGTGGCAGACAATCAGGGCGACTGGTTGCCAGCTTCTAAGATCAATCATGTAAGAGAAGGCGCCTGGTATGGCTCCAGATCGGTTGACCCTGAAGGGACAGAAGGCTGGGTGCAGGATGAGCCGGTAGTCTGGCTGCCACAGGATGAAATCGGAAACTCACCGAGCACTCCATTGGCCGTAGACAAAGGACCCTACACCGGGCAAATGATCCATTGTGAGGTGACTCATGGAGGTATCAAGCGCGTGGCAGTAGAGAAAGTAGATGGCATTTATCAGGGCGCTGTTTTCAGATTCTCACAAGGTATAGAAGCCGGCGTGAATCGTCTGGCATGGGCACCTGATGGCTCTCTTATAGCTGGTGGCATTGGAGTTTCCGGCAACTGGGGGCAGACGGGCAAGCTGAATTATGGCTTGCAGCGATTGGTTTATAATGGAAATTCTGCATTTGAAATGCTCAAAGTAAGCGCTCGATCCAACGGGTTCGAAATTGAGTTTACGGAGCCCATCAAGATGGGGCAGAATATTAGTGCGGAAGACTTCCTCATTGAGCAGTTTTATTTCAAACCAACAGCCGAATATGGTGGGCCAAAGCTGGATGTCACAGAGATGAAGCCTGTGAATTTCTATTTGTCGACTGATCGTAAGAAGGTGTTCTTCGAGCTGGAAGGATTACAAGAAAAACATGTGGTGTATTTTAGGATCAAACGTCCATTTGTAAGTGAACTGGACCATGAGCTGTGGACTACTGAGGCCTGGTATACACTTACCAATATTCCTGAGGAACTTCCCGGGTTTACCAATGACTACAAAGTGGCTCACAATGTGCTTTCTGAAGCTGAAAGGGCACAGGGATGGAAACTGCTGTTTGATGGAAAGACTACCCAGGGCCTTCGCAATTATAAAGTTGAGACACTGGGCAAAAAGTGGCAGGCTGTAAATGGGACCCTGCATTTTAGTGGAAAGGGGTCAGGTGCTGGCTGGCAGGCAGAAGATGGCGGAGATATCATTGTCACCGATAAGCCGTACAAGAATTACGAATTCCAAATTGATTGGAAAATGTCCGAAGGTGGCAACAGTGGAATCATCTACAATGTGGTAGAGGATGATCAGTACGACTATGTGTGGCATACCGGACCAGAATATCAGCTTTTGGACAACCTCAAGCATCCAGATGGGCAGATTGAAAAACACCGTAGCGGTGATTTATATGACATGATCAAAACTAAATTTGTGACGGTGAACCCTACAGGGGAGTGGAATAGAACTCGAATAAAAGTCAACAATGGACACGTCGAGCATTGGCTCAATGGATACAAAGTGGTTGAGTTTGATTTCTGGACCCCAGAGTGGGATGCTCTGGTGGCGGGAAGCAAGTTTTCAGAAATGGAAGCCTTTGGTACAGGCAAAGAGGGTCATATTTCCTTACAGGATCACGGGGACAAAGTGTGGTTCAGAAATATAAAAATTAGAGAATTGTAAATTGAAAAGATTAGGCTTATTAGGGTTAGTAGGATTATTTCTATCGTGTGGGCAGACGACCCACGAAACCAAAAAGGAAGAGGCGCCAGAGGAAAGCAGATTTGTAAAAGAGGTTTTCGCTACCAATCTATTTGAGCCTACCGAACTAGTGGTTCTTCCTAAGGGTAAAGTAATCTTTACTCAGAGGAGGGGTGGGATTAAGCAGTATGATCTCAAAACCAATGAGCTCTCGGATTATGATTCTATTCCGGTGCATCATGAAAAAGAAGACGGCCTCATGGGGATCGCCCTTGATCCTGAGTTTGAGCAAAATGATTGGGTGTATTTGTACTATTCTCCGGTAGGAGATGAGCCTGTCCAGCATTTGTCCAGGTTTACCTATACGGCGAAGGGGCTGATCAATGAGGTGGTGATGCTGAAGGTGCCCGTGCAGCGTGAAGAGTGCTGCCACACCGGGGGGTCTATTCAGTTTGGGAGTGACGGATTACTTTATCTATCCACAGGAGATAATAGTAATCCATTTGATTCCAAGGGGTTTTCTCCTTCTGATGAGCGCCCTGGAAGATCTGCCTGGGACGCACAGAAATCTTCCGCCAATACGAATGACCTTCGGGGAAAAATTCTTAGAATCAAGCCTGAGGCCGATGGTTCTTATAGCATCCCTGAGGGCAATCTTTTTGTAGATGACGATCCGCTCACCAAACCGGAGATTTACGTCATGGGTTGTAGAAATCCCTATCGTATTTCTGTAGACCCAAAGAGAGGATGGCTTTTTTGGGGCGACGTAGGACCTGATGCCGGGGAGGATGTCGAAGGTAGAGGCCCGCGAGGGCATGATGAGTTCAATGTAGCCAAAGAACCCGGGTTTTTCGGATGGCCGCTTTTCGTTGGCAACAACTATGCATACAACGAATATGATTTTTCAACCGGCATTTCACAGGCCAAATATGACCCTGCGGCACCTGTCAATAACTCACCTAACAATACAGGATTGCTAAATTTGCCTCCTGCCCAGCCGGCAAAAATTTATTATCCTTATGCCCGTACAGATATATTCCCTCAGGTGAAAAATGGTGGGCGTAATGCCATGGCCGGACCGGTATACTATTCCGATATGTATGAAGGTCGCTCCAAATTTCCCGTTTATCTCGACGGCCGGGTGATCTATTATGACTGGATGCGGGGGTTCATTTATTTTCTGGAACTAGACGAGGAGGGCAATCCTACTGATTGGTATTCTTTTATGCCCAATACGGAATTCAACAACGCCATGGACATGGAGTTTGGACCTGATGGTAACCTCTACATGATCGAGTATGGTACAGGGTGGTTTACCAGAAATGAAAATGCCAAACTTTCCAGAATCAGGTATATAGAGAGCAATCGACCTCCGGTTCTTGAGGCGTCAGTTTCCAGAAATAGTGGTTCTGCCCCACTAGAGGTACGGTTTGATGCGTCCGGATCCAAAGATTATGATGGTGATAAACTTAAATATGAATGGGAGATAGAAGGCGAGGTATTCAATGACTCAGTATTTACCTATGTGTTTGAAAAAGAAGGTGTTTACTATCCCGAACTTACCCTGTCGGATGGTAAAGGAGACTATCGAACTCAGCAATTTACCATAGAGGTAGGTAATGAGCCTCCGGTAGTGGATATCGCCATCGCTGGCAATAATACTTTCTTTTGGCAAGGTCGCGACATAGCCTATGAAGTTCAAATCAGTGATCTGGAGGACGAAAAGGGAGCAGGGATTGCTACGGATCAATTCAGGTTTGACATCAACCATTATCAGTCTACAGATATGGCGGAGGCCCTTGGTCATCAGGTGCCAGTCAGCAATGGACTCACACTCATCGAGTCCCTCGATTGTAAGGGTTGTCACAAAGTCAATGAAAAGTCAATTGGGCCATCATACACGGCCGTGGCTGACCGGTACAGAAATGACCGCAATGCGGTTAATTACCTGATTAGGAAGATCATCAGTGGTGGAGGAGGAGCATGGGGTGAGCAGGCCATGTCTGCGCATCCGGATCTCACCACCGAGGATGCCGCCAGCATAGTGGAGTATATATTGTCGTTGGGCAACCAAATGAGTTACCCATTGGAAGGGACTTTTAAGACCTCTGAGGCTACCGGCCGGTACCTGTTTACAGCAGCCTACAAGGATCGGGGCAAGGCTCCACTTCGCCCGATCGAAGTGACCCGCAATATCTGGTTGCGCCCATCGCGCATGCCTGCAGACCTGTTTGACGATTCGAAAGACATTCAGGCTCGTGGTGGAGAAATCAGAAGCATCTACCATGGCTCGTGGGTGAGCTTCAATAATCTTGACCTGACCGGAATTGGGAGTGTGTCCTTTTTACTAGCCAATAGAGAAAAGGGAGGCACCGTATCTATTCGCACAGGTGCTCCTGACGGAGTAGAGATAGGCCGGGGAGAAATTTATCCCGACCGATCTTCTGGCCCGACCAGTACATTGGAGATAGAGATCAAAGATGTCACGGGTTTCCAAAATGTCTACTTTGTGTTTACCAATGAGGGAGAGGAAAACAAGCTCCTTTACATTCGAAATATTGAATTCAACCCAAAACCTTGACCAACTATGACTTACAAGAGAAGAACCTTTCTTAAAACCACAGCGGTAGCGTCTGCGGCCATAGCTGCCATGCCATCGCTGATGGCCTCAGTTGTCAAACCGTCTACTAAAATTGGGGTGCAGCTGTATACCGTGAGAAATGAAATGAGCAGTGATCCTAAGGGCACCTTGGAAAAGATTGCCAGGATAGGTTATCAAAAACTGGAGGGCGCCGGCTACGATGCTGGTAAAATTTATGGCTTTTCGGGAAAAGAATTTAGGAGCATCGTGAGCGACCTGGGTATGGAATTGACCAGTGGTCATATGTCTTCTCAGGTTTTTGCCGAAGGGTTTGATCAGGCGCTGGAGTTCATGGTAGATACGGGACAGCAGTATGCAGTTTTTCCGTGGCTTTCTCCTGAGCAACGCGTGTCATTGGATCAGTACAAAGGGTATGCAGCTACTCTGAGCAAATGCGCTGAGAAAGCTAAATCAGCTGGAATTACGGTTTGTTATCACAACCATGACTTTGAGTTTCAGGAACTGGATGGTGAGCTTCCAATGAATATTCTGCTGAGTGAAACAGACCCTGAAATGGTGAAGATTGAGCTGGATTTATATTGGATCACCAGGGCAGGATTGGATCCTATTCAGTTTTTCAAGGACAACAGTGGCCGTGTGCCCATGTGGCATGTCAAGGATATAGCCAACACGCCAGAGCGTGGTTTTGCTGAAGTGGGTACCGGTACCATAGATTTTCAGGCCATTTTTGCAGAGAAGAAGACTTCAGGAATGAAGCACTTTTTTGTGGAGCAGGATCAGTCGGCAAACCCACTGAAAAGCATAGAACTTTCTTATAAAAACCTGACAGAAAAAATTCTAGGATAAACGTATGAAATATTGGATTGGGGGACTGATGGCGATCATCGGTGTGGAGTTGGGTGCGCAGACCGTATCGGGTACTGTTTACGATCAGATGAGTAATACTCCACTGCCGGGGGCTACCATCAGTGTATCCGGTACGCTCACCGGAGTAGCAGCTGATGAAAATGGTTTCTACGAATTGACTGATTTGGAACCTGGCCATTATCGGCTTCTGGTTAGTTACGTGGGTTATACCGGCAAGACCCTATCGGAAGTGTGGGTGAAGACCGGAGTGGTCACTCGTCTAGATGTGTATCTGGAGCGCAATAGCTCCAGCCTGGACGAGGTGATAGTCACCACCAATATCTCTATCACTGAGCCGGGTAAGATCGGGATCACTGAAGAACAGATCAATCGGTTTGCAGCCACCTACTATGACCCGGCCAGGCTGGTCACCAGCTCACCGGATGTGGCAGTTACCAACGATCAGAATAATCAGATTTCAGTACGTGGAATCTCTCCGAACTACAACACCTGGAGGCTGGAGGGTGCAGAGATTGTTAACCCCAATCACCTGTCTAATGCGGGTACTTTTTTGGACCAACCATCTGCCACTGGTGGCGGGGTGAATATGCTCAGTGCTCAGATGCTCAGTCAGTCGCAGTTTTTGTACAGCACCTTCGATTCGAGGTACAGCAACAGTGTTGGAGGTGTTTTCGATATGAACCTCAAAGACGGGAACACCACCCAGCGTCAATATACAGCCCAGGCTTCACTCATTGGTCTGGATTTGGCCACAGAGGGTCCTTTCAGGGAAGGAGGTAAAATGACCTATGCGGCTAATTATCGCTATTCATTTACGGGCCTACTCACTCAGTTTGGAGTGGATTTTGGGGGAGAGTCCATTGGCTTTCAGGACCTCTCACTGAATGTTTCCACACCTCTGGGTACCCGGTCGCGGTTGAAAGTTTTTGGTACAGGCGGACTCAGTTTCAACAACTTCGACCATAAGCCAATGGCTGAATCTGAGGTGATCAAAGACCGCCGGGACATATATTATGACAACAAGACCGGAGTGATAGGCGCCAGCCTGAATTCAGGTTTTGACAACAGTCACCTTACCACGTCAGTGGTGCTCTCGGGCTATGAAAATACCCGTGATCAATATGGGTATGATGATAACGATGTTCAGGATACGAGCTTGATTCAGCACAATAGTCAGCGGATTCTGAGTATGCATTCATCCTACGAGCGATCTGTGGGTGGTGCCAATGTGACACTGGGTGTTCTGGCGAATCAATACCACTGGACAGGGAGCTTGCAAGGGATATTTGATCATTCGTTGAATCAGTTTCTGATTAATCCTTATGCGCAAGTAGAATGGTATATTTTCAGTGATCTCAAGGTTAAGGCGGGAGTGAACTATAACCAAAGTGCCGACGATTCGAGTATTGACCCCAGGATTTCATTGACCCAGCAGCTCAATGCCAACAACTCTTTCATCCTTGCTGGGGGAAAGTATAGCCAACTGACCAACCCATATAATTCAGATTTTGTCAGTTTCTATGGAGGACAGCGTTGGGGTGAGATATATGAATTATTGAAGTCATATCGTGGTACACTTACCCATGTGTATGAAAAGCGTGGGTTTAATGTTCAGAGTGAATTTTTTGGATATTACTACCCATCAGTAATAGCACTAGGTGAGCGAACAGCGTGGACCTTCGGTGGCACGCTGACTTCAGAGAAGAGCTTTTCCGATGGCCTTTATTTCAGGCTAGGAGGTAGCCTGTTCGAGTCAGAAATTGAGGGGTTTGTGATTCAGCCCTACAATACCAGGTATAATATGAGTATGGCCGCTGGCAAGGAGTGGGACGTGTCTAAGGGAACCAAAAACAGGCGTCTGGGACTAAACCTAAGGGGTCAATATCAAGGAGGCTTTTATTACTCTGAAAATATTCCAACCACTGATGGTTCTATGTCCGGTTATTCAAGATTTGATTATCGTACAGCTCCATATTTGCGTTTTGATGTACGTCTGTTGTGGACCCGATACCGGGAAAATCGGACTACGTCCATAGCACTTGACCTGCAGAATGCATCGGGCGTTCAAAACGAGGGATATAAGTATTTTGATGGGTTTACCAACCAACTGGAGACTCAGTATCAACTCGGTTTAATTCCCATCCTCACCTACAGGGTAGAGTGGTAATTGTTTGTTGTTTGAAGAAATGAACTTACGGGAAATAGACTTATTCTTTGAAGCACAGGAAGAGCCCAATAAAGGGTGCATGTTGGCTTTAAGACAATTTTTATTGGCCTTCCATCCGGATATTACCGAAGCGTGGAAGTGGAGGCTTCCGTTTTACCTCTACAAGGGCAAGACATTCTGTTATTTGTGGACGGACAAAAAAACCAAAATGCCATATGTGGGTATTGTGGAAGGAGGGAAGATCGCACACCCGATGCTGATCAAAGGGGATCGTACACGTATGAAAATTTTACCCATCGACCCCAATAGTGACTTGCCTGTAGAGGTGCTGGAAGAGGTGTTAGAAGAGGCCAGAACATTTTATAGATGATTAGGTAGGTGCTAGGTATTCCTCCCTGTGGAGTATCGCGATATTTTGGGAGAGTAGGTGACCCATGAGATTCCGAACTTTGTCATGTTTACCACCCAAAGGGAAATATGAAATTACCCGCGCTCTTCTTTTTGATTCAGTTGTTTCTGTCTATTGGTGCTCCGCTGCCAGCCATGGAGTTGGAGGCACGGGTTATAGCTCTGGCTGGACACTGGGAGCGAGAGATGGCCTTACTCACCCAATACCATGGCCTGGCGAGCTTTTGTGAAAGCGCAGACCATAGGGAGGGTGTTTACGGGTTATTGGATGAGATCCATAACTATCATGGTCTACTCTATCAGGAACTGCTGGAGACCACCCATCATCACTCTGCACGTACCATCAGGCGTATTTTGAAACATCTGGTGAAGCTGGAAGAGGATTATAGTATTGAGAGTTTCAATGCTTTTTTTGGTGAGCGGTGTAAAGCACAGACGGAGTTGGAAGCAATGGCACGCCAATACAAGAGCGGTTTTGGTATGCACTCTTACGATGGTAAAATCCATGTGCTGGAAATAGAGATGCATCGGTATCTGAAAACCCTCACAAAGCGCATCAGCAAGGTGAAAAAGCACGTATCCCAGTTTTATGCCCGCAGACAGGTATGGGAGTATTAGATCCATTTACCAGTTGCGCTTCTTCAGTGCCAGAAACTATTTTTATAAACTATTCGGACATATAGAAGAAAGCAATCTTGCATGTAAGAAGCACTGATACTTACCCTCTTCTGATTAGGTCAAAGAGGTAGTCTATGCCTGAATATTGTTTTCAACCTGCTAGTGTTGGGATACATAAGAGCATATCGGAGATACACCTATAAAATCCGATGTTTGGCCGAAAAGAGTTTTAATATTAAAAGTAACGTGAAGTAACTTTCCGGTAATATGAGAATCACCAAAACCTATCAATCATGAATAATCATTTTCCTTTTACCGCAAAACAACTGATCAAAACCACCAGAATAGAAGTTTATCACTCACTTACAGAGAAATTTGGATCTCTGGAGCCACAAAAGACAGCTTCCGGACAGGATATGGATTTCCAACTGGACAGACTACTTTCTATCATCCATAACAATTAAAAAAAGCCGGAAGAAACTCTCCCGGCCTTTCACAGATTAGGTTGATTAGTATATTTATGCTTCGGCCCAATTAGCGGCCATGAGGTACATGTTGTCAAATAGCTCGCGCACCACCAGTAGCATTTCGGCTTTCAGATGATCCGGTAGTGCTTCTATCAAACCTGAAATTTCGTCTTCACTGATTCCGGTCGTGTGATTTTCTTCAGTTTCCTGGTGCATCTTACCGAAGTATTCCAGTCGGTCATATAGATCAGCATCCTTTAGTACCGGATGGATCGCCTCTTTGAATTTATCAAAAGTGATTTCCAAAACCTCTACCATCAGCATCCTTGCCACAGGATCGGTCATGTTTTGCATATGTCTTGAGAAAGCATAAATGGTCTTTCTCACGGCCAGGGATTCATCGTCCCACACATTGGTGATTAGGTCTATGGAGTTTCCATTTTTGAACTGACCGCTCATGCTTGCCAGATCCTTCAAATACCACTCCCAGTGATAAGAGTCCTCATCACTGTGGGTATTGACACTTTCTTCTAGTTTATTTTCTGGTTGTTCGTATCTGACTAATTGCATGAGATCTTTAAATCCCATAACAAAAAAGAGCATACGGGGCAGGAAGACTAGTTTGTCTAAAACTTGTCCATCACCTTTTAGTTTTTTGTGCAATGGATTGTTGGCAAACTTGAGCGCTCCATATTGGAACTCCTGCTGTAGTTTGAAATTGATGTCTTCGTGAGTGGTAATGTTTCCCTTTTTTTCGATAGGAGTAATCATAGCTTTACTTTTTTAAATAATGGATTAAGGACAACATATAACTGCAATGAACAAACGATTGCATCGATTGAGTCATTTGAAACAGTTATATGCTATAATTTACTAATTACTAAAAAGAGCAACGATAAAAAATCGAAAAAAAATTGAATTTTTTTTTACAATGATGGGTGTTTCATGCATTTTTTACACAAAAGTGATCCATAGTCGATCATAGACTCAATTGAATGATTAGACCACTTTCAGATTGACTACCAGTTGATAATAAAAGTGCAGGAATCTCCCCCGTTAGATTTTGTTTCCTTCGTTTCATCCAGTTTTACTTTGGTGAACAAAGAATCCTTGGGTTTAAACATTCGCACGATTTGAACCACCAGGCCTTCTTCAAATTTGGCTGGATAAGGGGTATGACAAACGAGCAAAGCCTCCTTGTTCTCGGCATCATATCGTGCAAGTTTGTAGTGACCGATTCCTTCTGTCATTTGACCAGTGTTAGGATTGAACATAGGCTGGCCGTTTTTACGATGGTTCATGTGGTAGGCCACATCGATGGATCGCAGTGCGTTTTCCAGGCTATCCATAGGTGGAAACTGAGTGCCTTCAATGATGGCCTTTCCAATGAGAAAGAGATTCATTTCTCCAATGGTACTGGCCACTTCTTTCATGGCATCCAGAAGGGACTGTAGATTATTCCAGGCTCCGGTGTTTGCATTGAGCCCGTGTTTTTCAATGATCGCTTTTCGTTGGTTTTGCCCGAGGCTACCCATTGCGATGATCGGGAGTTCGTTGCCCCCTGCTTCAATATTGTCTTCGAAACTTTTATATTCTGCCATTAGCTGATTTGGTTAATGCCGGAAAATAGTATTTTTTTTGCATATAGCTTAATACGTTGTAGATAAATAATGAAATTTTTTAGGAATATCTTCCCGGAGCTATGATGTTGTTAGGATCGAACAGGTTTTTTAATTGGCATTGCAACAAAGTGTAGGGGTTTTTGAGCTCCTGTAGATATGGGGCCATGTTCTCAATATCGAGTCGATAGGGGTAGATGCCCTGCTGCTTTAGTTCGCTCAACAGGTCACGGGCCCAGGTGCCTGCCTGCGAGATAGCACTCTGATCGGACCGATCGAAATAGACCCTTACAAAAACCTCCAGGCTATAGTCATTAAGGGCAATGATGGAAATAGCAGGATCCAGTCCGCGAGATTTAGAAAAGGATTCCAAATATTGAATGATATCCGACGAAGCACCCGTGAAAGGAATGACTGGGAGGACACATCGAAATCCGGGAATCTGAGGATAAAGATCAAGGTTTACTTCCTTTCCCGAAAGCTCCACACCAAATTTCCTCGCGGTGGCCAAAAGTGAGTGGTCATTGGGCTGACCGTGATATCGGTCTATCCGTACCCTTACCGGTGGGGTGGAAGAGGAGTGGTCATCAGAAGACGGATAGGCTTTCAGTTCGGCTACCAGGCTGCCTAGGGCTTTGGTGACCACCGAGTGTTTGGCCGGGAGCACTTCCTCATGCCCCGTTACCACAAACCACGCAAACCATTTATCATTGAAGTCCTTGCCCGATTCAAATAATTCATAAATCTTGGGGTCATTCTGACTGTCTATTTCCAGAGAATAACCCACCAACTCCTGAGCCACCAGCTCAGCCATTTTATTCAGAAACCCCTTGAGGCCTGATTTGTCCAAAACGGCCAGATAAAGATTGAATGGCTGCTTCACCCTGAGGTTGACCACTGCTTCTGTGACAATGGCATAGTTGGATTGGGTGAAAAGGTGTGTCAGGTCTGGACCGAGTCCGTATTTGTAAAAGGATCCTTGACTACCTTGGAGCTCACCAAAGCCTGTGCGAATGAGCTGCCCATCGGCCAGCATCACGGTGAGTTCACGGAGATCCTCAGCTCTATGACCACTTTTCCCAGAACCCCGATCAACGATGTTTCCCAGAATGGATGAACCAGAATCACTCCCTGTCACATTGAGCATGAGCTCAGGGGCATGCACTTCCAGGTAATCATAGAGCTGCTGCTGAGTGACTCCCGGTTGCACTCTGGCATAGCGTAGCTCCCGGTTGACCTCTATGATCCGATTGAGATGCTTCAGGTCTATAATGTCCGCGTCATTCACTGGCATCCTCGAACCCAGGCCCCAGTTATGTCCGGTAGAGATCGGGTATACCGGACGACCGGATTGGCCAGCCTGGAGGAGGATCTTTTTGAGTCCTTCCAGGTCTTTGGGTAAATGTATTTTCTCTATATCGCGGACAGGAAACTCCGTAATGTTCTGCTGATAGCTGGTTGGGCTGGTCATAGATAAACAGTTTCATGCTAAACATTAAATCAATCGAAACTGAGTATAAATTACAAGTAATGTTTGGAGTATTTGTCAGATTATTTTTCACATAATGGGAACAAGTCCCACGCTAACCTCTTAAAATTTTAAGATACTGAAGCCATGGCCCCACGTCTGAGGAGTACTGGCTGGCCATGACCCGAGATATTTGAGACAGGTGGTTGAGGTCATGCACTGTCCATGTGGCCAGCAGCTGAGCGAGTGTGACTTCACCAAAGTCGGGGTGGCGCCCGGTTTTGGTCAAATCTTCCGCTGAGATGTTTTGTTTTCGGAGCGTAGTGAGGTTAGCGGCTCTTAGGGTTTTGAAGTCAGTCAACAAGTCATTGATTGATTTACCCTCGCTGGCTTTTTCTTGTGCAAAGCGGTCAAACGGTGTAAAGGTTTTGGACCCATCATTTGACAATATGATCAGCATCCGGGGTATCCAGTCCGTTTTTTCTCCATGGATGAGGTGCCCCAGTATGTCATAAGGGCTCCAGGTTCCAGGACCTTCGTTGGTCAGGATCCATTGTGAGGAAAGATCGTTCAGTAGGTGCTCAAGTATGACAGGTGTTCGTTCCAGTACTTCGGTGGCTTTTTTTAGATCAAACATGTTTTGAGGTCAATTTTGATAACAGTGATTATACACATTGCCTAAGAATATTTGGCCAGCTTGGTTTTCATGCGCACAATCGTTTGTGTTCTTTTTAGATAGTGATATCTTAGTGTTTTTTGCATCATTCCCTTCGGTCATATTTTTTAGCAAAATCTGTTTGAATCTATTCCGCCTGAGGGTTGGTGTGCGCTATTTCTTACGAACAATTTAATCAACCGTCCCGAAAAATGTCTTTGTTAATTATCCTTCTTTGTATTGTCATTCTGGTGCTATTAATCACCTGGGCCAGGCTTAATCCTTTTCTTGCTTTTATTATTGTATCCATTCTCACAGGCTTGCTTCTGGGTGTTCCGCTCCAGGAAGTGACCACCATTGTGGAGCAAGGGATAGGAGGAATGCTTGGAGGGCTTGTCATTGTGATCGTGTTGGGGGCGATGCTGGGTAAACTCGTGGCGGAAACAGGTGCGGCTCAGAAGATCACCAATGTGCTGATGAGTGTTTTTGGTGAAAAGAAGATTCAATGGGCACTGATGACCACCGGCTTTGTGGTGGGGATTCCACTTTTTTACAATGTGGGCTTTGTGCTGTTGGTGCCATTGATTTTCTCAGTGAGCTATCAGTTCAAAATCAAAGCAGTTTATATAGGGATTCCCATGCTGGCTGCCCTATCCGTCACGCATGGTTTTCTGCCACCCCACCCGTCACCTACGGCACTTGTAGGGCAGCTGAATGCCGACATGGGACTTACCCTTATTTATGGGTTTTGTCTGGCAGTGCCGGCCATTATACTCGCTGGCCCCGTATTTGCCAAGACACTTCGAAATATTGATGCCAAACCACTCAAGACATTTCAGGCCGAGGCTAAGCCAGAGGATCAGTTGCCAGGTGCTTTTAATAGCTTCTTTTCCGCCCTTCTACCAGTATTTTTATTGGGCGGTGCTGCTTTGGTACAGCTCTTTTGGGCGCCCGCAGGATTGGCCGGGCAAATCATAGGGTTTATTGGAGATCCTTCCATTGTCATGATTCTGGCGCTGGCCTATGCCACCTATTCTATAGGACTTCAGCAAGGCTATGGTATGAAAGGTGTGATGGAGTTTTATACGGATGCCATCAAGGACATTTCGCCGATCCTATTGATCGTGGCTGGTGCCGGAGCACTCAAACAGGTTTTTGTGGTGAGTGGAGTAAGTATAGAATTGGTATCAGGGTTGCAAGATATGAACATTCATCCTTTGGTGCTTGGTTGGTTGATTGCGGCCATCATCAGGGTATGTATTGGGTCGGCCACAGTGGCGGGGCTTACTGCAGCGGGTATTCTGGCTCCTGTGATGGGCCAGGTGGATGTAGATCCTAATCTGATGGTTCTTTCTGTGGGCGCTGGTAGCTTACTTTTTTCGCATGTCAACGACAGTGGCTTTTGGATGTACAAAGAGTATTTCAATCTCAGCATTAAGGATACCATCAGGTCTTGGTCGGTCATGGAGACCATCGTGTCAGTGGTTGGATTGATTGGTGTAATGATCCTGGATTTGATCATTTGATTCAGTAGAGGAGTAGCATGTTTTGTAAAGCTTTATTTGATTAAATTTCACATCATTCATAACCACGCTTTTAGGTAATATGCTTTTTTTCCTTCGTAAAATCCGCCGAAATCTTATGGGAGACCTCTCTACTGACAAAACCGGTAGCAAAGTAAAAAGCTACCTGCTATATGCCATTGGTGAAATCATACTCGTCATTGTTGGAATTCTCGTTGCCATCCAGATTGATGGGCTTAATGAGGCTAGAAAAGAGCGGGATAGGGAAATTCATTACCTGAGCAACATCAAACAAGACTTGGTGAATAACATTGCACATATGGAAGCATTCCTGACTCAACGGAAAGCATGCATTATTTCAGCACAGAATGTAGTAGCTCATCTGGAAGGGAAGCCCATTGATGACTGGTATGCTTTCAATGAAGACTGCATCAGGATTTACGATTGGCGTAGGTTTTATCAAATTAACTACACTTTTGAAGAGCTTATGTACTCTGGGAATCTCACCATTATTTCCAACGACAGTATCAAATCCCTTTTGCTTAATCTAGAATCCTTATACAAACAGACAAAAGCTGAAGAAGATCACTTTCGCTTTGATTCTGAGGAGATCATATACAAACCTATTTACAGTATTATGGACCTGCATCCCACGCTGAAAATGCACATCGGCCAGGATGTGGAACTTTCCCGAGAGAATTACGGTACATTTTTCGTGGATACCAGGGTCAAAAACGGTTTTTTGATGGCTATTCTGGAGTTATCCAAAATGAATGGACAGCTGGAAGAAATGACGCAGATCACAGAGGATTTGCTCTCGATAATCAATAGAGAAATAGGAGAATGATGTCATTTCTGGCACCGGAGGTGCTCAATATCAATAGATGGACAGATAAATAAAACAGGTAGCTCCAGCGGAGCGACATGTTTCGAAGAGGATTTCGCAGCTACGCAGCTTGTATGTCCTGGACCTAATTGCTATGAATATTCGGCTCCCATGGAGCCAGTTTGGATGGTAGAACCGAAGGGATTCTGCTCCACATTCGGTTAACCAAAAATCATGAACGACACCAGAGGTGTCAAATGTCAATAGCTACGTTTTATAAAAGAGGCAGCTCCGTAGGAGCGATATGTTTTATGAGAATTCCGTAGCTAGTAGCTATGGGGGGGGCACCAGAGGTGCCCAATCTGAATAGATAGGTTTCTAATTTAAAACAAACAGCTCCAGCGGAGCGACATGTTTCCTGCAAGATCTCTCTTTACACTCCATAAAATTGTTCTAGACTCACGTGAAGGGAAAGAAGATTTATTTAAAATGGAATATATTAGAAACTCATAAGTTATCTTGGCTCAATCAAAACACCGCATATGCCAACATTAATACTATCCTCCATTGTTTGTGAAATCCCTGAAGAATCAGACAAAGACGAGATCTATCTCATGCTTCAGGGCAAGAAGATTTGGCCACAGAATAAGAAATACCTCAAGATCGATGTGGACGAGATACTGCCCCTCGGACTGAAATTCAACATCAAAGGGCCGGGAAGGATGAAGCTGGAACTATGGGAATATGACGTGACCAGCAAAAACGATCACCTGGGGAATTTTCATTTGGATTTCAAAAACCTTGATCCGGGAAATTACACCGAACTTCTCATGCGCAACGAGGCAGGTGCTCAGAAAGCCAGCTATTACCTCAATTGGGAGATCAGGGAGTGAATGCTAGTGGTACTGAGTATTGTTCCATTATGAGTTCCAATACTCTAAAACCCTATTGTTTAATTTTGCTCTACTGAATGTCAACGGTAGGAAACTTTATACTTTTATTGGACTATCTCCCCTCTAGCCCATCGCTTGGTTGAGGTTGGGCGGTCAGTTTGAAACTGACTTAATAGAGAAGGATAAGATATGAATAACTTTTATGAAATATTTTATCTACATATATCAAGGATTGATTTTCTTCTGGACATATTATGGGATTTGCGTTATTTTATTCAATAGAAATTTAAATGGTACCGGAAATTTGATTGTAAAAATATTGTTAGGAGCCACAATTTTAGCAATCATTTTGAGGCATACTATTTTTAATGATCTTAAGAGATTTGAATTAGGGAGATTAGATTACTTATTAATGCTATTGGTGATTTTATTATTCCAGGTTTTATTCGTGAAATAGTGGCGAAAGCCGTGCTTTTTGGTATTCATAAGCCTTATAGCATCCAAATCAATCTGACTTTGTGGAAAAAGCTTTTTAGTGTAAAAGAGTGGTTGGTTCCTAATCTTAGTTTTTGACGGATTCTGACGTGTGTCAAATAACGTTATGATTTCTATTCCCTGAGATTTAGTGCGGTAAAAAAAGGTCGTTTGTTTGGTAACCACACATTTGTACAGCCCTCTTACTTCAACAGACTCTGGGCAACTCTTTGGATAGAGGGATATTCTTTAATAGGCTCTGATCCAGCTTTTTGATAAACTCATTTTTGACTTTTGCCGACCACTTAATCTTGGAAATAGATAACATACCTCACAAATCCAGCACAAATTTGTGCTCTTTTAGGGCTTGGTACACTTCCTGATCAAACTTATAGAGCTTGGCCGCACGGTGGGAAACATTGTTTTGCTTTTCACCCAGGTCCACGATGAGTTTCATACCCAGAATCTTTCGACGGAAGTTGGGCTTGTCCAGTTTGATCTGCAGGATGGATTCATACAGATTTTGCAGCTGCAGTAGTGTAAACTTCTCCGGCAGGAGATTAAACCCAATGGGCTCCTGCTTCACCCGGCTTTTGAGCTGATCAAGCGCATAGGTGAGGATTTCGTCATGGTCATAAGGCAGCTCTGGCACTTCATTCAGAGAAAACCACTGCACGTCTGAGGCGGTGTAGCCAGCCACCACATCATAGTCAGTGTCTTTAATCAATGTATAATAACCCACAGTCACCACCCGCTTGGTTGGGAAACGATCCACCGATCCGAAAGCCTTCAACTGCTCCAGAAATAGATTATTCACACCTGTGAGGAGATAAAGAATTCTGTTAGCTGCTGCATCCAGAGACTCCTCATAGGTGATCCACCCCCCGGGCAATGCCCACTTGCCTTTGCTAATCCCTTCTCCATGCTTGACCAGGAGCACTTTGAGTTCATCCGTGAATCCAAAGATCACACAGTCAATAGAAAGGTCTTCCATGATATGTTCTGCCATGTCGTGATTTTAAGCTTTTGCCAAAATAAAGATAAAATATTTTCCAATACTTATGGTCATTATGACTATAAGTATTATCTTTAATTTTAAATTCATAGAAAATGTACTTTTTAGGTTTAGATATAGGAAGTTCTTCGATCAAAGCCGCTCTGGTAGATGGCGCCACGAACAAGCAAGTAGCCGTGGCACAATATCCAGAAGCAGAGATGGATATGATCAGTGAGCAGGTGGGCTGGGCTGAGCAGCAGCCGGAGGTCTGGTGGAAAAATGCGTGTGCCGCCACTCAAAAGGCATTGAATTCAGCACGAATCAATCCGATGGAGGTAGTGGGCATTGGTATTTCTTATCAGATGCACGGGCTGGTTCTGGTAGACAAAGATCACGAGGTGCTGAGGCCGGCCATTATCTGGTGCGACAGCCGTGCAGTGGAGATTGGGGAGGAGGCTTTTCAGGGTATTGGAGAAGAAAAGTGTCACAAGCATTTACTTAATGCGCCGGGTAATTTCACCGCGTCCAAGCTGAAATGGGTGCGCGAAAACGAACCCGAATTATATGCAAAGATTCACAAGATCCTCTTGCCGGGAGATTATATAGCACTGAAACTCACAGGGGAAACCACCACGACTGTTTCAGGTTTGTCCGAAGGTATTTTTTGGGACTTTCAAAATAACGAAGTGGCCGGATTTCTCATGGATCATTTAGGCTTTGATCAGGAGGTCATCCCCAGGATTGTCCCAACTTTTGGGGATCAGGGAAGGCTTTCGGTCACTGCAGCAAGGGAGATAGGTTTGAAGCCGGGCATTGGCATTGGTTATCGGGCTGGTGATCAGCCAAATAACGCGCTTGCTCTTGGGGTGATCAATCCCGGAGAAGTAGCAGCCACGGGAGGTACCTCTGGCGTGGTATATGGCGTGAAGGACAAGCCCGTGTATGACCTCAAATCACGGGTCAATAGTTTTGCCCATGTCAACCATACTTCTGAAGATCCACGAATAGGGGTACTACTTTGTATCAACGGAGCTGGCATTCAGTACCGTTATATCAAGCAGATGATGGCTGAGGAAGGACTGGGGTATACTGATATGGAGCGGGTAATGACCCGTGTACCTATCGGAGCTGACCAGCTACGGGTAATTCCTTTTGGGAATGGGGCAGAGCGGATTCTCAGCAACCGCAACATTGGTGCTCAGGTGAATAACCTACAATTCAACAGGCATAAGAAGGAGCACTTTTACAGAGCCGCTCTTGAGGGCGTGGCCTTTTCATTTATTTATGGTATCGAGATATTGAAAGAACTGGGTTTGGATATTACCAAGCTCAGGGTGGGCAATGACAACCTGTTTCAATCCGGTATTTTCAGTAAGACAATAGCCACCTTGGCCGATGCCCCTATAGAGATGGTAGAAACTACCGGAGCAGTGGGTGCCGCCAGAGGCGCTACTTTTGCCCAAGGGCATTTTTCCAGCCTGGCAGAGGCGGTGAGTGGAGATGCCACAATAAATATTTATGAACCAACCACGAGTGAATATCAACAATACAGCAATGCTTATCAGGCTTGGGTAAGTGACTTAAAGAGACTTTTAAACGACTAGAAACATGAGCAAACAAATTATTTTAGGAGACAAGGAATACTTCAGCGGAATCGGCAAGATCGCTTTTGAAGGAAAGGAATCAGACAATCCCTTTGCTTTCAAATATTATGATGAAAACAGAGTGGTGGCAGGTAAAACCCTGAAGGAACACTTCCGGTTTGCAATTGCCTACTGGCACACCTTCTGCGGTACCGGTGGAGATCCATTTGGTCCTGGCACCAAAGATTTTCCATGGAGCACAGCAGGAGACGCTTACCAGCGCGCCAAAGATAAAATGGATGCTGGTTTTGAGTTTATCTCTAAAATCGGAGCACCATTCTATTGCTTCCATGATTTTGACCTGATAGAGGAGGGGGATACCCTGGCTGAGTCTGCCAAGCGACTTGATTTTATCACGGATTATGCCAAAGAAAAGCAGGCCGCTGCCGGCACTAAGTTGCTTTGGGGTACGGCCAACTTGTTTTCCAATCCACGCTACATGAATGGAGCCGCAACCAATCCAAACTTTGAGGTGGTGGCCTATGCAGGAGCACAGGTGAAAAATGCACTGGACGCGACTATCAAACTCGGTGGAGAAAACTATGTATTCTGGGGGGGTAGAGAAGGCTACATGAGCCTGCTCAATACCAATGTGAAGAGTGAACTGGATCATCTGGCGCAGTTTCTGCATATGGCCAAAGACTATGCAAGAAGTCAGGGATTCAAAGGTAATTTCTTTATTGAACCTAAACCCATGGAGCCTACCAAGCATCAGTATGATTTCGATGCGGCTACTGTGCTGGGATTCCTCAGAGAGTATGATTTGTTGGCTGATTTCAAGCTGAATCTAGAAGTGAATCACGCTACGCTGGCACAGCATACCATGCAGCACGAGATGCAGATAGCAGCCAATGCCGGAGCACTGGGTAGTATGGATGCTAACAGGGGTGACTATCAGAATGGATGGGATACAGATCAGTTCCCGACTAACCTGAATGAACTCACTGAGATGATGCTGGTATTCCTGGAAGTAGGTGGACTACAGGGTGGAGGGATCAACTTCGATGCGAAGACCCGAAGAAACTCTACGGATCTGGCCGATATTTTCCATGCTCACATAGGAGGTATGGATGCTTTTGCCAGAGCACTGATTACAGCAGATGCCATTTTGACTCAGTCTGATTATAGCAAACTGAAAGCAGAGCGATATGCTTCTTTTGGTACTGCAGATGGCAAGGCCTTTGAAGGTGGAAAATTAAAACTGACAGATCTGGCGAAAATTGGCGCTGGCATGGACAACATTCCTTTGCAGAGTGGCAAGCAAGAGCTGTTTGAAAACATAATCAACCAATATATTTAAGAGGTTCACTTTTTGGTTTAGGTGAATTCCAAAGGGAAATGATTCGTTTCATTTCCCTTTTTATGTTTAAAATATCCTGAATTTCAAATTCTCAGTCCAATGCGATAGCCCAGCCATAATTTTTGAGAATTCCTGGAACTAGACCTTTCCAATAGAGGGTTGGTACCCACTAAGTCCATCGGGTTGAATCGGTCATTGATGCCATAGAAATAGAGGTAGTGAAGCACCGGGCCGGCATGGATAGACATGCGCTCTGTAATCTGCCCACCGAGCGAAATATTGAACCTACCATTGATTGGAACGCTGGTAATCTGCTGATTGGAAGGGAGGAGCGTGTGACCAGTTAATTCAACTCCCATATAGAGAAATTTGGCAATGTTTTGTTGACTTCCAAAGCCAAAACCTGAAGTCCAGAAATTCTTTTCATAGCTAATGCCAGAAGTGATGATGGTATAAAAATGTTTGACTCCAGACTTGAATGACATGTTAAATTCGGTGACATCATTATAGTCAATATCTAAAGCGATCACTTCACCTTTTGCCAGGTTGACCAGACCGAACATCGTTCCGGATTCCACTTTTTCGGCCATATTCACCAGGCCTACCTGTACTCCTTTTAATGTAGAAGCAGAATTGACGGTTCCCAATTGTAGGCCTTTGAGCGTGTCGCCCACATGGTTGTAGAGCAAGGTAGCTTGCATCCCCCGTAGGGAATGATGTGTGTAATTCATCACACTGCCAAGCTGTGCTCCTGTCAATTTTCCATGAGCATGATTGTAGCCGAGGGCCAGCTGGGCTCCACTGGTGTTGCTGGCCATATTGGCACCCAAGGCCATTTGAATACCCATAAGGGTATTCCTGGCCAAATTATAGCCCCATGACGCCTGCATGCCTCTGACGTCTTCCGCTACATTCGCACCCATGGATGCCTGCAGACCACTGAGGTCTGCAGAGTAGTTGGCCGCGAGAGCCATTTGTACCCCCATTGCCGATCCAGAAACAGCATTGGCACCTAGAGCGGCCTGAAAGCCCTTCATTTCGGACTTACTCAGGTTGAATGCACCACCTATTTGAAGGCCCTCGATATCCCCGCCAGCAGTGTTGGCCAGACCAGCAATCTGAAGGCCTCTGACTTGTCCACGGTTGGCATTAAACATGCCCAATTCAACGCCATCAACCCCTCCGGCATAACCCGCCAGGATGTTCAAAGAGATGTGGTTGGTGACCTGACTGCTAACCTGACCATTAGTGCTCACTCCTGGTACAAGGGAAAGTTGAGCCCAGCGGTCTTCTCCTGAAGGGATGTCTTCGGTATGTTTTTTTTCTCTTTTATCTATGAACAGACCTGCTGCTTGTTTTATGGAGTTGATGGTGATTTCTGTTTTATGAATAGGTTCTAAAAGCAGACTGAGGAAGTCGCTATAGGTTTTGTCTACTGTAATTACCGTGTCCTTATAATTTTCCTTACTAATAGCTAAAGTGATTTTGTCTCCGTCTGGCCTGGAGGCCAGGTGGTAAGACCCATCTTCGTTGGAAAGTGTGGCCGAAAGCCGACTCACCTCGTAAATTCTGGTATTGGCAAGTCTTTCTCCGGTTACTGCGTCGAGAACCTCACCATTGATGTGGATGGGGGTAGAGGTGCTTTCAGAGACATCTACCCGAATGATAATATAGCTGCCATGAACCTTGAAATTGAACCCGGTTCCTAAAATACCTTTGAGAATTGTTTCAATGGATTCTCTTTGGTAGGTGCTGTAAATCTCTTTTTTGGGTAACCTGTCTGGATTGTAAGAAACGTGGTATTGAGACTGTCTGGACAACATTTCCAGTGCCTCCATAGTAGTGGAACCATCGAAGGAAATGGTCAGTGTATCTTTCAGCGGATCAATCTGAGAATGGCCTGACTGAGAAAATAGTAAGAGCCCAATAAAGGTTAGTAATCGGTACATCCTTTTCCAGTTAAAATGTATTGTTGGTCGGTTTGCGAAATTTCAAGGTTCAGCGTAAGGGCAATCACGTCCAGAATGTTTTCAAGCGTGTCATTGTTAAAGGTCACACTCAGGCTGCAATCGCTTAATTTTTCGCTTCCAAGCTTGATTTGAGTTGCATAAGCTTCTTCAATGGTTCGGATGACTTCAGGGAGTTTTTCGCCGGAGAAGCGAAGGGATTTTGTCCTCCAGAATTGCTCCAGGCCAACTGAAGATGTTTTTTGGGCGGGAGACAAAGTTTCAGTAGTGTTGCTGAATGTGGCTTTCTCTCCTTGGACGATCAGGACAGATTCGTTTCCCCGAGTGAATTGTACGGTGCCTGTTTCTACGATTACGGTTACGCTTTTGTCATCCACTTTAACATTGAAAGAGGTACCTAACACTCTGATTTGAGTGGGGCCTGCCTCGATGATGAATGGCTGATTGGGGTTGGGAGTGATTTCAAAAAAAGCTTCTCCACTGAGTGCTACCCTTCGTTCCTCGGTACTAAAGGAACCGGGGTAAGTGAGCTGACTGGCCTCATTGAGAGCCACGACAGAGCCATCCTCCAATTGTATGTTGCCTACTGTGGAATGAGTAGAATAAGTTTTTTGTGGATCTTGCAAGAAACGTACGAGGCATCCAACACCGACCATCACTAAAATGATCGCCGCTATTTTGAGAAGGGTGTAAGTACGATTGGTTGGTGAGACAGGTTTTTGTGCCAGCACTTTTTGCCAGGCTGCATCAATGTCTCGTTTTTTATAGTTTGTGTTTGGGGTTCTGATTGCTCCTGTATCAGCCCACAGAGTATGAAGCTCTCGTAAAAGCTCCTTATTTTCCACAGAAGTATTGGCCCAATGCATCAGGACAAGTTCTTCCTCTTTTGAGGCAAGCCCAGAGAAATGCCGGATTATTAGCTCCGTGGAAATAGGATCTGGAAGTTTTGTATTCATCCTTTCTTAGTTGACACGTTACTCAAAATCTACCCCCATTCACCATCCACAAAAAAATTAAGATCAGAAAATCTTTGAGTTCGTTCCTCAATAATTTCAGTGCTTTACTCATCTGATTTTCTACTGTTTTAATAGATAAATGGAGGTGATCAGCTATTTCCTGATATTTTTTACCCTCGTATCGACTCAGGTTGAAAATCTGTCTGCATTTGGTTGGTAGCTTATTTAGTGCTGCTTCAATCGCCTCCTTCAGCTCTTCGAGTTCAAGGAAATCAATATTACTTGCATTTGGGTGAGTGATCTGGTGATGAGTGGCATGCGAGGCTTTGACCTTCTCATGTCGCAAATGATTAAGACATCTATTGCGCACAGACCCCATGAGGTAGGATTTGACAGAAGTGTTGATCTCAATGGTTGTTTGGCTCCAGAGCGTCACAAAGAGCTGCTGCACGATTTCTTCAGCATCGTCTTCATTGGAGATGTAGCTCAGTGCAAAATGTACCAGTTCGTCGTAGTGAGTCCTGAAGAGAGATTCGAAAACCTGGTCATCACTGATATGGACAATTTGTTTGGAGCTAGGATTCAACGGTTAGGTGTGGATATACCCAAAAGTATAAAATGAAAGGGTATTGTTTGTAAGTATGTGCTATCGAGACGTACGTCTTGATCTAAACATTCAGCGAAAAGTCCCTTTTGGACTCTGAGGCGTACTTTTCCTTGTTGAACTGATAGAGGTATGAGCCTTTTTTACTGGAGGTCATGTCTTTCTCTTCCAGTTTGGTCAGCACATCCAGTTGATTGATTTTTTTGACAAAATTTCGCTTGTCCAACTCCTGATCCAAAATAGCCTCATAGAGCTTTTGTAGCTGCCGCATGGTGAATTTTTCAGGCAGCAGTTCAAATCCAATGGGCTGAACGGAGGTTTTGTATCGCAGGAGATTGATGGCTGTAGTGACCATGTCGCCATGATCAAATATGAGTTTAGGCGCTTTGTTGAGGCTGAACCACTCAGCTGAGTGTTGTCGGGAGAGCTCTTTATTGTGGTCTTCTATTTTGATCAGCGCATAATAGGCAATGGAAATCGTTCGTTCCACAGGGTCTCTGTCTGGCTGACTGAATGTTCGCACCTGATCCATATAGACGTCTCGTAGACCAGTGAGGCTGTGGAGTATCCTGTTGGCGGCCTGTGAGGCGGTTTCATCCTCACGAAGAAAGCCACCCATGAGTGACCATTTCCCCTTTTCGGGCTCCAGATTTCTTTTGATCAAAAGCAGCTTGAGTTCTTCATCGTCAAAGCCAAAGATGATACAGTCTACTGCCACAAGCAGTCTTTTTTGGTTTTGATAAGTGGTGATCATGGCTGTGATTAAATCTATTATTTGTAAATAAGGTGCAGAAATCTCGTGTGCACTCTTTCATCGCAGGTTAAAATGCGTAATTAAAGGCAAGTTTCCAAAGGTGAAGATAATGCACCTGGGCAGAAGGCTGAGAAACGGATGGCTTGAATTCCAGCACTCTCGGGTTTGATCGGCTAACGGTGGCTCTTCTTGGGGGTATGAAAATTGCGTAACTTGTGGGAATTATGCGTACTCATCTGACTTTTTTTAGTGCAATAATAGGCCTCTCTGCGCTGGTAGCCTGCAAAACCGACAAAAAGGAGGAGCCCAATCCTCAGACTCCAGAGGAGGTGGTCTTTGCAGTTGAGACCGGAGAGAGCCAACTGCCTTATCTCATCATCGATACCAAAGGTGTGGATATCAAAAATGAGCCTAAAATCCCGGCTGAGCTGAAGGTCTATGTGGAAAAGGCCGCAGTGCAGAGTGCACACATCGGCATTGAATATCGAGGGTCTACTTCTTTCCGGTTGTCGGATAAGAAGTCTTTTGGAATAGAGACCTGGGCCGAGGATGGCAGCGATACCGAAGTGAGTTTTTTTGGGTTTCCTGAAGAAGAAGACTGGATACTTATGGGGCATGTGGTCAATGAAGGGCAGGGATATATTTTTGACCGTACCCTCATGTATCATCAGTTTGGGTATCGGCTATTTGAGGAGATGGGTCGATATGCCAGTCGCACGGAGTTTGTGGAGCTACAGATAGACGATGACTACAAGGGGGTCTATGTGTTCATGGAAAAACTCAAACGTGACAAGAATCGAATAGACATTAAAAAACTTGAGCCAGGAGATGTGCTGGCTGATGATATTACAGGTGGGTATATTTTGAAAATTGATAAGACGGCAGGTGGGGACCTGAACATCAACCAGCCGCTGGAGTACTTTGAAAATAACTGGGAGGATGATGCCCGGTACACTGAGGATATCAGCTTTCGTTCGGACTATGACATCTATGGACAGCCTATTGAATTTGACCCATATGGGCAGCCGTACCATGCCAATATGTACCTGGAAACCTATTTTCTGTATGAGTATCCAAAGGCTAACGAGATTACCGCTGCTCAGAAAAATTACATTCAAGCGTATATCAGTGATTTTGAGACGGCCCTTTTGACAGATGACTTTTCTTCAGAAGAGCGGACCTATACCGACTTTGTTGATCTGTCAAGTTTTGTGGATTTTTTCCTACTGAATGAGGTAGTACGGAACGTAGATGCTTACCGGCTCAGTACCTATCTGCACAAAGACCGGGGCGGCAGATTAAACATGGGCCCGGTTTGGGACCTGAACATTGGCTATGACAATGGTGGGCGGGTACCCATAGATGGCTGGGTGATGAATTACAATCAGTATGTGGAGTCCGACGCCTGGATGGTGCCCTTCTGGTGGCCAAGACTTATGGAAGATCCCAAGTTTAGGGCGGCTGTCAAGATCAGGTGGAACAGTCTGCGGGGAGGGATCATGAGCACTGCATCTCTCACGGCTATGGTTGATGCCACTGCCAGCTATCTGATAGAGAATGGCGCTGTAGATCGCAACTATGATCGATGGGGGAAGGCCATCGGGGTGGATTATGACGCAAGTATCGCCAGCCTCAAGACCTATTTAGAGGAGCGCACCCAGTGGATGGATGGTCAGATTTCGGCTTTTTGAGTGAGCACAATTCTCAGTGCCACTTCTCATTTCAAAATTCCTTCAGAAATAGCCCGTATTTTTGGTCCCAATGAAACTACTTGTCATAGAGGATCATGATCAACTTAGCGCCAATATTCGCACCTATCTCCACGGGGAGGGCTATGTGTGTGAAGTGGCAGGCAGCTACCAGCAGGCCGTGGAGAAACTTTATGCCTATCAGTATGATCTGGTGGCACTAGACCTCATGCTGCCTGATGGCAATGGTCTGGACCTGCTTCGAACCATCAAGGAAAACTGGCCTCAGATCTGCGTGCTGATTATTTCCGCTAAAAATGCCCTTGATGACAAAATCAAGGGCCTCGATCTGGGAGCAGATGACTACCTGGCCAAGCCCTTCCATCTGGCTGAACTCAACGCCCGCCTGAGGGCGATTTTTCGAAGAAAAAACCAGCAGGGGGATGACAAAATCCAGTTTGAAGACATGGAACTTAACACTCAGACCTTTGAGGTAGCGGTGGGAGGACAGGTGCTGGACCTCACCCGCAAAGAGTTTGAACTGATCCAGTATCTCCTGCTCAATCAAAATCGTGTGCTCACCAAGCAATCCATCGCAGAGCACCTTTGGGGGGACTATATGGACACCGCCGATTCGTTCGACTTTGTATATCAGCACATCAAAAATCTACGCAAGAAAGTCGCAGAAGCAGGAGGTACCGATTACATTCATACGGTGTACGGCGTGGGTTATAAATTCAAAAAAGGATGAAACTCGTTGTTAAAATCACCCTGTATTTTGTCCTCATCTCCTCCATTGTATTCCTCATTGGAGCGGTATTTAGCTACAATGCCATAAGCCGTGAGATTGACATTGAGGAGCGGCTTTTTCTCAAAGAAAGACTCCAGTCAGTCGTAGGGTTTCTGGAACACAGAAATCCGACCCACGAAATTTCACGTGATAAGATGGTCATCACACCGCTCGATGAATTGGTGAGTGATAGCGAAATTGTATTTACCGATACCCTCGTCACACACTCAACCCTCAATAGGATAGAGCCGCATCTGAAGCTGGATGTCATTCGACAGGTCAATGGGAGGGCCTATAAAATTATGCTCTATGATCTCATCATAGAAGAAGACGATATCGAGGATGCCGTGCGTGAATCAATGGTGAAAACCTACCTGATGTTGCTGCTGGTTTCGCTCGTTCTTAGTCTCATTGCTTCCTACTATGTATTCAGGCCGTTTCAGTTTACACTGGCTGCTATCCGGGATTTCTCGATCAAGCAGTCTCACACACCAAAGCTGCCCCTTTCGTCCACAGCGGAGTTTAAAAAACTCAACCAGTTCATTGACGAAATGATGCAAAAAGCTCAAAGGGATTATCGCTCGCTGAAGGAGTTTTCGGAAAATGCTTCACATGAAATACAGACACCCATTTCTATAGTTCAAGGCAAGCTGGAGTTGCTCATGGAGTCATCCGAGCTCCGCGAAGATCAGATGGAGCTCATCTCCTCAGCACAGAATGCGCTGAAGCGACTGAGTAAGATGAGCAATTCACTCTCACTCCTCACTAAGATCGAAAATAAGGAATTCTCGGATTTTGCTCCTGTCAATGTTTATAAGCTTTTGTCGGAGTTGTTATTTGATTTCAAAGAGCTGATAGAGCTGAAGCAGATTACGCTCACTACAGAGGTGGAGCCTGATGTGGAGGTCACTGGCAATGCTACGCTACTGGGTATTCTGATGACCAATCTGCTGAACAATGCCGTAAGACATAATCGTACCGGCGGCAGCCTCCGTGTTGAGCTTACCTCCGCCGGTCTTGACATCACCAACACTGGCGAACCTCTCGAGGGCAATGCGCAGGATTATTTCATGCGATTCAAAAAGGGGTCGGAAAATCCTGATTCTTCCGGGCTGGGGCTGTCCATAGTTCAGCAGATCTGTTCAGAACATCAATTCTCTGTTATTTATCAAACTTCTGCCGAACAACATCACCTCTCGGTACGTTGGGAAAGTAGAAATTAGATGTAGCTACACAAAAATCAGATTTCCTTCAGAATTCAAACAAATTTCAATCAGAGTGTGCAGGTAGTTTTGCATTCTCTATTAGACTTATGATACGAAACATTTACACTTTTTTATTCATTTTTCTTTTTGGCATCACCGTTCATGGGGCAGCTCTTGTAGAGGAGGCACCTTCCATCAGAGGACAGGTGATTGATGCAGGTACAGGCCAGCCTTTGGAGTTTGCCACGGTGAGTGTGGTGCGTGCGGACGACAAGAGCCTGATCACTGGGAGTATTACAGATGCCGAAGGTCGGTTTAGCCTGGCAGTGGAGCCTGGTGAGTATGTGGTGAAAATTCAGTTTGTTACCTTCGAAACGAAAGAGATTTCTGTCATTGTGGGACAAGGCAACCGCAATCCCGATCTGGGAACCATCAGCATGAAGCCGTCGGTGAGTGAACTGGATGAAGTGGTGGTTTCAGGAGAGCGTACTCAGATGCAGCTCAGCCTGGATAAGAAGGTGTATAATGTAGGTAAAGACCTGAGTTCGTTAGGAGGATCCGCCTCTGATATTTTGGGAAATTTGCCGTCTGTCACTGTGGATGTGGAGGGCAACGTGGAGCTCCGTGGGAGCTCCAGTGTGAAGGTACTCATAGATGGCAAACCCTCGGGGCTCGTGGGGCTGTCCAGTACAGATGCTTTGCGTCAGCTTCAGGGTAATATGATCGAGCGCGTGGAGATCATCACCAACCCTTCTGCCCGGTATGATGCCGAGGGGATGGCGGGTATCATCAATATCATTTTGAAAAAGGACAAAGGAAACGGTCTCAATGGTAGTTTTCAGGTGAATACCGGCTATCCACACAACCATGGAGCCTCCGCTAATGTTAATTTTAGAAAAAAATGGGTCAATCTGTTTCTCAACTATGGAGTAAACTACAACAAAGCGCCAGGCCTGGGAGGTGCCAGTCAGCAGTATATGCTGCCAGATACTTCCTATACGACCGACCTGAGTCGTCAGCACATCCGGGGCGGGATATCCAATAATGTGAGATTCGGAGCGGATTTTTACCTGAACGATTACAGTACGATCACCACCTCTTTTCTCTATCGCTACTCTGATGAACTCAATGATTCGGAACTTGAGTACAAAGACTATGATGGCAATGAGCAGCTCATAGACTATACACGCCGGGAAGATACCGAAACGGAGGGTGATGAGAACCTTGAGTATGCAGTTAACTATACCCGCACCTTTCAGCGTCAGGGGCAAAAACTTACAGCAGACTTTCAGTATCAAAATAACAATGAACTGGAGAAGTCCGACATTGTACAGTATCAGGGAGCTACCATGGCTGAAAGTGTCCCCGAACTTTTTCAAAAAGTGCGCAACGATGAGGGTGAGAAGCGTTTGATGCTTCAGTCAGATTATATCCAGCCGTTTGGGCAGAAGGGCAAGGTGGAAGCTGGATTTCGGAGTACTTTCAGGGAGGTGAAAAACATCTATAACGTACAAGAGAAGAATGACCCCTCCGAAGCGTATGTTCCCCTGGATACCTTCAGCACGGACTTTGCCTACAATGAGGATGTACATGCTTTTTATGGTATCGTGAGTAACGAATTGGATAAAATATCCTGGCAGTTGGGGCTTAGAAGTGAGACCACCAGCATCAATACGGTGTTTCAGGAAACAGGCAAGCAGCGAAACTGGCAGTATACCAACCTTTTCCCAAGTGCTTTTTTTACCTATAAGCTCAAAGGTGAAAACCAATTGCAGTTGAGCTACAGCCGTAGGATCAACAGGCCCAGGTTCAGGGAGTTGAATCCGTTTAGCTCCTTTACAGACAATCGTAATTTCCGCATTGGAAACCCTGAGCTTCAGCCCGAATTTACTGATTCATATGAAACCGGATTTCTTCAGAACCTCAAGGCTTCGTCCATTTACTATGGGGTGTATTACCGACATACTACTCAGCTGATTCGTAGAGTGAGCCTTGCTCCAAACGAGAGTGGAGAACGGGTGCAGATTCCATACAATATCGGCGAAAGTGATGCACTAGGGATGGAAATCAATGTGGCCCATGAGTTTACCAGTTGGTATCGTGTGAGTGGTAATTTCAACTTTTATCATCAGCAGATTACCGGTACGGTGGGAGACACCATCAATCTGGGAGCACGCACTACCACCTTCAGTACACGGGTAAGCAACAACTTCAAGATACCTAAGCTTTTTGATGCGCAGGTGAATGTGAACTATCAGGCGCCACAGAACCAGTCACAGGGGAGAAGACTCTCCGTGACGGTGGTTGATGTGGGGCTGACCAGAGATATCTGGAAAAATAACGGAACCATTTCCCTCAGTGCGAGAGATCTCTTCAATTCACGCAAGTGGAGGTCGATCACGGATATACCCACTTTCTACGAGGAGTCCACCTGGCAGTGGCGGAAGGGCCCCACTTTTGTGCTCACCGCTACTTATCGCCTTAATCAGAAGAAGCAAAGACCTGAGCGTGGCGGAGGCCGGGACGAGTTTGAAGGTGATGGAGGTTTTTGATCCCCAGAAAAATATAGTTAGTTAGGTTGATTGGTAGAAGCCGGCTCATACAATGAGTCGGTTTTTTTTGCTTTTGAATATATCATTTACAACTATGAAAGAAACCTTTTACATTTGCTGAGGTATTTCATTTACAATCATGAATGATATGAAAGAAGAAAAGGTACAGATTGGGGAGTTTGAGGAACTGGTGCTGCTGGTGACAGCCATCCTTCATGAAGATGCCTATGGGGTCAGAGTGATGGACGAGATTGGAGCGCAGACAGGCAGGAAGGTGAATATCAGCGGAGTACACACTGCCCTTGACAGATTGGAGAAAAAAGGCTACCTCAGCTCATACATGGGAGGAGCCACAGCCGAGCGAGGAGGTCGTAGTAAGCGGTATTTCAAAGTGACTAATCTTGGGGTACAGGTATTGGAAATCAATCGAAGGGTGAGAAATACCCTATATGATCAAATACCCAAAGTTTTGCTGGAAACCCGATGACACCTGCCAAACCACCGAAACTGCCCTTCAGAATACTGAGATGGTTCTGCAAGCCCTGGTATGCCGAAGTGATAGAGGGTGACCTGCTGGAGCTTTATCACCGACAGGTGGGCACACATCCGGCAAAGGCCAAACTGGCTGCCTACATGAATGTGATTCGTTTTTTCAGGTGGCGATACATCAAAGATTTAGAAGATTTTCAACCTAATACACCTTTTGGTATGTTCAAAACTTATTTCAAAGTGACCATGCGGAGCATGGGTAAAAACAAGGTGCAGGCTACATTGAATATTTTGGGTCTTTCAATGGCCATAACGGCATGTCTCCTCATACTGATCCACATCAAGTATCAGTTTGCTTTTGATAAACACGTTCCACAGTTGGAGAATATCTACCGTGTGACATTAAATGAGCGTGGAGGGAACACCCCGGCATTGCTGGTGAAGCAGATGCAGGCTGACTATCCTGAAGTACTAAATGGTACCAGGATTTCGGGGCCTCTGGAAAGTGTGATTTCACTCCAGGGCCGCTACATCAGGCAAGGAGGTGGGATCTATGTGGATTCTACTTTTTTCGATCTGTTTCCTGCTACATTTCTGGCTGGCAGGAGCGGTCAGGTACTCAGTGGCCCCAGGGATGTAGTGCTTACAAAAAGAGTGTCCGATAAACTTTTCCCTAATGGAGAAGTGGTAGGAGAGGAGATTAATGTAGATGGGGATGATTATAGAATTACGGCTGTCATAGAAAATCCACCAGCGACTAGTTCCATTCCCTATGAATTTATCTTGTCGATGCCACGTGAGTCATGGGTGACCAATGGTTGGTGGACTGGGAATAATTTTTATTCTTATTTACTTGTTGATCCTAATGCTAACATTGATCAACTGGAGGGTAAGTTTCCTGATTTCGTCCAGCGATACATTGGCCCGGAGATTCTGGGGTTTTATGATGCCTACGCTACCCTTGAAGATTACTTCGCCGAAGGTCACCAGTATTCCTTTGGGCTTGCCCCGATGAAGGACATTCACCTGCATCACCCGCGACTTTCTCTGGGTACAGGGGCAGACTATCAGAGCATACTCACTTTTGGAGGAGTGGCGGTATTTATCCTGCTTATCGCCTGCATCAACTATGTGAATATGGCCACTGCGCGCTCTTCTCTCAGGGCTAAGGAGATTGGGATGAGAAAGGTGATGGGTTCTGTGAAAAGCCTTATTGCTCAGCAGTTTCTTCTGGAGTCATTTGTGATTACATCCATCGCCATGGCAGCCGGGCTCGTGCTGGCGTTGGTTTGCCTCCCATATTTCAACCAGGTGAGCCTGGGAAGCTATGGTATCTGGGACATTGTGAACCTGGAGAATGCCCTTTGGTTTTTCCTCATTTTGATCGCTACCAGTTTGCTTTCCGGAATTTATCCAGCGCTCTACCTGGCCTCTTTTCGTCCCATTGCAGCTTTGAAAGGAGAGACGGTGAAGGGAGGAGGTAGCCGAATGCGCTCAGGGTTGGTGATTTTTCAGTTTTCTGTCTCGTTGTTACTCATGGTAGGCACCTACATTGTATATCAGCAGATTTCGCTGATGAGCAATAGAAAACTGGGTCTGGCTACAGAACAGACCTATGTCATCAGAGATGCTCGTAAGATAGCTGGGGACTTTGGAGCTTTCAAGAATCAACTACTCAGCCAGGCGGCCATCAGTCAGGTGGGGCTGGCCAATGGATACCCTTCGGGGGGTATGGCTGATTGGAACTATACCTCAGTGGATGAAGACCAAATTCAACTGAGTCCTAATAATATCTTCGTTTCCAGCGAAATTCTGGAGGTATGGGGATTGAAACTCCAAAGTGGTAGATTTTTTAGCGCGAACCTGGGTACCGATACCATGAATATTGTTGTCAATGAAACGCTGGTGAAAACCCTGGGATGGGAAGAACCTCTCGGCAAAATGTTGGGTAGAAGTGAAGGGCATTTCAAAATCATCGGCGTAGTGGAGGACTTTGCTCTGGGCTCGGCGAAAAGCGGAAACGCACCAGTAGTGTTTCGGTATATGAATGATGGCGTATTTGATATCTTCGGGGGAGATTATCTGATGGTGAAAATAGATGGTAATTTAAGAGACGCTTTGGAACACATAGAGGCCACATGGGATCGTTTCTTACCCAATTACCCTCTGGATGGTCGATTTATGGATGATTCATTCCAGGCTCTGTACGATGGAGAGCGAAGGTTTGGCTTGTTGTTTTCCGGATTTTCGGTTCTCGCCATTGTCATTGCCTCTATTGGATTGTTTACGCTCTCGGCATTTGTGCTGGAGCGCAAGCGCAAGGAAATAGCGATCAGAAAGGTCCTTGGAGCCAGAGTGGGTCAAATCTTTGTGAGGATAATAGCCTACTTCGGACGCCTTATCATCGCCAGTACATTTATTGCTGTGCCGGTTGCGTTCTACCTGGGGCATGATTGGCTTGATAATTATGAGGAACGCATCGATTTGAGTAGTATGATTTTCGTGATCCCTTTGGCATTACTGGCCCTGATTTCGCTGGTCACTGTAGCCCTACAGACCTACAGGACGGCAGCTAATAACCCATTGGATTCTTTGAAAGAAGAGTAGAATACATCTTGTTGTGGAGGGGGGAACTAGCCCCAACTTTACTGGTCATGGGAGCGGCTCAGGTGTATGTCGATAAATAAGCACCATTTAGCGATAAAAACAGGTCATATATAGCCAGTTGAGGTACTTTTACGGGATTAGTCCATAGTAATTAGTCCAACCCATGAGCTTGAATGTGAGGGCGTTATGCGCCTTATTTTTTATAACATTATGTCTGACTTCCTATGCCCAATGCCCAACGGGAAATGTGACAGGTGATGTAACCATCAATAGCAATTGTAACATTGCTGCAGGAGCCAACTATACCATTACTGGAAATCTTACACTGAATGCCAATCTAACATTGGGTGCAGGAGCTAAACTCACGGTGACAGGTACACTCAACAATAGCTATGTTGGTTCGGCCACTACCCGAACTATTTCTGGCGGTACTGTAGATGTGGGCACCGTGAACACCGGAAATAATTATACTTTGAACCTAAGTGGTACCACGCTGAATGTGACTAATGGATATACCGGTGGTTATCACGGTGGGCTCACCATGACCAATGCCGTTTTGGATATTGGCACATCATTTTCAGAGGGGTTCCAGCAGGGTACCATCACACTCAATAACTCTGATATTTCCACCGGAACTACTTTTGCCACTTCCGGAGGAGGCACACAGTTGTCACTGACAAATGGATCGTCCATCGATGCAGGGACTTCCTTCAGTTTTACCGGTGGCAGCGGACGCACACTCACCGTGAACAACTCTTCCATCAACTCAGGCACTAACTTCACGATTGGGGAGCAATCTGGCTCCAACATTACCAATGGCTCATCTCTTGTAGTCGGAGGTAATTTCTTAAATGACAATGGTGCCGATATGATCCTGGATAATTCTACGATCACGCTCACATCAGGAAACTTTATGAATGACTTCCAGGCTACTATTTTGGCCCAAAATGGGAGTGATATTACCCTCTCAAATGGTAACATGAATACGGAGAATCAGTCTAGTCTGATCATCGATGCCAGCGATGTGTACATCAACGGAGACATGAACAATGACTTTCACGCACAGCTGACCGTACGAAATAACGGAACGCTCACAGTGACGGGTGATTTTAACAACGGATTACAACCTAATGGCGACCCGGCTAATGAAGGATACGTAGACATAGATGGCGGTTCCATTTCCGTTGGAGGAGATCTGAATAACAGCTATGGAAGTTCTATTGGGGTAGATGGAGGCGGGTCTTTCGCTGTGGGCGGCAATGTCACCAATGCTCAGGCCGCCACCATTACCGTACCTGATGGTACGTTTTCATATGGAGGCACTATGTCGGATCCTCATAGCGGGGTTTCGGCATCCTCAGGAGATTCGGAGTGTGCAGATGGTTGCTGTGGATCTGGTTGCGCAGCATTGCCCGTGTCATTGATCACTTTTGACGCCCTGCAGGAGGACGATCAGGTGCTTCTGAGTTGGAGTACTGCCACGGAAAAAGACAATGATTACTTCACTTTGGAGCGCTCTACAGACGGGCGTACTTTTCAACCCATCGCTCAGGTTTCAGGAAATGGTACCTCCAAAGTAATTCAACATTATTCATTCATAGATTACCTGGGTTTTGTTTCCTCCTCCACTTCCGTCTATTATCGCCTTTCGCAAACGGACTATGATGGAACTTTTGAATGGCTCCGCGTAATTGATCTGGGACAAAGTGCACAGGTGAATAGGATCCAGGCATTTCCAAATCCGGCCTGGCAAGGGGATGAACTTCAGATAGAGGGTGTAACGGCCGATATGTCGTGGGAAATATACGCTTTATCCGGTGGGCTGATGGCCAGAGGTTCATTTATTTCAGGCAACAGAATAGATACGCAACACTACAAGCCAGGGACATACCTCTTGAAAAGTTTCAGCGGATCAGCCAGCACCACTGCTAAAATCATCATCCGATAACAGAGAGCCATATTGGGTAATTTTTATACTTAATATACCCTGTTTGATTCAGTTCCGTTAGGTAAAAGACCCCCTGCGTATAACACGCAAAAATGTGCGTAATTCGCCCAATTGCGTGTTTATCAATATGTTATGAATAAAATATAACCCTATTTTAAGGTGTAGTTCTTAGCTATGGACTAAAAAAAAACCACCTTATGATCATCAAAATAGGCTTACTCACCATCTCATATTTAGCACTTACCGGAGTGTTATGGGCACAATGCCCTACTTCTGGTACTATTAGCAGCAATTGTACCACCATTGGGAACCTGACCATTTCCGGCACTACGCTCAATGTGGATCCGGGAGTGACGGTGACCGTGATGGGTACACTCAAAGTAGAATCCGGAGGTACGCTCAACGGCACTGGAGCTACCTTTAATGTGTGGACACTAGCCGATGGGGCCGGATCCACCAACACCTACAATGGCGGCACCTATAATGTATCTACTAGTTTTTCAACCGCCAATGGTGGAGATTTTGCCATGTATAATAGCAATGTAGTACTCAGCATGGGGACAGTGAGTATCTCAGGAGACGATGTAGTACTGGAGAACTCTACATTTACAGGCGTATCCTCATGGACCACCAGCGTGACCAGCATGGCCATGACAGGGACAGATATTACCACCTCCGGGAGTTTGCAACTCGAGAATGCTACCATCACCGACGCGGTGCTGGATGTGGGAACGAGTATTTCTTTGAAAAACACTACAGTTACTAACAGTATCGTGAATTCAGGAGGGAAAATGACCATTGAAAATGGTAGCGTGGTTTTTGACAATAGCACCCTGGATCTTGGTACTTCCAATTTGATGTCATTTGGGACCACTGCACTGGATTTCAATGGCAATGGTGTGCTCACGATGAATAACAATACTCAGGTGGATATTAAAGGGGATATTGTGAATAATGAATGGTACATAGACAACTCACATGTTCGCGCCACAGGCAATTTTGACAATGCAGGGAATGAGATTTTAGTGGTAAGAAACAATGGCACTTTTAATCTGCTTCGCAATTTCGACAATCGTGGAAATAGTGATGTTTCCGCAGATAGTGGAGGGTTCATTGACGTAGGTGGAAATTTTGATAATAGGAATGGTGGTGCTGTGGATGTGAATGGTGGTACTCTGGTGGTTGGAGGTACTTTCACTGGCAATACCCCAACTGGAGATACTGGCGATTGCTCTGGTGGGAGTGGGGGATGTTGTGGGAGCTCTTGCAATCCGCTTCCTGTGAGTCTGTTGTTGTTTGAAGGAGTGGAGCGAGCAGGAAAGGTTGTACTTAGTTGGGAGACCGTCTCTGAACTCAACAATAGCCACTTTACCCTGGAGCGATCAAGGGATGGACAGACTTTTGAGGAAATAATAAAAGTAGAAGGAGCCGGATCTTGTAAGGAAATGCGCAGGTATGAGGTGACTGATGAACAAGGATACAGTGCCTGGACGGCCACCTATTACAGGCTTTCACAGACCGACTATGATGGAACTCATGAAGTGCTCAAAGTCATCGCCTTGGGATCCACCGCTTTTTCTTCGGAAATCAAGACTTATCCGAATCCTGCATTTTCAGAATCGATATTTGCCCTAGACGGAGCCACCGCAGATATGTCCTGGGGACTGTATACCATCAGCGGACTTCAGATAAGAACGGGCAATTTCAGTGAGGAGCAGAAGATTAGCACTGCCGGAATGAAACCAGGTACCTATTTACTCAAAGTACAGAATTCAAGTGGGTTCACCACTAAGAGGCTCGCTATTCAATAGCTCTTTCAGATCAGGTCTGTGACATGAGAGATCTGACCCTGGTACTTTTCCATGGTCACGCCAAACTTGCTCAGGAAATCCACGCCTTCATCCTGTTCTATGCCTTTGTGAGCGGCATAAGAGTTGAGGTAGATGACTTTTACAATACCGGCGGTATAGATGATCCGGGCACAGGCGAGGCAAGGTGAAAGTGTCACATAGAGCGTTGAACCCTCTACTGTAGCCTTATTCTTCACAGCATAAAGGATGGCATTTTGCTCGGCATGAATCGCCAGAGAGCAGCCACCTTTTGAATCTCGGGGGCAACCTGTTTCAGGATATTCTTCATCACAGTTATGCGTGCCTGCAGGAGGGCCATTGTAGCCTATAGAGATGATGCGCGTGTCCTTGGTGAGTACTGCTCCTACATGTCTTTTGATACAATGACTTTTTTTGGCAAGGTTTACTGCCAGTTCCATGAAGATGTCGTCAAACGCTGGTCTGTCCATACTGCTAATCTAGTGACAACTCGCATTAGGTGTTCAAGGATTTAACCTTTTTTGAAATCAGACGGAAAAAGGTAACGTTTTCTTACCTAAAATATTTGATGAATACCGTTGATACATATCACCACTGATCATGTTTTTCAACAGCATTTAGAGGCTTTTAGGTAGTAATTTCATGCTTATATCAGATGATTGGTATTTGCGCTACTAAATAAGAAAACTGTTTGGGATAACCCACAGCAACACAGGATCTGGCCTGGTTATTCGATTGATCTGATCACTCTGGATAGCACCCAGCAAACCCCGCTCAAGGCGGGGTTTTTTATGGTTATAGGACTGCTGGCGCTTGCTGATCATTGAGGGGGCACGGATCAAGCAATACTTGTGTGGGATATCACTAAATGGTTATATTTTGCAAAACTGAAATAATCCACTGTAGATCCAGAAAAGTAAGGGCACAAGGCGGGTGGGGCATCCAAGCCTTGCCCGGCCGGGACAAGTGTGAATCATTTTGACTTCAGAAGGTCTTTAAAAAAGTCCATAAACGATGAGTCAAAATGATTTTTTGCGTGCGACCGGCTAGGTTGGTGCCATTTGGTTGGAGCACCAAATTGTTTTCTTTGCCTACGCGGCCCGGGGCAAGCAAAGAAAATGAAGGGTAAGTAGCCAATCAGTTGGATTGGGGTTATAAGGTATCAGGTCACTCTACTTCATTATCCATCTTTAATGCAATCTCCCCACAGCTTTACTGCTTGATCAGGGTTCACTCGTCAATAAGACCGGTTTGTTAGCATTCTGTGATACAGACGATGGCTTTTGATGCCTTCGGCTTTGGGTCACCATGGTTCTGATTGATTTATCAAATGCCTTAATTGAGGTCAAAGTGGGCAAGATTGAGTTTTCCGCGCAATTAGGTGACCGGGAAGAGGCGATCCCCTTTGATTGAAAAACAGACTTGTGTTGTTGGAGTGATTTTTTTTGTATGATCAAAGGCCCAAAGGCGTAAATGAGGAAGGGAATGTGGAGAGAGGACTACCTTGTTATAGGGCCCGCCAAATACTACTTTTTGAATGGTGGCTTCAAAACCGCCTGGATCCAGCTGCAGGTCTTCTGCCCACAAACCGAAGTGATGTCCCGCTGGTGGAGAGATGTTGGGAAGAAGCGTTTGTAGTTCTCCAACTGTCAATGTATTATAAAGGCCCAGGAGGTCAGCCACTCTGGTGTCATCTGGGGCATGATAGATATTTTCCGGTGTGCCTGTTTTGATGAGCTGTCCGGCATCCAGCACGAGCAGCCTGTCGGCAATTTCCATAGCATCCCGGGCATCATGGGTGATCAGGAAAATGGCAGTATCCGTAGAGCTGGCTATCTCCTTTACTTCTTCGAGCAGGATAGCCTTGGTGTTGATGTCCAGGTTGCTAAAGGGCTCATCCAGCAACAGCACGTCAGGCTCGGTGGCCATGCCTCTGGCAATGGCCACCCGCTGCTTTTCGCCTCCAGAGAGCAAAGAGATGTCTTTATCCTGCAGATGCTCGATTCGGCAAAGCTTCAACAGCTCTGAGATTCGTTCGTGCTGATAGTCGGACACGTAGCTGAGGAGTTCGTACCGGATGTTTTCCCTGACTGTCATGCGGTGCTTCAGCTGAAAATCCTGATGTACGAGCCTGATTTCTTCATAGCCCGGTACGAGTTGATCGTCAGGGTTTTCCAGCTTTTCGCCTTCCAGCCAAACCTCCCCAGTGTCAGGTGCGAGCAGGCCAGCCAATATCCTGATCAGCGTGGTTTTTCCCGATCCACTTCTGCCTATGAGTGCGCATACTTCTCCCTTATAGATTTCAAATGAAACGCCTTGAAGGACAGTACGTCCATCATAGTTTTTCCCTACAGAATGTGCGCTGAGTATGGACAATATTTACGATCCGGTGTAGGTCACTCTGTAAATAGACCCGGTCAGGTCGTCGGAGATGAGCATAGAGCCATCTTTGAGAAACAGTACATCTACCGGGCGTCCCCAGGCGGTGTTGGTTTCTTTGTTGAGAAAACCTGTAATAAAATCTTCATAGGCTACACCCTGGCCGTCTTCTATCTTCACGGTAGTAATCTTGTGGCCACTGTGTCCAGCCTCCGGAGAGCGGTTCCAGGAGCCATGTTCCGCAATGAAGGCCAGGTTGGCATACTGGGAAGGGAACATACTGCCGGTGTTGAATTTCATGCCAAGTGGGGCCACATGTGCTCCGAGTTTTTGAACAGGTGCCACAAATTCATCGCACGATCTCTTATCTCCAAATTCCGGGTCTTTGAGTTCGCCACCATGGCAGTAGGGGTAGCCAAAATCCTGGCCTTTTTCTGTAGCTCTGTTTAGCTCACAGGGAGGGATGTCATCACCAAGCATATCCCGCCCATTGTCGGTAAAGTAGAGATCTCCTGTTTCTGGATGCCAGGCGAACCCGACCGTGTTTCTGACTCCACTTACGTACACTTCACGGTCAGAGCCATCAGCATTCATGCGGGTGATAGAAGCATATATTTCATCCTTGCTTTCGCAAATGTTGCACGGAGCACCTACAGGGACATAAAGCTTGCCGTCAGGTCCGAAGGCAATATATTTCCAGCCATGGTGACCATCTGTGGGGTAATCGTCGTAGATCAGTTCTTTGACCGGTGCGGTCAGGTTGCTTTCTATGGCAGGAAATTTCCAAAGTTTACTCACTTCAGCCACATACAGGTCACCATCTTTGAAAGCCACACCATTGGGCATTCGCATGTCAGTAGCCAAAACGTAAATCTCGTCCGCTTTGAAATCACCATCGTTATCCTTCAGGGCGTAGACTTTGTCACCCCCGCGGTTACCTACGTAGAGGACTCCCGAAGGGCTTATGGCCATAGATCGGGCGTTTTCTACCCGGCCATAGAGGGCTATGGAAAATCCGTCAGGCAGCACCAGGGAGTCTAGTTGCAAGTCTGTCATATCCAGCAACGTGGTGTCTGCAGATGTGGATTTCTCAGTAGTCGAATCTGATTCCTGTGTCTTGGTACAGGAAAGGAGCGCAATGCTCAGCAAGATGATTATAAGTCTGGTCATGAAGATCTAATCAATAAGTCTTTTGATTGTTCAAAGATAGCGCTAGCTCTTGGCAATCATCGTGAATGCCCCCCAATAAATAGGGTCACTATATTGAGCTTTGATCGTCAACTGGGCATTGTTGAACGCCGTTCGCTTATCCTGCCCATCGAGCCAGTTCTTATAAAACTCCACCATGAGCTTCTGTGTGACCTCATCGGACACCTGAAACAAACTCATGACAATGGCATCTGCTCCGGCCACGAGGAATGATCGCTGTAAGCCGAATACTCCTTCTCCTTGCTGAATCTCCCCACGACCTGTCTCGCAGGCACTCAGTACGATGAGTTCAGTTTTATCAAAATTGAGGTTCATGGCCTCATGAGCAGTGAGTACCCCATCATCGATGTTGTAATTTTTGGTGGCTTTTACCAATACATCTCCGCCACCTTCTGCCAGCAATCCGGCTCGGTCGAGCGGATTGTCATCTTCCTCAATCATAAACTCAGGGCGTTTCTCTTTTTTGGCTTTGTCATCAAAGAAACCATGCGTGGCAATGTGTACGAGTGTATAATTTTGAGATTGCTTGATTTGATTTTCAGTCGCATTTTCTCCGAGGTAGTATTCTATTTTCCAGCCCTTGGTTTTCAGCAGATCATTGATGGTGATAACCTCCTGCTCTGTGCCGGGTAGCTGTGGTACATAGACATTGGCACCGCCACGGTTGGCTTCACGTTGCGCAGTTTGTCGGTTTTCATCGGTTTCATAGTAGTTTGGATTGCCCAGCAGCATGGCAGTGAATTCACGTGGCTCTTCAGCTTTTTTCACTTTTTTCGCTTCTCTGGAGCGGAGTGCCGCGATGGTTTTGGTATTATTCACCACCCGCACATTCATTTTGTCAATGACATACTCCGTTTCATTGATTTTGAAAGATTCTACATTGAGCTGATTGTAAATACCATCCGGCGACAGGAAAACAATTTCTTTGTCCTTTACCTTATTGTAAATAGGCTCCCAGAAAACGCCAAAAGAGTTGGCATCAGTTAATTTGTATTTGGTGACATTTCGGTGATACATAAAATGGCGTGTTTCCATTTCGTTGCCATCTTCAAAAAGGACCAACTCCGGATTCTTTTTGGTCTCACTGGTGATAATGAGGGCCGCGTATCGAATCTTCTCATCATTGAATTGGTCATCAAACTCCCGATATCTGATAATTTCAACCGCTGCTTCATTGTCTTTCAGCGACTTACGGATGTCATCCCATGTGTAGAGTTTGTACTCGAAGGAATCCTCAAAGGCATCTGAGCTTTCACTTAGTTGCTTTTCGAGTACTGCAATTTCGTCTTTCAGTTTTTTGATGTCTACTTCAGTCTCACTGGCGTCCTCCGAACTCTGAGCCAAAGTTGTGGTGAGGTATTCTTTTTTACTTACCCAGGTTTTGAAAAGTGTAATCAGTTTTTGGTCCCCACTGTGGAGAATACTATTTCTCGTTTTGATGGAGGAGTTGAGGAGGAGACCCTTGGTTGCCAGGGCAAAATCGTACATGTTTTCCAGGTATTTTTCCTTGCTGGCGCTATAGCGCACCGCCACCGTATTATAAAATTCAAAGTCCGGTTTGATTTTGTTCCAGAATTTGGCCTTTTCGTCCTCACTCAGAGTAGGGAAGTAGGTTTTGGTGTAATTGAGGTAAGCCAGAGTTGTCTCACTGAGTATGGACTCCACCTTGCTCACTTCATCGTTAATGTAGTAGGCACGTGCCAGTCGGCTTTGGGTATTGAGAAAGTCAGGATGTTCTTCACTGAAGATTCGTTTGAAATACTTGGCCGCTTTTTCGTACTCACGACGTGCTTCTTTGAATTTACCCTGATAGTTGTAGATGTCTCCTTTTATTCTGGCTACCTCGCCGGAGCTTCTGTTTTGGTTGGCCAGCGCATCTCTCCAGATGTCATCGGCCTGATCCAGAAGGGCCAGAGCTACGTCATATTCTGCACGCTGAATGTGTACAAACGCAATGTTTTTGAGCGCTTCTGCGTAGAGTGGATGCTTTTCGTCAAAGTTGGACGCGGTGATTTCTTTGGCCAACTGATAGTATTTGTCCACTATCTGGAGCTGACTACCAAGATTATAATGAATGTGGCCAAGGTCTGTGTAGGTATCCGCAAAGAGAATATGATCGGGCCGTAGGGTTTTTTCCCTGATTTTCAGCACGTCTGTGGCATTGACCAACGCTGCTTCATAGTTGCCCAGGTCGAGGTAGAGTTTTACCATTTTGCTGAGGGTCTCAGCAAAGATCAGTGTGGTGTCGCCATACACCGTTTCAGCAATGGAGAGGGCGGCTCTCAGGTTTTTTTCCGATTCAGGATAGTCCCCGCGGATCATGAAAACCTCACCAAGCGCACTGTATGGTTTGATTAATCGGCGGCTACTGCTTCCGTATAGTTTTTTCCGCTCTGCAATGGCCGTATTCACCAGCTCCTCGGTTTCGCTATAGTTGCCCATACGGGTGTAGAGAAAGGCCAGGTCCACGATGGATTCCAGCCGGAGTTCCTGATTGGCAGTGGCTATTTTCTTATAAATAGATTCTGATTTGCGGAGCTGATTCTCTGCTTTGTTGTACAATCCAATGGTACCGTATAGAAATGCAGCGCTGTTGAGCGCCTTCACATACTCTTCGGATTTACGCTCACCACCACGCCTGAGTACCTTCAGTGCTTCGTCGGCATTAAGCTCGGCATCTTTGTAGTAGCCGCCTTGTATTTGCAATCTGGCTAGCGCCACCAGTTTTTCACCCAGCTCTGAGTTGGTGGTATTGGGGTTGGCCACCATGGCTTCTACTACAGATTTGGTTAGGGCAATGGGATAGTCAAAGTTACCCGTGAGGGTGAAATACTCCATCAGATCGGTGACGATGCGTGCATAATCCGGATGCTGGGTGGACAGCTGGGTGAGTGGTTTTTTGTACACTTCTCCGGCCAGTAGCTTATAAGCCCTGGCCGGGTTTTCTGAGTACTTCAGGTAATAGCCCGCAAAGTTGATTTGATAGATATTGGTTTGCAGGGCCCTTTTTCCATACCGGGTATTCAGAGACTCACCCAGTTTGATGTAGAACTTCTCCGCGAGCGGATAATTCTCTGATCGTTGGATGTCGAAAATGTATTGAATTCCATTTTCAAGTGCTAAGGTCATGGTCTTGTGATCCTCTGGCAGCAGGTTGGCGGTGCGCGAGATCAGCGAATTGAATCGCATCACTATGTTTTGCTTGGTATCTCGCTCATAGCTGCGCATGAGGGTGTTGAGAAACTCTGTGTTGAAATAGGCATATTCCCGACTCACTTTGGCCTTGATCAAAGCTGTTTCTACTTTCATGGAAGTGGTCACAGCATCGCCAAAGCGCCCTTCTCGTTCATTCGCAATGATGTTGGCAAAACCAGCTTTTTCAAAAAGTTTCCCTTTTGGTTTTACCGTGAGAATCTGGTCACTCACTTTTCTGGCCTTGGTGGCATCACCGTAATCCAGATACACGTTCGTTTCAGCAATTCTGAAGTCTACATATGCCTCTGTGGTGGCTTCTACCAGTCGGTTCACCTGCTTGTTGCGAGTATCCAGCAGCTCAATGGCCTTTTGATATTCGCCTTTGCCCCGATATGCTTCTATTTCGGCTGTGAAAAGATCTACCAGAAGTTGTGTTTTGTAGGCCTCGTCTTCTGCCTTTATGGCTTCAAAGGAGTAGCTCAATTTGAGTTTGGTAGGCCATGCTGCAATGAGTTCTTTGAGGGAGATGAGGGCCTCATCATATGAACCCATGGCTACATCGGTAAAAGCCCGACGCATTTTGATCTCCTGAGCCAGAATGTCATTTTGCAGGTAAGTAGAACTGAGTCCTTCCAGGATGGTGGTCAGGCTATCAGCTTTTCGGTGGTTCCCATATTCATTGTAGAAGTCAATGACCCTGAGCATTCCCATGGTGTAATTGTAGGTATGCCCGTTTTTCCATTTTGGGAGTGATTTCAAAGCAATATTGAGATTGCCCTCCATACCCTTAAAATCGGCCATGGCATAGTCTGCCCGGGCTTCCATGATGTAGGTGAGAGGATAGAGGGAGGAGTCCCCCTTGTATTTCTTGGCAATGTGCTTGCTTCTTAGCTTGGTCAGGGCTTTTTCTACTTTGGCGTATTTGCCTTTATTGTACTGCTTTTCAGCTTTTTTCAGGAGTACTTCCCAGGTCTGTCCCTGGGCGGCCGAGGATACAAAGAGAAATAACAGTGCAATGACGCACGATTTGCGGAAGTAAAATTTAGGAGATATCATGGCTTATTCAAAAATGAGATGGCTCAAGGCTAAAATTAATTAATAACCTCCTATAATACTATTGATACTTAATTAAGTGATAGTGAGGAAAAAACGAGCGGGAATCGTTTTTCATCTGCTGAGTCATATAACTTTGCGGCCATGATTAGTATCAATAACCTTTCATATTACATCGGAGACAGGCCCCTGTATGATGATGCATCGCTTTTTATAGGTCCTAAGGACCGTATAGGCCTTATTGGGCTGAATGGTACCGGTAAATCTACCCTGTTGAAAATGATCACAGGCGAAGATCAGCCGACAGCTGGCGAGATCAATATGAGTAATGATACGACCATAGGTTTTTTGAACCAGGATCTGCTTTCTTACCTGACCGACGATTCCATTCTTCATGTGGCTATGCAGGCCTTTGCTGAGACCATGAAGATTCAGAAGCAAATAGATGAGGTGTTGCATGAGATGGAAACCAACTACCGGGATGAGCTCGTGGACAAACTGGCCAAATTGCAGGAGCGGTTTGAAACCAACGATGGTTACACCATGCAGGCGAAGGCCGAAGAAATTCTGGAAGGAATAGGGTTTAGTACCCAGGACCTTCAGCGACCACTCAAGGAGTTTTCCGGAGGGTGGCGCATGCGCGTGATGCTCGCCAAATTATTGCTGGAAAAGCCTTCCCTGCTCATGCTGGATGAGCCTACTAACCACTTGGATCTACCTTCCATTCAGTGGCTGGAGAATTACCTGCAGTCTTATGAAGGTGCCTGTATTATCGTTTCGCACGATAGACGATTTTTGAATGCTTCTATCAATAAAATAGTGGAAGTATCGGCTTATCAGCTCAATATGTATGCTGGTAATTACGATTTCTATCTGGAGGAGAAGGAGCTGCGAAATGAGATTCAACAAAATGCATTTGAAAACCAGCAGCAGAAAATCAGGCAGGCTGAACGCTTTGTGGAACGCTTCAAGGCCAAGGCTTCAAAAGCAAAACAGGCACAGTCCAGGGCCAAGATGCTGGACAAAATGGAGCGCATAGAGGCTGTGGCCGATGAAGCTGCGGCGGTCGATTTCAAATTTAAATTCAAAGTAAAATCAGGACGTCATGTAGTGAAGATGGAGAATATCTCCAAGTCCTATGGCGAGCTCAACATCCTTTCACATGCCAATGCGCACATTGAGCGTGGGGATAAAATTGCCTTTATAGGGGCCAATGGTAAAGGAAAATCCACAGCGCTGCGTATTGTGGCAGAGACCGAATCTTTTCAGGGAACCTTACAGAAGGGCCACAACGTAACTACGGCTTTCTATGCACAGCATCAGCTGGAGGCGCTGAATATTCAGAATGAAATTCTTGAAGAACTGAAACAAGCGGGCTCCGGAAAAACCGATCAGGAGTTACGTGGTGTATTGGGCTGTTTCCTTTTTACCGATGATGAGGTTTTCAAGAAAATAAAAGTATTGAGCGGAGGAGAGAAGTCTCGTGTGGCATTGGCCAAAACCCTGATTACCGAGTCCAATTTCCTCATGCTGGATGAGCCTACTAACCACCTGGATATGATGTCGGTGAGTATACTGGTACAGGCCCTACAGCAATTTGAGGGTACCTTTCTCCTGGTATCTCACGACAGGGATTTTATCTCAAAAGTGGCCAATAAGATCTGGTGGATTGAAGATCATGAAATCAAAGAGTATCCCGGTACTTACGAAGAGTGGGAGTGGTGGTATAATAGAGAGCAGGAGAAGAAAAAGTCATCACCCCAGCCTCAGAATAGTGAGAAAAAGGAAAAGGCTAAAGTAGCAGTTGAAAAGCCACGCCACGACGATACCCAGAAACAACTGGAAAAGGAGATAGCTCAACTGGAAGGCAAGATTGAAGCGCTGGAGAGCGAAGTAACTAAACTGGAAACGGAGCTTAGTAAACCAGAGGTATTTGGAGACGCTGCCAAAATGGAAAAAAGCACCAACCGCTACCAGAGCAAGAAAGCTGAGCTGGAAACGCTCAATGCTACCTGGGAGCAATTGGTGGAAAAAATAGGGTAGTCCTTTTACAGTTCAGAGGCTGGTGTGAATTTCACCACTTTATTTTCAATGGCCGGAAGGGATCTCAGGTAGGTATATATTGCTCTGAGGTCTTCTTCTTCCATGGTGGCATACATCAACCAGGGCATTACCGTTTGCATATCATTTTGGCCCACAGTATGCGGCACGTAGCTTGAGTCTGCATAAGCTTTGAATCTGTTCACGAAGAAATCTTCGGACCAGGAGCCGATACCAGTTTTCTCATCAGGGGTGATATTGGCCGACCGAACAATCCCGAACCCGGGCATGTTAAATTCAAAACTTCCAGCATAATTCAGTGCCATAATTGGCGCGCCCTTATCCTGCGGAGTGTGGCAGTCACCACAAGCGGCAGCATTGGCCATATAGGCGCCATAGGCCAATACGTCGCTTTTATCCGGTTTAGGCTGCGGGTTTCCTGGTTGGGGAATCGTATGCAGGATGATGCTCATCGGGAAATCAGCTTCAGAAGGTGTCACCTCATTTTGTATAGGGGCAAGAGATCGGATATACGCAATGATGGAGTAAATGTCTTCATCGGCCATTTGGCCGTATCTCTGGTAGGGCATTACCGGAAATATCGGGTTGCCGTCTTTGGTGACTCCCGTGGTAATCAGTCTGTAAAGTTCACCGTCTGTCCAGTCGCCCACACCAGCTGGAGTGATGTTTTTGGAGGTGAAGGAGCCAGGGAAACCAAAGTCCTGATTGAAGATTTCTCCACCTTGTCCTAGTGTATTAGGTTTGAGTGGACCAGAGAATTTTGACCATTCGCGAGTAGAATGACAGTCCATGCAAACCGTCACACTATTGGCCAGATAGGCACCACGAGCCACTAATTCAGGAGTGACTGCAATGGATACCTCAGGCGCTGGTCCCACATCAGGCAAGGTAGTTTTGATGAAGGCTATGCCACAAAGTGCCAGCAAAATGACGCCAGCAATAATAATTCCAAGGATTTTTAGGATTTTCATAAAAATGGTTAGGTTCGTGAATCCTGAAGGTAAGAATTATCCAAAAAAAGTCAATGGGGTAGGCAGCACAAAAAATGAAGACAACTGTTGACTTATTTCCTTCACTTTGAATCAATTTACTGCTACTTTTCCGCTCAATTTAGACCGAGTCTCTTCTTTTGACATTGCCCCAAAGGTCTGATTGCAACACAACCCAAAAACAACTTACATTTTTAAATCATCGAAAAGAGGTGAAACGGATCGTAATAAAGGTGGGAACAAACGTGCTGACCAGGCACGATGGGATGTTGGATAAGCTTATTTTCCGGCAAGTGGTGGTACAGCTCGTGAAGCTGATTCAGGAGGGCTGGCATCCGGTATTGGTATCTTCAGGCGCTGTGGGCGCGGGCAGGAGCATTATTGGAGACAGTGGCATCACCAGTGAGGCTATCAGAAGACAGGTGCTTTCTGCGGTTGGGCAGACTTCCCTGATGAAGCGCTACTTTGAATTGTTTATAGAGTATGACATTGTGTGCGCGCAGGTACTCACCACCAAAGAAGACTTTGCGGAAGGAGAGCACTATGAAAACATGATGAACTGCTTCGAGGGGCTCATTGGTCAGGGGATTGTCCCCATTGTGAATGAGAACGACGTGGTTTCTCTTACAGAGCTGATGTTCACGGACAATGACGAGTTGGCCGGACTCACGGCCTCCATGATTGGTGCTGAAAAACTGATCATCCTGAGCAACGTAGATGGAGTATACGATGATGCCGGGCACGTGATTGGCCTGGTTCCTTTTGGTGATGATACCCACAAGAAGCACATTTCCGTGGAAAAATCCGGAATGGGCAGAGGAGGGATGCATTCAAAAGTAGAGATCGCCACGCGAGCCGCTGCCGGAGGTATTGAGACGTTCATTGCCAACGGCAAGCAGGATAATGTTATTCTGGATGTTCTCAACGGGAAAGCGATGGGCACTCGTTTTGCCATAAAAGAAGCAAGCAAATGAAAGAGGAGATACTGAAAAGTTTGAGGGGAGTACAAGCCGCCAGCCGTCGGCTGGTCAGCCTGGAAGATGTGCAGATCCGGGAAATCCTGAATGAAGTGGCGGAGTTGTCATGGGAGAAAAAAGACTCGATACTGGCAGCCAATCAGGAAGACCTGAGTCGCATGGATCCCGAGGATCCTAAGTATGATCGCCTCTTACTGAACGATGATCGTTTGAAGTCGATTCTCGAAGATATCCGCAGGGTGGCCCGGTTGCCCACTCCGTTGGGTCAGCAGCTCGAAGAGCGCACATTACCCAATGGTTTGATGCTGTCGAGGGTGTCAGTACCTATTGGGGTTATTGCAGTGATTTATGAGTCACGCCCCAATGTGACTTTTGATGTGTTCTCACTCTGTCTAAAGACAGGAAATGCCTGTGTGCTGAAGGGTAGCCGGGATGCTAAAGACTCTAATGCCGCTATAGTAGCGGTGATTCATGAGGTACTGAAGGCACATCAACTCGAAGAGGTGGTTTACCTGGCTCCTGCCGAACGTGAAGCGCTGCAACCGATTCTTACTGCGGAGGGTCTCATAGACTGTGCCATCCCCAGAGGTAGTCAGGGCCTGATCGATTTTGTTCGGAAAAACGCCAGCATTCCTGTGATTGAGACTGGAGCGGGTATCGTCCATACCTACGTGGATAGTTCAGCTGATTTGGTCAAAGCGAAGGCCATTATTCAGAATGCTAAAACCAGACGAGTGAGTGTGTGTAATGCCCTCGATTGTCTGGTATTGCACAGGAGTTTGCTTAGTGACCTGCCTCAACTGCTGGCGGGAATGGATGAACATCATCAGGTGGGGATTTACGCTGACGAGGAAAGTTTGAAAGTGCTAACAGGTCATTACCAAAGCGACTTGTTACATCCGGCCAATGAAGAAGATTTTGGGATAGAATGGCTCGGTTACAAAATGTCGATACGCGTGGTAACGGACTTGGAAGAAGCACTGGAGCATATTGCCAGATATAGCTCCAAGCACAGTGAAGCGATTGTTGCTGAAGATCAGCAGACGATTGATCAGTTTTTGAAACAGGTGGATGCCGCCTGCGTATACGCCAATGCTTCCACTGCTTTTTCGGATGGTGGTGAGTTTGGGCTGGGTGCTGAGATCGGTATCAGCACGCAAAAACTCCACGCTCGTGGCCCCATGGGGTTGAGGGAAATGACCAGCTACAAATGGGTGGTGAGGGGAGACGGACAGATCCGGAACAATTAATAAAGTAACAGGCCGATACGGTGAAAGGGTTTTTCACCTTTATAATATCAACTTTTCAAAATACAGAAAATGGGTTTATTCAATGTATATCCACTCTTTCCTATAGAGATCACCCGAGGTGAAGGCAGCTATGTCTACGACACAGCTGGCACCCGATACCTTGATTTGTATGGTGGTCATGCGGTCATTTCTATTGGCCATTCTCATCCGCGCTATGTTCAGCGCATCACAGAGCAAGTGCAGCGATTGGGTTTTTATTCCAATTCAATTCAGAACCCACTGCAGGAGGAGCTGGCTGTTAAGGTAGGTGAACTTTCTGGTAGACCTGAGTGGGATTTGTTTTTGTGCAACTCTGGAGCTGAGGCCAATGAAAACGCCTTGAAACTGGCTTCTTTCCACACAGGGAGGAAGAAAGTGATCTCATTTACCAATGGATTTCATGGACGTACTTCTCTGGCTGTGGCGGTGACTGATAATCCGGGCATTGTGGCTCCCGTTAATGCTACAGACAATGCATTGATTCTGCCCTTCAACGATAAGGAGGCACTGGAGATGGCTTTTGCCAACGACGAGATTGCTGCAGTGATCATAGAGGGCATTCAGGGTGTGGGCGGTATTTTTTTGCCGGATGAGTCTTTTATGAAGAAAATCCGCTCACTATGCGATATCTACGGAACGGTATTTATTGCCGATTCCGTACAGTGCGGCTATGGGAGAAGTGGTCGATTTTTCTCCCAGGATTACTATGGTGTGGAAGCCGACCTCTACACCATGGCCAAAGGGATGGGTAATGGCTTCCCCATTGGAGGGGTGCTCATCTCTCCCAAGTTTGAAGCGAAGTTCGGAATGCTAGGCACCACGTTTGGCGGAAATCATCTGGCTTGTGCAGCTGCACTGGCCGTGGCGGAGGTGATTCAGGAGGAACATCTGATCGAAAATGCAGGAGCTATTGGGGACTACCTGATGGGTGAACTGGCCGGAATATCCGCTGTGCAGGAGGTACGTGGAAAAGGCCTGATGATCGGTATTGATCTGGAATATCCCGCAGCGGACCTTCGAAAGAAGTTGCTGTTTGATCATCACATATTCACGGGTTCGGCTTCCAGAAAGAACACCATTAGGTTGCTGCCCGCGCTCAACCTCAGTAAAGAGGATGCCGATCACTTCCTGGAGATTTTTAAAAGTGCTGTTGGGTGAAGGTTTGAAGCTTTACTCCTAAAGGCAAAGGGAGACTATTGATCTCCCATTATTTGGTATAAAGAATCAGCAAAGGCCTTGCCCAGGTCAATGTAATTTTCACTCTTGTAGTGCCATGGATCTGAGTAGCCATAGTACCGTGTATTCCTTACTATGGCAGCATTGCCGTCGGTGCGGGCATATTTTTCCTGTGCGTATTGCACCAGTTCGCCGTAGTCCCATACTTTGCCATCTTCATCGTTCCAGGAGTCAGATATTTTTCCAATCACTACCGGAAGGTCATCCACCCGTAGAGCAGCACGTACAAGGTCCATCAGACGTTTCAGGTTGGCATAGTAGCGGTTGGCCATGGCTTCCGTTTTGTCGCCATCGCTTTCCCCCTGCATCCAGAGAATACCACTGGGGACCAGGAGATCATTTACCCCATCTCCATCTATGTCTTGCACCTGTGTGGCGTTTCGTATGGTAGCTAAAAAATGATCGTATTGATTGATCCCACCCTTTCCCCGAAAGTCGGGCTCCCATGAACCAAAGGGCCCCGCACCGAGGCTGTCTATGGAGGTACCACCTTTGGAATATTTGATCAATGCAATCTTTTCACCAGGGTAAAGTCCTTGCATTCTCTTCGCAAACGCGAGTTCTGGCCCAAACCGATCGCTGAGCTGATTGGATTTACCATCTGATGCAAATCCGACTCCATGGCCGGGTTTAAGGGCTTCCCATATTCCCTGACCACCATTGAGCTCACCATCTCCGGCCAGATTGCCATGAAATATCCAGACATTATCGAATGATCCGCTCAGTGAATCCGGCAAATCTCTATTGTATCCATAGCCGTCCATGTTAGACTGACCACCCAGATAGAAAACACGAACGGTTTCCTGGCTGAAGGAGAACAGGGGAATAAACACTAAAATCAGATGAATCAGACTTTTCATTTCGGTTGGATTTTTTTGAAGGCTTAAATTAATACTTTTCGGGTACTGGCACCAATCATCAGTTAAGGCATTCTCATTTTAAACTATTCTAAGAAACTGCTGTACTCTTAGAGGTAATCGCGATTTTCAGGAACAATAAAGACACTCAGTCATTACTATAGATAGATGTGTCTATCTAATACAGGAAATATATGTCCAATTGGGTCCCTTCGAAGAGATGCGTCTGCGCTGATTAATCGATTTCACAACCTTAAAATAGAAAATAGTTATGGCTAAATGTTTTGCATTGATTGGGTGGAGTCTGCCCGTGATAGAGAGTATGCAGAAGCTGGGAAAACCTTATGTAGTGGTTTCCTTTGCTGATTTTGAACCTTATGCAAAGGAAAACGACATCCCGTTTGTGTCTTACCAGCTGGATGAATGGAGTGATACATCCAATTCATTAGACCTGGTGGAAAAGCTCAAACCCTTTGACGCAGATGTGGCGGTACCTCTTTATGAAGAAACAGTGGAGTGGGCAGGTGCACTCAATTCTATTTATCGCGGTGACCCACGGGTACTCAATCGTGCGTTCCTTTTCAGAAATAAGGCCATGATGAAACGTAAGGCGCTTATTGGAGGGTTGCGTGTTGGGCTTTTTGAGGAAGTGCATAATAAAGAGGGAGTCAAAGCCTTTATGAAGCGTCTCAATGAAGCCAACCTGCAGTTGGAAGGCGAAGAAGATAGCTGGGTACACATCAAGCCCTTTGCTTCGGCAGGTACTGTTGGGCACAGGTTACTGCGCTCCATGAAGGACATAGACGAAAAGTGCGAAGACGGTGATTTTCCATGTTTGGCTGAGAGCCACCTTTCTGGTAGGGAGTTTTCTTGCGAGGCTTTTATTCACAAAGGGAAAATACGGTTTCTGAATATTACCGAGTACGTCAAGCTGGGTTATTCCAATTTTATTCCAGAAGGAAACTATCTGCGGAGTAAAAGAGATCTCATACATCAGCATTTACAGAAGTTGGTTGATATTTTTGGGATTGAGTATGGTATGGTGCATCCGGAATGGTTTCTGACCGACAATGATGAACTCAATTTTGGAGAAACAGCCTGCAGAATCCCGGGCGGTCATATTTTGGAGCTGGCCAGTAAATCATGGGAGTTTGATGCACTAGCGGCATTTGTCGTTTCTCATGATCCCAATGCCACTGAGGAGGAATTGGATGCTATTTTTCCGGCCAAAGACTTTAAGCCCAAAAACTACCACGGAAATGTGATGATCTACCCACGCAAGCGTCAGTTCTCAAAGCTGGAGATACCTGAGGAACTCAATAATGAGCCATACTTTGTGGACCACACGCTGGTACCACCTTACAGTGGTCAGAAGCTCAGCGACAGTCGTGAGGGTTTTGGTAATCATTTTGGTACCATTAATTTCAAAGGGGAAGATCCGGATAGGATGACAGAACTTTTGCAGCACTATGAAGAGGTCGATTTTTATATCTAAGTAAGTAAGGCGACTTTAAGCGATCATTTTTTAATAGTATTGAATTCAAAACAACGTATGCAAACAGCTTCAGATCAGGTATTTGATAACTTTGAGTTAAGCTTAAAGGAGTTTTTCGAATCCACTGAACTCACCAAACCTGAAAAGGCAACCAAGTTGGCTAGTCAGATAGACTTGCTGAGCCTTACGAGAGATGGCTTATCATACCTCTACAAGAAGTGTTCAGATCTTGACGAAGCGGGAATATTTACGGGCACCGCCTGGAACGAACCTGATAAGTTAGTACCATACCTGGTTAAAGGAACTCTTACGTTTGGGCATCCTTCCTCCAGCTTTGAAATTCTTTCAGAGCTCAGGCTTTTGGCCATGGCCAATGGAGACATGGTATCTCCGGTCATGACTGCTGAAGATGCGCAGCATTTTCTAGAGGAAGTGGTGGTGCACAATCTCGAATTTGCTCTGAAGGAACCCTCTGAAGAAACCAGGATCGTCATGTCAGAGCGTGAGATGAAGAAAGCTTTTAATCTCTTTGGGTTTATCATGAGTGAAATAGACCTGGGAGGAGTTTATGAAAAACTGGCCGAGGAGATCAGGCTCATTTGTGCTCAGCGGCCTATCGTGACCAGAAAAGTTCGTGAGTTGATCAGGCTTGTGGATGAGAGATTTGATACCTCAGGTAACTCCAAAACAGATGAGTCAGTAAGGCATTATATAAATGCGATTTATGGCCCATCAAAAGGAGCCAAAGCACATAGCGAGCTATCGGATTATCAATACTTTCTGAGCAATGCCAATATGAAAACCCTCAAGGCTGAAGCTGAAGCGATGGGGTATCACATGAGCTCTACAGGGCTGGTAAGTAGCTTTCATGCGCTTCTCCTTCAAAAACTGGTGCAGGAATACCCCGACCTGGTACCGGACAGTCTGGACCTCAACGACCGGGGTATAGCTGAATGGGAGAAGTTTCATGAGCTGGTATCCACGCTCATTATGGAGGTGGTAAGCCCGGATAATTGTCAGTGTATCTATGGGCTGGCGCGTATGCTGGGTAAAAACCTGTTTTCCAGAAGGCCAGTCCGTGTGGGATTGGAAAATCTCAGGAAGATCAAGCTCAACAGTCAGGTGGAGAAGCGGATCCTAAAGTCACTTGTTAACCAGCAGCCAGATGCCAATGCTCTGAAGTACCTGCTGGGGGGTACGCTGAGAGTCCTGGGACAGCCACTGGGGGTAGGCCAGGGTAATAACCCCACTTGCCAGTCAGCCAGAGGGATGAGTATGTGGAGTCAGCATGCCCCGGCCAAGTTAATTGACATGATTATCACAGTGGCCACTCAAAATAACCTCATCATGAGGTTTGAAAATGTGGACCTCACCTCTAATCAGTTGGGTAAGGGGCTGGTGGAAAAGCTGGACTATAATCTGGATCCGGTCTCCGTAGTGCTCGTGCCACATCTGGACAAACTGTACAACGAAATGATGCGGCGCACGACCGGTCGGGGTGAAGATCCACATAAGTGGGTGAACCCACTCATGTACGGGCAATGGATTCAGTTGGGGTTTGCTTCCTGCTACGATTACCTGACCAATTCCATTCTGGATTTTGAGGGCTTTGTACGAATTTTTTACGCAGCTTTTCATCCAGAATTTAACGGGCAGAGAGAAATGGTTTATCCCAATCCCGTGGGAATTTTTATTACCAGTTCTAAGGGCGATATGATGGGCTTTCACGCCATTTCATTACTCAGGGTAGACCAGGACTCCACAGGCGTGGTTCGTGCCTATTTTCTTAATCCCAACAATGAGGGTAGACAAGATTGGGGGCAGGGTATCAAGCCATCTGTATTCGGCCATGGGGAGAAGCATGGCGAGTCCTCTTTACCATTTGGGCAATTTGTAGCCAGGGTGTACGCGTTCCATTACAACCTGCTGGATACCGCCGATTTTTTAAGTGGTGTACCTGATCATTTACTGAAAGACACAGTTGCTCTGGCGCAGGAGAGCTGGGGCAAATCTTATATCTGGAATCAACAAATCAAGCTATGGTAAGGCACTCATCAAGAATAGAGCTCAGTCAATCGTCACTGACCAACAATATCAACTTTATTCGTAAGAAGGTAGGAAAAGACGTCAGGATTTCATCAGTAGTGAAAGCCAACGCCTACGGTCATGGCATTGCTCAATTCGTGAAAATGGCCGAGCGAGCGGGAGTTGATCATTTTGCAACAGCATCAGCTTTTGAAGCAGAGGAGATTTTGGAAGTCAAATCCGAAGCAACTGATGTGATGATCATGGGTATTCTGTACGACGAGGATATTGAGTGGGCCATTCAGCATGGCATTGAGTTCTATCTATTCAACTATGAGCGGCTGCCTGTGGTTTTGGAGAAGGCTCAAAAGCTGGGCATACAGGCCAAAGTGCATATCGAAGTAGAAACAGGTGCTAACCGCACGGGGATGAACGCCCGTGAGTTTCCGGATACGCTTGCTTTTCTGAAGAAAAATCATGCGCATGTTGCTTTCAAAGGGCTATGTACTCATTTTGGTGGAGCTGAGAGCTTTTCCAATCAGTTTAAGATTACCGCTCAGCAGGGGCGTTTTAAAGAATTCGTGAAAATCTGCGAGAAGAAAAGAGTAATTCCTGAAATCCGTCACATTGCATGCTCTGCTGCGGCACTGGCCTACCCCGACACGGTCTACGATATGGTGAGGATGGGTGTTGCTCAATACGGTTTTTGGCCGAGCCCGGACATCTATTACATGCATATGCAGGCAGGTGAGGCTAAAGGAAATGGCTCTCTTAAGCGACTTTTTACATGGAAAACAGACGTGATGGACGTGCGTGATGTGGATGCAGGTGAATTTATTGGCTATGGCACAGCCTATCAGGCCACACAGGATATGAAGGTAGCTGTACTTCCACTGGGCTATTCCAACGGGTACCCTCGGGGACAATCTAACCGCGGGTTTGTTTTGATCAAAGGAAAGAAAGCCCCAATCGTCGGGTTGATCAATATGAATCTATTTATGGTAGACATCTCTCATATCTCCAATGTGGAGGTGGGCGACGAAGTAGTTTTGGTAGGTCGCCAACAGAATAACACCATCAACATCAGCTCATTTACTCAACTCACCCAGCTTCTTAATAACGAAATGCTTAGCCGGTTGCCTTCAGCCATCCCAAGAAAGATCGTGAAATAATATTGTGTTATTGCAATAATTTATTGGATTATTATTATTGTTTGAAATTTTAAGGAACAATTGACGGCTTAAGCTATTACTTATGTAGATGTCTCCATCTGGGTTGGGATTTTTATGTCTCCAGGTCAGTTTATTTTTTGGGAGACCTTTCATTTTTTAATTAACCTTCGGGTGATCACATTAAAATAACCAATGAGTTATTCAACAAAAGAACTACACGAATTAGACAAAACTTACTATTTACCCACCTTTAAACGCTACCCACTGGCCTTCAAAAAAGGCTCTGGCTCCCGCCTCTGGGATATGGAGGGCAAAGAATACATCGATGCTTTGGCAGGTATCGCTGTGAACAATGTCGGCCATGCGCATCCCAAGGTAGCAGATGCTATTGGCAAGCAGGCGCATGAGTTGATCCATATTTCCAATTTTTATCTGAGTGAGCCACAGGTGATGCTGACCAAGAAACTGGCGGAATTATCAGGTCTTCAGCGCGTTTTCCTAGGAAACAGCGGAGCGGAAGCTGCTGAAGGAGCCATCAAAATTGCCCGGAAATATGCCAGCAAAAACGGACGTGGGGGCACGATCATAGCCATGAAAAACGCCTTTCATGGGCGCACATTGGCCACTGTGGCGGCCACAGGTAAGGAAGCCATGATGAATGGTTTTGCACCAATCCCTGCGGGGTTTCTCCATGCACCCTTCAATGACCTGGAGGCGATTAAGGAAATGGTAACTGAGGAGGTTGGCGGCATCATGCTGGAGCCCATTCAGGGTGAGGGCGGGATCAACCTGGTAGATCCTTCGTTCCTCAAGGCGCTCAGAGCCTATTGCGATGAGCAAAATCTGGTATTGATTTTTGACGAGATCCAATCGGGAATGGGACGTACCGGGAAAATGTTTGCATTTGAGCATTTTGGAGTAATCCCGGATGTCATGACCCTGGCCAAAGCACTGGGCGGAGGAATGCCCATTGGCGCTGTACTGGCTTCAGAGAAGGTAGGATCAGCCATAGACTGGGGGGATCACGGCACCACCTTTGGTGGCAATCCGTTGGCTTGTGCGGCTGCCTTGGCTACTATAGTGGCCATGCAGGAAGAAGGAATGCTGAAGCAGGCAACGGAAAAAGGAGCCTGGCTCAAAGCTGAAGTGGAAAGAGTGAGATCAGAATATCCTGAAATCAAAGAGATCAGAGGCTATGGGCTCATGATCGGTATAGAACTGACCATTGAATCCAAACCTGTGGTAACCACCATGATGGAGCATGGGGTATTGGCCAACGCTACGGCTGGCAATGTGATCAGGCTGGTCCCGCCCCTGAATATTCCCATGGAGGATTTGAAAACAGTTTTTGAGGTAATGCTCAAGTCAATCAAAGCAAACAGATAACAATGTCTAAATACAATGTAGCAATCGTAGGCGCTACCGGTTATACGGGTAGTGAATTGGTAAGAATATTAATTAATCACCCGGATGTGAACATCACGGCGATTACTTCTGAGAGTAGAAAGGGGGAGCTGTTTTCCGATGTGCATCCTCAGTTTAAGGATATCTTCGACCTCACACTGGTAGGGATAGATGATCTGGAGGAAGAGGGCCTCGACCTGGTTTTTTTAGCCCTTCCACATGGGGTGTCCATGGATTTTGTTAAGGACAACCATCATAAATCTTTTAAAATTGTGGACCTCAGCGGAGATTTCAGGCTTTCCAGTAAAGCAGTCTATGAGGCGTGGTATCAAAAAGATCATCATTTTGAGGAGGGGTTTGACCAGGCCGTGTTTGGTTTGCCGGAGCTTTATCGAAAAAGGATCAGGGAAGCCGGGCTGGTGGCAAATCCAGGTTGTTTCCCAACATCCGCCATTCTGGCACTGGCTCCATTGATGAAGGAGGGTATTATCGACAAAAACCAGATCACTGTAGACTCCAAAACAGGGGTGACTGGCGCCGGGATCAAGTCAAAGCCCAATACTCATTTTCCGATGGTGAACGACAACTTTTCGGCCTATGGGGTTAAATCCCACCGACACACCATCGAAATTCAGGAGATCGTTGGGAAATACGCTAACAGTGAAGCTACCGTGCTTTTCACACCGCATCTATTGCCTGTGGATCGTGGGATCCTCTCTACCACCTACACCAAGCCCACCCGGGAGATCAGCACTCCGGAGCTGGAAAAGATTTTTAGAGAATACTATGAAAACGAACCTTATGTGCGACTGAGAAGTGAGCTACCCAACCTAAAGCAGGTGCGTGGGACCAACTATTGTGATATCTTCACCACCTATGATGACCGGACCAATACCATCATTACGATCAGTGTCATTGACAACCTGGTGAAGGGGGCGGCTGGGCAGGCCGTTCAAAACATGAACATTATGCTCGGACTGGACGAAACCTCCGGTCTTCACATTTCACCACTACAACCTTAAAATACTATCGCTTTGAATATGATCAGAAATATAACCAATGTAAGAGGCATCAAATGCTGGGGCGCGCATACGGGCGTGAAGTCCATGCGCCGGGATTTGGCTATCATGTACTCAGAGGTACCGGCCAAAGTGTCGGCAGTTTTTACTCAGAACCTCGTCATTGCAGAGCCTATCAAATTAACCAAAAAGCACCTTCAGGAGTCCAATTATATGGCACAGGCCATTATCGTTAACTCTGGTAATGCTAATGCTGTCACAGGTCAGCAAGGAGCGGAGGGAGCTCTGGCTATGGCACAGACAGCTGCGGATGAATTCAAAATAGATGTCAATCAGGTGATGATCGCCTCTACAGGAATCATCGGGCAGAAATTTCCAACAGAAGAAGTGGTAGATGGAATTAAGGAAAATGTAAAGAAGATTTCTGAAAATTCCCGGGCAGGGAGTTTTGCTGCTAATGCCATTTTGACCACAGACACCTTTGCGAAGGAAGGCTATGTGGAGTTTGACATAGATGGCAATACCATCAACATTGGCGGGATTGCCAAGGGGTCTGGAATGATTCATCCCAACATGGCGACCATGCTGGCCTTCGCTTTCACAGACATCAATATAGATCAGAAGCTGCTGGACAAGGCCTTCAAAGAGGTAGTGGAGGACTCCTTTAACATGATCACTGTGGATGGCGACACCTCTACCAATGACATGGCCAGCATCATGGCCAATGGCCTGGCCGATAATGAGATGATCACCTCAGCGAGCGACCCGCATTACATTACTTTCAAAGAAAAACTGAATGAGCTCATGGTACACCTGGCCAAATTGATCATATCAGATGGAGAAGGGGCCAGTAAGTTTATAGAGTATCGCCTCTCCGGTGCCAAAACCAGAGAAGATGCCCGGAAGATCGTGCGGGTGGTTTCAGACTCTTCATTGGTGAAGACCGCCATGTTTGGTCGTGATCCCAACTGGGGCCGCATACTGGCCGCTATGGGCAGGTCAGGGGTCTCTTTCGATGTGGATAAGGTGGACCTTTCGCTGGGTAATGAGAAAGAAGAAGTCATGATGATGGTTCAGGGTAAGCCTCAGGAATTTGACATCAATTTGGTGAAACGGATATTGAAACAATCTGAGATTACCATCAAAATGAAGCTGCGTGAGGGACGGTCTTCAGCGATCGGCTGGGGCACAGACCTTACGACAGATTATGTCATGTTTAATTCCATGTATACCACCTGAGTTTAGTGTGATCAAAAAATGAGCGTGCCCGTATTTTTCATGAAGATACGGGCATTTCTTTTGAGGTGGGCAGGAGCTGAACGGCTTGTTGGATGTGTCGCTGCTCATGAGCGAGTATGATTCTGAATGCATCTTCCAGCGAATAGAAAATCAACCCACTGGCAGGAGAAGTGATGATGGTTTTTTGGTGATCAGCCACGTCAGTTTTTAGGGCGAAATCCATCAACACGGAGTGGTGATCTTTGAATTCCTTTAATTTATCCAGTGTGAATTGCTTCTTTACTGGTTGAAACTTACGCACGGTTTTGATTTTCCGGGTATTATCCGGATGTACAGATTTCAGTATGGACTGGCCGAAAAATGCCGACAAGTATTTGAATCTTGCTGCGAGCGGATTGGAATGTTTCTGGGTTATGATTTTCTCAAACCTTCCGAAATAAAGGGTATTGGTGACGATGAGGTGATCCAGTAGTTCTCCAATGCTCCATTTAGTAGGGGTAGGTTTGTGGTTCAGAACTTCTTCATTAAGCCCACTAAAGTGCTGGTCTATTTTTCCAGGTATGTGCACGGCCTCTTCCATCCAGGCCTCCAGGTACTTATTTTTCATTAGTATAGCAACGCTGCTTTTCACTCATTGTTTTGACAGAGTCTCAGTTTCCGGTTTTACAGAAGTGAATTTTTTCTTTTGGTTGTATAATTTTGGCACATCTTAAACCTTAAAACTTTGTAATAGCATGAATAGAATTGGTTCAATTTGGTTGATGTTGGTTTTGGGAGTAATGATGGCCTGCCAGAACGAAACACCTGTGATTTTGGAAACATCCTTGATTCCATCCACGGCGGAGGTGAGTGCCTATGGCGATGTGGAGGGACTGAGCAAAGCCACTCAGCGCAGTGATCAACGAATCGTAACGGAGGGGGACGTACTCAATGGACTTAAGCATGGCTCGTGGATTACCTATGACAAAGAAGGGGCGATTACTTTACTGGAAACCTTCAATGAGGGTAAAAAACAAGGAGTGACTTTGAAGTTTGACAAGCAGGGATATGTGGAGACTAAGAGCTATTACCATAGCGATCAGCTGGACGGTGAGTATGTGGTCTACAAGCGCAAAAAAGTCATAGAAACCAGAAATTATAACAATGGGGTGTTGAATGGCCCGTTGACGAAATACTATGACAATGGTACGCTGATGCAGGAGGCGCCCTATGTTGATGGAAAACTTCACGGTTTGGCAAAGTGGTATGACCAGGAAGGAAACCTGTCGATAGCCTACCGATATGAGGATGGTGAACTGGTGGATAAAAACCCTGAACTCGAAGCAGAGTGAGTTGAGCTCAATTCTTCTGATCTATTTTTTTCTCGAGCTGGGTGATTTTTCTCTCAATACTAGACAGGTAATCGAGCATTTGCTCGTGCTCCTGATGTACGAAATCCTTCACCCGCTCTTCTTCTTCTTTCATTTCAGCACGGTTGATCTCATTCATCGTGTTGACCACTATCGCAATGAATACATTGAGTGTGGTATAGGTAGCCAGCAGGATAAAAGGAATAAAAAACAGGTAGGAATAGGATACCTCCTGCATCATAGGCCTGGCAATCCCCGAAGACCAGCTTTCCAGCGTCATCACCTGAAACAGGGTGAAAAAGGTCTTGCCCATATCGCCAAAGTACTCAGGAAACTGATCCTGATACAAATCGGTACCAATTACCGCAAAAATGTAGAAAATCATAAATAGCAGCACCCCGATCCATCCAATACTTGGAATGGATTTGAGCAAAGACTCTATGATCAAGCGAAGCTTGGGTACATTTTTGATGAGGCGGGCGGTTCGTAGCACGCGGAGGGTACGCAGGATGTGCAGAGGGCCTGCAGCTGGGATCAGCGCAATGGCTACAATGAGGAAGTCAAAAATATTCCAGGTGTTGGCGAAAAACTTCTGACGATAGGCCACGATTTTCACAGAGATTTCGAGTGTGAAGATGACCAGAATATATTTGTCTATTTCTGTAAGCCAAAGCCCCGCTGACTCCCGAATAGTGGCAGAGGTTTCCAGTCCTATGGTGATGGCATTGATAATAATAAGGGCTATGATGGAATATTGAAACGCTTTAGATTCAATGAAGGCCCTGAGGTCGTCCATGTTTTTGACTCGATCCCAGATGAGCATAAGCGGATTTTTGGTCTGGTTATTCATGATCTGATAAAATGCAATATTAACCAATTTGCCCTATAATAAGCTGCAAATCAATATTTTCAAAAAGGTTGATTTATCAGGAAATAATTCGCTCGAGAATATTCCCCACGAAGTAAGAAAGAGTGGCTGCGGCACCTCCAAGGAGGAGTGGCTCTGGCTCAGGAGAATAATATGCTCAAAGTGGAACAGACCGACTACATAACAGGAATCAAAGAGGCTTGAGAGAACTTTATTTTATTATCAATTGAGATTGATTATTTATATCATTGTGACTTAAGCAACATTTTCAGCTTAGATGCAGCTTGCATGAGTAACTTTTTAAAGTAAATGACCATAAGGCGGAAAATTCATAATATTAATTCACTTGATGACACCCATCAATGGTTCAAAAGCTGCTACGATCGGAACTTTACAAGTCTTTATCAATATGCTAAGAGCATAACTCATGATGTGCAATCTGCCGAAGATATTGTTTCTGAAGTATTTATGAATCTTTGGAGTAATAGAGATAGTCTCACTTCAATTAGGGATATCAATTCTTATCTCTTCATTACGGTAAAGAATTCAGCAATAAGGTTCGTTACACGAAATCCCAATAGTTTTTTTGGCAGTAATTTGGAAGAAACTATCAAAGAGATTGATAGACACGACCCGGAACAGGTAATGCTGGAGCAAGAACTGGTTGGCGCCATAAATGATGCTATCAATGCTTTGCCGGATAAATGCCAGATTGTTTATAAGCTGATCCGACAGGAAGGGAAATCTGTGAAAGAAGTGGCAACAGAAATGGGTATATCGGAAGGAACGGTAAAAAACCACATGACGAAGGCTGTTTCCCGAATAAGAGAAGAAGTTACAGATTACCTTGAGGCTTCGGGTGGTACTAAGTCTAATTATGGTAGTTTCTCTGTTCTGCTGTTTCTTGGTACTATGGAGTTGCTTGGATAATTATGAAATTGCTATTTTAAGCGCCTTTTTAATGGGATTTTATGTAGGCGTATGCGCATTTCAGTAAAATAATTACAAATTTTTAGATTTGAATGTGACTTGAGACATGCTTTTGACTCTTTATAGTACATAGAGTTAAAGCATCTTATGGACCAGATCATTCTTAAGTATTTGAATAATGAAATGAACATTGACGATCAGCACAGATTGTCAAAGTGGTTGGATGAGGATCCGAAGAATCGTCAGATTTTAACTAAGATTGAGTTATACTGGAAATCATCAGACCCTTCAGCTCAGAGTGCAAAAAATCGAATTTGGCTTCAACTACTTGATGAAATCGATTTGTCTGCAGGTTATCATGGTCAAAAGGAATCGAAGAAGTTTCATGTTACATGGTATCATATGGCAGCTGCAGTTGCGCTTCTTATTACCTCAAGTTGGCTAGTTTATAATTTCTGGTCAGGCAGTAATCTTAGTAATTCGGATATTATTCGTGTGGTTGAAAAGGTGGCCCCTGTAGGAAAGAAGTTAGAGTTACAATTGGCTGATGGTAGCACCGTCAAATTAAATTCAGGATCGAAGATTAGTTACCCGGAAGTGTTCGAAGGCAACAGTAGGCAGGTGGTTTTGACCGGTGAGGCCTTTTTCGATGTAGTCAGGAATGAATCCACGCCATTTATTATAACCACCGACAATATCAATATTGAGGTATTAGGGACTTCCTTCTCTATTCAGGCCTATGAAGATGAGTCTTTTTCTGAGGTATTTGTACGGTCCGGGAAAGTCAGGGTGAGTGATCCTTCGGGCAGAAGCTTTGTCGATATCCTCCCAGCTGAGAGAGCAACTTATAACAAGAGAAAAAATATACTTAGTCGGTCAAGTATTGAGAATAGTGCTGCAGCTTTCGGTTGGATGGATGGGAGGTTGGTTTTTGAAGATGAAGAACTCGCCGTGGTGTTTAGAAGGCTTTCCAGGTGGTACGGTGTTTCAGTTTCCTACGACAAAATTGCACTGAAAGAAAAGAAAATAACTATCAATTGTAAAGATTGCTCAATCCAGGAACTGATGGAAAGTCTTTCTTATAACTACGAATTTGACTATAGGATAAATGGGGATTTAATAACGATATTTTAATCAAATAAATACAAAAGCCGAGTATGGTTTTGGGGAAAACTACTCGGCTTTTTTGAACTACAAGTCTTGGATTTAACCAACAACTTATGAATACAAAAGTACACTTATTTATTTCTTTTATGTCCAAACTGGCCATATGCACGATGATTTTTTGCTATTCGCTCACGATGGCATTTGCCGGTGAGTCGCTCGCGCAAAGAAAAAGACTCGTGGAGACCCATGTGGATGTCAGGCAAAACCATGAAGAGCTGCTGGGTCTCATAAAGGAGCTTGAAGACGCCACTGACTTTTCATTTATGTATACCCGTTCTGATTTAAAGGGTAAAAAGATAAGTATTCCAAAAGGAGAATGGAATATGGAAAGATTGATGAAGGACGTGTCAAGCCAGTCAAAAGTTTCTATCCGCAGAGTAAATGAAATAATTTCCATAAAACTGGTATTAGACAATACCCAAAATCCGGAGTTGTACGAGGAATTAATATCACAGATTACAGTAAGTGGCCGCGTGATTGACGACTCGGGCGAAACGCTCCCAGGTGCCACAGTGCAAGTCAAAGGGACATCTATTGGCACTATTACAGATGTGAATGGTTCATATTCTATAGTGGCAGAGGAGCAGGATGTGCTGGTATTTTCATTTGTTGGTTTTAAGACAATGGAAGTGCCCGTAGATAGCCGTACTGAGATCAATGTAGAGTTGAGTATGGATATTGAGGCGCTTGATGAAGTAGTGGTTGTGGGCTATGGCACGTCTAAAAAGGAGGAGCTTACTAGTTCCATAGTTCAAATCAAAAGTGAGGATTTCAGAGCAGGAGTGACAAATAATCCTGTTGAGTTGCTAAAAGGGAAAGTGCCGGGTCTTTCCATCATAAACCAAGCAGGAAGTGATCCAAACAGCACTCCGCAGGTAAATCTTAGAGGCGTGGGTACCATTAGCGCTAACAATGAACCGCTTGTAATTATAGACGGTGTATACGGTACTATGCCTGACTTGTACATTCTAAACCCTAATGACATTGAATCCTTTAACGTACTGAAGGATGCCGCATCAGCCGCTATCTATGGAACCCGAGGTAGTAATGGAGTAATCATAGTGGAGACTAAGTTTGGTGAACGAGAGAAGAGTCAGATCATTTATACCAGTTCCTATTTTATAGAGAAGCCAAGAAGAAACCCCGAAATGTTGAATGCTCAGGAATACCTAGATGTGATGAGAACCTTGGGTTTTAGCAAAGAGTCTATTGATAAGGGTTTTGATACCAACTGGACGGATGAGTTGATCACATCGAAATTGAGTTCCTATCATTCTTTGGCAATATCAAAAGGAACAAAAACATCCCAGATGCGCTTCTCTTTGGGGTATCGAGATAGCAAGGGGCTAATATTGAATAGTAGCAATAAGACGGCCAATTTTAGATTAAACTTCAAACAACAAATATACAAGTGGCTGGAGGCGGAAGGAACCATTGGTGGAAACCGCTCCGATCAGGCTTTTGCCAATTACAATGCTTTGGATGAGGCGTTGAAATATGACCCAACCGCTCCAGTGTATAATGAAGATGGTACTTTCTATCAGTTGCCGGGTGTGGGCGCTTCTAATCCGGTTGCACTGCTGAAACAGATTGAAAACGGAGCAATAAGTAACAGGGTAAATCTGAACGTAAACCTCACAGGTCATATTACTGATAACCTATCAGTTTCGGTCAAAGGATCTTCTTTTCTAAGAAACTATGAACGCTCACTTTTTGAAGACATAGACTCAAGAAATAGCGTGTTGTCAGGTATTCCGGGTAGAGCCGAAAAAGAGAATAATTCATCGGTTGAGAATATTTTCGAAGCAACATCAAACTTCAATCAACAGTTTGGTAAACACAACATCAAACTACTGGCTGGATATAGCTTGATCAACAATGTTACGCACGGTAGCAATATGTTCAATCGAGGTTTCCTTACCAACAAGCTCAAATACAATGATATCGGAGCTGGGAGCTTTCTGCAGGATGGCCGAGCTGATTTTGGAAGTTTCAAACAGAGCTATAGACTCATTGCCTTTTTTGGGAGGTTCAACTATTCCTGGTCGACTAAGTATCTTTTTAATGCTAGTTTGAGACAAGAGGGAGCGAGTGTTTTTGGTGAGAACAATAAGTGGGGTTTATTTCCCGCCGTTTCTGGTGGTTGGAGAATTTCGCAAGAAGACTTCATGTCTGACCTTCCCTTCATTTCATCCCTAAAATTGAGAGCCGGATATGGAGTGACAGGAAGAAGTCAGGGAATTGCACCTTATCAGTCTCTTGCCAGAATAGGTGAAAGCGGAAGAGCACTTTACAATGGGCAGTGGATCTTCACTTATGGCCCCATTAATAACCCCAATCCGGATTTGAGATGGGAACGAAGCAAGGAGTTGAATATAGGATTGGATTTTGGTGTTTTATCTGAACGAGTGACTGGTTCGGTAGATTTTTATACCAGAATCACAGATGATTTGCTTGGTTCCTTTAACACACAAACACCCCCAAGTTTAGAGCCAGTGCTATTCACAAATGTCGGATCAATTAAGAATCAGGGGATTGAATTCATAGGGACTTTCAAGGCCATAGATGGCAATGAATTTAAGTGGGACATTACACCCACATTCTCTATCAATACGAATGAAGTCATTTCACTGGCCAATGATCAGTTTCAAGCAGATACGATTTATTATGGTGATTATGGAAATGTAGCAACGTCTCTGTATATGATGGCTGAAGGCACAGCTGTTGGTACATTCTACGGCTTTAAGTTTAAAGAGATCGGCTCTGATGGAAAATGGGTATTCAAGGATCAAAACAATGATGGAAGAATTGATGAAAACATTGATTACCAAGTAATAGGGAATGGGCTCCCGAAGTATTTTTTCAGCTTGAACAACCAGTTTAGCTGGAGGCAATTTGATTTATCCGTATACATGGTAGGAGCTGCAGGTTATCATGTTTTTAATGAGAAACGGTTATGGTATGAGAATACGGCAAATTCACCATCCAATTACTTCAAATCAATGTTGGATGAGCCCCAGTCTTCACTCGATGATCGCCTAAGATTTTCTGATTACTATCTGGAAAAGGGTAATTACCTAAGACTCGATAACATTACCCTCGGTTATAACCTGAAAAATGTGTCTGTGTTCAAACAGGCGCGGATTTACACCACGGTTACAAATGTGGCATTATTGACTAACTACTCTGGAATTGATCCGGAGGTGGGTAGTGGAACCAACGGAGGGCTGAGTTTCGGGTGGGATACACGTAGTTTCTACCCAAGATCTGCCACTTATTTACTAGGCCTCAACATTACATTTTGATCATGAAAAATTTACTGAAAATATTTTTGCTAGGGATTAGTCTATCCAGTTGTGTAGACTTGGATGAAGAAGTTTATAGTGAAGTTACAGCGAGTAATTTCTATCAGAATGAAGAAGAAGTGGTGTCGGCAGTGATGAGGCCATATGCTCATCTAAGACAAGTCTTCCTCAATTTTTCCACCAATGGATGCGGGGTATTTCTCTTACAAGAATTGTCAACGGATGAGGCTGCCTGGCCTACCAAGGGTAGAGATGGCTTTGATAACGGAAACTGGATTCGATTGCATCGCCATGAGTGGACTGTGGAGGATGGTTCTTTCGCTATTTCCTGGAACGACATGTATAAAGGAATAGCTTTATGCAATAATCTGCTTTTTGACTTTAAGGATATTGATGCGGTTAACTCTACGGACAAACTACAATATCAAGCTGAACTACGAGGACTTAGAGCCCTATATTACTATTATTTGCTCGACCTGTTTGGCAATGTTCCGATAGTAACCGCGATTAACCAATTTAGCCCGTCCAACAATACAAGGGTTGAAGTATTCAATTTTATCGAAGAAGAAATCCTGGACATTAGGGCCAACCTTCCTAAGAAAGGTGATATAGGATGGTACGGACGATTTACTCAAGAAGCTGCCAATGGTCTGCTATCAAGGCTATACCTGAACGCTGAAGTGTATACAGGTGAGGCCAGATGGACTGATTGTATAGAAGTTAGTCGCTTGGTATTGGGATCTTCGTTCTCGCTGGAGGCACAGTGGGATGCTCCTTTCAAAACCGATAATTATGCCTCCGACGAAAATGTTTTTGCTATTCCAGCCGATGAGCTTTTTGGAAATGATTTACAGCAAATGTTTCAATTCACTACCCACTGGCAGCAGCGAGAACCACAGTTTGGATATCAGGGAAATGGTGGATACAATGGCATGGTCAGTGTCCGTGAGTTTATAGAAACTTATGACACCCTAAATGATGCCAGATGCTTTTTTGACTCAAGAGTTTTTATTCCCGGAAACGAGAATGATCCGACTTTGCTGAGAGGCCAGTTTATGTGGGGACCACAGTACGGAAGAGATGGTAATCCTATTCTGGGAACTAATGACAAGAATGGACAGCACTTGGTTTTTGAGTTGGATGTACCAAACATGGAAGATGGCAATGAAGCTTCAGGGGCCAGAAACATTAAGTATCAGGTAGAATATGGTGCGGTAGGGTTCTCCAATGATATAGTGCTTTTCAGGTTAGCGGAGATTTATTTCAATATAGCCGAAGCCTCTCTCAGGAATGGGGGTATCGTTCCTCAAGATGTGCTTGATGCAATCAATGTAATACGAAACAGAGCAAATGTTCCAACTTATCAAAACCTAACATTAGATGAATTGTATGATGAAAAAGGACGAGAAATGGCCTTTGAGGGCTTACGCCGTACGGACATGATCAGATACAAAAAGTATACTGGAAATTGGTGGGATAAGGAGGTGAGTGACGGATTCAGAACCTTATTTCCTATTCCGCAGTCCAGTAGAAACGTAAACCCAAACCTGGATCAGAATCCAGGATACCCGGATTAACCAGATGACCAAACGAAAAGCATATTTATTGAATATTAATTAAATCTAAACTTGAACTACAATGATTGATTTTAACAACAAAACCAAAATTTACGGGATTAGGGCCCTGGTGCTGTCCCTAGGTGTACTTGTGATTTTTACCCTGAATTCATGCGGAGATGACGGGGAGGACAAAGGTCCGAATACTGATTTAACAGCATTAACAGCAGAAATATCAACCGTAGAGACTTTGCTTTCTTCATCCGTTGAGGGGAACGGTGTTGGAGAGTACTATAAGAATTCTAAGGAACCACTGGAAACGGCCTTGGCAGACGCTCAAACCGTAAGCAACAACGAGGCTGCAACTCAGGAAGAAATAGATGCCGCGTTGACCTCACTCGAAGATGCCAGATTTGCATTTGCAGCTCGAGAGATTGAAGATGCAGCATTGCAGTTTTCGGCCAATGGTTCCGAAAATGCTATTGCCGTGGAGCAAAGTAGCAATTCCGCGAGTATTTTCAATAGAGGCGAATTCACATTCGAAACCTGGGTCTACTACACGGATAAGCCGGGATTCTTTGGGCAAATGGCTTCTACCGAGTTTTATGCTGACGGTGTTTGGGGGTGGAATGTAAGAGTTGGAGATGGAGACGCGCTTGACTTTGCAATTGGGGATGCAGATGGAGAGAGTAGACTTCAACCGGATGTTACGGCTGTTCCCGGGGCTATTGTTCCTAGAAATGAGTGGGTTCATATAGCATGCACCTTTGATGGTACGACTATGAAATCTTACATCAATGGGAATGAAATAGGGTCACTAGATGCATCTGATAGAGACAGAATGGGTGAAGTAGCTGCTCAAGAAGGAGCTCAGCCTCTTACATTGGGTAATAGTGCGGGTTTTAAACAACCTGAGAGAAGGTTGGTCGGTAAAATGTTTGATGTGCGCTATTGGGGAGTGGCAAGGTCTGCAGCCGAAATCAAAGAAGACATGAATTTTATTATCGACGGGGATGAAACTGGCCTGATTGGCTACTGGCCTTTTGCCAAGCCTGCTACAACTGATTTGATCACCGACTGGGCTTCAGATACGGAAGGGGAGAACAATTTGTCCTTAGTAGATGGAGCTATCGTAAGCACTCGATAGTTTAATAAAACTTCACATTTCTTCATACATGTATAACGCCGCACATCATTGTGCGGCCTTGTACACTATTGCCCAAATTTTTAAAGACTGGTTCAGACCTGCGCGGAAATGTGTAGAAAAATTCTTCAAGAACCATTTGAAAATCTACTAATGAAAAATAGGATGATACTCTTAAAATTTATTTTAATACTGCTTCCCCTTATGGGTTGCAAAGAAGAATCTAACCTGGATCCTGATGAAAACGAACCTAAACAACCGGTGCCTCCTTCCTGGATATCTCGGGCTGATTCCTCATTCAATTCTCTGAACCTAATTTATTGGAACGCGGAAAAAGGTGTTTATAATACGGATAATAAAAAGAACCTGAATACTCAGCACTACTGGTGGCAGGCCAATGCGCTGGACGCCGTGGTGGATGCTGCCGTCAGGGCCAAGAGCCTATCAACAATTAATCAGATGAACGAAATGATTTCTGGTATAAAAAACAATATCAGTTCACTTCGAAACAATGATTTCTTTGACGATCGCGAATGGATGGCACTGTCCATTTTAAGAGCTTATGAGCTTACAGAAAATGAAGAATACCTCAACGATGTTAAGGGACTTTGGGAAGATATCAAACTTGGATGGAATGATAATCACGGTGGAGGAATCGCATGGAATGAAAACCAACTGGATTATAAAAATGCCCCTTCGAATGGTCCAGCAGCAATTTTGGCCTTTAGGCTTCATAAAATTACCGGATCAGCTGCTGACCTTGATTTCGGAAAACAGATTCTGGATTGGCAAGAATCAAAGCTCGTTGATCCTGTTACCGGAATTGTATGGGATGGCATTGGTCGTCAGGGAGGAACTGAGATAGACGGAGACAACAGTACCGAAGATTTTTGGCGTTTCACCTATAACCAAGGAACATATGCCGGCGCTCTTGCTGAGCTCTATACCATCACAAAGGATCGCCAATTGTTGGTTAAAGCATTAAAGACGTTCTCCGCTACAGAATCACTTTTATCAAGCTCTGCAGGCATCATCCGCCCGGAGGGCGATGGAGATGGGGGATTGTTCAAAGGGATTATGATGCGTTATTTTGGTGTGCTGGCTCTTTCTGAAGGGTTAAGTGATGGAGAGCGAAGGAATGTAATTGATTACTTGGTTGATAATGGGGAAAGTGCCTGGGATAAGGCAAAAAACCCTGCCTATCCGTTTTTGTTCAATCATGATTGGAGGGTCAGCCCACCTATAAATGGTCAGGGGCAAGTTTCATCTTCTGTGGACCTCACAGTGGCTCTGAGCGGTGTGTTCTTAATGGAGACACTTGCAGTTCTTGAAAACGAAGGACTTCTCAAAACTTTATAACTCAACAATAACATTTGATAAAATGAATAGAAGAAAGTTTATTCAAACCAATACCCTTTCTCTGATTGGGGTAGGCACGTTATTGTCTGGAATGAGTTTCCCAGTGCCTTTAGGGGATAAGAGTTACACCTCTAACCGCCCTCCAAAGTCAAAACGAAACTTTGTCAGCAAAGCTGTTGAAGAAACTATAGGCGCAGTGAAAAAGGGTATTGACAACCCAAAACTGGCTTGGATGTTTGAAAACTGTTTTCCCAATACACTGGATACCACCGTTCAGTACGAAGAGCAAGGTGGGTTGCCAGATACATTTGTTATTACAGGAGATATACCAGCTATGTGGTTAAGGGATAGTACGGCCCAGGTATGGCCGTACTTACCTTTGATAAACAAAGACGACAAGCTTCGGAAGCTAATTGCGGGAGTTGTGCGGCGGCAAACCAAATGTGTACTGATAGATCCGTATGCCAACGCATTCAACAAGGAAGCTACCGGAGGGCATTGGCAGAGTGATGATACAGAAATGAAGCTGGAGCTGCATGAGCGAAAGTGGGAGGTGGATTCTTTGTGTTACACCATTAGACTGGCCTACCACTATTGGAAGACCTCAGGAGATACCTCTGTCTTTACTTCAGAGTGGCAAGAGGCCATGAAACTGGTACTTAAAACATTTAAGGAGCAACAACGAAAAGGAGGGGATGGTCCTTACAAATTCATGCGCGAAACGCCCATACAAACCGACACCATGCCAGGTAGAGGTTTTGGAAACCCGGTAGTCCCCGTTGGCTTGATTGCATCGGCTTTCAGACCGTCTGATGATGCTACTACATATCTTTTTCTGGTACCATCCAATTTCTTTGCCGTGGTAAGTTTGCGACAGGTGGCTGAGATCGCTACCGAAGTATTAGGTGATGGATCACTTGCCAGGGAGTGTATAGCCTTAGCCGATGAGGTAGAGGCGGCACTCAAGGAATATGCTATTGTAGAACATTTGGGTTATGGAAATATTTATCCTTTCGAGGTAGATGGATTTGGAAACAAGCTATTTATGGATGATGCCAATGTGCCCAGCCTTTTAGCACTTCCATATTTAGGGTGTGTATCTGAGAACGATCCCATCTATCAGAACACCAGAGATTTTGTCTGGAGCAAGGACAATCCATTCTTCTTCGAGGGAAAGGCTGCATCAGGTATTGGAGGTCCCCATGTGGGTATGGATATGGTTTGGCCTATGTCCATTATTATGAAAGCCCTGACTAGTGAAAACGATGCGGAAATAACGGCTTGTATCAAAACCCTGATGGATACAGATGCAGAGACCGGGTTTATGCATGAATCCTTCCATAAAGATGATCCAAAGAAGTTTTCGAGAGAATGGTTTGCCTGGGCAAATACCCTGTTTGGTGAATTAATTCTCAAAACATTCAATGAAAGGCCTGAAGTGCTAAAGAGCATTTAATTTTTTTAAAACCAAACCCCTAATCCATGAAAACCAAACTAATTTTCACAATAGTAAGCTTGCTGAGCATGCTCAATTTAAGGAGCCAAAGCTATGAACAGTTGGCTGATTCGGCGCAGCAGGCTCTTGTTGACGATTACTCTTATACTGTTACGGGGGGCTACTTTTTTGATCAGAGTACGAGCCCGTCCAATACGTATTTTCATTATTGGTGGAATGGTTATGCATTAGAAGTCCTGGTAGATAGGTATGAAAGAGCTACTTCCGGGACACAACGAGACACTGCTGTAGAGCTCATGAAAGATTTGGTGAATGGGATGGAAACTGCCAATGAAACCTTCAACAACAACTATGGGCACTACAATAATTTTTATGATGATATGGAATGGTTAGCCATTTCCAGTTTTAGGGCGTTTGAAGCCATCAAAGGTACTCATCCGTCAGATTCTTCCTTATTTCTTGATGTTTCCACCACATTATTGGAGGATATCAAGACTGGGGAAAATGATATAATGGGAGGAGGTATTGCCTGGCGCAAATCACAAAGAGATTACAAGAACAATGCTGCCAATTCTCCCACTGTAATAGTGGCAGCCCGAAGGTATCAGTATTTGGGTGATGCTGAAGATATTGCGTTGGCTCGAAGACTCTATAGTTGGGTTAAAAGTAATCTGGTGGCAAGTTCGGGTCGCGTATATGATGGAGTGAACAGAGACCCCAAAAACGCACCCGGTGAAATTGATCTCTGGGAGTTCACTTATGGGCATGGGACATTTATAGGTGCTGCACTGGAAATGTACAGAGCTACAGACAGCACTCATTATTTGGATGATGCTATTCTTACCGCAGATTATGCCGTAGGGGAATCAAATAATCTGTTGAATGATGGGATTTATAAGAGTGAAGGAGCAAGTGGGGACGCTCCTTTGTTTAAGGGAATTTTGATAAGGTATTTAACTGAGCTTGCCATGGAAACATCCGTTTCGTCTATCAAGAGAGATACTTATAAGGCGATGGTTGCTGAGAATGCCAGTGCTCTTGTGAGTGGAGGGTTAAATCCGGTGAACTATCATACAGGACCATATTGGGGTGAATCTACCTGTGATGCGGTGCTTTCCGCTCAGCTGGCGGGAATTACACTATTAGAAATGGCCGTGAAACTTGGGTTGATCTCACATGATGATGGGTTTTTGATCCCTGGTGGAATTAATGCTGAAAATTATACCAGTGCAACTGGAGTTAGTGTTGAGGAAAATGGAGATGCAGACCCTTATTGTGGTATGAATATTACCAGTTTTGATGCTCCAGATGACATCAGCTACAAAGTTAGGGTAACCTCCACCGACACCTATTTAGTTCGGGTGAGAGCGGCGAGTGTCAATAGTGGACGTCAGCTCACTATCTCATCAAATGGAAATGCTCTGGCAACAATAGATATTGATAATACGGGTGATGCTCAGACCTATTCAACGGTGACTGGCATGATCAACCTAACTGCAGGCGTGGATACGCTTTTAACATTGTCAGCACCAAATGGTAGTTTCAATCTCAATTGGATTCGCTTTGAAAATCCATTGGTGTTAACCTCAGAAAAGATAGAGGCTGAGAATTTTGTGGAGATGTCGGGAGTGGGAACATCAGGAACCTCTGACTTTGGTGGTGGGGAAACGGTTGATGCGGTAGGATCAGGTGATTGGATGGAATATTACGTGGATGTGAAAAAATCAAGAGAATACAATTTTTTGGTTCGCGCATCACGTCAGCCAGTAGGAAGTGATACGCTCCAATTGAAAAGTGGTGCTACCCTGATACAGGAAATTGCCATCCCCTCCACAGGAGGTTGGGAAAACTGGGCCACCCAAAGTACTACAGCTACTTTAACCGCAGGAGCTCAAATACTCAGGTTGGAGTCGAAACATGGAAACGCCAATATCAATTGGTTCAAACTGGATAGTATAAAAAGTGTGGTCAGCGGCCAAATTGAAGCGGAAGATTACCAATCTATGAGTGGAGTAGTTACTGAAACTACAACAGATACAGGTGGTGGGCAAAATGTAGGCGGCATTGATGCTGGGGAATGGATGGACTATGAGCTAAGCGTTGAATCAGATGGGTGGTATAAGCTAGATGCGAGGATCGCGAGTATTTATGCAGGGAGATCATTTCAATTGAAAAAGTCAGCTGATGTGCTGGCCACAGTGAATATTCCGAATACTGGAGGATGGCAAAATTTTCAAACGGAGACCGCCTATGTACAACTGACCGCAGGGGTTCAAACTTTGAGAATTCATGCAGTTGATGGCGGGTTCAATATCAACTGGTTTGAACTGACCTTCATTCCCAAATTTGTCAGAACGATTCAGGCAGAGGACTTTATATCCGCTCATGCTGGTGTAGGCACAGAAACGAACTGTGATATAGGTAGTGGACTCAGCCTGGCTGGAATTGACGCAAACGAATGGGCAGAATACTTGGTTTATGCCGATTCTACAACGGATTATATGTTTGTCGCGAGAGTGTCCAGTGAGTTGTCCGGAAAGTCTTTAACAGTCGAGGTTGATGGTACGCCAGTGGAAACGATAGATGTTCCGAACACCGGGAATTGGCAATTTTATGAATCGATTTCGACCATCTTGAATATTAGTGAAGGAGGTCATACGATTAGAATTTCTAGCAGCACAGGGGGATTCAATTTGAATTGGCTGAAATTTTTCCGAGCCTTCAGCCTCACCGATGCTCGACTTGAAGCAGAAAATGCCCATACAGAGCATAGTGAACAAAGTGGTACAGGCTGCCCAACTTTCAATGGTTCCAGTCCCTATCAAACGGAGATCTATGGTGAGGAATCAGAAGATAACCTCGGTACCAAGCAGCTATCGATGCAGACAGGCAGTTGGCTGGATTATTACGTATATGTACCCACCACTGCTACCTATTTGTTTTCGGCCAGGGTTTCCAGAGACAATGCACTTTCAGGCCAGGGTGTTTTACAACTGGTCGAAGATGGCAGTACACTTGTTACACTTACTATTGATGGCACAGGCACTTGGAGTGATTTTGTGACCCTATACGATCAAATATCCCTTTCCCAAGGGCCCCATCTTCTCAGGGTTAATGCTCAAACTGGAATTTTCAATTTGAATTGGATTCGTTTCGATAAAGCTGTTGTGGTTGGTGATTATGTGAAGATTGAGGCTGAAAACTCCAATAGCGAAGCGGGAGTGTTCGTGGATCAGAGAAGCGACAATGGAATAGTGTATACGAGTAATGATATAGGTGTCGGAGATCACATGGATTATTTTCTTGACATTGATAACGCGGGGCAATACCTATTTAAGGCCAGGGTCTCAAATAGTCACATTAGCAATGATGCCGAAATGATGATAAAAGATGCCAATTCTTCTACGCTTTACGATTCCATTTCAATTTCCAGTAATACTGGATGGCACGATCTTGATGCAGTGATTGATTTTCCTTCTGCAGGTAATACTATGCTTCAATTACTAGGCAATGAGGGCGAGTTTCATATGAATTGGTTTGAACTACTCTATGACATCACTGATGGGGGTGGCACCATTTCTGATGAGCATGACGACTCTCCTAGTGGGGAAGAAATTGATAAAGTCATTGATAATTCATCACTAACTAAATACCTGACAACTCATGCCGAAGGGTATATTGAGTATCAAACATCCGAAGGTCACCGGGTGACTACCTATTCCATAACATCCGCTAACGATGCTGAAGATAGGGATCCCAAAGACTGGAAACTGCAAGGGCACAATGGCACGAGCTGGGTAGACCTGGACACGCAAACAAATCAGGATTTTTCCGATCGCTATCAAAGAAGGTTTTTCTACATTGATAATGACAACAGCTACAAGCGTTATCGCTTGGATATTACTGCCAATAATGGGTCTTCACTACTCCAGCTCGCAGAATGGCAGTTATTTGGAGTTGAAGAGAGTTGTGTAAGTTGTCGGGAAACCCTTGAAGATCAAAAGGGCCACGTTGAGAAATTATCGCCAGCAGAGGTTCAGATTTATCCAAACCCGATCAGTGCTGGGGATCAACTCATAGTTCATACATACAAGGATGATGGTATCAGAGAAATTGAATTGATTGACCTGAGTGGTCAGCAAATACAACGGTCATCCTATCATGAACTACCAAATGACGTTGAAGTGAGTATTGGTCGCTCTGTCAAAGGAATTTACCTATTGAAGGTCAGTGCAACCAATGGAACTTTTGTCACCAGAGTTATCATCCGATAACCTCTTTTGGAAGCAGACACCATTTGAAATATATGATTCAGTGGAAAACTGCTTCTAAATGCTAAGTTGAGTGACAAGGATAAAATCGAGGCGAACTCGTTGAAGTCAGGTATTTATATTTTGAGATTTCACACCGGACAAGGCGTAATCACTTTTAAACGAATCAAGTAGTCTGAGAGCACATATGACTAATCTATTTGTAGGAAATAGTTATGTCCTTGGTATGGATATCGGGGGCTCACATGTAACCGCCGGATTGGTGGATTTGGACAATGGGTTAATTGTTCAGGATACTCTCCGAAGAGTGGAATTGGATTCACAAGGATCAACTGAAGAGATACTGAATGTTTGGCGAGGTATAGTCGAGTCTTGTTATAGTGATTATAATGATATGTCCAAACATATCGGATTGGCTATGCCTGGTCCATGTGATTATGAGCGCGGCATTTGCCACATAGATGGCTTGTCGAAATACTCCAATTTGTATGGATTAAATGTCTGTGAGACGCTAGCTCATGCTTTGAGTATCCCTGAGGAAAACATTCAGATGACCAATGATGCTGCTTGTTTTCTTCAAGGCGAATTGGACATGGGAGTTGGTCGGAAATATCAACATCCGATTGGTATAACGCTTGGAACTGGATGCGGGACCGCAAAAATCAGGCATGGAGTGGGTGTAGATGGGGAGCTATGGCAATACCCATTCAATGATGGAATAGTTGAAGATTTTATTTCCACGAAATGGTTTAAGCGAAGATACTCGGAGCTGACCGGCCAGGAGATTTCTGGAGTAAAGGAACTCACAGAAATGAGCAATAGTGAACCGTCAATAAGATCAGTATTTAAGGAGTTCGGTTTTAACCTCGCAAAATTGATTGGCTTGTTTGTGTCCGAAGAAAACCCTGACGCGATCATCCTGGGAGGGAATATGTTAAAAGCGCAACATATTTTCTTGCCTAAGGTGCAAGCGGAACTCACCAAAACCGGAATAAAGGAGCCAATCCACCTATCTACCCTTGGAGAAAGTGCAGCAATTCTAGGAGCTGCCTCGGCATATGTCAAAAAGAAAATGAATCTGAAAAGTAAAATAGCATGAGTAAAAAGCTGATTATGGCCTCTCTAACCGCTTCTTTAGCGGGTTTTTTGTTTGGATTTGATACGGTGGTTATCTCTGGAGCTAACCTCCCTCTCAAAGAGTTGTGGAATACCTCAGAGTGGTTTCATGGCACTTTTATCATGTCTATGGCGCTGTGGGGCACTGTGGTGGGGGCTATGCTGGCAGGTATTCCTACCGATAGGCTTGGCAGAAAGACCACATTGATCTGGGTTGGTGTTCTGTATTTTGTGTCAGCTCTCGGCAGTGGTTTAGCATTAGACCCTTATTGGTTCTCATTTTTTCGCTTCATTGGAGGATTAGGAGTGGGGGTGTCTTCTATTGCCGTTCCTACTTATATCTCGGAGATATCTTCAGCCAGTAACAGGGGTCGTTTGGGTATTCTTTATCAGTTCAATCTCGTATTTGGAATCCTAATAGCATTCATCTCTAACTACCTTCTTCAGGGTGTAGGAGGAGATAACGATTGGCGCTGGATGTTGGGAATAGAGGCATTACCCGCATTCATCTACACATTAATGGTGCTGGGTTTACCCAAAAGCCCAAGATGGTTGATTACTCATCGGAACGATTATGTTGGTGCCGAAAAGGTGCTCAAGGAGTTGTCTTCGTCTGAGGCAGAAGCTTCTGCTATGCTAAAGGCCATAGAAGAGGATCACCGTAAAACAAAAGATGATAAATCTTCAGTATTCTCAGCAAAGTACAAACGTTCGTTAATACTGGCTTTTCTGATTGCTTTTTTCAACCAGCTGTCTGGGATCAACTTTATTCTTTACTATGCTCCGGAGATTCTGCAGAAGGCAGGATTTGGCTCATCCGATTCACTGTTAAGTTCGATCTCAATCGGTATCGTGAATTTGGCTTTCACTTTTGTGGGGATGGTGTTGATCGACAAAGCAGGAAGAAAGCAACTGATGTATATTGGCTCTATCGGCTATATCACTAGCCTGTTCATGGTGGCTTATGGGTTTTATGTCGAGTCCAGTGCCCTATTCAAGCTCATATTCATTTTGACTTTCATTGCCTCCCATGCCATTGGCCAGGGATCTGTGATCTGGATATTTATATCTGAAATATTTCCTAATAGGGTGCGAGCCTACGGTCAGGCTTGGGGCAGTGGCACACACTGGGTATTTGCAGCTTTGATCACACTTTTTGGGGCAGTATTGATCAATACATTTGCGCCGTGGGTGGCATTTGTGTTTTTCGGATGCTTTATGGTCCTACAGTTGCTCTACACCCATTTTATGATGCCAGAAACAAAAGGAAAAAGTCTGGAAGATTTGGAAGATTTGTTATCAAAATAAAAGGTGAAGAGGGTGAATGTTTTCTGAATCAATATTTTCAAAAAGACTGATTTATCAGGAAATAATTCGCTCGAGAATATTCCCCACGAAGTACGAAAGCGTGGCTGCGGCACCTCCAAGGAGGAGTGTTTCCAGAATGCTTTGGAGCTTTGGCGTATTGGTGACGATGCTTTTCAGATAGCCTATACCTAAAAAACAAACGCCTGTGAGCAGGCTGGAAATCAGAAACAGATCGGCAGATATGGGCTGAATGTAATCACCTACATAAATGATCAGTGGGATGAATCCCAGACTGATAAAAGAGATAAAGGTCACAAAGCCCATAGCCAGAGGGGATTTGGTTTCTTCGGCCATTTCTAGTTCTTCTTTCATCATCACATCTACCCACCGGTCCTTGTCGGCGGTGATGGTTGCCACCACTTGATCCAGCAGGTCTCCTTCAAACCCCTTCGCAGCGTAGATTTCCCTGATTTCTTCTCTTTCTTTTCCAGGCATGTGATCCACCTCCCAGTATTCTATTTGCTTGTGCTTATGATAGTTTTGCTGCTCTGATTTGGTAGATAGGTAACTACCCACAGACATGGCAAACCCATCGGCAATGAGGTTGGCAAACCCAAGAATGATCACCACGGCACTGTCCAGACCAGCTCCAGCTGAGCCGGCCACCACCGCAAAGGTGGTCACGCTACCATCTATGGCGCCGTAAACAAATTCGCCCAGGTAGTCTTGAAATTTGGAGAGAAAGTGCTTTTCACCATGAATATGAGCTTCCCTATGATGCTTTGCAGCTTCTTTATTCATGAGGTATGCTTGTGTTGAAAGATTGTTTTGAACAAAAAAACCTAGTTGGTTTCTTCCTCGGCTTCCTTATCGAAGTAGAGGGCTTCTGTACAGCCGGTTTCGTCATTCTTACCGCTGATGTTCATGGTGCTTACTGTCAGGGCAAGTTTGAAGCTTGTGCATTCGGGACCATCTTCTGTTTCCACACACATAGTCAGCTTAGACTCACCCACAGAATAGGTTCCCACTTCCGACATCAGGATGCCATCCTCAATGAACTCTTTGATGTAGTTCATACCAGTGGAGTCGCTGGAGAAGATATACTTGGTACAGTTGTCATCAGTGCATTCATACGACTGGAGTCCATTGAGTTCAGCGTCATCGCAGTTAGACTGAGACGTGGCATTGAGCAGCCATGTGCCCACTATGTTGGTCTTATTTTCTTTTTGAATATCTTCCTTTTTACATCCCAGAACAAAACATAGCGGGAGTAACAAAATGATCAGGTTTGACTGTATAGCTTTCATTGCGATTCTTTTGAGTAAAGTTATCCACTTTTGATCACACCTGAAAAGGAGATTTGATGGGGCATCGAAACTCTTCAGTTAAGTTCGTTCAAAGCACTGAAAGCACTGTGATAAGGGTACAGTTTCCTGTCGGAGATTATGTCAGATGGGTAGTATGATTGTGGATGGAAATTACCCTGGGTATCGTGTTGCTCGGATAAAGATAAAAAGCTATATTACTGATCATCAGTATATAGCTTTTATCGTGATTCTGTATGTGAAAATAGAGTAGCGAGGGGGGGAATCGAACCCCCGACCTCCGGGTTATGAATCCGACGCTCTAACCATCTGAGCTACCTCGCCGTTGGAAAAGGAGTGCAAATGTAAAAAGTTTTCTTTTTTATCATAGCATATTGCTGATTTCAATTTTTTTTTTACCTTATCCAAAAATTAATCATCCATGCCGAAAGAAAAATTTGTTGGCGAGTACCCGATTAACGCATCCAAAAAAATGCTCTATCCTTACTTCAGCACGGCTTCTGGTCTGGCGCAGTGGTTTGCAGATGATGTGAATATTGATGAGGATAAAATCTATACTTTTTTGTGGGATGGAGATGAAAACAAAGCGAAGATGGTCTCCAGCAGAACCAACTCTCATGTACGCTTTGAATTTATAGAAGAGGATGGGGATGAAGACGACCCCACTTATGTTGAATTCAAACTCGATATGAATGAGCTGACACAGGAAGTGTTCATTCGGGTGACAGACTACAGCGATATAGATCAGGAAGAAGTGAATGATCTATATGAGAGCCTGATCAGTGACCTCAAGGAAATTGTTGGAGGGTAACTATCTATCCAGACCATGCGTATGCCCTTTGAGTTTTCTTAAGCATATTTGCGGGGTTTTATGCGCAGGCTAGATACATTAATCATTAAATCATTTGTAGGTCCCTTTATCCTCACTACTGTGGTGGCCACATTCGTGCTGCTCATCCAGTACATGATGAAGTACTTCGATGATTTTGTGGGTAAAGACCTGGGTGCAGAGGTCTTTGCGGAGCTGCTTTTCTACTTTAGCCTGAATATGCTTCAGGTGGCCCTCCCATTGGGTGTTCTGGTGTCTTCACTCATGACCTTCGGAAACCTTGGAGAAAATTTTGAACTCACAGCGATCAAGAGTGCCGGGATTTCACTGGTCAGAGCCCTTCGGCCGATTTTCTTTTTTGTCATTGTACTCACCTTCGCCGCATTCGAGTTCAATAACTACATAGTGCCTGCTGCTAACCTTAAGGCCTACAGCCTACTCTACGATATCAAACACAAGAAGCCTGCTTTGGATATCAAGGAAGGGGTTTTTTACAACGGGATACCCGATTACAGCATCAAGGCACAGGAGAAGTTTCCGGATAACAAGACGATGAAGAATGTGCTCATCTATGATCACACCAGTGGGATCGGAAACAATCGGGTAATTCTGGCAGATTCCAGCAAGATGTTCATGATTTACAATGATAAATACCTGAAGCTGGAGCTTTATAATGGAAATTATTATAGCGAGGAGCCTAAGGCCCGGGAGCCGGTCGATCAGTTTTACCGCACCAATTTCGCACGTATGGACATGGTGTTCAACCTGTCTTCATTTGATCTGAAACGAACCAAGGAAGAGCTTTTTCAGAACAATCGGCAAATGAAGAACATTGCCGAACTCACAGAAGATATGGATTCGCTGGCCTACTCTATCTATGAGGCCAAGCATGGTTTTTTTGCCAATGCCAAGGGTTTTTTCTCTTACCACCTGGATTCATTAGAGATTAACATGGAAAAGGTAGCCAAAAAGAGTAAGGCTCAGCAGGTCATGGAAGAGTCAGTAAGGAGCCCTATGGAAGATGATAAAGCTGATGGTGAATCTGTTGTGGTGTCACCAGAAGCTGAGCCGGATAGTATGAAAGCAGCCATGCTAGCCTATGTGGAGAGGAATCACCCAAAAGAGATGACCGAGGATTCCTTGCCCAAGCCTAAGGTTAAGCGACCGATGATCAAAGAGGGTATGGGCGCTAAGCCTGTCAAGACACTGGAGAAGCCGGATGGCGGATTGATTGCAGCCAATACAGGCATCCAGAGAAAACAGCCTCGTCCGGATGGTCCTGGCTCCATTACCCAAAAGGAGCAAGTCCTGCTGGATACCCTTGGTTGGGACTATCTGAATGCTAAGGTGGAGGGTAAGAGTGCGGATGTATTGCAAACAGCCAGAAATCAGGCTCAGAATGTGAAGATCAACCTGTCCTCTGTGGCATCCCGGGTGGACAACCTGAGTCGTGACTACAGAAAATTTGTAATAGAAAAATACAAGAAATACAGTCAGGCATTTGCCTGTGTGGTGATGTTTTTGATAGGAGCGCCATTGGGATCTATTATTAAGAAAGGGGGGCTTGGTGTACCGGTCATTGTGTCCATTATCTTTTTCCTGATTTATTACATCATAGGCATTATCTGTGAAAAATCTGCCAAAGAAGGGGTGATGGACCCGGTTTTGGCGGTTTGGGTGGCGGATTTGGCTCTCCTGCCGGTAGGTTTGTTCTTTTTACGACAAGCCAGAGTAGATGCCAAGCTTTTTGATACAGATTTTTATCTGGTATGGTTTGACCAATTAAAACAGCGGCTCAAGAAAAGTTAAGCAGTAATTATTGCTTTTCAGCCTAAAGCCCCCTAGATTTGCGCTTTGATTTAAGGAGACAAACAAGAGAACAACAAATAATGTATTTAACGAAGGAAAAGAAGGAAGAATTCTTCACTAAACACGGAAAAGGTACAGAGGACACTGGTTCTTCTGAAGGTCAGATCGCACTTTTCACCTTCCGTATCAACCACCTCACCGAGCATCTAAAGCAAAACAAGCAAGACCACTCTACCCGATTGGGATTGATGAAACTAGTCGGTAAGAGAAGGAGATTGCTGGATTACCTTTACAAAAAGGATATCGAGCGATACAGAAGCATTATCGCGGAGTTGAAAATCCGAAAGTAATTATAAGACACTATTTAAGGGGGAATTCAACTCAGGATTCCCTTTTTTTATCTTCGGCGCCTGAAAGAAAACAGTAAAAAGATGGGGCTCCAGGATATCATTATTAACAACATTCAAATATGAAGCCTCAATACACGGTTAAAAAATTTGCGTTGGCAGATGGCAGAGAGATCTCCATCGAAACAGGCCGCCTGGCCAAACAAGCTGACGGTTCAGTAGTGGTGAGAATGGGTGATGCCATGATCCTCGCCACAGTAGTATCCAAAAAAGAAGCGGGAGAGGGCGTTGACTTCCTTCCGTTATCAGTTGATTATCAGGAAAAATTTGCAGCAGCAGGAAAGATCCCTGGGGGGTTTTTGAAGCGTGAAAGCAGACTCTCTGATTACGAGGTGTTGATTTGTCGTTTGGTGGACAGAGCGTTAAGACCTCTTTTCCCATCTACCTATCACGCAGACACTCAGGTAATGCTCTCATTGATCTCCGCAGATCCGGAGGTAATGCCGGATGCACTGGCAGCCTTGGCAGCCTCAGCCGCACTTGCGGTATCAGATATTCCATTCGATGGTCCTATCTCAGAAGCACGGGTGATTAAGCTCGGTGATGAATTTCTAGTGAATCCAACACCAGCACAGATGGCTGAAGCTTCTCTCGACCTCATTGTGGCGGGTTCTGCAGATAACATCATGATGGTGGAAGGCGAGTCTAAAGAGGTGAGCGAAGAGGATATGCTCGAAGGGATCAAGGTGGCACATGAAGCCATTAAGATTCAGTGTCAGGCACAAGTAGAGCTTGCAGCTGAAGTGGGAGCTACCGTGAAGCGTGAGTTTGATCATGAGCCTTCAGATGCTGAGTTGGAAGCCAAGATCAGAGCACATTGCTATGATGCTTGCTACGAAATCGCTAAGAAAGGTTCTGCCAACAAAACAGAAAGATCAGAAGGGTTTGATGCGATTAAAGAGTCGTTCCTGGCCACCTATACTGAAGAAGAAAGAGAAGAGCTTAACAGCTTTCTGGTAAAAAAATATTTCCACGACGTGCAGAAAGACGCAGTAAGAAACTGCGTACTAGATACTAAAAAGCGTCTGGATGGAAGAGATCTGGATCAGATCAGACCGATTTGGAGTGAAGTGGACTGTCTCCCTTCTGCGCACGGATCGGCTATCTTCACCAGAGGTGAAACACAATCATTGACCACCGTGACGCTCGGTTCCAAAATGGATGAGCAGATGATCGACGGTGCCATGATCTCTGGTTACAACAAATTTATTCTTCATTACAATTTCCCAGGTTTTTCTACAGGTGAAGTAAGACCCAACAGAGGACCGGGTAGAAGAGAAGTAGGTCACGGTAACCTTGCCATGAGGGCATTGAAGCCGATGATCCCTACAGAAGACAATCCTTATACCATTCGTATTGTTTCAGACATCCTGGAGTCAAACGGATCATCGTCTATGGCTACCGTTTGTGCGGGAGCATTGGCCTTGATGGATGCCGGTATTAAGATCAAGAGCCCTGTTTCAGGTATCGCCATGGGAATGATCTCTGATAGCGCTACAGGAAGGTATGCAGTACTTTCTGATATTCTTGGAGACGAAGATCACCTTGGTGACATGGACTTCAAAGTGACCGGAACAGAAAAAGGAATCACAGCTTGTCAGATGGACATCAAGATTGACGGATTGTCATATGATGTGTTGAAAGAAGCACTTTCTCAGGCCAACAGAGGTCGTCTTCATATTCTGAACGAAATGAAGAAAACCATTTCTGAGCCTAGAGCCGAAATGAAAGAAAACGCACCACGTCTGGTACAGTTGGTGATCGAGCGTGATATGATCGGTGCGGTGATCGGGCCTGGTGGAAAGATTATTCAGGAAATCCAGAGAGAATCTGGTGCTACTGTAAATATTGAAGAAACTGACAAGGGAGGTCTTGTGAGTGTATTCGCTGCAGACAAAGGAGCCTTAGACAACGCTCTGTCACGCATCAAGGCCATCGTACAGGTGCCTGAAGTGGGAGAGATCTATGAAGGTAAAGTAAAAGCCATCATGCCATTTGGTGCTTTCGTTGAGGTATTGCCTGGTAAAGACGGCTTGCTACATATTTCAGAGATCAAGTGGGATCGGGTAGATAATGTAGAGGACGTTCTGGAAGTAGGTGAAGAGATCAAAGTGAAACTCATCGAGATCGACAAGAAAACCGGTAAATATCGGTTGTCAAGAAAAGTTTTACTACCTAAGCCGGAAAGAAAAGAGAAAGCTGATTAAATTTAGTGGTGATAATACTGGCTGCACATCTTGTGCAGCTTAATTAACACCGCCAAATGAGACAACTGAAAATTAGCAAGCAAATTACGAATCGGGAGAGTCAATCTCTCGATAAGTATTTGCAGGAAATCGGAAGAGTTGAGTTAATCACCGCCGATGAGGAAGTAATACTAGCCAAAAAAATAAAAGAAGGTGACCAGCTGGCGCTGGAGAGGCTTACCAAAGCCAATCTACGTTTTGTTGTGTCTGTGGCTAAACAATATCAAAATCAAGGACTTACACTGGGGGATTTGATCAATGAGGGAAACCTCGGTCTGATCAAAGCTGCTCAACGCTTCGATGAGACCAGAGGCTTTAAGTTCATCTCCTATGCCGTTTGGTGGATCAGACAATCCATTTTGCAAGCCCTTGCTGAGCAGTCCAGGATCGTCAGACTTCCACTCAATAGGGTAGGTTCACTCAATAAAATCTCCAAGACCTTTTCATTTCTGGAACAAAAGTTTGAAAGAGAACCTTCAGCTGACGAAATGGCAGAAGTGTTGGAGATGACAGAAGGTGAAGTGCTGGACACCATGAAGATTTCTGGAAGGCACATTTCTATGGATGCACCCTTTGCCAACGGTGAAGAGAGCAGTTTACTGGATGTGCTGGAGGATGTGGGCGAGGATACTCCCGACAGTAGCTTACTGACCGATTCATTGAGAAGAGAAATACAGCGGGCTTTATCCACCCTTACTCAGCGTGAGGCGGATGTGGTGGCTTTTTACTTTGGACTCAATGAACAGCATGCGCTTACCCTGGAGGAAATCGGGGAGAGGTTTAACCTCACGCGGGAGCGTGTGAGACAGATTAAAGAAAAAGCAATAAGAAGATTACGTCACGCTTCGAGAAGTAGGTCATTGAAAACTTTTCTTGGATAGTAGCCAAAATGACATTTCGTTACATTATGGCGTTTTCTTTGTTACAATAACTTTGCATCGTCGTTGTAATAGAAAATTGAAACATATTCGTAAAAATGACTAAAGAAAGAGTAAAAGTATTGATCATAGGTTCCGGTCCTGCAGGTTTTACAGCTGCGATTTATGCAGCACGTGCGGGTATGAAGCCCGTGCTTTACCAGGGCGGTCAACCTGGCGGTCAGCTGACCATCACCACTGACGTAGAAAACTACCCTGGATATCCTGAGGGAATCATGGGGCCACAGATGATGGTGGATTTTCAAAAGCAAGCCGAACGCTTTGGGACAGACATCCGCAGCGGTATGATCACGGCGGTTGACTTTTCAGGATGGCCACACAGTGTTACCGTGGATAACAAGACAGAGATCGAAGCGGAGGCAGTGATCATTTCTACCGGAGCATCTGCCAAGTGGTTGGGACTGGAGAGTGAGCAGCGATTGAATGGAAGAGGTGTTTCTGCCTGTGCGGTATGTGATGGATTCTTTTTCAGAGGTCAGGATGTAGCCATCGTGGGTGGTGGGGATACTGCCGCTGAGGAAGCTACTTACCTGTCGAAGCTGGTAAATAAGGTATACATGCTGGTGAGAAGAGATGAGATGCGCGCCAGTAAAATCATGCAGCAGCGTGTGCTGAACGCACCAAACATAGAAGTGCTCTGGAACTCTGAAACCGATGAGGTGTTGGGAGAAGAAGAAGTAACAGGCCTGCGTATCAAGGACACTGTGACAGGAGAGAAAAGAGAGATTGAGGTACAAGGCTTCTTCGTGGCCATTGGTCACAAACCTAATACAGATGTTTTCAAAGAATTTCTGGACATGGATAGTGCAGGGTATATTAAAACCATCCCGGGTACGTCCAAGACCAATATTCCTGGAGTATTTGCCACAGGTGATGCTCAGGATAAGATTTACAGACAGGCAGTGACTGCAGCTGGTAGCGGATGTATGGGCGCATTGGATGCAGAGAAGTTTATCGCTGAGAAAGAGGTAGAGCTTCAGGAAGCGGCATTGTAATTTTGGAGGATAGAATTAACCATATGGTCCCGACTATGTCGGGACTTTTTTTGTTATGAAAATAAATATACTAGCCTTTGCTGCTCATCCTGATGATGTGGAACTGTGCTGCGCCGGCACGCTTATCGTTCATCAGATGCGGGGCTTTACTACCGGTATTATAGACCTTACCCAGGGAGAAATGGGCACCAGAGGTACTGCCGAGCAGCGACTACAAGAGGCCAAAAGAGCAGGTGAAATCATGAAAGTCTCTGTACGCGAGAACCTTGGATTTGCAGACTCTTTCTTCACCAACGATACTGAGCATCAGCTGAAGATCGTTCAGAAAATCAGAGAATTTCAACCGGATATCGTGCTGACGAACGCGCTCTATGACCGCCACCCGGATCACGGACGCGCAGCGACCATGGTAGAAGAGGCCTGTTTCAAAGCGGGATTGAAGAAGGTAGAAACCCTGGATGCGGAAGGAAACCCACAGAAGGCCTGGAGGCCAAAGAAGATCTATTTTTGTGTACAGAGCGTCTCCTTGACACCCGATTTTCTGGTGGATATTTCGGATGCGCAAGAACTCAAAATGGAGGCAGTTCGGGCCTATAAGTCGCAGTTTTTTGACCCTAATAGTCAGGAACCCCAGACCTACATTTCAAAACCAGAGTTTATGCAGATGATCGAAGCGAGAGCTTTGGAATATGGTCACCGCATAGGTGTGAAATATGCAGAGGGCTTTATGACGAAACAGTCCCTTGGAGTGAAAGACCTCTATCACCTGATGTAAAAGGTATTTGCCCTGTCATACTCACGCATTCTCAGGAGCTGGGCCAGCTGATCTTTTTCTGCTAGCAGAAGCTCAGGAAGCTGTAACGAGAGCCACTGCATAGCAGAATGCAAGGGGACACTGGCGTAAAAGTGATCTCGGGCAAAGTGGACATACTTAAGGACTCTGAAGGCATCCCACCATTGATAATACCTATCCAGAAAGTTGCTGTAGCTGCCAGACTGATCAAGGATTTGGTATAATGCTTCTTCGAAATTGTTTTCAAGATAGAAAGCCCTTAGGCAGGGAGAAACCTCTGAAATATCGAATATTCGTGTGGTATAAAGGTCTTTTAGATCCTTGTTTATAGGTCTAAGCTGTTCAAATATATCGGGGTGATAGACGGAGTAGTCATCGGCTTCATCTTCCAGGTATTTACCAATGGCATGTCCGGTGCCAAAGGGCACCCGATCAGATACCCTGTCAGAGGGGTAGATCGTGGTTTGGTTGATTTCGCCAATTCCTTTGAGGGGAATGGTCTTATGGATAAAATAGAAGTCTTCACCAGCCTTTCGGGTGTTCATTCCGCCTTGCTTCTGGTAGGCATAGGATCTCACCGTAATACATGATCCGAGTGTCTGAAGCGCATAGGGATACCCGCATACCCTTAGTGCATTGGTATAGTAGCGGAGATATAGTTCATAATTGAGGATGGCCTCATGATTGGGGCCGTGGAGCTCATGTTCGTAATGAACCAGCCCGAGGTTATTTTGAGGGTCCTGATAGAAACGCTCAATGGCCTGAAGGTAGTTATCATCGCAATGGCAGTCTGCATCGTAGCAGACGATGATTCCATCCACCTGACGATCTTCAAATACCCTGACCGCTTCGTCCATCCCGATTTTTCGCGCCAGACCCACGCCAGCTTTTTTTGGGAGGAGTTTCACATGCAATACATGCTGCTGAAAGGTTGGGATGACTTGCCGTATGGCCAGTAGGCACGCCTGGTTTTTTTGCTGAATTTCCAGAGAAGCGTTCTCCGATTCATTCACTATGATGAGCACCACCACTTCGAGTGTTGGAGGTGTACATCGATGTAAGGAGGCGAGCGCCTCGGGCAGGTGGTCTTCACAGAAAGCAGGGATCACAACGATCATCTGAGGGTTTCCGCTGACTTTGCCTGCAAGGCCAGTGGCTGGCCAGGCGTATCTTTTCAGATAAATGCTCTCTGCCTTCAAGGGGCCAATCGCTGTGTGGACCAATCTGAGTCTGATCGGGTGTAAAGAATACGGTCATGAAGGCGGCTGGCTCTTCCCTGCCAAAATTCGATGGAGTCAGGTACGATCTTGTAACCACCCCAGAAATCTGGAAGGGGAATTTTTCCATCCTTAAATTTCGCTTTCATTTCCTGCAGCTTCATTTCCAGAATGCTCCTGGAAGTGATCACCTCGCTCTGGTGAGAAACCCATGCACCCAGCTGACTACCCAGAGGTCTGCTTAGAAAATACTTCATGGATTGCGCGGTGCTTACTTTTTCGGCCCTGCCAGTGATGATAACCTGACGCTCCAGCTGGTACCATGGAAAAAGAATGCACACCTGAGGATTCTCCTCGATCTGGCGAGCTTTCCGACTTTTGTAGTTGGTGTAAAACACAAAACCATTCGGATCTATTGCTTTCAATAAAACGGTTCTTTGAGTGATGTGCCCACTCAGGTCGCTGGTACTCAGTACCATGGCATTGGGCTCGGTGACTTTACTTTTTTGAGCTTCGTCAAACCACTGCTGAAACTGGTCAAAGGGAGAGGCACAGACGCTATCCAAATCCAGTGAGGCCTTTGTGTATTCCTGTCTAAGTGATGCAAGATCCAGACTCATACTAAATTTACTGAGATACAGAATTAAGGTTCAAAATTGTTTTATTTGTTCTTAAACCAAAGTTACCAAGAAGGAGTGACGAAGAGGTGTCAAAATTTACTGATTTATAGTAAATCACCAGAAAAGCAGTGACGAATGAAACAGAGAATTGATCTGAAAGTAGAGAGTAGCCAGGAGTGGATTGACACAGTGGTGTCTGATTTTGATGAGTTTTTAAAGGATCATGCCAATTGTGAGCGCAAGGCTTCCGCCATGGCCATGAGTTTTGTGGCCAAATATCCAAATCGTGTGGAAATCATCCCGGAGCTTATCAATACCGCAGTGGAGGAGTTGGAACATTTTCGGTCGGTCTATGCCATTATGGAGGAGCGCGGAATAGAGCTCACCCATGAAATAGGGCAAGACATCTACGTGAAGCAGCTTTTGGATAAATGCCGTGACGGTCGCGAGGAGCGATTCATGGACCGGTTGCTGCTGGCATCTCTGGTAGAGACTCGGGGTGCAGAGCGATTCAGGATGGTGTATGAGGCCATGGACGATCCCGAACTAAGACGCTTCTATCAGGAACTTTGGGCTTCTGAAGCCAAGCACGGGGAAGTATTTGTGCGGATGGCCTTAAACTATTTTGAAGAAAAGGCGGTCTATAAAAGACTAGAGGAAATGACTGATTATGAAGCCGTTGTGCTTCAGAGTTTACCACTAAAACCTGCATTACACTGATGGACTACTTTGCAACAGACCAGATCATAGAACCAGAGCGAGGAGACTTGCTGATTTCAGAGCCCTATTTGCCAGATCCAAACTTTGAGCGCACGGTGATTTTACTTTGTGAGCATGACGAGAATGGATCCTTTGGCTTTGTGCTTAACAAACGTGCGCAGTCCAGGCTGGATGAGCTGATTGAGGAAGCGGAGGGGTTTAGCACCGATGTATTTGTGGGTGGACCAGTACAGCAAAATACCTTACATTTCTTACATAAATCTCCGGCCACTTTAAAAGGAGACAAGAAAGTGGTGGATGGTGTATATTGGGGCATTGACTTTGAAGGATTGCTGAGCTCGATAAATACCCGGCAGGTAGCTAAAGAGGAGTTAAAGTTCTTTGTAGGCTATTCTGGTTGGTCACCAGGGCAGCTGATGGACGAGCTAAAATCCAAATCATGGATAGTGTATAAAAAGGCTTCCCCGGAAGTGGTTTTTGAAATGAATCCGGATGACCTGTGGAGAGAGGCACTCAAGACAATGGGAGGGAAGTTTAGAGTAATCTCAAACTATCCTACCGACCCGAGACTGAATTAGTACGACGGATTTATTAAATTTATAGGTTGAAGCCAATATAGAAAGATTCCATCATGGAGGATAAGGAAAACAAATTGCCTGAAAATCTCGAGGATTTGCAGGATGGTGTTCAGGAAAACCCTGAATTGACTGACGAAAGCACAACCCCGGAAGACTCGGGCGAAACCAGCGAAGCTGAGCCGGAGAAAGCTCCCAAAGCAGAGGTGGAGGAAGCGCCTGTAGGTCAAGCGGCCGAGGTAGCCAAGACCGAGGAAACTCCAGCAGAGGAGGTGGTAGAAGAAAGCCCCAAGGAAGCGCCTGAACCTGTGGCAGAAGTAACTGCCAACGAGGATACACAGGATGATTCAGCGTCTGAAGATGATTCGCACGATGACGATGAGGATCATGGCGATGAAGATGATAAGCTGCTGGAATCGTTGCATTTTGATAATCCTACCAAGGATGAACTCCTGGCTGCCCTTAAAAAGGTTTCCGGCATAGAGAAAATGCGTGTGTTGGATAAGGCCCTCAAGGAGATCAAACCTCCTTTTGACCAGATCTATGAAAAAGAGAAAGAGGATGCCCTCAAAAACTTTGTAGAAGCAGGCAATGATGCTGCTGACTTTGTCTACAAAGGGGATGACACAGATGGGCAATTCTTTGAGCTATACAATCAACTAAGGAATAAGAAACAACGTTTCTTTTCTGAGCTTGAAAAATCCAAGGATGAGAACCTCAGGAAGAAAAATGAAATATTGGAGAAGTTGCGGGAGCTCGTGGATGGTGAAGAAAGCACCGCTTCGATCAATACACTGAAAGCACTCCAGGAGGAATGGAAAAAACTGGGTCAGGTGCCTGGCGCTCATGTGAAGAGCCTGTGGGCTAACTACAATGCGCTAATAGACAGGTTCTATGACAACAGAAGCATTTACTTTGAGCTGAAAGAACTCGACAGGAGGAAGAACCTGGAGGGTAAACTGGAGCTGTGCGCACGTGCGGAGGAGTTGATGAATCTGGAAAACATAAAAGAAGCCATCGTACAGCTCAATGAGCTCCACGAGGAGTTCAAACATATCGGACCGATCCCCAAGGAGGACCAGGAGCCTGTATGGCAGCGCTTCAAGGCCGCCTCTGATGAAATATATGCCAAGCGCAAGGAGTTTTTTGATGAACTCAAGCACGATCTGAACGAAAACGCTGATAAGAAGCAGGCGTTGGGTGATGAGGCGGCAGAGTTTGTGTCGTTTAATTCTGACAAGATTAGCGACTGGAACAAAAAGACCAAACAGCTGCTCGAACTTCAGAAAAAATGGGAAGCCATTGGCGGACTGCCTCGCGACCGAGCCAAACACATCAACAAACATTTCTGGGGTAATTTCAAAACCTTCTTTGCCAATAAAAATGCATTTTTCAAAACCCTGGAGACCCAGCGTGAGGAAAACTATAACAAGAAGAAAGAGCTGCTTGAGAAGGCAGAAGCCCTTAAAAATAGTGAAGAGTGGGACCAGACTGCCAACGAACTGAAAAAGCTCCAGAATGCCTGGCGTGACATTGGTCCTGTACCAGAGAAGTATCGCAACGAGGTGTATCAGAAGTTCAAGGCTGCATGTGATACCTTCTTTGAGCGGAAGCGTGCTCAGGGCAGTGTGCAAAACAAGGAGTTTGATCAAAACCTGAAAAAGAAGGAGGAGATCTGTGCCATGCTGGAGGCCTATATCAACGCAGATACCATAGAACTGGGTCAGGTATATGACCTGTTGGAGCGGTACTCAGAAATTGGTTTTGTGCCACGAAATGCCATCAAGAAGATACACGACAGGTATGACGACATCACTAACCGACTTGTGAGCCTTGAGGATCTTTCTGATAGTCAGCGGTCGGAATTGGAGACGCAGGTGCAGTTGAGCAAGCTGAAGAACAGCCCTCATGGTGGACAGAAAATTCAACGAAAAGAAGGAGCGATTAAACGTAAACTGTCTTCCCTGGAAAGTGATATAGCTACATGGAAAACCAATCTCGACTTTTTCGCGGATTCCAAGACGGCTGATAAACTGAAAGCAGATTTCAATGAAAAAATTGAAAAGGCTACTGCCGAAATGGAGGAATTGAAGAAGCAGCTACAAATGTTGAAGCAGATTTGATTTTTTTCTCTGTGAGGCTTTGTAATTCTTAAGAGGAATTATACATTTGCACTCGCTTTCAGAGAAAGCAAAACCAGATTTCACTGCGGCGCAGTAGATCAGGCCTCCTTAGCTCAGCTGGTAGAGCAACTGACTTGTAATCAGTAGGTCATTGGTTCGATCCCGATAGGAGGCTCTTGATAATCAAGCACTTACGTTAATCCGTAAGTGCTTTTTTATTTTAGATACATACAGGATACATACAAAGTGCTGGATATTCATTTCCTCTATCTTCCTGATTATCAATGATATGAAATAAAAAACCACTCCGTAAAGAAGTGGTTTTTAAGCGAGATTTAGGGCTTTTAGTTCTCCACTAGCCCAGCGACCTCATGAGACCCCAAATAGGCACTATTTGATACCTGGGCACCATCTGCGCTGATAAACGCCACGTACCCAATTACAGTGTCTCCAGCATAGTCATCAGGCAAAACCAGATCCTGCCCTCCTGCACTTCTTTGAGCGCCAGCAGTAGAGAAGATCACTTCTCCTTTGGACTCATTGTAAAGTAGCAACATAGACCGATCGGTGGCCAAGGCTGAACCTGATCCACTGTTATCATCCCAGGAGAATGAAGCAGTGCCAGCAACACTTACATCAAGTCCAGCATTCAAAGCTCCGGTAAGGGCACCACGGCTGACAAGAGCTGCGGCATAGTCCACAGTAAAGTCTGGTGCGATTCCGGCAATGGCATTCTTGAGAATGTAAGACATTGCGCTGTTGAACTCGGTTTTCTTGGATGCAAATCCTTTGTAACCTACTTTGATGAAATCCTTCATTGGTTGAAGGAACTGCAGAGCAGCGGTAAACTTGGTCCTTTGGTTCACTTGACCCTCGGTGCGGGGATTAGCCACGCTGGCAGGCTTGATTCGCATGTAATCAATTCCTTTCCAGTTGCCACCTACTACGTTCCCGACCTTGCCGGAAAAGCCCCCTAAGATTCCTTGGTTAATTACTCCCATGGTTCTAAACTTTTATGTGATTAAAAAGACTCGGACTTGGCACGGACTTAACACGGCTGAATCCTTGGTGCTAAACTACGTGGATGGCTTCCTTGAAGGGCAATAGGCGGTTGCGATAGCATTGAGACGCATTGCATTGCTCTGCGACCCTACCCCAATAATTATTTCCCAAAAGAAAAAAGAGAAAAAAAGAAAACTGATTATTTAGGAGGGCGAGGAATGGCGGACAAGGAGGAACGGAATAAATGAAGGGCTGTGCGTGGGCTTATGTTTATGCCGTAGTTCCTTGGCCGCTATCAGGGTTGGGATGTGTGGAGCTCTCCTAGTTTTGTATTCTTTTTTGAAATTTTAATCCTCATCAACCGTGATCAGGTGCTTGATGTTTTGAAATGTTGTTTCTCCAATACCGGAAGCCCTAGTGATTTCTGAAATCTGTGCGTATGGTCGGGCATTAATAATGGCCTGTGCTTTTGTTGCTCCAATGCCCGGTAATGATTGAAGTTGTGCCAGGGATGCCGTATTGATATTGATTTTGACGGCTGGTTCTCCTGCGGGATCTGACGATGAGCTTGAGCATGATTGTTCGTCTATATCATATTCGTAATTGCTATTTGGATTTGAAAAGTTCCAAAGGGATTTGTCTGAATAGGCCTCCAATTTATCTTCAATCACATCATCAAGCGCAGGAAAGAAATCAATACCTGAAAAGGCTTCCAGAAAGTCGATGGAGACCACATAGTTGATGAAAGGAACATCCTGTTTCTCATTAGGCAACAGGAATGCTATAGCTTTCTTTTCTGTGTCATCAAATCGAAGAAACACTTTGTAATAGTAGTTTGGGATCGATATTTTGTTGACCTCACCAATTGTACCACGTGTATTGTTGAGGACAGGGCCTGTCACCACGTATAGGCCATTATTTCTGAATGCCATGTTACGTTCAAGTTTTTCCAGGAATGACCATTTTTGTTGGTTGAATTGCCAATGCTGAGGAGACATGTTGGACATGTAAAAAGTCTCACTCATGGCAGTACAGTCAAACTGCATTTGTCGGCATGGCAATAGATGGCCAGCATCGTAATCCGGGGCTGTACCATAGTCGGCATAAGATGCCGAACCAGTTGAAATAGATGGATCATCTTTAAAAGAGTCTTTCCTTTTGTAGACCTTCTTTAACATGTCAGGACTGAGATAGTACGCTACCCATTCTGGTTGTTCGTGTTCTTCGATGTAAGAAAGTGTGTAATAGGTATGTTTGATCACCTCTCCCTTTGCTGATGGAAGGAAATCCAAATCCTGTGAGTATCCAGAAATGGAGATCAATAAAGTCAAGATAAATAGCAGTCGGTTCATACTCTAAATATATCGCTAATCTGGTTAAAAGGGGAACGCAGGTAAAACAGCCTTGAGCAAGCGTTGGCCTTGCGGGGCGAGCCGCCTAAGCGGAATGGAGGAACGGAATGGAGCGTGCGAGTCGAACGAAGGTGAAAGCCCGAGAGGATGGTGAAACCAGACGTGGGCGACCTATGTGGGTAGGCTTGGATTGGGATTGAGGGTTGGAGCCGGACTACACAAGGGCTGGTGGAGTTTTTTGCCCTGTGGGTTTGCCAGGTGCAGACGTTGAATTGTGGGATGGGCACCATGCGAGGTGCAAAAACTGTGACAGCCCGCAGCCTGAGTGAGGCGCAGGCGAGCACAAACACTGGCAGTGGCTGGGCTGGTAGCTGGACGGGCGGTTGGCAAAGGAAGGAATTGAAGCATATTGAAAGGGTTTTGCAAGGGCTATGCTTCAATGCTTCCAGAGGGTTGGCTCAGAGGCCTGCTACCAGCACAGGGGGAACTGCCGTGAGGAAGAAGGCAGCCAAAGCAGCTACCATGACAGCACCAAGCCCTAAACGCAGCTTGCGAAGTGAAGGGTGAACCTATGGCCTGTGATTTATTAGGGTTGAGCGTAAGCCACAGGTGATAGGTGAATGCTGGCGTGGTAACTGCTGGCAACTGATGACGAACACCGCTTTACCTGCGTGGGAATGATTTATGGTACAATACATAATATACGAAATACACAAGGTAGTCCTCGATAAAAAAAATGTTTAATATAAATTGAATGAATTCTGTTAATCGCCAATAATGATATGAAGCTCGATCAATCCAACAAGGAGTTTTTCCATGCTGTAGAGTTTGTTCAAAACACCAATAAATCGCTATACCTGACGGGGAAAGCTGGAGCAGGTAAAACTACATTTCTAAAATACATACAAGAAAGTACCCTCAAACAAATGGTGGTCTTGGCTCCAACAGGTGTGGCTGCTATTAATGCAGGAGGCATGACCATTAACTCCTTTTTTCAATTGCCTTTCAGTCCTTTTGTTCCTGGTGATTCGAGGTTAAGAACAAAAGCCTCTAGTGATAATCCTGATGAGTCAATCTATAATACGTTTAAGTACAAAGATGAAAAGAAGCAGCTCATCAAGCAGCTGGAATTATTGATCATAGATGAGGTGTCAATGGTGAGGTGTGATACCCTTGATGTGATTGATCGAGTATTGAAGGTTTTCAGACATAAGCCCCATTTACCATTTGGAGGTGTACAAGTGGTTTTGATAGGTGATGCGCATCAGCTGCCTCCAGTTGTCAAGAGAGATGAGAATGAAATCCTTACTCAATTCTATGATTCTTCCTTCTTTTTCTCTTCCATGGCCTTTTCTGAGCTCAATCCCGTACATATTGAACTTAAAAAAATCTACCGGCAAAAGGATCAGGAATTTATTGATCTTCTGAATCGTGTTAGAGAAAATCAACTATCCAGTCAAGATCTTAATTTACTCAATGCAAAGTACGACCCTCAATTTAATGGATATACGGACGGCTATATCACATTGACAACTAAAAGGGATCAGGCTGCTAAAATTAACCAGGAACATCTCGGCCAGTTAGAGGGTAAGCTGTTTACGTTCAATGCTGAACAAGAGGGTAATTTTCCGAGTGGGAATATGCCAACAGATCCAGAATTACAGTTGAAGGAAGGTGCTCAGATCATGTTTGTGAAAAATGATACTGGTGAGCTTAAAGAGTATTACAATGGCAAAATTGGGAAGGTCAAAAAGCTGGGTGAGGAAACAATTGTCGTGGAAGATGACCATGGACAAGCGATAGAGGTAGAACAAGCTGCCTGGGAGAATATCTCCTACAACTACAATAAGGAGACCAAGCGAATGGAGGAGGTACTTGAAGGTTCTTTCAAGCAGTATCCGATCAAACTGGCCTGGGCCATCACAGTTCATAAGAGTCAAGGATTGACCTTTGATAAGGTGGTTTTGGATGTGGGCAATTCCTTCTTGCCAGGACAGGTATATGTGGCACTCAGTAGATGCACGTCTCTTGACGGCATTGTACTAAAATCCAAGATTACTCCATTTGCTATCAAGCACGATGAGCATATCAAAGCCTTTAGTCAGTCTATTTCAAGCAGGGAAACCTTACTCAACGAACTTAATGATGGACGTGCAGATCAGCATTATTCAAATGCTCGAAATGCCTTTAGAAACAGAGATTTTGATAAGGCATTTGATGAGTTTAAATCCGGAATGGTGCTTAGGAATGAGCTGCAAAATGACAATTCAAAGAGACTTTTTCTGATAGAGATGGAAAGGCTCAGTTCTGGTAATACAGGTCAGTCGAATGAAAATGAGCAAATACTTGAAGATTTCAGTGGCATTACAGATTTGATTGAATTGTATCTCACAGCAGATAGTTTGGTTAAGCGCGGTAAGAAAGAAGATGCAATAAATGTGTATAGCCGAATAATTGAATTAGACACAAATCAAATAAAAGCTTATGGAGGAAGGGCTGAACTGCATGATGAACTAAAACAGTACGTCGAGGCTGTTGAAGACTTATCGTGTGCTATTCAAATTGATTCTGGTAATAGCGAACTGTATCATGAAAGGGCGAATAGTCTATTTCAAATCGATGGCAGGGAGAGAGAATCTTTGGATGACTACAATAAGGCAATAACTATTGATCCTTTAGATATTAGAGCTTACAATAATCGAGGAAGGACTTTGAAAACTCTTGGAATGGAGACAGAAGCTAAAAACGACTTTGATTATGTAATTGATATAACCACACAGGAGTTAAATAATTCTCGAAGAAAAGGTACTCTTTATTATTACCGGGGGTGGGCTAAAATGAAACTTGAAAGATACGATGAGGCAATAGCTGACTTTGATGATGCTTTGAAACTAGACCCGACCTACATTTCTGCATTGAGTTCTCGAAAAAATTGTAAAATGATAATTAACGATCATCAAGGTGTGATTGAAGATTGTGACAAGTTGATTCAATTGGATAAGTGGGATAATAATCATTTAAAAGACAGGGCTTCATCAAAAGAAGAAATTGAAGACTATGAAGGTGCCCTAGATGATTTTAATAAATTAATACAGAAACAACTAAATGAAACCGATTGCGAATGGTGTTACTTCAAACGAGGTAATACAAGATTGAAGTTGGAAGATTGGGGGGGAGCTATTGATGATTATAATATGGCATTGCATTTGAATAGTGATAGTTCATATTATAATAATAGGGGAGTGGCCAAAGAAAATAATGCTGATTTGGAGGGAGCTTTGGGTGACTTCCAAAAAGCATTGGAGTTGGATCCTGAGAAAGAATTGTATCAGAATAATGTTAGGGAAATTAAAGAAAAGCTGGGTATGACGGATAATTTGCCGTTTTAGTCTAGATGCCAAATTCGAAGATCTGGTTTATAAAAGTGCTATAAGAAGAGCCTCAGAAAAACGACAGTAAACATAAATGGGAATTTACCCTCTGGTAGTTTTGTAAATAATTTATGTGTAACACATAAAAAAGAGACTATGGAAAAATTTTCTAAGATTAATCCCTTTATGAGCGAACTAGAAATGGAGATCAGTGACGAGCTGGATAGATTGGTTCATGAGCAACTTGAAAAAGTAAAGATTTATCTCACAACAGCTACTCTCAAAGAAATCACTAACTCTCGTAACTACTCGTCTTTAGATAAAACATTGTATGGTGTAAAAGTAGAGGAGTGTAAAAACCTAATGACTTTGAAGAGGCCCCCTTTGGTTCGGAGAAATGGTGGTTATGCCATCAGTTAAATGTGCTTAAATTGTTTATCAGCATATTGAAAAGAAGAGAACCAAAACCTTGATTCTCTTCTATACCCAGTAATGCTTATCCTATAAAAACCAAAGCTTGTCTGTGCCGAAAGGCGGAATTTCATTGCCCCTAAAGTATGGGAACATTTCTGCCACTATTTCAGGGTACTTGATGGTAATAGGTAGGTTTTGCTGCCTAACGGACTTCCAGTACAAACGACTGAATTGGTACACCTGCTGGATCAGTTCTTTTTTAGTAATGAAGTTGTCGAGCAATTCTCCCCTATTACAGGATAAGCCTATTTTGATTGGAAACGGGTAGCCCTCAAATTCATCAAATTCCTGTCCATCGTATCGGCTGTTGTTGAATAGCAGATACTTATTTCGTCCAATATTGATGAAAGTGCCGCTCTCCGGCATGAGGTTAGCCCAAGAATGATCGAATGCAACCAGATCGGATGATTCAGTCTTGTGAACTGTGACGATAAAAACGGGTATGTCCAACTTCAATTTCCGTAAAGCTTCCTCGATTGGATTTAGCTCTTTGCGGCTCATGTTTTTGTAAAAGTGTATGACCAACCTGTTGAGCTTTGTCACACTTGAATAATCCATGATGGCATCTATGATTGAACCCGCAAGCTGAGCAGTTTGACGATTGCGAAAACACTTGAACCGATTGAACTTCCCCGTATTGGTAAAGCTGATGGCACTACCTATGAATTGCGCATTGGTGTCACGGTGTTTGAAGGCACCCACACCAATTACCAATTCATTCTTGAGTTTAGTGTCTAATTTCCATGGTGTGCCACCAAGCTTTGATAACATGGCCACAGACATATTTAGGATTTTGAGGTAGTATTTCTCGTCATTTCTCAACTTGTAGGACTCAGCTACCTGGCATGGCAATCCAAACTTGAGTAGCAATTCCTTCATGTGATAATAAATCAGTTTACACTTTTGATTTTTCACATTCTTTCCAAACGGAGAGATGTACACAGGAAGATAATGGGTGTCAGGATCGAAAAGCCCTGACCTGTCCCGATCCCTGATTTTCCTTTCCAGCTTGGGGATAGGATTGAACTTGTTTTGGAAGGTGATACTAAACCCCGGCTTGGTGTTAAATGGGATGTTTACATAATCGTAGATGCCTTTTGGCGAGGTGTCTCCGTTCATATAGGAGATGAACTTCTGAGCCAAATCGACATCATCCTTATGAACAATAAAGAAGAACTGTACTTTGGGTAAGTTGATTTCGAATGGCCCTGCTTCCTGAATACCAATTTTAGGCAGACTGGATCGGAAAGGGTTGCCTTCCTTATCATGGCCAAAAATCAGGGTTTTAGCGTTGGCATCCACCTCACCAATTCGCTCCTCAGGGACAGTCAGGAAATCAAAGGAATCGAGGGGAAGGATTTTTCTAAAGCCCTCTGTCTTCAAATGCGTATCTACAAAGGTGTTTAGGTATTTATCAAAGGAAAGGTATTTGTTGCCTTTCTCTGGCTTCTCTGGTTTTTGATTAAGCTGCTCTCTTAGCTCGAAGTTCCATACCGGAAAGACCTGATCAAGGACTCTGTCAATACCGGGAGGGCGATGCTGGTAGTGGAATAGTTTATTCCCATGAATAGCCCAAATAATTGCACTGTTGTCTACTCTTTTCATGAGCGACAGGGCACTTTCTTTGAATACTTTTGACCAACCTTCATAAATCAGCATTAATTCAGGCTTGTCTGTGACAGTGGAGAACTGAACTCTTATTGAATACTTTTCAAAGAAATTGTATTCAGGTGTAGGCTTCTTTTCGGCATGAGGCAGCCACACTTCTACATCATCTACATAGTTCTGCTTTACAATCGCATCCCTGCTCTCAAAGTAATGTCCTATGTGAATAGAATAGTACCGTTTCAAAAGGGCTCTTGTGAAGCATTTATTCGGGATCATTTCCCTTCGTGGTTCACCATTTTCCGTGATAACGATCTGGAACGTGGGACTTGTGTCCTTTGTGACTGCCAAAGCATTATCAAAAGCCATCTCGTAGGATGTGTAATAGTGCTCTTGCTGGCCAAAATGTTCAATAACCTCTTGTGGCACGGCACCATGATGCACTCTTTGCAGTCCGTTCGCAGGTGATGCATAGAAGTGAAACGTCAAGTGACTTTTAGCATGGCTGAAAGTCAGCAAATTGAATGTGAGAGTTCTAGTCTCCATGATTGTATAAAATTTAAGTCAAACAATAATTTCAAGATGTGTTCATAGTTTCCGGTAGGTTAGGTTAGTTTTTCATGTTCTTCCATTTCTTTATTCGGGCCTTACACTCTTGTTCAGGAAGCCCCAATTTGTGATTGATGACATTGCAAAGTTCTTCCAGCTTGCTGGCTGCTCTTTTTCCCGTAATCGTTCCCTGATCGACCATTTGGTCAAATACCCATAGATGGCCATGTACTTCCCGACCTTTTGATTCTGCTGTAAGCCTAAGCTGCTTGTCAGATGTAACCAGGATGGCTGAAAGGCTTGTGGCCAGGTGGAGGGCAGAGCAATCTTTGTCGGAGAGTTGCCCGTGCATTTGCTGGATTTGAGCTATTTGAAAGAGATCATCACCCGTGACTTTATAGACCATCAAAGTGCCATTGTCAATATAGGGAGCCAGTGACTCTAATTGTTCGGGATAAAACTCATTGTGAAGTACCAGGTCGGTAATATGAAACTCACATTTCAGATCAAAGAAATGTGGCAGCAACCCCAATCTAATCAGGTCTATCAGGATGTTGGCATCCTTTACTAATATGGTCAAATTGGTGGTGCTCATATTTTCCTATTGGTTCTCTGACTCCTCCACTGCGAGCGGTTCTATGTCATTTTTGTATTGTTTAAAATCCTTTTAACATCTATTTAAAGTGCTATAAATCTGTCCCTAAATTCTGCCAACCTGAGATTGGCCAGACTTGCTGCCTTGCTCATAGAAATGACTTCCTCTGCTGCTGCCCGATAAACCAGTTGCTCGAACCGTGTTGACTTCTCAATCCCCTGGTAATTTCCTAAACCTACCTCTGCCGGGTTCTTGCCTATCCACTTGCGGAAGTTGATGTACTGATAGTCAGTAATGATCTCTAAATCCTTGGCACGGTGCATCAAAGCAGCTATGGAAATGCCATAGGCTTCTTTCATCGCAATGAGTTCCTGGACAGAAATACTTGACCTGTGAGTGCCTAACTCAATTCGCATGGTTTGCTCTGGAACAAGCATAGCTCCGGCAAAGCGGTAGCAAAGGCGTTCTACGATTTTATGTTCTAGCCCCTCAGCGAATTTGAGCACCAAATGCCCCAGCTCATGCAGGGCAGTGAGCCGCTTGCGCTCAATGGTGTAGTGTTGATTTACCACAATGACAGGATAAGATACCTTGTCATTTGCAGTAGCCTTTGCCCATCCTGAAAAGCCATCAAACTCATCAGGAGCATCAATTTCGATTACCTTGATTTCAAGGTCTTCGAGCATGTCAATGATATTGGGCAGGGCATTATAACCCAACTGCCAATATTCCAGTAAGTAATTGACTGCTTCTTCTACCTCTTCTCCGGTATTGATGATCCTATTCTCTATTGGGTTGGTAAACTCTGAACGAATGTCCAGGAACTGCTCAACCTCCAGATAGCGTTCGATCTTGTCAGTTACCTGCTCTTTGATGGACGCCTCTTTCTTATTCGACAGCTTGCTTTTTTTACGAAATGCAATGTTTTCAATCCCCACGCTGAATGGGCGAAAGAAATAATCTGTGGACACACCGAGAGCGGAGGACAATGCCATTAGCACTGCTCCATCAGCCATCATTTCTCCGTTTTCATACTTAGAAATAGCGGTTTTGGTGACTTTCTTGCCCATACGCTCTACCAACTCATCCATAGACAAACCGGCAAGGGTGCGGGCACTTTTGAGTCGTTTGGCGAAGAGGTCGTTCATTGCTTTTGTTTTCTGTTGTTTACAAATCTAAAAAATATTCTCTATTTGTTAACAGAAAAAAGCAAAGAAAGGTTGTATGAGGAAATGAGGATTTTGCGGAAATGGAGGATTAAACCTGAAGCAGGACGGTAGATATGTCTAATTTATTTGGGATCACCACAACAAATTAAGTGCTTCTTTATAGTCCCCTGCATCGCATAGTTTTTCAACTTTTTTTACCAAGGCTGGTTCTGTCCAAACCGTCCAGCTCGCATATGGCACACTAATGGATCCATCATTCGAAAATAGCATCCAATCCCAACTGGAATAAAAATCCCATACCTCCAAATCAGAAAATAGCTCATCCAATTCATGCTCCCGTCTTATGCATTGAATAGGTATTGCTGTGGCCCTGAATTTTTCAGGAGTTATCATTACGTCTTTCAACTGAACAATTCCCAGAATTTTCTCTGAGTAGATTACTTTTTGTTCATAAAGGTTCTGAAACAACGGAGAAAATAGTTCGTACCGCAGTTGCATGTCTCCTGGGAATTTCGAGAGTTCCTCCTCACTGTACTTGTTCCTTAATTCCTGTATTGTCATTTTATGAGGGTCAATTAAAGGCGCTTTGATGGCATTTCAAATGTACACCTTAGTAGATTCAAACAACCTTATCCAAAGCGGATAAAAAACGAACCATAAACCCATTGAAGTCCAGCCTGGAGTTGTAAAGTAGCGGCGCTTTTTTGTGTATCCTGACATCATCGATCCAGACACCTGTACTATGCAGATCGTATATCCAGACATCATTTCTCTGGTTTATGATTACTGCATGCTTGCGGCTGACATTTGATTCCCCAAAATTGTAATCGTTGCTGTATCCGGTGCGGCCTAACGTAAAGATACCCTTAGTGATTTCTCTTTGTAGTTTTTGATCCATGCTCGTGAGCCAACAGCTATTTTGATCATCATGGAGGTTGGCAAACCTGGCTTCCTGAAATAACAGCTTGGATTTCAGAAAGGGGCCTTTCTGCTTATCATAGAACTCATTTTGTGGTTGCAATAGCGATAAATTATATGTTATGAATGGATTGACGTTTTTTGATAATTTGGGAAAACCCCTCTCTCCAATCATGATCTGGCAGATCAGCCGATTGTTATATACATATGGCAATCTCAAATCTTTGCTGGCCAGTAACTGATCACATAGCTGGATGGCGTATTCATATCTGTTAGTTTCAAAATAGCATCTTATCAGGCTGTTGTAGGCATCCATATCCAGGCCACTTCTGGACAGGTGGTCATTGAGCAAACTGATTGCCTGTGGGTAATTGCCTAGCTCCAACTGACAGATGCCTAACTCTTTCTGAACGTCAATACGTGAGTTTAGTGATAAGGCTTTCAGGAATGTACGTTGTGCCCTTTCAATCTGATTTCTGTTAAGGAAATAAGAACCAGCTGCCTTACAAATGGAAACATCTTCAGGGTAATTATTGAGACCTTCCTCGACTAAAGCGGATGCCTTTACCCATTTCTTTTTAGTAATGTAATAGATGATCTTCTCGCTGATGTTTCCAGCAATTAGTTTGCGAGGGTTCAGTACGGAAGGAACGTGTTTGGCTGCCAATGCTTCCGCAAAGTCTGAAGCACTTTGAAACCTCAGCTCCGGGACTCTGTGAATGGCCTTAAGGATCACCTCCTCCAGCCATTGTGGTAGGTCTCCCTGAATGATTTCTCCTGAAAGGTGCTTTTGGAATATCTGCTCGTTTGATAAACCAAAGAAGGGGTTGTTGCCAGTGACCAACTCATGCAATGTAACTCCCAAAGAATAGATGTCCCTGCGCGGATCGTCATGCGATGGGTACTGATCAATCAACATCTCTGGAGGTAGGTACACACGAGTACCCCATGAGAGATTGGCACAGCCAAAATCACTAATTTTCAAAGTGCCAGATTGGTTGATCAACAGGTTGCCGGGTTTCAGGTCATTGTGGTAAACTCCTCGTTCATGGAGCTGTGCTATAGCCCTTGTTGCTGTGATGATCCATTGTACCTTTTGCTCCAGACTGGCACTTCTAGCGGCCTGATATAAGTTGCCTTTGTTGCAAAAGTCCATTACAAAGCAAAGGCTTTCTCCATTGCGGATGTGCGTTCTGTACTTGATGATGTTTGGGTGATCAAAAGAATCAATAAGCTGGATTTCATTAATCAGATCATTGATGGTGTTGGGATTCTCATTTTTGAGAAATTTGATAGCTACCTGGCCTCCTGAAACTTTGTCCTTTCCCAAATAGACCTTGCCAAAACCTCCTTCTCCAAGAGTTTCTTGGATGTCATAACCGGGTATGGAGGGAAAATTGGACATTTTACTACTTCTGAATATTCACCAGCAAATCAATCACACTAGCAATGGATGGTCTCGATTGTTTCATAACCGTATGCTCAGTCAGGTTTACGGAATGTCCTGAACCAGTCAATTGCCTCACTCTTGAATAGCTTGGGACTTCCAATTACCAGTGTTGTCCCTACCAGTAGAATTATTCCAGATATAGCTACCACCGTATCATAGAACATATTCGTGTATAGGTCATGAACCCTAAAGGCTATGATTAGAGTATGAGAAAAACCAATAATCAACCAAACTATCAAAAAGACCTGACCAATGCCAATATTGATACGGGAGGGTGAAAACTCGCCAGCTCTTCCAGAAAAGATGCTATTTGCCAATCTAATATCTCTATACCCTTCGAGTCGATTGTATGAAAAACCTCCAATTTTACGAGCCTCCTTTGTTGCATAGTCTTTGTGACGTTCTATTGCTCCGATAGCACTTTCATAAACCTCATACCAAGCCTTGGAGCCTTTACCCATTTTGATCCACATAATAGAGAAGGTGATACCGAGTAGGCACAGGGCAAAGCACACTACGTTCACAGAAATGAAGATTGTGTCATCCTTGAAACTATCTACCAACTCGGATAATGCTGTACCATACCCGGTAAAGCACAGGACCAAAAAGGCAGTGAGAAAAACGGCTCTTTGCCAAAGGTGGTTGATCTCAAAGTCTCGACATCTCCAAAGGGTCTCATAAATGTCATGTGCATCTATTTCTTCATTCCTTTTATCCTTCATAGTCGGCTATGTTAAGTTAAAGCATTCAATTCGTTACTCAGATTTTCAACCTCTGCAATGGCCGCTGACAGTTCAGCTTTCACCGGATTGATCTCAGGGTCGTAGTGACTCAGTGGATTGTAGATCAAAAAGCGATATTGTTCTATGTTGATTTTGGTAGCAGGCTGCAAATCATCTTTTATTACTTTCCAAAAGTCCTCTGAGGAGTAGTCCTTCTTGCGAGTTTTGAATACAAGCTTCTTCCGTTTCTTTTCACAGTAGTTCATGAGAATGCGCTCGAAGGCCGAACGGGCATACACCGCACTGGCCTTGTAGTCTGAATTGGCGTAATGCGCTTTGGCTTTTTGAATGAAGTCGGTTTTGTCATCTACTTTGGGAATCTCATATCCACCGTTCATTTCCTGTGCATAGAACTCGATCGTCTTCCAGTTGCCAGAGGATTCCAGAAAGGCTTTTACATATTCATACCACGGCTTGTCGTAGGTGCTGATGAATACCTGATAGTCGGCAAAATGGGTTTCCAGGATTTTAAGCAGGGGTAAACGATTGGAAATATCCAGTCCAATGAAGATGTCGTCAAGGAATAGGATTTTGAATTTTTTGAGTTGTGGATGCCTCTTAATCATTCCCAAATAGATGGATATAGCGATAGCTGAAAGCCGGGCTTCATTCAAAAACAAGTGGGGTTTATCAATGACCTGACCTCCATACTTTAGAGAGATGGAAACTTTATCGTTAGATATCGCTTTGTCACTTTCCGGATTGGGCTTCACCCCAGAGAATTGAAGCGAAATCTCCAGGCCATGGTTGAACTCATGCAAGATAGGTAAGGCATGATCCAGAATGTATTCTGGGTTAGGACTAGCCGTGGTAGGAGGAATAAATAGCTGCCCAAAGGCCTTGTTGAACTCATCCAGTGCATTTTGCACTTCCTTCGCCTTTTGCCGGTTGGTGAATGTACGGTCTGTTTCCCTGCCGAGTAGTGCTTGAATATCCTGCCACATCTGACCTAGCTCTTTGCCATTGGTGAGGGCATATTTGAAATGCTTTAGTACCCCGTTGACCAATAAGTTGAACAGGTTAATCTCCTGATCCTTCCTGATGTGATGGATGTCCAGCAGGTGCTTATAGGTGAGAAAACTCTTGAGTTGATAAGCATCTTTAATGGTGGTGTCCGTACCGGATTTGGCGGTGTTGGTAGCCGAGTTAAAGGTGTATTTTTCCGTTTTGCGATTGTCCCCTGTAAGGTCTGGCTTAAAAGAGACTGCAATCTCCACCTTACCCTTTTCACCTGTAGGTATGAATACGTTTTCCAAATCTTGAATACGGATATCATCCTCCATCGAAGACTGTACAAAATCTTTGAGAGCGTAATAAAAGGAAGACTTGCCTGAGCCATTTTCACCATAGATGAAGACATTCTTTTGCCCGATGGCGATTTTGTGACTGCCATAAAAGGCTTTGTAGTTACGGATTTCAATGGTCTGGATCTTCATTTTCTCAGGGCTTCACGGATAATTCGTACCTCTTCAACACTGTCCAGTGTTTCCACCGCATTTCGCACTGGATGGTTGGGGTCATAGAGACGGTTAAACTCACTTTGTATTATGGCTAGCTTTGCCTCCGGACTCATACTCTCAGAAATTGGTTTTAAATCACTGAGATACTTCAAAATATCTTTATTGGCAGAGGTCATTTCACTTGGAAAGTATAACTGGAAAACAATAGCATCAAGTATATTATCTAAAAAGGTTGAAATCAGACTATGTTGATTGCTTTCATTTACAAACAGTAAATAATCTGTCAGATAAATAATAGAGACATAATTATTTGATACTTTGATCGGAATTGTATCTAGAACAGTTGATGAATAGCTATAAAATCCACCCGCCTTTAAGGATGAGTTATTATGTAGATAAAATTCAACAATTGAGGAATTAAGAATAGGAAGTAAATATTTAATATCAATAGCAGCCTGCTTTACATTTATTGAAAAAACACGAGCACAGCTAAAAGCCGATTTACTAGTATCTAGGGCAAACTTATTTCGCTTAACCTCTCCTGGACTGACAATTTTGATTTCATCGAACTTCTTTTGAGTTCCAAACCTGATCAACCCATACCAACCTTTTTTTTCGCCCATTGTTCTCCTCGAATCCTTCCGGCCTTTAAGGGTATCCTGATTATCAATAATAAATTGATAGGCTTTTGGAAATTTAATGGACATTTCTTCGAGCGGAATTATTTCAGTTTTGCCATTAATGGATTTATAAGGATAAAAAGCATACTTAGTAGCATGGACATAGGAATAACGGCTACAGTTTTGAGCACGAATCACAGGTTTCAAAAGCTCATGTTCAATGTAGTCTGGTAGGTTTTTTTCATCAAATAGCAATAAGTCATCTAACCCAGTAATAATACCTGCCCAAGACTTTGCAACTGTACTCAACTGAGTTGATCCAGACCCAATTGCGGAGTTTATTTTCATTGTAGTTGAGTCGGCTAACAACCATGTTTCCTCGCCTAAATTCTTGTATTGTATTTGAATAGTATTGGAAGGGTAATAGAAGGGTAACTTTTTAATTTTCGAGTATTGAATATGTTTATTGGTCACCCGGTTTAAGAAAAATATACTTACATAAGTTAAAGCACTTTTAAAAACCGGAAGAGATCCAAAATCAATCATTCTAAATATGCATCCGTTTCGACTGAAAAATTTTCTTGCTGATCTTCCATACTCTGTTGTTAAGAACTGGTTGGATGATATAAAACTTGTAAGTCCCTTCGCGTTAAGCAATCCAAATGATTTTTCAAAAAACAGAATTGAAATGTCAATTCTTCGCCAGGCGAAATTGAAAATCGATTTGTAAATATCTATAATATAATGACTTAGGCTCTGAACCCGAACGTAAGGAGGATTTCCAATAAATACATCAAATCCGCCTTTGTCTCTCCAAACCTCCGAAAAGAAAAGTTTAAAGTCAAAATCAATCTCGTATCCAGTGAACTGCTCAGCGGAATCAAGTAACTGCCTGATTTTTTGGTTAATGGTGGTTCTAAGCGCTTTCTTTTCGGCATCATTAGTCACACCAAAAAACTTTTCCTTTAGTTCCTCCAACTCTCCCTGCACTTTTAAGTCCCGCATTACTGTATAGGGCAAGCCAATTAATGAATTACCGCAAACGATTTTATAGTCCAGGTTGGGCAGTGCCTCAATGTTGTCCAGGTCTTCTTCGTCCACCACCAGGGACAGCCACAGCCGCAGACGAGCGACATCTATGGCTGATGCATCAATGTCCACCCCATAGATGCTCTCCTGTATGGTGTGCCGTTTGAGCCGGTAGAGGTAGCTGTTTTCGTTGGCTTCATAGTCTGCTTTTGTCAAGTCTAATGATTTAAGCTTTTTCTCAAAGTAGCCAGTACTCAGGTATTGTCGGAGAACCAATTGCGCATTGACTAATTCCAGTAGAAGGCCAACAGGAAATGCCCCGGAACCAATGGCAGGATCACAGATTTTGATTGTACTGAGGTGTTTGTCTAGTAGATCGGCATGTGTACGCACACTCTCCGGTAGCTGGAATTTGTAGGTGCTGGTTTCTTTTCCTGTACGTATCACCCGTTGGTCATTCTCCAGGCCGAAGAAGCCATGTCGGATAAACTCCTCTATGTCGGCACGAGGTACTTTGATGTCCTTGTGCTCAATGTTTAACATGGGTTTGCCTTTTTTGGTGTTTGGCAATAGTGACAACTGGTCATTGCCCAAACCCTGGTACACGGTGTTGTAATCATTGACGCTGTTGTCCAGATAATGGATGAGTGACTCCTGGCACATGTAATGAACAATCTCACGAGGGGTGTAGAAAGCACCCTTGCTTTTACGCTCAGTCACTTCCAGCATATTTTCGAATACCTTACCCAACATCTCCGGGTCTACGGCAACTTCCTTTTCCAGTGGCTCATCTTCCTTGATGGTGAAGTTGTAGCGGTCAAATACATCCAGGATACCTGTGCCAGTATCGCCTGACTTTAGTGGCTCATCGTTGCGAAACAGAGCATTTGGTATGGTGATATTGGCTGTCTGCCAGTCATAGTCTGCCTCGAACAATCCTCCATTGAGAAATGGTATGCGTGAATTGAGCTTTGCGAAATAGCCCTTCACTCCTTCATCGTGGTGCTCTCGTGCCAATGCGTCATAAAAAAGTATCTGGAGATATTGAGCAAAGAAGTTCTGACTTTTGCTTTCGGCTAGATCAAACAAGGTCTGGAGAAAGCGTTTATCCCCTTTTCCCCAAACTTCACTTTTGGGTACACCCATCCAGCCCTTTTTCTGAAGGAAGTAGAGAAACACAATCTGCCCCAGTAGCTTTTTGGCAAATCGAGGGGTATCTATATTGTTTTTAGATAGTTCTTCCTGTAGGGTTTTGTCCCGATCGAACTGTTCCACGAGCTTGCTGAAAAGTAGTTTGTATTGCTCGAAAAACTCATCAGTGACGGATTCAATACTGAAAGCTTCCTCAATTTGCTCCAGTGTGGGATTGTTATAGACGTTTTGAAGGAGCGGAAGCAGTTGGCTTTTGGCCGTGTGGGATTGCTCCAGTTCACCTACCAGGAATGAATATCGCTTTGCGGGTGTGAGTTCTTTGCGTTGTTTGATTTTACCTTCTTTGACCTCCGAGCGATATTCCAGCTTGACGTAAGAAAAGCGCCAATCGGCTCCATGGTCTGACTTGCTGTAAAAAGCTACTAACGCATAGTCTTTCTCAAAGCTATCGAGGTGCGAAATGACAAAATTTCTGAGTGCAGTACGGGCTCTATCCAGCTTGCTCTGATCCTTTACTTCCACCAACAACACGTCTAAAGCTTCGCCATTGGGATCGATGTACTTACCAATGCGCTTGTATTGGCTCACATGATCTTTGAAGGCATCTTTAATGAGGTTGCCCTTGTACTCGTTGTACTTGCTGGTGTCTATATCATTGAGGAAGTTTTTGATAAACAAGGTAAATCTGTCCTCATCAAATGCCTTGTTGAAGGTGGAATCTATCAGCTGTATGGCTTCTTGTCGTTTCATATTCGTCAGAATCGCAGATTAGTGTCGATTATTGGATGGCTCAGATTCTTTCTGAGTGTAAACAAGTCGTTTGAAGTTGAGGCTCTTTTCCCCAAAGTTGATCAGTAGTCCAACTTGGATTTTGTAAGCCTTTAGGTAGTTGAGTATCTGAGCCGAGTGTACATCTTCGAGCTTCGTAATTGCTTTAAGTTCTATTAATACCTTTCCGTCTACAAGGAAGTCTGCCCGGCGGGTACCAATCGGCTCATCGCAATCACGATAGTAGATGTCCATTTCCAATTCCCGCTGAAAGGATAGATTAGTCTGGGCTAGTTCCAAAGCCAGTGCCCTCTGATAGATTACCTCCTGGAATCCATTTCCTAAAAATGAATGTACCTTCATAGCACATCCGATAATCTGATGGGTGAGGTCTTTATGTTGATACTGTTCATTCATTCTGCGTTCATCTATTCATCATTTAAATCAGCGATTCAGACAAGATACCCTGAAAGGATTACTTCTCTTTTTTGATAATCGGAATGGTTGTCACTAGTGGGTGCACTGGTGATTTTGATATGTTTCTGCAAAGTAAATAAGACCTTCATCGGGTCTATCATACGTTGTATAGCCACCGCTTCCTCAATCTCTTTTTTCACTATTTGTGAGGTTTTCTTGGCTATTAATCCCTCTGCCAGTTGTTGGCGTACTTCGTCCAGGAATGCTTCATCTGAATCAGTGAATTTCTTAAAGCTTCGGAACGTCTTGTCTTTGAGTATTCTTTCAATAAATGCTGCATTAGAGCGCCCACCTGAGGACTTAGTAGGTTCCTGTCCCTGGGTGGTATCCAGTTGGAAGCGTGCCTTGTTGACGTTGAGCAATGAGAAATAGTCAGAAGGAACGGAAGCTCTGGGTGTTTTAGGTTCACATTCCAATAACTCAATAGCGTCAAAAAAATTGATTTCATTTGATTTCGAACCGGACGTTCGGTAAAATTTCTTGAGCTTGCCTAATCGAAAGAAAGTGACAAGTTCGATTTGCTCCAATTGATTCACCTTTCTGCCTGACCGTGCTTTCTTGGGAAGTCGTTTGATATGCTCAAATTCATTAGGGTTTTCATCCCTAAGCTTTCGCATCATTTCCAGATACTTGAGTTCTGTGGTTTCTTCTCCGTCCTCTCCTGTATACACTTTTTTGCTGTTGAGCGTATTGAAGAGCTCTTGTGTTCCTATTTCTTCGCCATCAGTCAGGTACCTTGCATCTTCGCCCATAATGTAGTGGAACATCTGTAACTTGTTAGTGATGTTTTCCTCCAATCCCAAATGCGCATCTGATAGCGTGGTAGGGAAGAAGTTGAAAATGTGAACATTCTTGAATTTTGACCCGAGGCGATTGACCCGACCAGCACGCTGCAAAACCCGAGTGGGGTTCCAAGGCAGGTCGTAATTCACCAGTACATTGGAGCGGTGCAAATTGATACCTTCAGCCAGCACATCAGTGGTGATCAGTAAACGGATGTCGTTTACCTGATAGTTGCTTTTTTGATTCGGATCGAAATTGTCTCTAATGATGTCCCTAGCTATGGTATTTTTGGAAAGCAAGGTAGCAGACTCATGGCGGCCACCTTTAGAGGAATAGAACATCACCTGCTTTGGGAATACCTTGAAAAGATGTTCATAAAGGTGATCGCCTGTCTCTTTAGATTCTGTGAAGATGACCACCTTCTGTTTGTTGAGAACTGGGTGATTACTAAGTTCCTCAATAAACTTGTCCAACTTAGGGTCTTGATCCACATCCTTCCAAAGTTCGTGTACCCGTTTCAATACCATCAGGTCATGAACTAAATCGACTTTAAACGCATCAACAAAGTCCTCTGAGACGAATTTCTGTGCTTTGTCTTTTTCGACCAACTCTTCCAGTATATCAAAATCATCGTTTTCAATGAGATCGTACACATTGGCTTTTTTACTGATGTAAACAGTGCCCTTATCGTACATGTCGATAAACCTTTCATAGGAGTCTATAAAGCGTGAAATGCTCATTTTAAAGGCATGGAAGCTACTTTCAAGCCGTTTCACCAGGATGCCTTTCATGAAGCCTCCTACGTTGCGCTGCTGCTGTCTTTCAAACTCAGTGAGTTCTTTATTCCCTGCATAATAGAGCAGAGGAATGTATCGTGCATATTTGAAGTTGTGAAGGTGTTCAATGGTGCTCTGAAAAATTGATTCCAAATGACCTTCGAATTGATACACTATTCGACCGGGATCTGCCAAGTCAGGGAACACCAAGCCTTGCTTCTGAACATCGTCTTTGAAAAATTTCTTTACATCGGTACGGGTGCGTCGCACCATCACAAACTTTAATACTTTGTCCCGAATCGCATCCGATACTTCCTTGATAGCCTTTCTGTAAGCCTCCACTTCATCAGGAAGCTCCATGTAGATCACATCGCCAGACTTCTGCTTTTTTGGTTTAGCAGCCTTGAGCTTTTTCTTGAGGTCAGTAAAGAACTTTTGCAAATCAGGAACACCAGGGATGGTAGAGTTCTTGGGAGATTGAAATAGTTTCAATTGGGCAAAAATGTCATCCACTGTATTGTTCAGAGGAGTAGCGGTAACCAGTATCACTTTCCGTCCTTTGCATATATCCAATAAGTGGGCGTATGCCTGGGTACCTTCATTTCTAAAGCGATGAGCTTCATCTACTACTATATACTTGTACTTGGAGATGTCACCATTCAGAATGTGCTCCAGCTTGCCAAGTGATTCAACCTTAAAGCTTCTGACCCCAAAGTCCCGCAATGACTCTTCCCAATAATCTTTGAGAACTGGTGGACATACAATCAGGGTGTGACCCTGTAACTGCTGAAGCAAAAGAGCGGAGATGAAGGTTTTTCCAAGCCCTACAACATCTGCAAGAAAAACACCGTTATAGGTCTCCAGAATTTTTTTAGCACTGGTGGCTGCCTGCTTCTGGTAGCGCAATTCCATAAAACCTTCCGGTAGGTATGGTTCCCAATCTTCTTCCAGATTGATATCCTCCTCCAAATATTCATAAATGCATTTGAGGTACAACTCGTATGGTGAAATCTTGTCATTGAGCCAGGTCTTTTTGGTAGCTGCATCAATGAAATCCTCTGAGATGTCAACTGACTCGACCCATAGCTTTTCAAATTGGTCAAGAGCGAAGTTTACATCTGAGCGGTTTTTCAACTCCACATTGAACTCTCGCTGGGCTATAAAGCCCGATTCGGAAAAATTGCTGGAGCCAGTGATTACAGATCCATATTGCACACCACTGACGGCCTCATTGTACCTTTTGATGTACACTTTAGCATGAATGTTTTTCGAGGGATATGCCCTGATTTCCAATTTTTTACCGTTCCCCAACTGATCAGGGGCTACCTCAGATCGATTGCATTCTCTCTGGAGAAACTCTACAAACTTTCGGATCCCAGTTTCCAATCGAGCATCTTCTTCCGGGGAGTTTTCAATTTCCTGGATAATATTTTTCTGGAATTGTTCCTTGGTACGCTTGTGCGATTCAAAATCAATTTGACCTTTTTCCTCCTGAACCTGCATCAGTTCATAGGCTCGTTTGTCAACATTGAGTCCTACCAAAATTCTAATCTTCTCAATATCCTCAAGCGAATCGAACAACTGATAGAACCCACTAGAGCGAAAGTAGCCTACCAGTACATCGAAGTACTTGGTGTTGACTAGTGTGGCCTTGAACCTATCCAGTAGGGTGTGATTCTCTTCGTTGGTGAAAAAGGTAAGGTCAGTTGACATTAAATCTTATTTATCGTCTTGTTTAAAGCTTCTTTTAAATAGGGCTGTCCTTCAAAATCCATCAGTATGCTTTCAGATATATATTTGATCTGAAGTTCCTTGAAATCAATATCGAGTACTTCGGCTAATCCATTCAGCATGGATATAAGAACCGGACGTTCTCCCAACTCTATTTTGGATAAGGTACTTGTATCAATATCGAGTCTCTGGGCCACCTTTCTTTGAGGTATGCCTTTTTCCTCCCGCAATGATTTCAAGTACATTCCAAATTCAGCATTTTTCATGTGTATGGTGTTTGTTTCCATTTGTCATATGGAATTCGCATAATGATAATTCTTTCCTCGGTAGCTGATTTCTGAATCATGCTCATTTCATGTTGACATATTGGTTTAGACAACTTTGTCAAATATACAAATCAAAAGGAAAGATGAATAACGACTAATCAGGTATTTCCTCAACTTCCTCAGAATCCTTAACATACTCATTATGCGCTTCGCGGTGGATCATTCCAGCCTTTTGAAATTCGCTGATGTACCGCTCAGCAGTTTTTGGGTTTACCCCATGCTGTTCTGCTACTTCCAGATAGCTCTGGCGGTTGAATTTAGCAGGTAATGAAGCATAGAAGCGTTCCTTCTTGCTCATGCGCTTTGTCGGTTGGTCATTCTCGGGTAGCTGAGCAAAGATGTAAGCTGCATGGACCATTAGCGTATCAGCAATGCTTAGAGCTGATTCAAAGTCCTGCTGCTCGCACAGGATGGTCTCTGGTACTTCCCCGGTTTCCATCAGTCGCATTACGGACAGGATCATTGACAGACGAAAGGCAATGAGTCCTAACCTGCGAATAGTGCCGATGTAGTCTTCACCTTTCAGTTTCGTGTACTTGTGGAAACGCTGGCTAAAGAAGCTATTGAAGGCTAGTTGTTGTTCTCTTGACAGTTGGAACTCTATGGGTCTGGATTTTTTCAGTTCCTGGTAAAATGGAAAGTATTCCCTGCCGAACTGGTAAAAGAGGTCATCCAGACACACAGGGGAATTTGAAGAAAATACGTCTGCCCACTCAGGTTGTAGGTTCATGAAGTAGAACATAAACCGGCTGAACAATCCATCCTCTGCACTTGGGATGAGGTTGACTACCTGTTTGGGTGTACCGGAAAGCACAGCGGAAAGGCAAGGGTTTTCCAGCTCTACATGCTCACGGTCGGTCTTTCGGTAATAGCTGATCATCTCATGATGGAATGCCTTGCGAAAGCCGTCCGAGTAATTGCCAAAGTCACTTCGGAATGTATTGGCCAGTGTGTCGCCCTCTGTTTCAAAGAGAAGGCCTTTACCGTCATTGTCTTTGAGAAGTTGGAAGGTACCCGCTGCGCTGTTGTTAGCTGGAAGGAAAAGCAAACGAAGTGGAGGCTTTTCCGGCTTTTCGGCATTTGGGTTCTTGCGCTTGAGAATGTTGTACTGTGCCAAGTCTTGTTCGTACTGGGCATACAATTCGTCATTCAATCGCTTGAGGTCATCATGGATGGGTTTCACCAATTTGCGGCAGTGGTTGAGCCGTCCTTTTCCTGCGGAGGCCTTGGCCGACACAAACAGAAATAGGTTGGCAAATACCTTCCGATTGTGATAGATGCCGTAAATGGTGGGCAATGTGCTACTCAGGGTCACAAGTGAACCAAGTAATAGCAGATCCCGCTCTTCTTTGTTCTCGGCTACTGTTACTATCCGAGTGAGGAACTGAGGAAGTTGGGGAAACAGCGAATCTGGTAAGGTTGGAAGCTGTTCGGACTGGTCCTGATCCTCTTGTTGTGCTTTTGGTTGAGGTCTTGGCTCAATGATTTTTGGTCTGGCCGGACCGTCAGATTGTTTGCCAATGGTAATGCCAGCATTCTTTGCCAGGTAGAATAAGGTATTAAGGTTAACACCTGAACCGTTTGATTTCAGGCAGGCATCAAATTGTTTGTCGCACTCCGGGTAGTCATACTCCGGGTGAAAACGGCTGATGCGGTGGTATATCTCCCGGCCATTTTCTCCAAAAGCATCCGCCAAGGCAAAGCCAATGTTTCGCCATTCCTCATAAGAGGCCGTCAGGTCGATAGAGGAGGATTCTAACTTTTCTATAAGCTGTAGAACTTCTGATTGCTGATCTGAGTAAGTAATTCCCCCCGACCTTTCAGGCCACCCCCCTGAAGGAGGAATTGGTTCGGGCTTCTGTTGGCGGGTCAACCAATGGTTGACGTCAAATTTATCTTTAGGCATTAGTGTCTGTATTTTGGATGAAGAAAAATGTCAGGATCATTTGGCAGGAAACAGGCACGGGAAACGTCCTTTCCTGCATTATCGATTTCCAACTGATAGGTCTGACTGATATAGTTGCGGATTGCTGCAAACCACTCCTGATGGGTGTTTTGTGTAATGTCAATGGAAATGATCCATTTCAACCCATCACCCGAAGGTGAGGTAAACAGAATCTCGGTATCAAAATAAGGATCATCGATCAGGCTTTGCCTGAGTGACGGAAGATCCTCCACATGGTCGAAATCCAGGGCCAGCAAACCGGAATGCTTTTGCAGGGCTTTGTCATTTCTGGAAGTGAAAATTCCTGAAAAGGTGACGTAATCAAAGCTAGCTGCTTTGAACTTGCGAGCTGCCTTCACCTCCTTGATTGATCTGAGCTTTGAAGTATTCTCCTGAAACTCATATTTGATCGCATGGTAAGCATCCAAAAGCGTGACTTCCTTCAAGGGATTGGTATTAGTTACCGGTGCTTTGAAGTAGCTGAACTTTGGAAGCACAGGTCTTTGAGGTGGTTCATATTTAACTACCTCAATATCCGGTAGGTCATTGCGCTTCCAAGGGTTTTCACCAATCCGTAAAGACAACTTTTCATTGATGGTTTCCAGCAATTCATTGTCTTGAACTTTGAATAAAAGTGATGCAAAATCGAAAGCATCCCCTGAGAAGCCTTGATCTTCCTGGTCACTGTGTTGGAAACAATTATCTACCTCCTCGATGACTAAGGAATGCCGATCATTTCGGAAAGGATTCCTGGTAGTCTCGCACTTTCTCCCGACCAGACGAATAACCGTCTGATCAGGATAGAAATGTCGCAGGATGTGGGAATAGATGGTCAATCCTCTGTGGGTTTTGTCGAGGATCATTTCTTTGGTCAGTTCCATGATCCGGGACGTTTAGGGTGTGAGTAATTCGATTCGAGCAGCTTCTCAATGTCTTCTACCTTGTAGTAGAACTTTCCATTGATGCGTGAATAGGGCAAAGTACCCGAATCCCGCAGGGATTGAAGGGTACGTTTGCTGATGTGAAGGGCAAGCATTACGTCCTGCCCATCGATCCAGTTTTCTTTGAACCTTTCCAGTTCGCTCTTGTGACCAGACTTTAGATAAGAATGGATGAGTCTCATCTGGTCGGAAAGGGATTGTAACATTTGCATGACTTCAATCATCGCTCAGCCCTCCCTTCCTTTAATGTGAAGCTGTCTGCCTGATCTTGAATTTCGCTGACAGAAGCGCAGCGGTTTCTCAAAAGCCAGGTGTCCAGCTCCTCCCGTTTGAAGTACAATTTCTTTCCGTTAGGCTTGTAGAACGGAATGGTTCCCGCACTCGTCAGCTTATATAGATGCGAGTGGGATAGCTCCAAATATTTGGAGGCCTCATTAAAATTGAGGACTTGTTTACTTGTTACACTTTGCTCAACAATGAGCGATTCCAGTCTTTGCAGACGTTCAATAATCTCGTCCATGACGTTTTTCAGTTATGAAATTTGAAATGGACTCTTGGCCAAAAGTCATCTTCGATTATCGAAGACAGGTCAAAACTATGAACCGCAAAGAGGCGAATGTGGTAGGTATTAAAGGTGGAGTGGCAAGTGGCAAGTGGCAAGTATGGAGTGATGGGAACTTGCCTTTGTTTTCCTTAGCTACTAAGGGAAAAGAAAAACAAAAAATAAATGAAGGTGTCTGGTGGCAAGTACCGGTTTACAGGTTACCCAGACATTTATCCAGGACATCTTTAGAGGATTGCTTGAGGTCATCAAGTTTGCGGATTGTCCTTTCAAAAGGATTGCCATTTTCGTCCACAAAGCACTTGATGGCCACTGTCCACAGGTTCTGACCTAAACCATCAATATGCTGTTTGTGTAGTTGCTTGACTAAATAGGAAAGCTCAGAAGGGATGCCCGTCCATTTGACGGGTTCCTCTATTTCATCACCTGAGAAAAGCTTTCTGATTTGTGTGAGCGTAGTGCCTGAATCAATAAATTCTGATCTGATAAGACTGTTGCGTAGGTTGGTCAATGCTCCTTCGTCATTGGGGTACTTCTTGTATTTGAATGAGTGTAGGTGCTCTTTAGATTTCTTTTTCTTGGGTTTCTGTACTTCCTGAATAGGGATGACCGGAATCAAATGAATAAAAGAACTTGTGGGAACGGGCTCCAGTGTAAACTCCATATAAAGCCCATCTTCGGTGTAGGTTTCATCCTGAAGGTCTGGAAAAGAGTCCTGAATTTCCAAAAGTAGACGCATGTATGCCAGCTTGAGAAAATGAATAATATAAGTATTGGTTTTATGCTCTTGATCTTGGTTGAATGTGGTCTTTTGGGGATCAATGAAAGAAAGCGAATATTCGTGACTGTTGATGACCTGGCCTATATCCTTCAACCTGGTTTGAAGCATGTTCATGATTTCGGTGTACCAGTATTTGCGGTATTCAAAAAGTGCGTGTGGAGCCAGTAGGTCGGTGAGTTTATCGAGTGATTTGGCTAACTCAATTTCTATGAGTTTGAAATAGTATCGAGCCTTGGGATTGAAGGGTTCTTGATACTTTATTTCATATTTAGCGGTACGTGTTGGTGAATGTGCTTGGAGCGCATCGAGACGATCTTTGAACTCATCCAATAAGATGCTCTCCTGATTCCAGGGCTGTTGATTTCCGTAAAGGATACCTTCTAGGATTGGTAGTTCGTGTTTCAACATCAGTCAAAATTCAGTAGTTGTTTTTGGAATGATTCTTTCACGTTATCCTCAAAGCTATCCAAATAGTTTTCAGTTGTACGCAGGTCTTTGTGTCCAAGGCTTTCACTGATAAACTCAGTGGGGGCTCCTGAGCGTTTCAGGACGGTAGCGAATGAATGCCTGGCGGTGTATGTGGTCAGATTGATGTCCAACTCCAAGTGATCTGCAATCCGCTTCATATACTTATTGATGGTCTTGGTAGCCTGGCGAACTTTGGCGAGTTCCTGATCAGGGGTATCGGTTTTTTCCAGCAATCCGAAAACGTAGGTTTCGGGTATAGCTGGTTTTGCGCCCCAGCGGTCAATAATTGCTTTGATCTCTGGAAGGAGTACAACCAAAATGGGCTTCAAATCCTGCTTGGTGGTGCGCTCGGTTTTAGCCCTTACAAACGTGATCTTCTTTGAGTCGATGTTTTTGTATTGCAGCCTCGCAATGTCTTTGACGTTTGCACCATTACATAGGTAGCTAAACATCCAAAGGTCACGGGCTCTTTGTTCCGCTTCAGTGGTGGGCTGGTAGGTGACAATCTTCTTGATGTCTGCTAAGGCGAGGGCTTTCTTGATATTGCGACCTGCAGGAATTTGATACTTGCGCTTGCCGAATGGATAGAACTCTTGCGAAATGATGCCTTCCTCAATACCTATGTTCATGATGGTGCGAAGGCTTCTGAGATAGATGCCGGTGCTGGTCAGGCTTTTGCCAGTTTCCAGCATCCACTTTTCATAGGCTGTCAGCCACTCCGGGGTAACATCTGCGAACTGGAGCTTCTTGCGGTTACGGGTCTTAATGAATTTTGAAAAGGAATTGAAGGCACATTTATAACTATCAGCAGTGCCGCTTCTGCCGTCTTTGGATAGCTGCTCCATGTAGGCTTCCATATAGCTTAGAACATCTTTGCTGCGATCCGTCTTTTGATTGAACTTCTTTTCGAAGGACTGGAAAGAGAAAGGATGAAGCTCTTTGATGATGTCAATGGCTCTCTGCTCAATCTTATTGAAATAGATTCTTCGCTCTTTGGCCTCATTCCTGGGCTTTTGAGTTTGGGTCTTTTCCCAGTCATCAGGAGTCAGTGAGATATTAAGCGGATAGTACTTCTGTTCCCTGTTGAAAGTAATCCTGAGTTTAATTGCGTAGGTGCCATCCTTTCTTTGAATGCGCTTATCTTGTATTATTGCAGTGGTAACCCCGATCATAATGTATTGAAAAACAGTAGGTTAAAAGTGTATGTATCTCTGATTTGATACATACAATATACATACAAACGGGGTTAAAAACAACTAAAGAAGGGAAAAGAAAGGAATGAAAAGTACTTAAAATGGCTAAAAAAGGCACTTTTTGAAACTAAGAGAAGGCAAAGGAAGAGTAAATTAATGACTTGTAATCAGTAGGTCATTGGTTCGATCCCGATAGGAGGCTCTTGGATAAACCCACTCTATGTAAATAGGGTGGGTTTTTTTGTTAAATCGGCTGACGGATTGATCTGATCAAACTAGGGATGGATCAAGCAATAAAGTTGGAGGCAAATATGAGTTGACATTGTCTTTCCAACTTTAAAATTGAAGAGACTTACTTCATAACCATAGTTCCGAACGGATAACTAACCCTTCATTTTCTTTTTGATCCAAGTGTTCTGCTTTAGAGGTGCGAGTTTTCGGTGTTCGGCACTATCGGAATACAATGTTTTTTAAGAATTTACATTTCTAATCCTTCCATAAGACAAGGATTTTATTAACTTCGAAATGTACAATCGATTGCACAATGAAAAAGAAACTATTCCTTTTAGCACTTTTATCTGCCAACATTCTATTGGCTCAACAAAATCAAACTTCCATTTATGAAAATGTAGAATTTGAGATGCCGCAGGTAAATCCCCCGGTCATTCCAGATTATTCTGTTAGCGTTTCGGACTTTGGTGGTGTTGGAGATGGCCTTACCAAGAACACCGAAGCGTTTGCTAAGGCAATAGATGCGGTGGTGGCTAAAGGCGGTGGTCATGTCAATATACCACGTGGCATATGGCTTACAGGCCCCATAACCCTCCGGAGTAACCTGGATTTACATCTGGAAGATGGTGCGCTGCTCCTGTTTACCAGGGATAAGAATGATTATCCTCTGGTGGCCGTCAGTTTTGAAGGGTTGGAGACTTATCGCTGTTTGTCCCCTATCAATGGTAAGGATCTGGTCAATGTATCTATTACGGGTAATGGCACGATAGACGGTAATGGAGATGCCTGGCGTGGTGTTAAGAAGAGTAAAGTAACAGATAGCCATTGGAAGCAACTGGTGAAGAGCGGTGGGGTCCTGAGTGATGATGGGAAAAACTGGTACCCGTCAGCCAGTTATAAAGTAGGTGCGGATGCCACAGCGGGATTTTTCAATGTTCCAGAGACTTCTTCAGTAGCTGATTTTGCGGCTTTTAAGGATTTTCTACGCCCGGTAATGATCAGTATACAAACTTCCAAAAATGTGATGCTGGATGGCCCAACATTTCAAAACTCTCCTGCCTGGAACATCCACCCACTGATGTGCGAGAATGTCATTTTGCGCAATTTGAATGTGCGTAATCCCTGGTACTCTCAAAATGGTGATGGACTGGATTTGGAATCCTGTAAAAATGTTTTGATTTATAACAACACCTTTGATGTAGGCGATGATGCCATTTGTATCAAGTCTGGCAAAGATGAAGACGGACGTAAACGCGGTATACCCACCGAAAATGTGATCATTAAGAACAATATTGTTTACCATGGGCATGGTGGGTTTGTAGTGGGCAGCGAAATGTCTGGGGGGGTGAAAAACATCCATGTGTCCAAGTGTACATTCATGGGTACTGATGTTGGTCTGAGGTTTAAAAGTACCCGAGGACGTGGTGGAGTGGTAGAGAACATTTTCATATCGGACATTGACATGATTAACATTCCCACGGAACCCATTAGGTTTAACCTCTTTTATGGAGGGCAATCGCCGGTACTGGAGGAAGATCAGGAGGCGGCCGTAGTGGACGAGGAGCTGGTGCCTATCACGGAGGAAACTCCATCTTTCAAAGATATTTACATCAAAAATGTGACTGCTGTAGGCTCGGGTACTGCTGGATATTTTCAGGGACTGCCTGAGATGAATCTCAAAAACATCAACCTCGAAAATGTATACATAGAAGCTAAAAATGGAATTTCAATGGTCGATGCAGACGGTGTTACTCTTAAAGATGTCACTGTGGTGACTGAAAAAGGGTATCCTCTGACCATTTACAATACCAGAAATATTTCCATTTCCGGTTTCGAAGGGAAGACCTCAGGCGTAGGTCTGGTACAGGTTTTAGGATCTAAGACTGACAAAGTGTCTCTGGTAGAGTCTGACTACAGCGATTGCAAAACGGAGGTGGTCATAGGTAAGGAAGTAGGTAAAAAGGCAGTGAAATTGAAATGATCAGAGTTATTTGGAAATGGGCTATTCCGCTTTTTGCAGGCCTGCTGATGAGCTTTGGACTTCTGCAGGAGCAGCAAACAGTAATTTATTTAATCGGGGACTCAACTTGCGCAGAAAAGGAGGTCAATGCTTACCCTGAAACGGGATGGGGGATGCCTTTTGTCCATTTCTTCGATGAGTCTATTAAGGTTGACAACCGAGCTAAAAATGGCAGGAGTACTAAATCGTTTATGGACGAAGGTCGATGGGAGGCAGTACTCAAAACGATGAATAGTGGTGATTATGTCTTTATCCAGTTTGGGCACAATGATGAAGTGCCTTCCAAAGTTGGGCGTTATACCACCCCTGAAGAGTTTCAGGCCAATTTAAGGAGATATGTCATGGACACCCGAAAAAAAGGAGCATTGCCCGTATTGCTCACCCCCGTGAGCAGAAGGTCATTTGAAAATGGAGAACTTGTTGATACCCATGAGCATTATGCGCAGCTGGTGCGGGAGGTAGCCCAATCCAATGATGTGCCTCTGATTGACATGACTACTCTGTCCATGGAGCTGGTGAGGAACTTGGGAGAAACGGAATCGAAGTGGCTTTACCATCATCTGGATGCGGGTGAACACCCCAACTATCCTCAAGGGAAATCAGATGACACACATTTCAACGAACTGGGAGCGAGAAAAATGGCTCAATTGGTGTTGGATGGGATCAGAGAACTGAACCTTGAGCTTAAGAATCATATAGTGGCAGGAACCAGATAAGATCTTGAGGTATTTAAGAAAAAGGACATTTATTTTGGCGATTGTTTTGCTTTTGGGCTGTGCCCAGGAGGAGGAACGTATTGTCACCATTTACCTGATTGGTGACTCTACAATGGCCGATTATGCCGATAACTACGAGGAGGGAAAAGACTATTACAAAACCAGATACCCTATTACGGGTTGGGGGCAGGTATTTCAGCCTTACTTTTCCACGGATCTTTCTGTTTTTGCAGATCTCTTCTCTGCGGACTCCGTGGTGGTGGATGATCGGGCCAGAGGGGGGCGTAGTACACGCACTTTTTTTCAGGAGGGGAGGTGGCGCAGTGTTTATGAGTCGCTGAAGCCCGGTGATTTGGTGATCATGCAGTTTGGACATAATGATGCTGCCGAAAAGAAGACTGAGCGTTATGTAGACATTGAAGGTTATAAGGAATTTCTAAGGCTATTCATAGCGCAAAGCAAACAAAAAGGGGCCACTCCGATCGTATTGACACCTGTGGCTCGCAATTACCCATGGGAGAACAATCGTCTTCAGAATGTGCATGGTGAATATCCTGATGCAGCTCTGGAAGTGGCCAGGGAAATGAATAGTTTGTTCATGGACCTGAACCAGCTGAGTATGAATGCTTTCTTTAAAGTGGGAAGGGAATATGTTACCCAAAACTATTTTATGAACCTGGATTCTGGAGTGTATGAGGCTTATCCGAACGGTCAAAGTGACAACACGCATTTTCAACCCGAGGGTGCGAAGGTGGTGGCCGGGTTGGTTTTTGAAGCGATGAAAACTCTGAAAAAATGAAAAATATCTTATGGATGGGATTGATTGTTTCCTCGTTGGGGTTGTCAGCTCAAAATTATGATTTTGTGGTGGCCAAGGATGGGGCCGGTGATTTTCAGACTGTACAAGCCGCTATAGATGCGGTACCTCACCTGCGCAAAAACCGAACGATCATATATGTTAAATCTGGGGTTTATAAAGAGAAATTGATCTTACCTACGTCCAAGACTAACGTGTCATTGATTGGTGAAAGTGCAGTCGAAACCATTTTGACTTTTGACGATTATGCCAGTAGGAAGAATATGTTTGGAGAAGAAATCGGAACCTCCGGATCCGCCTCATTCTTTATTTACGGGGATGGCTTTGAAGCCAAGAATCTGACTTTCGAGAATTCTTTTGGTGAGGGTAGTCAGGCCGTGGCGGTGCGAGTAGATGGTGATCGGGTAAAGTTTGAAAATTGCCGTTTTCTTGGTAATCAAGACACCCTTTACCCACATGCAAAGGATAGCCGGCAGTATTATAAAAATTGTTACATCGAGGGGACTGTGGACTTTATATTCGGGTGGTCTACTGCCTTTTTTGAAGGGTGCGAGATTTTTTCCAAGCGCAATGGCTACATCACGGCAGCATCTACTGAACAAGAAACCCCATTTGGATTTGTGTTCAACAACTGTAAAATAACAGGATTGGCGGAGGCGGGTACGGTATTTCTGGGCAGACCCTGGCGACCTTATGCTCAAACTGTTTTTATGAATTGCGAATTGGGAGAGGTAGTCCATCCTGAGGGGTGGGACCCCTGGAGGTCGGAAGAAAAGAAAAAAACGGCCTATTATGCCGAATATGCAAACCGGGGAGCAGGATATCAGCCCGACAAGCGAGCTCAGTGGGCACATATCCTTACCGATCTGGAGGCTGAGAAATATTCACTCAAAAACGTAATGAGAGATTGGAACCCGGATGAGGAGTAGGAAAAATCTCACCCATCTGGATTCTAAAGATTGGCTACTGAAATTTTTCCATCCAGAGTGACGCCATGATGAAGGGCCCAACACCCTTCGGGTCGTTGTCTCGTCTGATCTCACCTACATAGTACTCATAAGTTCCCTCTCGGTAGGGGTCTCCACCCAATCCCGCCACACCACAAACATTGGTGAGGCTGATCGTGCCATCTTCATTTTCTTTGATGAACTCCTTTGTCAGACCAGCATAAGCCTTTTTGGTCATAGGTGCATAGCTGCTATCCAGGTATCCCTTTTGAATAGACTTGGCCAGAAAGTAGGTAAACATGCTGGAGCACGAGGCTTCCAGATAGTTTCCTTCTTTTCCTGCTTTGTCCAGCACCTGCCACCACACTCCGGAGGCTGGATCCTGATGTTTTTGAATTCCCAGGGCTATTTTGTTGACAATCATCAATAGGCTGTCTCGCTTTGGGTGATCCTCCGGAAAATAGTCCAGTACATCCACCACAGCCATCGAAAACCAGCCAAGGGCCCGTCCCCAAAACTCTGGAGACAAACCTGTTTCAGGATCCGCCCACTTTTGTTCCCTGCTTTCATCCCAGCCGTGGTAGTAAAGTCCCGTTTCTTTACTGTAGGCGTGTTTGTCTATCAGCATAAACTGGTTGGCGACATCATCGAATAATGCGGGTTCATCATATAACATGGCATACTGTGCCAGAAACGGGCTACCCATATAGAGTCCGTCCAGCCACATCTGAGAAGGGTAGCGCTTTTTGTGCCAGAATCCTCCCTCTGAGGTGCGTGGATGCTCACGCATCTGCTCACGCAGTGTTTCAATGGCTACTTTGTATTCAGGCTTTGGAGTGAGCTGATTGAGCTCTATCAGGAACCTTCCCGGGTTGATTCTGTCGATGTTATAATCACTGAGTTTGTATGTGAGAATTTTCCCTTCGTCCGTGATCATAGAGTCCATGTAGTACTTGCCGTAATCCAAAAACCTATCTTCTCCCGTCCGTGCCCAAACTTTGAAGAAAGAAAGGCATACCAGTCCATTGGTATATTCCCATTTTGGTTTATCCCTGAAGTCCAGAAGCCTTGGATCCGGCGTGCGTTTCATCTCAGAGTTTGCCATTCGCACATATAGAGGAGTTTCAGTTTGGTTCTCTGCAGTTTCTTTGGGCGGGGTACAGCTCGCCAGCAGGACTATTCCAATTAGGTAAAGTATGTTCTTCATGGTGTGGGTTATTCTTTTGATAGATAAAATCAGAGGGAAACGCCTCTTTTCCATGGAATGAAGTCATACTGCTCCAGGTCCATGGATTTAGCTGTTTTGTGGCCACTGGCCACCTCTATAATGTAATTCAGGATTTCACTGCCCATTTCTTCAATGGTTTTTTCTCCGGTGATCACCTTTCCTGTATCTATGTCTATGATGTCGGGCATTTTAGCTGCCAGTTTGGAGTTGGATGAAAGCTTCAGTACCGGAGAAATGGGATTGCCTGTAGGCGTGCCAAGGCCAGTAGTGAAAAGAATGATATTGGCACCTGAACCGGCCAATCCTGTGGTGGATTCCACATCATTTCCTGGGGTGCATAGGAGATTTAGTCCCGGTTTATGTGCGTATTCTGTGTAGTCCAATATATCCGTAATAGGGGACGTACCTCCTTTTTTGGCGGCTCCGGCTGATTTCATTGCATCGGTTATCAGCCCATCCTTGATGTTGCCCGGAGAGGGGTTCATGTCAAAGCCAGATCCTGCTTCTACCGCAGATTTTTCGTAACGGCGCATGATGTCCACAAACTTGACTGCCAATTCCTGAGTGTCCATTCTGTTGATGAGCTCCCGCTCCACCCCGCACAGTTCGGGAAATTCCGAAAGGATGGCTTTACCTCCCAGGGCGACCACCAGATCCGAGGTATAGCCGATGGCCGGATTAGCAGAGATACCTGAGAATCCGTCTGATCCGCCGCATTCCAGACCGATGGTCAGTTTACTGAGGGGAGCGGGCTCACGTGTTTGCTTATTTGCCTCTATGAGGGCCATAAAGGTTTCAGTGATGGAGTTTTTGATCAACTCTTGTTCTTTTCCTGTATCCTGCTGATCATGTATAATGATCGGCTTATCGATGGTCGGGTTGATACTGTGCAAGGCATCGGTGAACATTTGCACCTGAGCATTCTGACACCCAAGACTCAGTACAGTAGCTCCGGCTACATTAGGGTTGTTTACATAGCCAGATAACAGTCGGCAGAGGGTCTCAGCATCCTGGCGGGTACCGCCACATCCACCCTGATGAGTCAGAAATCGAATGCCATCTATGTTTTCAAACACTCTTGCTTTGGAGATATGAGTAGTTGTGTCCAGTTTGAAGTCCAAGACGGAAGCATCGCTTAGCTCATTTTTCCTGAAGCGGTCAACCATACTTTCAACCAGGGCCACATAAGGGTCTTGTTTTTCCAAACCCAGGGCCTTATCAAATGCTTTTTTGATGGTTTCAATGTTTCTGTTTTCACAGAAGACCAATGGGAATACTAACCAATAGTTGGCTGTTCCTACCTGACCATCTTTGCGATGATAGCCCATAAAGGTGGCGTCCTTCCATGGTGAGACATCTGGTGAGGTCCACTGAAAGGCCTTTGCGCTCTTGTCTTCGGCACTGAAAGATTCCGACTGATGAGCAAGATTGGAAGTGGTCACCGCCTCACCGGTTTTGATGGTTTCTTTTGCTTTGCCCACTGTCACATTATACATGTGTACTTCATCACCTGCGTGAAAGTCGTTCATGGCAAATTTATGCTTGGCATTGATGGTGTGTTGCAGTGTGATAGCCTTGCCATTGACTGTCACCTCAGCTCCTTTAGGCAGGTCGGTCAGTGCTACAGCCAGGTCGTCTTTTTCGTGGATGGTTATTGCTTGTATCATCATTACATATTAAGAAGTACCTCTTTCATTTGCTCCGAAGCAATGGCTTTAAAATGTGTGGTCAATAAATCTGAAAGGCCGTCTACTGCTGTAAGATCCTGATCCCAGAGGGATGAATTGGCCAATACCTTATTCACCAGTGTTTCTGGCTCATCTGATTTGAGAGACTCGAAAAAATTCAAATACGTTTCATCGTCCTTGAGCCGATCAGTGTCTCGCAGGTACAAATGAATCAGGCATGCCAGAGAGAAAACAAGCTTGTTGGGCAGGTGACCTTTGATCCTTAGGTAGTCAAGAATGGTTGGGAGCACCCGCACCTTGAATTTGGCGATGGAGTTTAAAGAAATAGAGATCAGTTCATGTCTGATAAAAGGATTTCTAAACCTCGAGATCACCTGATCTGCAAATTCCTTGGGATCTTCTCCCGGGATTTGAATGGTAGCTACAATTTCATCAAAAATAATTTCACGTATGAGTTTACCAGTTTCAGCATCATCAATGGTTTCACTGACTGTCTCCAGTCCATATAGCAAACCTATAGGTACCATAGAAGTATGGGCTCCATTCAGGATGCGCACCTTTTGTGTCCGGTAGGGGGTGATATCTTTCACATACTTCACATTTAGTCCCAGGCGATGGGCAGGGAAGAGTTCCTGCACAAACTCAGGAGCTTCAATGACAAACAGGTGGAAGGACTCGGATTTGACCACCAGTTGATCCTGAATGCCAATGCGCTCCGTGATGGCTTCAATCTCATCTTTTGGATACCCGGGTACAATTCTGTCCACAAGTGTGTTGGCGAATGCACAGGTTTCGTTCACCCACGTCTGAAAATCTTCACCCAAATTCCAGAGATCAATATATTGGGCTATACATTTTTTAAGTTTGGTTCCATTTTGCTCAATGAGCTCACAAGGGATCATGGCCACACCTTTGCCTTTATCTCCTTGAAAATGGTCATAGCGGTGTTTCAATAACTGTGTGAGCTTACCTGGGAATGTATTGGCCAGCTGACCTGCTTCAGGCAGGTCCGTAGCTTCGTGTACGATACCTGCCTCCGTGGTATTAGAGAAAATGAGCCGCACAGAAGGAATCTCTGCCAGGGCGAAATACGCAGCCTGCTCCTCGAAAGGATTGATAACCTCGGATACACACTGGATCAGCTTTACTTCATCTATTGTCTCTCCATTTTCAATACCTTGCCTTACATGGTGATAAAGTCCACCCTGCTCCTTGAGTAGGTGTATGAGGCCATTTTGGAGGGGCTGAACAATAGCCACACTACCGTTGAAATCAGACTTTTCATTGAGTAACTCAATCATCCATTCTACAAAAGCCCTAAGAAAATTCCCTTCTCCAAATTGAATAACCTTAATGGGATGCTGTGTGGTTCGTTCTGTAGTGCTCAATTTTTTCATTGTTCCAGATCTTGTTTGATGTTTCTGACAGAATTGTTAAATCTGCGTAAACGATTGCACAAGTTATAAAATTTTCATCCTGTAATCCAAATACCGATATTAAATTACCATTTTGTTAATGGATCGTTTGGTAGAGGATTCCCGTATGATAAGCTCCGGGCTTAAGAGCACCTTGCGATGGATCGAGTTTCGCCCCTCCACTTGTTCAAGAAAAACCTGAGCCGCCGTTTTGCCCATTTCCTTACCTTTTTGGTCTACTGAGGAGATCGTCGGCTCCAGGTACTGAGTGAATGGGTCATTACCAAATCCCACGATCCCGATATCCTCCGGTATGCGGTAATTGTTTTGTAGTAGCCATTTGGTGGCTCCCAGCGCGGAGAAATCAGATGAAGAAAAAATGGCATCTGGCTTTACGGGGAGGGACATGAGTTTCTCTGTCACCAGTTTGCCTTGCTCTACATCACTGGGTACTTCAATAATGTAGTCATCCACTACCGGTAAATTATGGTCTTTCAATGCTGCCAAATAGCCCCTGAAACGTTCTCTAAAAATACTCACCTTCTTGTTTCCAGAAAAGAATGCTATTTTTTTGTAGCCATTTTCGATCAGGTGACTGACAGAGGAGTAGGCACCCTGATAATCATCAATGGCTACACATGAGGTGTTAAGCGCGTCCGTTGTACGGTCGAAAAGTACCAGTGTTTTGTTTTTCTGAATGACTTTTTTCAAATGGTCATAGGTACTCGTCTCTCGGGATAACGAGATAATAATACCTGCTACCTGAGCGGATAGGAGGGCATTGACGTCATCTATTTCATTGTCTATTTTCTCGTAAGATTGACAAATGATTACATTATAACCGGACTTTTTCACTTCCTCTTCGATGCCCCGTATGACCGATGAGAAGAATATCCTGTCCGCATAGGGTACGATGATCCCGATGATTTGCGACCGTCCTTTGCGTAGTGAGGCCGCCATGGTATTGGGTTCGTAGCCCAGCTTTTCAGCCATTGCAAAAACCTTCTTCTTGGTTTCTTCACTGATGCGCGGGTTATTATTCAAAGCTCGGGATACCGTAGATGCGGTGGTATTCAGCTCTTTTGCAATCTCATGAATGGTGGTCTTTTTTCCTTTCAAGCTTTTGTTATTTGTACAGACAGTGCGAATGTAGTCACTAATTGTGGCTCTGTTTGCCGTAATGAATTTCTGGTTACAGTTATAAAACCATACTTCACAATTTCCTGAAGCTAATCAATTTGAAGATTCATAATAACCATTTTTTTGGTGAAACAACAAATTTGAGACCATCAATTCACTAAAAATGTGTAAACGATTGCGCGTTTGAGCGAATTCACATAGATTTCCCATTTGTACCGATGGATCGGTGACCTTTAATCCTTACTATTTTCACAAATGAAATTCATTCCTATCCTGTTTTTTGGCCTTTCATGTCTGTTTTCTTGTACTGGTGATGCCCCGATGGCTTCCATTGCTATTCATAACCCATCGGATTTAGCCCGTAAGGAGGTGATTACCGTGGCGTTGAGTTTGGATGGAGGAAAACCGTTGAAAGGGCGACTTAATGGAAGGACAGTACCGACAGAATTTATAGATGAAAATGAAGATGGCATTATTGAGAAAGCTCTGGTGCTACTTGAGCTTAAGCCTGGAGAGACTGCAAATTTGGAGGTAGTGACCTCAAATGGCTCTGCCAATTTTACCAAAATGACTCAGGCGGAGTTATCTGTCAAGCAGGGGGGAGTGTGGACGGAGAAGGAATATATTGGCGGATCATTTGTGAACCTTGATTTTTTAAGGGTACCTGATCAGCACACTGATCACACCTATTTTGTCAGGTATGAAGGGCCGGGCTGGGAATCGGATCAAATGGCCTACCGCTTTTATCTGGATTGGAGAAATGGGATGGATGTGTTTGGAAAGTTGAAACCGGAGCCAGTTTTGCAAAGTGTAGGTCTGGATGGTTTTGACTCTTATCACGAATTGAGTGACTGGGGGATGGACTTGCTGAAGGTGGGGAAAACTTTAGGCTTGGGCTCAATCGGGAAATTCAGGAATGACACCCTTCATCGATTTAGGGTGGTTGATTCAGTAACCTGTCAGATTGTGAAGAATGGTCTACTGGAGTCAGCAATTAGTACTAACTATTATGGATGGGCCGATGGGGGTAATCGCACCGATTTGATGTCTGCCATTAGCATTCAGGCAGCATCAGCATTGACCACTCACTCAATCAGGTTTACCAATCCAATAGAGGGTTTCTGTACTGGACTGGTTAAGAATGTTGGGGAGGAGTATGTTAAGGAAGTGGTTGATAATTATCACATTTTTGCGACATATGGCAAGTTTAGCTTGAATGATGACAAGCTGGGGCTTGCCGTGATTGTGGAAACTCCTTCCATTAGTCAGGTAGTTGATGGAGCAGGAAGTCACGTAGTTTTGTTTAATCCATCAGAGGAGGTTACTTATCACTTTATGGCAGTATGGGAAAAAGGTACCAATCCTATCCAATCTATGGATAGCTTCATGGCATTATTAAGGCAAGAGGTACTTCGCCTCAATCAACCTCTTCAGGTGCTAGCTGTTGATTAATTAAGGAATCCATCCATTGAAAATAACTTCAAGTTGGTAATTGGCAGCAGTTGTGGGGGTTAGGCTTGTTGCCCACATTGCTCGTTCATTCATGTGAGCTCCGGGGCCCTTAGAGGCATACTCAGCATAGCTTACTGTGGTTTCTTTTTCGGTGGAACCCCAGTTGTGCCAACCAACGGGGAGGATATGATTCTCCATATAGCATTCAATGAATGCAGTTTTGGCATAACTCCTCCAAGGCCTTCCCAGGTAAACTTTGTTCACCGATTCATCCATTTTAGTAATTCTGCATTTCAAAAACACCATACCAAATTGAGCAGATTTAGGGGTAGAGGCTGCGGTGATATACGAGTTTGATCTGGATACAATGGTGCAGTTTTCGAAGATGACAGTGGCTCCCCCAAAGATGAAATCGGTAGTTCCTGAAATGTAACAATCCTTAAAGTATTGTCTGAAACCTTCTCCGGATGTATAGACCGTATCCTGATGCCCCTGGATACTACAATTGATCAACTGAATCCTATCTCCTTCCAGATACAGTGCTATTGCCTGGCCTATCGGGCCAGAGCTGTTAATAATGGTTAGGTTTTGCAATCGAATATCGTTGGCCTCTACTTTGAGAGTAAATGTGTGAAAAGTGCTGTTTCGCCCAAGGTTTATGGAGGCAAAATGGTCACCCCAAACGATCCTCGTACTATCCGTACTTTCTCCTTTCAGGGTGAGTTTGTTATTCCAGGAGAAAATGGTCACTTTTTCTCGATAGACTCCATTCTTGATATAAATGGTAATGTCCTTTTCTGGGAAAGCTTTAGTCGAATAGATGGCTTCCTGAATGGAGGTGAAATCTCCTTGTCCGGATTTGTCTACCACTATTTCAGTGGCATACTGAGCCAATCCATTGAATGATATGGCGATGATGAGGATGAATAGATAGAGTTTTCTCATTTTCAAAAATTTGAACAAGTGAATGATGATCAGATCAAATGGTGTGCAAAGGATAGCACAAAATGAGCGGTAATGAAAGGGATTGGTGAGGCGAAATGTTATTTGAATCGGGGTGGATTGAGGTGAAAAAAATAATGGACATACATGGATATGGGTTGATTTACGTATTGTAAGAATAGATACTCACAATGATTAGAGTTAATTGTATGTTAATGTTCAATGCTTTGCCTATGTTATTGTGAAATCGTTAAAATAAATAGGCTAAATGAGGAGATAATTGATTTGTAGGAATGGTTAATTCCGTAAATATTGAATAATTAATAATTGTTAAATTCGGATTTATCAGAATAATTCATTTGTTTAGGGGAACTTTTTCAACCAAAAAGAATGAAGATTATGAATAAATTCTACGGGTCAACATTACATTTTGGGCTTTCAGGCTCATGGGAGAATCTTTTTTTTGATAACAGAGTGCAATCGATTACACAAAATGTGAGTTCAGATTTTAATCACATTACCTTTTAATAAATCCACTAACCTATAATATGATGAATTATGTGTACTAAAATCACTATTCGCAAATCATGGATACAGATATTTTTCTTGCCAGTATTGGTACTGGTATCTATGACTAGCGCAACAGCCCAAGATCTGACCGTAACAGGTAAGATTACTGATCGAGAAACAGGAGAGGGCCTGCCAGGAGTGAGCGTTGTAGTTCAGGGAACTTCAGAGGGAACGATCACCGACATTGAAGGAAACTACAAGGTTACTGTTGCCGAGGATGCAACTTTGACCTTTAGTTTTATTGGTTACGCTAACCAAATAATACCAGTTGCTGGGAAGAGTATTATCAACGTGTCCATGGATGTTGATGTACAGGCATTGGATGAGGTGGTAGTGGTAGGTTATGGTACTCAGAAAAAGTCAAACCTGACTGGGTCAGTGGTTTCTGTAACAGGAGATGCTTTGAAGAAGGTACCTGTGGCAAGTGTAGCAGAGTCATTGACTGGTCGTTTAGCCGGAGTGCAAATATCTACCACTGAGGGCTCACCCGACGCAGAAGTCAGAATAAGGGTGAGAGGTGGGGCTTCACTGACCCAGAGCAGCTCGCCGCTGTTTATTGTGGATGGCTTTCCTGTAAGCACTATATCGGATTTATCCCCATCAGATATCAAGTCCATAGATGTGCTAAAAGATGCTTCATCAACGGCCATTTATGGTTCTCGTGGAGCAAACGGAGTGGTAATTATTACTACTAAGAGTGGTACTGAGGGAAAAGTCACTGTGAATTACAATTCTTTTTACGCAGTGAAGAAGATTGCCAAAACCCTGGATGTGCTTGATCCGGAAGATTATGCCAGATGGCAGTATGAATATGCGGTGCTGGATGCCAGTGAGGAAGGTGATTACTCATCTTATGAGGACTACTTCGGGTTGTTTGGTGACCTTGATCAATATGAAGGACAAGCAGCCAATGACTGGCAAAGACAGATATACGGCCGTACAGGAACCACGTTTAGTAATGATCTGAGCATCCGCGGTGGCGGACAAAAATTCAACTACTCTGCCAACTTCGCAAGATATGATGATAAGGCCATTATGATTGGTTCTGACTATGTGAGAAACAACATTACCTTAAAATTCAAAAACGCTCCGAATGATAAGATTGATCTGAATTTTTCATTGCGTTATTCTGATACAGAAATCAACGGAGGTGGAGCTAATGAACAGAACGAGGTATCTTCTGCTGACTCCAGATTGAAACACGCAGTAGCTTATGCACCTATTCCGATATCGGGAGTGAGTCTATCAGATGATACCAATGAGCAAACTTCAGGAGATCTGGTAAATCCGATTGTTTCCACGAATGACAATGACCGATTGCAAAAACGGAATAATTACAACATCGCAGGGAGCTTTGCCTGGAAAATAATTGATCCATTGCAGCTAAGCACTTCTTTTACGGTGGATAACTACAATTACCAGGACAACCGTTTTTATGGGGTGACTACCTACAAAGCAAGAGACCGCTCTCCTGCATACCCAAATCAGCCGTCAGCACTCTTTAGCGATAGGAAAGAGGTAAGACTCAGGAATACCAATACGGTGACTTATGATGTCCTCAAGGGGGAGTTACATAACCTAAAAGTGATGGGGGGGCATGAAATGCTATTTACCCAGACCAATGAGTTGGAATATGAAATTCAGGGTTATCCAGTATTATTTAGTGCAGATGAAGCTTTCAAGCTGACGACACAAGGACAGTCTATCTACGCAGATAATAATTTTAGTCCGGACGATAAACTGTTATCATTCTTTGGAAGGGCTAATTATGACTATAAGAATCGCTACCTAATCAGTGCGGTATACAGAGCTGATGGATCTAGCCGATTCAAAGGAGACAATGTTTGGGGGTATTTTCCATCATTATCTGCCGGGTGGAAGATTACCGAAGAGAGCTTCATGAGCGGGTTGACCAAATGGATGTACTTATTGAAACTTCGTGCCAGTTATGGGTTGGCCGGGAATAACAATATACCAAGAGGCCAGACCGTACAGACATTTGAATCCAGAAATACCACTTACATCAACGACGTAAATAGTTACTGGGCGGCTTCTACCATCATGGCCAATCCTGATTTGAAATGGGAGACCACGGAAACTAAAAATATCGGATTGGATTTCGGTTTGCTTGAAGGCCGGGTAACCGGTACAATAGAGGCTTATCAAAATAACACCCGCGACTTACTGATCCGTTTCCCTGTAGCAGGTACAGGCTATGAATATCAGTACCGAAATATGGGTGAAACGGAGAATAAAGGGGTAGAACTAAGCCTTAATGGTATCGCATTGGATAAAAAAGACTATGGCCTGAATTTCAACTTCAACATTGCTTTCAATAGAAATAATATCAAATCGCTTGGTGTGATGGACGAGTTGGTGGGCACGGAAGTAACCACTGGATGGGCCTCTACTCAGATTGCCAACGACTACTTGGCCCGAGTAGGAGATCCAATTGGCAGGATGTACGGATATGTATCTGATGGTCGGTATGAAGTGGATGATTTCGAAGAATATGATGAGAGCTCCGGACAGTGGGTACTCAAGGAAGGTGTGGTGACTTCAGATGGTATACTAACGCCACGTCCGGGTATGATGAAATTGATGGATCTTGACGGAAATGACACCATCACCATCGATGATCGAAGATTTATAGGCAATGCTAATCCCAAACATACCGGTGGTTTCGTGCTCAACGCCTACGCTTATGGATTTGACCTCACCGCCGCTTTCAACTGGAGCTATGGGAATGATATCTATAATGCCAATAAAGTGGAGTTCACTTCAGCCAATCAAAACAATCAGTACCGAAACCTGATCTCCGTTCAGGAAGGGGGAGAGAGATGGACTAATATAGATTGGAATACCGGCGAACTGATCACTGATCCGGCACAACTGGCGGCAGTGAATGCCAACACCACCATGTGGAGTCCATACATGGATCGGTACATCTTTAGTGACTGGGCAGTTGAAGATGGATCCTTTCTAAGGCTCAATACGCTCACTTTAGGTTATACTTTACCACAGGCGATTATTGAAAGAGCCCGTATTGAAAACCTTAGATTCTATATCACGGGTTACAACCTGTTTATCCTGACAGACTATACGGGATTTGATCCTGAAGTATCCACCAGACGAAAAACCCCACTCACACCGGGTGTGGACTATTCAGCTTATCCACGTAGCAGGCAGTTTACTGTTGGCATGAATCTTACATTTTAATCCAAATGACATTGAAAATGAAAAAGATATTAAATATAGCTCTTGCCGGTATGCTGATTTTGGGTACCACTACGTCTTGTGAGGATTACCTGGAAGCACCGGCCAAATCTACTCTGGATGAATCGAAGATATTTTCGGTTTATACCCTGGCTAAGGGTGCCGTAGATGGCATTAAGGAACCCTTTGGGCAGACTAACTCATACAGAGGTCGCTTTCTGCCGAATTATGGGATGAACACAGATGTGGAGTGGAACAACAACTCCAATAATTCTGATGACAACTACGACTTGGTGAAATACAATGCGAAGCCCAATAATGACCAAATGAATACGACTAACAATGCCTGGGCTATGATGTATTCGGGTATTGAGCGAGCAAATATTTGTATTCGTGGGCTGCGTAACTACGGGGATGTAGAGAATGATGAAAATATGGCCTACTTACTAGGAGAGGCCCTTACCTTGCGAGCTGTTTATTACGCGGACCTTGTCAAATCCTGGGGGGACGTGCCAGCAAGATTTGAACCAATCACTACGGAAACCCTGTACTTACCGAGATCTAGTCGGGACGTTATTTACAAGCAACTATTAGCAGATCTGGAGGAGGCCGCTACAATCGTTCCATGGCCAAACGAAACATCAAGCACTGCTTCTGTTGAGCGGGTAAATAAAGCTTTTGTCAAAGGACTAAGAGCAAGACTGGCTTTAGCAGCCGGTGGGTACTCGCAGTATGCGGACGGTGTCCGCCTCAGTACTGATCCGGAACTGGATCGCGCAACCATGTATGGAATCGCGTTGCAGGAATGCAGAGATGTGATAGCAAGTGGCACGGCACGTCTTGAAACTTCGTTTGAGGACTTGTGGAGAAAGTTCAACCAAGATGATGTAACAGCCGGAGGGGAATCACTTTGGGAAATCCCATTTGCCACAGGGAGAGGAAGGTGGTTATTCACTTTTGCAGTAAGGCATTTGAGTAAGGATAAGTACACAGGTCAGGCCAGAGGTGGTCAGGGTGGTCCGTTGCCGTTCGTGTTTTATGATTATGCTCCTAATGACTCACGTAGAGATGTCACTTGTGTGCCATACCAATGGAAAGACGTGAGCCCTTCAGAGGACATTGCTCAGCAAGAGCCTACCGGCCTGGACCAGTGGATGTTTGGTAAATACCGATACGAATGGAAAAACACTCGTGTGACCGCTTCCAACGATGACGGAACCAACTTTATGTACATGCGCTATGCCGAAATTTTACTCATGGCTGCTGAAGCAGCTTATGAGCTGGAGGGGCCTGATGCCGCCAAACCTTATTTGAAAGAAATTCGTCAGCGCGCTTTTGATCAGGCGGACTGGCCTACTCAAGTAGATGCTTATCTGGGCGGCTTATCTGGATCAGCTGTTTTCGATGCGATCGTAGAAGAGCACAAACTCGAACTGTGCGGCGAAATGCAACGCAAGCAGGCCCTCATCAGATGGAATCTGCTAAAGACAAAACTGGACGAGGCGAAACAAAAGATGTACGACCTGAGAAGTCAGTCAGGTGAATATGCTAATGTGCCCTCCACCTTGTATTACAGGCTTGCAGAAAATAACGAAACCCTGGAATTCTACGGATTGGAGAGGGGTGAAACAGACAATAAGTCAGGTGAATATAGTGATAATATTGATTGGGCGGTAGTGGATGAATTGGATGATGAAAAAATTGAAACCATCTATGTTGGAAACCCCGATGAGAACCAGTTTTGGCCGATCTGGCAAGTCTTTATAGATGGTAGCAATGGACAGTTGACCAACGATTTACTGAATTAAAAAAGGATGAATATGTATACCAGAATTAAAAAATTCACAGGAATCTTGCTATGCGCACTTTCACTGGTGCCTATGGCTTGCAAGGATGACATAGATCCGGTCATTACAGAACTCACAAAATCGAGGGCCTTTGCCCCGGTGGGACTTGAAGCCCGGGTGCGTAACCAGGTAGATATAGAGCTTAGCTGGACCGCAAATCCTGATGTTGACCAATATGTTATAGAGTTCTTTCAGGATAGCCTTCGGTTTTCTGGTGATCCTGTCAGCACTGCTATAGTAGACGATATACCCACAGCCGGAACCATTACCTATACAGAATCTTTGTCAGGTGAGACCCGCTATTCGGCCAGAGTGAGAGCTGTGACTGAAGGGCTGGAAGAGTCTAACTGGGCTATTGTCACCGCACGGACGGATGCGGAGCAGATTTTCCTCCCATTGCCAGGCGAAAATGTACAGGACACTTACGCCACGGTAGTTTGGCAGCCAGGGAGTGAAGTAACTCATCTGTTAATAGTGCCAGGCAATACATTGGTGCAGATTTCAGCAGCTCAGGTAGCAGCAGGAGAAGCGAGAATCGATGGGCTTTCAGGAGCAACGGATTATACCGTGACCTTGTACAACGGCACCAAAAGAAGAGGAACAGTGACTTTTTCTACCCTGAAAGAGGCCAATGTTACTGCCAATGATGACCTAAGTAGCGTTATTGATGCCTCAGAAGAAGGGGCGGTACTCATATTAGCGGCAGGCACCTATAACCTTGGTGGAAAGGAAATTACAAAGTCCATAGTTATCGAAGGGCAGAAATGGTACGACATGCCAGTGATTATTGGGCAGTTTTCTTGTGGTACTCCAGTGAGCTCCATCACCCTGAGGTATCTCAATATACAAGGACAAGATGACTATGGTCAAATGTTCAATGCTTCTGCCTCAGAGTGCAATCTGGGTACCCTTACTGTTCAGGGCTGCGAAATCAGTGGCTATAGCAACAATATCCTCTATAGCAACAGCGGAGGAACCTACGGAGACATTATCATTTCTGATACCTACATCCATGATATTCCCGGTGGAGGAGGCGATGGTTTCGACTTTAGGGGTGGAGCTGTGGGATCTCTTACGTTAGAGAATTCTACCGTCGCCAATGGAATACGAACACTCCTGAGAATGCAAGTCGCTGCTGACGTGGCATTTAGGAATTGTACTTTCTACAGGGCTTGTATCGCCGATAATAGCAACAACCGAGGGTTCTTTAGAATGTCCGGCGGTGGTACCTCGTTGGAAGTAAGCAAATGTCTCTTCGTAGAAACAGGTATTGAGGGTAGTGGTGGAGCCATCTATGGAAACTTTTCAAGGGAAGGCGATATCAGCGAGGAAGTGTCATTGAATTACAGAGACAATTACTACTTCAATACCATTGGTTTATGGGAAGGTGAATATACTGATCCGGGTGAAGTGGATGCGACAGAAGCTAACCCTGGTTTTGTAGATCCGGCAAATGCAGATTTTACTATTACCAATCAGAACCTGATTGATGAAGAAGTAGGACCATCTCGCTGGAGACAATAAGAATGAAAGGGCTAATACTCCCTTCAATCAACCAATATGAAACAGTGATATTCACTAATGGACATAAAATTCAATGATATTATGAAACTGTTATCCAATATATTATCAATTCTAATGCTATGTACCCTGTCGGTTACAGGAGCATGGTCTCAGGATGACCCCAACCAACCTGCGGTTGGTGAATGGACAATTTACAATGCTGATGAGCTGCCAGATGCCGCTGACCCGGCCTGGAGTGCCAGCAATGGATCAGGTACCACCTGGTCGATAGAGTCTGATCCTGTTCGGGTAGGCAACAACTTGTTGGCGTTAGATGGGGCCGATGCTTCAGGAATGTACAAAACTGCAGATTTTGATCCGGTTCCTACTGCCGTGACGGTGGTCATGCGGGTCAAAGGCAAGGACCTCACCGCTGATCGATTGACGGACATTGATATGCACATCAATGGTTTTAGGGACCAATTAAACATCCGATCCTCTGGTGAGCTGAGCTTACAGCGTTCAGGTGCTTCTGTAGATTTATCGGGTCTGTTAAATACCTCTCAGTGGAATGTCTACCGAATGACCATAGATGCCTCGAGTGGTACTGAAGGGATTGTGAAGATTTACTTAAATGAAAACCCCTTTCCGGTTCTTACAGCCACTACAACTACCACTACAGGTTCAAATTACTTTCGCTTTGGAGATGGAAATGGTAGTCCAACATACTCGGCCTATGTGGATTATGTGAGCTATGATGTTACAGGAGCATTTTCACCAGCACAAACTCGCTTACCCAATGATTTGACCAAACCTCCCGTGGGGGCGTGGACCATTTATCATGCGGATCAATTGCCAGATGCGGCCGATCCTGCTTGGAGTGCCAGCAATGGATCAGGAACTACCTGGGCCATCGAATCAGATCCGGTAAGGGTGGGTAATAATCTACTGGCGCTGGATGGAGCGGATGCTTCGGGGATGTTCAAGACCTCAGATTTTGACCCGACACCTACTGGTGTGACAGTGGTGATGCGTGTCAAAGCCAAAGATCCGTCTGCGGATCGTTTGACCGATATCGACATGCACATCAATGGATTTAGAGATCAATTGAATATCAGATCTTCTGGAGAGTTGAGTCTCCAGCGATCCGGCGCTTCCGTAGATTTGTCCGGAGTTTTAAACGTCAATAAGTGGAATGTATACCGGATGACAATCAATGCCAGTAGTGGTACTGAAGGGATTGTAAAGATCTACTTGAATGAGAACCCTTATCCGGTGCTTACTGCCACTACCACTACCACTACTAGCTCTAATTATTTCCGCTTCGGAGACGGCAATGGTAGCCCAACTTACTCGGCATATGTGGACTATGTAAGCTATGATGTTACAGGGGCATTCTCTCCCGAACAAACCAGATTGCCCAATGAGTTAACAAAGCCACCTGTGGGTGAATGGTCTATTTATAACGCTAACGAACTGCCGGACGCAGCTGACCCAGCCTGGAGTGCCAGCAACGGCTCGGGTACCATCTGGGCCATAGAAGCTGATCCGGTAAGTGTTGGAAACAATTTACTGGCATTAGATGGAGCAGACGCCTCGGGAATGTACAAAACTTCTGATTTTGACCCTGTCCCAACAGCGGCTACCGTCGTGATGAGAGTGAAAGCAAAGGATCTAACCGCAGATCGTCTCACGGACATAGATATGCACATCAATGGATTTCGGGATCAGCTAAATATCCGATCTAACGGAGAGCTCAGCTTGCAGCGTTCTGGAGCTTCTGTGGACCTCTCTGAGGAGCTAAACGTAACTCAATGGAATGTATATCGCATGACTATAGATGCGAGTAGTGGTACAGAAGGTATTGTTAAAATCTACCTAAATGAAAATCCTTATCCAGTACTCACTGCCACTACCACTACCACAACAGGCTCTAATTACTACCGGTTTGGAGATGGAAATGGTAGTCCGACTTACTCGGCTTATGTGGATTATGTCCTTCATGATGTGACCGGGGCTTACTCACCTTCCCAATCACGACTGCCAGCGCAGTTTACAGGTGACGATGAGGGGCCTTCACCGGTGATTACTGCTCCTGCTGCCCTTTCTGAATTCGTCCAACATTTGGGAACACCAACTGCTGCTAAGTCTTTTAGTGTATCGGGTAGTGATCTTAGTACGGATTTGACCATTGCGGCATCAAGTGGGTATGAACTTTCACTGAGTGAGACAGATGCATTTACCACAGATCCTTTGGTGTTGAGCAATATCGAAGGTACAGTTGCCGAGACCACCATCTATGTCAGGTTAAATTCTACGGAGCTCGGCGCATTTAATGGAGCTGTTACTTTGGTGAGTGGTAGTACCACAAAGGCTGTTTCCCTAACTGGAATGACAATAGTGCCTGAAATCAGTGTGAGCGGGGCGCTTGAGCCATTCAAAGAAAGTGTTAGCTCGGTTTCCGAATCGCAATCTTATTCCGTCACTGCCGTCTACTTGGTTGCAGACCTGACTATTACAGCTCCGGATAGTTACGAGGTATCCTTCGACAATACCACCTGGAGTGGGATGGTTAGTATTGCCCCGGATAGCGAGGGAGTTATTAACTCCACCAGCGTCTATGTGAGGCTGAACGGAACTGAAACGGGCCAATACAATGGAAATATTGTTCATTCATCTACCGGAGCGACTGATGTACTGCTTGCTGTAACGGGAGAGACGATTCCTGATCCTGGGATTATTGCTTCAGGGGAGTTTGTTGCTTTTTCTCAAAATCTGAATCAACCATCAGACCCTCAGAGTTATACGGTCTCTGCCACTAATCTTGCTAGCAAGCTCGAAATTTCAGTGCCACAAGGTTTTGAGATTTCATTCAACGGAGAGCTATGGTTGAGTTCACTTTCACTTGCCCCTCTGGATGGAAATGTTGCCAGCACCACCATTTACATAAGGCTCAATGCACCTACGGAAGGTAGCCATAGTGGCAGTCTTGTGCATAGCAGTGTGGGAGTTGATGCCGTTTCCTTTTCATTGTCAGGAAGTACAGCAGCAGGAGTGGTTTTAGGTGCCACTTTCGATGATGATCTATTCAAAATGTGGCCCAATCCAGCTACGGATAGAATTTTCATAAAAGGTAAAGTGCTACAAAATAACCAGCAACTATCACTTTACACCTTGGGTGGGGTAAGAGTGAATTCATATAAGCTCTTGCAAAACAATGAAGGGGTGGAACTAGACCTTACTAACCTGTCGCAGGGCATGTATGTGATTGAACTTACCAATGAAGGTAAGAAGGTGACTAGAAAATTCTGGAAAGAATAAGGGGTTTGCGGTGATAGACAAATCAGCAGGAACATCCTTGTGGTGTTCCTGCTATTGCCGCTATCAGATAGGCTTCTAATTTATTGAATCAAAACCCTAGGTTTGGATAGTAGAGTGGATATGAGATATAGTACATTGTTTTTCATTTTGTTTTTTGGGGTTCAACTGATCTGTCGATCTCAGGATCTTGCTTTTCCGGGTGCGGAGGGGTTCGGTAGGTATGCTTCAGGGGGACGTGGTGGTCAGGTATTGGTTGTTACAAACCTTAACGATTCTGGCCCTGGAAGCTTAAGGGAAGCATTACGTGAGGATTATCCAAGAATTGTTTTGTTTGCCGTTTCAGGGAATATTGAGTTGGAATCGCCACTCGACATCAACCATGGCAATGTAACTATCGCTGGTCAATCAGCACCTGGTGATGGCATTACACTAAAAAATTACCCTCTGAAAGTTAAAGGAGACAATGTAATTATCAGGTACATCCGTTCCCGGTTAGGAGACGAACGAAATGTGCAGGATGACGGCATGAGTGCTATGGACAATCGAAACTTAATGATTGATCACTGCAGCTTCAGTTGGAGCACAGATGAAAGTGCCTCCATCTATGATAATGAGCTGGTAACTGTACAGTATTGCATCATTTCTGAAAGCCTGAATAATTCTGTCCATCAAAAAGGAACCCATGGATATGGTGGGATATGGGGAGGCAAAAAGGCCAGTTTTCATCACAATTTGTTAGCACATCACAACAGTCGAAATCCGCGTTTTCAGGGAGCTCGTTATCACAAGCAACCCGAGCTTGAAATCGCTGATTTTCGTAATAATGTCATCTATAACTGGAAATCAAACAACAGTTATGGCGGTGAAGAAGGAAATTATAATTTGATCAACAACACCTACAAACCGGGCCCGGCTACCGAATCCAAAGTGGATAAAATTTTGGATCCGTATGAGCCTTATGGACATTTTTATCTGGAAGGGAATGAGCTTATTGGAAATCCTCATGTTTCTGACAACAACTGGGCTGGAGTGAATGGAGGGGACGCCGTGGTGAGCCAGATCAGGTTGGAAAACCCTTTGGAAGTGGCATTAGTAACTACTCAATCAGCAAGAGCGTCTTTTGAATGGGTGCTGAAATCTGCCGGAGCTAGTTATAGGCGGGATGCTGTTGATCAAAGGATTGTTGAAGAAGTACGTGAAGGAAAAGCGACTTTCGGGAATAACGGAATTATTGACTCACAAACTCAGGTTGGGGGCTGGCCAATACTGCAATCAGAAGAAGCTCCAAAGGACACTGACCGGGATGGTATGCCTGACAAATGGGAAAAAAGAAGGCATCTGAATATGCAAAAAGATGATTCTGCTGAGATTGGGTTGATGGAGCATTATACGAACATTGAGGTGTATTTGAATGAGTTGGTTCAGAACTAGTCTGTTAATCCTTCTTTTGATCGCAGGATGGGTTGTAGTCGGACAGGTCCCCCGGGATGCAAGCTATACCGTAGCAAATACAGTTGCCAAAGTACTCAGACATTATCCCAATTTGGATGTTCAGGGTGTTGAACCTAATGATCCGGAATCGGTGACGTCCACTTTTGATGTGGCATACAAAGATCTGGGGTACCGAAGTTTGGTGGCGAATCTTTTCATCCCTAAAGAGAAGAGGGTTTCCGCCGCTATTTTGATGATTCATGGAGGAGGATGGAGAGCAGGATCGCCCGGCTTAATGACTCCCATGGCTGAGCGACTGGCAGAAGCGGGCTATTTGGTGATGGTGCCCGAATATCGCCTGTCGATGGAAGCACTCTATCCCGCGGCCATTGATGATTTAAAGGATGCGCTGCAATGGATGCGAGATCGATCGAGAACAATGGGTATACATACCAACCGCGTGGTTGTACTGGGATGTTCTGCTGGTGGACAGTTGGCGGCCCTCCTGGGATCTACGACCGACGTTCAGGCGATAGTTGATATAGATGGAGTTTTGGCTTTTAAACATCCTGATTCACAGGAAGGAGCTATGGCTGCACAATGGCTTGGAGGTACTTATGAGGATGTGCCTGAGTTATGGCATGAGGCTTCGGCCCTGACACATGTCTCAGCCTCTACACCACCTACCTTATTTTTGGCAAGTAAATACCCAAGATTTCTTGCTGGAAGACAGGAATACATGCAGGTTTTGGAAGAAGCCGGCACCTATACAGCAGTTCGGGTATTCGAAGATGCACCTCATTCCTTTTGGTTGCTGTCACCGTGGTTTGAAGCCACTGTGGTGGAGGTGATCAAATTTTTAAATGATACAATTTTAGAGCAGGATAATTAAGCTTAAATGGATATAGAAAGAGGCATAGTGGTTGATTCGGGATTCATAGTTGGTCTGTTACTTGGTTTGTTAGTCATTTTTGTGTCCTGCAAGGAAAATGAGGAACCGCTTCAGATACTTGTTAGCCACATTTCCATCAAAGGCGATTTTATAGAAGACGGGGAAACCAGTCAGCTTACGGCTGTTATTCTTCCCGCCAATGCATCCAATCAAATGGTTGAATGGAAAGTATCAAATGAGTCGGTGGCCACTATCAGTGAAAATGGCCTCTTGACTGCTGTATCCAATGGGGTGGTTACCGTCACAGCGTCTGCAAAGGATGGCTCTGGAGTAACCACTCAGAAATCATTTAATGTCTCCGGTATAATGTCTCCGGTGGTATTGGTGGAGTATATCTCGATAACAGGAAATAATATTACTGATGGCAGATCCCAAGCCTTTAGTGCTGAAATTTTACCGATCAATGCTAACAATCAAACAGTGGTATGGTCTGTTTCGGACGAAACCCTGGCAAACATCTCAGCATCAGGTGTTTTGACCCCCATTAAAAATGGATCCGTCACCGTGCGGGCATCGGCCACAGATGCATCAGGAATGGTGGGTGAGAAAACTGTTTCTATCTCAGGGGTGCTTGAAGGTACCGATGGAACCATCGTGGGTACAGCTGAGGACATTCTCAATGCGATTCTCAATGCAAATCCTGGGGATAAAATCTACATCCGAGGAGGCACTTACGCTTTCTCCACCAAGATTAACCTAAGCCGTGATGGGGCTGAGGGTAATCTGATTTCACTCATTGCCCATCCTCAGGATACAGAACGACCAAAATTTGATTTCTCATCGATGGCCGAAAACTCCGGTAACCGTGGCTTACAACTATCCGGTGACTATTGGTATGTAAAGGGTATTGATGTTTTTGGTGCGGGAGACAATGGTATGTTTATCAGCGGAAATTACAATCTGGTAGAGTTTTGCACTTTTTCTGAAAATGCAGACACCGGTCTTCAGATTGGTAATGGCGCAAGCCACAACACCGTATTGAATTGTGATTCGTTTTATAATGCAGATTCTTCTATCGAAAATGCTGATGGTTTTGCCTGCAAGCTGGATGCCGGAGATGGCAACAAATTTATTGGGTGCAGAGCCTGGCAAAACCTCGATGATGGATGGGATGGATACCTGCGCGGAGCGGATAACATTACGACCACCTACGTGAATTGCTGGGCATTCAAAAATGGGATGCTAAAAGATGGAACCATTGGTGGTGGCGATGGTAATGGTTTTAAAACGGGGGGTAGTGATGATAAGCTTCTGAAACACAATGCCCTATATACCAATTGTATTGCCGCCGGCAATATTGTAGATGGATTTGATCACAATAGCAATAGGGGTACAGTGATCATGTTTAACTGCTCAGCTCACAGCAACGGGCGAAACATCAATTTTGGGAGCTCCAACATTGCATCATCGCTCACCATCAAAAACAGTTTGTCATTTGCGGGCGGTAGTGGGGATAGTTACCAAGCCACAGCCACTGATATTACCAATAACAGTTGGCAGGATGGTCTGGAGGCTTCTTCGATAGATTTTGTAAGTATTGATCTGGATGGACTGTCTGCTCCTAGAAAGGCAGATGGTAGCCTGCCCGATGTGCAATACCTGCACCTCAAATCTGATAGTGATCTAATAGATAAAGGGGTAGATGTAGGTTTGGACTATTCCGGATCAGCACCGGACCTTGGAGCTTTTGAGCACAAGTAAGAGGCCAATATTTAAGGATACTAAGGCAGATCAGCCATTTTGGTTGGTCACATACCCGGCTCCAAGGGAGCCGGGTTTTATTAAACTGCTCATATAGGTGGCATTGAATGATTTTAAAGCATCAGACAGGTCAATTATGTATAATTAGGATGTGGGAAATCTTTTTTCTTAATTTTGATCGATCACTAACTGAATCACAAGACACTGGAATCTCTAACCATTACTACCGTATCCTCTAGCTCGTACGAGTGCACCATCACAGTAGACTGTGCCGTTTTTGGCTTTCAGGACAATGAACTCAGGCTGCTTTTGGTCAAGCGGGCGATTGATCCATTTAAAGATCAGTGGATGCTCCCGGGGGGTATTATGGATGAGGGCCATACTCTGGAAGAGTCCGTGAATAATGTGCTATTCAACCTCACAGGAATCCACGATGTACATCAGGAGCAGGTGAAGGCGTATAGTAGTGTAGACAGGCACCCGGTGAAGCGGGTGCTCACTGTGTGCTTTTATGCCCTGATCAAACCCGAAAACCATCCGGTAATCGCTAAGAATTATGTGTCTGATGTACAATGGTATTCACTTTCAAAACTTCCAAAACTGGGTTTTGATCATGATCAACTGGCCGTAGATGCGCTGCATAAACTGAGGGGCAGCCTTGATCAAAATCTCATCTTTGGAGAATTGCTTCCAGACAAGTTTACATTGAAAGAACTGCAGGATCTTTATGAAAGCATCCTGGACGAAACGCTTGATCGGAGAAATTTCCGAAAGAAGATTCTCCAGTCAGGGTTGGTGATTCCTACCAATGAAAAGAAGATAGGAGTGAAGGGTGGGCCGGAACTCTATCGAATCAAGAAATAGATATTTGAGGAGATATTCTTTGATAATGATAAAATAAGCTATAAAAAGTGTTGAGTTATTGTGAATTCATTAAACTGTGTATAAATTACACAGTATTAAATTTAGGGGGGTGAGCCTCATTTCACATGGAAGATTGTGCCACAGACCCCTGAGATCAATTTTGCATTTATTAAAACCTTATTCTCGGATGAATCAAATACGCTTTTCTACCAATCCCAATGATTTTCTTAACTACACGACTGAAGACATCAGACAAGAGTTTTTGATTCCTGAGGTGATGCAGCCCGGTGAGATCACTGCGGTTTATTCTATGTATGATCGTATGGTCACTATCGGTGTGATGCCCCTTAAGGAGGCCATCAAGCTGCCCGTATACGAGGACCTTACCAAAGCTGCCTACTTCCTGGAGCGTCGTGAATTGGGGATCATCAATACCGGAGGAGAAGGTGTGGTGGTTGTAGACGGAGAGTCTTTCACCCTAGCAAACAAGGAATGTCTTTATGTAGGAAAGGGCAAAAAAGAAATCACTTTTGCAAGCAGCAATGCTGCTACCCCGGCAGAATTCTTTGTGAATTCATGCCCCGCACATCATGAGTACCCGACTGTGAAAGCAGGTCTGGCTGATGCGAATGAGGTCAATCTGGGAACGAAGGAAAATTGCAATGAGCGGACTATTTACCAGTTTATACACGAGGGGGGCATTCAGAGTTGCCAGCTGGTGATGGGCTTCACTGCCTTGAAGACAGGAAGTATTTGGAACACTTTCCCACCACACACGCACCTTCGACGTATGGAGGTTTATTATTATTTCGACCTGGCTGATGATCAGTTGGTCATGCACTTCATGGGAGACCCTCAGGAGACACGCCACATCGCCATTCACAATAAGCAAGCGGTGATTTCGCCAGAGTGGTCTATTCACTCCGGGGCAGGTACTTCCAATTATTCTTTTATTTGGGCCATGGCGGGTGAAAACAAAGCTTTCACGGACATGGATGGTCAGGACGTTAAAGCAATACGATAATGGTGTTAGACTCATTTAATTTAGCCGGAAAGACGGCCCTGGTGACCGGTTGCAAGCGGGGCATTGGTAAGGCCATCGCAGAGGGATTGGCAGAAGCAGGAGCGGACATTATTGGTGTTTCGGCTTCACTGGAGCTTTCAGGTAGTGAAGTAGAGAAGGCTATTCAGGCCCGCGGCAGATCTTTCAAAGCCTATCAGAGTGATTTTTCAGATAGGGAGTCTGTTCACGCTTTTTTAAGGAAGTTGATGGATGAGAATAGCCAGATAGACATACTGGTGAACAATGCGGGCACCATCATGAGAAAGCCCGCAGCAGAGCACCCAGACGAGTACTGGGATGAAGTAATTGAGGTGAATCTGAATTCTCAGTTTGTGATCTCCCGTGAGGTAGGTAAGCACATGATCGCCAATGGCAAAGGGAAAATTATCTTTATTGCATCACTCCTTACCTTTCAGGGAGGGATCACGGTGCCCGGATATGCAGCCAGTAAAGGTGCAATTGGCCAGCTGAATATGGCCCTTTCAAACGAGTGGGCTTCGAAAGGAATCAACGTGAATGCCATCGCTCCTGGTTATATTGCTACAGACAATACCAAGGCACTTAGGTCGGATGCAGACCGGAGCGATTCTATTTTGAGCAGAATTCCTCAGGCCAGATGGGGAGATCCTGAAGATTTTAAGGGGCCGGCGGTCTTTTTGGCCAGCGATGCGTCTAACTATATGAATGGGTCCATCGTCACCGTAGATGGTGGCTGGATGGGCCGATAATCAAGATTTAAAAGAAGCCCGGTGAAGGAATAAAATTGTATTACTTCTTCATACTTCATACGAGTTCTTCATCGGCTTCTTTTACTAAACACTGAACACTAAAATTTGGAGATGAAAGAATTTCTTGGTGAGGATTTTTTATTAGAAACCAAAACGGCGCAGACCCTCTATCACGACTATGCGGAGCAAATGCCCATTATCGATTACCACTGTCACCTGTCTCCAAAAGACATAGCGGAAGACCGGATATTCAATAATATCACTGAGGCCTGGCTGGAAGGGGATCATTACAAATGGCGCGCCATGCGTACCAACGGTGTGGATGAGTCCTTTGTGACCGGAAACAAAACCCCTGAAGAAAAATTTGAGCAATGGTCGGCCACAGTGCCCGATACCCTCAGAAATCCTTTGTACCACTGGACACACCTGGAGCTCCAGCGCTATTTTGGCATTAAAGACATTCTGAAGCCAGCTTCAGGTAAACAGATCTATCAGGAGGCATCTTCCAAACTCAATACTCCGGAATTTTCGGTGCGGAGCCTCATGGCTAAGATGAACGTAACAGTTGTCTGTACCACTGATGATCCCATTTCAACCTTGGAATATCATTTGCAACTTCAGCAGGAGGGGTTCCCGATTAAGGTGTTGCCCACTTTCAGACCGGATAACCTCTATGCGGTGGAGAACCCAAAGGCTTACAAAAGTTATCTGAGAAAACTGGAAGAACTGGTGGGATTTGGGATTACTTCATTTGAAGATTTGTTAACAGCCTCACAACAGCGAATTGATTTTTTTCATGAAGTGGGGGGGCGTTTGTCTGATCACGGGTTGGAGCAGCTCTATGAGTTGGGGGCGGCAGATCCGTCTGAACTTTTTCAGTTGATACTCAAGGGCGAGACCCTCTCTGGTTATCAGGTTCAGCAGTTTAAAATGGCGCTTCTGGTAGAATTGAGCAAGATGTACCATGCCAAAGGATGGACTCAGCAGTTTCATTTAGGAGCCATTCGCAATAACAACACCCGGATGATGCGGACCCTGGGGCCCGATACCGGATTTGACTCCATTGGTGATTTTTCACAGGTGAAAGCCATCAGTCGTTTTCTGGATAGATTGGATAATACCGATCAGCTGGCGAAAACAATACTGTATAACCTTAACCCGGCGGACAATGAAGCCATGGCCACTATGATTGGTAACTTCAATGATGGTTCCGTTGCAGGTAAGCTACAGTATGGTTCTGGCTGGTGGTTTCTGGATCAGAAAGATGGGATGGAGAGGCAGATCAACGCCCTGTCCAACATGGGTTTGCTCAGTCGATTTGTGGGCATGCTTACGGACAGTCGGAGCTTTCTTTCATTTCCGAGACATGAGTATTTCAGACGGATACTTTGTAATTTGATCGGAAAGGATGTGGAGAACGGAGAGCTGCCTGGCGATATGGAATGGCTGGGTGCTCAGGTGCAGAATATCTGTTATCACAATGCTAAAAATTATTTTAATTTCTAGCCTTTGGGGTTTGAAAATAAACAAAGGGTGGTAGTATCCTGAGAAATGATGTTTGAAAGGTAAGTGTCGAATCATTAAATTAAATGAAAAGACAACAAGACATATGAAACAAGGCAGAGTAATCACATTTGGAGAAGTGATGATGCGCTTATCCCCACCGGGTTTTGCCAAATTTTCCCAGGCGACGCATCTGGAGTTGGCATACGGAGGTGGTGAAGCTAATGTAGCTATGTCATTGGCTTATCTGGGCATGCAAGCTGCTCATGTTACGAGGTTTCCAGATAATATCATTGGCAGGTCTGCGACGCAGTTTCTGAGGCAGCACTGGTTGGACACCTCATGGGTGCTTTATGGAGGTGAGTTGATGGGCAAGTACTTTCTGGAGAAGGGAGCTGTTCATCGATCTAGTCAGGTGGTGTATGAGCGCGATGGCTCGGCATTTGCCAAAATCCAACAGGAGATGATTGATTGGAAGGCGGTATTCAAGAATGCCGACTGGTTTCACTGGACGGGTATCACACCGGCCATCTCAGAAGGAGCATTGGCTTGCTGTGCAGAAGCGATCAAAACGGCTAATGAAATGGGAATCATGGTCTCCGCAGATATTCATTCAAGAAAAAATCTTTGGAACTACGGCAAGACCCAGCAGGAAGTAATGCCGGAACTAGTGGCCGGATGTGACATTGTGTTGGCCAGTCGGCAGGACATTGCTGAAATTTTCGGGATCGATGTGGAAGCTGAGAAAGACGGGAAGTTTCAGTCGGCAGCTCAGGCGTTGATGGACAAATGCCCCCGTGTGAAAAAGGTTTTTGATAAAAAGCGGGAGACGATCAGTGCTTCTCACAATAGTATTCAGGGGAAAGTCTGGAACGGGAAGCGGTATCTGAAGACTGATACCCTGGATGTGACGCATATCGTGGACAGAGTGGGTACAGGCGATGCTTTTGCAGCTGGTTTGATTTATGGGTTGCTTTCGTATCAGGATGATTTTCAGGCATTGAAATTTGCTACGGCAGCTTGTGCGCTTAAGCACACCGTGGAAGGAGATGTGAATATGGTCTCTCGTGAAAATGTGGTTGATTTGATGGAAGGGAATACTTCCGGTAAGATTATTAGATAATATAAAATATGACAAAAGTGGCCGTCTCCCTAGTAAATGAAATAAGAGCTTAATGAGGTACTTACTGATTCTAATCTGCGCAGCACTGGTGTCTGCCTGCGCCACTTCTTCTGAGACCCGAGAGCTTAAACTCGGACATAGTCTGGCGGTGAGTCACCCTGTGCATACAGGCATGGTCTTTATGGCCGAGCGGTTGGAAGAAATCTCCGAAGGAAAGATGAAAATGACCATTTACCCGTCTGGTCAGCTGGGCAATGAGCGTGAGGCACTGGAGCTTCTGCAAATAGGAAGCCTCGCCATGACCAAGGTATCTGCAGCGGTATTGGAGAATTTTGCTCCTAATTTCAGGGTGCTTGGTTTGCCTTATATTTTCGAAAGTGAGGAGCACATGTATCGGGTGTTGGATGGTGAGATAGGCGAGGAACTATTAGGGCAGGGTGAGCAGTACAGGTTTCGCGGATTATGCTACTACGATGCTGGTTCCAGGAGTTTTTACACTAAAGACCGACCAGTATATACACCTGATGACCTCAAAGGGTTGAAAATAAGGGTGATGAAAAGCAACACTGCGGTAAACATGGTGAATCAACTGGGTGGGTCACCCACGCCTATTTCTTTTGGTGAGCTCTATACGGCCCTCCAGCAGGGAGTGGTGGATGGCGCCGAAAACAATCCGCCCAGCTTTTATTCCAGCCGGCACTATGAAGTTTGCAAATACTATACCCTCGATGAGCACACCAGTGTGCCGGACGTACTGCTGGTAAGTATGGTATGGTGGAATAGACTCAGTGAGCAAGAACAGAAATGGCTGAAGCAGGCCGCAACTGAGTCGGTGAGTTACCAACGTGTGGTATGGGCTGAGTCGGTAAAGGAATCACTAGCTGCGGTGAAGGCTGCCGGAGTGGAAATTATTATTCCCGAGAAGGAGGATTTTTCGTCTGTGGTGAATCCGATCTATGAAGCTTACAAAGACGATGTGGAAAAATTTGAACTTATCATGAGGGTTAGAGCATTGGCAGATGAAAAATAAGATTGACAGGTTTTTAGAGAAAATATTGGTATTCCTGATGGCTGTGATGGTGCTCAACGTACTGTGGCAGGTAGCTTCCAGGTTTTTACTGAATGCTCCCAGTGGGTTTACGGACGAGCTGGCGGGATTCCTCCTGATCTGGGTGGGACTTATTGGCTCGGGCTATGCCACGGGTCAGGGGCTACACATGGCCATAGACATACTTCCAAAATCCCTTGAAGGTGCCAGATATATTTGGGTGATGAGATTTATTCATTTTTCGGTCGCACTCTTTGCACTGCTCGTCATGATCATAGGCGGGAGCAATCTGGTCTTTGTGACGCTGGAGCTGGAGCAGCTTTCTTCCGCATTGCAGCTGCCTATGGGATACGTGTACCTGGCGGTTCCACTTAGTGGAGCATTGATGATTTATTATAGCATTTATTACCTTATATACACAGAGTCCAATGGCAATAACTGAGATATTACTCCTTGTAGCAAGCTTTTTATTGTTGTTGGCCTTAGGTGTGCCGATAGCCGTGAGCATCGGTCTGTCTACCGCACTCACGCTAATGGTGAGTATACCCGCCATGCCGGCGCTCACTACTATTGCGCAGCGTATGGCTACCGGCCTTGATAGCTTCGCACTACTGGCCATTCCTTTTTTTATTCTTTCCGGACAGCTGATGAACAGGGGAGGGATAGCCAGAAGACTGGTGGATTTTGCTAAGGTATTGGTGGGCAGCCTTCCAGGTGGTTTGGCGTTTGTCAACATCATCGCCTGTATGTTTTTTGGGGCCATTTCCGGGTCAGCCGCGGCGGCCGCTTCAGCCATAGGGGGGTTTATGACACCCCGTATGGAAAAAGAAGGCTACGACAAAGGTTTTGGAGCAGCAGTGAACCTCACCAGTGCTACCATTGGTTTGGTGATCCCGCCAAGTAATATCCTCATTGTGTACTCTCTGGCCAGCGGTGGGGTGAGCATTGCAGCTTTGTTTTTGGCTGGCTATGTACCTGGTGTCATCCTGGGTGTAGGACTGATGATGGTTTCCGGAGCCATTGCCTTCAAAAGAAAATACAAAACCGGCGAATGGGTAGGATTTAAGGTAGGGGCCAGAAAATTGCTGGATGCTGTTCCTAGTTTGTTTTTGCTGGTGATTGTGATTGGAGGTATCGTCGCTGGTTTTTTTACAGCCACAGAGGCTTCCGCCATTGCGGTGCTGTACACCATTGTGCTGACCCTCATCTATAAAGAATTAAAGGTAAAAGAACTTCCCTCAGTACTACTGGATGCGGTGAAAACCACTGCCATTATCATGCTGTTGATTGGTACTTCTATGGGGATGTCGTGGGTGATGGCTTATGAGAACATTCCTCAGGAGGTGAGTAATTTCCTGGTAACGTTGAGTGACAACCCGATAGTAATCCTGCTGATTATCAATTTGATTTTACTTTTCGTTGGTGTTTTTATGGATATGACACCTGCAGTACTCATTTTTACTCCCATCTTCCTGCCAGTGGTGACGGCTCTGGGTATGGATCCCATTCACTTTGGGATTGTGATGGTGCTCAACCTCTGCATAGGATTGTGTACACCACCTGTGGGCTCCGTTTTATTCGTGGGATGCAGTGTAGCTGGAGTCAGCTTACAAAAGGTACTGAAGCCACTGATTCCGCTATTTGCCGTGATGATCCTGGTGCTGATGCTGGTGACCTACATTCCTGAGCTGAGCCTGTGGCTGCCAGGGATATTTGACCTTTGATATACTAATATTACACTTCAATAGATTTGAATACCGATGGGGCACCATCGGTATTTTTTTTGACTTCACCTGATAAATGAGCCAGCTCAACGAGTAATGTCTGAGGGCTTCTTTTCTAAGGATAACTTGTAGCAAAATTAGACCTCAAGAAATGAAGACCCTGCTGCTATTTTTTCAATTGATGAGTCCGGTGGCTGATACCGTCCAGCAAGGAGGAGATTATCCGTCTTATCTGTCATTACAAAACTGTGTGATTCTCGACCTGGGGCCTTCGGTGCAGTCAGAAAACAAGAATTTGATCTATTCCTGGGATTTTGGTGATGGCCAAAGGAAACTGGGCATCGTTTCGGAGCATTGCTACGATGAAATCGGCGATTATGAAGCCATACTCTCAGTGACCGATCCTTATTCTGGGACACATTTTCGGGATGAGTATTATGTGGACGTGGAGATCAGACCATCCGTGGAGTTGGATATCGTGGAGGAGTCAGCACAAATACTATCTGCGGAACTCAGCGCTGCCTCCGAAATTGAAGCGGCCAGGTTTTATTGGGATATAGATGGTCAGTACTACATGGGAGACCAAATTGAAGGAGATTTTATTAAGGGAGCCATCCAAATCAGATTGCTTGCCATATTCACCTATCGTGGAGAGGTTGTCCAGCTATCTAAAACAGTGATCAGATGAGAAAAATATTAAGAGTGATATTGAATCTATTTCTGGCAACATCTTGCCTCATGGGGTATGGTCAGATGGTTCCCAGTGAGTTTGAGCAAATTACCTATCTCGTCACTTTTGGTCAGGAGAGTAACCCTGGATGGGGAGATGATGACTTTAGTCAAGTATTCTTTTTTATTGTACCTGAAACATTCACAAAACCAGTGTACATCAGGGTATATGACCCTGAAGTAGGTGGCCAGCTCGATGAGAAGAATGGAGAGTGGAATAGCCGGACGAAATTCTCGGTTTATGGGGGGCAAGGCACCCACAGTGACAAAGATGCCAAACAGATTAATCCGGTTGGAAATTATAAAAGTGGGAGCATGCTGGCGACCAAGACTTTCGGAAATGAGTCCAGGTATGATGAGGACTGGTATTCTTTTGGGCCCTTTAACCCATTAGAAGGAGAGGATGCACCGGAGCTTGGTGGCAGGGTCTTTAAGGTAGTGACGGAGGGCATTAGCGGCGATGATGGTAATCTTTATAAATATTTTTTGAGCACACAGCCTTATGAAAACAAGGAAGTGGAGGGCGCTAATGCCTTTACTTATGAATATTCTTTTAGGCTTCCAGAGGCGAAAGGTTCAGTGGCGCATCTCTATCCATTCATAGACAAGAGAGTAGTCTCCATTACCCAGAATAATTTCGATTTTGATAACGAAGGTTCGGTTCTGATTTATTCCATTTCTAAAAACAGGCATCGGGCTGTCGCTTCGGCCAATAAAAAGTGGGGAAGGAGCATGCACTTCATAGACGATGAAGAAAAAAACACGACCGTAGACTTACAAATAGTAAAAGGGAGAACCTCAAGGAATGACATGGTGTGCTACATTACCAATCAATATGAGGAAGCTATTGCCTTCTTTTCAGTGCCTGTAGGAGGGCCGCCCAAATTTAAATACAAGGTAGACGTGAGGTATAAAAGTGAAGAAGATGATAACTAAAAAATTTACTTTATTCGTTTTAGGATTTGTAACGATACTCACCACACTCTATTCAGGACCCAGAGATTTTTCGATGCTGGTGTACAATGCTGATCGGGATTTCAATGGTGTTTTTATCTATACCATCATCCAGGATGAGGATGGTTTTTTGTGGGTTGGTGGGGATGACGGCCTGTACAGGTTTGACGGCAAACAAATGCTCAATCTCAATGCTAAAGATAGCGCTATCAACAACTTGGTGACTGCTTCTGTGGTTTCGTCAGATGGTCACCTCTTTATGGGCTATTATGAGGGTGGGATTAGTATTGTGGAGCACGGCAGGTACAGGAAGATTGTGTCCAAAGAGGATCTGCCCAATAAGGTGAACAGGCTTAGGTCTCATGGAGAGAAAACCATCTGGGGCCTTACACAAAACAAAGGGTTGATCCGGGTACAAGAGGATTCAGTGACCCACTTCAGCCACTCGATTTTTGATCAGTTAATAAGCTATGATTTTATGGTCTACCAAGACTTCATTTATGTAGCTACCAATGAGGGTTTTTTAGAACTTAAAGTCGAAGGAGATCAATTAACCTCGCTTGGATTTCAGGAAAGTACCAAGGGATTACAAATCAACTCTATTTTTCAGGATGATCATGTGAAAAATTTGGTGTGGTTGGGGACCAATGATGGGCTCTACTCACACTTTTTGGAGTCCAGGGACATCAAACCTGTGGAAGGGTTTCCGGCTCACGTGCAAGTGAGTTCTATAGCCAAGGATGACCTCAATACCCTCTGGGTGGGTACTAAAAATCACGGTTTGGTTGAAGTAGACCTCAATGGAATAGAAGTAACGGCCATCACGTTTTTTAACAAGCAAAATGGATTTGAGAGTAATCAGGTAGGGGAGGTGTATGTAGACCATGAAAATGAGATCTGGGTAGGTACATTCGGAAGGGGGCTGGTACAGCTAAACAGGGCCTACTTTCATCACTATGAACTTTACAAGCCACTCGCAGTGCAGGGAATCCATAGCATTGCCAACTATCGAGAGGATGAGCTGATCCTGGCCACCGAGCAGGGGCTCGTGCATGCGTATCATAAAGCCATGCGGGATAGCCTGATCTTTGAGCCCCTCAAATACACGCAAGACTATTCATTTACCTCTATTTTGGTGGATGGAGAAGTGGTTTGGGCCGGGACCAGAGATGGGGTCATCAAGGTCAACCTTTTACAAAAAACAATTGAAAGAATAGGTTTGGCACCCAAGGATGTGATGGAGCATCATTTGATAAGGGAAATAGTAAAGGACAACGATGGTAATCTGTGGATATCAGCAGCTGGAAACGGTGTTTACCACATCAAGCCATCGGGAGAGCTTATCAATTTGTATAATACCCGATTAGGTTTCTATCACAATGAAATTTTTGCAATATTCCCGGATCAGGCGGGCAACGTATGGTTTGGGAGCCACGCCACCGGGCTGGCGCTTTTGCCAAAAGGCGGTGAAATGCAATTTCTTTCCAAAGATGAGATTTTTCCTGCATTTGATATCAATACCATCACACAGTCTGCCGATGGGAATATATGGATCACCACAGAGGGGTCAGGAATTTATCGGTTTGATGGTGAGAACTTTAAACAGTTTACAGCAAAGGATGGATTACTCTCCAACTACTGCAACGCTGCGGTGGTAGATGATATCGGCCAGATTTGGGTGGGGCATAGGCTTGGTATTAGTCTCATTCAACCAGGGTATGACCTCATCAGAACCTTTCACCATCCCGGCGAACTGGGAGAAACCGAAGCTGAGCTCAATTCGGTTTGTAAAGACAGACATGGCAATATCTTTTTCGGGAATCCTTACGGAGTGACAAAAGTGAACCTGCCCCATTTTAATTTTAAAATAGCCAAACGACATACGCATATAAAAGACCTTCGTCTGTTCTATAACGCGACTGATCTCCTTAACTATAGTGGTAAGGCCAAGCTGGACGATATCCTACCCTCCGATTTGACCTTCCCCTATGATGAAAATCACATTACCTTTGATTTCGTATCTATCAACCTACGAAATCCTGAGGCTATTTATTATCAGTATATGCTCGTTGGGTTTGATAAAGGCTGGTCACCCGTTGAGAAGAGTAATTATGCTACGTATACCAATCTGGATCCTGGTACTTACACTTTTCGGGTGCGGGAGTCTGATCATGAGGCCCTGTGGGATGATGAATACACAGCTATTACCTTCAAAGTGAATTACCCCTACTGGGAAATGTGGTGGTTTTACCTGCTCCAGATTGCAGCAATTACCTTGATCGTCTGGCTCACATATTTTCTTTCAGGAAGGCTACAAAATCAGTTTGCCATCCGACTGATGGTTTACATAAGTGTCTTTATCGCATTTGAGTATGTGCATACAGAACTGGAGCCATATCTCACTACTGTGTCTGGAGAGACCCCTATTTTCCAGGTGGCAGTCAACCTCGTACTGGCGCTGTGCTTGCTACCTATCGAAATAAGATTAACACATTACCTCAAACTAAGAGCACAGGCGGTGGAGGCCAAAAAAGAACTCTCAACGACAAATCAAGTTGAAGCATGAAACCAATCTTAACATTATCCTTTATTTGCGTGATGTCGATCCTGGTAACCGGACAGACGATTACCATTCGTACAGAACGAGCAGCAGATAGGGCGTTTGAGCAGTTTTCTTATGCCAAAGCAGCGGATTTATACCGGGAAACACTTAAAGACACCAAAGATAGCCTGCGCCTCACCTTGCGAATAGCCGACTGCTATCGCTACTTGAACCTGCCCGATAGCGTGGAGCGCTACTTGAGGACTGTAGCCGATCACCCTCACATCGACCCTATTTACCATTACTATTTTGCTGAAGCTCTTTTGAGCAATAACAACTATCGGGAAGCCGAGTATTGGTACGAAAACTATAAGAATGCACTCAGTGATGATGCGCGCACACCCCTTAAGCTTGATGCCCTACAGCATCTTTCGTCTTTTTTTACAGACTCAGCCAACTATACCATCAGAAGACTCGATTGCAATACTCCGGGACTTGATTTTAGCCCGGTCATGTATGGAGGAGGATTACTGTTTGTTTCTTCCCGAACGCTGGATAGGGAGTGGGTGAAAGTAGATTTCAATTGGGATGAATCCCGATTTTTGGACTTGTTTTACTTAGATAATACTACCGGTGAGATTACTTACTTTCATGAGAGTCTGAAGAGCAAATACCACGAAGGACCTGCTGATTTTTACGATGGAGATACCCGAATAGCCTTTACCCGAAACAACTTCAGTGGCAAGCGAATCAAGCGGGATGATGAGGGAGTGACTCGGCTCAAAATTTACTTTTCGACCTATAACGAGCAGAAGCAACAATGGGAAAGCATAACCCCGTATGAGCACAATTCGGACAGCTACTCCGTAGGGCATCCAGCACTGAATGCTGAAGGGAGTATAATGATTTTTACCTCAGACATGCCCGGCGGAGCTGGCGAGACTGACCTCTATATTTCGTATAAAGAAGAGGGTAAGTGGATGACTCCTAAGAATCTTGGATTGTCAGTGAATTCTGAAGGGCGGGAGATGTTTCCTACACTTGTGGGTCAAAGGCTCTTCTTTGCCTCAGATGGAATGGGCGGCCTTGGCGGCCTGGATATCTTTTCAATTGATCTTAGCTCAGATTACGAACCAACGGGTGAGGCTATCAACGTTGGGTATCCTATCAATAGCTCGCGTGATGACTTTGGCCTGGTGGCCAATGATGATTTCAGTCATGGATATTTTACCTCGGCCAGAATAGACTCCAATAGAGATGACGTATATGAGTTTTCATTTACAAGAAGTGAGGGTGAAAGAAGAGGCTTTGTACTGGATGCCCGAACAGGGCAGCCCATTGTTCAGGCAGATGTTTTCTTGCTGGATACCGTCAGCCAGACCGAAATATACACCAGATCGGATTCGGATGGAGCTTTTGAGGTGCCCATAGTTCCTGGTGTAGTGTGGGCGGTGAAATCCGGGAAATTTGGCTATTTGTTGTCGGAAGAGGTATTGGTGGGTTCTGATTATAAAGCTGATGTCATCATCAGGCTGCACCAGGAGCCATCTGTGAAAATGAAGTTTCCAATTGCCATAGATGCATTGCTACGCATGTATGATTCTCTGGCCAATTTGCCTGGTGCGGATATAGGCCTCAATGTGCATGAAGACTATATGGGTATGGATTTTAGGGTTCAACCAATCTACTACGACCTGGATAAGTATGACCTGAGACCAGAGGCTGTGACAGAACTCGACAAACTCAAAGGCTTTTTACTGGACCACCCTAGGGTGGTAGTGGAGATGAGTTCACACACGGATAGTCGCGCAGGTGATGAGTATAATCTCAATCTGTCTCAGATGCGTGTGAATGCCGCATTTGATTACCTGATCTCACAAGGGGTAGCTGATAAGCAACTCATTCCTCAGGGGTATGGCGCTACCCGACCCGTGGTTGATTGCACTGGAAGAGAGTGCTCTGAGGCGGAGCATCAGAGGAATAGAAGAACAGAATTTTTGATCATTGGGATTGAGTGATCGTTATCTGACTCATTACCAAGGCCTGTCGGTTTGTGAAGTATGCGCAATTATATCTTTGGTGTGCCCATAACCGACGGAACCCATGTTTCGCTTTATTTCCTGATAACCTTGGCTTTATTTTCACTGGTGAGTAAGTTGCTTCTCTATAAATTCAGGAGATGCATGACTAAGAAACGTATATTTTTCACCGGAGGATCGGGTAAAGCCGGAAAGCATGTGATACCATATTTACTGGATCAGGGACACCGGGTGTTGAATGTAGACCTCAAGCCATTGGACCACCCCGGGGTGGACAATCTGATTGCTGACATTACAGATTCCGGGCAAATGTTTAACGCCATGAGTTCGTATGCCGGGCTGGATGAACTGGAGCCGGGCGGTGGTGTTCCTAAGTTTGATGCTGTGGTACATTTTGCTGCGGTACCCCGTATTCTCATCCATCCAGACAATGAAACTTTCAGGGTGAACACCATGGGTACTTACCATGTGATAGAAGCCGCTGTAAAGCTTGGTATAGAGAAGATTGTGATTGCTTCGTCAGAGACGACTTATGGTGTTTGTTTTTCTGAAGGTCAGACTAACCCTCATTCACTACCGCTGGATGAGGACTATGATGTGGACCCCATGGATAGCTATGGCTTATCCAAGGTGGTCAATGAGAAGACTGCCCGTGCCTTCCAGCGCCGGTCAGGCTTTGATATTTATGCCCTACGCATCGGCAATGTGATTGAACCTCACGAATACGCTGAACTTTTTCCTGCGTATTTCAAAAACCCCGAAGTGCGGCGCAGGAATGCGTTCTGCTATATTGATGCCCGTGATCTGGGACAGATTGTGGATTTATGTCTGAAAAAGGACGGCCTGGGTTATCAGGTTTTCAATGCCGGAAACGATCACAATGGCGCCATTATTCCTAGTAAAGAGTTGGCAGAAAGGTTTTTTTCTGGAGTGCCGGTTACACGGGAATTGGTGGGGCATGAGGCCTTGTTTTCCAATCGAAAAATCCGGGAGGTACTAGGATTTAAGGAACAACATCACTGGCAGAAATACCTGAAGTGGGAGTGAAGCTGGTTGATGGATACATTTATTCAAATTAAAGTATAATGTTATGAGTAGTACAGCACATCACGATGAACGCATAGCAAAAATGACCTTCGCTTCAGTTTATCCTCATTACGTCACCAAGGTGGAGAAAAAAGGTCGAACCAAGGAAGAATTGCATCAGGTGATTGAATGGCTAACCGGTCATGATGAAGCCAAGCTGAACGCACTCATTGAGGAAAAGGTAACCTTTGAAACATTCTTTCAGGCGGCCACTTTGAACCCCAACGCCCACCTCATCAAAGGGGTGATCTGTGGCTATAGGGTAGAGGAAATTGAGAATGCTCTTACCCAGCAGGTGCGCTACTTAGACAAGCTGGTAGATGAGTTGGCAAAGGGTAAGAAAATGGAAAAAATTCTTCGCGCTTCCTGACAGCCGTTTGGTAATGATGGTCGGTTATCATTGGCTGTGCGCCTCTTTTCATGGCCTACCACTGTTTGTTACAGTGTAAGCCCATTGGTAGCGAGCAGTCCGATGAATAACCGGTTCGCAGTGTTTTTAATCACAGCAATAAACTCATATCTTTCAGCCATGAGTTCAATACCCAACCAGGGAACCCGCAGATTATTATTTATTCTTGTCTTATTTATTCTCAATGATTTTGCTCAGGCTCAGAATCTTCCTATTCTCAATGTCAACAGAAGAGCAGGTTTGGAATTTGACAAGTTTAGCTATGTCAATGCCAAGAACTTATACATGGAGTCATTCTTACAGGATTCCACACAGATAGAGGTAATTAGCCAGATTGCCAGGTGTTATTTGAAGCTAAATAATTCTGTGGAAGCAGAGCGTTGGCTCAAGAAGTTGGTGGAGACTGACAGTGCTCAGCCTGATAATATCTATTACGCATTGGCTCAGCAGCTGAGCAAAAATGCCAAGTATGAAGAAACTGCGGGGGTCTTGCAGAAATTGAATGCCGGAAAGGCACGGGATTTCAGAGCCGAGTCTTTAGCCAGGTTAGACGAGTTTTTTGCAAGCAGTATGCTGTATAAGGTGACCAGCTTAGACATAAATAGCAAGAGGAGCGATTTTGGTCCTATGTATTATGGTGATCGTATAGCTTATTTATCGGCAAGGCAAAAGAATAGATGGATCGATTTCAATTTTAGCTGGGACGCCACTGAGTTTCTGAATTTCTATAGCTTTAGTCCTGGTGATTCTTTGGATGATGTTAAGCCCATTGCTGACTTAAACGGTGCGTATCATGAAGGTCCCGGTCAACTCTATGATAATGATCAAAAGATCGTATTCACCAGAAATCATGTGATCAAGAACAAGCTTGGCAGACAGGAGGATGGGATTTCTAAACTCCAGCTTTATTTTGCCACTCGTTCCGAGGATGAGTCTTGGCTTGATATACAACCCTTCGAACACAATATCACGAGTTATTCTTTTGGTCACCCGACGATAAATCCTAGCGGAGACACACTCATTTTCGCTTCTGACATACCTGGAGGTTATGGTGGCACTGACCTATACTTTTCTGTAGCTCAGGATTCTGGTTGGTCAGTGCCTGCCAATCTTGGTGAAAGGATTAATACACAAGGAAACGAAATGTTCCCGTTCCTTGAGGGGGAGAGACTTTACTTTGCCAGCGATTTTTGGCCTGGGCTTGGTGGATTGGATGTGTTTGTTATCAATCCCTGGGGTGATTCCGGGAAACCGGTAAACCTGGGAGCACCAATTAACAGTAGCCAGGATGATTTTGGACTAATCACCGATGAAACATTCAGTAGTGGATATTTTTCATCGGATCGTATGGGAAATGATGATATTTATTCATTTCAGTCTCAGTTTTATACACTTTCGGGAGTGGTTAAGGATCTTATCAGCGGTGCGCCTGTGGATGGATCAAATGTTATATTTCTAGACTCTCTGGGTAGGGTTTTTGAGTCTGTGAATACCGGAATGTCCAATACCTTCTCTATCAATTCAACCTATACAGGTACGTTAATAGCTTTTCCGGTTAAAAGTGGGTTACTGGTTCAGGATAGCCTCAGGATTCATATCGACCCTGATTTTAAAGGCACCAAGAAAATAGAATTATTCCTTTTTGTACCTGATTTGGAGATCAAAATATTGGATGAGTCGGGCCAGGAAATCGCCCAGGCTGTGTATTACTTAAAATCGATTGACGCTCATAAGACGCTTCAGCCTGCGAAAAGTGAGCATGTTTATGAAGTCACACCCGGAGAAACTTATGAATTGTTTGCTGCCGCAGATGGATTTTACTCCAAACGTGACACCTTTCAGGTATCTGGTGACTACAAAGGGCAGGGTGAACATGTGGTGCGTCTAAAGAAAGTGGTGGTAGGGGAGAGTATTCGCTTGGATCATATCTATTATGATGTAAACAGTGCTGATTTGAGGGCGGAATCTGAGGTGGAGCTGGACAAAGTGGTAGGCTTCATGACTGACAATCCCCACCTCAAAATCGAGCTCGGTTCGCACACTGACTCACGAGGATCGGATGCTTATAATCTGCGACTCTCTCAGAAGCGGGCAGAGTCTGCTACTCAGTACCTGATCAATCAGGGAATCGACAAAACAAGGATCACTCCGAAAGGTTATGGGGAATCCAAACCGGTCAATCGTTGCGTAAATGGTGTGAACTGTTCAGCCGAGGAACATCAGGAAAACCGCAGAACAGAGATTAAGATTCTGTAGGCTGCGAGAGTTTTACAGTGCGTTCTGATAATTCGAACTCTAAAAAATGGCATTCCAGCGAAAACCATCTGTAAGAGCGCTTCAAAGAAAGCATCTTTACCAGAGATACACACCAACTATGAAAAGAATAATTATCCTTTTGCTACTCATTTTTGTGATGTTTCAGGCCAGTGCTCAGACCAAGGGCTTGATCTATAAACCTGCTAATGCTGGTAAATCCGTTCTCGATCCAAACCTGGACGGATATGTTTCTGAAACAGACCAGGGCTTCATGGTCGATGATGAAACAGAGAGTGAAATTCCTTATGTGCCACTACCGGTAGTAGGAGCGGGAGAGCCGTCAAGTGACAACTCTGCGGGTCCTAGCTGCGGGTTCGTCGATTTGGTCAGGTCGGAAGATGACGAAACAATTTACACCTATTCAGATGGTACAAATCTCTTCTTTAGGTTCAGATTAGGCGGTACAGCAGAAAATTCAAAAGGATATACCATCCTGGTGGATACTGATCAGCTTTTTGGGAATGGATCTGATCCGCATTATGTCTCGGGTAATCCAGGGTTTGAGTACGAAATCACCTTGCGAACTAATTTTGGAGTGAGCATCTATGACATTAATAATAACACGCTCACAAGTACTGAAATTGGAGATGGTACTGTGGATAGACCTTATGCTGATTTTGCCCAAAAGGCCATAGCGGGATCGGAAATCTGCGGGACAGACTATTTCTATGATTTCTATGTGCCTTACGCTGACTTGCCTTTCAGTAGCTCCACACCAGTACGGATGGTGGGAGGGACCACCATCGCACCTAAAAATTCTACCGGATTCAAAATGGCGGATTTGGGTGGTATTGATGACGCTTTAGGTGTAACTGATGACTTATTTCAAGATTTAATAGATGTTTTTCCTCCTACCTCAGGGGACGACATAAGCGGCGGAACGAAGATTAATCCAAGAGCAGCTTGTCCACTGATAGACGGACCAATCGGAGTGGGTGTGACTTCTATTTCGGGAACCACTGCCGAAGTAGATGGAGCAACGATAGAGGTATTTAGAGGTGGTCTTTCGCAAGGAACCACTTTAGCCTCGGGGGGGATCTGGACCCTCTCTGGGATAACTGCAACAGTAGCCAATGAAGTATTTACTGCCACAGCCAAAGTGAGTGCCACAGCGGCAGCGGCCACTTCAAGTAAACAGAAATCAACCTCGTATTCTAATTGTAACCCCACCACTGTTGGGGCTACTTGCGCTGATAAAGTGATTAACACTACTTTTGATGTGAGTGGTAGAGGGTTTTGTGCTCCTGCAGGGAGTGCAACACCTGGTGCTACCATACAAATTAAACATAACGGTATTTTTCGTTCGGATGCGGCCTCAGGTAGTAGTGGTGGAGTATCAGGGACTGTGACAGTCAACCCAGACGGTGGGTGGAATTGGAAATGTAACACTAATTCTAATTGTGGAAGTGGTGGTTCGGCATGTGGTTTCCCTACTACTGGTGTTTTCGAAATCACGCAAACTGTAAGTGGAGGTTGTCCTTCTGAACCATTATATCATTGTATAAGCGCAACCATCTCTGACGCACCTACATTTGATGCTACACCTTCTAATGTGGCAACTACCATCAGTGGAACTTGCGGGACAAACGCATCAATCACCTGGTATTTGGATGATATTTCACAAGGAACTGCTACATTTTCCGGCAGCTGGTCATTCTCAGTTTCTGGACTTATTGAAGGCGAAGTGGTTAGAGTTGTTGCTGTCGAATCTGGTGAATGTTCAAACGAAGTGAGTGCGACTGTTGTCGCAACACCCGTCCCGTCTGCTGCTCCAATATTTGCGGGGGATTACTGTGCACCCTCGGGTGGATCTATTTCAGAAATTTCGGGAGTGACAGCATCAGGTGCTGGCACAAAAATAGATGTTTATTCCAGTACTACTTCAGGAAGTGGTTATACGCTCGTAGGGAGCATACCAAGTACTACAGGTTCATCCTGGACATTAAGTAGTATTACGATAAATGAGGGTGATTATGTAGTAGCTACAGCAACAGGGTCTGGGGAAACAGTGAGTGCATATTCCACCGAAATTCAGATTCAAAGTCAAACGGTGGATGCGTCATTGGCGATCACAAACCCAGCCACACCGAATGAAATCAGAAGAGGAGATGCAAGCATTTCAGGGACGAGTTCTCTAGCTGATGGAGCTACAATTTATCTATATCTGGATGGGGACATTGTAGATGGATTTACGGGTACGGTGAGTTCAAATGCATGGACCATTACTGATTTAAATGCTGCAAGTGTCACAGGTTACGATGTATTGTATGCCGGGGCCACAGTTACAGTGACGTCCCAATCCGGTTCACTTTGTGAAAGCGCCCATTCTGCGGGGGAAGTGGTACTTTGTCAATTACCGGATAACACCATGACCTTTGCAGCCACCTCGGCCACCACTATTTGTGCAGGAGAAACAATTGATTTTTCGGTAAGTACTACCGAAAATTTGATCATTTACGAATTGCAGGATCAGAATGAGAATGGTGTCGGCCCAGCTTCATTGGGCGATGGTACTGCCCTTAGCCTTACCACCTATGCCATTGACGCAAGTGTGACCTCTATTAGTTTGATCGCTTCGAGAATTGGGGCTGGTACCTGTAAGGTGACGGTTGGAACCATCGCAGTATCTCCAGAAGAAATCAATTTAACCCATGTCATTACTCAACAACCGTCAAATTGTCCTTCACCTGACGGAATCATCACGCTTTCAGGGTTAAGCAATGGGCAAACCTACACTTTGGATTACAAGGTAGATGGGATTGCCGCCGCAACAACTACCCCTACGGCAAATGGATCCGGAGAAATTGCTATTGGTGGTTTAGGCCCGGGGGAATACTCTGATATTTCGATTACGGGAACAGCAATTACCTTGACCTGTGGAAATGTAATAGCAGGTCCCGTTGTGCTGACCAATGCAGCTTCACCGGTGTTGACCTTAGGTTCAGTGACTATGCCAGCTACTTGTGGTGCATCTACCGGAAATATGGTATTGACTAGTTCGATTACAGGTTCTGTAGTTACGTACGATATCAATTACCTAGATGATGGCGTATTTACCACCAAAACTGCAGATGGCGATATTTTTACTGGTGAGATTTTACTAACGGGTCTGGATGCCGGACTTTACACAAATATCACCATTACACCCACGGTAACAGAATGTAAATCCAATAGTATCGGGCCAGTCACCATTAGTGACCCTAATCCTACGATAGCTGTTTCTGGTAGTGCCAATCCATCGACATGTGGGGGGACAGGCACTATTAATTTCACTTTTACAGGAGTCGCAGATGGTACCACCTATGCGATCAATTATGATGGCGGGAGCTTTTCTCCTGTCGTGGTAAATTCCAATACCGCATCAGTACCTGCATCTGCGGGTAACTATCTCAATTTAAATATTACGGATGCGACCACTGGGTGTACTACAGACGAAAATCCGGATGTTACGCTTTCGGATCCGTCGACACATACTATTGCAGCGACAAAAACCAACCCAACTGTGTGCGGAGGTAACGGCTCTATAAATTTGACATTTACTGGAGTGGCTAATGGAAATTATGCCATTGATTACGATGGCGGAAGCTTTTCAAATGTTGCCATTTCATCTAATTTGGCAACAATTAATACTGGGGCAGGCACCTATAATAACCTGAGTCTAACATATCTGGGCTGTTTGAGTGCGGAGTTTCCAGACGTTATTTTAACAAATCCGACTAAGCCAACCGTTTCACTTGCCTCTTCATCCAATCCAACAACCCCTGGAGGAGCAGATGGTCAAATAAAACTGACAATTACTGGTGTTCCGAATGGTTCGTATACATTAGACTATGAGGATGGAGCCCCAAGTGCGCAGACGTTCACTGGTGTGACTATTACTTCAGGATCTGCTACTATTTCCGGATTGACTGAAGGCACTTACAACAATATTTCGATCACCCATAACAGTTGTACTTCGGTAGCTGACATTGATGTGGTATTGACCGATCCGGTAATACCTACTCCATCTATTACGAGTAGTACACCCTCCAATCCGTCTACTTGTGGAGGTACAGACGGGTCAATCGCTTTGACTTTTACTGATGTTGCGGCTGGAACTTACTCGCTAGACTATCACGATGGGGTAGGTACTGCAAGTTTTAGTGGTGTGGTGGTCGATGGATCTGGAAATGCTACCATAAGTGGACTGTCTGCAGGAACCTATAATGACATTACCATTACGGTTAATTCAAAAACTTCAGTCGAAAACATTGATGTGACCTTAAGTGACCCGACAACAGCAACAATTGCAGAAGGAACGCATACACAACCTACGGATTGCGTTTCCCCGAATGGGGCTATTGTTTTGACTGGTGTAACATCCGGTACTTATGATGTAGACTTTTCTTTTAATGGTGTAGCCCAATCGACCAGGTCGATAACTGCAACAGCTTCAGGAATATCTATTTCCGGCTTGAATAATGGGGCTTATACTAATTTGAGCATAACTAACCCAACAACGGGATGTGAATCTAATGTAGTAGCCGGACCAATTAATTTGGCCAATACTTCAGCGCCTAGCGGCGCAGATATTACCACTACTACTACTATATTATCCACTACGACAACCACTGCTGACCTTACAGCGAGTGCCACAGACAACAGTGGTACCAGTAATTTGACTTATGCATGGACAACAGGTGATGGCACGATCGATTCAGGTGCGGCAACCGCCACAGCCACTGTAAGTGATCCAGGTACTTATACGGTAACGATCACCGATCCAGACAATGGTTGTACTACTACTGCACAGCAAATAATCACTGAAGATGTTGTTGCCCCTGCTGCTACGATCAGTGGACAACCAGCAGCAGTCAACAGTACGACCCCTTACAATGTTACCGTAGACTTTGGTGAGGTAGTAACCGGTTTTGTGATTGGTGAAGTAGATGTAGCCAATGGAAGTGCGACGGACTT